>Ga0209777_10000034_pt1 | contig 225839 bp, 201 predicted proteins | sample FrelakmetHBP12HB_FD_187147 | JGI IMG/M metagenome (GOLD analysis project Ga0209777, IMG submission 187147) | Freshwater lake sediment microbial communities from the University of Notre Dame, USA, for methane emissions studies -HBP12 HB (SPAdes)... | ecosystem: Environmental > Aquatic >...
CCAGCCCCCGAACAACCACCACGGTCCGATCTTCTTGGGCCGTAGCTCCGGGAACGCATAGCACGCCAACATCAGGATTCCCCAGAAGACCACAAAGGCGATGCAGGAGAAGAGACTGGAGCGCACGGTGTAGCCGGGAGCGGACCGGTCGTCCTCGGTAGCGTCCTCTCCGACACGGATCGCCTCTCGCAGACTCTCGGCGTTCGCCCACCGCTTCGCCGGCTCCTTCGCCAGGCACTGCATCAGGGCCGCCGCGAGATCGGGCGGCGCGTCGGGCGCCAGCGCGGCGAGCGGCGCGGGTTCCTGGGTCACGTGCTGTACCACGATGTCGCGGAAGCTCTCCCCCTCGAACGGCAACCGTCCCGAGAGCATCTGATAGCCCATCACGCCCAGCGAGTAGAGGTCGCTGCGCCCGTCGAGGTCCCGCGCCCCGCTCGCTTGCTCCGGCGACATGTAGTGAGGTGTCCCCACCACCGCGCCCGCCTCGGTGAGTGTTGTCCCCGAGGCCCGTGCCTTCGCCACGCCGAAGTCCGTGAGCATCGGCCGGCCTGTCTCGTCTTCGAGCAGGATGTTGTCGGGCTTGATGTCCCGATGGATCACACCCTGGCGGTGGGCGTAGTCGAGCGCGTCGGCCAGCTCGCCCAGGATCCGCCGCACGTCCTCCTCCGGCAGCTTCCCCTCCCGCCGCATCCGCTCGGCCAGCGACTCGCCCTTCACGTAGCCCATCACGAAGTAGAGCATCCCCTCCACGTCGCCGAAGGTGTGCAGCGGGACGATGTTGGGGTGGGTGAGCTTGGCCGCGGTGCGCGCCTCGCGCCGGAAGCGCCCGCGGCTGTCGGCGCCGGCAGCGACTTCGGGGGGCAGGACCTTGATGGCGACGGCGCGCTCGAGGGCCCGCTCGCGGGCGAGGTAGACGGCGCCCATCCCGCCGCGGCCGAGGAGGCGCTGGATGTCGTACTGCGTACCGAGAGCGCGCTCGAGCGCCGCGCGCAGCGGGTCGGCGGCAACGGGCACGCCCGGACTCTGGCGCGCGCCGCACTTGGGACAGAACGGGTCGTCAGGGCCCAGCGCGGCACCACACTGCGGGCAGGGCATCGCTACCTCGCGTCTACCGCAAGCTGGGTATCGCCAGCCATGGCGCCAAGTGCCTGGGTCGTGCCGAGGCGGTCAAGCCCCCCGACGAATCGCGCCGCAGCAGCGGGCAAACGCCCCGCCGCGTGCACGACACCCGCACTACCTGGGCGTCGTGTCACGGACCCCGGCAAACGGGGGCGCCCTCGTCGCCCATCCCGAGAGGCGGCGGGCCGTTGCCGACAAAATTCCCACACACGAGTCCCGGAACCCGATCCGTGATGGCGATCTCGGTGTGTCCCCTACCTGACGACGTGAGGAGCACGAGGGTCACTCCGGCGCTCGCTTGATAGGTGGTGCCCATCTCCCGCAGGGACGTCGCGTACGTCATGTGTCCCGCGAAGTACCTTTCCTGGGCGACCACGAAGTTGCGCAGGTCGGACTTGAGTGTCGCAATGGCGGCGTTGAGCGCGACCGAGTCGGTCGGGCTCGCCTGAGCCGGCAGCGCCGCCGGCACAGCTGCCAGGACGGCGGTTAGCGACAGGAACGCGAGGGATTTGCGCATAGTGCACCTCTCGAATGGAGAGATCTGCCCGCCAGGCACACAACACCTTCCATTCCTCATAGCTCGCGCGTTGCGCAGTCGCCAGCCGCGTCGCGCGGAGCGGCTAACCTTGCTTCGTTTCCTGCTCCTTCCACAGCTCACGGATCATCCCCACCGACGACAGCGTCGCGCTCGCGTCGAACGGGAGGAACACCACCTTCTGCGCCTGATAGGCGATCTTGGTGAGCGATTCCAGGTAGCTCTTCGCGATCAGATACTGTGCCGCGTTCACGCCCGGGCCGAGCGCATTCGCGATCACTTGAAGGGCCTTGGCCTCGGCGTCCGCGACGCGCAGGCGCGCCTCCGCCTGGCCCTCAGAAGCCAGAATCGCCGACTGTTTCTCCCCCTCCGCCGTCACGATGGCCGACTGCTTCACACCCTCTGCCCGCAGCACGGCCGACGACTTGTCGCCCTCTGCCGTCGTGACGACCGCGCGGCGGCTCCGCTCGGCAGTCATCTGCTTTTCCATGGTGAGGCGGATCTCTTCAGGCGGCGTGATCTCCTTCAACTCCACCCGCACCACCTTCACGCCCCACTGCTCGGTCGCCGTGTCGAGGGCCTGGCGCAGCTGGGTGTTGATGGAGTCGCGCGACGTCAACGTGTGGTCGAGATCGAGCGCCCCGATCACGTTCCTCAGGGCCGACAAGGTGAGCTGGTTGAGGCCCCAGTCCAGCCTCTGCACCTCATAGGTGGCGCGGATCGGGTCTACGATGAGGAAGTAGATCACCGCGTCTACCGACATCGTGACGTTGTCTCGCGTGATCACCGGCTGCGGCTCGATGTTGGTGATCTGCTCTCTCAGGTCGTGCCGGGCGCGGACCGAGTCGAAGAACGGGACGATCAAGTTCACCCCCGCGTCGGCGCGCGCGTGAAACTTGCCCAGCCGCTCGATGATCAGCACCTGCTTCTGCGGAACGATCTTCATCCCGCTCACGAGCACGAGAAAGGCGACCACGATAACAATGGCCAAGGGGATGCCCATCTCAGGTCTCCTCCATAGGTGGTGAGGCGGACGGTTCCTGTGGTGGCAAGGTCAGCGGGGCCACGAGCAGGTTGATCCCGTCGGCGCCGATGATTCTCACGGGCGATCCGCTGGGAAGCGCGACCGAGGAGCGCGCCGCCCAGTCCTGGCCGCCCACCGTCACTCTGCCGGTGGAGAGGACCGGGTCCACGGCATCGGTAACGCGCGCCTCCAACCCGATCAACGCGTCGGTGCGCGACAGAACGCCCCGCCCGCTGATGCGCTGCAACAATCGCTCGCGCAGCAGAACGGGTAGAAGAAGGGACGCCGCGGCGAAGACGACAATCTGCACTGGCAGCCCCGCGCCGAGCTGGGCGAGCGCCGCCGTCACGAGCGCAGCGCAGGCAACGAAGAGGAGGATGAAACTGACCGACGCCAGCTCGAAAACGAGCGCGGCGAGAGCGACTCCGAGCCATACGAGCGTCATGTGAACCCTGTCGGTGAGCGATGAACGGTACAGACTAGCATCGGCTCGGTCGGTGACCCGCCCGCCAGCCACAACTACGATGCAGATCGTAAGCCCGGACCGTTAGGGGAGCGTCAGGCCGCCGCGCCGTGTGGCGAGCCCCTCGCTTGATCTCGGGTCCGCGCCGAAAGCCGAGGACAACGCTCGTACATCGGTGTGACCCAAGCTATTGACCGATCCTACATCATTGGCTATTCGAAGGGTGTCATCTGCGCCCCTCGGTTCGCCGAGGGATTTGGTTTCGACAGCACGCGAGGATTGGCCCTTGCGAGTTACTGCGGTGCCACCTCCCGGCACGCATCCTCGCGAGATGCCCCCGCACCGTAGAGCAGGTGTCGTTGTTCTGCTCGCGATCCTCGGCCTCGCCAGCGTGCGGTGCGTCCAAGACCTGGTCGTTGCGCCGAAGGCGACGGTCTGCAGTCTCGCAGCGATCACCCCACAGACCGACACGGTAAACATCGGCGACACGCTCTCCCTGCCGTCGGCGCGGCTGATGTGCGGGGGGAGTGCCGTCAGCGCCAGCTACGGGGCGGAGCTCCTCACGCCGGGCGGCCCGATCGTGCTGGACACCGTTGCTGGCCGCATGATCGTGGTGGGCCCCGGGAACGCGATCGTGAGGGTCCGACCCCTGAGCCACGCGCTCTCGGTGGACACGGTGCACCTGGATTTCAACCTGCACGCGGCCGTCCCGGTGCTGGTGAGCGCGGGGCAGGACTCGATCTTCAGCCTCAAGGACACGCTCCAGCTCACGGCCCAGCCGCGCTCGCTCAAGGGTGTGGCGCTCACCGGCATCAGCGTGCGCTGGCAACTGGTGAGCGGGAGCGCGTTCGTGACGCTGCTCGACACCACGGGCCTGGTCCGTGCCGAAGCCAACGGCGACGCCGTGCTGAAGGCGGTGACCGACACGGCGACCGCCACGCGGACGATCCACGTGAGCCAGAAGGTCGTCAGCCTCGCGGTGTCGCCGGCCGGGGCCGCCATCAGCGGCGCGGGCACCACGCAGACGTTGACGCCGCAGGCTCGTGACGCGCGCGGCAGCCTTGTCGCGAATCCGGCGGTCACGTGGTCGAGCCTGAACCCCAACGTGGCGACGATCAACAGCGCCACGGGCGTGGCGACGGCGGTGGCGAATGGGCAGGTAGCAGTCGCCGCCAGCAGTGGAGGCGTGACAGGCTATGGGGTACTGAGCGTCTCCACGCCGGCGCTGTCACCCGTCAACCTGTGGGCGCAGGCCGCCAGCGGCACGACACAGCTGTTGCTCAACGCGTGGGGTACGTCGAATACAGGTGTATTCGCTGTCGGCGCGGGCGGGACCATCCTGCGCTCCAACGGCTCCGTGTGGAGTGCGATGACCAGCGGGACGACGGCCTACCTGTGGGGGGTTTCAGGCACGTCGTCCAGTGACGTCTGGGCGGTCGGGTCCAATGTTGTCCTGCACTACAACGGCTCTGCCTGGAGCGCGGTGAGCGGCAGTTATCCGGCGCTGTTCTCGGTGTGGGCCGCCTCGCCCTCGGACGTGTTCGCGGTCGGGGTGGGCGGTGCGATTCTGCATTACAACGGGTCGAGCTGGTCGGCCATGACGAGTGGCACGACCCAGCAGTTGACCGCGGTGTGGGGAAGCTCGACCTCGGACGTCTTCGCTGTGGGCAACGCGGGGACGATTCTGCACTACAACGGCACGCAGTGGTCCGCCATGACGAGCGGCGTGAGCCAGTCGATCGTGGGTGTTTGGGGCACGTCGAGTAGCAATGTTTACGCCACTGCCTATTACGAAGCGAAGCTCCTCCACTATGGCGGGACGAGCTGGAGCACGGTCGCGAACACCGGGACGTATCTGTATGGGGTCTGGGGGTCCTCCGGCTCCGACATCTATGTGGTAGGGGCGTGCACCGTCTGCGGCATCGTCCACTATGACGGCGCGAACGTCGTCGTCATGCCGGGCACCTTGCAGACGGTCACTTCGCTCCAGGGCATTTGGGGTGCACCTGGCGGCGACGTCTTCGCGCTGGGAAACGGGGGCACGATTCTCCGCGGCGTCCGCGGCGCGACGGTGGCGGTGACGCCGTCGAGCCCGACGCTGACGGCGGTCGGCGCCTCGCAGCAGCTGGTCGCGCAGGCCAAGGACGCGTCGGGTAACGCGATCTCCGGGGTGACGTTCACGGCGTGGGCCAGCAGCAACACGGGCGTGGCCACGGTGGACTCGACGGGCAACGTCACGGCGGTGTCGAACGGGTCGGCGACCATCACCGCGACCGCCCCGGGCGGCGCGAGCGGCTCGGCCAGCGTAACGGTGAGCCAGGTGCCCAAGACGATCGTAGTGGCGCCGGCGGGGGCAGCGGTCAGCGGCGTGGGGAGCACGCAGACCTTCACGGCGCAGGGGCGGGACTCGCTGGGCAATTCCACCGGCGCGGTGAGCGTCACGTGGTCGAGCTTGAACCCGAACGTCGCGACGATCAACGGTGCCACAGGCGTGGCGACGGCGGTGGCGAATGGGCAGGTAGCGATCGCGGCGAGCGCTGGAGGGGTGACGGGTTATGGGGTGCTGAACGTCTCCACGCCGGCGCTGTCACTCGTCAACCTGTGGGCGCAGGCCGCGAGCGGCACGACGCACGGGCTATCGAGCGCGTGGGGCACGTCGAATTCGGGTGTGTTCGCCGTCGGCGACAGCGGGACCATCCTCCACTCCAACGGCTCCGTGTGGAGTGCGATGACCAGTGGGACGACGGCCTACCTGTATGGAGTGTCGGGCACGTCATCCAGTGACGCCTGGGCGATTGGGAACGGGGTCATTCTGCACTATAACGGCTCTGCCTGGACCGCTGTCAGCGGCAGCTATCCGGCGCTGTACTCGGTGTGGGCGGCCTCGCCGGTGGACGTGTTCGCGGTCGGAATTAGCGGTGTGATTCTGTACCACAATGGGACGAGCTGGTCCGCGATGGCGAGCGGCACGACACAGCAGTTGACCGCGGTGTGGGGAAGCTCGACTTCCGACGTCTTCGCGGTCGGGTCCGCGGGGACGATTCTGCACTACAACGGCACGCAGTGGTCCGCCATGACGAGCGGCGTCACGCAGCAGATCCGGGGTGTGTGGGGCACGTCGAGCAGCAACGTCTACGCTACGGCCCAACTTGACACGAAGCTCCTCCACTATGACGGGACGAGCTGGAGCGCGGTTGCGAACATCGGGCAGCCGTTCGCAGGAGTCTGGGGGTCCTCCGCGTCGGACATTTATGTGGTAGGGGGGTGCACCGTCTGCGGCATCGTCCGCTATAACGGCACGAGCGCCGTCGTCATGCCTGGCACCTTGCAGACGGTCACCTTCCTGCAAGGAATCTGGGCTGCACCTGGCGGCGACGTCTTTGCGCTAGGAAGCGGGGGCGCGCTGCTCCGCGGCGTCCGCGGCGCGACGGTGGCGGTGACGCCGGGAGTTGATACGCTGACGGCGCTTGGCGCCACGCAGACGCTGGCCGCGCAGGCCAAGGACGCGTCGGGCAACGCGATCTCTGGCGTGACGTTCACGGCGTGGGCCAGCAGCAATGCGGGCGTGGCCACGGTGGACTCGACGGGCAAGGTGACGGCGGTGGCGAACGGTTCGGCGACGATCACGGCCACAGCGCCGGGTGGGGCGAGCGGCTCGGCCACCGTAACGGTGAGCCAGGTGGCCAAGACACTCGTGGTGACGCCGGCGGGGGCCGCAGTCAGCGGGGTCGGATCGACCCAGACGTTTGCTGTCACGGGGCAGGATTCGCTTGGGCACGCCATCGCGAACCCGGTGGTCACATGGTCGAGCCTGAACCCCAATGTGGCCACGATCAACAGCGCCACGGGCGTCGCGTCGGCGGTTTCGAGCGGCCAGGTGACGATCGCTGCCACCGCCGGCGTCGTCACGGCCTACGCTCTCCTGACGGTGGCGATCCCGGGCGCAACCCCCGTGAACCTGTGGGTGCCCGACGCCGTCGGCCTGACGGCCAATCACCTCACCGGGCTGTGGGCAGCATCCTCCAGCAACGTCTTCGCCGTCGGGCTCAACGGCACGGTCCTGCGCTTCACCGGCACCACCTGGAACGTGGCTCCCAGCGCCGCCACCGGCACACTCCAGGAGGTCTGGGGCATGTCGGCAAGCGATTTGTTTGCGGTGACCGACGCCTCGGTAGGGTACCGTTTCAACGGCTCGACATGGAGCGCATTGACGATGTCCCACGCCTCCCAAGGCGTGTGGGGCACGGGGCCGACCAACGTGATGGCGGACGGGACCGGCGGGGCGATCAGCCGCTTCAACGGGACGTCTTTCAGTCCAATGGTCTCGAACACGACGAACCAGTTGAACGGGATCTGGGGAGCCGACAGCGCCAACGTCTTCGCGGTGGGAGCTGCCGGCACGATCATGCGGTTCAACGGGGCGGCGTGGTCGGCGATGACCAGCAACACCACCCAGGGCCTTTCGGGCGTGTGGGGCACCGCGGCGAACAACGTGTATGCCACCGGTGCGGCTAGCGTGATGCACTACGACGGGGCGACGTGGTCGACCATGGCGGGGAGCAGCGGCAACTACCGGGCCCTGTGGGGGTCGTCCGCCTCCGACCTGTACGCCGTCGGCGGTGGCGGCCTGATCCGGCGGTTCGACGGCAGCCTCTGGACCACGATGACATCGGGCACCACGACTGACCTGCTGGCGGTCTCAGGCACGCGTGAGGGCTACGTGTTCGCCGTCGGGTACTTCGGCACAATCCTGCGCGGCTACCGCGGCGCGACGGTGGCGGTGTCGCCGTCGAGCCCGACGCTCACGGCGGTCGGTGCCACGCAGACGCTGGCCGCGCAGGCCAAGGACGCGTCGGGCAATCCGATCTCCGGGGTGGCGTTCACGTGGGCCAGCAGCAACCCGGGCGTGGCTACGGTGGACTCGACGGGCAAGGTGACGGCGGTGGCGAACGGGTCGGATTCGATCACGGCCACCGCACCGGGTGGCGCATCCGGCAGCGCAATCGTGACGGTGAGCGTGTCGGCGGCGACGCTGCGGTTCGTGGCAGGCTACGAGCACAGCTGCAGCCTCAGCGCCGATGGCACGGCGTACTGCTGGGGCGACAACGGCTGGGGGGAGCTGGGCGACGGAACGAGCACGAGCCGCAGTACGCCGGCACCAGTGTCGGGCGGCCTGAAGTTCCAGGCGCTGGCGGCCGGCGACATCCACACCTGCGGCCTCACCACCGATGGCGTCGCCTATTGCTGGGGCTACAACGCCGACGGCGAGCTCGGCGACGGAACCACGACCGGGCACAACGTTCCGACAGCGGTGGCCGGCGGCTTCACCTTCCAGTCGCTGTCGGCCGGGTCGTATCACACCTGTGGCGTGACGGCTGGCGGGGCGGCGTACTGCTGGGGCTATAACGGGGATGGGGAGCTCGGCGACGGGACCAACACTCCACACCTGGTCCCGACGGCCGTCACGGGCGGCCTCAGCTTCCGGTCGCTGGCGGCCAGGCAGGAACACACCTGTGGCCTCACGAGTGCCGGGGCCGCGTACTGCTGGGGCAACAACAACAGCGCGCAGCTCGGCGACGGGACCACGACGAATCGCAATGTTCCAACGGCGGTCACGGGCGGCCTCACCTTCCAGTCGCTGGCGGCCGGGTATAACCACACCTGCGGCGTGACGAGTGCCGGGGCCGCATACTGCTGGGGCTACAACTCGTACGGGCAGGTGGGCGACGGGACCACGGCTCAACGCGGTGCGCCGACGGCCGTGCAGGGCAGCCTCACCTTCCAGTCGCTGACGGGCGGCTATTACCACACCTGCGGCGTGACGAGTGCCGGGGCCGCGTACTGCTGGGGCGGCAACAACTTGGGCCAGCTCGGCAACGGAACGGCCAACCAGTCCTCCAGCAGTGCCCCGGCGCTGGTCGCAGTTGGCCCGTACGCGGCCATCGCGGCTGGCGAGTACCACACGTGCGTGCGCACGGCGGCAGGCGCCGCGTACTGCTGGGGGAGCAACAACCGTGGGCAGCTGGGCTCGGCCTCGACGGCCATCAGCTCGACGCCGATCAGCTTAGGCTCGAGCTTCCAATCCGTGGTGACGGCATATGGGTATGCGTGCGGCCTGACCAGCGCGGGAGCGGCGTACTGCTGGGGCCTTAACGGGTCCGGGCAGCTCGGCGACGGAACGACGACCGATCGCAGTCTGCCGGTCGCCGTGTCGGGGGGCCTGACCTTCCAGTCGCTGGTTGCGGGGGGCGACCACACGTGCGGCCTCACCGCCGCGGGAGCGGCCTACTGTTGGGGCAACAGCAGCATGGTCCCGCAGGCCGTCACGGGCGGCCCCGCCTTCCAGTCGCTGGCGGCCGGGTGGTATTACACCTGCGGCCTCACCGCCGCCGGTGCAGCCTACTGCTGGGGCTACAACTACTATGGCCAGCTGGGCGACGGGACCACGACGAATCGCTCGGCTCCAACGGCCGTGCAGGGCAGCCTGACGTTCCAGTCACTGGCGGCCGGCGAGTATCAGGCCTGCGGCGTGACGACTGCCGGGGCGGCGTACTGCTGGGGCTACAACTACTACGGCCAGCTGGGCGACGGCACCACGACCTCACGGAGCGTACCGACGGCCGTGCAGGGCGGCCTCACCTTCCAGTCGTTGGCGGCCGGCGCATACCACACCTGCGGCGTGGCCAGTGGGGCGGCATACTGCTGGGGCGCCAACTGGACCGGCGAGCTCGGAGACGGAACGTTCACGAATCGCAGTACGCCGGTCGCCGTGTCGGGGAGCCTCAGCTTCCAGTCGCTGGCGGCTGGGGACGAGCACACTTGCGGCGTGACGAGTGCCGGGGCCGCGTACTGCTGGGGCGATAACTACTACGGGGAGCTGGGGATCGGAAGCACGCAAACGAGCTACGTGCCGGTCGCCGCTGCCGCGGGCTGGGCTTTCCCGGTGCTCAGCGCAGGAGGAGGGACTTCGACCTGCGGCGTCGCGACGACGGGCTCGACGCTCTGCTGGGGCGACAATACCTACGGCCAGCTCGGCAACGGGACGGCAGGCTACCTTGCGACCCCGACCGTCGTCTCGGGCGGCGTGATCTTCCTGGCGCCGCCGGCACGCCAGCTGAGTCCGCCGAGGGCGGTCCGCGCGGGGACGCGGCTCCCGTGAACTGCTACAAGTGCAAGACGCCGATCCCCGACAGCTCGCGCTTCTGCCGGGAGTGCGGGGCGGACGTCTCGGGCGAATCGCAGGGCGCGGTGCAGACGCTCACCATGGACCACGATCTCGAGCTGTTCAAGAAGCTCCAGGAGGCGCTCGGGACCGAGTTCATCCTCGAGAAGGAGTTGGGCCGCGGCGGGATGGCCGTCGTCTATCTCGGCCGCGATACGCAGCTGGGCCGCAAGGTGGCCGTAAAGCTGCTGCCGCCGGAGTTGACCTACGCCAGCAGCTCGATGGTCGAGCGCTTCAAGCGCGAGGCGCAGACCGCCGCGAAGCTCGACCACCCGAACATCATACCCGTCTATCGCGTCGCGCCGAGTGGCAAGCTGTTCTGGTACGTGATGAAGTACCTGGACGGCGAGCCGCTCAACGCCACCCTCGAGCGCGAGGGCCAGCTCTCGGTCGAGCGGACCGTGGACATCGTCTCGCAGGTGGCCGCGGCGCTCGACTACGCGCACCAGAACAATGTCGTGCATCGCGACGTGAAGCCGGCCAACGTGGTGGTGGACAAGAAGGGCTGGGTGACGGTCACCGACTTCGGGATCGCCAAGGCGATGGACGCGAACACGCTCACGGCCTCGGGCTCGATCATCGGCACGCCGTACTACATGTCGCCGGAGCAGTGCAAGGGGAAGCGGGTCGGTCCCGGAGCGGACCAGTACTCGCTCGCCGTGATGACCTACCAGATGCTGGGTGGGCACTTGCCGTTCACCGGCGATTCCGCGGTCGAGATCGTGCACAAGCACGTCGCGGACCCCGTGCCGCCCCTGGGAGTGCTCCGGCCCCAGCTCCCGGCGAAGGTGGTGGCCGTCGTCGACCGCGGGCTCGCGAAGACGCCGGAGGAGCGGTTCGCCACCGTAGCGGAGTTTGCCCGCGCGCTCAAGGCGGCGGCCGAGGGTGTGGACATCACGGTGGCTCCGCCGTCGAAGCCCGTGGGCATCCGGCTGTCGAAGACGGCGCTGGTGAGTCCGGTGCCCGGGGCTCTCCGGACCGCCAAGGGCACATGGCGGGACAAGAAGGCGCTGGTCCTGGGCGGCGGAGTTGGGGCGCTGGTGGTTGCGGCCGCGGTGGGCACTTTCCTGCTTGTGGGCAGCGGCCATCAGCCGGTGCATCCCTCGCAGCAGCCCGTCCCCGCGCAGCCGCCCGTGTCGCCGTCTTTGGTTGGGGGGAACGGGATCGATCTCGCGACCAGGGCTCCGCTCGCGCAGACCGCTGCTTTGCCCGCTGCACCCGCCCCGGCGACGCCGCAACCGGAAGCGAAGCAGGGTCCGGCGCGCGTGAAGGGACGGGACAGACGGCATGTGACGCCCCCCGCGATCGACCAGGGAGCGACCGAGCTCGCCGCGAGGAGCCAGGCGGCAAAGCCCACGAGCCAACTGCCACCGCCGGTGGCCGCGGCCGCGCAACCGCCGCCGAGCCAGGCTCAGGCTGCTGCGCCGCCAACGGCGCAGCCGCAGGCCGCGCCGGCCGCCCCGGGCAAGCAGAAGGTGGCTCAACCAGCTGCGCAGACACCCGCACCCGCGCAGGCGGCGCCCGCGCCGGCGCAAGCGGCACCCGCGCCTGTGCAGGCGGCACCCGCGCCGGCGGCGGTGGGCTTCCTCTCGCTGGGCACGCAGCCGGTGTCCACCATCTACGTCAACGGCGAGTCCAAGGGCTCGCGCGTGGCGAACCTGGCCGTGCCGGCGGGGGCGGTGCGCCTGCGGTTTCAGGTGCGCGACTCGACCGGCATCTGGTGGGCGCAGGACCGTGAGGTCACCGTGGCGGCCGGTGAGCGGAAGGTGCTGGGCTACATCAAGTTGGTGCGGCCATGAGACGGATGCTCGTGTTTCTGCTGCTCGCCCTCGCGGCGGCGCCGCGGCTGCGTGCGCAGGGCGACGCGGCGAGCCTGATCGCGGCGGGTCGCGCGCAGCTCGAGCAATTCAACCCCGATTCGGCGACGGTGCTGCTGGATCGGGCACTGGCGCCGGCCTTGGGGGCGACGCCGGCGCAGCGGGTGCGGGCCTACGTGCTGTACGGGATCGCCGCGTTGACGGGGCAGAAGATGAGCGCCGCCCGGCTGGCGTTCACTGCGGCGCTGCAACTCAATCCGGCCGAGCGCGTGGACTCGCTCCAGTTCCTGGAGCCGGAGAATCTGTTGCGGGAGTTCAACGCGCAGCGTGAGGCGGTGACGGCCCCCGCCGCCCACGCGGCTGAGCCGCTCACCGTGGAGGTCGGGCTGCCGGCGGACACCGCGCTGACGGTGGAGGAGGGGCGCGTGCCCGTCACCGTGGTCCCGAGCCGACGGGCGCTGGCCGTGGTGACGGCGGGACCGGCCGAGGCGCCCGCGGTGGTGCTCTGGAGGGATACGCTGCCGGCGGGGCGGGTGGGCGCGCTGAGCTGGAACCTGCGCGACGCCAAGGGCGCGCTGGTGACGCCGGGACGCTACACGGTGCGCGTCAGGGCGGTGGACTCGGCCGGCAGCGTCTCGCCGACGGCCGTGCGGGTCCTGATCGTATCCCGGCTGTCGGCTGATACGCAGCCGCTGCCCCCCCCGCTGGCGAGCTCCGCGTTTGCGCCGGAACGGGTGCAGACCGGACAGCGCTCGGTGTCGAGCCTCCTGATCGGTGTCGGACTCGGCGCCGCCGCCGCCCTGCTCCCCTCGGTGCTCGGACGGACCGAGTTGAATCAGGGGCTCGCCGGCGACGCCACGGCCTATGTGGTCGCGGGATCGGTGACGGTGGCGGGGCTGGTCGGCTTCCTGGCCGGACGCCGCACCGTGTATGTGCCGGAGAATGCGCAGCGGAATGCGCAGCTGCGCCAGAGCGACGCGGCCGCCCGGGCGGCAATCGTCCAGGCCAACGCCGCCGCGCGGCAGCGCGCGCTCGTGCGGGTGCGGCTGGAAGTGGGTGGCTCGTGACGGCGCGGTGGGTGGTGGTGCTGCTGAGTGCCGTGGCGCTGCCCGCGGCGGCCTCGGCACAGGGCCTCGGCCTCGGCGGTTTCGCGGACGTCTACAACGTGCAGCGGCGGCTGCTGTACGCCGGCACGGTCTACGAGCAGACCGGCGTCTGGTACGGGGCCGCGGGGTCGCTGCGTCTGGGCGCGGTGCGGGTGGGCGTGAGCGGTCTGACGGGGACGGTGTCCGGCGGCGGCAGTCAGAGCCCCAACGTCCAGATCCGGTCCACGGCCGTGACGGTGCAGGTGGCGCTGGCGCCCTGGGTGCTGGTCGGCGTCCAGGCCGAGGCGCGGCGGTTCGACGCCGATGCGGGCGTCACGCTGTGGCGGATGATCGGCGGCAACGTGCGCGTGGAGCCGGGCCTCGGCCTCGCGGGCTTGCAGGGGTTCGCCGACGTCTCGGTACTGCCGGCGTCGTCCGTGAGTGGCGGCGGCCCGTCGTTCACCATGGCGATGCAGGCCACCATCGGGGTGAACTATGCGCTGGCGCGCTCGCCGCTGGTGTTTCGCCTGGGCTACCGCTTCGAGCGCTACGACATCGCGTCCACCGCCGGCGCGGCGGCGCGCTACGAGCAGTACCGAGGGATCATCGCCGGAGCGGGGATCCACCTGGGCCGCTAGGCCTCATTGCTCCAGCGCCGCCACCACCAGCACCGTCGGCGCGTTCCCCAACAGCAGACGATCTCCGACCTTGAGCGGTGCCTCGTCCTTCAGCGGGTGATCGTTCAGCCAGGTGCCGTTCCTGCTGCCCAGGTCACGGACGACGACCGATCCGTCGGTGTGGAACTGGATCTCGGTGTGGCGACCGGAGACGTGCTTCTCCTCATCCGAGCGGATCACGATCTGTGCCAGAACGGGGTCGCGGCCGATCACGATCGTGTAGCCCGTCGCCGTCAACGCCTCGCCGGTGCCCTGGTGCACCAGTCGTACGCTGGGCGTGCGCCCCACCCGGAACGGCTTGTCGGCGCTGCCGTCCCGCTGGTCCACCCGTTTGCCGCCATGCGGCAGCTCGGTGCGCGAGTGCGTGGGGCTCGCGACGATCGTTGCGGCGTCCGCCGACGGCAGCTCGTCCTCGGCGAGGGTGCGCTCGGGGCCGGTGCCCCCGAATCCCTTCCAGCACACCACCTTCGGCAAGTGCTTGCCGAGGGTGAACTCGTCGCCGGTGTGCAGCAGTGTCTTGCCCGCGAGGCGGCCGCTGTGGATCCACGTGCCGTTGGTGCTGCCCAGGTCCTCGAGCATCCACCGCTCGGGGCCTTCCCGGCGGATGACGCAATGACGATTGCTCACCACCTTGCTGAGCAGGCAGGGAATCATCGCGGCGAGATGACAGTCGCGGCCGAGAAAGAGCGTCTCCCCGTCCAACTCGACATAGGTGCCCGGAGGGTAGATCTTGATGACCGGGAGCTCGCTCATGTGCGCTCTAGGAAGCGCTGCGAGACGCAACGTGTCAAGCACCCGGGCCTTGCGTTCGACCCGGATGCGACCGTCTGCGCCGACGCCGGGCCGATCGCCCGCGGCCAGGAGGCGCCGGTGAAGTTCCTGCTGATCAACCCGACCTCGCCCTTCCGTAGGGCGGAGGCGCCCGGTGTCTATCGGGGACCGCGCGCCTTCCGCTTCTCGATGCTCTCGAGCCTCTACGTTGCGGCGTCCCTGCCTTCGGGCGTCGAGACTCGGATCGTCGATGAGGATGTGGAGCCGATCGACTTCGAAGCCGAGGCCGATCTGGTGGGCGTGTCGTTCATGACGTACAACGCTCCACGCGCCTACGAGATCGCGGACGAGTTCCGCCGGCGTGGGCGGCCGGTGGTGTTCGGAGGCTACCATCCCAGTTTCCTGCCCGAGGAGGCCGTGCGCCACGCGGACGCGGTGTGCGTGGGGGAGGCCGAGGGCAGCGTTCCTCAGATGATCGCGGACTTCCGGGCCGGCTGCCTGAGGCCCGTCTACCACAGCGCTCTCGTGAGCCTGGCGGGCCTCCCGATCCCGAACCGGAGCCTGATCCGCCAGGGGGGGTACATCACGCCAGACGCCGTTCAGGCCACCCGCGGCTGCCCCCACGCGTGCACGTTCTGCTCGGTGACCGCCTTCGGCCAGCACCGCTTCCGCACCAGGCCGGTGGACGAGGTGATCGATGAGGTCCAACGTCTTGGCCGCTGGCTGATCTTCATGGACGACAACATCATCGGCGACCGCGATTACGCGAAGGAACTCCTCGCGCGTCTGGCGCCGTTGAAGCGGCGCTGGTGCAGCCAGTGCAGCATGCGCATCGCCGCCGACGCGGAGCTGTTGGACCTCGCGCGGAAGAGCGGCTGTGTCGCGCTGTTCGTCGGCCTCGAATCTCTGAGCGACGGCAACCTCAGGGCCTGTCGCAAGCCGACCAGGCGCGCGCTGGACTACGGGCGGGCCATCGCCCGCCTGCACGCGGCCGGCATCGGTGTCTACGCGGGATTCGTCTTCGGGATGGACGAAGACGACGCGCACGTCTTTGGACGCACCCTCGAATTCCTCGGGGAAGCGCGGGTGGATGTCGCGCAGATCACGATTCTCACGCCGTTCCCCGGCACCCCGCTGTTCGACGAGATGGAGCGGCAGGGGCGAATCCGCAGCCGTGATTGGAGCCTGTACGACTTCGACCACGTGGTCTTCGAGCCGAAGCGCATGAGCCCGGAGATCTTGCAGGCCGGCGCGGACTGGGTTCAGAGCCGTTTCTATTCCCGCACGTCTACCTGGCGTCGGGTTGCGCGGACCTTCGGCTATCTCGCGCCTTCGGTGGTGCTGCGCACCATGCTTCCGCTCAGCATCGGCTACCGCCTGCGGCAGCGGGTCTACGATACGTACGACAGGGGGCGCCGATTCGGGTCACTGGTGAGAGGGGAAGGGACGTAGGGACGGGACTGGCTGCCGGTTCACTGGGCGGTCCCTGTTAGACTGTGTGCCCACACGCGCCAGCCGGCCGCTCACCGTCGTCGGATCGTTGAAGGAGTCGCCGCCCATTCCCAGCATGCAGTGCCGGGCCCTCCTGTTCGACCTTGACGGGGTCCTCGTGGACTCGCGGAGGTGCATCGAGCTTGTGTGGCACGCGTGGGCGGCCGGGCGGGGGCTCGACCCCGCTCCGTTCCTCCGGGTCGCGCACGGGCGCCGGATCTCCGAGACGATTCGACTCGTGGCGCCCGAGCTGGATGCGGTCGCCGAGGCGGCCGTGCTGGACAGGATGGAGGAGGTCGAGACGCGTGGCCTCAGCCCGGCCCCCGGAGCAGGGAATCTCGTGGCGCAGCTCGCGGACACCCAGTGGGCCGTGGTCACATCCGGCAGCCGGCTGGTCGCGACGCTCCGGTTGCGCACCGCCGGCCTCCCCATCCCGCCGGTGTTCGTCACGTCCGACGACGTGCGGCGCGGCAAGCCTGACCCTGAGGGCTACCTCCTCGCGGCCGCCGGGCTCGGCGTCCCGCCCCGCGACTGTCTGGTGCTGGAGGACTCGCCGACGGGCCTTGCCGCCGCGAAGGCGGCAGGCATGCGGGTGATTGCCGTGCTCACCACCCACGCGGCGGAGGCGCTGGCGGGCGCGGACGCGCGAGCGAATTCGCTCGCGGCGCTGCGCCTCGAAGCGGGACCGGCGGGGCTGGTCGTGGGATTCTGATCCGTGACCGCCGCTCGTCCTCGGTCGAGGGCGACCAGCCGCGGGATGGCCGGCCCGGCGCTGTTCAGGAGGTCGGAGCAGTAGTAGGTTCGAGGCCACCGTCCAATCCTGGAGCCGCGGCCGTTCAGCCATGAAGACCCTCCTGATTCTCAATCCCGCCAGCGGCCGGGGCATGGGCAAGAAGCTCCGGCCCCGCATCGAGCGCGGGCTCAGGGACGCCGGCATCCGGTTCGACCTCGTCGAGACCGCGGGGCCGGGCCACGCGGTGACGCTAGCCAAGGAAGCGGTAGCGGCGGGCGTGGAGCGGATACTGTGCGGCGGGGGCGACGGCACCGTGCACGAGGTGGCGAATGGGCTCCTCCAAGCGCCGCCGGCTGAGGACGGCGCCACGCGGCCGGCCCTCGGCACGATCCCCATCGGCACCGGCAACGACTTCGCCAAGCTGCTCGGGGTCTTCAAGCTCTCGCCCGAGGCCGCCGCATCGCGGCTGGCGCAGGCGACGGAGCGCATCTTCGACGTCGGGCACGTCATAGACGAGTACTTCGCGAACTCCCTCGGCATCGGGTTCGACGCGGAGGTGGTGCGGCAGGCGAACAAGCTCACCCAGTTGCGGGGGCTCGCCGTCTACGTCGTCGCGGTGTACAAGACGTTCGTCACCTTCCGCGCGCCGGTGCTGGAGGTGGTGTCGGCGTCACACCGTGAGACGGGAGCGATGATGATGCTGGAGTGCTCGATCGGGGTGAGTGCGGGCGGCGGTTTCTACCTGACGCCGCAGGCCGATCCGTCCGACGGGCTGCTCGACGTGTGCCTCATCCGGAAGGTGGGATTGCTCAAGTTCCTGCGCTACGTCCCCCGGGTGCTGAGCGGCAAGCACACCGGCCTCGCGGTCGTGAAGATGCTGAAGACGGCGTCGCTCACGATCCGCTCTCCGGACGAGCCGCTGCTGCTGCACCTCGACGGGGAGCTGCGCGCGCCCAAGGGGCGCGAGATCGAGGTGACGCTTGCGCCGAAGCGCCTGCGGGTGCTCGTGGCGGCGGGAGGGAAGGGGGCGTGAACGCTCGGTTCTGGGCCGTCGTCGCGGGGTTGGCGCTGGCCGCGCCGCTCGCGGCCCAGAACCCGCCGGCTCCCGTCCCCCGGCCTGAGGCGCGGCGAGCGCCGCCGGCCGACACCGCGGGGTTGGCCGGGGACACGACGCGCGTACGGCAAATCAAGGGTGATTCGGTGCGTCCCGTCGCGCCGATCACACCGGGGGGCGCGTTTCTGCGCTCGATGATCCTGCCCGGGTGGGGCCAGTCCCGCCTTGACCGGAACGTGACCGGCGGACTGTTCCTGATCTGGGAAGGCGTCTGTGCGACGATGGTGTGGAAGACGCAGTGGCAGCTCGACTACGCGCGGGCGCGGAACAAGTTCGTGGCCTCGCACACGCAGGAGCGCGAAGACTGGATCGTGCTGCTGGTCTTCAATCACCTGCTCTCCGGCGCCGAAGCCTACGTCTCCGCCAACCTCTACGATTTCCCCGTTTCGCTCAAGGCACGCAGCCTGCCGGGCGGCGCGACGGGGATCGGTGTCGAGGTGCCGCTGCCGTGAATCGCCGCCCCATCGGCGTGTTCGACTCCGGCATCGGTGGGCTCACGGTGGTGCGCGAGCTGATCCGCCAGCTCCCCCATGAATCGCTGATCTACTTCGGGGACACGGCGCGCGTGCCGTACGGCAACAAGTCGCCGGAGACCGTGCGGCGCTACAGCCGGGAGATCCTCGAATTCCTGGTCTCGCGCGACGTCAAGCTGGTGGTGGTGGCCTGCAACACGGCCAGCGCGCACGCACTCGAAGAGCTGCGGCGCCTCGCCCCGGTGAAGGTCGAGGGCGTGATCGAGCCGGGGGCGCGGGCCGCCGTGGCCGCGAGCCGCGGCGGGCGTATCGGCGTGATCGGCACCGCCGGCACCGTGGCGAGCGGTGCGTACACGCGGGCCATCGAGCAGGCGGCGGACGGCCGGGTGCAGGTCGCGGCGCAGGCCTGCCCGCTGTTCGTCCCGCTGGTCGAGGAGGGATGGCTCGACCACGCGGCCACGCGGCTGATCGCCGAGGAGTACCTGGCGCCACTCCGGGCCCACGACATCGACACCCTGGTCCTAGGATGCACGCACTATCCGCTTCTCAAGCCGTTGCTCTCGTCCCTGCTCGGACCGTCCATCACGCTCATCGACAGCGCTGAGCAGACGGCGGCCGCCGTCTCCCGCGAGCTGGCCCGCTCCACCCTGCACGCGCCCGCGACGGCGACGGGTCACGTGCATTTCGTGGTGAGCGACGCGCCGAAACAGTTTGTTTCGGTGGGGAAACGGTTTCTTGGTGAGCGGGTCAAAGACGTGGAGACTGTGCCGCTTGGGCTATGACGGGGAGGTGATGAGGTGACAAAGGTGATGATGTGAGGAGGTGCTGACGGGTGCTGGACCATCATCACCTCATCACCCCATCACCCCATCACTTCATCACCTTTCACACGAATGCCTCAGCTGCAACCTATTGGCGTTTAGGGTTTTGCTGGCCAGCGCATCAACTGGATGCCGCCTTCATCTATCACAGCATACTGCCGGTCAATCATCCACTGGCCCGCATTGAGGTAGTACCGCCCCGGCTGGTGCTCCACCAGGCGTTGGCGATGGGTGTGCGCCATCACCACGAGGCCCAGCTCGGGCCTCCGGTCCAGCAGAGCGCGGGCGTAGTGCTCCTGCGCCGCCGCCGCCCGGTCCATCGCCGCCTCGGTCCGGTTCGCCTCCGCGAGGCCGCCCGATAGGTGGTCCGCCAGCCAGAAGCCCAGGTCGGGGTGCAGCATCCGGAAGGTGCCCACCGTGATGGGATGCCGGGTGACGCGGTGAATGATGCGGCCGCCCAGCTTGGTCTCGGTGAGCCCGTCGCCGTGGATCACCCAGGCCTTGCGACCCGCCAACTCCAGCTCCGCGCCTTCCCGGTGGAACGGGATGCCGAGATCCCGGCGCCAGAAGGAGCCGCCCCAGCGGTCGTGGTTCCCGCCGAACACCTCGACGGCCACGCCCTGCTGGACCAGGGTGGCGAGCCGCGCGAGCGTGGCGAACGGCCGGCGCGGGATCACGAACTTGTACTCGAACCAGAAGTCGAACAGGTCGCCGGTTATCACGAGGCGGCGGGTCAGCGAGGGGAGGGCGGCGAGAAGATCGTGGAACGCCGACTGGTCCCCCGGGTCCGCCGACCCGAGGTGAGAATCCCCGACCACGACGACCCGCTCGGCGCTCACGCGAGGGGGAAGATGAGCCTCTCCCGGAGGGGGCGCAAGCGTTTGCCGCATTTGACTTTTGGCTCGGGAGCACCTAACGTAGCACGGGTCGTTCCCCATCCGTGCTACATCCTGGAGGAGCCATGCCACTAGAAGCACTTGGGCTCATTGAGACCAAGGGCCTCGTCGGCTCGATCGAGGCGGCGGACGCCATGGTCAAGGCCGCCAACGTCAAGCTCGTCGGCAAGGAAAAGGTCGGCGGCGGGTACGTGACCGTCTTCGTGCGCGGCGATGTCGGGGCGGTGAAGGCCGCGACCGACGCCGGCGCGGCGGCCGCCGAGCGCGTCGGCGAGCTGGTGTCGGTACACGTGATCCCGCGCCCGCACGCGGAACTCGAGTTGATTCTCCCGAAGGGCGCCGCGGAGTAGCCCGGTGTCCTGGACCGAGCAGGCCCTCGGCCTGATCGAGACCAGGGGGCTGGTTGGCGCCATCGAGGCCGCCGACGCCGGCCTGAAGGCGGCGCCGGTCGCGCTCCTGGGCACCGAGCGCGTGGATGCGGCGCTGGTGACGGTCCTGTTCTCGGGCGACACGGCCTCCGTGAAGGCCGCGGTGGACGCCGGTGCCGCGGCGGCGGAGCGCGTCGGCGAGCTGGTGAGCGTGCACGTGATCCCGCGGCCCGATCCTCAACTGGATGCGCTGGAGCACGACGACGAGGACGGCGGCGGCTCGGCCGCCGCGCCGCGCCGGTCGCCGCAGCGGCTCGAGGAGATGAAGGTGGTCGAGCTGCGCCACCGCGCCCGGCTGACGCCGAACTTCCCGCTCAAGGGCCGCGAATTGTCGCGCGCCAATCGCGACGAGCTGCTGGCGTTGTTCCGCCGGCTGGGGCACGCCACCTAAAGCCGCTCGGAGGGGCCGATGGATCGCGATCTCGCGTCCGTCCAGGAGGCCCGCGACCTCGTCCGTCGCGCCGACGAGGCTCAGCGGGCCTTCGCACGCGCGACCCAGGAGGAGACGGACCGCATCGTCGAGGCGATGGGCCGCGCCGCGTCCGGCGAGGCCGAGCGGCTGGCCCGCCTGGCGGTGGACGAGACCGGGATGGGCCGCTTCGAGGACAAGGTCCTCAAGAACCGCTTCGCGGCCGACGACGTGCTCCGCTACATCCTGCCCCTCAGGACCGTCGGCGTGATCCGCGACCTGCCCGAGATCGGGGTCACGGAGCTGGCGGTCCCGATGGGAGTGGTCGCGGCCCTGATCCCCACGACCAACCCGACGTCCACCGCGATCTACAAGGCGCTCATCAGCGTCAAGGCGCGCAACGCGATCGTCATGTCACCGCACCCGCGGGCGGTGAAGTGCAGCGGCGAGGCGGTGCGCGTGATGGCCGAGGCGGCGGAGCGGGCGGGGGCGCCGCCGGGCCTGGTGCTCGCGATGACCGATCCGACGTTGGAGGGCACGCGCGAGCTGATGCACCACCGGCTCACGGCGGTGATCCTCGCGACCGGCGGCGCGGACATGGTGCGCGCGGCGTACAGCTCCGGGAAGCCGGCGTTCGGGGTCGGGCCGGGCAACGTGCCGGCGATCATCGAGCGCACGGCCGACGTAGCCAAGGCGGCCAAGGACATCGTCAACGGCAAGAGCTTCGACCACGGGGTGCTGTGCTCGGCGGAGAACGCGGTCGTGTGCGACGCCCCCGTGGACGGTGAGGCGCGCCGCGAGCTGGCGCGGCAGGGCGCCGTTTTCGTGACGGGCGACGACCGGGCCAGGCTGCAGCAGGCCATGCAGGACCCGCGCACCGGCGGGATCTCGCACGCGATCGTCGGCCAGGCGGCCACGGTCATCGCCGAGCGCGCAGGCATCCGCGTCCCGCCGGGGACACGCGCGCTGGTGGCCGAGTGCAAGGAGGTCGGGCGCGACGAGTTCTTCTCGCGCGAGAAGCTCTCGCCGGTGCTGGCCTATTACGTCGAGGATGGCTGGGAGCGGTGCTGCGAGCGGAGCATCGAGCTGCTCCAGTTCGGCGGGGTGGGCCATTCGCTCGCCATCCACTGCCGGGACGAGCGGGTCATCATGCGGTTCTTTGAGGAGAAGCCCGCGTTCCGGATCCTGGTCAACACCATGGCCGCGATGGGCGCCACGGGGTATACCACTGGACTGGCGCCGGCGATGACGCTGGGGCCGGGGACGATCGGCGGGAGCAGCACGTCGGACAACATCTCGGCATTGCACCTGGTCAATATCAAGAGATTGGCGAGAGAGATAAGACCGTATGAGTCGGACGCGCAGACGCACGGACGCACGGACGCACAGACGCACGGGGGCACGGGGGCACGGGGGCACGGGGGCAAGCAGCCCGCCGCGCCGCCGCTCACCCCCGACGACGTTCGCGCGATCGTGGAGGAGTTTCTGGGCACGCACCGTTCCGGTCGAGGTAGCGCATGAACAAGGACACGTTGGAAGGGCTGTCGGAGAGAATCGCGAGCGGGCTCGCCGCCGCGGGGGCGCGGTCGTGGCTGCCGGTCCCGGTGCGGCCGGAGCCGCCGGGGCGGCCGACGCCAGGCGCGCTCCCGGTCTGGGCGGGGGCGGCGCAGGCGCTGTCTGACGTCGCGCCCGTGCGCCGGCCCACGGGGCATCCGCGGAACCGGCCCGACTACCCAGCCACGGTGGTGGCGGAGCGGCAGGCGGCGGCCAGCCGGGGGCCGTCCCCGCTCCCCTTGGGGTCGCTGGCGGGTGCGGCGCGGTCGGCGACGGCGAAGAGCCCGCGCGACGTGGCGATCGGCGTGTCCAACCGGCACCTGCACGTCTCGGACGGCGACTTCGCGACGCTGTTCGGCGCGGGGAAGTCGCCCACGCCCCAGCGCACGATTGCGCAGCCCGGGCAGTTCGCCGCGGCCGAAACGGTAGCGGTGGCGGGGCCCGGCGGACGGATCGAGGGCGTGCGCATCGTTGGGCCGGCGCGTGGCCGGACGCAGCTCGAGCTGTCGCCGGCGGATTGCCGGGCGCTGGGCATCGCCGCGCCGGTCAAGGTCTCCGGCCGCCTGGACGGCTCGGTGGGAGGCGTCACGCTGGAAGGACCCGCCGGCAAGGTGTCGCTGGAGTCGGGCGTGATCGTGGCACAGCGGCACCTGCACGTGGCGCCGGCCGACGCCAAGCACCTCGGGGTCGCGGACGGCGACCAGGCGGCGGTCGAGTGCGGGCCCGCCGGCCGCCGCATGACGCTGCACGACGTCGTGGTACGGATGGGGCCGTCGCACACCACCGAGCTGCACCTCGACACCGACGAGGCGAACGCGGCGCAGGTCAAGAGCGGCGATCGGGCGCAGATCGTGGCGGTCTCGCGTGGCGGACGCGCGTCGGGCCGGCGCCGGCCGCTGCTGGTGGAGCGGGACATCGCGCTGCTCGCGTCCCGGGGCGAAGTGCTCTCGGCCGGCGGCCCCTACCTGCTAACGCCCGCTGCACGCGATCGGGCCAAGGCGCTCGGGGTCTGGCGCGAGACGCCGTGAACGAGCGGCGCCAATCGTCGGTCGAGTTCCGCGTCCGCTACAGCGAGACCGATCAGATGGGCTTCGCGTACCACGGCCACTACGTGGCGTGGTGCGAAATGGCCCGCACGGAACATATGCGGCGCCTCGGGGTGCGGTACCGTGATCTGGAGGATCGCGGGTTCTTTCTGGCCGTGGTGGAGGCGCACGTGCGTTTCGCCAAGTCGGCGCGCTACGACGACGAGCTGCGGGCGTGGGCGTGGCTCACCGACGTGGGCTCGCGGCGCATCGCGTTCGGCTACCGGATCGAGCGGGTGGACGGCGGCGCGGTCCTCGCGACGGCCGAGACGTCGCTCGTGTCGCTGGACCGGAACGGGCGCCCGTCCCGGCTGCCGGCCGACGTGCTCACCCGCCTCGAGGAGCTGATGCATGAGACGTAGGGTCGCGTGGAATCTCGTGGGCGTGGTGCTGGCAGCTGCCCTGGCGGCGCCGGCCGTCGCACAGGACCTCGGCCAGGTCAACGATCTGGCGCAGCTCCTGCGGCTCGAAGATCGCCGCGAGTTCGATCTCGCCGCCCTGCAGCGCTCGGCGCAGGACCCCGACTCCATGATGCGCGCCCAGGCGGCCGTCGCGATCGGCCGGATCGGCGACCGCGCCGGCGTGCCCGTGCTGATGACCCTGCTCAACGATCCTGACACTACCGTGCGGGCGGAGGCGGCCTTCGCGCTCGGCGCGCTGCGCGACAGCTCGGCCGCCGAGGAGCTGGCGCGCCGGGTGAACGGGTTCCCGGCGATCGCCGCGGGCCGCGACCAGATCGAGATGGTGAGCGCGCTCGCCAGAATCGGCGGGCCAGCCGCGGCGCAGGCGGTGGACGAGCTGCTGCGGCGCCACCCGCCTACCGGGTCCATCGGGGACCCCGCCACCGCCACGGCGCTGCTCGAGGCGTGGCGGCTCGGTCGCCGTGCGCCCGGTGCGCGGCTGGTGGAGTACGTCCGCTCCGGCGCGGGCGCGTGGCGCCGTAATGCGGCTTACAGCGCCTCGCGCCTGAGGCTGGCCGCCGCGGCCAGTGCCTTCGTCGAGGCGGCGGGCGATGCGGACTCGCTTACGCGCAGTTTCGCTGCGCGCGGGTTGACGGCGCCGCTGGCCGATTCGGCGCATCTGGCGCCGGCCGCGTTCGAGGGTGTCCTGCGCACGCTGGTCGGCGATTCGGTTGTGCAGGTCCGCATCACCGCGCTGCGTTCGCTGGCCACGTTCCGGGACTCGAGCCTGGCCGGGCTCGCGCAGTCGCGGCTGGCGGATCGCAACCCCAACGTGGTCGTGCAGGCGATCGCCACGCTCGGCTCGCTGGGCGGGTCCCGCGCGAGCCAGGCGCTCGAAGATCGCTTCGCGCAGCGCACCAGCTTCGCGGTGGGGCGTGCGTCGCTGGTGGCGCTGGCTGAGGCCGCTCCGGCGCGCGTGCTCGCGGTGGGCGGGAGCTGGCGGAGCGACGCCGACTGGCGGCAGCGCGCGGCACTGGCCGAGGCGCTCGGCGTCGCGGGAGGGGATTCGGCGCGCGCCGTGCTCGGCGCGCTGTCGGCCGATTCGGACGCGCGGGTGGTGGGCGTGGCGCTGAGTGGCCTGGGGCAGGCGGTGCGCAAGGGCGACGCCTCGCTGCGTGCGCTGGCGCGCGACCGGCTGGCGAACCCGGACCTGTTCGTGCGCGCCGCGGCGACCGACCTGCTGGACCGCGAAGCGGACCCGGCGCTCGTGCCGGATTTCGTGGCGGCGTACCGCCGGGCGGCGCGCGACGACGCGAGTGACGCCCGGCTCTCCGCCGTCCGTGCGCTCGCCGACATCGCCGCGCTGGACGTCGCCACGCACGCGCGGGTGGTGCAGAGCTTCCTGGCGGTCGTGCCGCGCAGCGGCGACTACCTGGTGCGCCGGGCCGTGGCGGATGGCTTCGGCGCCGCCGAAGCGCAGCAGTACTGGGGCGACGTCTATCCCGTCGAAACGGGCCGGAGCATCGCGGATTACCGGGATGTCGTCGCCCGGTTGTGGCTCCCGGCGCTGCAGGACGGACCGTTGCCGCAGGTCACGATCGAGACCGACCGCGGCACACTGGTCGTCCTTCTCTTCGCCGCCGACGCGCCGCTGACCGTGCAGAACTTCCTGCGCCTGGTGGACCGCCGCTACTTCGACGGGAGCCGCTGGCACCGCGTGGTGCCGAACTTCGTCGCCCAGGACGGTGACCCGCGGGGCGACGGGAACGGCGGCCCCGGGTGGGTGATCCGCGACGAGATCAATCGTCGGCGCTACGGCCGCGGCACGGTCGGCATGGCCCTGTCGGGGCCGGACACCGGCGGCTCGCAGTTCTTCATCACGCATTCCCCGCAGCCGCACCTGGACGGCGGCTACACGGTGTTCGGCCGGGTGGTGCAGGGCGACGACGTGCTCGAGCAGATCGTCCAGGGAGACCGCATCCGCCGCATCTTCCGGTAGCCATGCGCCGCATCCTGACCAGGCTGGCCCTGTTCGCGGCCCTGGCGGCCCCGGCGCTGCCGGCCCGGGCCTGGGCCCAGTTCGGCGCGTTCGGCCAGAACAAGATCCAGTACCGGCACTTCGACTGGCACGTGCTGCGCGGCGCGCACGTGGACCTGTACTTCTATCCGGAGGAGGACGAGCTGGCGCGGGTGGCGCTCGCCTACGCGGAGGCGAGTTACGAGGTCCTCGCGGCGCGGTTCCGCCACAGCATCGCGGCACGCATCCCGCTCATCGTCTACGCCTCCCACCAGGACTTCGAGCAGACCAACGTGCTGCCCTTCGTGCCGCCGGAGGGGCTGCTGGGCGTCACCGAGTTCCTCAAGGATCGCGTCGCAGTGCCGTTCACCGGCAGCTACGCCGAGTTCCGCCACAGCCTGCGCCACGAGCTGGTGCACGTCTTCCAGCTCTCCAAGCTCACCCTGGCGTACACCCTCTATCCGCGCCAGCGGACGGTGGGGATGCCGCTGTGGTGGCAGGAGGGGCTGGCGGAATACTGGTCGGCGGGCGAGGACAGCCGCGACGACATGATCCTGCGTGATCTGACGGTCGAGTCGCGGCTGCCCACCATCGAGCAGCTCGGCAACGCGTCGGGCGGCATCGTCTACCCGCTGGGCGGGACGCTGGTGCGATTCCTGGCCACGCGCTACGGCGACTGGCGCATCGTCCAGATGTACGACGACGTGTGGAAGTATCCGGACTTCGCCGCGCTGGTGCGGGGCGTGTTCGGCCGAACGCTCGAGCAGCTCACCGCCGAGTGGCAGTACGACATGCGGCGCCGGTTCTACCCCACGGTCGCCGCCCAGCGGCCGCTGGAGCTGGACGCGCGGCGCATCGCGGCGCTCGCGGTGAAGCCCGTCGTGTGGACGGAGCCGTACGACTCGACCCCGCAGGTCCTCTACCTGTCCCCGCGGACGGGCTATACCGACATCTACGCGGTGCCGCTGGCGGGCGGCAAGGCGCGCACGGTGGTGCAGGGGGAGCGGACCGCGGAGTTCGAGTCGTTCCATCCCTTCGAGTCCCGGCTCGACGTGTCGTCCAAGGGCGTGGTGGTGTTCGCCAGCAAGTACCAGGACCGCGACGCGCTGCTGTTCTGGGACCTGACGCGGCAGCAGATCGTGGGCCGCTACCAGTTCCCCGGCCTGGTCTCGATCCTGTCGCCGAGCTGGTCGCCGGACGGGAGCGAGGTCGTCTTCTCCGGGCTGGCGTTCTCGGGCTACTCCGATCTCTACCTGCTCCATCTCGACTCCGGGGCGCTGGAACGCCTGACGGCGGACCGCTACCAGGATCTCGATCCGTCGTTCGCCCCGGACGGGCGGCGCATCGTGTTCGCGTCCGACCGTACGCCGTACGGCGCAACGGGCGCGCTGAACCTGTTCGTCATGGACGTCGCCACCCAGGCCATCCGCTATCTGACTTACGGCGACTGGAGAGACGAGGGGCCGCGCTGGTCGGCCGCCACCGGGCGGATCAGCTTCACCTCCGACCGGCTGGGGACGTTCGACGTGTACGCGGTGGACAGCACCGGCGCGGGCCGCCGCGAGACCGCCGTGCCCGGCGGCGCCTTCGATGCGGAGTGGGTGCCCTCGGCCGGCCGCTACGTGGTCGCCGGATTCGAGCATCTCACCTTCGGCATCTACTCGGTCGGCGCGCAGCCGGACAGCATCCCCGCCGACGCGGTGTCGCTCGCCGCCGACCCCGCGCCGGCCGCGTGGCCCTGGGTGGAGCTGGCCGACAGCGTGGCGACGGCGGCCGGGGCGGCCCGGTACACGGAGCACTACACCCTGGATTTTGCGGCCGGCGAAGCCGTCTACTCGCCGGGCCTCCTGGGAGGTCAGGACGTCGCCTTTCTGCTCTCCGACATGCTGAGCGACCACCAGGTGTTCGTGAGCGTGACGACGTTCCAGGAGGGGAACAGCCTCGGCAGCCTGATCAACGACTTCAACGCGACCGCCGTCTACTTCAACCAGACGCAGCGGCTCAACTGGGGCGTCGGCGTGTTCCGGACGCGCGGCCTGTTCTACACCAGCGACTTCAACCAAGTCTATGAGGAGTCGTCGTACGGTGCGCTGGGGGTCTTGCGCTACCCGCTGTCGCGTTTCTCGCGGGTCGAGACGCAGCTCCAGATCGCGTACTCCGACCGCACCGACTACACCTTCCAGACCGATCCGTTCACGCCCGGGTATCCCCACCGCCGCGGCATGGTGACCTCGAACTACCTGTCGTACGTGCACGACAACTCACTGTGGCTCGACGCCGGCCCGATCGACGGCAGCTTCTCGCAGCTCACCGCCGGCGTCGTGACCGACCTGCAGAATGCGCGGCTCGACAGCTGGCTGCTGGAGGCCGACCTCCGCCGCTACCTGCGCACCTCGCTCCACACCGCCGTGGCGCTGCGCGGGTTCGCGTTCTATTCGGGGGGCGAACGTCCCGAGCGCGTGACCATCGGTGGCTCGTGGGCGCTGCGCGGCTACCCGCAGTACTCGTATCTGGCGGGCAATCGCGCCCTGATGGCGAACCTCGAGTGGCGCTTCCCGCTCCTCAACTACTTGTCCATCGGCTCCCCGCTCGGCGAGATTCGCTTTCCGGGAGTGCAGGGCGCGCTGTTCTCGGACCTCGGCCGCGCCTGGTCCGAGCAGGCCCTGGACCGCGGCTGGCTCGGTGCCTATGGATTAGGGCTGCGGATGAACCCGTTGGGTCCCCTGATCCTCCGGCTCGACATGGGGTGGCGCTACGGCTTTGGCAACGTCGATGCGTACCAGCTCCCGGCGAACTACCCGGTCAGCGGACCCGGGACCGGCTTCGTGGCCCTGTGGTTCGGCTATGATTACTGACACCGTGCCTGCGCCTCTCGTGAGTGCCGCCCGCCGCGCCCGTCGCGCCGTCGCCGCGTCGCTGTCGCTCGTCGCCGCCTGCGTCCGGGCGCCGGCGCCGGTCGCCCCTGCGGGCGGGTTCGTCCCCGTGAGCCCCAGCGACTTTCGCGCGATGGCCGCGCGTACGACGCCCGACGCCTTCGCGCTGCTCGCGATCCGTTGGCGGTATGACGACGGCGACGCGCCGATGCACGGCCGCGGCGCGGTACGCGTGGCGCCGCCCGACTCGCTCCGGCTCGACGTCGGCGTGCCCATTGTCGGGCGCGCGACGCTGGTGCTGGCCGGCGACTCCGCCTGGTCGAAGCCGGCGGCGCTGGTGGGGCAGTGGATGCCGAGCCGCGCGATCGTGTGGGCGATGTTCGGCGTGGTGCGCTCGCCCGAAGACCTGGCCAGCGTCGAGTCGAGCCAGGCGGCCGACCGCCGGCTCTACCGTGTCGCGGCCGCCGACGGGATCGTGACGACGCTCGAGCTGCGGGGCGACACGCTGCTCGGCGCCACCCAGGCGCGCGGCGAGCGGCCCATCGGCCGGCTCGCCCTGACCCGGAACTCGGCAGGCCTGATCGTGCGCGCCGAGGCGACCGATCTCGAGCACAGCGTGCGGTTCACCGTGGACGTGGATCATCGGGAAGTGGGAGGCCCGTTCCCCAATGAGATCTGGCGTCGTCCGTAGCGCCTGCGCGCTGACGTTGCTGCTCGCGGCTGGCGGCTGCATCTACGGCTTCCACGGCGGCGGCATGCCGGCCGACGTGAAGACCGTGGCCGTGCTGCCGTTCGACAACCGGACGGGCGAGCCCGCGCTCACGCAGGAGGTGTTCGCCGCGATGCAGGACGCGGTCTCCGGCCGGCTGGGGCTGCGGCAGGTCAACGAGGCGCAGGCCGACGCCATCGTGCGCGGCGAAATCACATCGTACCAGCCCGACATCCCTCTCTCCTACCAGGCGGGACAGGGGACGGTCGAGGTCACGCGTCGCCGCGTGCAGATCACGGTCAATGTCGAGATTTTCAATCAGAAGCTTGGCAAGGCGGTGTGGCGGCAGAGCGGCCTGACGGTGGACGGGGAGTACAATCCCCCGACGGAGACCGACGGGCGCAAGCTCGCACTCGCCAAACTCGAGACGCAGGTCGTGGAAGGAGCGCAGTCCCAATGGTAGCACCGCCGCGGAGCGAGGCGGGGCGTGGGAAGCTGGGGTGCCTGCTCGTGCTGGCGATCCTCGTCGGTGCCGTGTACGTCGGCAAGGACGTGGGCGCGGTCTACTGGCGGTCCTATCAGCTGCGGGACGAGGTCAAGACGCAGGCGTCGTTTGCCCCGCTCCTGACGGACAAGGTGATCGTCGAGCGGCTGGTGGCCGCAGCCGACTCGCTCGGCATCCGGCTCGGGCCGCGGGACTGGCACGTCCAGCGCACGACCAGCCCCCCCAGGGAGATCACCATCAGTGCGGCCTACGACGACTCGGTGGTGTTCAGCTTCCTGCGCTGGCGCAAGGTGCTCCGCTTTCATTTCGCGCCGAGCGCGAAGGCGGAGCTTTAGTGCCGGGTGCCGCCGCCCGGACCGATCCCGCCGCGAAGCTCCTGGGCGTCGACGCCGCGCTCGCGTGGCGGCGCGCTTTCCCCGGCGGCGTGGTGTTCACCAACGGCGTATTCGACATCCTGCATCGCGGGCACGTCGCCCTGCTGGTCGCGGCGCGTGGCGAGGGCGAGGCGCTGGTGGTGGGCCTCAACAGCGACGCGTCGGTGCGGCGCATCAAGGGCCCGGATCGCCCGCTCAACCGGGAGCGCGACCGGGCGTACGTCCTGGGCGCGTTGGCGTGCGTGGACGCGGTCGTGCTGTTCGACGAGGATACCCCGGCCCAGCTGATCGCGGCGCTTCAGCCCGACGTGCTGGTCAAGGGTGCCGACTACGCGCCGGACGAGATCGTCGGCGCCGACGTGGTCACCGCGCGCGGCGGGCGCGTCGTGCGGTTTCCGCTGGAGCGCGGGTTCTCCACCACCGGATTGATCGCGAAGGTCAAGAATGGCGCGACCTGACGGCCGGAGCGCGGCCGACCTCCGCCCGCTGGCGCTGGAGCGGGGCACCAACCCGTACGCCGAGGGTTCGTGCCTCGTCCGGATGGGCGGCACGCTGGTGCTCTGCACGGCCTCGGTCGAGGCGGGCGTCCCGGGCTGGCGCAGGGGCAGTGGCCAGGGCTGGGTGACGGCGGAGTACGCGATGCTGCCGCGCGCCACGACGGAGCGGACGCCGCGCGAGCGGCAGGGGCCGGGCGGCCGCACTCACGAGATCCAGCGCCTGATCGGGCGCAGTGCCCGGGCTGCCCTGACCGGGTTTGACTTCGGGGAACACACGATCCGCCTCGACTGCGACGTGCTGCAGGCGGACGGCGGCACTCGCACCGCTGCGGTGACGGGGGCCGCCGTCGCGCTCGCCGACGCCTGCGGGCACCTGGCCGCCACCGCCGGCGTGAAGAACCCGTTTGCCCGGCTGGTGGCGGCGGTGAGCGTCGGGATTCTCGAGGGCGAGCCGCGGCTCGACCTCTGCTACGCCGAAGACCGCGTGGCGGGTGTGGACGCCAACGTCGTGGTGGCCGAGCCCGACCAGCTGGTGGAGGTGCAGGGCACGGGTGAGCACGGGACGTTCTCGCGTGCCGAATTCGACCGGATCTTGGACCTCGCGCTCACCGGCACGGCTCGGATCTTCGCGGCGCAGCGCGCGGCGCTGGGGAGGTGAACCGTCTCCTGCTCGCCACGCGCAGCGCCGACAAGGCGCGCGAGATCCGCCAGATTCTCCAGGCCGCCGGTGTGAGCATCGAGCTGCAGTCGCTCGACGAGGCGCGGGTGCACTGGACCTCCGAGGAGGAGCGGCTCGAACGTTTCGACTCCTTCCAGGCCAACGCACGCGCCAAGGCGGAGTACTTCGCCAAGCTGACGGCTTTGCCGACGGTGGCTGACGACTCGGGGCTGGAGGTCCTGTCCTTGGGCGGGGCGCCGGGCGTGCGCTCCAAGCGCTTCTCGCCCGACGCGGGCCGCCTGGCCGGGACCGAACTCGACGCGGCGAACAACGCGGAGCTGCTGCGCCGGCTGCGGGGCGCGGACGAGATGCGGCGCCGCGCCTGCTACGTGTGCGTGGCGCTGTTGCTCAGGGCCGCGTCGTCGGCGGGCGAGGCGTTCACGGGCCGCTGCTGGGGCCGGATTCTGGAGGAGCCGAAGGGAGTGGGCGGCTTCGGCTACGATCCGCTCTTCTTCCACGAGGGGTTGGGGAAGGCCTTCGGCGAGGCGACGGCGGAGGAGAAGCACGGTGTGAGCCACCGCGGCGACGCCTTTCGGCAACTGGCGCTGGCGCTGGCCCAGCGGCCGCTGTAGTCGGTATACTGCGGGCTGGTAGTCACTCGCAACTCGCTTCTGTCTTTATCGGGGTGTGGCGCAGCCCGGTAGCGCGCCTGGTTTGGGACCAGGAGGTCGCGGGTTCGAATCCCGCCGCCCCGACTCGCTAGACAAAGGCCCGACGCCACTTAGCGCGCCGGGCCTTTGTCATCTTCGGGCGACTCTGTGAACACTCTGCGAACATCTTCCGGTTTAGTCCCTCAATTCCTGGGGCTCGAGGATGACCTTGAGGGTCGTAGCCGGATCGGCCCGGTTGTAGATGCGCTCGCGGGTTTCGCGCGTTTTCCAGCCGCCCGCCGCCGCAGGTAGATTGGCGCCAGCGCACTCGGCTCGCACGAGTAGCTCGGCTGGACAGAGCGGCAGCCTTCTACAGTCCGACCTTCCGGCGCTCCTTCGGTGGACACCCCACGAAGATCGAGGCGTGTCCGTACATCGCTGAACTGATCGAGGGCGGGCTCCCACACCGTGCGGCGGCGAGTCGGCTACCCCATTGCCCCGGGATGCGTCAGCACTCCAAGCCACGCCTTAGGAGTCCGCCGCTCTAACCGGCTGAGCTAAGGGCCCGCGCCGCGCAATCTGGCGCCGCCCCGGATGTGCCACAAGTACGGCGGGCGCCTGGGATGGGTCGCCGCTCGCGCGTCGGCTTGGCGGCCGCGCCGTCGGTGTGAGGTCGCAACGGCGGTCGCGCTGGAGCGGGGGCGTGGAGCGGGCGCGACCCCAGGGTTTCGATCCGCGCCGGTCTCCCGAACGGTGCGGAGCCGCACGAACGGATCCGCTTGGCCAGCGGCTCTTGAGGGACGAGGGGATCGCGTCCTGTGGGGCCGCCGGGAGCGGCGCAGGCCCGGCCGCGGTGCGGCGGCGTGCCGGTCAAGTTCGTATACGAAGTTGGCCGGCTGCGCCCATAGGAGGTACGGGCGCGGTGGTGGTGGAGCAGACCCCCGGTCCGTCAACGTGCCGGCGAGTCCGGATGCGCTGGGGCTCGGGCGCCACGCGTGGGCAAGTTCGTATCCGAAGTTGGCCGGCTGCTCCCATAGGAGGTACGGGCGCGGTGGTGGTGGAGCAGCCCCCCGGTCCGTCAACGTGCCGGCGAGTCCGGATGCGCTGGGGCTCGGGCGCCACGCGTGGGCAAGTTCGTATACGAAGTCGCCCGCCGCACCACTTCACCGGTGCTGCCCGCGGTGCGCGCTACGGGGCCGCTGGACGGTGTCGAGCGCCTGTTGCCGATAGTGGGTGAGGCTGCGCCCCGGCTCGGCGGCTACGGGGCATCCAGGGCGGTCGGTCGTCAGCGGAATCCCAGGGCGGGCCACGCCCGGTGGGGATGAACTGCGGCCCGCGTGGATGAGCCGCCCGGGAGCTTCCGGCTACGCGGGGTGTCCGGTCCGCTCGTTCGCCCTCACCGCGGCGCGCGGCGCAGCCAGCGTGCGGTCGCGTCGAACAGGCGCTCGACGCCGATGCTCTGCATGCAGTGGGGCTGCACGTCGCAATCCTTGAGATAGCAGCGGCGGCAGAGCAAGGGCGTGACGACCTTCTCACCGAGGCCGAACAGGTCGATCTCCGCGTCCGAGGTGGGGCCGAAGAAGGCGATGGTCGGCACTGCCTGCGAGAGTGCGAGGTGCATCGCGAGCGAATCGCTCGTGACGACGAGATTGCACTCGCCCAGGAGCGCGGTGAACACCAGGAGGTCCTGGACGATGGGCGCGACCAGAACGCGCGGGCGCTGGGCGGCGGCGACGATGCGGGCGTTGCGCGCTATCTCCTCGGCGCCGCCGGTCACGAGCACGGTCGCGCTCAGCTCGTCGTGCAGCCGCTGGGCGAACGCCGCGGTCTGATCCTCGCCCCAGCTCTTGTACTTCCAGCGCGCGCCGGCGCCCGTGTTGAGCGCGATCACCGGCCCGTGCTCGGATCCGACGAAACCCGCGACGATCCGCGCCGCTTCGATGCGCGCGGCGGGTGGGACTCGGATCGTCGGCCGCTCGACCGACCCGGGCAGCCCGAGCCCGTCGAACAGCATCTGGCCGAAGGTGCGGGTGTTGGCCTGCTTGATCCGGTTCGCCGCCTCCAGCCCGCCTTCCTCGGCGGGGCGCAGCAGCCCCATCCCGAACCACTCCTCGAGGTCCAGCGTGTAGCGCAGGCTGCCGTCGGCGGCGCGGTAGGCGCCGGAGAGCTGCGCGGAGCGGAGGGCGCTCGCGAGATGGCACGCGACGCGGCTGTCGTCGAGCGAGATCACCCAGTCGTAGGCGACCTCACGCCAGTTGCCGGGCTCGTCCGGTGTGCGAACGAAACGCACGTCCGCGTGATACCCGATCAGCGGCACGGCGGCCGGGTCGGTGATCCAGGTCAGCTCCATCTCGGGCTCGAGGCGCTTCAGCCCCGGCAGGAGCGAGGTCGTCCGCACCACGTCGCCGAGGGCGCCGAGCTTGATCAGGGCGATGTGCATCGGCGGCCGCCTACCCCCGATCGCCCGGGCGCGCCGCACACGACGACCACGCCGCGAGCAGGTCCCCCGCCACGATGGACCAGTCGTACCGCGCGAGCACCGCGGCGCGGCCCCTGCGCGCCAAGGCCGCCCGCTCGTCGGGCGCGGCCACCAGCCGCGCCACCCGGGCCGCGAAGCGCTCGGCGTCGTCGGCCAGGACGTACCCCTCGCCCTCGGCCAGCTCGAGGCCGCCCGCGCCCGGCGTGGTCGTGACGACCGCACGCTCGTACGCCAGCGCCTCGAGGATCTTCCCGCGGGTCCCGCTTCCCTGGAATACCGGCACCACGCTCAGCGCGTGCTCGGCATAGAGCGGGGCGAGGTCGTCCGGTGTGTCCACGAAGCGCACCGGCGACACCGCAAGCCGGCGGCGCACCTCGTCCGGCGCCCGCGAGCCGGCGACGGTGACGCGCAGATCGCTGGGAAGCAGCGGGAGCACGTGGTCAAGGAACCAGTACAGGCCGTGCACGTTGGGCGCATAGCCGAGCGAGCCCACCAGCAGCACCGCCGGCGCCGTGGGCTGCGGGCCCGGCGTGATGGCGGAGGCGTGCGTGCCGTTCTTCGTCGCGGCCCAGTGCGCCGCCGGGTACAGCTCGCGGTAGCGCCCGAGGTCGGCGGCGGAGTACGCGAACGCGAGATCCACGGAACAGACCGCCCGGCGCTCGAAGCTCCGCAACGACGCGAGGTGCATGGCCTCGATCGCGGTGCGACCGCGGCGCAGCGCCGTGGAGCCGGTGTGCCGGAGCAGGTCGGATTCGACGTTGTGCAGCGTCATCGTGCGGACCGCACGCGCCGGCGTGAGTGAGCGATCCGGGAGGTACAGGGCCATGCGCAGCTCTTCGGCGTGGATCACATCGGGCTTCCAGGTCGCCACCAGCTCCCGCACGCGCCGCCGCAAGGAGCGCGACTCCGGCCACTCGTGATACGAGTATCGGAGCGCGTGATACCCGCGCAGCAGGTAGCTCTCGTGGTCGAATGAGTGCAGCTCCACGTCGAGCGAGGCGGCCGCGGGCGACGCCGGGGTTCCGCCTGCCACAGCAACGGCAGCCACAGCGCCGCCGGCCGGTGCCGCTCCGCCTGCGGGAGGCTCACCCTGGTCCAGCGCGAGCAGCTTGATCTCGGCGCCGAGGTGCTGGAGAGCCGGCCAGATGTAGGCGTTGCGCACCCGCGAGCCGGTGTTGGGCGGCCAGGGGCAGTCCGAGAGAAGGGCCAGGATTCTCATGTGGCGCCGCCCCCGTTGGCCGCGCGGGCGGCGGCGATTAGGTTGGCCCCTGAGCCGGCGGCCCCGATCGGGCGGCCGCGTGGGAGGGCCCGATGCACGACCCCAAAGAACAGATGCGGCGCGAGTGGGACGAGATCGCGCGCGAGAACGCCTTCTACGGCATCGCGTCGTGGGACGAGTTCGCCGACCGCTCCGGGATCGACGAGCAGCGGTTCTGGCGCTCGGGCGCCGTCCTGGCTGACAATCTCCTCGCTCATCTTGGGCTGGACGAGACCGGCGCGCTCACTGCCGTCGAGATCGGATGCGGCAACGGGCGTGTGACGCACCGCCTCGCGGAGCGGTTCGGCGAGGTGTGGGCGCTCGACATCTCGCCCGAGATGATCGCCCGCGCCAAGGCGCGCTGGCAGGCCCTGGGCAACGTGCGCTGGGTCGTGGGCAGCGGGGCCGATCTGGAGCCCGTGCCCGCCGCGTCCGCCGACGTCGTGCTGTCGTTCATTACGCTGCACCACGTCACCGAGCCCGCGGTCGTGCTCAGCTACCTGCGTGAAACCGGCCGGGTGCTGAAACCCGGAGGTCGCGCGCTCCTTCATCTCCACACCATCGAGCACAACGTGCTGCGGCGTCTGACCGCTCGGCTCAAGCGCCGCCCGCCCTTCGAGGCATGGTGGGACCGCGGTTTCGAGCCCCTCGCCCGCCCGGCAGCTGCGCCGCCGGGCGTGGTGAGCACCCGCGTGTGGCAGGGCTGCCGCGTCCCCGTGGGCGCGGCACGCCGGGCGGTTCGCGCGGCGCGGCTCGACATCGAGCGGGCGGAAGGCGAGGGCACGTTCTGGACCTTCCTCACGCTGCGGAAACCGTAGCGCGGCACGGCGGGTCACGAGCCGCCTCCGACCAGCAGCTGCTCCAGCGGGACCACCAGCCTACCCCAGTCGTAGCGGTCCACGGCCTCGTCCCAGCCGGGGCGCCATCCCTCCTGGAGCGCGGCCAGGAGCGCCGCCGCAAAATCCTCAGGCGTTGCCTTCGCAATCCGCAGGAAGGGCAGATCTTCGCCCGCGTACGCGTCGAGCGGCGTGCTCACGACCGGTTTCCGCGCGGCGGCGTAGTCGAAGATCTTGATCGGCAACATCGCGTCGGTGAGCGCGTTCTTCGTGAACGGCACGACGCCGACGTCGAACAGCGCGACGTGGGCCGGCACGGCGTCAGGGGCGACGAAGCCGGTGACGAACACGCCCGGGCCCGCCTCGCGCAGCTCGCGGGCGCGGCTGCCGTCGCCCACGACCAGCAGCTGCGCCGTCGGCCGCGACCGCTGCACCAGCCGCCACGCTTCGATCAGCAGCGCAGCCTGCAGCCATTCGTCGAGCCCTCCGGTGAAGCCGATCACCGGTCCCGGACCGAGGCCGAGGCGGGAGCCGAGGGCCGCCGCTTCCGCACCCGTGGCGCTCCGGAAGCGCTCCACCCACGTGCCGTTGGGCACCAGGAGCGCCTCGCGCCCGAACTCCTTCTTCAGCACGCCGACCAGCACGCGCGAGGAGGCGGTCGCCGCGACGGCCCCGCGCAGCTCGCGCGCGATAAACGCACGGACTGCGCGTGCCCTCGGGCCGCGCCCCGCCAGCTCGAGCCCCGCCATGTGATCGTCCGGCAGGTCGTACGCGACGCGGACGCGCGGCCCGCCGGGCGCTCGCACTTCGCCCGTGTTCTGCGTGACCACTCCCTGGAGGCGACCGAGCCGCGCGAACAGCGCGAGGCAGGCCGACTGGTACGCCCGCGAGACGGCGGGCCAGCGCGGCAGCGACGGCAGGCGCAGGGTAGTGACGTGGGGCGCGAGGCGCCGGCGGGAGACAGTGAACGCCTGGCGCAGGTGCCACAGCACCTTGCCCAGCGCGCCGAGGCCGGGTGGCTGACGGTCGCCGCAGAGGATCGTGACCGCGTGCCGGCGGACTCCGAGCGCGAGGCCGATGTCCGCCGCCCGGTGGCGCAGCGGGGTGTTCGGCACGGCGGGGATGACGAGGATTCTCACGGCCGCCGCGCCGTCATCACCAGGCTCTCGAAGTCGCGCGACTCCTGTTCGTACTCCCGCGACACGGGCGCCACGCGCGCTCCGTCGAACCCTGCGGCGCGAAGCCGGTCGCCCAGCGTCTCGGCGTCATAGCTGTAGAGGTGTTCGCCCTGCTGCCGGAAGTGGTGGTTCAGCGCGTCGCCCCAGGTCACCGTCTCGGCCGGGAGGAAGGGAGCGAACGCGCCCCGAAACGCCTCATCGTGCTCTACGTACGCGCGGACGTGCCGCGACAAATCGGGGACGCTGAGCCGCAGCGAGCCTCCGCGGCGCAGCACGCGGCGGGCCTCCGCGAGGAAGTGCGTGACTTCGCCGGGCGAGTCCAGGTGCTCGAACAGGTGCTCCGCGTAGACCTCGCCGGCCGACCCGTCGGCGAAGGGCCAGGTCCGGCGGACGTCGAGCCGCAGGTCGGCCGAGGGATGGATGTCCACGTTGACCCAGCCCGTCTTGAGCCGGTCGCCTGACCCGAGGTGGAGGCGGACACCACCCTGGGCGTTGAGCCTCGCCATCGTTGCGCGACGCGTCATCAGGGTCCGCCGGTGGACATACGCGATCACCAGCTCGAGCTTCAGGCGGCGCCACGCCGCGCGCAGCGGCGCGTTCACGCCGGCATGCTCCCCGTCACGTACACGCTTCCGCCGATGCCGCGCGTGAGGCGCGGGCGATCGAGCTGGTACCACACCCTGGTGAAGTGGACGAGCAGGTCGTGGTACAGAGCCATCGGCACGTGCCACCTGAAGAAGACCGTGTTCAACACGCGATGCACCCGGTAGTAGTCGAAGCGGTTCTGGTGCCAGGCGTTGAAGCGCGTCACCCGCACCTGCTCGAATCCAGCCTCCTCGAACCACGCGCGCAAGTCCGTCGAGGCGGGCATGCGGGAGTAGTCGTGCCCCGCCTCCCGCATCCGCGCATTCCAGGCTTCCGGCTCGTGCGCGGCCATCCAGGCATCGAGCGAGCCGGCGTTGTCGGTCACCGGAACGTGGACCAGGAACCGGCCGCCAGGCTTGAGGCAGCGGTGCACCTCCCGCACGACCGCGGCGGCGCTCGAGGTGTGTTCCAGGACGTCCATGGAGATGGCGAGATCGACCGAGCCGGAAGGCAGGGGCAGGGCGTCGGCTCGCGCAGCATGGAAGCGGAGCCTGGGGTGCGCACGGGCGCGCGCCGCGCGGATCGCCGCGGTTGAAAGGTCCACGCCGATTCCCAGCACGTCGTACGCCGCGGCGATCTCGAACAGCTTGCGCCCGGCGAGGCACCCGACGTCGAGCAGCACGCTCCCCGGCGTCGGCCGGAGCGCCGCGATCTGGCGACAGTGCGACGCGTAGGTCAGCGTGAGATCGGGGGCGCGACCCAGCGCCCAATCCCCGTAGTCGCCCGTCGGGTACGTGTCGTAGATCCCCTTCTGCCAGTCCTCCATTGTCCCCGCGTCCGGCTCCGGCATGAGCGCGCGCACGCCGTGGACCAGGGGGAAGCGCGCCCCGCATCCGCCGCACCGCTCGGCGCCGGTTTCCGCTCCGGCGGGGTCGAGCACAGCCCGGCAGTGCGGGCAGACCAGCGGCGGGAACGCCGTCATCCCGTGGCTCCGCGCACGATTGCGGCGAGGTGCGCCTCGATCTCGTCCACCATCCGCTTCCCCAGAAAGCGGGTGCGCACCGTGTGCTTGGCGCCCGCCCGCAGCCGCTCGCGCAACGCCGCATCGCCGAAGAGGAGCGCCAGCCGTCCCGCGAGGTCGGATGCATCGCCCGCCCTGAAGAGCAGGGCGTTCTGATCCCGCTCGAGGATTTCGGCGCTCCCGCCCGTGCCGGTGCCCACGACCGCGCATCCCGCCGCCATCGCCTCGATCTGCACGATCCCGAACGGCTCGTCGTACACCGATGGAAAGACCAGCACGTCGTGCGCGCGGTACAGCGGCAACAACGCATCGCGCTGCACGGCGCCAGCCCACCGCAGCTGGCCGGCTACTCCCAGCTCGTCGGCCCTCCGGCGCAGCGCGGCGGCGTAGTCTGGATGCTCCTCGGGACCGGCGACGGTGAGCGTCACCCGGCCGTCGCCGCGCTGGCGCAGGATGCCAAGCGCCTCGATGACGGTGTGCACCCCCTTCGCTTCCCACAGGCGCCCGACGAACAGCAGCCGGCGGCCCGCGGGATCCCGAGGCGTGAGCGGCTCGGCCGCCGCGCGCGCGTACTCGCCGAAGAGGCCGTAGTAGATCAGCCGCTCCGATCCGCCGGCCGCGAAGCCGCTCCGGTGCAACAGGTCCATCATGAACCGGGAGCCGTACTCGAGGTGGTCGAAGCGCAGGGGCGCCGCGCGCGTCGCCACGCCGCGCATCCGGGCAAGGCCGGCGAGTGCCGTGCGCGCCAGCCGGCGCCACGGTCGCTCGGCGCGGGGCGCGAAGATCGCGGCCCACGGATCGAGGTCGTGCGGGGTCAGGAATTTGCGGAGCGGCCAGTCGCCAAACACGTAAATGACCGTGGGCACCGAGCCGTTCATCAGCCGCGCCAGCATCTGGTGCGAGACTCCGCCGACGTTCCAGAGGAATACGATCTCCGGTCTGGCTTCGGCGAGCAGGCGGTCCACGGTCCGCCGGTCGTCGGCCTGGCGGCGTGCCTCCTCGGCCAGACGCCACACGCTCGGCGCGGAGGGCGGCCGGGTGCGCAGCGCGCGCTCGAGACGCGCCTCCGCCGGCGCTCCGCCGGTGGCGGGCGCATCGGTGGTCAGCACCCACACGTCGTGCCCGCGCAGGCGCAGCGCCTCCACGACCTCGCCGGCTGCGACCTCGTAGCCGCCGAGGCTGGCGGGCGGATACAGATCCGAAAGCACGAGGATCCGCATCAGGCCGGCGGCGCCGCGGGAGCAATGTGCCGGAGGTCGCGCAGCAACTCCGGCCAGACGGTTCCGTGCCCGACGACGAACACCACCGCCGCGGCGGCAGCCGCACCCGCCGCGCAGCCGACGAACAGCGCCGGCCAGGGCGCGAGCACGCCGGCCACCTCGTGGCTCACCGCGAAGGTCGCCGCGAGCGCGAGCAGGGGGAGGCAGACGCTGTTCAGCCACGCCGGGCGCGCCGCCGCGGGCAGCAGCGCGCGGAGGACGACGACCAGCGGGACCGTGGCCGAGAGCTGCGCGACCGGAATCGCGATGATCCCCAGCGGCCCCGCGAGCGCCAGGGCCAGCGCCACCTCGACGGCGAGGTACACGACGATGATGCCGAGCGACCAGATGGCCGGACGCACCACGCGGATGGCGGCGTCGAGCGGGATCAGCACCGCCGCGATAGTCATGTGCAGGGCGAAGATCTGGAGCGCGGGGGTCGCGGGCAGCCAGCGGCCGCCGAACAAGGCAGTGATGACGGGCGTGGCGAGGCCCGCCAGCAGTGCGAGGGGAAAGCCGACCAGCAGCGCGTTGTAACGCACCGCGCGCGCCAGCAGCCGGCCGAGGCGCACGGCGTCGTCCTGGATGAGCGCGACGGTCGGGAAAACCACCTGTCCGATGGCGTGGGCGAGGCCGATGCCGACCCGGCTGGTCATGTCGAGGCTCCAGCGCAGGTAGCCGACGCCGACCGGACCGAACAGCGGCATCCCTAGCCAGTTGACCATCCCGGCGTGGAAGCCCGACACGATGCCGGTGAGGTGCAGCGGCAAGCCGCTCCGCACCACGCCCTTGAGGCGCCCGAGGCGCGGCACGGCACTGGGCCGCACCGGATACCAGAAGGCGAGCACCACCTGGCGCGCCGCCTGGGTCGTCGCCGATGCGACCACCAGGCCGGCCACGCCCGCGCGCGCGAAGCCGAGGCCGGCCAGGAGCGCGATGTAGACGATCTGCTGGACGAGGTCGAGGACGGCCAGTCGCGCGAAGTCGAGGCGGCGCTGCACCAGCACGTTGGCGCGCAGCGCCACGGCGCCGAGCAGCGTCGGCAGGTAGAGCAGCGCGGCGAGCGCGAGCCACAGTCTCGCGCCGCGGACCTCGGCGCCCGCTGCGACCGCGATGACCGGGAACGCGAGCACCGCGATCCACAGCTGGAGCGATGCGGCCAGCGCCAGCTCGTCGCGCGCCGGGTCGTCCCGCTGCCGCACGAACGCCTGCGTCAGCCCGAAGTCGCCCACCAGCGCCGGGATCGACACCACGAAGGCGAGGACGCCGAACCGGCCGAGGTCCCCCGGCGCGTACAGCCGAGCGAGGGTAATGGCGGAGACGAGCCCGAGGGGCAGCGCGAGCACCTGGCGCACGCTCGCCACCGCGGTCATGCGGGCGGCGCGGCGCTCGATCCCGAGGTCAGCCACGCCGGTAGGCGACGAGGTGCAGGGCGACGCCCGGGTGCCGGATCGCCCAAGCGGCGAGCATCGCGTCCACGGTCGGGAACGTGTCGAGCAGGCGGTTGAGCCCGCGCAGCGGCCACTGCCGGACCTTGTGTCCGACGCCGCGCACGGTGAAGCCTCGGCGCCGGAACTCCGCCGCGGTCCACGACGAAACGTGGTGCTCGTGCTCGTTGAAGCCCGTCATGGTCATCGCCCCGGGCCGGAGGTACTCCCAGTTGGGCGTGGAGAGAATCGCCACCCGCGCCGCCACCCGCGCTAGATCACGCAGCAGTCGCTCACCCGCCTCCTTCGGGAGGTGCTCGATCAGCTCGGTCGCGATGATGGTGTCGAAGGCCGCCGCGGGCTGGCGCGCCAGGAACTCGAGCGCGTCGGCGCAGCCCAGCTCGTCGTACACGCCGGTGGAGCGGCAGAACGCGACGTTGCCCTCGTGGATGTCCACGCCGGTGATGCGCGCGGCTCGCTGCGGGTCATCGGAGAAGTAGTGGGTGCGTAGCAGGTGGCCCCAGTGCCCGTAACCGCAGCCGAGATCGAGGACCGTCTGGCCCGCGACGAGGGGCAGCACGACGGGGTCGAGTTCGAGCGGCGAGTAGCCCACGGGCAAGCATCGTAGGGTCTTTTGGCGCGCGGCGCCAGCCTGCGCTAGCATTAGCGGCGCATGAGCGCGCGTCGCCGCGATGGGGCACCCCTGCGGGTCGGCATCAACGCCCGGCTGCTCGCCAGCCCCGACCGGCGCGGCTTCAACCGCTACACCGCGGAGCTGGTTCGCGCCCTCGCGGCGGCGGGACACGTGGAGCCGGTGCTGTTCAGCGACCTCCCCATTCATCCGGTGCACGGCCTGGAGCGAATCCGCTGCGTGGCCGAGCGCGTGCGCCCGCAGGCGCGGTGGCAGCACCTCTGGCTCCCCGCCGCGCTGCGGCACGAGCGGATCGACGTCTTCCACGCGCCGGCACATTGGGGCGTGCCGTGGCGGTCGCCCTGTCCGGTCGTCGCCACCATCCACGATCTTGCCGACCGGGAGCGTCCGGATCTGCGTTCGCGCGCCGGCCTCAAGGTCCGGGGCCGGCACGGCTTCGAGCAGTGGCTGGTGGTCCGCACCGCCCGGCGCATCATCGCGGTCTCGGAGTGGACGGCCCGGAGTGTCGCCCGCCACCTGCGGGTGGATTCGGCGCGCATCGCCGTCACGGTCGAGGGCGCGGCGCCCGAGTTCGACGAGCCGGTGGACGGCGCGGTCGTGGCCGAGACCCGGTCCGAGCTTGGGCTGCGCGAGCCCTACTTTCTCTATGTCGGCGGTTTCGACGCGCGGAAGAACCTCGGGGCCATCGTGCGAGCCGTTGCCACGCTCCCCGCCGAGCAGCGCGTCGCCGTCGCGCTGGTGGGTGACGGGGGGGACGCGGCGCACGCGTTGCGTCGCGAGGCCGTGGCGGCGGGCGTAGATCCGTGGATCGTGCTGGTGGGCGGCGTGGACGATCGGCGGTTGGCGGCACTCTACGCCGGCGCCCTGGCCGTGGTGATGCCTTCCTGGCTCGAGGGTTTCGGACTGCCCGTGGTGGAAGCGATGCACGTCGGGACGCCGGCGATCGTCTCGAGCGGCGGCTCGCTGCCCGAGATCGTGGGCGATGCGGGGCTGGTGTTTGCGCCGGCCGATCCGGCGGCGCTGGCGGCGGCTCTGCGCCGGGTGGCGACCGATGCGACCCTGCGGAGCGACCTGGCCTCGCGAGCCCACGCCCGCGCACCGCTCTACACCTGGGCCCGCGCCGCCGAGCAGACCGCCGCCGTCTACCTCGCCGCGGCGGGTTGACGTGGAGGCCGAGATGCCACGACGTCCCCGGCTCCTCGGCTGGCTGCCGCGGCGGCTGCGCGGACCCGCGTATTACCGCCTGTTCAGCCGCCGCGCCGCCCGGTACCCCGAGCTGTTCGACGCCGCGGAGCTAGCCTACGCGCGCGGCACGACGCTGAAGCTGCAGCCGGGCGACCTGTCGCACGGGGAGATCGCGTTTACCGGCGTGTACGAGCTCGGGCTCACCCGGAGGCTGGTGCACCTGGCTCGGCGCGGCGGCGTGCTGTGCGACGTCGGCGCCAACTACGGCTACTACACGTGCCTGTGGGCGGCCCAACGCCGGACCAACCCGGTCGTGGCGTACGAGCCCTCGGAACGCAATCACTCGGCCCTCTGTCACAACATCGGCCGCAATGGCCTGTCGAGCCAGGTGAGGGCCTTCCCGTTCGCCGTGGGCAGGGTCGGCGGCACACTGCCGTTCTTCGCGGGTCCCGACGAGCAAACGGGTTGGGGAGGGTTCGCGGGGCGCGCCGATAGCCTCCGCCGCGATGTTCCCGTGGTCAGGCTCGACGAGCATCTGGCGGCTCTCGGAGTGGAGGCGATCCAGGTGCTTAAGAGCGACGTAGAGGGGGCGGACGCCTGGGTCATGGCCGGATGCGAGCGCCTGTTGCGGGAGCGCCGGATCGCCCACGTGTTCTACGAGGAGAACAAGCCGTGCATGGCGGCACTCGGCATCGCCGAGGGCGAGGCCGCCCGCCTACTGAAGTCGTGGGGATACGCGGTGCGCGCCGTCTCGGACCCCGCCGCGGAGATCGTGTCCTACTACGGTCGTCCAGTGGGCGGCTAGAGCACGCCCCCGCGCCTGAACATCCCCACTTCGTCGAACTGCCGCTCGAAGAGGTCCCGCACCTCCTCGCGCGAAACCACCGCCACTCCCGCCTTCGCGACCTCGATGCCGGCCGCGTAGTTCGCCAGCTCGGCCGCCTCCCGCACCGTCGCGCCGGCGGCGAGCGCCGTGCCGACCCACGCCGTCACCGTGTCGCCGGCACCGGACACGTCGTACACCTCACGGGCGTGCGATGAGAAGCGGTCCACGCCGCCGCTCCGCGTGAGCAGCGCCATTCCCTGCGCGCCGAGCGTCAAGAGGAGGTTGTCCACCTCGAGGCGATCCATCACGGCGGGCAGCGTGTCGGCGTGCTCGATGTCGAGGGTGGCGCCGAGCGCGGCTTCCAGCTCGCGGCGGTTGGGCTTGAAGACGGTGGCGCCCTTGTAGTGGAAGAACTGCTTGAACTTGGGGTCCACGACCGACGGGATGCCGCGCTGGCGCGCCAGCGCCAGGGCGCTCTCGATCACGGGCGGCGCCAGCGTGCCCTTGTTGTAATCCTCGAACAGCACCGCGTCCACGTCCCGCATCACCTTCGTCATCCGCTTCGTCAGTGCCTCGAGGACCTCGCCCTCCAGCAGCGCATCCTCCTCCTCGTCGAACCGCAGCATCTGCTGCCCGCGGGCCACGACCCGCGTCTTGGAGGTGGTGGGCCGCGCGGGCGCCACCACGATCCCGTTGTCGCGGATTCCCGCCGCGACCATCTCCGTGCGCAGCTGCTCGCCCCGGCGGTCGTCGCCGATCGCGGCGACCAGCGTCACTTCCGCCCCGATCGCGGCGACGTTGGCCGCGACGTTCGCCGCGCCGCCCAGCGCGTACCGCCGCTCGGCCACGCGCACCACCGGCACGGGCGCCTCGGGCGAAATGCGCTCGACGTCGCCGATCATGTAGATGTCCAGCATCGCGTCGCCGATCACGACGATGCGGCGGTGCGGCATCGCTTCGAGCAGCGTGTTGACCCGGTCGCGCGTGATCACGTCGTCCCCTCCAGGCGGTCGGCCACGACCCGGCCGATGGCGAGGCAACAGGTTAGCCCCGGCGACTCGATGCCCACAAGGTTGACCCATCCCGGCAGCCCGCGCGCCGACTCCTCCGCGATCACGAAATCGCGGAACGGCTCGCCCGGCCCCTGGAGCTTGGGCCGGATCCCCGCCAGGTCGGGCGCCAGGTCGTCGGGCTCGAGCCCCTCGAGGTATCTCGACACCGCGGCGAAGAAGGTGTCGCGGAGGGCGGCCGGCACGTCGTAGTCCTGGGTCCGCTCCGGCAAGTACTGGATGTCGGGGCCGAGGCGCACGCCCCCGGCCAGGTCGAGCGTCACGTGCACGCCGAGGTGGGCCGCCTGCGGGGCAGGGTAGATGAGGTGCCGCGCCAGGTGCCGCTTCCGCGCGTGGACGCGGAAGTAGTGGCCGCGCGCGAAGTGCTGCCGGTAGCCGCTCGCGTCCGCGTCGAGGCCGGGCAGCGCTGCGACGCGGTCGGCGTCGAGCCCCGCGGCGTTCACCACCGTGCGGGCATCGAGCGCCGTCGTCTCGGTCCCGCTCCGCGCCGCGATGCGATACCCGCCGCCGATCGGCTCCGCGCCCACCACTTCGTGCCGCCACGCCGAAGTGCAGCCCAAGGCCTCGGCGTCCGCCAGCAGGCTGGCCATGAGCTGGTGCGAGTCCACGATGCCCGTGTCGGGCGACCACAGAGCGCGCACCGCCCGGACGTGCGGCTCGAGCGCGCGTATCTCGCCGGCGGAGAGCGGGCGGAGCGACGTCACGCCGTTCGCCTCGGCCTGCCCGAGGATCTGCTCGAGCTTGGGCTCTTCGTCTGATGAGCAGGCGACGATCAGCTTGCCGAGCTGGGCGTGCGGGACGCCGTTCGCCGTGCACCACGCGTACAGGCTCCGGTTGCCGGCCGCGCACAGCGTCGCCTTGAGGCTGCCTGCGGGATAGTAGATGCCGGCGTGGATGACTTCGCTGTTGCGGCTGCTGGTCTCGACCCCGAACCGTTCGTGCCGCTCGATCAGCACGACCTCCCGGCCGCGCGCCGCCAGCTCGCGCGCACAGGCGAGCCCGACGACGCCCGCGCCGATGACGACGGCGTCAGTGTCCACGCAGGCACTCCCAGCCGCGGGGTGCGAGGCGGGCGCGGGCGCGTTCCGGTTCGAGCGTGGCGAGGCAGCTCGCCGGCGTCCAGGCGGACCCACCGCTCCCCGGCTCTCCAAGGGCCGGCCCGAGCAGAGCCTTCGTGATCCCGAAGACCGTGTAGCCGCGCGAACGCAGCACGGCGGTGGCCGCACCGGCACCGGGTGTGTGCTCCTCGTACACGACATCCCGGATGGCGCGTGCCGCGAGCAGCCGACCCGCACCACCCAGCACCGCAGCCTCGTGGCCTTCGACGTCGATCTTGAGGACGCCGATGCGGGCTCCCGGCGGGAACTCCTGGTCCAGCGTGGTGAGCCGCACCGCGAGCCCCTGCTCCGCATCGTCGCCAACGCGCGCCATGCCGCGGTTCTTGGCAAAGGCCGCGCCCTCGACCAGCCTCGCCGCGCGCGCGCGGTCGGAAAGGCCGGCCTCCCGCAGCTCGACTGTGGCGATCGCGGATCGCATCCAGAGGGCATGGTTCGCTGCGAGCTCCGCGAACACGGCGGGATGAGGTTCGTACGCCCGAACGGCCCCGGCCGATCCGTTGCGCGCCGCCATGAGGCTCGTCACGTACCCGATGTTGGCGCCCGCGTCTGCCGCCGTCTCGCCGGGCTCGAGCAGGCGCCACAGCACTTCACTTACGGCGAGATCGTAGACTCCCGTCGTCCAGAGCGCGCGGCCGATGTCGTCGCTGGTGCGGATTCGGAGCGGAAGGCCCCACGGAAGAAGAACGACTGGTTCACCGGAGGAGCGCCGGAAGGCCCTCCCGAGCCGTCGCATCACCTGGCTCGGGCGGAAAACGTACTCGGGCTTGTTCAGGTACTCGGCGAGCGAAGGCACGTTTGTCCCGCCTCTGGCCGCTCAGTCCTTCCACCTCACGCCACCGGTGATGCGGCGACGGATCTCCGCCCGCATCCGCCACACCCAACGGTCGCCCCGCACGCCCTTCACGTGGTTCGCGTTCCAGATGAAGTGGCGGCCGATGTCGGTGCTCAGGTTGATGCCGGGCGCCGGCGTCCAGTTGGCCTGCGCGGCCACCCTGAGGGTCCGTTCCACGACGCCCGTCAGAAACATCAGCGAGTCGGACCATAGCGCGGGCGCGGGGAAGCGCGTGAGGATGCTCCCTTGCCCCTGCCTCAGGTACGTGACCTCCCCGCTCACGAGAGCCCGGGTCGAAGGCGCCGTGGTCAGCCGGGCCGTCCACTGGTCATAGTCGTCGTTGGCGCGTGCAAGGCCTACACCGTGAACTGTGTACTGCTCCTCGTTGGCCTGGGTGCGGTAGTCGAGGTTATCCACTCGCGTATAGAATGCGGACCAGCTCGCTGCTCCGTGCCGGAGTCCACCGGTCACTGAAAATGTGTAGCCCAGTTGCTCGGGCTTCTCGGGTTTGGTGGGCGTCGACTTGTCCACGCGGATATCGTCTGCGTACAGCTGGCCTGCGATCCTCACGCCGTTCCGAAATCCATACGAGACGTCCCCGGCCCAGAGGGAGTTCACCGAGCCAACGTAGTTGAAATTGGGGAGCACCCACAGGTTGACCGGATTCAAGAACCAAGGCTCGAAGCCTCGGTACGGTGCTCCCTGTTCCGAGTAGAGCGCGGCCTCGGAGAGCGAAAACGCCAACCGGTCTGACGGCGTCACGATGAGCCGGTGCACCGAGAGAAAGCGCTTGGAAAGGGCGCCACTATCCCACATCTGAACGTTGTCCAGTTGCGTCGCCAACATCTCGAGCCTGAACCGTCGTGGGCCCAATCGCACCATGAAGTAGTCGTAGGGGTACGGACTGTTGGATAGAATGAGACCCTGTACCTCGGGCGGTCCCCAGTTTTGCGGCTCGATGCCGAAGAAGACATCGAAGTACTTCCAGGAGGCCAGGACGTAGGCTTCCGCGTTGTCGCCGGCAATGAAGCGATTCTTCTTGCCCGCAAATTCCGGGTCCCGGGTGAGACGCGTGTCGAAGTACGGGCTGGTCACAAGCGCGACGTGGGGAAACTCAAACGAGGCGGTGAGCCCGCCCTGGTAGAACACGCCGGTGTTCTCTCGCGCTGGCGTCACCGTCCATCGGCTCGGGTCCGAGGCGCCCTGCGCGGCCACATTCGCCTCGAGCTTCCAGCGCACCGTGTCGGGCCTCTCCTCCAGCTCCCAGGCGAGAAGCCGCAGGTTGCTCTTCACCGACTCCGCCAGCTCCGTCGTATCCACGGCGGCGACGGCGCGCGCCACATCGGCGCGCTTCAGCGGACGCGTCAGCGGATCGAGGCCCTGAAGGACGCCTGCACGGATCAGATGCTCGACGTACGGGGTCGCCCACGAGTTGATGGGCAGGTAGAGATTGCTCGGGGGTGCCTGCGCGGTGAGCGGGGCGGCCGCGCCCGCAAGGAGCAGCGCCACAAGAAGAGGGCAGGGTCGCATGCGCGCCAATATAGGGGCGGGAAGCCGCGGGCACAGGGGCACGAGGGCACAGGCGCACGGGAAGGCCGTCGGCGCGGCCCGGTGCCCCGGTGCCCCTGTGCCCCCGTGCCCGCCTCCTGTATTGTCCCCCCGTGCGCGCCCGGATAGAGCCGCTCCTCGTGATGCTGGTCGCCGTGGTGGCGATGTCGTGGGCCGCGCCGCTGATCCGCCTCGCCAGCGCGCCGCCGCTGGCGATCGCGGCCTGGCGGCTCACCATCGCCTCCCTGGTTCTCGCCCCGGCATTTGCCGCGTCGCGGGGACGCGCCGAGTGGTCGCGGCTCGGGGGCTCCGAGCGCCGGATTGCGGTGGTGGCCGGCGTCGCGCTCGCCCTCCACTTCGCCTCCTGGATCACCTCGCTGCGCCTCACCAGCGTGGCCGCCTCGGCCGTCCTGGTTTCGCTCTCGCCCGTCTTCGCCTGGGTCTTCTCGCGCTTGTTCCTCGGGGAGCGGCCGGGCCGACGGCAGGCGGCCGGCATCGTGCTGGCCATCCTCGGCGCCGCCGTGATCGCCCTGGGCGACGCGCAGAAGACCGGCCACGCGGCACTCGTCGGGGATCTGCTCGCCCTGGCCGGCGCGGTCTTCGGCGGCGCCTACTTCGCCATCGGCCGGCGGCTCCGGGCCCACCTCGGCCTGGTCGCCTACATCACGCCCGTCTACGCGGTCGCGGCCGTCGTCCTCCTGGGCTGGGCCGCTCTCCGCGCTGAGGCGTTCGCCGCGTATCCGGCGAGCGACTGGCTGATCTTCGCCGGTCTGGCCCTGGGACCGATGCTGGTGGGCCACGGCGGCCTCAACTACGCCCTGCGCTACCTGCCGGCCTACACGGTCAACGTCGCGGCCTTGGGCGAGCCCGTGGGCGCGACGCTGATTGCCTGGACGTTGCCGGCCATCGCCGAGCCGCCTGGCCTGCCGGCCGTGGCCGGCGGGACTCTGGCCATTGCCGGGATCGCCCTCGCCCTCGCTCGACCTGCCAGCCACGGGGCGGACGGCGGCTCGCCCGGTTAGCTTTCGGCTCCAATGACTTCCACCGTCGAGACCCTGCGGGGCGGCATCGTCGAGTCCCGCCACCGGGTGTCGGTGGCCGCCGTAGACGCCGATGGGAAACTCGTGGCGTGGACCGGCGATCCGGAGCTGGTGACCTACTGGCGCTCGTGCGCCAAGCTCTTCCAGGTCCTGCCGCTCATCACCGATGGCGCCGCCGCGGCGCTCGGCATCACCGACGCCGAGATCGCCGTCGCCTGCGCGTCGCACAACGGCGAACCCCGTCACGTCGAGGTGGTCGAGGGGCTGCTTCGGAAAGCGGATTGCAGCGAGGACGACCTGGCGTGCGGGGCCCACCCTTCGCTGTCGCCGGCCGTGGCCCGCGCGATGGCGGAGCGTGGCGAGCGGCCACGCCGGATCCACAGCAACTGCTCGGGCAAGCACGCGGGCATGCTCGCGCTGGCGCGGTTCCACGGCTGGCCCACAGCCGACTACCGGCTTCCGGGGCATCCGGTGCAGCGCCGCGTGCTCGCGGAAACGGCTCGCTGGACCGACGTGCCGGAGCCGCGCATCGGGCAGGGGGTGGACGGGTGCGGGGTGGTGAGCTTCGCGCTGCCGCTGCGGAATATGGCACTGGCGTATGCAAGGCTGGGATCGCGCGCGGAGCCGACTGGGGGTAGGGTGGAGGGTGTGGGGGGTGTAGGGTCTTCGAAAGCCCACACCCTACCCCCTCCACCCTACACCCGTTCTTCGGCCGCCGACCGTGTCGTCCGCTCCATCCTCGCCGATCCGTTTCTCGTCGCCGGCACCGGGCGCCTGTGCACCGAAGTGATCTCGGGTTCCGGCGGGCGCGTGCTGGCCAAAATCGGCGCCGACGGCGTCTACTGCGCCGCGATTCCCGAGGCACGCCTCGGCATGGCGCTCAAGGTCGAGGACGGCGACGGCGACAGCGCGCGGCCGGCGCTGCTGGCCACGCTGGAGGCGCTCGTGCCCGGCGCCGTCCACGTGACCGAGTCCTTCCGCGCCCCCGTCCTGAAGAACACCCTGGGCGAAGAAGTGGGGCGCCTCGCTGCGAACATCGCGCTGGAGCGGGGGCGGTGAATGAGCGTGCTCGTGAGGGATCGCGCAAACGAGCCGAGCCGCAGCCGAACGGTCCGTGGGCGCAGCCGGGAGGCAGTACCGTGACCGCCGTGCTCGACGCCGCGACGCGTGGCCTCGTGCGGGTGGCCTTGGGGTTGGCGGATGGCTCCGAGGCGCAGCTCGGCGAGTGGATGGAGGAAGCCAGGCGGGCAGGGACTCCGGCCCTCTGGCTCGAGGAGCTGCTGATCTCCAGCGTGCTGTACGTCGGCTTCCCGCGCGCGCTCGTCGCGATGGGCGAGTTCCGGCGTCTGGTGCCGGAGCCGGCGGCCGGTGCCGAGGCGGTGGACTACGAGCGATGGCAGGAGTGGCGCTCGCGCGGAGAGGCGAGCTGCCGCGTGGTGTACGGCAAGCACTACGACCAGCTGCGCCACAACGTGCGGGCGCTGCATCCCGCGCTGGAGCAGTGGATGATCGTGGACGGCTATGGCAAGACGCTGAGCCGTCCGGGGCTGGACCTGGTGCGCCGCGAGCTGGGCTCGGTGGGGATGCTGATCCCGCAGCGGGTGCCGCGCCAGCTGCTCGCGCACCTCAGGGGGGCGCTCAACGCGAGCGCGACGCCGGCGCAGCTCGACGAGGTGCTCGAGATCGCCGGCGTGGCTGGCGTCGCGCCCACGGCCCTCGCGGTGGCCCGCAACCTGTGGCAGGAGCTGCGCGACACGCTGCTTCACGACTGATCCATGTTCATCGACGAGGTTCTCATCAAGGTGGTGGCCGGCAACGGCGGATCGGGCATGGCAGCCTTCCGCCGGGAGAGTCGCGTTCCGAAGGGTGGCCCCTCGGGCGGCGACGGCGGCCGCGGCGGCAGCGTGCACGTTATTGCCGACGCGCAGCTATGGACCTTGCTCGACTACACCTACCACCCGCGCTGGGTGGCCGACTCGGGGCAGCCCGGCGGACCGACGCAGCAGAGCGGCCGCTCGGCTGGCGACCTGGTGCTGCCGGTGCCGCCAGGCACCGAGGTGCGCGACGCGACCACGGGCGAGCTGCTGGGCGAGGTACTCAAGTGGGGCGACTCGATTCTCGTGGCGCAGGGGGGCCGGGGTGGGCTGGGCAACCAACACTTCGCGACGGCGACCCGTCAGACGCCGCATCACTACCAGCCGGGCGAGGACGGTGAGAAACGCACCATCCGGCTCACGCTCAAGCTGATCGCCGACGTCGGGTTGCTGGGTGAGCCGAACGCCGGCAAGAGCACGCTTCTCGCGGCGGTGACCGCCGCTCGCCCCAAGATCGCCGACTACCCGTTCACGACGCTGGAGCCCAACCTGGGCGTCGTGCAGCTGAGCGACCACCGCAGCTTCGTGGTGGCCGACGTGCCGGGCATCATGGAGGGCGCGCACCAGGGCAAGGGCCTGGGGCTGAAGTTCCTGCGCCACGTCGAGCGCACCCGCCTGCTGGTTTGCCTGGTCCCGCTCGACGCGCCCGACCTCGGTGCGGCGTATGCGATGCTGCGGCGCGAGCTGGAGCAGTTCTCGCCGGCGCTGGCTGCGAAGCCGCACTGCGTCGCGTGGACCAAGGCCGACCTGGTGCCCGATCCCGCCGCGCTCGATCTCCCGGCGACGCCGGCGGCATTCGCGCAATTCGTCATCTCCTCCGTCGCGCACGTGGGCCTCGACGCGTGTCTCGAGGCCCTGTGGCAGCGGCTGGCGCGCGAGCGGCAGGAGGAGGTGGAGGCCGCGACGTGACGGGACCGGCAGCGGGCTCGGCGATCCGCCGCCTCACGCGGGACGATCCGCTCTTCCCCAAGTCGCTCCTGGTCGTGCCCGACCCGCCGCGGGCGCTCTACGCCCTCGGAGATCTCTCGCTCCTCGGGCGCCGCCTGGTGGCGATCGTGGGCAGTCGCACGCCGACAACCTACGGCGCGCGCGTGGCGTACCAGGCCGCGCAGGCGGCGGCCCGCGCCGGCCTCGTGGTGGTGAGCGGGATGGCGCGCGGACTGGACACGCGTGCGCACCGGGGCGCGCTTGACGCCGGCGGCAAGACGATCGCCGTCCTGGGGAGCGGCGTGGACGTCCCGTATCCCCGCAGCAACCGTGACCTTTACGCCGACGTGCGCGCCTCGGGCCTGCTGCTCAGCGAGCAGGAGCCGGGATCGACGCCGCACCAGGGCTCCTTCCCGATGCGCAACCGCATCATCGCCGGCCTGGCGGAATGCCTGCTGGTCGTGGAGGGCAAGATCGCGGGTGGCACGAGCAACACCGTGCGGTGGACGCAGAATCTCGGGAAGCACATCCTCGCGGTGCCCGGCCGCATCGAGGACGAGGTGGCACAGGGTCCCAACAAGCTGATCAGCGAGGGTGCAGGTCCCTACCTCGGCCCCGCCACACTGCTCGAGCACTTCGGTCTCCACTGGGAAGAGGTCGTGGAAGGCGAGCGGCGCGCGGACGCCGCGCAGCTCGACATGCTGCTGAGTGCCTCCCCCGATTTGCTGGGCGCCGAGGCCGCGGTGTTCGACGTGCTGGCTGAGCAGCCGATCCACGTGGATGCCATCGCGGCGCGAACGCGGCTCGATGCCGGCACGCTGCTGGCCGCGCTCTCGTCGCTCGAGCTGAAAGGACTGGCGGTCCAGCTCCCCGGGAAGCACTTCCGCCTCGCCGCGTGAACGCGCGCCATCTCTCCATCCTCGCCGCGTGAACCCTCGCCATCTCTACATCCACGTGCCGTTCTGCGCGCGGCGGTGCACGTACTGTGATTTCAGCATCGCGGTGCGGCGCACCACGCCCGTCGCCGCTTATCTCGGGGCGCTGAGCCGGGAGCTGGCACGGGTACCGGCTCCGCTCGAGCCGGATACCGTCTACCTCGGCGGCGGGACGCCGTCCCTGCTGGGCGGCGCGGGGCTCGCGGCGCTGGCGGCGCTGCTCGGTCTCCGGCAACCGCCGGCGGAGTTCACGATCGAGGCGAATCCCGAGGACGTCACACCGCAGAGCGCGCGCGACTGGGTGCGCGCGGGTGTCAACCGGCTGTCGTTGGGCGCCCAGTCGTTCGACGACGCCGTGCTGGCGTGGATGCATCGCACGCACCGGTCGGCGCGGATCGGCCAGGCCGTCCGGACGGCGCGCGACGCCGGCCTGGAGAACCTCTCGCTCGATCTCATCTTCGCCCTGCCGGAGGCACTGGGGCGCGACTGGCTCGGTGACCTCGACGCAGCCGTGGCGCTGGAGCCGGACCACATCTCCCTGTACGGGCTCACGGTGGAGCCGGGGACCCCGCTGTTTCGTCAGCAAGGACGCGGCCAACTGGTCGCGGCCGACGAGCGGCGCTACGCCGACGAATACCTCCTCGCCCACGAGCGGCTGGCCGCGTCGGGTTACCGCTTCTACGAGGTGTCGAATGCGGCGCGGCCGGGCCGTGAAGCGGTGCACAACCGGGCGTACTGGACACTGGCGCCGTACCTCGGCCTCGGTCCGTCGGCGCACAGCTTCGACGGCGTGGTTCGGTGGTGGAACGAGCCCGCTTACGCCCGATGGCAGCGGCTGCTGGAGGAGGGAAAGAGCCCGGTGGCGGGGCGCGAGCTGCTGAACGACCACCAGCGGCGGCTTGAGCAGCTGTTCCTCGGGCTGCGGACGCGCGAGGGCGTGACCCTTCCGGAGCCGTGCCCGCCGGCTTTCCGCCAGGCGGTGGACCGTTGGGTCGCGGCCGGCTGGGCGCTGCTGGCCGAGGAGCATTCTCCCGTGCCCCCGCGCCCCAGTGCCCCCGTGCCCGCCGCTTCTGTGCCCCCGTGCCCCAATGCCCCCGTGCCCGCTGCCCTTGTGCCCCCGAGCCCCGGTGCCCCGGTGCCCCCGTGCCTCCGTGCCCGCCTCACCCCCCAGGGCTGGTTGCGGCTAGACGAGCTAGTGGCAACCATTTAAGTTGCTGCGGGACTTCACTTTGACTCCTACGTCCGATTCGTTGACCGAGCGGGAGATCCGGGTTCTGGAGGCGATCGTCCAGAGCTACGTCGAGACCGCCGAGCCGGTGGGCAGCCGAACGGTTGCCCGACGGTTCGGGCTTGGCGTGTCTCCGGCCACTGTGCGCAACGCGATGAGCGACCTCGAGGAAAAGGGGTACCTCTTCCATCCGCACACCTCCGCGGGACGCGTCCCCACCGATCGTGCCTACCGGCTGTATGTGGATGGGCTGATGCGCTCGCCGGTGCTGTCGGCCGCGCAGGAAGAACGGCTGCGCGAGGACCTGATGGCGGAGGGCTCTGCTATTTTCGCCATCATCCACCGCGCGGCGCAGGTGCTGAGCGTGCTCACCCAGGAGCTGGGCGTGGCCGTCGCGCCGGCGCTGGACTCGGTCGTCCTGGAGCGGATCGAGCTGCTGGCGATCTCCAGTGACCGGCTGCTGCTGGTGTTGACGTTGCGGAGCGGCGTCGCGCGCAGCGTGTTCGTCCAAGTGCCGGGCACGCTGCCTCCCGAGGCGGTGGTCAGCATCGCGCTGGTCCTCAACGATCGGCTGGCGGGGCTCACGCTGCGCGAGATCCGCCAGACGCTGCCGGAGCGGGTGCGTGATTCCGCGAAGACGACCGCGGAGAGCGAGCTGCTGGACATCTTCGTCGCGACGGGAGACCAGCTGTTCGACGTGGCCAATCCGGCGGCCGACGCGGTGGTGCTGGGTCGCACCTCGGTGCTGGCCGAGCAGCCGGAGTTCGCCACGGGTGACCAGATGCGCGAGCTGATCGAGCTGACGGAGCAGCGCGAGGTGCTGCGCAAGGCGCTCCAGTCGCGGGCCAATTCGGTCGGGCTCACGGTCACCATCGGCGGCGAGAACGAGAGCTCGAGCCTGTCGCGCCTGACCCTCATCACGGCGCCGTACCGGTCGGGCCCGCTGTCGGGCGTGATCGGGGTGCTCGGTCCCACGCGCATGCCTTACGAGAAGGTCGTGGCGCTCGTGGAGCACACGTCGAAGCTGGTCGGCGACTTGCTGCGATGAGCGACTACTACGACGTACTGGGCGTGCCCCGCAATGCCGACGAGGCCACGCTGAAGCGCGCCTACCGCAAGCTCGCGATGGAGTACCATCCCGACCGCAACAACGGCGACCGCTCGGCCGAGGCCAAGTTCAAGGAGCTGACGGAGGCGTACGAGGTGCTGCGCGACTCCGAGAAGCGCGCCGTCTATGACCGGTACGGCGAGGCGGGTCTCAAGGGCCGGGCGGGGCAGGCGTACGGCTACCATCCGTTCGACCTGTCGGAGGCGCTCAACATCTTCATGCGCGACTTCGGCGGGTTCGGCGGCTTCGAGGAGATGTTCGGCGGTCGTGGGCGCGGGCAGCACGTGGACCGCCGGGGCAACGATCTCAAGGCGGCGGTCTCGCTGACCCTGGTTGAAGTCGCTACCGGCACCAAGAAGACGCTGAAGTACAAGGTGTTGGTGCCGTGCGAGGCGTGCAGCGGCAGCGGCGCCAAGGCTGGCACGTCGCCCAAGGCCTGCAAGACCTGCGGGGGCAGCGGTGAGCTGCGGCGCGCGCAGCGCTCGATCTTCGGCCAGTTCGTTTCGGTGTCGCCGTGTCCCGCCTGCGCGGGCGAGGGCCGGGTCGTCACCGACACTTGTCCGATCTGCCGGGGCGAAGGGCGCACCAGGGCCGATCGCACCGTGTCGGTGGATGTGCCGCCCGGCGTGTCGTCGTCCAACTACATCACGCTGCGGGGCCACGGGCACGCGGGCGCCCGGGGCGGTCCCGCGGGCGACCTGGTGGTGATGCTCGAGGTCGAGGAGAACGAGCGCTTCCAGCGCCACGGCGACGACCTCGTGTACGATCTCCCGCTCTCCTTCAGCCAGGCGGCGCTGGGGGCGGAGCTGGTGGTGCCGACGCCGTACGGCGACGAGACGGTCAGGGTGCCGGCGAGCACCCAGGCGGGCACGGTGCTGCGGCTCAAGGGCCGCGGGCTGCCGCACCTCGGGGCGGGCAGCAAGGGCGACCTGCACATCCGGATCGGCGTGTGGACGCCCGACCGGCTGACGCCCGAGATGGAGCGGCTGTTCCAGGAGCTGTCGGGCCACGAAGGAGAGCCGCCGGCGGACCGCGCCGGCCGCTCGTTCTGGGACCGCATGAAGGACGCGTTGGGCGCGTGAGCCTCCGTGGCGCCGCCCCGCCCGCCGCGACCGTGGTCGCCCGCGGGCCGTTCCTGGCGGGCGGCGTCGTGATCCTCAATGAGGACGAGGCGCACCATCTCAAGGTGCGCCGGGTGGGCGACGGTGCGCTGATCCGGCTGGTGGACGGGCGGGGCGGCGTCGCGACCGCGCGGATCACCCTCGAGGCACAGGCCGTCGTGGCGCGGGTGATCGCGACGACCTCGGTCGGGGCGCCGCCGGTGACCGAGCTGCTGCTCGGGGCGGGGGACCGCGACCGCTTCATCGGCGCGGTCGAGAAGGCGACCGAGCTGGGCGCGACCAGGATCGTGCCGGTGGTGAGCGAGCGCGCGGCGGGCGTCGCGTCACGGTTCCAGGCCGTGCACGTGGAGCGGGCGATGGCGCGTGCCCGCGAGGCCGTGAAGCAGTGCGGCGGGACGTGGGCCCCGGCGATCGGCGCCCCGGTGCCGCTCGCCGAGGCGCTGCGCCAGCATGCGGCCGGCGTGATCCGGCTGGTCGCGGACCACGAGGGCGGGCCGATGCCCGCGCTCCGGGAAGGCGAGGCCGTGCAGTGGGCCATCGGCCCGGAAGGCGGCTTCAGCGACGCCGAGCTGGGCGCGCTCCGCGCGGCAGGATTCCGGCCGGTGGCGCTGGCGCGGGCCGCGCTGCGATTCGATACGGCCGCGGTGGCGGCATTGGCGCTGACCGCAGCCATGAGAGGACGGGGAGGTGAATGAGGTGATGCGGTGACGGATGTGATGAAGTCAGCGGGGTGTCCCATCACGTCCTCACCTCATCTCCTTCAACAGTTCATCACCTCCCCGTCGGTTGTCTTTTGACAAGGAGCAATTCGTGAGCACGGACTGTCTGTTCTGCAAGATCGCCCGCGGCGAAGCCAAGGCGGACGTGGTGTACCGCACCCCGTCGCTGGTCGTCATCCGGGACATCAACCCGCAGGCCCCGGTCCACGTCCTGGTGATCCCCACCGAGCACGTGGAGACGTTGAACGACTCGTCGGACGCCGACTTTCTGGGCGGCTTGCTGGTCGCGGCGGGGGAAGTGGCCCGCCGGGAGCGGCTCGACGTCCGCGGCTACCGCGTAGTGATCAACAACAAGGCGGAGTCCGGGCAGACCGTGCCGCACATCCACCTCCACGTGCTGGGCGGCCGGGCGATGAAGTGGCCGCCGGGATAGCATCGGGGTAGAGCGAGATCGGCCCTACGGGGAGGTGATGCAGTGATGAAGGTGATGATGTGAGGAGGTGATGAGGGCGCCGGTGCTCACTTCATCACCTCATCACGTGCATCACCTCATCACCTCCCGTTGCCCTTGTCGTATCCCGACACGCCACGTAGCTTATTCTGGTTGCGCAACATACACCGTTCCCGAGGAGGGGAGTCCGTTCATGCCGGAAGTGATTATCCACGAAGACGAGAACTTCGAGCGCGCGTTGAAGCGCTTCAAGAAGAAGTGCGAGAAGGCGGGCATTCTCTCGGATCTTCGCAAGCATCGCCACTACGAGAAGCCGAGCGAGCGCCGGAAGCGGAAGATGAACGCTGCGCGCCGCAAGAACCGCCGCAGCAGAAGTGAACGGTAGTCTCGCCGAGCAAATCCGCGCCGCACTGAACGCGGCGCGCAAGGAACGCGACCAGGCCCGCACCCTCCTCTTCTCCACCATCCTGTCGGACATCCGCAACCGCGAAATTGAGCTGGCCAAGACCCTCGAGGACGCCGAGACGGTCGAGGTCCTGCGTCGCGGCATCAAGCGCCGCAAGGAATCGGTCGAGGCGTTCACGGCGGGCGGCAGAGCGGAGCTGGCTGACCGCGAGTCCCGCGAGATCGCCGCGCTGGAGGCGTTCCTGCCTCCCGGCGCGTCCGACGACGAGATCCGGGCCGCCGTGCGCGAGGCCATCGGCGCCGGCTCGAGGGACCTGGGGTCGCTGATGGGAAAGGTCATGCCGCTGCTTAAGGGCCGGGCCGACGGGAAGGCCGTCAACCGCGTCGCCCGCGAGGAACTCGCCGCGGCGTCATGACCCTGGGGTTCTCGGAGTCCGCTCTCGCCGCCATCGAGTTTCCCGCCGCACTCGATCTCGTCGCACAGCACGCCGTATCGCCCCTCGGGGCCGCCCGTGTCCGCTCGCTCCGTCCCGAGACCGATGCCTGGCTGGTCGGCCACGAGCTGGAGCGCGTCGGCCAGTACCTGGCGCGGCACGATGCCGGTGACGACGTGCGAGCGGAGTTGTTTCCCGACATCGCCTCCGCTCTGGCGAGGCTCCGGCTCGAGGGTGCGGTGCTCGAAGGGCGGGAGCTGGCGGAGGTCGGCGTCGCGCTCACTGCCGCCCGCACCGTGCACGCGCGCTGCTCCCGCGTCGGACGCCTGGCGCCGCTGGTGGCCGCCCTCGGTGTGGAGCCGCCGCCCCGGCAGCTCGAGGATGCGTTGGCCACCTCGCTGGAGCCCGACGGTCTGGTGAAGGACGCCGCCTCGCGCGACCTGGCGCAGGCCCGCCGGGACGTGCGCGAGGTCCGCGAGGAGCTGGTGAAGCGGCTCGCGGGAATCCTCGCCTCTCTGGACGGGCGCCTCGTGCCGCCCGACGCGGCCGCCACCGTGCGGGGCGGGCGCTACGTCATCCCGGTACGCCGCGAGGCCCGGTCGCGGCTGGGCGGGATCGTCCACGACGAGTCGGCCACGCACGCCACGCTGTTCGTCGAGCCGACCGAAGCCATCGAGTTGGGCAACCGGCTGCGCGAGGCGGAGGCCGCCGAGGCGCGGGAGGTCCTGCGCGTCCTGCGCCGGCTGACCGAGCTGCTCCGCCCCGAGGCGGACGCGCTGGCGGCCGTCTTCGAGATGCTGATCGCCGTGGACTGCTGCGCGGCGCGCGCGTCCTTTGCGGCGGGGGCAGCCGCCTCGGTGCCCGTCATGGTCGAGCGCGGCGCGGACACGCTCGCCATCGTGAAAGGAGTGCATCCGCTGCTGCTGGGTGGCGGGCGGCCGGTGGTGCCGTTCGACCTGGTGCTCGATCCGCACGAGCGCACGGTGCTGGTCTCCGGTCCCAACGCCGGCGGCAAGACGGTGCTGCTCAAGGCCGTGGGCCTGATCGTGGCGCTAGCGCAGAGCGGGGTCATCCCGCCGGTGGGGCCCGGCACCAGGCTCCCGGTGTTCGCGGCGCTGTACGCGGACATCGGCGACCGGCAGAGCATCCAGGAGAGCCTCTCGACCTTCAGCGCGCACGTGGCGTCGCTCCGGGAAGTGCTCGAGGGCGCGAACGAGGCCTCGCTGGCGCTGCTGGACGAGCTGGGGACCGGCACCGACCCGGCAGAGGGTGCGGCGCTCGCGGCCAGCGTGTTGCGCTCCCTCACGGCGCGCGCGTGCACGACGCTCGCGACCACGCACCTCGGCTCGCTCAAGGAGCTGGCGGCGAAGGAACCGGGCATCGTGAACGCGTCGCTGCAGTTCGACGCCGTCCAGCTGACGCCCACCTTCCGGTTCACCAAAGGTATCCCCGGCCGATCGTACGGGCTCGCCATCGCGCGCCGGCTGGGCCTCGACGCGGCGGTGATCGCCGAAGCGGAGCGCGCCCTGCCCGACGGCGTGCGCACGCTCGAGACGACGCTGGCCGGCCTCGAGGCCAGGCTCCAGGAGGTGGCTCAGCGCGAGGCGGAGCTGGCGGCGCGCTCGGCGGCGCTCGATGGTGACGCGGCCCGCGACCAACGACGCGCGGCCGAATTGGCCGAGCGCGAGCAGGCGATCCGCCGGAAGGAGAAGGAGCTGGAGCGCACGGGGAAGCGGGCGATGCGCGAGTACCTGCTCGAGGCGCGCGCCGAAGTCGAGAAGGCGATTGTGGTGGCGCGCCAGGAGCAGAAGGAGCGCGAAGCCAGGCGGCTGCTCGAGGACGCGATCGCGGCGGTCGGCGCGGCGGAGATCGGCCGGCCCGAGGTGCAGGACGCGCCCGCTCCCGGCGAGCCCCGGCCCGCGGGGCCCGCGGGTCCGGTGGCGCCGGGCGACCGGGTGAAGATCGCCGCGCTCGGCGTCGAGGGCAGCCTCGAGAGCGTGCGCGGCGACCAGGCCACCGTCCTGGTCCGCGGGAGACGCGTGCGCGTCCCGGCCGCGACCCTGGTGCCGGCGCCATGACTCCCTACACCCTACCCCCTACACCCTACACCCTGCCTTCGTGATCGCGCCCGAGCTGATCGAGCAGATTCGTGACGCGGCCGACCTGGTCAGCGTGATCGGCGAGCACGTCGAGCTGAAGCGGACGGGGAGCGATTTCCGCGGCCCGTGCCCGTTCCACGGCGGCACGCACCGCAATTTCTCCGTGGTGCCGCGCAAGCAGATGTACCACTGCTTCGTGTGCCACGAGTCCGGCGACGTCTTCACCTTCTTCATGAAGAAGTTCGGCCTCGACTATCCCACTGCGGTGCGCGAGATCGCGGCGAAGGTGGGGATCGCGGTGCCCGACGTCCGCACCGCGGGGCCGGATCCCAACGAGCCGCTGTACTCGTGCCTCAGTGTCGCGGCCGACTGGTTCGCGCGTCGCCTGCGGGAAGGAGACGACGCCGCCGGCGCCCGGCGCTACCTCGATTCGCGCGGCCTCGACGAGGTGGTGCGGGACGAGTACCAGCTCGGCTTCGCACCGCCGGCGGGCGAGGACCTGCTCGTCGCGCTGCGCGGGCTCGGCATCGACGCCGCCGTCGTGCAACGCGCCGGCCTCGTGGTGGAGCGGGAGGACAAGACCGTGGTCCCGCGGTTCCGCGGGCGGCTCATCTTCCCGATCGCCGATGTGCGCGGGCGGTGCGTGGGGTTCGGCGGGCGGCTGCTGGGCGAGGGCGAGCCCAAGTACCTCAACTCCCCCGAGACCGCGGTGTTCCATAAGGGGACGCTGCTGTACGGGCTCGACCGGGCGCGCGGGCCGATCCGCACGGCGGAGCTGGCGATCCTGGTCGAGGGGTACGTGGACGCCATCCGCCTGCAGGTGGCGGGCGTAGCCAACGTCGTGGCGCCGCTCGGCACGGCGCTCACGCCCGAGCAGGCGCGGCTGCTGCGGCGCTACAGCCGGCACGTCGCGCTCGCGTACGACGCCGACGCCCCGGGCTTGAAGTCCACCTTCCGCGCCGGTGACGAGCTGCTGCGCCAGGGCGCCGGCGTGAGCGTGGTGACGCTCCCGCCGGGGGAGGATCCCGACACGCTCGTCAAGCGCGGCGGGGCTGAGGCGTTCCAGGCGCTGTTGGGCGAGGCGGTGGACATCTTCGAGCGCAAGATCCAGCTGGTGGAGCGGAAGGGGCTGCTCAAGACGCTGGAGGGCCGCCGCGAGGCGCTCGACCGCCTGCTGCCCACCATCCGGGCGGCGCAGGACCCGATCACCCGCGAGCTCTACATCGCGCGCGCCGCGGAGAAGAGCGGCGTCGCCAAGGACGTGCTGGAGCAGGAAGTGGGGAGGCTCGAGGCACGGGGGCACGGGGGCACTGGGGCACAGACGCAGGGGGGCACCGGGGCACGGGGGCACGGAGGCGAGGAGGAGGGCCCGACGGCCGCGCCCCCGCCGCCGGACGTCCCGGTCGAGCGCACCTTCGTGCACCTGCTGCTGGCGCAGCCGGATTTGGTGGCGCGCGCGCGGGACGCGGTCGCAGCAAGCGAGCTGCGGCACCCGTACTACCGCGAGGTGGTCGAGGCGCTGTACGCCGGCGCGGCTGGCCCCGTCTCCAGCGAGGCCCAGCAGCTCTGGATGGAATTGGCGGCGCTGCCGATGATCGAGCAGAACCCGGACGAGGTGCTGGTGTCGTGCGTGTCGTGGGTGCAGGACCGCCGGGCCAAGGAGCGGCGCGCGGAAATCGACCGGCTGATCGATCTGGCGCCGGCGGAGGAAAAGGGACGGCTGCTCGAGGAGAAGCGGGAGCTGTCGGCCGCGAGCGAGCCGCGTTACGGGCGGAAGGCGTTCAAGTCCCAGCGTGAACCGAGGTACTGAGGCCATTCAAAGGAGACGCGGTGCATCCTGATCTCGAAGCCCTTCTCGCGCTCCAGGAGCGCGACAAGGCGGTAACTGCGGTGAAGAAGGCGATGGACGCGCTATTGCCCGCGGAAGCGGCGCTCGAGGAGGAGCTGGGCGCGCACACCAAGGCGCTGGAGGACGCGGAGCGCGCCTCGCTGGCGGCGGAGACCCGCAAGGTGGAGCTGGAGGCGCGCATCGCCGGCTACAAGCGGCTGCAGGAGCAGCGACGCCAGCAGCTGGACTACGTGCGCGGCGCGAAGGAGGCCTCGGCGCTGATGGCCGAGCTGGACCTGGCGCGCAGCGTCCTGGTCAAGGAGGAGACGGAGTACATGCGCAGCGGCGACGGCATCGTCGAGTCGCAGAAGCGGGTCAAGGAGGCGACCAAGGCCCACGAAGCGGTGGTCGCCAAGCAAACTGAGGCGCGCGCCGCCCTCGTCGCCAAGCGCGGGGAGCTGGTGCAGCAGCTCGACGCCGCGACGGCGGAGCGCGACGCGGCGACCGCACACGTCAAGCCGGCGCTGCTGGTCAAGTACGAGCGCATCCGCCGCGGCCGCGCGCCCGCCGCGCTCTACCCGCTGCACCAGGATGCCTGCGGCCACTGCCACACCGCCGTCCCGCTGCAGCGGCGCGTCCTCATCCAGCAGGGGCAGTCCATCGAGGGCTGCGAGGTGTGCGGCGTCCTTCTCTATGCGGAAGGGTGAGGCGCTAGCGCGGCGCTGGCAGCTCGAGCCGGCTCCCGAACCCGCGCGCGCCGCAGACCTGGCGCGCGACCTGGGCGTTCCGGCGCTGTTCGCCAGCCTGCTGCTCGGCCGGGGCATCCCCGAGGCGGCCGCGGCGCGCCGCTTCCTCAAGCCGTCCCGCCGCGATCTGCACGATCCCGCCCAGCTCCCCGACATCGGTCTCGCGGTCGACCGGCTCGCGGGCGCGGTGCGCCGCGGCGAGACGATCCTCGTGCACGGCGACTATGACGCCGACGGCCAGTGCGCGGCGGCCATTGCGACCCGCGTGCTGCGGATGGCCGGAGCCCACGCGGTCCCGTTCGTGCCGCACCGGCTGCGCGACGGGTATGACCTCTCTTCGGCCGGGGTCGGCGCCGCGCGCGAGGCGGGCGCGGCGGTGATCCTGGCCCTCGATTGCGGCACCACCGCCGCGCCGGCGGTTGCGGAGGCCCGCGACGCCGGCATCGACGTGGTGATCGTGGACCACCACCTCCCGGGCCCCGAGGCGCCGCAGGCGCTCGCCCTCGTCAATCCGCGCCGGCCCGACAACGCCTACCCCTTCCCGGACCTCTGCGCCGCGGGGCTGGCCTTCAAGCTGGCCCAGGCGCTCGCGCCCGCGCTGGGCCTGCCCGCGGGCGCGCCGTGGCACTGCCTGGATCTCGTGGCGCTCGCCACCGTGGCCGACCTGGTGCCGCTGGCGGGCGAGAACCGCATCCTGGTGCGGCTGGGGCTCAAGCTGATCGGCGCGAGCCGCTGGCCGGGGTTGGCCGCGCTCGTGACCACCTCCGGCCTCGGCACCGCGCCGATCCGCGCCGGGCACCTGGCGTTCGCGCTCGCGCCGCGCCTCAACGCCGCGGGCCGCATCGGCGACGCGGGCGACGGTTTGCGGCTGCTGCTGACCGACGACACGGCGGAGGCCTACCAGCTCGCGGCGCAACTCGAGCGGCAGAACACCGAGCGCCAGGCCTTGGACCAGCGCACGCTCGTCGAAGCGCTCGCCGACCTGGACGCCGTGTTCGATCCGGCGCGCGACGCCGGCGTGGTGCTGGCGCGTGACACCTGGCACGCCGGCGTCGTCGGCATCGTCGCGTCGAAAGTGGTGGAGCGAATCGGCCGGCCCGCCATCCTCGTGGCCTTCGACGGCGACGTGGGGAAGGGCTCCGGCCGGTCGGTCGCCCGCTGCGACCTGCACCGCGCCCTGGCCGGTTGCGCCGGCCTGCTCGAGAAGTGGGGCGGGCACCGCATGGCGGCCGGCGTGACGCTGCGGCGCGAGCGGCTGGGCGCGTTCCGCGAGGCCTTCAACCGGGCGTGTGCCGAGCAGGTCGCACCGGGCGAGCTGGCGCCGAGCCAGCGGGTGGACGCCGTGGTCCGCGTCCGCGACCTCACGGACGAGCTGGAGCGGGCGCTGCGCTGGCTCGAACCGACCGGGATGGGCAACCCGGGCGTGGTGTTCGGCCTGGAGAACCTGCGGCTGGAAGGGCCGCTCCGCCCGATGGGCACCCACCACGTGCGGATGGTGGTGGACGACGGTGGGGGCCGCTTGCGCGTGGTGGCGTTCGGGATGCGCGAGGAGGTCGAGCGCGTGGTGGCCGGCGGCGACGGTCCGTTTCGCGCGGCGATCCGGCTGCAGCGCGACAGCTACCAGGGCCGCGACGAGATCGAAGGGCGGCTCGTGGCCTTCGAGGCGGCGTAGCCGGTGCGCATCGTCGGCGGACAGTGGGGCAGCCGGCGCATCGAGTCGCCGCCCGATGCGCGGGCGCGCCCCACCACCGACCGGGTGCGGGAGGCGTGGATGGCGATCCTCGGCGAGCGGTTGCGCGGCGCGGCGGTGGTGGACCTGTTCGCCGGATCGGGCGCGATGGGGCTCGAGGCGCTCTCGCGCGGCGCGGCCAGGTGCGACTTCGTCGAGCTGTCGCCGGCCAGCCTGGCCGCGCTCGGCCGCAACCTCGTCGCGCTGGGGGTGGCCGGCGCCATCGCGCGGGTCCACCGCGCCGACGCGCTCCGCTACGCCGCCCGGCTCGAACCGCTGGCCTTCGACGTCGCGTTCGCCGATCCGCCATACACCACCGCCCACGCCTCCCGGATCACCGCCCTCTTCCGCGAGCGGCCGTTCGCGCGCATTCTCGGCGTCGAGCACGACGTGCACGAGGACGTGGGGCCGGGCGATCACCGCCGCTACGGCCGGACCGTACTGACCTTTCTCGAGGCGCCATGACCAGACTCGCCGTCTATCCCGGCTCGTTCGACCCGATCACCCGGGGGCACGAGGACCTGATCCGCCGCGGGCTCGGCATCGCCGATCGCGTGGTGGTGGCCGTTGCGACGCAGTCGTCCAAGGAGCCGCTCTTCACGCTGGAGGAGCGCGTCCGGCTGGTGAAGACGGTGCTGGGCCGGAGCCGGCAGCTGGAGGTGCGGACCTTTCACGGGTTGCTGGTGGATTTCGCGCGCGAGATCGGCGCCCAGCTGATCGTGCGGGGGCTGCGCTACGTCAGCGACTTCGAGTACGAGTACCAGATGGCGCTGATGAACCGGAAGCTGGCGCCGGAGATCGAGACCCTCTTCCTCGTGCCCGCCTTCGACCTCACCTACCTGTCGAGCTCGCTGGTGCGCGAGGTGGCGCGGTTCGGCGGTGAGGTGGGCGGCCTGGTCCACCCCGCCGTCTTGAAGGCCCTCGCCGCCAAGTTTCGCCGGCGGTGAGTTCCTTCCTCGAGGCGCTGCTGGAGCGCGCGTGTCGCGCGCACCGGCGGCTCGTGCTGTCGGAGGGCGACGACGAGCGGGTGCGGGAGGCGGCTCGCTCGCTGGCCACGTCTCACCTGGCCGAAGTCACGCTGGTCGGCGGGGAGGCCGCCGCCGGCTGGGCGATGCGCGAGGCCCCGTTTGTCTCGGTGCGAACCCCGGCGTCGGACCCGAGCCTCGACGCCGTCGCCGACCTGCTCGCCTCGCGCAAGCCGGACAAGGTGCCGGATCGGAGCGCCGGCCTCGAGCTGGCGCGCGACCCGCTACGCTTCGCCGCCGGTCTCGTGGCGCTGGGGGAGGCCGACGCGACGGTGGGGGGCGCGGCGCACGCCACGGCCGACGTGCTGCGCGCCGCGCTGTGGGCGGTGGGCCCCGCCGCCGGCATCCGGACCGTCTCGAGCTGCTTCTACATGGTGACGCCGGCCGCGGGGGTGCTGACCTTCGCTGATTGCGGCGTGGTGCAGTACCCCACGGCGGAGCAGCTGGCGGAGATTGCCGTCGCGGCGGCGCGTGACCGGCGCCGGGTGGTGGGCGACGAGCCGGTCGTCGCGTTCCTGTCGCATTCGACCAGGGGGAGCGCGGAAGGGGACAGCATCGACCGGGTCCGGAGCGCGGTCGAGCTGTTCCGGGCGCTGGAGCCCGGCATCCCGGCCGACGGCGAGCTCCAGGGCGACGCCGCCCTGGTCCCCGCGATCGCCGCGCAGAAGGCGCCCGGCAGCACGGCGGCGGGACGGGCTAACGTGTTGATATTCCCGGATCTTGACAGCGGAAACATTGCATACAAACTGGTACAGCGGATCGCGCAGGCGCGGGCCCTGGGACCGATCGTGCAGGGGCTCCGGCGGCCGTGCTCAGATCTCTCGCGGGGCGCCACGGCCGACGACATCGTCCTGGTAAGCGCCATCGCCCTGCTGCAGGCGTCCGACGCCTAGGGCGAGCCCACCTCCGGAGGAGTAATGGCCTTCAACGTGCGGAAGCATTCTAACGGTGTCCTGGTCATCGAGGTGGACGGCCAACTCATCGTGGGGAACCGGCAGGAGCTGAAGCAGCGGGTGCTCGACGCGCTGGAGGCGGGCGACCGCAAGTTCCTCATCGACTTCACCAAGACGGGCTATATCGATTCGTCGGGGCTCGGCGTGCTGGTGTCGCTGTCCAAGAAGATCCGCGACGAGGGCGGAGACTTGCGGCTGGCGGGCCTCAACGAGGACCTGAAGACCCTGTTCGAGCTGACCAAGCTCGATACGCTGTTCGCCATCACCGATTCGGCCGAGCAGGCCCTCACGGCGTTCTAGCGTGAGGCTCGCCGTCCAGCCGCTGCTCTCCGCGCTCGACCCGCTGCGGCAGGCCGAGGGTCTGGAGGCCGAGCTGCGGCTCACGCTCCCGAGCGACATTCGGCTGGTCGAGGACGCCGTCAACGTCGTGGCCCGGCACCTCGAGGCCAGCTTCGTGGACCGCCACACCATCCGGTTCAACCTCCGCGTCGCGCTCTCCGAGGCGCTGGTGAACGCGATCCTCTACGGCAACGGCGAGGACGACGCCAAGGGGGTCGCGGTGCGCGTGCTGTTCGGCCGGCACGCCATCGAGATGGAGGTGACCGACGAGGGGGGCGGCTTCGACTACCGCTACCTTCCCGATCCGACCTTGCCGGCCAACCGCCTGCGGCCCTGCGGCCGCGGGCTGTTCCTGATCCGCCAGCTGGTGGACGAAGTCCGCTTCAACAACACGGGGAACTCCATCTGCATGATCCTGCGGCGCGCCTGAGCCGCCTGGATTCGGTTCTCGCTGCACTCCAGGATCTCACCGGTGGGTCGGTGCGCCTGTGGCGCTCCGAGGCGGGGCGGGTGCGCGCCATCGCCGTCTCGGGTGAGCATGGCGCGTGGTGGCCCGAGCTGGAGGGAGACGCCGGCCACGCCATCACCACGCGCGGCGGCGCGGCGTGGCTGGAGCCGGTGCCGGGCGCATCGGGCACCTGGGTCCAGCTCGGCCCCGACGCGACCGGCCCCGACACCCGGCCGGCGCGCGCGCGGGCGGCCGCGGCCGTCGTGGCGGAGATCGTCGGGAGCGATCGCGAGGCGGGGCAGGTCACAGCCGAGCTCAGCGCGCGCTATGAAGAAATCAACCTGCTCTACACCATCAGCGAGACGCTGGGGCGGACGGTGCACCTGGAGGAGGCGGCCAGGATCATCGTGAAGGAGGTGTCCGACGTGGTGCGCGCCCGGCGGGCGTCCATCATGGCGCACGACCCGGAGGCCGACGTGCTGCGGATCGTGGCGGGCCGCGGCCTCGAGGTTTCGCAGCTGGCGCCGGTGCCCGTCGACGACGAGTGCAGCATCGCGGCGAAAGTGTTCCGGGAGTGCGAGGCGGTCTCCTACGACCCGCGCGACCCGATGCCCAACCCGGGCTGTCCCGCGGGGCGGACCTACCGCCGTGCCGCGTTCCTGTCGGTCCCGATCCTGTACCCCGGGGCCGGCGGGATCCCGCGCCCGGTGGGCGTCATCAACCTGACAGACCGGCTTGGCGAAGACGCTTTCACGGCCGGGGACATCAAGCTCGTGACGGCGATCGCCAACCAGGTCGGCGCGGCGGTCGAGAACGCGCGCCTGGTGCGGGAGGAGCGCAAGCGCGAACGGCTGTCCACCGAGCTGGAGCTGGCGCACCATCTCCAACTCGCGCTGTTGCCTGGTCCGTCGCTGCTGGGCGCGGTCGGCGACGTCGGGGCCCGCTGCCAGCCCGCCGAGTCGGTGGGCGGCGACTTCTACAAGCTCATCCCGCTCGGCGGCCGCAAGGTGGGCGTGATGATCGGCGACGTGTCGAGTCACGGGATCGGCGCGGCGCTGATGATGGCGAACGCGATCTCCGCCGCGACCGTGGTGGCGCAGTCCGCGCCGTCGCCGCAGGAGGCGCTGCACCGCCTGCTCGGCGTGATGGGTGACGAGCTGGTCCGGGCCGACATGTTCATCTCGCTCTTCTACGGCGTCGTGGATTCCGAGGAGGGTGTGCTGCGCTACGCCAACGCAGGGCACCCCTACGCCTTTCTGCTGCCCGGCGGCGGCGGCGAGCCGCGCCGGCTCGGCGCCACCGCCCCGCCGTTCGGCCTCGCCCCCGGCGGCGTGATCGGCGGGGCCGAGAGCCCGTGGGAGTGCGAGCAGGACCTGCTCTGTCTGTTCACCGACGGCCTCACCGAGTCGCGGGGCCCGGACGGCTCGAGCTACGGCGAGCGCCGCCTGCTGGACACGGTGCGGCGTCACGCCGCGCGCCCGGCGCCCGAGATCGTGGAGGCAGTCTTCCTCGACGTGGCCGAGTTCTCCGGGCACGTCGCCCAGGACGACCGGACGCTCCTGCTGCTGCGCTGCTGACGTGGGGGCGCGCCTCGGCCAGCATTTCCTCTTCGACCCGTCCATCCTGCGCCGGATCGCGGCGGCGGCGGTCCTGCGGCCCGACGATACGGTGCTGGAGATCGGTCCGGGGAAGGGAACGCTCACGCGGGCCTTGGCGGCGCGGGCGAGCCGGGTCACGGCGATCGAAACGGACCGCGCCCTGGCGGCGGCACTGGCGGCGCAGGTCGGCGACGCCCGCGTCACGGTGGTGACGGGCGACGCGCTGAAGGTGCCCTGGCCGCGCGCGACCGTGGTGTGCGGCAACATTCCCTACCAGATCACGTCGCCCCTGATCGACCGGGCGCTGCGTCCGCCGCGTCCGGAGCGGATCGTGTTCCTCGTGCAGGCCGAGGTCGCCGAGCGCCTCGCCGCGTCGCCGGGCTCGCCCGGCTACGGCGCACTCACGGCCGGCGTGCAGCTGGTGGCCACGGTGGAGCGGCTGTTCGGCGTGCCGGCCGGGGCGTTCCGGCCCCGGCCGCGGGTGGACTCGGCCCTGGTCCGGCTGGTGCCGCGGGATGCGCCGCTCGTCGCGTCCGAGGCGGAGGAGCGGCGCGTGCGGACCGTGATCCAGGCGCTGTTCCAGCGCCGCCGTCAGCAGCTCGGCCGGTCGGTGCGCGAGGCGTTCGCCCTCGAGCGGCCGGAGGCGGAATCGCTCCTCGCCCGGCTGGCGATCGCGCCGGCCGCGCGGGTGGAAGTGCTGGCCCCGGCGCAATTCGTGGCCCTTGCTCGCGCCTTGGCCCCCCATCTAGCTTCGTGAATTCCTTCACGAGGCAGTGCATTGCGCGACGTAGCGGCGTCGACGGTCCGGCGACTGTCGCTGTACCTGCAGTTCCTGGACGAGTGCGGCCGCCAGGGTTTGGCGACCGTGTCGTCCAGCGCGCTGGCCGAGCGGGGCGGCGCGTCGCCCGCGCAGGTGCGCAAGGACCTCTCGTTCTTCGGCTCGTTCGGCAGGCGCGGGGTGGGCTACAGTGTCCCACTGCTGGCCGGCCGGCTGCGGGAGATCCTGGGGCTGGTGCGGCGCTACCGGGTGATCCTGGTCGGTGCGGGACGGGTCGGGGCCGCCCTGGCCGCGTATCCCGGGTTCCGGGCTCGCGGCTTCGACGTGGTGGCCGTCTACGACGCGGACCCGGCCCGGATCGGCACTTCGGTCGACGGCCAGGTAGTGCGGAGCCATGACCGGATCGAGCATGACCTGGCGGCGGAGGCCGCCGACATCGCGGTGATCGCCACCCCGGCGGGCGCGGCGCAGGGCGTGGCGGACCGGCTGGTGCGCATTGGGCTGCGCGCATTGCTCAACTTCGCTCCCGTGACGCTGACCGTCCCGCGGGGCGTGATCGTGTCCGACGTCAACATGGCGCTCGAGTTGGAAGTCCTGAGCTACGCGCTGCACCACGGCCCGCGGTGAGCCGCGTCCACGTCACCTCCGAAATCGGCCCGCTGCGCTCGGTGCTGATGCACACGCCGGGCGCGGAGCTGCTGGCCGTGACGCCGGGCACGCGCGCGGACTACCTCTACGACGACGTCATCGATCTCGAGCAGGCGCGCAAGGAACACCGGCAGCTGGTCGCCGTGCTCCGGCACTTCGCCGAAGTGCTCGAGACGCGCACGGTTCTGGCCGACATCCTGAAGCGTGCCGAGGTGCGCGAGCGGCTGGTGGGCCGGACGCTCGACGTGGTGCCGTCCGACGCGCTCGCCCAGCGCCTCGCGCAGCTCCCGGTGGGTGCGCTGGTGGACGCGCTGGTCGCCGGGGCGATGGAGGAGGCGGGGCCCATCGCCGCGGCGCTGAACGAGGCCGGCTACATGCTCCCGCCGCTCCCCAACCTGTTCTTCACCCGCGACGCCGGGATGGTGATCGGGGAGCACGCGGTCATCGGCTCGATGCGCTACGGCGTGCGGTGGACTGAGGAGCTGCTGATCTCGGCGCTGTTCCGCCACCATCCCGCGTTCGAGAACGCCGGCATCCTGTACGACGGCTCCGACGAGAAGCGGCCGAACTACACGCTCGAGGGCGGGGACGTCCACCCGCTGCGGCCCGACCTGGTGGTGATTGGATACTCGGAGCGCTCCTCGCCGGCGGCGCTGGACCTGCTCTCCGATCTGCTGTTCGATCGCTGCGGCATCCATGACGTGATCGTCGTGGTGCTGCCCAAGGAGCCGACGGCGATCCACCTGGACATGATCTTCACCCAGGTGGACCGGGAGCTGTGCGTGATCTCGCCGCCGCACTTCGTGGGCGCCGAACGCCTGGCCGTGCTGCACCGGCACCGGGGCGACGCCGGGGTGCGCGAGATGCCGAACCTGTTCGCGGCGCTCCTGGCCGTCGGCCTCCCGCTGGAGCCCATCTTCTGCGGCGGCGCCACCCGCGCCGACCAGGAGCGCGAACAGTGGGGCTCGGGGTGCAACTTCTTCTCGGTGCGGCCGGGTGTGGTGGTAGGCTACGATCGCAACGAGGCCACGCTGCGCGAAATGGAGCGCGCGGGCTTCCGCATCGTGCACGGCGGCAAGTTCCTCAAGGGCGATCTCTCGGTGGCGGAGGGGGAACGCGCCGTGATCTCGGTCCGGGGGAGCGAGCTGGTGCGCGGCGGCGGGGGGCCGCGCTGCATGACCATGCCCCTGCGGCGGGACGATCCGTGAGCGCCACGCTGGCGGAGCGCGCGGCGCTCTACTTGAGCGCGGGACCGCGCGGGCCCGACGACATCGCGCGCGACGTGCTCGGACTGGCCCGCGCCACCGGTGTCGTCGCCGAACGGCTGGTGACCGCGCTGCTGGGCGCGGACCCGCGGTTTGCCTTCGACGTCGAGGGCCGCTGGGCCGCGGTGAGCGAGCCATCGCTCGGCGCCCTGCCGCTGTCCCAGCTGAGCTTCGCGGTGGTCGACGTGGAGACGACGGGGATGCGGGCCCGGGCCGGCGACCGGGTGACGGAGCTGGCCGTAGTCCACGTGGACGGGGGCCGCACCGCGGTCGCGCTCGAGTCGCTGGTGAACCCGGAGGTCCCGATTCCTCCCTACATCGCCGCGCTGACGGGGATCGACGACACACTGGTGCGCGGAGCGCCGCGCTTCGAGGAGCTGGCGGATCAGCTGCTCGCGGCGCTGAACGGGCGCGTGTTCGTCGCGCACAACGCGCGGTTCGACTGGGCGTTCGTCAGCGCGGAGATCGAGCGCGCCGGCGGCCTGGCGCCGCGGATGCAGCAGCTGTGCACGGTCCGGATGATCCGTGCCCTGGTGCCCGAGCTGGGGCGGCGCAACCTGGACAGCGTGATGCAGTTCTTCGGCATCGAGGCCGAGCACCGCCATCGGGCCGCCGGCGACGCGCTGGTGACGGCGGCCGTGCTGCGCCGGCTCCTCGCGCGCGCCGAGGAGCAGGGGATCGAGAGCTGGCACGCGCTGCGCGAGCTGGTGCCGTGAGCCGCGCCGCCCGTTTCACCGTCGGCCGGATGGCCTGCTGGACCCTGGAGGGAGGGCTCCAGCGCCTGGACGGCGGCGCGATGTTCGGCGTGGTGCCCAAGCCGCTGTGGGCCCGCCGCGCCGCCGCCGACGAGCGCAATCGCATTACCCTGGCGCTGCGCTGCCTGCTGATCGAGCACCCCGACGGCCTCGTGCTGGTGGATACCGGGCTCGGCAACAAGGAGAGCGAGAAGTTCCGCGACATCTACGGCGTGGAGAACGCCGGGAGCACCGGCCCGACGGCGCTGGAGGACGCGCTGCACGAGGCCGGCCACTCGGCCGCCGAGGTGAAGTGGGTGATCAACACCCACCTCCACTTCGACCACGCCGGGGGAAACACCTTCCGCGACGGCGGCGGGGACACGGCGCTGGCGTTCCCCAACGCGACCTACGTCGTGCAGAAGGGGGAGCTGGACTTCGCCTCGCACCGGAACGAGCGCACGGCGGCGAGCTACCTGCCGCCCAACTTCGCGCCGGTCGCCGCGGCCACGCGATTCCGCCTGGTGGTCGGCGCGCTGGCGGTGCTGCCGGGCATCCATCTGATCCCGACGCCCGGCCACGTGCCGTTCCACCAGTCGGTGCTGGTCTCGAGCGGGGGCGACGCCGCCTGCTTCCTGGCCGACCTCGTGCCGACGGCGGCGCACCTCCCGGCCCCGTGGATCATGGGCTACGACCTCGAGCCGCTGGTGACGCTGGTGACCAAGAAGCGGCTGCTGACGCAGGCGGCACGCGAGCACTGGCAGCTCATCTTCGAGCACGACCCGGCCATCGCGCGCTCACGCCTCGCCGAGGATTCCGAGCACGGCTACGCGCCCGAACCCGTTGACACGGTGCGGGTTGGCGCCTAGCTTCCCCGCCGAACGGCAAGCAGGAGCCGGTGGCTCCTCACCCTCCGACCCCCGTGCCTGGGTGGTGGATTCGGGTTTTCGCTCTTGTCTCGCTCCCGTCTCGCGCGGGTGCGGTTCTGTGGCGGACTCCGGAGGGCTCGGGAGTCCGCTTCGTGTTTCACGACCCTAGACAGGAGGCCGCGCATTCTCGAAAAGCCCACGCCGGACAGCAAGACTCGAGTACGCATCAACCGCATGATCCGGATCAGTCCCGTCCGTGTGATCGCCCCGGACGGCGCGCAGCTGGGGATCATGGCGGTGGACGAGGCGCTGGCCGCGGCGGTTGCCCGCGGGCTCGACCTCGTCGAGGTAGCTCCGACGGCGCGGCCCCCGGTGTGCCGCATCATGGACTACGGGAAGTTCAAGTTCGAACAGGCGAAGGCGGCGCGCGCGGCCAAGAAGAAGCAGCACTCGATCCAGCTCAAGGAGATCAAGTTCCGGCCGGGGATCGACATTCACGATTTCGAGTTCAAGTGCCGGCACGCACGGGAGTTTCTCGCGGAAGGCAACAAAGTGAAGGTGACGATGATGTTCCGGGGCCGGCAGATGGCCCATCCCGAGCTGGGCAGGGAAGTGCTGGACCGCGTGACCGAGCTCCTCGGCGACGTGGCGAAGCTGGAGCAGGAAGCCAAGCTCGAGGGCCGGAACATGACGATGCTGCTCACACCGAAATGATGCCCGCGCGGCGCTGCTGGGCCGCCGACGGGCGACGGGAGTTGCGGTGAAGAAGAAGACCAAGAAGGCGGCGGCCAAGCGGTTCCGGCTCACCGGCAAGGGCCGGGTCCGGCGTCGCAAGGCCTACAAGAGCCACATCCTCACGAAGAAGTCGGCCAAGCGGAAGCGGCACCTCCGCAAGGGCGCGATCGCGTCGCACGCCGACGAGCGGCGTCTCCGGGACCTTCTCACGGCGTAGGAGAGAGAGACCATGCCTCGCGTCAAGAGCAACGTCACGCGCCTCAAGCGCAAGAACAAGATCATGAAGGAGGCGCGCGGGAACCGCGGCGGCCGCAGCAAGCTGTGGAAGGCCGCCAAGGAGACCGTCGAGCGCGGGTGGGCCTACGCCTACCGGGACCGGAAGCAGAAGAAGCGGCAGTTCCGGCGCCTGTGGATCACGCGGATCAACGCCGCCGCCCGGGAACACGACCTGTCGTACAACGTGTTCATGAGCGGGCTCAAGAAGGCGGGCGTCGAGATCAATCGGAAGGTCCTCGCCGACCTCGCGATCAAGGATCCCCAGGCGTTCGCCAAGCTCACGGAGCTGGCCAAGACCCACGGGTAGCCGGTGAGCGACCAGGCGGCGGACCTCGTCGCCGCGCTCGCCGGCCTCCAGGCCGAGGCGGAGCAGGCGCTCCGCTCCGCCCCCGACGGCGACGCGCTGCAGCGGCTCAAGACTGACTTCCTGGGCCGCAAGGCGGGGCGTGTAACCGCCATCCTGAAGAGCCTCCCCACGCTGGAGCCCGGCGCGCGCCGCGCGGTGGGTCAGGCGGCCAACCAGACCAAGGCGGCCATCGAGCAGGTGCTGGCCGAGGCCGAGGCCGCGCTCGCGGCCAAGGCCCCGCCGGCCGTCGGCGACCTCACGATGCCGGCGCGCCCCGTGTGGCGCGGCGCGCTCCATCCCGTGACGCTGGTCGCCACCGAGATCTGCGAGATCTTCCACGAGCTGGGCTTCACCCGCGCGATCGGCCCCGAGGCGGAGACCGAGCGGAACAACTTCACCGCGCTGAACTTCCCGCCCGAGCACCCGGCGCTCGACATGCAGCCGACCTTCTACCTCGGCGCGGGCACGCTGCTCCGGAGCCACACGTCGCCGGTGCAGATCCGCGTGATGGAGGCCTACCGGCCGCCGATCCGCGTCACGATCCCCGGCCGCTGCTACCGCCGGGACCCCTTCGACGCGTCGCACGCACCGGTGTTCACGCAGGTCGAGGGGCTGTGCGTGGACGAGGGCATCAGCTTCGTCGACCTCAAGGCGGCGATCACCTTCTTCGCCCGCCGGTTCTTCGCGTCCGGCGTGAAGGTGCGTTTCCGGCCGTCGTTCTTCCCGTTCACCGAGCCGTCGGCCGAAGTGGACGTGGAGTGCCAGCTGTGCCACGGCTCCGGCTGCCCCGCCTGCAAGGGCACGGGATGGATGGAGATCCTGGGCTGCGGGATGGTGGATCCCGCGGTGTTCGAGGCGGTCGGGGTGGACGCGGAACGCTACACGGGCTGGGCCTTCGGGATGGGGCTCGACCGGGCGGCGATGGTGCGCTACCGGATCCCCGACATCCGCATGCTGTTCGACGCCGACATGCGGTTCCACCGGCAGTTCGTGGATGCGGTATGAAGGCGTCGCTGCGCTGGATCTCGGACCTGCTGGAAACGCCGCTCGGCGCGCGCGAAGCGCTGGAACGGTTCCCGATGCTCGGCGTGCCGGTGGACGGGACCGAGACGCTGCACCAGGATCTCGGGCAGGTGATCGTCGCCGAGGTGCTGGAGGTCGCGCGCCACCCCAACGCCGACCGCCTCTCGCTCTGCAAGGTGAATACCGGCAGCGCGGTCGTTTCCGTGGTGTGCGGGGCGACGAACGTCACGGCGGGGCGCCGCTACCCGTTTGCGGCCGTGGGTACGACGCTGCCCGGCGGCCTCGTGCTGGAGCGGCGCAAGATCCGGGGCGAGTACTCCGAAGGGATGCTGTGCTCGGCGCGCGAGCTCCGGCTCGGTGACGAGCACGAAGGCATCCTCGAGCTGGATACCGCGGCGCCGCCGGGCACGCCGTTCCTCGACGCGGTGCCGATCGCCGACACGCGGCTCGAGCTGGACGTGACCCCGAACCGGCCGGACCTGCTGTGCCATGTGGGGCTTGCCCGCGACCTCGGCGCCGCGCTGGGACGGCACGTGAAGCTGCCCGCGTTCGCGGCGGCGGGTGTGCCACCGCCGCCCCGCGCGGCCCGGGCGGCCGGCGCCGCCGGGACGACGGCCGGCGTGCGGGTCGCCATCGAGGATGCCGGTGGCTGCCCGCGCTACCTCGCCGCCGTGCTGCGCGGCGCGACGGTCCGCCCTTCTCCGGCCTGGCTCCGGCAGCGGCTGGAGGCCGCCGGCTCGCGGTCGATCAACAACATCGTCGACGCGACGAACTACATCCTGCTCGAGGTCGGCCAGCCGCTGCACGCGTTCGACCTGGCGAAGCTCGCCGGGCCCGCGATCGTGGTGCGCACGGCCCGCCCCGGCGAGGCGCTCGTCACGCTGGACGGAGTGCGGCGCCCCCTGACGCCCGCCATGACCGTCATCGCCGACCAGCACGATGCGCAGGCGGTGGCGGGGGTGATGGGCGGCGCGGCGAGCGAAGTCTCCGCGGGCACGACCGACATCCTGCTGGAGTGCGCGTACTTCGATCCACGCCGCACCCGGGCCACCCGGCGCGCGCTGGGCCTGGCGACCGAGGCCAGCCACCGCTTTGAGCGCGGCATCGACCACGACGCGCTGCCGGACCACCTGGCGCGTGCCCTGGATCTCCTGCTGCACGTCGCCGGCGGCGCGGTCGACGGCGTGCCGGTAGACGTGTACCCCTCGCCCTTCCCACCGACGACGATCTTCCTCCGGGACCGGCGGGTGTCGCACCTCCTGGGGGTCGAACTCCCGCGCACCGAGGTGGAGCGCGTCCTCACGGCGCTCGGCTGCGTGGTGAGCCCCAAGGAGGACCGGCTGGCGGTCCAGGTGCCGACCTACCGGCCCGACCTCACGCGCGAGGTGGACCTCATCGAGGAGGTCGCGCGGATCGTCGGCTACGAGCGGTTCCCCGACGAGATGCGCCCCCAGCGTCCAGGTGTCGTGCCGGATGCGCCCGCGGAGCAACTCGCCGGGCGCCTGCGGCGCGTGCTCACCGCGCTCGGCGTGCACGAGGCCATCCTCTCCTCGCTCGGTCCCAGGCACGACGAGCGCTGCGTGGAGCTGGCCAATCCCCTCAGCCAGGACGAGGGGTACCTCCGTGCCGCGCTGCTCCCCGGCCTGGTGCGGCGGGTGGAACACAACTGGCGGATGCAGCAGCGCGAGGTGCGCCTGTTCGAGATCGGGACGGTCTTCCTGCGGTCCGCGGGCCCGCTGCCGGAGGAGCAGCTCCACGTGGCAGCGGTGCTGTCCGGGGCGACCAGGCCGCCGCACTGGAGTGAGCCGGCGCCTCCGGATGCGGACCTGTTCGACGTGAAACTCCTCTTCGAGGCCGCGGTGGCGGAGGCCCGGCCCGGGGCCGCCGTGGTGGCCGAGGCGGGGCGGCTTGTTGCGAAAGAGGCGGGCGACCGGCAGGTTGGCTGGGCGGGAGAGCTCAGTGCGGACCGGCCGGCGTGGAGCGCGCCGCTCTACGGCTTCGAGCTCGAGGTGCTGGTGACGGCGCCCGTGCCGGTGCAGCTCCGGCCCTTGCCCGCATGGCCCGTGGTCGAACAGGACGTGGCGCTCGTGCTCCCCGAGACGCTGGCCGCGGCCGTGGTCGAGGCATCGCTCCGGGCCGGCGCCGGCCCGCTGCTCGAGTCGCTGTGGCCGTTCGACGAATACCGCGGCGCCCCGCTCCAGCCCGGGACCCGCAGCGTTGCGTGGCGGCTGGTGTTCCGTGCCGCCGACCGGACGCTCCGGGACGCGGAGGTGGAGGCGGCCGTGACCGGCGCGCTGGCGGAGGTGGAAAGGCGACATGGGGTCCACAGACGAGAGGCCTGATCTCGACGCGTTCCTCGAGCTCGAGGAGGTGCTGCATCACCTCGCCGAGGAGCTGGGGACATGGCGTCGCCGCGCGCTGACGGCCGAAGGGCGCGTGGCCGAGCAGCTGCGCTCGCAGGACGTCGGCGACACCTCGATGCTCCGGATGCGGGAGCTGGAGGAGGAGAACCAGGCGATGGAGCAGCGTCTGGGTTCGGCTCGCGTCAAGCTCACGGAGCTGGTCGGCCGGCTCGGCTTCCTCGAGGTGCAGGCCCATCTACCAGAGGCCAGAGGCCAGACGGCAAAGTCATGAAGGCCAGAGGGCAGACGGCGACGTCATGAAGAAGCACGCGGTCCGCGTCATGATCGTGGACGAGGAGTACACCGTCCGCTCGGAGCTGGACCCGGAGTACACCCGGGAAGTGGCCGCGCACGTGGATGCGGCCATCCGGCGGGTGCTCGCGTCCGGTACGATCGTCGAGAGCCACAAGGCAGCGATCCTGGCGGCGCTGGCCATCACCGATGAGCTGTTCCGGTCCCGTAAGCAGCAGGAGGACCTCGCGCAGCGCCTGAAGCAGCTCTCGGGCGAGCTGGCCCGGCTGCTCCCGCCCCAGAAGCGGCAAAGCGTCGGCGGGTGAGCTTGTCTTAGGCCTCTGTTCCGTCGTAAGTTAGCCATTCCAGAATCGACCTTTGACATCACTCAGGGCGGGCGACCGCCGGAGTGGTCATATGACAACGGACTTTGGCTTGGCCGCGCTCCTCGTCGCGGTTGGTGCGACGGGGACGGCGGCTGGGCTCGGATTCTTCTTCATCGGGCGGTGGGTCGAACGGCGGATCGCGGCGAAAGCCAAGGCGACCGCCGAGGCCCTCGCCGACCGCATCCTCACGGACGCGCGGCGCGACGCCGAGGCGTTCCGCACTTCGCTGGTCCTCTCCGGCAAGGAAGAGCTCGCCAAGGCGCGGGAAGCGTGGGAGTCCGAGGTCGGCCGCCGCCGCGAGGAGATCGACCGCATCGAGCGCCGCCTCGAGGAGCGGGAGGACGTCCTCGAGAAGAAGCTCCAGCTGCTCGAGAAGCGCGACCGCGAGCTGGAGGCGCGCCACACGGAGGCTGCGGCCGCCGAGCGGCGGGCCGCCGCGCACGAGGCGGAAGCGCAGGGGCTGGTGACCGAGCGGAAGCGCCGCCTCGAGACGGTGGCAGGACTCTCCGCTGCGGACGCCAAGAAGGAGCTGGTGCGCAGCATCGAGGAGGAGGCGAAGGCCGACGCCGCGGCGCTAGTGCGCAACGCCCGCGACCAGGCGAAGCGGGAGGCGGACAAGGAGGCGAAGAAGATCATCTCGCTGGCCATCCAGCGCATCGCCGCCGACCACACGGCGGAGACCACGGTGGCCGCGGTGGTGCTCCCGAACGACGAGATGAAGGGCCGCATCATCGGCCGCGAGGGGCGTAACATCCGCGCCTTTGAGACCGCGACCGGCGTGGACGTCGTGATCGACGACACGCCGGACACCGTGATCATCTCCTGCTTCGACCCGGTGCGCCGCGAGGCGGCGCGGCTGGCGCTCGAACGGCTGATCGCCGACGGCCGGATCCACCCGGGCCGCATCGAGGAAGTGGTGAAGAACGCCCAGGCCGACGTGGACCGTCAGATCCAGGAGGCGGGCGAGCAGGCGGCGTACGAGGTGGGCGTGCACGGCCTCCACCCGGAGATCATCAAGCTGGTCGGCCGGATGAAGTTCCGGACCTCCTACGGGCAGAACATGCTGAAGCACTCGAAGGAGGTGGCCTGGCTGGCCGGGATCATGGCGGCCGAGCTGAAGTTGGACGTGCCGCTGGCCAAGCGCGGCGCCCTGTTGCACGACATCGGCAAGGTGCTGACCCACGAGAGCGAAGGCACCCACGTGCAGCTGGGGGTCGAGGTCGCGACCAAGTACGGCGAGCCGCCGGTGGTGATCAACTGCATCGCCGCGCACCACGACGACGTGCCGCACGAGTCGCCCATCTCGGTGATCGTGCAGGCGGCGGACGCCGTGTCGGGCTCACGGCCGGGGGCGCGCCGCGAGGCGTTCGAGAGCTACGTCAAGCGGCTGACCAAGCTGGAGGAGATCGCCAGCGGATTCCCCGGCGTGGAGAAGGTGTTCGCCATTCAGGCGGGCCGCGAAATTCGCGTGATGGTCACGCCCGACGTGGTGGACGACGCGAAGGCCTCGGCCCTCGCCGAGGAAATGGCCCGCAAGATCGAGAACGAGTTGCAGTATCCCGGCCAGATCCGGGTCGTGGTGATCAGGGAAACGCGAGCGGTGGATTTTGCCAAGTAACGGGGAGGTGATGAAGTGATGAGAGTGATGATGTGATGAGGTGAGCGTGCGCGCGTCATCACCTTCTCACCTCATCTCCTTCATCACCTCGATCACCTCCCCGTCGGAAGGGGGAGGGGCAGGGCGTGACGGCGAAGATCATCGACGGTACCTCCATCGGCAAGCAGATCCGCGCCGAGCTGAAGGATGAAGTCGCCGCGCTGCGGGCCAGGGGGATCGTGCCCGGCCTGACCGTCGTGCTGGTGGGCGACGATCCGGCCAGCCACGTCTACGTCCGGATGAAGGGCAAGGCCGCCGACGAGCTGGGCATGAAGTCGGACACCATCCGCCTGCCGGCCGACACGCCGGAGGCGGAGCTGCTGGCCGTCCTGGACCGGCTCAACGCCGACCGCGCCGTGCACGGCATCCTGGTGCAGCTCCCGCTCCCCGGCCACATGGACTCCGGCAAGGTCCTGCTGCGGATGATGCCGGAGAAGGACGTGGACGGCTTCCACCCCGTCAACGTGGGGAAGCTGGTGATCGGCGATGGCACGGGCTTCCGGCCCTGTACGCCGGCCGGCGTCCAGGAGCTGCTGGTCCGCAGCGGCGCCGACCCCTCGGGGAAGCACGTGGTGGTGGTGGGCCGCTCGCTGATCGTCGGCCGGCCGGTGGCCAACATCCTGATGCAGAAGGCGCCGGGCGCCAATGCGACCGTCACCGTCGCGCACACCGGGACCCGGGACCTCGCGGGGATCACGCGCCAGGGCGAGATCCTCGTCGTGGCCGCGGGCCGGCCCGAGGTGATCGGGGGCGAGATGATCCGACCGGGCGCCGTGGTCATCGACGTGGGCGTCAACCGGGTGGCGGACGCGACGGAGAAGAACGGCTACCGCCTGGTCGGCGACGTCAACTTCCGCGAGGCGGTCGAGGTCGCGAGCATGATTACGCCGGTGCCGGGCGGCGTGGGCCCGCTCACCATCGCCCTGCTGATGAAGAACACCGTGCAGGCAGCCCGCCAGAGCGCGTGAGCCTTCCGCTTCCGCTTGACGCGGCGCCGCGCGAGCGGCCGTCCACCGTCTCCGAGGTGGTCGAATCGGCGCGCCTGGCGGTCGAGCACGCCTTCCCGCCGCTGTGGGTGGAGGGCGAAGTCTCCAACTTCAAGGCCTATCCCTCCGGGCACTGGTACTTCACGCTGAAGGACCCCGCCGCGCAGCTCCGCTGCGTGATGTGGCGCGCCGACGCGCGCCGCGTGCCGGCCACGCCCGCCGAGGGGCTCAAGGTCTACGCGCGCGGCGAGCTGACGGTCGGGACGAAGCGCGGCGAGCTGCAGCTGGTGGTGCGCCAGCTCCTGGCCACCACGGAGGGCGGGTTCTACGCGATCGCGCTCGAGCGCGCCCGCGCAGCGCTCGAGAAGGACGGGCTGCTCGCACCGGAGCGCAAGCGTCCCTTGCCGCCGTTTCCCGCCGTCATCGGCGTGGTGACGAGCCCCGAGGGCGCGGTGTGGCACGACATCGTCGCCGTGATCGAGCGACGCTGGCCCGTGGTCGAACTGGTCCTGGTCGGTGCGCGCGTGCAGGGCGACGGCGCGGCGGAGGACCTGTGCCGCGCGGTGGCGCTGGCCAATCGTCTCCCGGCCCTCGATCTCCTGATCGTGGGCCGCGGCGGCGGATCGCTGGAAGATCTGTGGGCGTTCAACGACGAGCGCGTCGCGCGCGCCGTCGCCTCCTCGCGGGTGCCGACCATCGCGGCCGTCGGGCACGAGACGAACGTCACCCTGACTGAGCTGGTGGCGGACGTGCGGGCGGCGACGCCGTCGGCGGCCGCCGAGAAGGCCGTGCCCGATCGCGCCGATCTCGCCCGGCGGCTGGCGGCCGCCGGCGCGGGGCTGCGCGCGGCCGTATCGCGGCGACTGGAGCTGGCGGACGAGCGGGTGCGCCACGCGGCGACGCGCTTGGGCGGCGCCGTGGACCGCCGGCTGGCCGCGACCGGCGAGCGGCTGCGGCGCCAGGCGGTGCGGATGGCCTCGTCGTGCGACGCCCGGCTGGCGGCTCGTCAGGCGGACCTGTCGCGGCTCGGCGCCTCGCTCGACGCGCTGTCTCCGCTCAAGGTCCTGGACCGCGGCTACGCGGTGGCGCGCGACGCGGGCGGCAAGGTGCTGCGGCGCGTCGCCGACTTTCCGCCGGGTGGCACGTTCCGGCTCCGCGTGACGGACGGAGAAGTGCCGGCGCGGGCGGAGGCGCGAGGATGAGCGCCGAGCGCCGGTCGCCGTCGCTGGAGGAGGACCTCAACCGCCTCGACGCCATCGTGCGCGCGCTGGAGATGGAGGACGTGGATCTGGACCGTGCCCTCGCGCTGTTCGAGGAGGGCGTCGAGCGCCTCCGCACCGCGCGGGAGCGCCTGGCGGAGGCGGGGCTCCGGCTGCGCCAGCTCCGGGAGGCCGCCGACGGAGGTTTGAAGCTTGACGACCTCGACCGCTGAGGAGCAGGCCGCGGTCGAGGCGTTCCTCTCCCGCGCGCGCGAAGCGACGGATCGCGCGCTGGAGCGGGCCCTGGCTGAACTCCTCCCGGCGGTGCCGGACACTCTCGCTGCGGCGGTCCGTTACGCGGTCCTCGGCTCCGGAAAGCGGTTCCGGCCCGCCCTGGTGCTGGCCGCCTACGAGACGGTGGGCGGCAAGAGCGCCGCCATCGCCGACCTCGCCGCGGCCATCGAGATCGTGCACGCCTACTCGCTGGTGCACGACGACCTCCCCTGCATGGACAATGACGACCTCAGGCGCGGGCGTCCGACGCTGCACCGAGCCTTCGACGTCCGGCGCGCCACCGAGGCGGGCTTCGCGATGGTGCCGGTGGCGGCCGCCGCGGTGGTGCGGGGCTCCCGGCTGCTCGCTCTCCCGGTGGCGGCGGCGCGCGAGGTGGAGCTGTTGCTGTTCCGGGCGGCGGGGGCGGGTGGGATGATCGGTGGCCAGGTGTTGGACCTGGTGGCGCCGGGACAGGAGCCCTCGCGCGAGGCGATGACGGACATCGACGTCCGCAAGACGGGGGCGCTGATCGCTGCGTCGGTGGAGATCGGCGCCGTGGCAGCCGGTGCCCCGGCCGGGGAGCGGGCGGCGTACCGCGATTTCGGCTGGGATGTGGGGCTCGCGTTCCAGATCGCCGACGACGTGCTGGACGTGACGGCGACGTCGGAGCAGCTCGGCAAGACCCCGGGCAAGGACGCGAAGCTCGGCAAGCCGACCTTCCCGATGCTGCTGGGCGTGGCCGGCGCCGAGCGGGAGGCGGAACGCCTGGCGGAGCGCGCGGTGGCCCATCTTGCGGCCGCACGAGTATCTTCACCCCTCCTGGCGGCGCTCGCGCGGTTCGTGGTCGCGCGCCGCTCCTGACATCGCCGCCACCAAGGGCATCATGGGATTACTCGAAGGCATCTCCGGGATCGAGGACGTCAAGCAGTTGCCGCCCGAGCGGCTTCAGGCGCTGTGCGATGAGATCCGCCAACGCCTGATCGACGTCGTCTCGACCACCGGCGGCCACATCGGCGCGGGCCTCGGCGTGGTCGAGCTGGCGGCCGCGATCGCGTACGTCTTCGACTCGCCGCGCGACAAGATCGTGTGGGACGTGGGGCACCAGGCGTATCCCTGGAAGCTCCTCACCGGCCGCAACGCCCGCTTCTCGACACTGCGGCAGCTGGGAGGCATCTCGGGGTTCCTGCGGCGCGACGAGAGCCCGCACGACCACTTCGGTGCGGGCCACGCCGGCACCGCGATGTCGGCGGCGCTCGGGATGGCCGTGGCGCGCGACCTCAAGGGGGAGCACCACCACGTCGTGGCCGTCGTGGGCGACGGTGCGATGACCTGCGGGCTCTCCTACGAGGGGCTGAACAACGCGGGGCACTCCGGCCGCGATCTCATCGTAATCCTCAATGACAACGGGATGTCCATCGCACCCAACGTAGGAGCGATGAGCCGCTACCTCGCCAACGTCGCGACCAACCCGCTCTATAACCGGGTCCGGGAGGAGCTGAAGCGGCTCACCCACCGGGTGGACGCAATGGTCGGCCACGGAGTGCAGGATTTCGCGCGGCGCGTCGAGGAGAGTTTGAAGAACTTGGTGCTACCGGGCATCCTGTTCCAGGAGATGGGGCTGCGCTACTTCGGCCCGGTGGACGGCCACGACGTGCGCGGCCTGGTGGACTCGCTGGAGAAAATTCGTCAGCTGAAAGGCCCCCGCTTGCTGCACGTGCTGACGCAGAAGGGCAAGGGGTTCCCGCTGGAGGAGCCCGACCGGGAGAAGTTCCACGCCCGGGCGCCCTACGATCCGGCGACCGGCGAGCTGAGGGTCGCCGCCGGCGGGCCGCCGCAGTGGACCAAGGTGTTCGGGGAGGCGATCACGCAGCTGGCCGCGGAGCACCCGGAGCTGGTCGCGATCACGGCCGCGATGCCGTCGGGGACCGGGACCAACATCTTCCAGAAGAAGTGGCCGGACCGGTTCTTCGACGTCGGGATCGCGGAGGGTCACGCTACGACCTTCGCCGCGGGGCTGGCGACCCAGGGCATCCGTCCGATCGTGGCCATCTACTCCACGTTCCTGCAGCGCGCGTACGACAACATCATTCACGACGTGGCCATCCAGCGACTCCCGGTGATCTTCGCCGTCGATCGCGCCGGGATGGTGGGCGACGATGGGCAGACCCACATGGGGCTGTACGACATCGCGTACCTGCTGGCCGTGCCAAACATGGTGGTCACGGCGCCGCGGGACGGCGCCGAGCTGATCGGTTTGCTGCGCTGCGCCCTTAGCCGCACCGACGGGCCGTTCTCGATCCGCTATCCGCGTGACAAGGCCCCGGCCGAGCCGCCACCCGCGGCCGAGGTCGCGCCGGTGCCGTTCGGGACGTGGGAGGTGCTGCGCCAGGGCAAGGGCGGCATCGCGCTTCTCCCGGTCGGAGCGATGTGCGCTCCGGCGATGCAGGCCGCCGAGTCGCTGGCGGCGGAGGGGCTGGACGTCTCGGTGGTGAACTGCCGCTTCCTCAAGCCGGTGGATCGGGCCGCCCTCGACGCCCTCGCGCGGGACCATCGCGTGCTGGTGACGGTGGAGGACGGCGTGGTCACGAACGGCTTCGGGGCGTACCTCGCGAAAATCGTGCAGGAGGTCGCACCAGGCGTCCGCGTCGTCGCGCTCGGGTCGGCGGACAAGACGTACGAACACGCGCCGCGGGATAAACAGCTGGAGTGGGCGGGCCTGAGCGCGGCCGGCATCGCGGCCCGCGTCCGCTCGATCCGCGCGGAGGCAGCCGGGCTGGGATCATGAACATCGGCCTCGTCGGGAACCGCCGCTACCGGCCGATCGAGACGATCCTCGCGGGGCTCGCGGCGGAGGCGCCCGCGCTCGGTGTGCGGCTCTTCCTGGAGCCGGAGCTGGCATCGCTCGTGCCGGGGCAGGCGGCGAGCCCCCTCGAGGACGCGCAGCTCGACATCCTCTTCAGCCTCGGCGGCGACGGCACGCTGCTCCGGGGCGCCCGGCTCGCCTGCCTGCGCGGCATTCCCATTCTGGGCATCAACCTCGGCAGGGTCGGCTTCCTCGCGACCGCCGGCCCCGAGACCGCGACGGAGACGTTGCGCCGCGTCGTCCGCGGCGAGTTCACCATCGATTCCCGCCTCGCCCTCTCGGCGCAGGTCGGAGCGGCCGGCGAGCAGTTCCTCGCCGTCAACGACGTGGTGATCCACAAGGGCGGCGTCGCCCGGGTGATCCGCATGTCCGTCGCGGTGGACGGGCAGGAGGTCGGGTCGTACTCGGCCGACGGCATCATCGTCTCCACGCCCACCGGCTCGACGGCCTACTCGATGTCGGCGGGCGGCCCCGTGGTCGTGCCCGGCGTGGACGCGCTGGTCATCACCGCGATCTGCCCCCACACGCTCGCGGTGCGCCCGCTGGTTGTGCCGGCGAGCGCCAAGCTCACCCTCCGCGCCCTGGACCCGGTGCCGTCGCCCGAGAAGCTGCTGGTGTCGATCGATGGCCAGGTGGCCGCGCAGCTCACCTCGCGGCAGGACGTGACCGTGGTCAAGGCCATTCAGCCGGTGCTGTTGGCGCGGGCCGGAGCCGAGTCGTTCTTCGTCCGGCTGCGCGAGAAACTGCAATGGGGTGACCTGTCGGATCGTCAGGGCTGAGGCGGCGGAGCGCCCTCATGCGCCTTTCTCACCTCATCACGTCATCACGTCATCACTTCATCACCTCCCCGTCCGGATGCTGACCGAGCTCAGAGTTCGCGACGTGGCGGTCATTGCCGATGCGCGCCTCGATCTCTCGGCCGGGCTCAACGTGCTGACCGGGGAAACGGGCGCCGGGAAGTCGCTGCTGGTCGATGCCCTGGCGCTGCTCTTGGGCGAGCGCGCGAGCAGCGACCTGGTGCGGGCGGGCGCCGAGCGGGCCTCGGTCGAAGGCGCCTTCGACATCACCGGGTCCGCGGGATTCGTCGCCGCGCTCGCCGAGCACGGCATCGAGCTTGACGGTGGCCAGCTGATCCTCAAGCGCGAGGTACAGGTGTCGGGGCGCAGCCGCGCGTGGGTGAACGGCAGCCCGGTCACCGTCGGCGTGCTGGCCGAGATCGGCCGGCGCCTCGTGGACCTGCACGGCCAGCACGAGACCCAGTCGCTGCTGCGGCCCGAGGCGCAGCGGGAGATCCTCGACGCGTTCGCCGACGCGGTGGCCGAGGCCGCCGCGGTGCGGGAGGCCTGGGATGCGTGCCAGCGGCTCGCGGCGGAGCAGCGGGAGCTCGAGGCTCGGCGGTCGGAGGCCCGGCGGCGGGCGGACTATCTGCGCCATGTCGCGGAGGAGATCGAGCGGGCGAGGCCGCGGGCCGGCGAGCTGGAGCAGCTTGAGAACGAGGTGCGGCGGCTCGGCCACGCGGAGGAGCTGGGGCGGGTCGCCGAGGAGCTGGCGCAGCTTCTGGACGGCGATGACCGGGCGGCGAGCGCGGCGCTGGGGCACGCGTCCCGGCTGGTCGCCTCGCTGGAGCGGATCGATCCCCAGGGCGCGACGGGGTGGCGCGAGATGCTGGAAGCGGCCGTGCTCAACGTCCAGGAACTGTCGCGGGCCGTGAGCGCGTACCGCGAGGGCGTGGAGCTGGATCCGGCCCGCCTGGCTGGAGTCGAACGCCGGCGCGACCTGCTGTTCCGCCTCGACCAGAAGTACGGCCCCGGCCTCGAGCGGGTGATCGCGGCCGGTGAGGAGGCGCGCACCGAGCTGGGCCTGCTGGATACGGCCGACACCGATCTGGCGGCGATAGGGCGCCGGCTGGAGGAGGCAGGCGGCGCGCTGGGCGAGCGCTGTCGGGCCCTCACTGCGAAGCGGACTACGGCGGCGCGCAAGCTCGCGCGCGCCGTGACCGTGCGGCTTGGGGGCCTCGGGATGCCGGACGGCAAGTTCCGCGTCGCGGTGACGCGGCTCGACGCGGCCGCGCGCTCCGGCGCCGAGTCCGTCGAGTTCATGGTGCAGCTCAACCCGGGGATGGACGAGCGGCCGCTGGCGCGCGCGGCGTCGGGCGGCGAGCTGTCGCGCATCATGCTGGCGCTGAAGGGGGAGCTGGCGCGGCACGACGCGGTCCCGACCCTGGTGTTCGACGAGGTGGACCAGGGCGTGGGCGGTCACGTGGCTGGGCGGGTGGCGGAGTCGCTGAGCGGCGTCGCTGGCCGCCACCAAGTGGTGGTGATCACCCACCTGCCGCAGGTTGCGGCGGCGGCGACCCACCACCTGGTGGTGGCCAAGGCCGCTGCGGGCGGCGTGGCGCAGACCGATGTCCGGGTAGTCGAGGGGGCCGAGCGCGTTGAGGAGATCGCCAGGATGCTCGGCGGCGACAGCTCGCCCGCGACGGCGCGGCGGCACGCTGAGGAGCTGCTCAAGCGGGCGAGTTGATGCCAAGAGTTGCAGAGTTGCAGCGTTGCAGGGTTGCAGGGGGTGGAAGCTGGAAGCGAGAAGGGGTCAACCGCGGCGAGGCTGACCCCTTCGTACTTGGTGCTTCATCCCGCTGCAACCCTGCAACGCTTCCTACTTGAACAGCGTGATATACGCCCTGAAGTTGATGTGGAAGATGCTCTCCTGTGGCACCCGCCCGGCGCCTCCCGAGGTCGTGTTGTCGTAACCGACGCTCACGCTGTATGGGAGTGACGCCCGCCCCTTGGTGTAGCGGTCCGCGGTCGAGAAGGTCACCGCTCCACCGATCCGCATCCAGCGTGTCGCCGTCCCCTCGTCCAGCACGCTCGCCGGCAACCCCACTCGCAGCTCGTCGGAGGGATTCACGTAGCCGTGCAGTGTCGCGCCCTGGGAGAAGAAGCTGTACGACACCCGCACCGAGAAGGCGTCGTCCATTATCCAGGTTGGAGCGAGATCGAGCCCAAGATAGGGAGCCGGCTTGCGCTTGATGTCGGCGAGCTGGGTGAGCGGCGCGATCGGATACTCCGGCGGCGTCACTCGCATCGGCAGCTCGTCCGACCCCGAGCCGCCGACGCGTGCTACGGCGTGGACCAGGAAGCTGCTCCCGAGCAGCAGATCGTTGGCGGCCGCGACCTCGAGTCCGTACTCGTGAGTGCCTGTACCGAGGTCGAGGAAGTTGCTGGCGGAGGGAGCGGCCCCCGTCGGGAAGCGCGTGGTCACGATGAGCTGGCCGCGGTACCGTGCGCCCTCAGCGAACTGGTACGTGGCGTGGGCGCTGATGTCGCCGATCCCGGTCCGGACCACAGTCCCGAACGTGTCGGCGGCGATCGGGAGGGTGGGGTCGGAGAGCAAGCGCTCCAAGTCCACCCTGCCGAGCGAGGCGATGCTGTCAGGCAGGGCGAGGGACGCAGTGAGCGTAGGCAGCGTGTCGCCGAGGGCCAGGTATTGTGCGGCCAGCTGCGCGTATGTGGCGTCGGCGCGGGCCAGGCGGATCAGGATGCTCTCGGCCGCCGCCGTGGTGTTGCGGGGCAGGAAGGGCGACGTGCTGACCGCAAGAAACGGTTGCAGCGCGGCGATCGCCGCTCTCGCCTGCGCCTGCAAGGCGGCCGGCCCACTCGTCGCCTGGGTCTGCAGCGCGGCAAGGGCCAGGGTCATCTGCTTCTGAAAGTCTGCGATTGAGGCCGGATTCAGGAACCCCGGATTCCACCCGACGTTGCTCTGCCTGCCGGCGGTGGAGTCCACTTGGAAGCTCGCATCCATGCGGCTCCGCACGATCGGCACCGTGACGCCGATAGAGAGCCGCCTGGAGAGTCCCAGCTCGATCCCGATCGGCATCGTGCGCACGCTCGCGTTGAGCGCGACCAGCGGGTGGCCGAGGTTGAGCGAGAAGCCGGTGAGTCCGGTCGCTGTCTGTATCTGGTTCTGGAGCGGCTGGAGAAAGGGCAGAGTCGCTACGCCGAGGGAGTCGGTCGTGTACTCCGCGGTGATCGGCACGAGGCCCGGCGCGTTCGGGTCGAAGCGGTGGTCCCAGCTCGACCAGAGCGGCGTGAAGTCGATGCGGAGCTGCCCCCGGCCCAGGGGCACGGCGAACTCGGTCTGTGCTGCGAGCGGGCGGGACAACAGTGCGCTGGCGGCAAGGACGAGGGTGGCGACGAGCGGGGCGGCGCGGGGCATGAGGTGGCGTCAAGTCTAGCTAGGCGCCGGCGGCGATGTCCAGCGCGCGCCGCCTGAGCACGAGGTGGCGCCGTTCGACCGCCGGGTGCAGAAAGCGAATCGGGCGGCCACCCGGAGGTGACCGCCCGATGGCTTGCAGGCTCGTATGCTGGCCTCAGGGAGGCGTCAGCGTCGTGCCGTACTTGGCGTTGATGGCGCCGACGAAGAGGTCGGCGATCAGCTTGTTCCCGGCGTTCGACGGATGGAACCCGTCGAGGGAGACGAAGGTGCCGAACAGCGGCCCCGTCCCCGCAAGGTTCGGAATGACCGGGATCGAGTCGGCCGCGACCAGCGCCGATAATGCGGCGTCCAGATCGGCGACGGCCCAGCCGTGTGTCGTCGCCTCGGCCTTGATGGCCGTGTTGAACCCCGTGACTCGCGCGCTGATGGTGGCCATCGCCGCGACCGTCACCACCGGGCCGACGCTCGCGCCGGCCGCGGTGGCAGTGCCGGCGTTGCAGTGCAGGGTGGCTGGGCCGCTCGCTGCGAGCGCTCCGACAATGTGCGCCGTCGCGGGCAAGGCCACCGCCATCTTGTCACCCACGCCGTACGCAGGAGCCAGGGCGGACGGCGCACAGGTTGAGTCAATGGTGAACAGCGGCGAGTTAAACGGCGGCTGCGCGGCCGTGCCGCACTTGCCGGTCGCACAATAGAAGACATACCCCTTGGTGATGTAGGGAATGTTGCCAACGTTGGGGACCGTGGCCACGGCGACTTTGGCGCCGGTGGCGGCGACCCGGGTCGCCAGCGTGTCGTACTGGGCCTGGAAGGTCGCCAGCGGCGTGAGCAGGGTCGTGTCGCCGCTCGTGGCGGCGTGGAGGGCGTCGTTGCCCCCCAGCTCGATCGTCACGAAGGTCGGGCTCGCTTCCGTCACGATATCAACCGGGCTCCGGCTCCCGGTGATGAACTCCGCCGCCTGGAGCGTGTCGGTGGCCGGCACCAGCAGCTGCAAAATGTGCAGGGCCTGACCGACGCGCATGCTGGGCACGCCGAGGTTGTTGTAGTAGTTCTGCCGCGACGGGATATAGGGCGGGTAGATCAGGAAACACGTGCTGGCGCTGCCACCGGCGACGCGCGCACCCGTCAGCGGGTTCGTGAATGGCGGCGGGCAGCCCGGCATGGTGAAGCCTGGGTAGTACCAGTTGACGCTGACTTGGAGTCCCATCGCCTGCGCCAGAAGGTACGGGAATGCGCGCTTCTGGGTGCTGTCGTTGAGGCCGCCGGACTGCACCCCGGCGCTGATGCTGGTGCCCAGCGCGATGTAGTTGCTGAACATCGCGCCACCGCTCGGGACCACCGCCGCCGGCTTAGGCCCCATCGTCTGGTTGTCCACGAGGCTGCTGCATCCGGCGAGGAGCGGCAGCGCCAGCGCGGCGAGGGCGAATCGAGACATGCGCATAGGACGCGGCTCCATGGGTTAGAACCCCAGCGCCAGACTGGCGCCGAAGAGGTTCGCTGTGAACTTGAACAGGCCGGTGTTGTCGGTCGGGAGCGGGTTCCTGCCCACCGGATCAGCCACGCGCCCGCGCCGGTCCTGCTGCTGGAGATACTGGTACGCCAGGTCCAGCCGGAGACGCGGCATCAGCAGGATGCCGGCGCCCACCGTGCCCTCGACGCGGTTTCCCTCGGGGAGGAGCGGCGTCACCGACTCGTCGGGCGAGGCGCCGTTGTGGCGCAATGCCCCGGCGCGGAGCGCCAGCGCATGCGTCGCCTGCCAGTCGAGCCCAACCCGGAAGGCGTCGGTACTGGTGTAGCCCTCGTACGAGGAGATGCCCGGTGCCACCGCGAGGTTCAGGGCCAGCACCTTGAAGACCGACCAGTTGGTGTGCTGCCAGTCGGCCATCACGCTCAGGTTGTCCAATAACTTGTACGCGAGGCCGGCCACGATCTGGTCGGGCATCGTGATTTTCGTGGACGCGCTCTGGGCGGCCAGCAGCGCTCCAGCGCCCCCGAACAGAGCCGTCTCAAGCGGGGTCCCTTGGGGGCAGAGCGAAGCTTGCCCCGGCGGATTGCAGATCGGACTCCCGGCCGCCAGCAGGATGCCGGTGCTCACCGGCGTGAAGCTCGCCGTGCCGGTGTAATTGATCTTCACCTGGCTCAGGTACCGGGCGCCGAAGCTCAGCCGGTCCGTCGCCTTGATGAGGATGCCGATGTGGCCGCCCCACCCGGTGCCACTCACGTCGAACAGCACGTCGGCGAAATCGGTCCCGGCGGGCACGCCAAGGAGCGAGAGCGGGATCGTAGTGCCGCCGACGGTGGTCGTCTGCGTCGAGGCGTCGAGCCGCCGGTGCACCTGGGCCGAGGAAGTGACGAAGATCGGTCCGCCGCCGATCTGGATCTTGGGCGAGATGGCGTACGCGATCGTCGGCTGGATGTAGACGCTTGCAATAGTCGTCTTGTAGGCCAGGTAACGCCCCGGTGACGTGACCGGCCAATCGGTCGTGAGGCCGTACGGCGCGTAGGCGCCGACACCGATCGCCAGACGCGGGCTGATCTGATACGTCAGGTAGCCCGACGGCACCGGGAAGGTGCGCTTGTTGAGGTCCGTCTGCGCGCGGGTCGCGCTGTCGGTGAAGTTGCCGGTGGGCGCGATGAGTGTCAGCTGCGCCTGCAGGTCGAACTTGGTTGCCCCGCCGATGATCGCCGCGGGGTTGAAGAACACCGCGCTGGCCTGGTTGCATGGTGCGGCCACGCCCGCGGCTCCCCTGGCCATGATGCAGGCGTCGTGCTCGTACACCGAGAACCCCTGCGCCCGGGCGCTCGGCACGAAGAGGATCGCGGCCAGGGCAGTGACCGCAAACGCTACGGCGCTTCGCCGCATGGTGCCCTCCGACAGGCGTATATGGACCGACGGGAACAGACGAAGTTACGCAGGCGTTACAGCAAGGTGGTGAGGCTACGGATTACGACGGGATTTGTCAATGATCTTCCGGGCGTACGCTTGACGATCCGCGCGGGCGGCCCCTACGTTCTGAGGCGTAATTGTGGGACTAGTTCTGTCGGATATGCGGGAATAGCTCAGTTGGTAGAGCACAACCTTGCCAAGGTTGGGGTCGCGGGTTCGAGTCCCGTTTCCCGCTTTCGGCCCGGGTGGCGAAATGGCAAACGCAGGGGACTTAAAATCCCCAGGGGGCAACCCCGTGCGGGTTCGAGTCCCGCCCCGGGCATCGTTGCACCACAATGAGATACGAGAGAGGGCCGCGAGTGCGGCCCTCTGCTTTGCGGCGCAAGTGAGGCCATAGTGGGGCCAACGCCGTCCTAGTCGCGAACGCGAGGCTGCAGCCCGTCGTGACGTTCCCCTACCATACCGGCTGGCGGATCCCGTCCGGGGTGCTGCGGCTGACCTGGGATCGCGTCGATCTCGCCGTGGGCGGCGATGATGATGGTCGGCCACCGCACGGAGTCGATCTACCAACGCTATGCGATCGTGAACGAGTCGGACCAGCGCGAGGGCGTCGCGAAGCTCGCGGCGCTCGCCGTGCAGGACGCGAAGCAGCGGCGCGACGTCCTGCCGCTGCCCGAGGCACAGTCAGCGTAGGCGGGCCGGGACGCGTTTGGCACATCACGGGCGGGCTGCTTGCACCCCAGTTGGCTACGCTGTCTATTGTGGCGTCCTCCGAGTACGGAGCGAAGAATGCGACGCATGTCCCCGGCACTCACCTGGGCAACCGTAGCCGTAGCGTCCGGCTGTGGCGTCACGGCCGCCACGACGCCGCCCGCACTCCCTGACCCACTTCCTTACGAGTTCAGGGTCGGGGCGCCACTGGAGAGGGTGTGGTCCGCGCTTCTGCTCACATACACGGACCTGAACATGCCCGTCGAGAACATGGACCACTCAAGCTGGTTCATGCGAAGTCAGGAGCAAATCGCGCCCAAGACGCAGGCGCTCTACTGGGCGGACTGTGGCACAGAAGCCCTGAAACAGAGGGCGGGCAACGACTTTGTGGATGTGTTTGCCCGAATCACGACATTGTTGCGGCCCGTTGGTGACTCCACCGCTGTGCGGCTGAACGTGTCGGTGCGGGGCTTTGACACCTGGGACGCGGTCCATCCCGGCGCGCCCCCCCCCAACCTGAGATGTGTCAGCCTCGGCGTGCTTGAGCGCCGTGTGGAGGGACTGATGCGGGCGCGGATGTAGGAACCTCGACGCGCGCTCTAGAATCCCCGGCGGGTCCGCTGCGCCGGCTGGCTGACCGCCGGTCCACATGGGGAGAGTCAGATGTTCTTGGAAGATGGGCCGCGGCCGGAGTTTGACCCTCCGCTGCGTGCCTGCCCGTTGTGCGGCTCCGCGAATACGGCGGGCTACCTCACGGATTGCCGAGGGATCGGCATCGCGCGATGCCGCGACTGCGCGCTGCTGTTCATGAACCCGCAGTACACGGACGGCGCGCTGGCGGAGTTCTACTCCAGATACACCGGCCACGACGCGGCAGGGCTCCGCGCGGGCTACGAGCCCGAGAGGGCGGAACGCAAACGCGGCAACCTGGAAATGATACCGGGCTTGCTGGGCTCGCAGCGCGGGCGGTTCCTCAGCATCGGCTGCGGCGATGGGCTGGAGCTGGAGCTCGCGTCCCAAATGGGTTTCGCCGTGGAAGCCTACGATGTGGACGTCGAAGCGGCGTCCGCCGTGGAGCGGGCGACCGGCATCCCGGTGCGCACCGGCGACCTGCTCGCCATCGAGTTCCAGTGGGGAGCCTACGACTGCGTGTACCTCGACCAGGTTCTCGAGCACCCGAAGAACCCGGGCGACTACCTGCGCCTCATTCGCCGGCTGCTCAAGCCTGGGGGGGTGTGCTACCTGGGCGTGCCGAACATCGGCTCGATGAGCAGTTTGTGGAAGACCTTCCGGGACCGCCACGGACTGCGACCGCCGGACCGGCGCGGGCGGCAGTTCGACACCTGGCACCATCTCCACTACTACCATCCGGGGTGCATCCGCAGGGTGCTGGAGCCGCGGTATGGGCTCCGCGTGCACACCATCGTCGGCGACCCGGAGCCGCGGCTCAACGCTCTGACGCGCCGCCTGATGCGCAAGTGGCCGATCCTCGACTCGAGCATGATCGTGATAGCCACGGCGGCACCGTAAGGTCGTGATGATCCGGGCCCGCGCGCCCGCCCGCCCCACACCGGAGACCCAGGCTGGCGAGGCCGCATGAGTCCCGGGTGGAGGGAGAGAGCGATCCGGATCCTGGAAATCGTCTGCTGGGCCGCCATGGCCCTCTTTCTGATCCAGGCATTCCACAGGGCCTATCGCCCCTACGGCTACGATCTTACCCCCCGCCTGGTTGCCGCCCGGGCCCTGGTGAACGGGCTTGACCCCTACAAGGTCGCCACGCCGTTCCCCCTGACGTATCCGCTGTTTATCTGTGTCATCCTTCTGCCGCTGGCCTGGCTGCCGTACTGGGCGGCGAATCTCGCCTGGTTTCTCATCAGTCTGGCGTGCGTTCTCCTTTCCATGCGCGTGGTGCTCAGGCTGGTCAACCCGCAACTGTCCCGGCGCGAGCTGAGGCAGGTCGCCGTGCTGTGCTTCCTGCCTTTGACGAACGTGGTCCAGAGCAACTTCGTGAACGGCCAGGTGAACTTCTTGGTCCTGGCGCTCTGCGTGCTGTTCTTCAAGTCGCTGCTGCAGCGGCAGCCATCGGCGGCCGGACTACTCCTGGGGGCCGCGGTCGCGGTGAAACTGACGCCGCTGATCCTGGCGGTCTACCTGCTCGTCCGGCGGGAATGGGCCGCGCTGTGGTGGACCGGGCTCGGAGTGCTCCTGTTCGTCTTCGTCCTTCCGTATGCGCTCGGCGGCCCGGCCGTCTTGGACTACTACCGCGGCTATTTCCATGGCTACGTGATCCCGGCCCTTGGCTCGGGGGGGACGCACGACGTCTCCGGGGCCTTCGCATTGTCCAGCTACCTTCGTGTGCTCGTGCCCTTCCTGCCGGGCCTTGCGCTGCTGCTGGTCTCGTCCGCTCTGGTCCTGACGCCCTTGGTCTTCCTGCAGCTGCGCGCATCGTCCACGCATTCCACGAGGGTTCAGGTTCTGCTCTTCTCCGCTTATCTGGTCGCTTCCCTCTTGATCCTGCCGATCAGTGAGACCCATCACTTGGCCGCCCTCTTCCCGGCGCTGCTGGTCTTGACCTGGTACTTCCTGATGGAAGATGGAGCGCCCCGTGCACGGGGCATGGTCCCGTTAGCTGCGGCCTTTCTCCTGCTCTTGCTGGGCCAGCTGTCGTTCGCGTTCTACTTTGCTGCGATCGGGACGCTCTACGTCCTTCTCTGCTATCTGTCTGCGGGAGCCCGCTGCGACCGTGGAAGCTCGCTCGCCTTATGACCCGCTGCGGGTAACGGCGAGGGTGCCGGTGAACCGGCCACGCGCGGCCGGCGCGTCGGCTGATAGTGCCGGATCGTCGCTCCCCCACGGTGTGACCGGCGCGCGCGCCCACCACGGCGCGCTCCTCCCCGAGCGGCTGACGAGTCCCTCCCCGGGCATCTCTGCACGAGCGACGGTTCTGTAACTGCCCGTAGCCAGTCCGCATACGCTCAGCCAGCCAAGTCAGGTCGTCGTCTTCGGCGTGCCGCTGGCCGAAGTCGCCCACTGAGCCGCGCCTAAGTAGTATTGGTGCACCCCGGGGCTGCACTCCGGGCTCCACTCCACCTGATCGGTCCGGAACGCCGTACTCGACGAGTTTGCTCTCGCGGAGGACTTTGTGCGCGCTCGCGTTCTCTCTTGCCACCTCGGGCTCCTGACGCTGCTGGCGACCTCCGCCGCGCGGGCGCAGGGCGCCTACGACTCGACCGCCTTCCGGGCGCTGACCTGGCGGGAGATCGGGATCTTCCGCGGCGGTCGCACGGTGGCCGCGGCGGGCTCGGCGACGCGCCGCGACGAGTACTGGATGGGCACGACGGGCGGCGGCGTCTTCAAGACGACCGACGGCGGCAACACCTGGCTGCCGGCGGCGGACAAGTTCTTCGGCGGCACCATCGGTGCGATCGCGGTGAGCACGTCGAATCCGGACGTCGTGTATGTCGGCACCGGCGAGTACCCGCTCCGCGGCAACGTTTCCCACGGCGATGGCGTGTTCCGGACGACCGACGGGGGGCGGACCTGGGTGGCGCTGGGACTCGCCGAGACGCGGCAGATCTCCAAGGTGCAGGTGCACCCCACCAACCCCGACATCGCTTACGTGGCCGCCCTGGGCCACGCCTTCGGCCCCAACCCCGAGCGCGGCGTCTACAAGACGACCGACGGGGGGAAGACCTGGGCGCAGGCGCTGTTCCGGAGTGACTCGGCCGGCGCGTCCGACCTGGCAATGGACCCGTCCAACCCCGACGTGCTGTACGCGGCGTTCTGGCAGGTCCAACGGATGCCGTGGGGGTTGACGAGCGGCGGCCACGGGGGCGGCATCTTCAAGACCGCCGACGGCGGCGCGCACTGGACCGAGCTGACCGGCAACCCGGGGCTCCCGCGCGGCCTGTGGGGCAACGTCGGCCTCACGGTCTCGGCGGCGAAGCCGTCGCGGCTGTGGGCAATCATCGAGGCCGATTCGGGCGGCGTGTACCGGTCCGACGACGGCGGCGCCACGTGGACCTGGGTGAACCGGGACCACAAGCTCCGCCAGCGGGCGTGGTACTACATGCGCGTCTTCGCCGACCCGAAGGACAGCAACGTGGTGTGGGCCGTGAATACGGGGCTGTACCGCTCCAAGGATGGGGGACGGACCTTCGATCATCTGCCCGATCCGCACGGCGACAACCACGACCTGTGGATCGCGCCCAACGACCCGCAGCGCATGATCGAGTCGAACGACGGCGGCTCCAACGTGTCCACCAACGGCGGGAAGACGTGGACCGACCAGGACTACGCGACCGCGCAGTTCTACCACGTCACCACCACCAATCACTTCCCCTACCGGGTGTGCGGTGCGCAGCAGGACAACTCGGGGGTGTGCGGCCCGAGCCGCTGGCCGGGCGGGATCACGCGTGCCCTGTGGTACGACGTGTCGGGCGAGTCGGGCTACATCCAGGCGCGCCCGGATTCAGCCGACATTACCTACGGCGGCGACAACAGCGGCTTCCTGGCGCGGGTGGATCACCGCACGGGCTTCTGGCGCATGATCAGCCCGTGGCCCGACAGCCCCGACGGCCACCCCGCCGCCGAGGGGAAGTACCGCTTCCAGTGGACCGCGCCGCTGCTGGTCTCGTCGTATGACCCGAACACGCTGTACGCCGGCGCCAACGTCCTGTTCAAGACCACGAACGGTGGCCAGAGCTGGACCGTCATCTCACCCGACCTCACTCGTCACGATCCGCGGACGCTCGGTGTCTCCGGCGGGCCGATTACGCTGGACCAGACGACGGCGGAGTACTACGCGACGATCTTCGCCCTCGCCGAGTCGCCGCTGGCCCGCGGGACCATCTGGGCCGGCTCCGACGACGGGCTCGTCCACCTCACGCGGAACGGCGGCCGCACCTGGGCCGACGTCACGCCGCCCGACCTGCCGACGTTCACACGCATCTCGATCATCGAGGCGTCGCACTTCGCGCCCGGCACCGCGTACGTGGCGGCCAACCGCTATCAGCTCGAGGACCTGTCGCCCCTCATCCTCAAGACCACGGACTACGGCCGCACCTGGAGCCGGATCGTCGACGGGATTCCTGCGACCGAGTTCGTGCGCGTGGTGCGCGAGGACCCGGCCAAGCGGGGACTCCTGTTCGCCGGCACCGAGCGCGGGGTGTGGGTGTCGTTCGACGACGGCGGCCACTGGCAGACGCTGCGGCGGAACCTGCCGATCGTTCCCGTGCACGACCTCGCCATCAAGGACGGCGACCTGATCGCCGCGACGCACGGGCGTTCGTTCTGGATCCTGGACGACATCGCGCCCCTGGAGGCGCTGACGCCGGCGGTGGTTCAGGCGGACGCGCACCTCTTTCCGCTCCGCGATCCGTACCGCGTGGACTGGGGCGGCTCGGATGCCGGCTCCGACGCGCACCCGGTGGGGAAGAACCCTGCCAGCGGCGCGATCGTCCACTACTGGCTGAAGACCGCCAATCAGGAGGTGACGCTCACCATCCTGGATTCGGCGGGGCGGGTGATCCGGCGCTTCACCAGCCGGCAGGACTCGCTCACCGCCAGCGACTCGTCGCGCGGCGCCGGCGCCCTGCGCGCGCGGCGTGACAGCCTGACCAAGGCCGGACTCGACAGCGTGCGCGTGGACAGCGTCCTGGGCGACACGACCAAGGACGGCGACAAGCCGTGGCCGCAACGGCCGCCGGCGCCGCCGCGCCTGCCTGACAAGCAGGGGCTGAACCGCTTTGCGTGGAACCTGCGCTACGCCGGCCCCGCGATGTTCTGGGGCATGTCGGACATCGGGACGGACGGACCGGTGGCGCTGCCGGGCCGCTATCGCGTGCGCCTGGAAGTCGGGGGGAGGAGCGATGAGCAGGCCTTCCGCCTGCGGGTGGATCCACGATCCCGGGTGACGCCCGGGGAGTTGCGGGAGCAGTTCGCCTTCCTCGAGCGGATTCGTGATACGGTCAATACCGTGACCACCGCAATCATCCGCCTGCGCAACGTGCGGTCGCAGCTGGAAGACCGGGTGCAGGCGCTGGCTGCCGGCGCCCCGGCGCGGGATCGGGCCCAGACGCTGGCAGCCCGGCTCTCGGCGCTGGAGGACTCGCTCTACCAGGTGCGACTTCAGGCCGATGAGGACGGACTGGTCTATCCGTCGCGCCCGGTTGAACGGATCAGCGCCCTGGCCAGCGTCGTTGGCAGCACCGACGCGCGGCCGACCCAGCCGTCGTACGAGGTGTACCGGCTGTTCGCGCCCGACGTGCAACGCGCGCTGCTGGCGGTGGAGGAGACCCTGCATTCGACGCTGCCGGAGGTGAACGCGGCGCTCGCGGCGGCAGGCCAGACGACGGTCGTTCCTGCCGCCGCCGAGCTCAGGCCGCCGCGGCCGGTCGAGTAGCGATGGCGCTGCCGCGGGTGCTCCGGAAGGAGCACCCGCGGCAGCTCTGTCACTGTCCTTTCCCGGCGCATGTCCCTCGACACCATAGCCGGCCTCGTCGTGGTGGCCCTCGTCCTCTCGGCCACCCTCCCGATCGTCGCGTATCAGGTGCGCAAGGACCGGAAGGCCAAGGCGCTGCTCGCCGAGGCGCGCAAGCTGGGGAGCCACGAGACCGCCTCGCTGCATCCCAGGATCGACGAGGGTCTCTGCATCGGTTGCGGCGAATGCGTGAAGGGTTGTCCGGAGCAGGACGTCCTCACATCGATCCGCAACAAGGCGGTGGTCGCGCACGCGGTGGAATGCGTCGGCCACGGCATCTGCGAGCGCGTCTGCCCGGTCGGAGCCATCACGCTGGTGGTCGGGAGCGAGAAGCGCGGCGCCGAGATTCCCCGTCTCAACGAGTTCTTTGAGACCAACGTCCCGGGCCTGTACGTGGTCGGAGAGTTGGGCGGCATGGGGCTCATCCGCAACGCCGTGTGGCAGGCCACACAGGCCGTCCAGCACCTGGCGGCCGACGCCCGCCGCACCTCGGCCCTCGATCTCCTGGTCGTGGGCGCCGGTCCCGCCGGGCTTGCGGCGGCGCTGGTGGCCCAGCAGCTCCACCTCAAGTTCCGGGTCATCGAGCAGGAGACGCTGGGGGGCTCCATCCTGCACTATCCGCGCAAGAAGCTGGTGATGACTCACCCCGTCGAGCTGCCCGGTGTGGGCGAGATGCCCTTCCGCGAGGTGGAGAAGGAGCCGCTGCTCGAGTTCTGGATGCAGACCCTGGGGAAGAAGGGGATCAAGGTCGAGGAGGGCGTCCGGCTGGAGAAGGTGGGGGAGCAGGACGGCGGCTTCGTCGCCCAGACCTCCGCCGGCCCCATTGCGGCGGCGCACGTGATCCTCGCGCTGGGGCGCCGTGGCACACCACGCCGGCTGGAGGTGCCCGGCGAGGAGCTGCCGAAAGTGGCGTACCGGCTCATCGAGCCGGAGTCCTACGAGGGGCACCGCGTCGTGGTCGTCGGCGGCGGCAGCTCGGCGCTCGAGGCTGCCATGACCATTGCCGAGCGGCCGCGTTCACGAGTGACGCTGTGCCACCGGCGCTCCGAGTTCTCCGGGGCGCGGGCGGCGCTGGTCCAGCGGGCGCTGCAGCTCGAGAAGGAAGGCATGCTCGAGATCCTGCGGGAGGCGCGCGTCACCGCCATCCTGGCCGACCGCGTGCAGTTCGACGTCGCCGGCCAGCTGGCCGAGCGCCCAAACGACTTCGTCTTCGTGCTCGTGGGCGGGGTGCCGCCTTACGAGCTCCTCAAGCAGTGCGGCGTGGACCTCGAGACCAAGTTCGGAACGCCGCTGCTCCGATCCTCCTAGCTCATCCGGTCGTTCCCCTCATGTGGCACGAGTAGCAGGACGTGGGCGTGTACGTGTAGCCGATCACACCGCTGTGGTTCGGCGTGACCTGGGACGAAGGATGACAGGTCCCCGACGTGCAGGTGAACGCCGACGGCGTCCCGGCCGTCGGATGGCACGTCGCGCAGGTTGCCCAGCGCCCCGCGTGGGTGCCGCTGTAGATCGGGAAGTACAGCGCGTCGTGCTGCGTGAAGGTCGCCTGCAGGCCGGTCGGGTGGCACGAGAGGCACTGCGTCGCGGTGTACGCGTAGCCCGTGATCCCGGCGTGGATCGGGTCGGTGGCCGCCTGGGCGTGGCAGCCGCTCGACATGCAAGTGAACGCAATGGGCAAGCCCGCGGTCGGGTGGCACGCCGTGCAGGCGGTCCAGATGCCGACGTGCGAGCCGCTGTAGATCGGAAAATACAGCCCGTCGTGCTGGGCGAAAGTCGCCGGCAGGCCGGTCGGGTGGCACGAGAGACACTGCGGCGCGGTGTACGAGTAGCCCGTAATCCCGGCGTGGATCGGGTCGGTGGCGGCCTGCGCATGGCAGCCGCTCGACATGCAGGTGAAGACATTCGGCGAGCCCGCGGTGGCGTGGCACGCCGTGCAGGCGCTCCACGTGCCGACGTGGCTGCCGCTGTAGATCGGGAAGTAGAGCGCGTCGTGCTGGCTGAAGCTGGCCGGCCCGCCGGTCGGATGGCACGCCAGGCACTGGGTCGCGACGTACGCGTACGCGGTGATGCCGCTGTGGATCGGGTCGGTGGCGGCCTGGGCGTGGCAGCCGCTCGACATGCAAGTGAAGACCTGGGACGATGCAGGTGTGGGATGGCACGCGGTGCAGCTCGACCAGACGCCCTGGTGGAACCCGCTGTTGATCGGGAAGACCGCATCGTGTTGCGCGAAAGTGCCCCGGCTGCCGTTGGGGTGGCACATCAGGCACGCCGCGGACGCGTAGCTGTACGCGCTGCCCATCCCCTGGTGCGTGGCGTCGGTCCGCGCCTGTCCGTGGCAAGTCGTGCAGGAGAAGACGCGGAAGTCGCTGGCGTTGGAATGGCACGCGGCGCAGTTGCTCCACACGCCGGCGTGCGCGCCGCTGTAGATGGCGAAGATGGCGTCGTGCTGCTGGAACAGCGCAAAGTACCAGGTCGTGAACTGGTGGCAGCTCTCGCATTTTTGGGAGAAGCCGAGCGAGACGTGCGACGGGTTGGTGGTGGCCTGGAAGGTCGCCTGGTGGCAGGCCATGCACGGCGTGACGGCGCCGCTGAACTGCTGGAACGCGGCTTGGCGGTGGCAGTCCACGCACGTCAGCGCGGCGTGCACGCCAAGCTCTGGCAGACGGGTATTCGCGTGGGCGTCCTGCGCGTTCACCTGCTGCCAGCTCGACTCGCGATGGCACTGCTCGCACCGTTGGCCGGCGTCGCCGCGGTGCGGGTCCTCGTGGCAGATCCGGCACTCCTTCGCCACCATGTGGAAGTCGCGCAGGTTGTGGCACCCGGTGCACGGCGCCACGGCGTGCTGGCCGCGCAGCGGTGTCCCGGTCTTGCGGTGGTCGAACCCCACGTCGTGCCAGTTGGTCGTCGTGTGGCACGCGGTGCACACCAGTCCCCGCAGGTTCACGTGCGGGTTGGCCACCGCTTCCTGGACCTCCTGGGCGGCCAGGACGTGCGGCACCGCGGCCGGCGCGAGCGCCAGCGTCATGCCGGCGATGGCACACCGCAGGTTGAGGGTCTTCACAGGTTGTGCCCCTCCTTCGCCGGAGCGTGACAGTCTTCGCAGCGGTGCGGGAGTGGACGATAGTGGGCCACGGGCGGATCGCCCTCCGGCCGGTGGCAGGCGACGCATCTCAGGTTCCGGTGCGCGCCGTCGAGCGGGTAGTCGCTGTCCCGCTGGTGGTCGAAGACCAGCGAGGCCCACGCCGTCTCGGTATGGCACGAGGTGCATGCGCTGCCGCGCGCGCGGTCCGCGAACTGGCCGGCGTGCGGGTCGCGGTGGCAGCCCGCCGCGTCGCAGCTGGTGCCGAGCCCGCTGAACCGGGCCGGGAGGCCTGCGGTGGCCGGCGTGTGGCACTTGGCGCAGGCGAGAGCGCGGTGCGCGCCGCGCAGCGGGTACCGAGTCGAGTCGTGGTCGAAGGCGACCGCCTTCCAGGCCGTGACGTCGTGGCATGCGGCGCACGCCGTTCGCCCCGGCGCCGGCGCGGGCGCCGCGCTGGTGGCGCCCGGCACCCGCCGGCTCGCGAACTGCCCGCCGTGCGGGTCGGGGTGGCAAGTCGAGCCCTCGCACGTGGTCGGAAGCCCGCCGAAGCGCACGGGCTGGCCGCGGGCCGGCGCCTGATGGCACTTCTCGCACGCCAGCGAACGATGGGCGCCGCGCAGCGGGTAGCGCGTGGAGTCGTGGTCGAAGCCAGTGGGCTGCCAGCTCTCGGTGTCGTGGCACGGCGTGCAGGCTGCGGCCACGGACGCCTCGGGCGCCGCCGCCGGGCGGCTGCCCGGGACGCGGCGGTTGGAAAACTGCCCGGCGTGCGGATCGCGGTGGCACGAGGTGCAGTTCAGTGCGGCCAGCGAGAAGCGGATGCGACCGGAGCCTGCTGCAGCGCCCGCCACCAGCGGGTGGCACGCGCCGCACGGCGTCGCGCGGTGCGCGCCGCTCAGCGGGAACGCCGTGCTGTCGTGCGCGGCGAGGGAGAACCTGGTCGGCGCGAAGCGCGTCTCGTTGTGGCAGGCCGAGCAGTCCCGGGCACCGGCGGCGGGCGAGAGCTGATCTGCGTGCACGTCGGAGTGGCAGGCGTCACACCGGTCGAACACCATCTTCCGCCTGGCCATCGGCCTCACGAAGTTGGCCCGTACCAACGCCACGCGCTCCGGCAGGGGCGCGTGCGCCGAGGCCAGGTGGCAGTTCTCACAGCGCGCCGTCTGGTGCGCGCCGTTCAGCCGGAACCCCACCGCGGTGTGGTCGAACCCGCGCTCGGAGGCCGCCAGGACGAACCAGCCGCTCGTCACGTGGCACTTCTCGCACGCGCCGACGCGCTCGGTTTCGCGGTGCGGCGAGGGATGGCAGCCGATGCAGCCGGTCTCCCACTCGCTCTTGCTGGCCCGGAAATCGACGAACGACGTGTCGGTCGAGCCACCCGGACCGCTCGCCAGCTCGCTGCGCACGGTGTGACACTTGTCGCAGGTGAGGTTCGCGTGCAGGCCCGTGAGCGGGAACTTGGTGCGGCCGTGATCGAACTTCGGCGCCGGTTTCCACGCCTCCACCGTATGGCAGTCCTCGCACTGGCGGCTGACGCGGCCCCGGTGCTCGTCCAGATGGCAAGCAGCACAGGTGGTCCCCAGGCCGAGATAGGTGCGGGCCACCGCGAGCGACGCATCGCTCCGCACGGAGGCCTCGGTGATCAGCGGGGCCCGGTGGCAGGTCTCGCAGCGCACCTTGGCGTGCGCGCCGGCCAGCGCCCAGCCCGTCTGCCGGTGGTCGAAACCCTCCCGGCCGCCGGCGGGCCACTTCACGATCTGGAAGGGCCGGCCGTTGTGCTCGCTGTGGCAGGAGCGGCAGGCCAGAGCGGCGCCGTGATGCGTCGCCACCGCATGATAGCCCTGGTCGGCCCTGATCTCCCGGGCGAGGGACGCGTGACAGGTCAGACACTTGCTCCCGCTCAGTTGCCGCCCCGCGTCGTGGCAATCGAGGCAGTGCGCCAGATCGTCCAGCTTGGCGTGCGCGGTCGAGAGCGGGCCGGGAGATGCGAGGCCCTGGGCCCGGAGCGCGGGCGCTGTCGCGACCATCAGCAGCACGAGCGCTGCCGCGCCGGACGCCGCTGCACGCATCACGTCAGCGGCACGCCGAAGAACAGCTCCGACGCGACGTGCAGCGCCAGCAGCACCAGCATCGCGGCAAAGAACACCAGGTGTACCACGTGCCAGTAGCCGAACAGGCTGCGGAAGGTGTCAAGGAACGCCACCTTCCGCGCGGTCGCCACCTGGCGGGCGATCAGCTCGAAGATCGCCCGCGCCTCGTTCCGTGCGAGGTTCCGCTCCCGTCGCATCCGGCGCCGGAGCCGCGCGAGGCGGAACGGGCGGGCCAGGTCGTCGATCAGCAGCCGCGGCAAGGCCCGGAGCCCGCCGCCGGTCCCCTTGCCGATCCGGCCCACGCTGCGCTCCGTGACGGCGTCAATGGCGTCCAGCTGCTCCCGCGCGAGTCCGAACTCGCTGGAGAGGCGCGCACGCCGCTCCGACTGCTCGGTGCGGATCTCCTCCAGCGACATCAGCTCGCCCTTGATGGTCCGGGGAAACTGCTGATAGATCCACCGTCCGATGATGCCGCTGGCGGCGACGATCATCATTGACCAGAACGAATAGACCCCCAGTCCGCGGAGCTTGCCGGCCGTGTGCAGCGCGACCAGGAAGGGCCCGCTGAGGCAGAGGTAGATGTGCAGGTTGAGCCAGGTGCGCATCGGCCCGCGACCGCGCAACCGGCCGAGGCGCTTGCGGGTCGAGTAGAGCAGCACGCCCACCAGCACCAGCGCCGAGCCGACCCAGGCGAACGGATGCCCGAGGATGCCCGACGGGCGGAGCGCCTCGTGCAGCGGGGAATCGGGGCGGTCCCACAGCGGCAGGGTGTAGTAGCCCACGCTCCGGCCGAGGAACATCGCGCCGGCGGCGGCCGACACGATGCCTAGCATGAGAATCAGGCGGTCCACCTGGCGAGACAGGCCAGGCTTGGCTCGTGCCGCGCCACCCACGGCCTTACCAGAGCTGATAGGACACCCCCGCGCGGATGTAGGTGCTCCTACGGCCGGCGTACTGGCCGATGTCTCCGCTAACCGACGCGTAGAATCCGCCACCGAGCCGGTAGCCGAACTCCGGCTGAACTCCGTACCTCCACAGCGTCACGGCGCCGCCCGGTGTCCGCGTCACGTTGGACGAGAAGCCGAGCGCCGCGGTCAGGGGCGTCGTGCCCAGCGGTATCGGCAGCCGAGCCACTACCGAGCCGAAGTCGAACAGGTCGCTATGCTGCCCCATCACCGCGAGCATGAAGTGCCGGCTGAACACCGTCAACGTTCCGCGGTACGTGGGGCTCGGATCCGTCGTGCGCTTGAGGGAGCCAGCGGACAGCTCGACCGACGTGCCCAGCAGGTCGTGGCCCAGCGAGGCGCTCCAGCCGGTCAGCCGTCCCGGGAGCGGGAACGTGTCGCCCAGCGCGACCAGGGAGAACAGCTGGAGCGCCTGCTGTGACTCGAAGGTGACGCCGCCCCGGAACCCCAGCGGCAAGTTCGTGTGCACGCCCGCCGACAGGTTGGTCAGGCGGAAGCCGCGGAAACGCTCCCACCCCGCGCCGTGGTCCACGTCGGCGAGGAGCGAGAAGGACGACCCGATCGCGGGACTCCAGAATCCCTGTCCGGAGAACCAGGTCCGGCGGATCTGGCTCCACTGCCATTCCGTGGCCCCGCTCAACGAGCCCGACAGCGTTTGCCCCGTGAAGCCCCAGTACGCGCCGGCGCGCGCGACCTGAGTGGAGGGGCTCATCGTGAAGACGTCGGGTGCGTACCCGGCGAGCACGCCGATCCGCTGACCGGCCGCCGGCTGCACCTCGAGGCGCGCGCCATCCAGATAGCCCAGCCCGGGCGCGTCCGCCGGCACGAAGCGGCCGAGCGAGAAGTTCCACCGGGATCCGGGCGGCGCGACGCGCGCCTCCAGCTGGTAGAGGACCGTCGTGTTGCCCGTCAGGCCGAGCGAGCTCAGATCGGCCGAGCCACTGCGGAACCTGGTGGTCGTGCGGGTGCTGAAGCTCAGCCACGGCGCCAGCGGCCCGCTCAGCGCGAGGCCGGCCGAGGTCTGGTAAGTGGTGAGCGACTGCGGCCCCCCGGCGGAGTTGGCGCTCTGGTCGAGCTGCAGGTTCCCGCGCCACCGCAGGCCAGCCGCGGCGCGAGGCCGGCGTACGATCTGCGGCGCCGCCGCGTCGGCGCTGGGCGCCGGCGCCATCCCGGAATCCGGAGCGGCCACGCCGGCCGCCACGGCGGTGTCGGCCGCCACCGCCGTGTCGGCCGCCACGGCGGGCGCGGCTGCGCTCAGCACGGGCGGCGGGTGAGGCGTGAACCTGGCAACCTGCCCGATGGCCACGCGCGCACCGGAAGAAATCAGGGTGGCACTGGACGTCTTCTGGGCCACGCTCATCACAACCGCGCGCGCCAGGCCCCCCCGGTCGCTCCCCAGCAGCTCCACCGTGTCGCCCACGGCGAGGCCGGCTTCGCGTCCGGCCGTCAGGAAGACGATGTCCTCGGTCCGGTAGGAAACGCGGGCCGAATCACGCCTCGTCGCGCTGGTATCCTGCTGCGCGCAGGCGGGACTGGGGACGACGAAGGCCACGGCGCCGGCCAACACCAGGCTCCAGAGCGTCAGCGCTCCCTGAGGCACGCGAACGGGCATCCTAAGTGTCACTTGCAGATCGCTGCGCGCCTCCGGTCACAGCGGAGTCGAGTGCCTCCGCCCGGCCCACTCGAGCCATTCGCTGAGCACGATGAGCGTCCACAGTGCGCGGGCGTGATCGGCTTTCCTGGAACGATGCTCGTCCAGCAACGCCAGCGCCGCGCCGCGCTCCACCCCCGCCGCGGCGAGGCGCGTGGATCCGATGCGCTGCTCCGCCCACTCGTACAACGGGCCCCGTAGCCAGCTGCTCAGCGGCACCGACAGCCCACGCTTGCGGCGATGCACGACGCCGCGGGGGAGATAGGTCGCCGCGTATTGCTTGAGGAACACCTTCGTCGTCACACCCCGCACCCGTGCCGAGGGCGGGAGCGTCGCCGCGAACTCGATGACCTCCCGGTCCAGGAACGGCGCGCGCAGTTCCAGCGCGAAGTTCATGCTCGCCCGGTCGGCCTTGGTCAGCAGGCCTTCGGCGAGGGATGTCTCGAGGTCGTGGCGCTGCACGGCGTCGAGCAGCGCGGCCGCGCCCGTGTCCTCGACCGGCGTCTCCGACTCCGGCACGCCGAGGCGCGCCAGCAGGGCCGGGCCGATGTTCGACGTCCAGTCCGCGTGCCGGCGCATCCCGTCGAGCTCCGCGGCGGCCACGAACTTCTTGAGGAGAAACGAGAGACTGACCTTCTTGTCGCTCGGCGGCCACGCCTCGACCAGTCGCCGGAATGTCCCCCTGACAACCGAGGGGAGCCGCGCGTAACGCTCGGAGATCAGGGCGCCGATGTAGGTGGGGTAGCCGCCGAACAGTTCGTCGCCCCCTTCGCCCACCAGCGCGACCTTCACCTCCTCGGCGGCGCGCCGCGCGAGGAGGGCCGTGGGAACCCAGGCGGGATCGGCGAGCGGCTCCCCGGCGTGCGCGATCAGCTCGGCCAGGACGGACGGAAACGCCTCCGGCTTCACCCACACGGCGTCGCAGGCGATGCCCAGCTGGGCCGCGATGCGCTGGGCGAAGAGGCCTTCGTCGTAGGAGTGCTCCTGGAAACGGAGCGTGAACGCCTTGAGCGGGTAGTCGGGCCGCTCCCGCCGCGCGACCGCGGCGACGAGCGAAGAGTCGATGCCGCCGCTCAGGAACGCGCCGTACCTGACGTCCACTTCGCTCTGCCGCCGCACCGCCCGGCGGAACACGTCGTCGAAGGCCTCGCGGTCCGGCGGCGCCTTGGGTTCGGTCGCGATGCTCCAGCGCCAGTACCGCCGCCGCCGGACCCCGTCCCGGTCGATGACCACGAGTTCCGCCGGACCGACCTTGCGCACCTCGGCGAAGGGCGACGCGGGCGACTGGAAGTAGCCGAAGCGGAGGAACGACCGGAGTGCCGCGGGGTCGACGGTGAGCCGCTGCGCGGGCTCGGTGGCGAGCGCGGCGATCTCGGTCGCGAAGCGTACCTGCCCCGACTCGGCGGCGAAGAACAGCGGGCGCTCGCCCGCCCGGTCGCGCGCCAAGAAGAGGCGTGCCGCGCGCGGATCCCAGATCGCGATCGCGAAGGCGCCGACCAGCCGCTCCACGAACGCTTCGCCCAGCTCGACGTAGAGGCCCGGGATAACGGCGATGTCGGACTCGAGGCTCGGCTCGCGCCCCCGAGAGCGAAGGAACGCACGCAGCTCGGCATGGTTGTCGATCTCGCCGTTGCAGATGGCCACCACGCCGGAGGAAGCGTCGATCATGGGCTGCTGGCCGCTGGTCAGTCCGCGGATCGCCAGCCGGGTGGCCCCGAGGGTCGCTGCGCCAAGGGTGTGCATGCCCCGGTCGTCGGGGCCGCGATGCGCGAGGGCGTCGAGCATCGCCGCGACCGTGCGCTCCCGCGCCGCGGGGTCCTCGGCGCCGCTGGCCAGCGACATCACGCCGCATACGCCGCACATCTCAGCGACCGGCCGGAGCAGGGAGGAGCGCGCCCCACCAGCCGGGCGCAACGGCGGCGACGGTGCCCGACGTGTGGGCTGCAATCGAGTCGAGCATCGGCCGATGACGCGCATCGGCGAGGAGCCACACATCGCGGCTGCGCCAGGCGAGCCAGCGGCCCACCTCGGAGAGCCGGACCACCCCGCTGGGCCACGCCGTGGACCGCCGCAGCAGGAAGGTCACATAGTTGCTCGAGGTCTCCGTCCCGTCCCGCGTGATCAGCGTGATCGTCCGCTTGAGGTAAAACGGCAAGCCGTTGGGGAGGCACTCGAGACACGCCACTTCCGTGGTGGCCGGCAGCGGTGGCATCCGCTGCGCGAGCGAGCGCGCCGAGTCCGCCTCGGCGTAGGCGCGGGCGCCGCCGAACCCCACGGTCAGCAGCAGCAGCGGCGGAAGCGCGAAGGCGGCGCACACGAGGCGGAGGTCGCGGCGCCAGCGGCCCACCGCCGCCACGAGGGCCAGGGCGGGCATCGACCAGAGGAGCGGGCCGATCGCCGGCCCCAGCCGCTCGAGCTCGCCGCCGTGGACGTGGAGCAGTGCCGGCAGCCCGCCCGGCGTGGTGCGGCCGGCCGCGAGCACGGCGGCGGCCGCCGCGGCGATCGCCGCGAGCCCCACCGCGGCGCGCAGCACCAGGCGATGGGCGCGCCCATCCGGATGCTCGAACGCCAGGTCGAGCACGCGGGCCGTGAGCATTCCGAGCGCCACCACCGCGGTGAGCACGTACCCGGGAAGCTTCGACTGCGAGATCGAGAAGAACAGTACCACCACCGCGGACCACGCGATCAGCAGCCGGTCGGCGCGCGGCCACCGTGCACGGGCCCGCCATGCTGCGGCGACGCACTCGGGGAGCAGAACGCTCCAGGGAAAGAGGACGGCCGCGATCACGGGCACGTAGTACCAGAACGGCGCCGTGCGGTGGAACGCCGGCGTCGTGAAGCGGTGCAGCGATTCTTCCACCAGGCCGTAATACGGAAAGTCGTGCCGCAGGAAGGCCACGCCGAAGAACCAGGGGAGCACGATCAACAGGAAGACGAGCTGGTTCAAGGGCGCGAACAGCCGGCGGACCGCCGCGCGATTGCGGTCGAGCAGGTCGAACGCGATGAGGACTAGGAGCGGCAGCAGGAACCCGACCGGTCCCTTGATCAGGACGGCGACGGCCGAGCAGGCCGCGCCGGCCACGTACCATCGCTCGCGCGCCGGTCCGACCCGCTCTTCCGCATGGTAGCCCGCCAGGATGGCGGCCACGACAAAGAGTGCGAGCACCATGTCGAAGATGACGATGCGGGCGAACGCGACGACCAGCGGCGTCGTGCCGACCACCAGCACCGCCAGCGCGGCGGCGCGCTCCCCATAGGCACGGCGGCAGAAAACGTACACCAGCGCCAGCAGCGCCAGCGCGGCGAGAGCGCCGGGCAGGCGCGCCGCCGTCTCGTTCTCGCCGAAGGCCGACATCGAGAGCGCGACCACCCGGAAGTAGAACGCGGGCTTGTCGAGATACGGGAGGCCGTCGTAGGTCGGCACGAGCCAGGTGCCCGCATCCTTCATCTCGCGCGCCACCTCCGCGTTCCGGCCTTCGTCCGGCTGAATGAGGGGCAGCGAGCCCAGCCGCCCGAACAGGCAGGCCGCGGCGACCAGGAGCGCCAGGGCAGGGAGCAGCAGGCGTCGCGTCATGCGCCGGTGGGTCGGAGCGCCCGTCGCGCCCGCGCAAAGACGCGATGGACCATCGGGCGCGTCAGCAGTCCCGTGTTGGTGTTGCGTTGGCTCGGATGGTAGGACGCGACCAACAGCGTGCCGTCCGGGAGTCGCGTCTCGGCGCCGTGCGCGAAACGCGGCCGGCGGCTGGCGGGCCACGGCCCATTCAAGCCCGCCGCGGCGAGCCACGCGTCGTGGGCGAAGCGCCCCAGCGCGACCACGACCTCGACCCGCCGCAGCAGCGCGAGTTCGGCGACGAGGAACCGACGGCAGGTCTCCGTTTCGTGTGGCGACGGCCGGTTGTCCGGCGGAGCGCAGCGGACGGCGGCCGTGATGTAGCAGTCGGTGAGCGACAGTCCGTCGTCCCGTGACACGGAGTGCGGCTGATTCGCAAAACCGAACCGGTGCAGCGCCTCGAACAGCCAGTCGCCGCTCGCGTCGCCGGTGAACATCCGGCCCGTGCGGTTGCCGCCGTGCGCGGCCGGCGCCAGCCCGACGACCAGGAGCCGGGCACGCTCGTCGCCGAATCCCGGGAGCGGCCGTCCCCAGTACACCTGGTCGCGGAACGCGCGCTTCTTCGCTCGCGCCACGGCCAGGCAGTGCTGCCGCAGGCGCGGGCACCGCTCGCACCCGACGACCGCTCGGCGCACCGCAGCCAGGGTGGAGTACTCGCCGCCGCCGCTCACTCGGCGGTGATGAACGCCTCGACTGAGCTGGCGAACGAGCCGACGTCGATCGGCTTGGTGAGATACCCGCTGAACCCTGCGCGGAGAGCCTTCTCCCGGTCGCCGCTCATCGCATGGGCCGTCAGCGCGACCACCGGCGGATGTCCCGGGCCGAGGATGGTGCGCAGCTTGTCGAGCAGCTGGAACCCGTCCTCCCCCGGCAGCTGGATATCGAGCAGCACGATCTGGGGCTGCTCGGCCTGCATCGTGGGGAGCAGCTGCTCCCCACCCGGCAGGCCCACGACCTGGTGCCCCCGGATCGAGAGCACGGCCACGAACAGCTTCATGTTGTCCGGGTTGTCTTCGACGATCAGGATTTTGGCCACGTGTAGTGCACCCCCACGCGCCGGAGTACGGCACGGACGCGGACGACGAGCGACGACGGCTGGATCGGCTTGGTCAGATAATCTTCCGCTCCCAGCTCGATGCAGCGGGCCTCGGTCGCCGCATCGTCATGCGCCGTCACAACGACGACGGGCACTGCGCGGCCGGCGAGGCGGCGCCGCAACGCCTCCAGGACCCCGAAACCGTCAAGCCGCGGCATGTCCATGTCGAGCAGCAGAACGGCCGGGGCGAGCCGCTGCGCCTGATCGAGCGCATCGAGGCCGTCGACCGCCTCGGCCACCTCGAAACCCTGCGCCTTCATGATCGTGATCACGAGCACGCGCATCGCCGGATCGTCGTCGGCGATCAGCACCAGCGGCGGTTTCTCCGGGGGCACCAGGCTCTCAGCCGCTACGCTCGGCGTCACGGCCGGTGCGGGTGGGGCCACCGGCGGCACCTCGGCCGCGACCGGTGCATGCACCGGCTTGGGCGTGGACGGGGGCTGGTCAGGTCTGGCGGATGCCCGTGGCGACGCGGGCGCCTGTGCGGGAGCCGGGGGCGGCGCGGCAGGGGGGGGCGGCGCGGCGGCGGCGGGACGGCGGGCGGGAGCGGGAGGCTCGACCTCCGGGGGCGGCTCGCCTACCACGCGCTTCACCTCGTCGTACGACGTTTCACCGGCCCAGACGCGCCGCAAGCCGGCCTGCCACAGTGTCCGCATTCCGTAGCGCTGCCCAGCCCGCACCAGCGCGTCTTCTGAAGTGCCCGACGCGATGAGGCCCGCGATGGAGGCATCGATGGTCAGCACCTCCTGGATCGCCGCGCGCCCCCGGTACCCCGTGAAGCCGCACTGGGGACATCCCTTCGCCGTCCGAATGGCGACCGGCCGGTCGAAATCGCCCGGCGGGCGCCGCGGCGGCGGAAGGGATGTGACCTCCGTCGCTTCGGCGCAGTGGTCGCAGAGCCGGCGGATCAGGCGCTGCCCGACGAGGCCCCTCAGCGACGCCCCAATGACCCGGGCGTCGAGACCGAGCTCGCGCAACCGCGCGATCGCGGACACCGTGTCCCTGGCGCGCAGGATCGAGAGAATCAGTCTCCCCGACCGCGCCGCCTGCCAGCACGCCTCCGCTGTCTCGGGCTCGCGAATCTCACCTACCAGAATCACCTCGGGGTTCTGCCGCAGCGCCGAGCGCAGCCCCTCCGCGAAGGTGAACCCGCTCTTCTCGCTCACCTCGATCTGGTTCACGCCCTGGAGCCGGAACTCGATCGGTTGCTCGACCGTCGCGACGTTGCCGGCCCTCGTGTGGGCACGGACGAAGGCCGCATACGCCGTCGTGGTGGTGCCGCTGTCCGTCGGCCCGACCACCAGGATCGCGCCATCCCGGCTGGCCACGAGCGCTTCGAACAGGGCCCGCTCCTCCGGCCACAGTCCCAATTCGCCCACCGACGTGATCGGCGCCGAGCGGTCGCGGAGCCGCACCAGCACGCTCTCGCCCAGCCGTCCTACCGGCGCGGTGGACACCCGGAGGTCCCACGGCTTGCCGTCCACCTGTGCCTCGGCGCGCCCCTCGTGCGGATGCAACGGGTCGGCGATGTCCAGCTTCGCGATCACCTTCAGCCGCCGCGCGACGGAGCCTGACGCGTTGTGCGGCACGCGCATCACTTCCTTGAGCACGCCGTCGATCCGGTAACGGATCACCAGTCCCTGCTCGGACGGCTCGAAGTGGACGTCGCTCGCCCGTTCGTGCACGGCATCGGTGATCGTCGCGTCGACCAGACGCGCTGCAGGCGCCTCGACCGCCGAACCCGGCGGCGCACCTTTCGGCTCTTCGGCGGCCTGAACGGTCCGCTCGGTCCCTAGGCCGTCCACCAGCCGCTCGATCGAGCGCTCGGGCGGGTACACCTCGTTGAGCCGCTGCAGCAGCTCGGCGGGCAGCGCGTACTGGAACTCGACCTGTCGCCCTGCGACGAAGCCCAGTGACTGCTCGGCGTCGAGGTTCAGCGGGTCAGCGGTCGCGATGCGGATGACGCGGTTGGTCGCCGAGAGCGGAAGCGCGGCATACTGGCGCGCGACGCCCTCCGGAACGAACTGCACGGCGGTGGGCTCGACCTGCGCCAGGTTCGCCGCCAGCACGTGCGCTGCCCGCGCCGCCGTCTTCACCACGAGTTCGGCAGACACCCACCCGTTCTCGATCACCGCGGTCGCCGCCCACTCGGGTGCCTGGCGCCGGAATTGCTCAACCGCATCCGGGGTCAGGAGCTTCTCGCGTTCGAGCGCCGCGAGCAGCCAGGCATCGCGCGGGAACTTTCCGGCGGGGGGGGCTGCTACCGAAAGGCGTCCAGTCGGGCGTGGCGCGGTCATTGCATATGGAAGGTTGCGTGCTTTGTTCGCTGCGTCAAACCCAATTAGATTGCGCTGTTCGCTAATCCCCGGGCACACGCCCGGGTATGGAGGGGTTGAGATGTCTCAAGAAGACCTCAGCGTGGGGGTCGCCGGCGCGGGTGGCGACGGGGTGGTTTCCGTCGGAGAGCTGCTGATCCAGGTCGGTGCCCACGAGGGACTTTTCGGCATGCTGGTGAAGTCGTTCGGCCCGCAGATTCGCGGTGGCGAGTCGTCGGTGCGGGTCCGCCTGTCCTCCAGCCGAGTGCTCTGCCAGGGCGACGATCTCGACGTCCTGATCGCGTTCAACTGGGCGGACTACGGGCGATTCCGCGCCGAGCTAATGCCGAGCGAGCGGACGCTCATCTTCGTCGACGAGCAGGACACGACGCCGCCCGAGCAGATCCCGCTCCCTGAGCGCTTCAAGGCGGCGGTGATGCGCGTGCCGTTCGAGAAGCTGGCGGTCGAGAAGGGCGGGAGCGCGCTCGCCAAGAACATCGTGGCGGTCGGCGTGCTGGCGGGCGCCCTGAACCTCCCGCGTGACGGTTTCGCCCGGGCGATCGAGAACAAATTCAGCCGCAAGGGCGCGCAGGTCGTCGCGGCCAACATCGCGGCGCTCGACGCGGGCGTGGCGGTGGCCGCGGAGCGGCCGCACGCGTCGGCGCACGTCAGCGTCAAGGAAGGCGAGCCGCGCATGGTGATCTCCGGCAACGACGCCTTCGCCTTCGGTTCCCTGGTGGCCGGCTGCCGGTTCTTCGCGGGCTATCCGATCACGCCGCAGTCGGAAGTGATGGAGTGGCTCGGGAAGGAGTTGCCGCGGTTCGGCGGCACCATGATACAGCCGGAGGACGAGCTGGCGTCGATATCCATGGCGATCGGCGCCTCGACGGCGGGCGTGAAGGCGCTCACCGCCTCCTCTGGGCCGGGCATCTCGCTCAAGCTGGAGGCGATGGGGCTCGCGTCGATGGCGGAGGTTCCGCTCGTGGTGCTGAACGTGCAGCGGGTCGGCCCCTCGACCGGCATCCCCACCAAGACCGAGCAGGCGGATCTGCTGCAGGCGCTGTACGGCACGCACGGCGACGCGCCGAAGGTGGTTCTCTCCACAACCGACGTGGACGACTGCTTCTGGGTCGCGGTGGATGCCTTCAACATTGCCGAGCGGTATCAAACGCCCGTCCTTGTCCTCTCGGACCAGGGCATCGGGCACCGCACCGATGCGATTCCGCCGTTCGACCTGAGCGCGGTGAAGGTGGTGGACCGGCGCTTGGCCACGGAAGCGGAGTTGGCGGCGGTGGACCCGCACCACGGTTTCCGCCGTTACGCGATGACGGAGAGCGGCGTGAGCCCAATGACGATCCCGGGCCAGGCGCGGGGCAACTACCTGATGTCGGGGCTGGAGCACGACGAGCTTGGCTGGCCGGTATCCGGGTCGGCGGTGCACCAGAAGATGAGCGAGAAGCGGGCCCGGAAGCTCGAGGCCGTACCGCGGGAGTACGCGCACCTGATGATTGCGGCGGGTGACCCCAGGGCGGACGTCGGGGTGCTGGCGTGGGGCGCCGCGAAGGGCGCCACGCTGGAGGCGGTCGAGCGGCTCGCGACGGCGGGCGTCGGGGTGCGGGCGGTGATTCCGCGCCTGCTGATGCCGTTCCCCGTCGAGCAGGTCGAGCGTGAGCTCGAGGGCAAGAAGGTGCTGCACGTGGTCGAGTTGTCGTTCTCGGGGCAGTTCTACACGTACCTGCGCAGCGTGCTGCGGCCGGAGCTGGCGGCACGCCTGGTCCGCCACTCGCGGGCCGGCGCGGCGCCGCTCGGGGTGGGGGAGATCTGCGGCTTCATCCAGCCGTCGGCTCAACCCATCGCGGCCGACTGAATGAGGGATCCATGGCGCATCAGGCAGTAACCCAGCTCACGCAGAAGGACTACAAGGCCTCGCTCCAGCCGGTCTGGTGCCCGGGATGCGGGGACTTCGGCGTCGTCGCGGCGATCTACCAGGCGCTGGCGAGGCTGAACCTCGATCCCGACCACACGATGCTGGTGAGCGGCATCGGGTGCTCGTCCCGGCTGCCGGGCTACGTGAACACCTACTCGTTCAACGCGATTCACGGCCGCGCGATACCCATCGCGACGGGGATCAAGGCCGCCAACCCGGAGCTGACGGTGCTCGCGGTGGGCGGCGACGGCGACGGGTTCGCGATCGGCACCCAGCATTTCGTGCACGCGGCCCGGCGCAACGTGGACATCACCTACGTCTGCATGGACAACTCGATCTACGGGCTGACGAAGGGTCACGTCTCCCCGACGACGCCCACCGGCGAGGTGACCAAGACGAGCCCGTACGGCAACATCGAGGAGCCGATGAACCCGGTGCTGATGGCGCTGGCCTGCGGCGCCACCTTCATCGCGCGCTCGTTCTCCGCCGAGGTGAAGACGTCGGTCGAGCTGATCGCCCAGGCGATCGAGCATCGGGGTTTTTCGTTCGTGCACCTGATTTCTCCCTGCCCGGTGTTCCGCGGCCGGCAGCAGTTCGACTGGGTGAAGGAGCGGATTCGGCGGACGCCGGAAGGGTTCGACTTCACCAAGCGCGAGCAGGCGCGGGCGATCGCCTTCGAGGATCCGCGCGAGCACATCACGCTCGGACTGATCTGGCGTGACGAGCGGCCCGGCCTCATGGCGGGGCAGCAGGCGATCCGCGACAAGGCGACCGCGAAGGGCACGCCGAGCTACGAGGACATCCTCCATTCGTTCATTCCGGACTTCGGCGCGGTCGGCGCGGCGCGCTGACGGCGTCGGCGGAACGCGAGGGCGGGGAGGGCCGCACGGTGCGACCCTCCCCGTTGTTCTTGTGCGCCCGTGCCCTCGTGCCTCCGTGCCCTCCGGGGCGGTGACGGGGTGAGGGGCCGATGATTGCGCGCGGTGAGGTGACGGTGCCCGGGGACAAGTCGATCACGCACCGCGCGCTGCTGCTCGCGGCGCTCGCGGACGGACGCTGCGCGCTGCGCTCGCCGCTCGCCGCCGCGGACACACGTGCGACCGCGGCGGCGCTGCGCCGCCTGGGCATCGCGGTCGGCCGGCTCACGGAGGGACGGGTGGTCGCGGTCACGGGCGGCGGCTTGCACCCGTTCCGGCCGGCGAATGGCGTGCTGGACTGCCACAACTCGGGCACCACGGCGCGGCTGCTCTTGGGCCTCCTGGCCGGCCACGGGTTCGAATCGCGCCTGACGGGCGATCGCAGTCTCCGGCGGCGGCCCATGGCGCGCGTCACCGAGCCGTTGCGCGCGATGGGAGCCGCCATCCAGGCCGCGGACGGGGAGCGCCTGCCGATCGCGATTCACGGCGGCCCGCTGGCCCCGCTCGCGTGGCGGAGCCCCGTAGCGAGCGCGCAGGTCAAGACGGCGGTGCTGTTCGCCGGCCTGGTCGGCCGTGTGAGCGTGTCGGTCACGGAGCCGGTGATCTCCCGCGATCATACCGAGCGGCTGCTGCGGCTCCTCGGCGTGCGCGTGACGGTGGAGGGCACCACGACGTCGGTCGAGCCCGTTGAGTCCCTGCCGGCGTTCGACGGCGAGATCCCGGGCGACATGTCGTCGGCGGCCTACCTCTTGGCGGCGGGCGTGCTGGCCGAGTCGGGCGAGGTGGTCGTGAAGAACGTCGGCATCAACCCGACGCGGTCGGGCTTCCTCAGGGCGCTCGAACGGATGGGCGCGGCGGTGGAGGTCGGTGAGCGGTGGGTGAGCCTGGGCGAGCCCGGGGCGACGCTGGTGGCGCGGCCGGCGCCGCTCAGTTTCCTCGTGGTGGACCCATTCGAGATCCCCAGCATGGTGGACGAGGTCCCGTTGCTCGCGTGCCTCGCATCCCGTGCGGCAGGGACCTCGGTCTTCCGCGGCGTGGGAGAGCTGCGCGTCAAGGAGAGCGACCGCCTCGCCCTGGTGGCCGCGAACCTCGTGGCGCTGGGCGTGGCGGCGCGCACCGAGGGAGATACCCTGATCGTGGAGGGTGGCGAGGCGCCGCCGCGGGGCAGGGTGACGACGGCGGGCGATCACCGGCTGGCGATGGCCTTCGCCGTGCTGCGGGCGATCCCCGGCGCCGAGGTCGAGCTTGACGACGCGCGGTCAGTCGCGATCTCATACCCCAACTTCTTCCGGGACCTGGCGAGTGTTCTCCACCCGTCGTAGCCGTCCGATCGTCGCGATCGATGGCCCGGCAGCCAGCGGCAAGAGCACGACGGCGCGGGCGGTGGCCGACGCGCTCGGCTTCCAGCACATCGACACCGGCGCGCTGTACCGGGCCGTGACCCTGCTCGCCCTCGAGCGGCCCGAGCCACCGGTGCGGTGGCGGGCGGAGGACCTGGTGGCCAGTCTCAGCGCCCGCGGGCTGTCGCTGGTCCGCGAGGCTGGCACGCGCACCCTGGGCGTCGCGGTACAGGGGACGAGCGTCGCCGAGTCGTTGCGCAGCGAGGCGGTGACGCGCGAGGTGTCGCGCGTGGCGGCGATGGGGCCGGTACGCGACTTCGTCAACCGGCTGATCCGGGACGCCGTACCCGACGGCGGCGTCGTGCTCGACGGCCGGGACATCGGCACCGCGGTGTTCCCCGACGCCGAGGTGAAGGTGTTCCTGGTGGCAGAACCCGACGAGCGGGCGCGGCGCCGTCTCGCGGAGCACGGGCGCGCACCCGATCTCAAGAGCGTGCGGGCCGAGGCGGAGTCCCTGGTCCGGCGGGACGCACGTGATGCCTCGCGCGACGTCGCGCCGCTGGCCCGGGCGCCGGATGCGGCGCTGCTCGATACGACCGCGCTGAGCTTCGAGCAGCAGGTCCGGGCCATCGTGGACCTGGTCAAGCGGCGGTCTCCGTCGCTTGACCGCACCCGTAGCGAAGGGTAAGCTTGATGGCTACGCGCGCGCGCCACTCCGGCCGGCGCGTCCGGTTCCCCCATTCCGCGCTGTAAGACGCGCGCCGAGGTCGTTGTGTCGACCCTGACCCAGAACGAGGACGCCCAGGAAGAGGCGTCCGCCACCCCTCCCGCTGCCCCCGCGCCCACCAAGCTGAACGTCCGGGCCGACCTCTACGACGAGAGCTACTCGCCGGAGCAGTACGCCCAGATGATGGCGATGTACGAGGGCACGCTCCAGCACATCGAGGAAGGCGAGATCGTCAAGTCGAAGGTGCTCCGCGTGACCGACAACGCGGTCATCCTCGACGTCGGCTTCAAGTCCGAGGGCGCGGTCCCGATCGAGGAGTTCAAGGACGCCCACTTGCTCAAGGAAGGCGACGAGATCGAGGTCTTCCTGGAGAACCTGGAGGACAACGAGGGCGCCGTCGTCCTGTCGAAGAAGAAAGCGGACTTCATGCGGGTGTGGGAGCGCATTCGCGTGGCGTACGAGAACGACGAGCCGGTCGAAGGGACGCTGGTCAAGAAGATCAAAGGCGGGGTGGTCGTCGATCTGATGGGCGTGGATGCGTTCCTGCCGGGCTCGCAGATCGCGCTGCGGCGCGTGCCCAACATCGACGAGCTGCTCGGCCAGACCTACCAGTTCAAGATCATCAAGCTCAACAAGCGGCGCCGCAACATCGTCGTGTCGCGCCGGGTTATCCTCGAGGCCGAGCGCGCCACCAAGCGCGAGCGGCTGATGAAGGAGCTCGAGGTCGGTCAGGTGCGGAAGGGCGTGGTCAAGAACATCACGGACTTCGGTGCGTTCATCGACCTCGGTGGCGTGGACGGCCTGCTGCACATCACGGATATGTCCTACGGGCGCGTCTCGCACCCCAGCGAGATGGTGAAGTTCGGGCAGGAACTCGAAGTCAAGATCCTCGACATCGACTGGGAGCGCGAGCGCATCTCGCTCGGCCTCAAGCAGCTGCAGGCGTACCCGTGGGCCAACGTCGCTTCCAAGTACCCGGTCGGGACCCGCCTGCAGGGCAAGGTGGTCTCGATCACCAACTACGGCGCGTTCATCGAGCTGGAGCCCGGCATCGAGGGGCTGGTGCACATCTCCGAGATGTCGTGGACCCGCAACGTGCGCCATCCGTCGAAGATCGTCTCGATCGGCGAGACCATCGAGGCGGTGGTGTTGAAGGTGGATGAGACCGAGGAGAAGATCTCGCTCGGCATGAAGCAGACCGAGCAGGATCCCTGGATGGTCCTTCCCCTCAAGTACCCGGTCGGCACCCGGATCAGCGGCAAGGTCCGCAACCTGACGAGTTTCGGCGCGTTCGTCGAGATCGAGCCGGGCATCGACGGCCTGATCCACATCTCCGACATGTCGTGGACCAAGCGCGTGCAGCACCCGTCCGAGGTGGTCAAGAAGGGCGACACCGTGGACGTAGTGATCCTCAACATCGACGCCGACAACAAACGGATCTCCCTCGGCCTCAAGCAGGCGGAGGAGGATCCGTGGCTCAAGATCGGCGAGACGTACCCCGTCGGCCTTGAGATCAAGGGTCACGTGGTGCGCCTGATGGACAAGGGCGTCGTGGTGGATGTCGGGAACGACATCGAGGGCTTCGTCCCGATGAGCCAGCTCGGTGTGCCGGACATCCAGACGCCGGGTGACGCCGTGAAGGAAGGGCAGGTGGTGGTGCTCAAGGTCCTCGAGGTGGACCCGATTCACCACCGCATCGTGCTCGCGGCGATCGAGTTTCCGGACGAGCCGCTGCGCGTGATTCCGAAGCCCCCGATCGACGACGGCGGGGCGTCGGACTCGAGCCAGGACGCCGCGGTTCCCGAGGTCGCGGCTCCGGAGCCCGCAGCTCCCGAGGCCGTGGATGCCGAGGCCGCGGCTTCCGAGGCCGTGGCTCCCGGGTCGGGAGAGTCACCGCAGGCCTAGCCGCCGGCGACACGAGCGAACGAGGCGCCGCCCGCGGGATGGGCGGCGCCTTCGTCATGGAGGGAGCAGTGGCGCAGGGAGCGCGGTCCGGCACGGACGACGAGGCCGTCCTGATCGAGTCGGTGGCGGCCGGGGGTGACGGCGTGGGCCGGCTCGCGGACGGCATGACGGTGTTCGTCCCGCGCACGGCGCCGGGAGACCGCGTGAGCGTCACCGGCATCCGGCGCCGCCGCCGGCACGCCCACGCGGTGGTGGCACGCGTAGTGGCTCCCGGCCCGGACCGGGTGGAGCCGCGCTGCGCCCACTTCGTGCGCGACCGCTGCGGCGGGTGCCAGTGGCAGCATCTCTCGGCCGAGGCGCAGGCGGCGGCCAAGCGCCGGGTGGTGGGCGACGCGCTGCGGCGGATCGGCGCTCTCGCCATCGAAGACCCGGTGCTGGTCCCCAGTCCGCGCACCTTTGGATACCGCGCGACGATGACCCTCACCGTCCGTTGGGCCCCGGGGGGCCCGATTGCCGGCTTCCATCGCGATGCAGCCGCCGAGCCGGTGTTCGCGCTCGACCGGTGCGAGATCGCCCGCGACGAGGTGGGCGCGCTCTGGACGGCGCTCCGCCCGGCGCTGGCGGCGCTGCCGCAGGGGCACGATGTCCGGCTCAAGCTGCGCGTCGCGACCGATGGGGCGCTGCACGTAGTCGTCGGTGGAGGGCTCGGCGCGTGGACGACGCCTCAGCCGCTGGCCGATGCCGCAGCCGCGGCCGGCCTCACCGCGACCGTGTGGTGGGAGCCGGCGGCGGGGGCCGTCCGCCGGATGGCAGGGCCGCCCGCCGACCGCGGGGCCGTGGCCTTCGAACAGGTGAATCCGGAGGTCGCCGCGGCGCTCCGGGCCGCGGTGCTGGAGGCCGCGCCCTCACCCGCGGGACGCGCGCTCGACCTCTACGCCGGGGCGGCCGAGATCGGCTTGGCGCTCGCGTCCCGCGGCTGGGAGTCGGTCTCGGTCGAGTCGGACCCGCGGGCGGCGGCGCGTGCGTCGGAGCGCTCACGCCGGGACGGGAGCGCACTGCGCGTCGTGGCCGGGCGCGTCGAGCACTGCCTCGGGGAGCTGCTGCCGGCGGATCTCGTGATCGCGAATCCGCCGCGGGCGGGGCTGGATGTGGCAGTGACGGCACTGCTGGCCGAGCGGCCTCCGGAGCGGCTCGTCTACGTCTCGTGCGATCCGGCCACCCTTGCCCGCGACCTGAAGCGGCTGGGAGCCGAGCCGGCGCGGCTCATCCTGCGCTGCTTCGACATGTTCCCGCAGACCAGCCACGTGGAAACCCTCGCGGTGCTGGAGCGCCCTGGGCGTTGACCTCTGCGCGAGCCCCGGGTATTTTCCAAAGCTGTCGCGACTTAGGCCTTTACGAGCGAACGACTTGGAGAGCATGAAGACGCATTCGGTAACGCCGTCCGAAATCCAGCACCACTGGTTCGTCGTGGATGCCACCAACGTGCCGTTGGGGCGTCTGGCGTCGCAGGTGGCGCAGGTGATCCGGGGGAAGCACAAGCCGATCTTCTCGCCCCACCTCGACACGGGTGATTCCGTGATCGTGGTCAACGCGTCGAAGGTCCGGTTGACGGGCCGCAAGCTGGAGCAGAAGCGCTACTTCCGCCATACCGGCTACATGGGCCACGAGCGGTTCACGCCGCTCGCCAAGGTGATGGCGACGCGGCCCGAGCGCGTGGTGGAGCACGCGGTGTTCGGGATGCTCCCCAAGACCTCGTTGTCGCGGCAGGTGCTGCGACTCAAGCTGCGGGTGTACGCGGGCGCGGAGCATCCGCACGTCGCGCAGCAACCCACGCCGCTGGTGCTGCGCGGCTCTGCGACTGTGAGGAAGGCATGATTCCGGACGTCCCGATGCGGTTTCACGCGGTGGGCCGGCGCAAGACGTCGATCGCGCGGGTCTATCTCAAGCCGGGCTCCGGGAAGTGGGAGGTCAACGGGCGGACGCTCGGCGACTATTTTCCCCGCAGCTCGCTGGTGTCGCTGATTCAGCAGCCGTTCACCGTCACCGACACGCTGGGCGCGTTCGACGTCAAGGCGAACGTGAACGGCGGCGGCGTGACCGGCCAGGCCGGGGCGCTCCGGCTCGGCATCGCGCGGGCCCTGGTGATCGTGGACGAGCAGCACCGGCGCAAGTTGCGCGAGCAGGGTCTGCTGACCCGGGACTCGCGGGCCGTGGAGCGCAAGAAGCCCGGCCAGCCGGGCGCGCGCAAGCGCTTCCAGTTCAGCAAGCGGTAGAAGAGCAGGACATCCTTCACACCGCTGGATCTTGCCTGGGGTGTCCGCCGCTGGCGGATGCGGGCGGGAGTCGAAGGCGGTGGACGATGAACCCCAACGATGGCGCAGGAGCACATGGCCTTTCCTGAGATCCAAGAGCTGCTGGAAGCGGGGGTGCATTTCGGGCACCAGACCCGCCGCTGGAACCCGAAGATGCGCCGGTTCATCTTCGCGGAACGCAACGGCATCTACATCATCGACCTCGAGAAGACGGTCAAGCAGCTCCGCGTCGCGCAGGACCTGATGCGCGAAGTGGTGCTGCGCGGTGAAGGCGTGCTGTTCGTCTGCACCAAGAAGCAGCTCAAGGCGATCATCCGGACCGACGCGGAGCGGTGCAGCGCCTTCTTCGTCACGGAGCGGTGGCTGGGCGGGACGCTGACCAACTACACGACCATCAAGAAGCAGATCCGCCGCCTCAAGGATCTGGAGCAGGGCCAGGAGGAGGGCAGCTTCGAGTTCTTCACCAAGAAGGAGCAGCTCCTGCTGGAGCGGGAGCGGATCAAGCTGGAGCGGAACCTGTCGGGCGTGAAGAACATGGCTCGCCTGCCGGGCGCGCTGTTCGTGGTGGATGCCAAGAAGGAGCGCATCGCGGTCGCCGAGGCGAACAAGCTCGGGATCCCGGTGGTGGCCATCGTGGACACCAACGCCGACCCGGACATCATTACGGTGCCGATCGCGGGGAACGACGACGCCATCCGTTCGGTGTCGCTGATCAGCGGCGCGGTGGCCGACGCCATCATCGAGGCGCGGGCCCGGATGCCGGCGCGCGAGGAGGCTGAGGAGTCCGACTTCGCGGCCTACTCGACCGACGCGGGGGCGACGGAGGGCGGCGAGTCCGAGGCGGAGAAGCGGCGTCGGCGGCCGCGCCGCAAGCGCCGGCCCAAGCCCGAAGCGATCGTGGCGCGCATCAAGACCGACGAGGCGGCGTCCGTGAGTCCGGCGGTTCCGGCGGTTTCCTCGGTTCCCTCGGTTCCCGCGGCGAGCGGCGAGGGCGCCACCGCCTAGCGGCGGCCGCCGGCCGGAGTTGGAGCACCGCCGCCTCTGCCCCGGTCGGGCGGGCGGCGGTTTTTTCAGGCGAACCCAGAGTGGAGATCATGACCGATACAATGGCGAGCATCAACGCGAAAGACGTGGCGGAGTTGCGCCGGCGCTCCGGCGCCGGAATGATGGATTGCAAGAAGGCGCTGGCCGAGACGGGCGGAGATTTCGACAAGGCGATCGAATGGCTGCGGGCGCACGGCGCGGCGCGCGCCGACAAGCGCGCCGACCGGTCCGCGACGCAGGGCCTGATCGAGTCGTACGTACACCACAGCGGCAAGCTCGGCGTGCTGGTCGAGATCAACTGCGAGACCGACTTCGTGGCGCGGACCGAGGACTTCCGGCAGGTGGCCCGGGACGTCGCGATGCACATCGCCGCGGCGGCGCCGCTCGCGGTGAGCGCGGACCAGCTGCCGGCCGAGGTGGTCGAACGGGAGCGCCGCATCTACACCGAGCAGGTGGCGCAGGAGGGCAAGCCGGAGGCGATCCGCGCCAAGATCGTCGAGGGCAAGCTCAAGAAGTTCTACGCCGAATCGGTGCTGCTCGACCAGCCGTTCGTGAAGGACGACAGCCGCACGGTGGGCGACGTCGTCAAGGAACTCTCCGGCAAGACCGGCGAGAAGGTGGTGGTGCGCCGCTTCGTGCGCTACCAGCTCGGCGAGGACGTGTGAGCCTCGCGTACCGCCGCGCGCTCCTCAAGCTCTCCGGCGAGGCGCTAGCCGGCGAGCGGGGCTTTGGCCTCGACCTGGCGGTGATCCACCGGCTGGCCGATGAGGTCAAAGCCGTGCGGGCGGAGGGCGCGGACATCGGCCTGGTGATCGGGGGCGGGAACATCATCCGCGGCTCGGTGGCCAGCCGTGAGGGGATGGACCGGGTCTCGGCCGACTACATGGGGATGCTGGCCACGGTCATCAACGCGCTGGCCGTGCAGGATGTGCTCGAGCGCAAGGGCGTGGACACGCGTGTCCTGACCGCGATCCGCATGGAGGCGCTGGCCGAGCCCTACATCCGGCGGCGCGCCATCCGGCACCTCGAGAAGGGACGGGTGGTCATTTTCGCGGGCGGGACCGGCAACCCCTATTTCTCGACCGACACGGCGGCGGTGCTGCGCGCGCTGGAGATCGAGGCGCAGGTGCTGCTCAAGGGCACCAACGTCGACGGCGTGTACACCGCGGACCCCCACCAGGACAAGAACGCCGAGTTCATCCCCGAAGTGAGTTTCCTGGACGCCATGGTCCGGGGGCTCGGCGTGATGGACGCGAACGCGTTTGGGCTGTGCAAGGACAACGGGCTGCCGATCCACGTGTTCAACATCAACCAGCCCGGTGCGGTGCTGCGCATCCTCCACGGCGACCGCATCGGCACGATCGTGCGATGACCACGCTGACACTGCAGGAAATCGTCAAGCAGGCGCGCGCCGCGATGGACAAGGCGATGGACAGCACGCGGCGCGAGTTCGCCACCATCCGCAGCGGGAAGGCCACGACGTCGCTCTTGGACCTCGTGCGGGTGAGCGCGTACGGCAACGAGATGCCGCTGAACCAGGTGGCGTCGGTGGCCGCGCCCGAGCCCCGGCTCCTGACGGTGACGCCCTGGGACAAGGCGCTGACGGGCGCCATCGACAAGGCGTTGCGGGAGAGTGACCTCGGCCTCAACCCGGCGACGCAGGGCGGGGTGATCCGCGTCCCGCTGCCGCCGCTGACCGAGGAGCGCCGCCGCGAGCTGGTCAAGGTGGTGCACAAGCTCGCCGAGGAGGGCAGGGTCTCGGTGCGCCACGCGCGCCACACGTCGAAGGAGCAGCTCAAGAAGATCGAGCACGTCTCCGAGGACGACCAGCGGAAGGCCGACCACGACCTCCAGAAGGTCACCGACGACCACATCAAGCACATCGACGAGCTGGTGAAGGGCAAGGAAGCGGAGATCATGGAAGTGTGAGCGGGGCCCCCACGCTGGTCGATCGCATCCGCGCCGGCGGCGAGGTCCCGCGGCACGTGGCCGTGATCATGGACGGCAACGGCCGCTGGGCGCAGGAACGGCACCTGCCCCGGCCGGTGGGTCACCGCGAAGGGATGAAGGCGGTGCGCGAGGCGGTGGAGGGGTGCATCGAGGCCGGGGTCGAAGTGCTGACGCTGTTCGCCTTCTCCGAGGAGAACTGGAACCGGCCGCCGCTCGAGATCGGGGCCCTGATGTCGCTCCTCGAGGAGTACATCGCCCGGGAGGCCGCCGAGCTCAGGGGCAACGGCGTCGAAGTGCACGTGCTGGGCGATCTGAGCCGTCTCAATCCCAAGGCCCGGGAGGCGGTGGACCGGCTGGTGGACCAGACCCGCGGCGGAACCAAGCTGCTCTTGAACCTCGCCATCTCCTACTCGAGCCGGTCGGAGATCGCGCGCGCCGCACGCCGGTTGGCCGAGGACGTGCTGCAGGGGCGGCTGGCGCTCGAGGACGTGGACGAGGACGCCGTGAGTCTTCGACTCTACACGGCCGGACTTCCCGACCCGGACCTGCTGGTCCGCACTTCGGGGGAGCAGCGCATCTCGAACTTCCTGCTGTGGCAGCTCGCGTACACGGAGCTCTACCTCACGCCGGTGCTGTGGCCGGACTTCACCCGCCGGAACCTCTTCGAAGCGATTCTCGACTACCAGGGACGCGAGCGCCGGTTCGGTCGCGTCACGGCCTGATGCCTGCGGAGCGGATGGGTCACCGCGTCGCATTTTCCGCGGTCGCGATACCCGTGGCCGTCGCGGCCGCGTACCTGGGAGGCTGGGTGCTCGCGGCGCTGCTCGCCGTCATCGGCGTGCTGGCCACGCGCGAGGTGTACGACCTCGCGGCGGCAACCGGGATTGACCCGCTGCGCCGCTCCGGGTTGGCCGCGGCCGCAGTGGTGCCGCTGGCCACCTTCTGGGCCAAGGGCTCCGAGATCCGCTTCGCCGAGCCGGCCCTCTACCTTGGCGCCCTCTGGTTGCTGGCGGTCGTGGCCGTCGCGGCGTGGCGGCGTGGACCGGGCGGCCGGCCCCTATCGGCCATCGCGGTCACGGTGTTCGGCGTGCTGTATGCCCCGGGCCTGCTGAGCTTCGCGATCGTCCTGCGTCATCCCACGGGCGTCGGGCTGGAGTCCGGCCTCGGCACCGCGCTGCTGTTCTTCCCGCTCGCGCTCACCTGGATCGGCGACACCGCGGCGATGGCGGGCGGCAAGTTGATCGGCGGGCCGAAGCTGGCGCCGACCCTCTCGCCGCGGAAGACCTGGGCCGGAGCCGCGAGCGGCTTGGTGGGGACGCTCCTCTCGGCCTGGGCCTATGCGGTGTGGGTCCTCGATCCGCTGGGGCGCCCGTTGGGGCGGGAGCTGCCGCTCGTGGGCGCGCTCCTGGCCGGCGTGGCGATCAGCGTGAGCGGCCAGATCGGTGACCTGTCGGAGTCGCTGCTGAAGCGCGAGGTGGGTGTCAAGGACAGCTCCACCCTGATTCCCGGGCACGGCGGGATGCTCGACCGGATCGACTCTCTGTTGTTTGCGCTTCCGGTCACGGCCGGGATCTTCCGGATCTTCGGGGTCACGTGAGCCGCGGCGTCGCCGTACTCGGTTCCACCGGCTCGATCGGGACGTCGGCCCTCAAGGTGCTGGCGCGCCAGCGGGAGCGCTTCCGGGTGGTCGCGCTCACCGCGTTCGGGCAGCGGGAGCAGCTCGAGGCGCAGGTGGCGGCGTTCCGGCCGGCGTTCGTCGGGCTGGTGAACGGTGCCGGCGGCGATGGGTGGCGGACCGGCCGCGCCTGTCTCGTGGAGGCCGTGACACGGCCGGACGTGGACATCGTCCTGAATGGGATCGTCGGCGCGGCGGGGTTGGAGGCCACCCTGGCCGCGCTCGAAGCGGGGAAGCGCGTGGCGCTCGCCAACAAGGAAACGCTGGTGATGGCCGGGGAACTGGTCATGCGCACCGCGCGGGAAAAGGGCGGCGAGATCGTGCCGGTGGACTCGGAACACTCCGCGGTCCTGCAGTGCGTGACCGGCCGGCGCCCTGGCGAGCTGCACCGACTGATCCTCACGGCGTCAGGCGGCCCCTTCCATTCGTGGGATGCCGAGCGGGTGCGCCACGCCACCGTGGAGGAGGCCTTGAACCACCCGACCTGGCGGATGGGGCGCAAGATCACGGTGGACAGCGCGACGCTCGCGAACAAGGCGCTGGAGGTCATCGAGGCCCACTTCCTGTTCGGGCTCCCGTTCGACCGGATCGAGGCGGTGGTGCATCCGCAGTCGGTCATTCACTCGTTCGTGGAGTTCGTGGACGGCTCGGTGCTCGCGCAGCTCGGCTTCCCCAACATGGAGCTGCCGATCCTGTACGCGCTGACCCACCCGGACCGCCTTCCCGATGACGGCGTCGCGCGCTTCGACCCGGTTGCCGCCGGCCCGCTCACTTTCGAGCCGGTTCGCTCCGACGTCTTCCCGGCGCTGGCGCTGGGGATGCAGGCGGGCAGGACCGGCGGGTCGGCCCCGGCCGCCTTCAACGCCGCCAACGAGGTGGCGGTCGCCGCCTTCCTCGCGGGCCGCGCGCCCTTCGGGCGCATCGCGGAGGTCATCGCCAGGGTGCTCGAGGAACAGATCGTGACCGAGGTCGGGAACGTGGCCGAGGTGGTGGAGGCCGATGCCTGGGCTCGCCGGCGCGCCGAGGAGCTGCTGCGGTGTTCCTGAACGCGAACTTCACGCTCGTCGCGATCGTCGCGGGCATCATCGTCATCGGCGTGCTCATCTTCGTGCACGAGCTGGGGCACTTCCTCGCGGCCAAGTCGGTGGGCATCGCGGTGCTCCGGTTCTCGTTCGGCCTGGGGCCCCGGACCCCGCTGGGCGTCCGGATCGGCGAGACGGACTACTGCCTGTCGTGGATTCCGTTTGGCGGGTTCGTAAAGATGGCCGGGCTGGAAGAGGAGGGGGCTCCAGCCGCGCTGGAGGGTGGGCGGCAGGAGGCCGAGGTGCCGCGGGAGCGGACCTTCGACGCCCAGCCGCTGTGGGCCCGGGTCTTCGTGATCCTCGCGGGCGTGGCGATGAACGCGGTGTTCGCCATCGCGATCTACGTCGTGCTGGCCGGCGCGTACGGCACCGCGGTGGACAGCTCGGTCACGGTGGGTGGCGTGGATAGCACGGCCCTGCCTCTCGGCGCGTCGGGGCTTGCCTCCCTCAGGCCGGGCGACCGCATCGTGCGCATCAACGGCGACTCGATGACGGGGTGGCAGTCCATCCAGCGGACGCTGCTCACCGCCGCGGGCACCCGTATCACCGTCGCCGTGGCAGGGCGGCCCAGTCCGATCCTGCTCGACGTGCCGCGATCGGAGAGCGCGTCGCGGACCGCGCTGGTTGGCGCACTCGAGCCGTGGCACGAACCGGTCGTGGGCGAAGTGCTGGCCGGGCGCCCCGCCGAGGCCGCCGGGCTGCGCACGGGCGACCGCATCATCTCCGTGGGTGGCGAGGCGATACCCTCCTGGGAGCGGCTCGTCCAGGCCATCGAGCGCAACCCCGGCCGCACGATCCAGCTCGAGGTGCAACGCCAGGCCCACGTGTTCGGCGTGCCGGTCACGCCGCGCCCGACCGAGGTGCGGGATCAGGCGAGCGGAAAGATGCGGACCGTCGGGCGCATCGGCGTCGGCCCGTATATCGAGGTGCGGCATTTCGGCGTGCTCGGATCGGTGAGCGAGGGATTCCACCAGGCGGGCCGCGCCGCCGGGATCATCCTCTTCACGCTGAAGGGGCTCGCAACGGGCCAGGTTTCGGCGCGCGACATCGGGGGGCCCATCCTGGTGGGTCAGCTGGCCGGAGAGGTGGCGCGGGCCGGGCTGCAGGACTTCCTGGCGTTCATGGCGCTCTTCTCCATCAACCTGGCGATCCTGAACCTGCTGCCCATCCCCGTGCTGGACGGGGGGCACCTGCTGTTCCTGGCGATCGAGGGGGTGCGGGGACGCCCGCTGTCGCTCGAGCAGCGGCAGCGCCTCACGCAGATCGGCTTCTTCGTCCTGGTGGGGATCATGGCGCTGGCGCTAGGCAATGATGTGCTACGACTGTTTCACTGACGGGGAGGTAATGAAGTGATGGATGTGATGAGGTGAGGAGGTGATGACGGGTGCGAGACCATCATCACTTCATCACTCCATCACCTCCCCGTGGCTTCACCTCCCCAGCATCTTCTTCACCGCATCAATCGCCACCCCCGTCGTGGACCGTCTCCCGGACAGCAGCCCCTCGAGGTCGTCGGCGAGGTCGGAGGCGTTGGCGTAGCGCTGCTCGCGGTCCTTCTCCATGCAGGTCAGGACGATCTTTTCGAAGGCGCGGGACAGCTCGGGGCGCCTCTTGCGCAGCGGCTCCGGCGGCTCCTCGACGTGGAGCCGTGCCAGCTCGTACCAGTCGCTGGAGCGGAAGGGCAGCTCGCCGGTGGCGGCGCGGTACATCGTGACCCCCAAGGCGTAGACGTCGGTGCGGCCGTCCAGCGTCAGGCCGCGGGCCTGCTCCGGGGAGATGTAGTGCGGTGTACCGATCGTGAGCTGCTTGCCCGTGGTGGAGACGTAGGAGGCGATGGCCCGCGCAATGCCGAAGTCAGTCAGCACGGCGAGGCCTTCGCTGTCGAACAGGATGTTCTGCGGCTTGATGTCGCGGTGGATGACGCCGGCGTCGTGGGCGAAGGCCATGCCCCGCGCCACGTCGCGGGCGGTGCGGATGACGTCCGGTTCGGGAAGCGCGGCGGACTCCTCGAGGCGTGCCGCCAGCGAGGCGGCGAGCTTGGGCATGGCGAAGTAGACGGCCTCGCCGTCCTGGCCCGCCTCGAGGATGCGGATGATGTTGGGGTGGCGCAGCTCGCCGGCGATCGTGGCTTCGTTGAGGAAGCGCGCCGTGAACTGCGGGTCGCGGGCATACTTCGGCTTCAGGATCTTGAGGGCGATGTCGGGGGCGCCACCGCCCTTGGTGGCGGCCACGACCCACGCCATGCCGCCGGCCCCGAGCAAGGCAGTGGCGACGTACGGACCGATGGCCATGCCGAGCAGGGAATCGGTCTCGAGCGCCAGTTGGGCCCCCTTGAGATCGGGATCGACACGGGTTAAACTACACTGCTACGCGGAATTAGAGAATCGCTCCCGGAACCGCGTGACGGGAGCCAAGGCGAAACACGAGGAACAGGCATGAGCTACGACAAGGCGGCTGCGGCCGCCCAGTACCGCCTCCACGAGAGCGATACGGGCTCGACGAGGGTCCAGATCTCGCTCATCAGCGCCCGCATCAATTCGCTGACCGGTCATTTTCGACAGCACGCCAAGGACCACCACGGACGGCTGGGCCTGATCAAGATGGTCGGGCGCCGGCGGCGTCTGCTGGAGTACCTGAAGCGTACGGACCTCGTGGCGTACCGCCAGCTCATCGACGAGCTGGGGCTCCGTCACTAGTTCAGGCCGGCAAGCGGGGCGCGCCACGACGGCGCGCCCTTCTTCCAGCATCCCACATCCAAGAGAGTAAGTCACGATGATGCATCGCCTCGAGCGGTCGTTCGCCGGCCGCACCTTCCGTATTGAGTGCGGGCGGATGGCCAAGCAGGCCGCCGGAGCCGCGCTCGTCCAGTTCGGCGAGACCACGGTCCTCGCCGCTGTGTCGGTCGCCGACACCGTGAGCCACCTGCCGTTCTTCCCGCTGCTGGTCGAGTACCGGGAGAAGTTCTACGCTGCCGGCAAGATCCCGGGCGGCTTCCTCAAGCGTGAATTGCGTCCCCACGACGAGGAGATCCTCGCTGCTCGGCTGATCGACCGGTCCATTCGGCCGCTGTTCCCCGAGGGGTTCCAGAACGAAGTGCAGGTGTTCATCTACGTCCTGTCGGCCGACCAGGAGAACGACGCCGACGTGCTCGGAATGGTGGCGGCATCGTTTGCGCTCACCTCGTCGAAGATCCCGTTCACTGGCCCGCTGGCCGGTGTACGGGTGGGACGAGTCGAAGGGAAGTGGATCCTCAATCCGACCTTCCAGCAGCTCGAGTTCTCCGACGTGGACATCGTGGTGAGCGGCACCGCCGACTCGATCATGATGGTCGAGGGTGGGGCAGGGGAGATCTCCGAGGCCGAGATGGTCGAGGCGCTGAAGGTGGCGCAGAAGGGGCTCCAGGAGCTAGTCGCCCTCCAGCAGGAGCTGCTGGGGCTGCACAGCGTGCCGAAGATGGAGTGGACCAAGGCCGAGCCGCCGGCCGACCTGGCCGCGCGCGTCACCGCCCTGGCCCAGCCGCGGGTCAAGGAGGCGATGAACCTCGGCAAGAAGGAGGAGCGGTCGCAGGCGCTGTCGGCCGTGTACACCACCATCGTGCAGGAGCTGGCGACCGAGTTCCCCGACCAGAACCGGGTGATCGCCAACCTGCTGTCGGACCTGCAGTACGACGTGATGCGCAAGCAGGTGCTGGAGCGGGGCGAGCGGGTGGACGGGCGCGACTCGACGACGGTCCGGCCGATCTCGTGCGAGGTCGGCTTCCTGCCCCGCGTCCACGGCTCGGCGCTGTTCACGCGGGGCCAGACGCAGGCCCTGGTGACGACGACGCTGGGCAGCGTGGACGACGAGCAACGGATCGACAACATCGACGTGCCGCGCGAAACCACCAAGTCGTTCATGTTGCACTACAACTTCCCGCCGTTCTCGACCGGCGAGGTGCGGCCGATGCGCGGCACCTCACGTCGCGAGATCGGGCACGGCGCGCTGGCCGAGCGCGCGCTGACGCCGCTGCTGCCGCTGTACGAGGAATTCCCGTACACGATCCGAATCGTGTCCGAAGTCCTGGAGTCCAACGGCTCGTCCTCCATGGCCTCTGTGTGCGGGGCCTCGCTGGCGCTGATGGACGCGGGCGTGCCCCTCAAGGCGGCCTGCGCCGGCGTGGCGATGGGGCTGATCAAGGAAGGGGACAAGGTCGTCATCCTGACCGACATCCTCGGAACCGAGGATGCGCTCGGCGACATGGACTTCAAGGTCGCGGGGACGGAGACGGGCATCACCTCGATCCAGATGGACATCAAGGTGAAGGGTCTCCCGCTCGACATCATGACGCAGGCGCTCGACCAGGCGAAGAAGGCCCGCCTGCACATCCTGGGCGTGATGGGCAAGACGCTGAAGGAACATCGGTCCGAGATGTCCCAGTGGGCTCCGCGGATCCTCACGATCCAGGTGAAGCCGAAGGACATCGGAAAGATCATCGGGCCCAAGGGGGCCACGATCCGCGACATCGAGGAGCAGTCGGGGGCGAAGGTCAGCATCGACGACGACGGCGTGGTCACGATCGCCGCGGTGGGGGGCGACGCCGGCGCGAAGGCCCGGGAAATGGTGGAGGCGCTGATCCAGGAGGCGGAGGTCGGCAAGACCTACACCGGCAAGGTCAAGACCACGACGGCGTTCGGCGCCTTCGTCGAGATCCTGCCCGGGGTCGAGGGGCTGGTGCACATCTCCGAGCTGCAGCACGGGCGCACCGACAAGACGGAGGACGTCGTCAAGAAGGGCGACGTGGTCACCGTCAAGCTGCTGGAGGTGGATGAGCGCGGCCGGCTGCGCCTGTCGCGCAAGGCATTGATCGAGAAGACCTGAGTGCAGACGGTCCGCCTCGACGAAGGGATCTGGCGCAGCGACGTGCCGAACGGTCTGGTGATTCTGACCGAACAGATGCCGTGGCTGCGCTCGGCGGCGGCAGGCTTCTGGGTCAAGACGGCGTCGGCACACGAGCCGCGCGAGAAGATGGGCGTGTCCCACCTGCTCGAGCACATGGTGTTCAAGGGCACGGATACCCGCACCGCGCAGGACATTGCCGTGGCCCTGGAGTCCCGGGGCGGCGGGCTCGACGCCTACACTGGGCGCGACCACACGATGTTCCAGGCGCGGATGCTGGACGCCGATCTTCCCCTCGCCCTGGACCTCCTCACCGACATCGTGCGGCGCCCGCTGCTCCGGGACGCCGACTTGGCGCTCGAGCGCAACGTGGTCCTCGAGGAAATCGCCACGGTCGAAGACACGCCCGACGACCTCGTCTTCGACCTGCACTCGGCCGCGCTGTGGCGCTCCCACTCCTATGGCTACCGGATTCTCGGGACGCGGGAGACGGTGGGAAGCATCACGGCGGAGGACCTCAGGGCCCTCCACGGCCGCACCTACCTGCCGCGTCAGTTGGTGTTCGCGGCCGCCGGGAACGTGGAGCACGAGGCGGTCCTGAGGCTGCTCGAGCAAGCCGGGTGGTTCGCGCTGGAGTCGGGCCCGGAGGAGCGGGTGATCGCCGCGCCGGCGGCGGCGACGCAGCTCGAGCAACGGATCGCGCGCGACGGTGCGCAAGTCCACCTGGTGTTCGGGACGGAGACGTTCCGCTACGGCGACCCGCGGCGGCACGCCCTCGTCCTGATCTCCACCATTTTCGGCTCGGGGATGAGCTCGCGGCTCTTCCAGCGGGTGCGCGAAGAGCTGGGCCTGGCGTACAGCGTCTACGCTTTCCACTCGTTCTTCCAGGCGTCGGGCACGGCGGGTGTGTACGTGGGCACCCAGCCGCCGACGGCGCAGCAGGCGGCGGACACGATCCGCGAGGAGTTCGCGCGGCTCTCCCGCCACTCGCTCAGCGCCGACGAACTGACGTCCGCCAAGCGGCAGGTCAAGGGTCAGCTGGTGCTGGCCCTCGAGGGGCCGGTGGCGCGAATGTACCGTCTTGCCAGCTCGGAGCTGTACGCCGAAACCTACAAGACGATCGACACCGTGCTGGCGGAGCTCGACGCGGTGCGGGCCGACGAGGTCGCGGCGGTGGCTTCCGAGTTCTACGCACCGGAGCGCCAGGTGGTCGTGTGGCTGGGACCGAACTGAGCGCGGACGGCACCACGCACACGTGACCGTCGCGCCGGGCATGGTTCCGCCGATCCTCTGTTACCACAAAGTCGACACGCGGTTCGAGCTGGGGTTCACCCAGATCGAGCCGCGCGTGTTTCGGCGCCAGGTCGAAACACTGTCGCGGGCGGGCTATCGGTCCCTCGGCTCCGAGGAGCTGCGAGAGGTCTTGGCCGGGACGCCGCGTCCCGGGCAGGGCACGGAAGTGGTCTTCACCTTCGACGACGGCTATGCCGGGCTCGCGCGCCACGCCTTTCCGGTCCTCGCCGCGCACGGCTTCCGGGCCCTGGTGTTTGTGATCAGCGACTACGTCGGCCGCGACAACAGCTGGGACGTGCAGTACGGCTGGCGCCGATTCGCGCACCTGGATTGGGATGACCTGGCGAGATGGCAGGAACGGGGCATCGAGGTTCACTCCCACGGTGCGACGCACGCCCGGCTGACCTGGCTCTCCGACGCGCAGGTTGCGGACGAGCTGGGGCGCTCGCGGGACGCGATCGCCGAGCGGTTGGGCCGCCGGCCGGAGGGCATCTCGTACCCCTTTGGCTCGGTGGATTCCCGGGTGCGCGGACTCGCGGAGCAGGCGGGCTACCGATTGGGGTTTGCGGGCCCCTCGCAGCCTGGCGCGGACGCGCTCGCGCTGTCGCGCCGCCCGGTGTACGGGTGGGATCGCTTTGCCACTCCCCTGGTGCTGGGCGGATCCCCGTTCTCGAGCATCGGGCTCGCGCTGGCGCGGTTCACCAGCTGGTGCGCCGTCGGCACCGCCGCCATCCAGCGGCTGTTGGGGCGGCGGTACCGCCCGGTGCAACCTGCGCGCTAGTGCCGCGCGGCCGCGGGCTTGCCGTTGCCGGTGAGGGTGTCGACGTAGCGCTCGTGGAACGCCTTGAGCCGGTCGACCATCGCCTCGATTTCCTCCTGCGAGGGCAGGAAGGTCGTGCGGAAATGCAGCGTCCCGGGCTCCTGCCCGAACCCCGACCCCGGCACCACGCAGATGCCGGTCTCTTCGAGCAGCGCCAGGCAGTAGGCGGAGTCGCGCCCCGCCTCGTACTCGCGCCGCTGTTCCCCGCTCATCGCTGCCACGTCCACGCCGGGCTCCGGCGGCAACTCGAAGCGCACGAAGCCGTAGAGTGCCCCCTGCGGCGCCTCCAATGACATCCCGCCGATCGAGTTGATCCCGCGGCTCAGCACCTCGGCCTTCGCCTTGAGCGAGCGCAGGATGCCGTCCCGCTCCTCGACGTAGCGCCGGTAGCTCGCTTCGCCCGGCTGCGGCGGAGCGACCATCACGTACACCGCCAGCTGGCCCACGACGGTGGAGCACAGGCTGATGGACTGGAGCTTCACCAGCTCGGCCAGCACGTCGTCCGGGATGTTGCGGAACTCGACGTAGCCGCCGCGGTGACCGCACTCGCCCAGAAAGCCCTTGGAGATCGAATGGAAGCTGAACAGCGAGACCGACGTCTCGCCGAGGTCGTGCATCACCTTGGCGAAGGAGTGGAAGCGCCTGTCCGGCACGTAGACATTTTCCTGGTACACCTCGTCGGCGAAGATGGAGAGAGCGTTCGCCCGCGCGAACCGGATCACCATCGCGATGTTCTCGCGGGTCAGCACGGCGCCGGTGGGGTTCCCGGGATTGATCACTGCGATCGCCACCGGATGGATGCCGTCCGCCCGGGCGCGCGCGACCGCGGAAACCAGGCTCTCCTCGCGGAGCTGCCAGTGGTGACTCTCGTCGAGGTGGTACCCGATCGCCTTGCCGCCACGCAGGGCGATTTCCGCGCTGTAGAGCGGGTACTGCGGAATCGGGATCAGGATGCCGTCGTGCCGGTCCCTGAGCAGCGCGACGACGGCTGCCTCGACGCCCTTGCTGGCGCCGTCGGTCAGGATGACGTGTTCCTTGTCGGCGGGAATCCCGTCGCGCCGGGAGATGAAGTCGGCCACCGCCTGCCGGATGAACGGGATGCCGGCGCTCTGCGAATACGCCCCCGTGCCGGACGGGTGCCGCTCGAGGATGGCGCGGACCTTCTGCACCACGTCCTTCGGGAAGTGTTGCAGCGTGGCCGGGTCGTCGAGCAGCGCGGGGTACTCCGTCAGGCTGAGGATCTGCCGCAGATAGGTCAGCGGCCGCTGCGCGAAGGCCAGTGGGTTGCCGATGTTGCAGTAGATGATCTTCCGGCCCTGGGCCTCGAGTTCCTGCGCCCGATTGGTGATGGCACCCCGCACCGCATACTCGGCGCGCAGCAGGTCCCGGTTGAGATCGTTCCTAGTGATCATGGCGTCGCGCCAACTGTTCGAAGGTGAGGTTCAGGACCGGGTAACGGGCCCAGTCGCGGAAGTCGAAGTGCCACCACTCCGCATCATACACGGTGAAGCCCTGCGCTTCCATGGCGCGGCGCAGCAGGGCGCGATGCCAGCGCTGGAGGCTCGTGCCGCCGGGATAGTCGGCGAAGGAGCGGGGCGAGAACTCGTCGTACCCCCCGACCATGTCGGCCGGCTGCCCGGTGCGCAGCTCGTAGAGCGTCAGGTCCACCGCACAGCCGCGGTTGTGATGCGAGCCGACCCTGGGGTCGGCGACGAAGATCTTCAGCGAGTCCGGCGTGGCGTCCCAGAACATCCTCGTCACGTACCAGGGGCGATAGGCGTCGTGGATCAGGAGCCCGTAGCCCCGTCGCGCCAGCCACCGCTCTGCCCGCAGCAGCGCCTCGGCCGCCGGCCGCTGCAGGAAGGCGCGCGCCGAGGTGTACAGCGGCGTGCCCATGAAGTTGTTGGCCGTCGCGTAGCGGATGTCGAGCTTGATCGCGGGATCGAGCGACGTGAGGTCCACCAGGTCCGGCGTCCTCAGGCGACGCGGCTGGACCGGCGGTTGCATGGCGAGCGCCGCTCGGCGCAGCACGTCGGCCGGCTGCAGCGGCGTGATGTGAAAGGTCACGCCCGATTCGGTGCCGACGACTCGCCGCCGGAACACGACTCCCGCGACGGCCGCGGATGCTACCCGGTCATCGGGGCCACGAGCGAATGCCACCTGCTCGCCGGCATACAGCCCGTAGTCGGGGAACCGGAACAGGGAGTCCGAAACCTCGGTGAGCGGGTAGAGGGCGAACCATTCGATGAGGGCGTAGAGCTTTCCCTCACGCTCCAGGATGTAGAGGACGTCGTGGTCCCAGCCGTATTCGCCGATCAGGCCTAGGTAGCTCAAAGGCGGGGGTTCGGGTTTGGGGTCTGGGGCTTGGCGGAGGGTGTCGCCCTCGTAGACGAGCAAATCGCGCCCGCGCAGGATGCGCTCGCCGTAGGTGAGGCGCCCATCGGCCACCAGAGTGTCGCCGCGCTGGCGTACCGTCGTGACGAAGCCGCCGGCCACCGGCCGCAGCCACAGCGCGTCGCCACGGGCCTCGATGTCCAGGGCGAGCCGCCGGCCGCGCCACCGGCCCGCCAGGCGCGCCATCTCCGCGGCCGGGATCGGCTCGGTCGTCTCGATGGAAGGAAGGGGTCGCCGTTCCCGGACCGCCAGCATCAGCCGCAGGGCGGCGTCGGCGATTCGCTCCGGTACCGCATTGCCCGCGTCCACCGTGACGGAAACCGCCACGCCGAGTTGCTCGCGCGGCAGCGCGGCCAGCTCCGTGCCGAATCCGTAGTGCCAGCCGCTGTGCCCGATGCGCTGATGACCGTCGAGCTGGGAGACCGCGAATCCCAGTCCGTAGCCGCTCGACTGGCTCTTCTCCCCGAACTGGATGCCCCACATGGCGGCCAGAGTGGAATCGGCGAGAATCCTGCCGCCCGGGCCCGCGCCGCCCGCGAACAGCGCGCTGAGGAAGCGTCCCAGGTCGATCATCGTCGTCGTGAGTTCAGCAGCGGGCACGAGGCCCAGCGGGAAGGTGGGCGCGGCGAACGTGCGTCCGTCGGTCGTCCACATCTGCCCGCGAGCCCGGCGCCCCACCAGGTCCGGTGACGGGTCGAAGCTGCTGTTCGTCATGCCCAGCGGATCGAGGACCGCCCGTTGCATGTGGACGGCGAACGGCTCCCCCGCTACGCGCTCCACGACGTACCCGGCGAGTGTGATGGCGGCGTTCGAGTACTTCGTTCGCGAGCCGGGCGGGTAGATGAGGCTGGTGCCGTTGAGGCTCAGCGCCGTCGCGCCGAGCGATGGGGAGGTCGGGTCGAAGTAGTTGCCGACCGGAGGCTCCCGCACCAGGCCCGAGCGGTGCGACAGCAGCTCCCGCAGCGTGACCGGCAGCCCGAATGGGTTTACGGGGTGAAACTCGGGCACGTAGCGCGTCACCGGCGTGTCGAGCGCGACCCGGCCCGCCTCGACGAGCTGCATCACGGCAACGTCGGTGAAGAGCTTCGAGACCGAGGCCACCCGATACGGCGTCTCGGCGGTCGCCGGCGTGCTGTCCGCAGGGTTCGCGACGCCGAAGCCCTGGGCCCATACGGTCTCCTGGTTGTCCACCAGGGCGACGGAGAGGGCGGGGAGGTGCTTCTCGGCCATCTGGGCCCGGATGAAGCGCGTGAGCGCGGCGGTCACGCTGTCGTAGTCGCGCCTCGGTGGGATGACGGACTGGGCGTGGAGCTGTGCGGCGACGGCCGCGGCCAGGAGGACCACGGCGAACACACGCCGAGCGGATGGGGGCCGCGCCGGTCGGTCAGAAATGGCGCTATACATGGGTGGGACGTAGCGCGTGGCTGGTGGCAGGCGCAACCCCGCCGGGCGCGAGAAGGGGCGGTCCAAGGTGGGCCGCCCCCTCCAGGCGCTCCATGCAGCCAACTATGCGAATCCTACTGGCCGCCGGGGCCGCGCCTACCCCCGCCCATCTGCGGCATCTCGGCGAGGTTCTTGTCGAAAATCTTCTGCTGGTCGGGCGTCAGCACGGCCCGGATGTCCTTATCCTGGCTGGACCGGAGATCCGCCATCCTGGCCCTCGAAGCCGAATCCGGCTGTCCCCCCTGCGAGAAGAGCGCCCGCATCCTGGGCTGATAGGCTGCCTGGATGGAGTCGACGGTCGCCTGCTGTTGCGACGTGAGCGTGATCCCGTTGAGCAGCATCTGCATACGCCGCCCCGGCCCTCCCTGCCGCATGCCCATCCCACCACCCGGCGGCCCCGAGGGGTTCTGTGCGAGCGCCACCGAAGCCGTAAGCGCCAGCAGCGCAGTCGAAACCAGCGCGAGGCGAATCCTCATGTCTTCCTCCGAATGGGACGAATTGCCGACGAAAGCGATGCCTACCATCGTACGGTCGAGCGCAGTGTTCCGTTGATTGAGCGCGGCGGACCCAGGGGCTTCGACGAAGCCGCTCGCCCGGCGTCAGCGGAAGGCCGCTGCATGGGAGACGGCGCCTCCGGTGCCGGGCGTGACCCGGTTGTCGTTTGGCGTTACCCTCCATGCAACGTCTGCCGAGGCGAATCATATGGAACCGCTCAAGCTGGATCCTCGCAGCACCGCGCTGGTCCTGATCGATCTGCAGCGCGGCATCGTCGGACGAGAGACGGCCCCACATGCCGCTCGGGACGTCGTGTCGCGCTCTCGCCGCCTGGCCGAGCAATGCCGGCGGGTGGGGGCGACGGTGATCCTGGTGCACGTCAGCCACGCCCCCGACGGCAAGGATCGGCTGGCGCCTCGGGCGGACGCCGCGGGCTGGGGCGGCCCGGTGCCCCCGGATTTCAGCCAAATCGTGCCCGAGCTTGGTCCCCTCGATGGCGACTTGGTCATCACTAAGCGGCAGTGGGGCGCCTTCTACGGCACGGAGCTGGATCTGGAGCTGCGCAGGCGCGGAATCCGCACCATCGTCCTAGGCGGTATCTCCACCAATTTCGGCGTCGAATCCACTGCGCGAGACGCCTACGAGAGGGGCTTCGAGCAGGTGTTCGTGGAGGACGCGATGGCTGGCATGACGGCGGAGGCGCATCGGTTCGCTGTCACCGGCATCTTCCCGCGCATCGGCGTCGTGAGGTCGACCGAGGAGGTGCTGGCGGCGCTGAAGTAGCCGAGTGCCATCCGAAGTACTGCCGGCGGAGCACTGGCCGCCGTGCGCCTCGCCAACATGTTGTGGCGCATCATGTTGGCAGCTCGCATATCACGCACTGAGCGAAGGCAATTTCGGCGCGCGGAGCTACGATGACAGCACTGGGGCGCGAGCCGGATTCCGGCCCGCGCCCCTGCCACCTTTCAACACTGCGGTCGAGCCGCTACGGGCCCTGCGGAGCCAGCCGCTGCGGCTGCTGCCGCTGCTGTCGCTCGCGGTCCAGGACCTCCTTGTCGTACTCCGCCGTGCTGCGCGGAGGGGGAGTGCAGGTCGGCCACGACGTCCCAGCTGGTCCGCCCGGTCCGAACGATGCGCGTGTCGGGAAGACCGTGCGCTCGACCCGCGAAACCGGCACGGAGTCCTCCGAGGCCAGGTAGACCAGCATCGCCGTCAGTACCGCGTTCGACTTCAAGTCGTCGAAGACGATTTTGTCGAAGGTGTCGCGGTTGGTGTGCCACGTGTACAGGAAGTAGTCCCAGTTGATGGAGCCCAGTCCGAAACCGGGCGCGCCGGCGCAGTCGAACGAGGCGTGATCGGTGCCGCCGCCGGCCGGCATGCCCGGGAACTGGAACTTGACGTCACGCGTCAGCTCCGAAGGTACCCGCGACAGCCAGCGTCCCAGGCTGCCCGCCGCGTCGGGGTAGCCACTGGCTGACATGCTGATCACACGCCCGGTGCCGTTGTCCTGGTTGAACAGTGCCTGGAGGTGGGCGACGATGTCGGGGTGGTCGGCGACGAAGGCGCGTGAGCCGTCGAGCCCGTTCTCCTCCGAGGCCCAGTGACCCACCAGGATGGTGCGGCGCGGGTTGGGATAGACCTGCTTCAGGATCCGCAGCGCCTCCATCATCGTGATCGTGCCGGTTCCGTTGTCCGTGGCGCCGGAGCCGCCGTCCCACGAGTCGAAGTGCGCCGAGAGCATCACGTATTCGTTGGGCAACTCGGTGCCGCGGATTTCCGCGATCGTGTTGAACACCGGCACCTCGCCCAAGGGCTGCGACTCGGCCGCCAACTGGATGACCGGTCCCTGGTGGTTCTGCGCCAGGCGGGCAATCAGCCCGTAGTCCTCACATTCGAGGTCCACCACCGGCGCGTGCTGCGTGGTGGTGCTGAAGATCCGGTGTGAGCCCCAGCCGCCGCTCCAGGTGCTCTGGAGGATGCCGGCGACGCCGGCGCTGTCGAGTGCCAGGGTGAGGAGGCGCGCATTGCCGGCCGCGTTGCGCACCCGCGCGGTCCAGGCGGAGCGCTCCGCCGTGCGCGCCTCCTGGAACCGCTTCCAGGAATCGGGCAGGGCGGTGGTGATCCACTCGCTGTCGGGCCGGCAGCTGGGCTCCGGATACGAGACCGCGACGAACTTGCCCCGCGCGCTGGGCAGCCAGGCGCGGAACGCGGCGCTGTCCTGCACGTCCGGGAGCATGAGCAGCTCGCCCCGGACCGTCTTGCCGCCCGTTCCCGGGCTCCAGCCGACCATCGTACCGGCAAGGGTTCTCACGCGCGGCGCCACGAGGTCGATGTGAGTCACGCCGCGCCGCCAGCCCCGCCAGGTGCCGTATGACTCGGCGCGGGCCTGGACGCCCCACGACTCGTACTTCGCAATCAGCCAATCGCTCCCCGACTTGAATGCCGGCGACCCGGTCAGGCGCGGGCCGACGGAGTCGAAGAGAGCTTGGGAAAGGGTGTAGGTCTGCGAGCTGTCCATGCCGATCGTCCAGATGCGGTGCAGCACGGGGTTGTCGGTGGAGAAGGACTGGGCCACGGCGGTGCTTGAGACCAGCAGCAGGCCGAAGACTGCGCCGGCGATCGGACGCCTCATCGGATACCTCCCATGGGGGTCGGTGTTACCTCTGCCCGGCGCGGCGGCCGTATCGGCCGGCCAGCGGGCTCAACGTGAGCGAGGACCGTGCACGTTACAGTACGCTCCTGCGGGCCTCGATGTTGTGCGTGCGGGAGCGAGCCTGCACGTGGGCCGGCCCCGGGCGCGCTGACGGCGTCGCTCGCATTACACGCGCCCGTTCAGCATCGAGTCCCGGTTGCCCCCTCGGACGGCCCCTGGGACGGGAGGGCAGGCGGTTGCGAGCGCACCGGCCGCGCCGGATACTTAGGCCCGGCAGTTCTCGCCACAGCCGGTCACTGTATCGCCGGGGAGGTGTCCGTGAAGCGCCGCAGCTTGCTCGCCGGCATCGCCGCCGCTTGCGTTGTGTCCCTCGCGCTCCTGCCGTCCCGGGCGGTAGCGCAGATACACCGTCTCGACGACGGACTCGCCCGCACCCCGCCCATGGGGTGGAACACATGGAACAAGTTCGCGTGCGACGTGAGCGAGAAGCTCATCGAGGAAACGGCCGACGCGATGGTGGCGAGCGGGATGAAGGACGCGGGCTACCGCTATGTGGTCATGGACGACTGCTGGCAGGTCTCGCGCGACAGCGCGGGGACGATCGTCGCCGACCCGCAGCGCTTCCCGAACGGCATCAAGGCCGTCGCCGACTACGTCCACGCGAAAGGGCTGCTGTTCGGCATCTACACCGATGCCGGCACCAAGACCTGCCAGGGCCGGCCGGGGACCCTGGACCACGAGGTGCAGGATGCGCGCACCTACGCCTCGTGGGGCGTGGACTACGTGAAGGAGGACTGGTGCAACGCGCGCGGCCTCAACGCGCCGGCGCAGTACCGGAAGTTCCACGACGCGCTCGTCGCCACCGGCCGGCCCATCGTGCTTAGCATCTGCGAGTGGGGCAGCAACCAGCCATGGGAGTGGGCGGCCGGGATCGGTCACCTGTGGCGGACGACCGGGGACATCGACGACCGGTGGTCGAGCATGCTGGCGAACCTCGACGCCTCCGGTCCGCACCAGGCCGTGGCGGGCCCCGGCGGCTGGAACGATCCGGACATGCTCGAGGTGGGGAACGGGGGCATGACGGACGCGGAGTATCGCGCGCACCTCTCTCTGTGGGCGATCGTGGCGGCGCCGCTCATCGCCGGCAACGACGTCCGCACGATGTCGGCCGCCACCCGGGACATCCTGACGAACCGTGAGGTCCTCGCGGTGGATCAGGATTCGCTCGGTGTGGAGGGGTGGATGGTCGCGCAGGTCACCTCCGGCCTCCAGGTCTGGTCGAAGTCGCTCCGGAATGGGTCGCGCGCCGTGGCGCTCTTGAACCGGACCGACAGTGCGGGCACGATCGGCGTGGAGTGGCAGGACATCGGACTCGCCCGGGGCAGCCGGGCGGCCGTGCGGGACCTGTGGGCCCATGCGGATCGCGGCGTGCGGCTCGGGAGCTATGCGGCGCAGGTGCCGTCTCACGGCGTGGTGCTGGTCACGATAACGGCCGTCCGGGGCCACTGACGGCGCGGCTCCACAACCAGATAGCTCAAACCAGGAGGATGCACGATGTTGAGGGAATTCAAGGCATTCATCATGCGTGGCAACGTGCTGGACCTCGCCGTGGCGGTGATCATCGGCGCGGCGTTCGGCAAGATCATCTCCTCGCTCGTGGCCGACGTCCTGATGCCGCCCATCGGACTGGTCCTCGGCAAGGTGGACTTCAGCAACCTGTACCTCAACCTGTCGACCATGTCGTATCCGAGCCTCGCGGCGGCAAAGGCGGCCGGTGCGCCGACCGTCAACTACGGCATGTTTCTCAACGCTGGGATTGATTTCCTGATCGTGGCGTTCGTCCTCTTCATGGTGATCCGCACGGCGAACCGGATGCAGCAGAAGCTGGCCAAGCCCGAGGTCCCGCCGCCTGAGACCAAGGACTGCCAGTACTGCTATTCCGCGATCCCGGTCAAGGCGACCCGCTGCGGCCACTGCACGTCGAGTCTCTGAGCTGGAGGCGTGATGGAACGCGATGGGATGAGCCGCAGGACCTTTCTCGGCACGAGCGTCCTCGGAGGTGCCCTGGCGGCGACCGATCTGCGGTGGCCGGCGGGGGCCAGGGCGGAAGCTCGCGCCCCTGGTGTCGGCGTCACGACCCACGCGCCGTCGGAGCTCGACGAGATCACCGTGGCGCAGCTCCAGGAGGGGATGCGCACCGGGCGCTGGAGCGCCCGCAGCCTGGCGGAGCAGTACGTGGCGAGGATTGGCGCGACCGACCAGCGGGAAGCGAACCTGCGGTCGGTGCTGGAACTCAACCCGGATGCGCTGACTATCGCCGACGCCCTCGACGCGGAGCGCCGGGCGAAGGGGCCGAGGGGGCCGCTGCACGGGATCCCCGTGCTGATTAAGGACAACATCGACACCGCCGACCGGATGCATACCAGCGCCGGCTCCCTCGCGCTGGCCTCGTCCACCGCGCCCCGCGACTCGTTCGTGGCCGAGCGCCTGCGCGCCGCGGGCGCTGTTCTCCTCGGCAAGACCAACCTGAGCGAGTGGGCCAATTTCCGTGGCCGCCACTCGATCAGCGGGTGGAGCGGGCGTGGCGGTCAGTGCCGGAATCCGTACGTCCTGGACCGCTCGCCCTCCGGGTCGAGCAGCGGCTCGGCGGCGGCGGTGGCTGCGAACCTGTGCGCGATCGCGGTGGGCACCGAGACTGATGGCTCGATCACGTCGCCGGGTTCGGCGTGCAGCCTCGTCGGCATCAAGCCCACGGTCGGCCTGGTGAGCCGCACCGGCATCGTGCCCATCTCCCATAGCCAGGATACCGCCGGGCCGCTGACGCGCTGCGTGGCGGACGCAGCCGCCCTGCTGACGGCCCTCACCGGCGAGGATCCTCGTGACGCCGCCACCCGGGGGAGCGCCGCCCGCACCGCCGACTACACGCGGTTTCTCGATCCGGACGGGCTGCGCGGCCTGAGGCTGGGCATCGCCCGCAAGCGCTACACGGGCGTGCACCGCGGAGTGGACAAGTTGTTCGACGCGGCGCTCTCCGTGCTGCGCGACCGGGGTGCAGTGCTGGTCGACCAGGTTGATCTCACCACCGAGGATCATCTCAAGGATGCGGAGCAGGTCGTTCTCGAGTTCGAATTCAAGGCGGACCTCAATGCGTACCTGGCCGCGCTCGGCCCCCACGCGCCGGTGAAGTCCCTGGCCGACGTCATCGTGTTCAACGACGCCAACCAGGGTTCGGAGCTGCAGCTCTTCGGGCAGGAGACGATGGTGTCGTCCGAGGCGCGGGGGCCGCTCACGAGCCCGGTGTATCGCCAGGCGCTGGCCCGGTGCCATCGCGTGGCGCGGACGCAGGGCATCGATCTGGTCGTGACGCGGCACCGGCTGGACGCCATCGTCTGCCCCAGCTCGACGCCGCAGCGGCAGATCGACTTCGTGGATGGCGACGGCGGAAGCGTGGACTGCACGACGCCCGCCGCGGTCGCCGGTTATCCCCACATCACGGTGCCGATGGGCTACGTGCTCGGCGTGCCGGTGGGGCTGTCGTTCTTCGCCGGCGCGTGGAGCGAGCCGGTGCTGATCAAGGCGGCCTATGCCTACGAGCAGGCCAGCAGGATGCGGCGGGCCCCGCAGTTCCTCCCGACCGTCGTGCCCCCGGCGGCCGGATGACGCTCCAGTACATCTTCTCGACGCTCCGACTCGGCAAGGTCGTGCCGCCGAGCCGGCACGTGCTGAAGGATATCTCTCTGTCGTTCTTCCCCGACGCCAAGATCGGTGTCATCGGCCTCAACGGCGCGGGGAAGAGCAGCCTGCTCAAGATCATGGCCGGCGTGGACACGGACTTCATCGGCGAGGCGCGGCCCGCTCCGGGCATTCGCATCGGGTGGCTGCCGCAGGAACCGAGGCTCGATCCGGCCAAGGACGTGCGAGGCAACGTCGAAGAGGGCGTGGCACCCGTCCGGGCGATGCTCACCGAATTCGAGCAGATCAGCGTGAAATTCGCCGAGCCGATGCCGGACGAGGAGATGAACGCCCTGTTGGAGAGGCAGGGGAATCTCCAGCATCGGATCGACGCCGCGGGGGCCTGGGAGTTGGACCACCACCTCGACGTGGCGATGGACGCGCTGCGCCTGCCTCCCGGTGATGCCGACGTCTCCAAGATCTCCGGTGGCGAGCGGCGCCGCGTGGCGCTGTGCCGGCTGTTGCTCTCGCAGCCGGACATGCTGCTGCTGGACGAGCCGACCAACCACCTCGACGCCGAATCGGTGGCGTGGCTCGAGCGGCATCTCAAGGAATTCCCCGGCTGCGTCATCGCGGTCACCCACGACCGGTACTTCCTCGACAACGTCGCAGGCTGGATCCTGGAGCTGGATCGCGGCGAGGGCATTCCCTGGAAAGGGAACTACTCCGGCTGGCTCGACCAGAAGCAACGCCGGCTCGTCGCGGAGGAGAAGCACGCGTCCGCGCGGCGCCGCACCCTCGAGCGCGAGTTGGAGTGGATCCGGATGGCCCCGCGTGCCCGGCAGGCCAAGTCGAAAGCGCGCATCAACGCGTACGAGTCACTCCTCGCCGATGAGAGCGAGGCGCGCGAGGACACGGCCGAAATCCTGATTCCGGTGCCCCCGCGCCTGGGCGACGAAGTCATCGTCGCCGAGGGTCTCGCCAAGGGCTTCGGCGACCGGCTGCTCTTCGAGAACCTGAGCTTCCGCTTGCCGCGCGGCGGCATCGTGGGCGTCATCGGACCCAATGGCGCGGGGAAGACGACGTTGTTCCGGATGATCGTGGGTCAGGAGAAGCCCGACGCCGGCAAGCTGACGGTGGGCGCGACGGTGCGCACCGCGTACGTGGACCAGAGCCGCGAGGCGCTGGAGGGCACGAAGACGGTGTTCCAGGAGATCTCGGGCGGCCAGGAGACGTTCGAGTTCGGCAAGCGGCAGGTAAACGCACGGGCCTACGCCGCGAGCTTCGGCTTCCGGGGCGCCGAGCAGCAGAAGCAGGTGGCCGATCTCTCGGGCGGCGAGCGGAACCGCCTGCACCTGGCCAAGCTCTTGAAGAGCGGGGGCAACGTCCTGCTCTTGGACGAGCCGACCAACGATCTCGACGTCGATACGCTCCGCGCCCTCGAGGACGCGCTGCTGCGGTTCGCCGGCTGCGTCGTGGTAGTGAGCCACGACCGCTGGTTCCTCGACCGCATCGCGACGCACATCCTGGCCTTCGAGGGGGATGGCGAGGTGTACTGGTACGAAGGCGACTACCAGGGCTACGCTGCGGACTTCAAGCGGCGCAAGGGCGCGTCGGCCGACCAGCCGCACCGGATCCGCTACAAGAAGCTGGTGCACTAAGGCCGCCGTCGGCACCATCACAGCGATCACGGTGTCCAGCTGGGCCGTGGTACCACGCCTTCAAGCTGCTGGGGAAGCAAACCGGGCCTAGACGAACTCCTGGACGAAGAGCTGCGCGGCGATCGGCACCAGTGACGGGTGGTGCACCAGCGCCGACGACACCACCCTGCCCAGGGTCCGCTTCTCGAGCGGGATCCGGTTCACCGTGCGGGCCAGGCGGTTGAAGAAGTCGTCGTCGTACTTATTGATCGCTTCCTTGAGCTTGTAGTACATCGCGTGGGAGTCCCCGAGCAGCTTCATCCACTCGTCGTGGTAGGCCTGCAGGTTCCGCGCCGACGTATCGCCCTCGCCGATGGCGCGGGCCGCGTGCCGGCCGGCCAGCCGCCCGGCCTTCATTGCATTGATGATCCCCCCTCCCGAAAGTGGATTGATCATGTGGGCCGCATCGCCGGCAAGGAGCAAGCCGTCGGTCACCGTCCGCTTGACCGTTACGCCGCTGATGACGCCGCCCACGGTGAGGCCGGTCACCGTGGCGTGCGGAAAGTGGCGCGCCACGTAGTCATCGAGATACTGCCGCACCGTCCGCCCGTCACCCCGCAAGGTGACTACCCCGATTCCCACGTTCGCGACGCCCACCCCCTTCGGGAAGATCCAGGCGTAGCCTCCGGGTGCGACGCCGGGGCCGAAGTGGAGGTAGATGGCGTCGGGGTCGAACTCGATGTTCCCGACCACGTACTGGGCACACGACTCCATGTCGCGCGCCGCCACCCGCGTCTCGAGGCCCGCCCAGCGGCCGACCATGGTCTCCACGCCGTCGGCGCCGATCACCACGCGCGCCGTCACCGTCTCCTCGCCGCCGGGGCCGCGCAACCGCACGCGCCAGTGCCCGCCGCCCGGGCCGTCGGCGCGCTCCAGGCCCACCGCCTCCGTGCTGATGCGGATCGTCGCCCCCGAGCGCGCCGCCCGTTCGGCCAGCAGCGGTTCAAACCTCGTGCGGTCAAGGACGTAGCCGACGTCTCCTTCGGCCAGCTGCACCTGGGTGTCGTCGGGCGCGATGAAGATCACGCGGGTGATCCGGCGGGAAACCCAGGGTGCCCCGTTGGGATCCAGGAACTCTCGCAGGCCGGCGCTCCCGACCCCCTCGGCGCAGCGCACCGGCGAGCCGATGGCCCGGTCGCGCTCGATCAGCAGCACGTCTCCGGCGCCGGCGGCCGCGGCTTCCGAGGCGGCCACGCACCCGGCGGGGCCGGCGCCCACCACCAGGACGTCAGCGGTGCGCATCGGCCATCGCCAAGGCGCCCACCGGGCAGGGGGCGATACACTTCTCGCAGCCGGTACAGGTGACGGCGTCCACCACCAACCCCCGGCGGGTCATATGGATGGCCGCGGGCGGGCAGAGGGGCATGCACAGCCCGCACGCGTCGCACACGTCGTTGTCCACGACGGCGAAGCCCCTCCGAACGGCGTGTGGCATCGGCGCACGTTACCTTCGCTGCGGGAAGGGTGTCAAGCGTAGTGTTGCTTGAGTGGTCGGCGGGGGCTATGTTACCGATGGCTCAACAAGTTACGCCGCTTCCCCTCACCCTCAATCGAGTTGCACTCTGGCATGCGCCTGACGTTTTGGAACCCGGGCTCGTGGATTCCCGCCAATGAGATTGCCGTTGACCTCGGCACCGCGAATACGCTCATCTACGTGCGTGGCGAAGGCATCGTGCTCAACGAACCTTCGGTCGTGGCGCTGGAGAAGACCACCGGGCGCATCAAGGGGATCGGGCTCGAGGCGAAGCGCATGTTGGGTCGGACGCCCGACGGCATTCTGGCGGTGCGACCGCTCAAGGACGGGGTGATCGCCGACTTCGACGTCACGGAGAAGATGCTCCGCTACTTCCTCTCCTCGATCATCAACAAGCATGTCTTCCGCGTGAAGCCCAAAGTGATCGTGTGCGTGCCGAGCGGGATCACCGAGGTGGAGAAGCGCGCGGTGCGCGACAGCGCGCAGTCGGCCGGGGCCAAGGAAGTGTACATGGTCGCGGAGCCGATGGCCGCCGCGATCGGCGTGGGGCTGCCGATCGAGACACCGACGGGCAACATGGTGATCGACATCGGCGGCGGGACCACGGAGATCGCGGTGATCGCGCTGTCGGGCATCGTGTGCGATGCCTCGATCCGCACCGGCGGCGACGAGATGGACATCGCCATCGTGCAGCACATGCGGAAGAACCACAACGTGCTGATCGGCGAGCCGACCGCCGAGCGGATCAAGATCGCGATCGGAAGCGCGGCGCCCGTGGGTGAAGAGCAGGAGATGGAGGTCAAGGGGCGAGACCTGGTCTCGGGGATCCCGAAGACCGTGACCGTGCGTTCGGACGAGATCCGCGCGGCGCTGATGGAGCCGGTGCAGCAGATCGTGGACGCGGTGCGGCGGGCGCTCGAGATCACGCCGCCGGAGCTGGCCAGCGACATCGTGGACCGCGGGATCGTCATGACGGGCGGCGGCTCGCTGATCCGCGGCCTCGACCTCCTGCTGTCGCACGAGACGGGGTTGCCCATCCACGTGGACGAGGATCCGCTCACCTGCGTGGTGCGGGGCACCGGGCGCATCCTCGACGATCCCGAGAAGTACCGCACCGTCCTGACCACCTGACGGGCCGTGCCGATCGGCGCTGAACGTTACGGGTCGCGGGCCGACACGCTCGCCTTCCTCGCCTGCCTGGTGCTGTCCCTCGTCGCCCTCGCCCTTCCGGAAGCCCTGCGCATGCCGATTGCCGCGGCGCTGCGCCGCACCGTGCTGCTCCCCGCGGTGGCCATCGAGTCCCGGGCATCCGCCTCGCGCGAGCAGCGCCAGAACGCCCTCGCGCTCCGTTCCCAACGTGATTCGCTTGCCCTCGCCGCCTCCCAGGTACCGGAGCTGGAAGCGGAGAACGCCCAGCTGCGCGCGCTGCTCCAGCTGCGAGGCCGGCTGGCGACCGGCTTCGTGACGGCGGAGGTCCTGCACCAGACGGGGCTGACCGACGGCCTCACGCTGCTGCTGGCGGCGGGCCGGAGCGACGGCATCACGCCGCTGTCGCCCGTGCTGGCTCCCAGCGGGCTGGTGGGGATGGTGATCGCGGTGGATCCGCACACCAGCGTGGTCATGGCGTGGACGCACCCCGACTTCCGGGCCAGCGCGATGGTCGAGGGTGGCAAGATCTTCGGTGTCGTCGCGGCGCGGCGCGGCGAGACGGCGGGAGAGGTCATGGAGCTGCGCGGGGTGCCCTACCGGGATTCGCTCCCCGCCGGCACGCCCGTCGTCACGTCGGGGCTGGGTGGTGTCTTCCCGCGCGGCATCCCGCTTGGCACGGTCCAGGGGATGTTGAGCGAGTCGGCCGGCTGGGAGCGCACCTATCTGCTGCGACCCGCCGCGCATCCCGCGCAGGTGCGCCACGTGCTCGTGCTGTCTGCCACGCTCGCCGCGGACTCGCTGCAGCCGGCGTTTGACACGGTGCCGAGTCCGCCCGACACGGGTGGAGCGCCGAGGGCCCGGCCGTGAAGCTCGCGACGCCCCGCCTCAAGCTCGCGGCGGTCCTGCTCCTCCTGCTGGCGGCCCACTTCTGGTTGCGGCCACGCGTCTTCCCCGGGCGCTTCGCACCCGACTTCGTGCTCGTGGCGCTGCTGTTCTTCGCCATCCGCTCGCGCCCCGGGGCCGGCGCGGTGGCGGGCTTCCTGGTCGGCCTGCTGATCGACGCGGTAGCGCCGACGACGTTCGGCGCGGCGGCCTTCTCTCTGACCATCGTCGGCTACGCTGCCGGCTGGCTCAAGGCCGTCGTGTTCGCCGACAACCTGCTGGTGAACGCCGTGTTCGTGTTCGCCGCGAGCTGGCTGCGAGATCTCCTCGAGCTGGTGGCCAGCAACGCGCTGCGCAGCGGCGCACTCGGGACGCAGCTGCTCGTGCTTTCCCCCGCCAGCGCCCTCAGCACCTCCGCCGCCGCCGTCGTCGTGCTGCTCCTGTTCCGCGGGTGGCTCCGGTCGGCGCCGGCGTTGTGAGCGACCGGCAGGCCTTTCACCCGTTCGTCCTGGCGCAGCGCGCCGCCGTGGCCCGCAACGCCCTGGCCCTCGTGTTTCTCCTGCTCGCCGGCGCGTTCTTCCGCCTCCAGGTCGTGCAGCACGACCGCTACCGGATGAAGTCGGAATCGAACCGCCTGCGGCCGGTTCGGCTGACCGCGCCGCGCGGCCTCATCCTCGACCGCCACGGCGCCGTCATCGCCGAAAACGTGCCGGGCTATTCGGTGTCGCTGCTGGCGGAGGATGAGGACTCGCTGCGCGCGAGCCTGAAGCGCCTCGACCCGATCGTGCCGCTCGACTCGGCGGCGACGGAGCGCGTGGTGAGCCGCTTCCGGTCGGCGCCGTACGAGCCGACCGTGCTGATCAAGGGCGCGCCTTTCGCCCTTGTGTCGAAGCTGGAAGAGCGGCGCGTGGCGCTCCCCGGGCTGGTGATCCAGACGGAGCCGAAGCGGGACTACCCGGATAGCTCGGGCGTAGCGCACCTGGTGGGGTACGTCGGAGAGGTCAACGAACAGGACCTGGCGGGCGCCTACGCCGGGCGGCGACCGGGCACGATCGTCGGGAAGGATGGCCTCGAGCGGGAATACGAGTCCACTCTGGCGGGCTCCGACGGCGTGCGGTTCGTCGAGGTGGATGCCGTCGGACGCGTGGTGCGCGAGGAGGGTGCCGCCGCCACGCTCCAGGCGGTGCCCGGTCGGGTGCTCAAGACCACGATCGATCTCGGCCTGCAGCGGTATGTCGCCTCCATCTTCCCCCCGGGCAGGCGCGGGGCCATCATCGCGATGGACCCCTGGACCGGGGACATCCTGGCGCTGTATTCGAGCCCCGCTTACGATCCCAACGCCTTCGTCGGCGGCATCTCGGCTGAGCTGTGGGACACCCTCAACTCCGATCCCGGGCGGCCGCTCCTCGACCGCGCGATCGCGGCACGGTACCCGCCCGCCTCCACCTTCAAGCTCGCCACCACCGTGATGGCGCTGCGCGACGGCCTGGTGGATTTCGATTCCCACATGCCGCAGCCGTGCCGAGGCGGCTTCCAGTACGGCACGCGCTTCTTCCAGTGCTGGGACCCACGAGGTCACGGATCACTCAACCTCGAGCAGGCGATCGCCGCGTCGTGCGACGCGTACTTCTACCAGCTCGGCCTGCGGCTCACCGTGAAAGCGATCATCGCGGGCGGCGCCTATCTCGGCTTCAGCACCAGGAGCGGCATCGACCTGCCGGGCGAGGTGCGCCCAGCGTTCCCCGACTCGAACTACTACGATCGGGTGTACGGGCACGGAGGGTGGACGCAGGCGGTGGCGCTGAACCTCGCGATCGGGCAGGGCGAGAACGCGCAGACGCCCATCAACATGGTGCGCTTCTACGCGATGCTCGCCAACGGCGGGCGGGTGGTCCACCCGCACATCCTCGCCGGAACATTCCCGTCCACCGCGAGCGTGGATCTGCCCGACAGCACCTTTCTCGCGATCCGCAACGCCCTGATCGCGGTGGTGGAGCAGGGTACCGCCCGGTCGGTGCGGCTGGCGAGCCTGCGGCTGGCCGGCAAGACCGGCACGGCGCAAAACACGGAGGGGGCGGAAAGCCACGGCTGGTTCATCGGCTTCGCGCCCGCAGACCGGCCCCAGATCGTGGTCGGCGGGATCATCGAGAACATCGGGCACGGCACCGCCGTGGCACCGTACGTCGCCCGCATCATCGAGCGCTACGTCCTCGGCCCCGATAGCGCGGCGCACGGCCGAGGCGCCGAGGCGGTCCCGCTCAAGGTCCCGGAGGACACGACCCCGGCGGTCATGCCGCTCGACAGCACGCGACGCCACCTGGGGACGCGATGATGCTCGGCAAGCTCGACCGGCCCCTGACCGCGGTGACGCTCGGGCTCACCGTGTACGGCATCCTGATCCTCTACTCCGCCGGCCAGACCGACGTCCCGACGTCGGTCGCGCACATCTGGCAGCGTCAGCTCATCTGGCTGGCGGTGGGCGTCACGGCCGCCATCCTGGTGATGCGGTTGTCGCCGCGGCTCCTCGAGTGGGCGGCGCCGGCCTGCTATGCTGCGGGGATCGTCGCGCTCCTGGTGACCCTCGTGATCGGCACCGGGGGCGGAACGGCGGCCTCGGAGCATTCCTGGATCACGCTGGGCGGCCACCGGCTTGGCCAACCGTCCGAGTTCGTGAAACTGACCGTCATCATGATGCTGGCCCGCTATCTCGCGGGCCGGCGCGCCCCGCCGCGCACGCTGCGCGAACTCGTGGTTCCGTGTCTCATCGCCGCGGTGCCGGCCGGTCTCGTCGCCATCCAGCCCGACCTGGGCAGCGCCCTCGTGTTCGGCGGCGTGCTCTTCGCCATGCTGTTCTGGAGTGGGGTGCGCTTCTCGCTCCTAGTGCTGCTCGGTTCGCCGATCGCGTCGCTGTTCCTCGCCTTCTCACCATGGACCTGGGGCGCGTGGATCGTGCTGCTCGGCGTACTGCTCATCATCTGGCGGCCGTTCGTCTGGGAGGGGCTCGCGGTTCTCGGAGCCAACCTGGGGACGGGCATCATCGCCTTGCCGCTGTGGCGGCGGCTCGCGGTCTACCAGCAGCACCGGTTCCTCTCCTTCCTCAATCCCGAACTCGACCCGCGGGCAACTGGATGGCACATCATCCAGTCCAAGATCGCGATCGGGAGCGGCGGCTGGCTGGGCAAGGGCTTCACGATGGGTTCCCAGAAGAGGCTGGCCTTTCTGCCGGCCCAGCACACCGACTTCATCTTCTCGGTGGTTGGCGAGGAGCTGGGACTCGTCGGCGTGCTGGTGGCGCTGGCGCTCTTCTTCTTGCTCCTCGTCATCCTGATCCGGGTAGCCCGCAGGAGTCCGGACGCCTTCGGGAGCCTGGTGGCCTTCGGGATCGCGGGGGTGTTTCTTACCCACATCTTCGAGAACATCGGCATGACGGCCAATGTGATGCCCATCACCGGCATCCCCCTGCCGTTCTTCAGCTACGGCGGCTCGTTCCTCCTGGCCTGTTACGTCGCGGTCGGGCTGGCCATGCGGGTGGCCCAGGAAGGAAAGGAGCTTGGCTATCGTGAGTCATAGCAATGACTTAGAATCTTGGTCTAGCGCTGCGCGGGCACCCTTTCCAGATTGAGCGGTCCCCCGGGAGGCCCTCCAGGGCTCCCGACAGCCTCCTTCAATCCCCAATCCATGGCCTGGTTCCGCAAAGACCGACGACCTCGCACGTCTCAACGTGAGCGGCTGGAAATCCCGGCCGACGTCTGGGACAAGTGCGAGGAATGCGGCCACGTCGATGTCAAAGAGAAGTTCGAGCGGGGATTCGGGGTCTGTCCCTCGTGCGGCCACCATCGCCGCATTGACGCCGCCCAGTACATCGCCCTGCTCAGCGACGAGGGCAGTTGGACTCCGGTGGACCAGGGACTTCGCTCTGTGGACGCGCTGGGCTTCGAGAACTACCGCGATCGGCTCGCCGTGGCGCTGAAGAAGGCGGGGCGTGAGGACGCGGTGCGGACGGGCACCGCGACGCTGGAGGGGGAGCCGATCGCGCTGGCGGTCATGGACTTCAAGTTCATGGGCGGATCGATGGGGTCGGTGGTGGGGGAGAAGATCGTCCGGATTGCCCGGCGGGCGCTCGAAGGGCCGATCCCGCTCATCATCGTCTCGGCCTCTGGCGGCGCGCGGATGCAGGAGGGTGTCCTCTCGCTGATGCAGCTGGCCAAGACGTCGGTGGTCGTGGCCCAGCTGCGTGAGCGAGGCGTGCCCTTCATCTCGGTGCTCACCGATCCCACGACGGGCGGCGTGTCCGCCTCGTTCGCCTTCCAGGGCGACGTGATCATCGCGGAGCCGGGGGCGGTCATCGGTTTCGCGGGCGCGCGGGTCATCAAGCAGACCATCGGCCAGGATCTGCCCGAGGGGTTCCAGACGGCGGAGTTCCTGGTGGAACACGGGATGATCGACGCGGTCGTGCCGCGCTCCCAACTCGGTCCGACCTGCGCGCAGCTGGTGCGCCTGCTGCTGGGCAAGGCACCGCCGACCCTGGAGCACGTCTCCTGACGATCCAGTCGTTTGAAGACGCCTGCCGGTTTCTGTTTCCCAGGACGACCAATGGCATCAAGTGGGGCCTCGAGACGACCGAGGCCCTCCTGGCCACGCTGGGGCATCCCGAGCGGCATTTCGCGGCCGTCCATGTCGGGGGCACCAACGGCAAGGGGTCGACCTGCACGATGCTGGCGGAAATGCTTCTCGCGGCCGGCCATCGGGTGGGGCTCTACACCTCGCCGCACCTGGTGTCGTTCCGGGAGCGCATCACCGTGGATCGCGCGGCGATCTCGGAGGAGGCGGTGACGCTGTGGGCCTCGCGCCTGGAGGAGCCCGCGCTCCGGCACGGGGCGACCTTCTTCGAGGTCGCGACGGCGCTGGCGTTCGCCGACTTCGCCGCGCGCGGTGTGGAGGTCGCGGTCGTGGAGGTCGGCCTGGGTGGGCGGCTCGATGCGACCAACGTCCTCCGGCCGCTGGCGAGCGGCGTGACGCGGATCGCCGTGGAGCACGCCGAGTACCTGGGGTCGGACCGGGCCGGCATCGCGCGGGAGAAGGCCGGGATCGCCAAGCCGGAGACGCCTTTCGTGACGACCGAGTCGGATTCGGAGATCGCGGCGGTGCTGCTCGCGGAGGCGCGGAGGCGTGGCGCGGTGGCCGAGCGGCTGGATCCGGCGGTGTGTCTTGGCGGCGTCGCCGCCGGCCCGCGCGGCGTGCGGTTCGACGCGGTGACGCCGCAGCGGCGGTACCAGGGCCTCGAGCTCGGGCTCGCCGGCGCCTACCAGGCCGAGAACGCCCTGCTCGCGCTGCGGCTCGCGGAGCTGGTGAGCCCGTCGTGGCCGGTGGAGGAGGGCGCCGTTCGCGCCGGGCTGCGCCGGGCCCGGGTGCCGGGCCGCTTCGACCGGCGGGGCCGCTGGATCTTTGACGTGGCCCACAACCCCGACGGTGCGCGGGCACTGGTCGAGGCGATCCGCACGGCCGCACCGGCCCGGCCGCTCGTGGCCGTGGTCGCCGTGCTGCGCGACAAGGCGTGGAAGGAGATGCTGGAACTGCTGGGAGGGGCGGTCGACGAGCTGGTGCTGACGCGGGCACCGAGCGCACCACCGGACCGGGCCTGGGACCTCGATGAGGTGTCGGCGTGGGCGCGGGGACGGGGATTGGCGGCCTCCGCGCTGCCGGAGTTCGATGCGGCGTTGGCCCACGCAGGGCGTCTGGGGGAGACCGTGCTCGTGACGGGCTCCTTCCATACCGTCGGGGACGCGCTCTGTCGCTTGCCCGGCGCTCCGCCGGTCGGCTAGATTTTCGCATGCCAGTGAGCGCTCTGCCGGGGTTTCGCGACGTCTTTCCCGACGCCCTGGCGCGGCGCCGGCGCATCTTCGCCGTCTGGCGCGACGTCGCTGCCCGTTACGGCTTCGAGGAGTACGACGGCCCGCCGTTGGAACCCGTCGAGCTGTACACCAGGAAGAGCGGCGATGAGATCGTCGAGCAGCTCTACCGCTTCACGGACAAGGGCGACCGCGACGTCGCGCTGCGCCCGGAGATGACGCCGACGCTGGCGCGCATGGTGGCGCAGCGCGCCTCCCAGCTCAAGAAGCCCATTCGCTGGTTCTCGATTCCGCAGCTGTTCCGCTACGAGCGACAGCAGCGCGGGCGGTTGCGCGAGCATTTCCAGCTCAACATGGACATCATCGGCGAGCCAGGCGCGTTGGCGGACGCCGAGGTGATCGCCGCCTCCGTGGACATCGTGCGCTCGCTCGGCTTCGGGCCGCAGGACGTGCGTGTCCGCCTGTCGGACCGGCGGATTCTCGCCGCTGCGCTGGTGAGCGACGTCGGCTTGCCGGCCGCGGAGTTGAGCGGTGCGCTGTCGGCCATCGACCGATTGGAGCGGAACCCGGAGGCCGTGGCGCAGTGGGTCGCCGAGCGCGCCTTCCCGCCCGCGGTGGCCGAGGCGCTGGCGGCGTTCGTCGCCACGCTCGACTCGCCGGCGGGTCTGCTCGCGCGGGACGCGGCGCGGCCGCTGCGGGAGTGCCTGCAGGGGCTCGAGTCGATGGGGTTGGCGTCGTTCGTGGACGTGGATTTCCGGATCGTGCGCGGGCTGGCGTACTACACGGGCATCGTGTTCGAGCTGTTCGACGCCAAGCGTGCCCTGCGGGCCATCTGCGGCGGCGGGCGCTACGACGAACTCCTCAAGCAGGTGGGTGGGGTCGACCTGCCGTGCGTAGGGTTCGGGATGGGCGACGTGGTGCTGGGCGAGCTTTTGGGCGAGCGCGAGGGGCCGCCCAAGAGCGACCCGTCGGTAACGGTGTTCGTCGCGGCGGTGGGCGACGAGGATCGCCCGGCCGCCTTGGGCCTCGCCCACGCGCTGCGCGACCGCGGCATCGGGGTCGAGTTCGCCCTCAAGCGTCAGGCATTGGGCAAGCAACTGGAGCTGGCCGTGGCGCGCGGTGCGCGCGCCGCGGTGGTCATCGGTCCCACGGAGCGCGCGACCGGTGAGGCAGTGGTGCGTCTGCTCGGCCCGGGGACGGAGCGGCACGTGTCGTTCACTCAACTGGCAAAGGACTATGTCTTCTAGAATCCTCACGCTCGTCCTGGCGCTGGCGCTGGCCGGCTGCGCGGTCGAGCATGGCAACCAGCCGCCCCGCCAGCCCGCGGGCGGCGCGCAGCAGAATGCCGGCGCGGCCCGGCAGGGTGGGGCGCCACCCGGACCGATGCACCAGGTGTTCGCCCGGACGCGGGATACGGTTGCACGCGGCGTCGAACGGATGAGCTTGAGCCTGATGCTGGCGCCGGAGGCCGACCGGTCGGCACAGCAGGCCACGATGCAGGCGGTGCTCGACGCCCAGCGGCGCGACGACAGCTCGCTGGCGGCGATCCGCGTTCTGGGCTTCTTCCCGCCGCCGGCCGGCCACAGTCCTCATCCGGGCGGATCGCCGATGGTCCCCTCCGCGATTCTCGAGTGGGTGCCTGCCGGGGGCTGGAACGCCGTGACCGCCCGGAACGCGCACGAAGCCCACACCACGGACGCGCTGTTCGTGTCCGACATGCCGAACCATCAACAGATGCCCGGAGCCGGGGCGGCACGGTGAGCCAGGAGCAGGGCATCACGCCGCGGGCCAAGGATTTCAGCGCCTGGTACAACGATGCCGTGATGCGCGCCGAGCTGGCGGACTACTCGCCGGTGCGGGGCTGCATGGTCATCCGTCCCAACGGCTACGCCATCTGGGAGCTGATGCAGCAGGCGCTGGACCGGATGTTCAAGGACACCGGCCACCGCAACGCCTACTTTCCCCTGTTGATCCCGCAGTCGTTCCTGGAGAAGGAGGCCGAGCACGTCGAGGGCTTCGCCCCCGAGGTGGCGGTGGTGACGCGGGCCGGGGGCAAGGAGTTGGACGAGCCGCTGGTCCTGCGCCCCACTTCGGAGACGATCATCTACGACTCGTTCGCGAAGTGGATCCACTCGTACCGCGACTTGCCGCTCCTCATCAACCAGTGGGCGAACATCGTGCGGTGGGAGATGCGCACGCGGCTGTTCCTGCGGACGACCGAGTTCCTGTGGCAGGAGGGGCACACCGCGCACGTGGACGAAGCCGACGCGGAGCGGGAGGCCAGGAAGATGCTGGCCGTGTACCGCCGGTTCGCCGAGGAGTGGATGGCCATGCCGGTCCTGACCGGCGTGAAGACCGACAGCGAGAAGTTCGCCGGCGCGCTGCGGACCTACGCGGTCGAAGCGCTGATGCAGGACAACAAGTCAATCCAGGCGGGCACGACGCACAACCTCGGCCAGAACTTCGCCAAGGCGTTCGGCGTCCAGTACCAGACGGCGGAAGGCGGGCTCGACTTCGTCTGGAACACGTCGTGGGGCGTGTCCACGCGGCTCATCGGCGGCCTGGTGATGACGCACGGCGACGACGTCGGCATCATCTGCCCGCCGCGGCTCGCGCCGGTGCAGGTGGTCGTGGTTCCGATCTACAAGTCGGATACGGAGCGCTCCGCCGTGAGTGAGGTGACCGAGGAAGCGGTCCGCGTCCTGCGGGGCGCCGGCCTGCGAGTTGAGCTGGATGCCCGCGAGGGGATGAAGCCGGGCGCGAAGTACTACGAGTGGGAGGGGCAGGGCGTCCCGCTCCGGCTCGAGGTCGGGCCGAAGGATGTGGCGAAGGGTCAGGTGTTCGCGGCCCGCCGCACCGGAGGCAAGTCGCCCATTCCGCTCGCCGAGCTCGCGGACGGGGTACGGCGGGCGCTGGACGAGATCCAGGCGGGCCTCTACCGGGCGGCCCAGGAGCGGCGCGAGGCCAATTCCCGTCGCGGCGTGTCCCGGGACGAGCTGGTGGCGATGATGGCCGGCCCGGGTGGGTTCGCCTACGGCGGGTTCTGCGGGCGGCTCGAGTGCGAGGTGGCCATCAAGGACGCGACCAAGGCGACGGTGCGGGTGCTGCCCGACGAGGAATTCCGCTCCCCGACGCCTCCGGCCACGTGCGTGTGGTGCGGCTCGCCTTCGGTCGTGGAAGCGGTGTGGGCGAAGGCGTACTGAAGGTGAGCGCGACGCAGCGCATCCTCATCATCGACCTGGGTGCGCAGTACACGCAGTTGATCGCCCGCCGGGTCCGCGAGGCCCACGTCTACTGCGAGATCCACCCGCCGGCGCGGGACACGGCGTGGATCCGTGCGTTCGCTCCCACGGGGATCATCCTCTCCGGGGGTCCCAGCTCCGTCTACGACCAGGATGCGCCTACCGCCGACCGGGCGCTGCTCGACCTCGGCATTCCGGTGCTCGGCATCTGCTACGGCATGCAGCTGCTGGCCCACCTGGCCGGCGGCGCCGTGCGTCAGGCGGGGGAACGGGAGTACGGTCGTGCCGACATTGAGATCCTGAAGGGCGAGGGGCTGTTCGAGGGCTTCGCACCCGGCTCGCGCACGCCGGTTTGGATGTCGCACGGCGACCGCGTGGACGTGGCCCCGCCCGGCTGGGAGGTGCTGGCCAGCAGCGCCAACACCCCGGTGGCCGCGTTCCGGCATGGCACCAAGCCGCTGTTCGGCGTGCAGTTCCATCCGGAGGTCGTGCACACGCGGCGTGGCCCGGAGATCCTGCAGAACTTCCTGTTCCGGATCTGCCACGCCAAGCCGGACTGGACGCCAGGCCACTTCGTCGAGCGCACGGTGCGGGAGGTGGCGGAACGCGTGTCCACGGGCCGGGCCATCTGCGGTCTGTCGGGCGGCGTGGACTCCGCCGTCGCCGCCGCCCTCGTACAACGCGCGATCGGCCGGCGGTTGACGTGCATCTTCGTGGACCACGGGCTCCTCAGGCGCGGGGAGCGCGAGCAGGTGGAACGCACGTTCCAGGGGGAGCTGGAGACGGATCTCAGGGTCGTGGATGCGTCGCGACGCTTCCTGGATGCGCTCGCGGGTGTCACGGACCCGGAGGAGAAGCGGCGCCGTATCGGCCACACCTTCATCGACGTGTTTGAGGAGGCGGCCCGCGAGGTGGGTCCCGACGTCGGGTACCTGGTCCAAGGCACGCTCTATCCCGACGTGATCGAGTCAGCCTCGCCGCGTGGAGGTCCGTCCGCCACCATCAAGACACACCATAACGTCGGCGGCCTCAGGCCCAATCTGCCCTTCGCGCTGATCGAGCCGCTGCGCGAGTTGTTCAAGGACGAGGTGCGCCAGGTCGGCAGGGAGCTGGGCTTGCCGGAAGAGATCGTGCGGCGGCATCCCTTTCCGGGGCCCGGGCTCGCGGTGCGGATCCTGGGGCCGGTGGATGCGGAGCGGGTCGCCACCCTCCAGCACGCGGACGCGATCTATCTCGAGGAGATCCGTGCCGCGGGGCTGTACGACGAGATCTGGCAGGCGTTCGCGGTGCTCCTGCCGGTGCGATCCGTGGGCGTGATGGGCGACTTCCGGACCTACGCGGACGCCATCGCCCTGCGCGCGGTGACGAGCCAGGACGGGATGACGGCGGACTGGTACCAGTTCCCCCACGACGTGCTGGGGGGCATCGCGACTCGGATCATCAATGAGGTGAAGGGCGTCAACCGCGTGGTCTACGACGTCAGCTCGAAACCGCCCGCGACGATTGAGTGGGAATGAAAACGCGGGTGTAGGGTGTGAGGGTGTAGGGTATAGGGTCCTCCCTACTGCTCACTGGTCTGCAGTCCGACCCCTCGCACCTAACAACCACTCGCAACTTCGCGTCTCGCAACTCTACTGTCTTCTAGAGTCCCTTTTCTTCTACCAGCTTGAGGAATTCGTCGGGCGTCTGCAGCGATGCCAACCTGCGGGGCACGTCCTCCTCCTTCGCGAACTGCGCGATCCTCCCGAGCACCGGCAAGTACTGGTTCGAGACCTCGAGCGGCGGGGCCACGATCAGGAAGAAGAACTGGGCCGGCTTTTCGTCGATCGACTTGTACTCGACACCCTCAAGCCGCCGCCCGAAGGCCAGCCGCAGGTTGTTCACCACCAGGGACCGGCAGTGGGGGATCGCGATGCCGTGGCCGATGCCCGTCGAGCCGAGGTTTTCCCGGCGCTTGAGCATCTTGTAGAGCATCCCCTCGGCCTTGTCGTCGAGCTTGAGCAGTCGGATCAGCTCCTTCAGCACCTCGTCCTTGGTGCGGGCGGCGAGGGAGAGGCTGATCGCGTCGTCGCGCAGGAATTCGCGTAGCAGCATGCTCAAAAGCTACCGAGGACCGTAGAGGCGGTCAAACGGCCCGTTGCCTCCCCTCGGGCCGCGTCGTAGCTTGCGGCCCATGGAGTTCCCGTACCCCCTGGGTGTGTCCGTCCCGCTCTTCCTGGCGCCAATGGCGGGCGTTTCGGAGGCGCCGTTCCGGCTGCTGTGCCGCCGCTTCGGCGCCGACGTGGTCGTGTCCGAGTTCCTCTCATCGGAGGGGCTGCGGCGCGGCAGCGATCGCACACTGCGGATGGCCGGTTTCGAGGCCGAGGAGCGTCCGATCGGGATTCAGATCTTCGGCTCGGAGCCGGCGGCGATGGCGGAAGCAGCGGCGCTCGTCACCGATGTCTTCGCCCCGGACTTTGTCGACATCAACTTCGGCTGTCCCGTCAAGAAGGTGGTGAAGCGGAACGGCGGCTCGGGGTGCCTGAAGGACCTCGGCCTGGTGCAGCAGATCATCCGCGCGGTCGCGGGCGCGACCCGGCTGCCGGTGACGGTGAAGATCCGGTCCGGCTGGGACGAGTCGCTCCGCGACCCGGTCGGCATCGCGCTGCGCTGCCAGGAGGCGGGCGCGCGGGCGCTGACGCTCCATGCCCGCACCCGGACCGAGATGTTCTCGGGCTCGGCCCGGTGGGACGAGATCGCCGCCGTGGTGGAGGCGCTGGAGATTCCGGTGATCGGGAACGGGGACGTGACCACGGCCGCAGACGTGGTCCGGATGCGCCGAGAAACCGGCTGTGCCGGCGTGATGATCGCCCGGGGCGCATTCGGCAATCCATGGATCTTCCGTGACGCGCGCGCGCTGCTGGACGGGCGTCCGGTGCTCCCTGCGCCCAGTGCGGAGGAGCGGTTCCGGACGGCGCTGGAGCACGCGCGACTGACCCGCGCCGTGGACGGCGATACACCCAAGACGGCGATGGAATTCCGCAAGCATCTCGGGTGGTACGCCCGCGGTCTGCCGGGCGCGGCGGCCCTGCGCGAGCGGCTGCACCGGGTCGCCACGCTCGCGGAGGTGGAGCAGATCTTCTCCGAGTACCTGGCGAGCGGCGCGATCCTCGCTCCGGCGTGACCGGCGCACCCCTGTGGCTGCTCGGCGTCGCGATGGGCGCCGCGGCGGGGTGGGCGGCCGGGTTGGCGTACGGCTCGCGGCGGCGGGGCGCGGAAGCCGAGCCTTCCGGGGACCGCTCGCCCGGTCAGCTCCGGGCGGCTGACGCCGTCGCCGGGCTGCCAGTCGACGCCAGCCCCGGACATCTCGCCCGCGTGCTCGCCGATCGCGCATCCGAGCAGTTGGGGCTCCCGTGCGTCGTTGTGCTACGGGATGTGGACGGCGGTCCGATGACCATTGTTGCCGTCTCGGATGGCTGCGACCCGCGCCTCATCGGGTATCTCGTGCAGCCGGACTCCCCAGCGGGCCGCGCGATCACCGATGACACGCCCACGGTGGCGCTGGCAGACGAGGCGGTGGTGCAGGGGGGGCCGCGGGACCGGCGCCGGCCGCTCCGCGGGGGCGTCGCGGTGCCGCTCCGCCACGGCTCCTGGGTCCACGGAGCGCTCCTGGCGTTGGGCGAACCGCCCCTGGCCCCAAACGCCGCCGTGGCGGAGCTGGAGAAGCTGGCGCGGCGCTTCGGTCCTGTGCTGGGTCCGGCGCATGCCGTCGCCATCGCCGAGCACACGGCGGAGACCGACGAGCTGACCGGCCTGGCGAACCGGCGTTTCCTCAAGAGGGAAATGGGCACCGGGGATGCCGCGCGCTCGGCGCTGGTGATGCTCGACCTGGATCACTTCAAGCACATCAACGATACGCTTGGACATGATGGCGGGGACAAGGCCCTCAAGCACGTCGGGGGCCTGCTCAAGACTGCCCTCCGTGGCGGCGACGTGGCGGCCCGGGTCGGAGGCGAGGAATTCGCCGTGTGGCTGCCCGGCGCGGACATGGCCCTCGCGCTCGAGGTGGCCGAACGCCTGCGCGCCCTCATCGAAGGGAAGCCATTCCGATTCGGCGGTGCGGAGTACCCGCTGACCGTCTCGTGCGGCGTCTCGGCGTCGCCGGTGCCCATTCCGAGCCCCGAGAATCTCATGACCACCGCCGACAAGGCCCTGTACCGCGCCAAGCACGAGGGGCGCAATCGGGTCGTGGCGACCGGCGGGAAGGGTGGCTAGATTTCGGGCATCGCCTGGGGGCGACAGGATTCGACGGGTGTCGTGGGGCGGTGGCAGCGTGCCGAGGTTCCTAGATCCTCGTTAATCCTCTGGGAAACGTTCAAATGCCAACGCAGACTTCGCGCTGGCTGCGTAAAGCTTAACCGCTTTGCGCACCTGCCCGAGATGGAGCCCGCCTGAGGCGACGCTCGGGTATCGAAAAGTCAGGCTGGTCGTGCGTGGCGCCTCGGCGCGCGCGGCGAGATTGCACCGGGGCGGGGCCGTGGGCAGGTTGCTCGTGAACCGGCTGGCGGTCGCGGCATGAATCGCGAGCTACGCACGTAGAAGCTGCTGCGGATCGCTGCTCGGACCGGGGTTCGATTCCCCGCGCCTCCACTTGCTGACGGAGCCAGGCCCTGCCTGGCTCTTTCGCTTTTCCCGCCCGCGCGTAGCTTCGGGGTCGAACTACTTCCCGGAGCGAGCATGGCAGCACCCGAGCCCCAAGTCACCACGGCCGCCACATACACCCCGGTCCTCACGGACCTGCTGCGGCTGATCCGCGCCCCCTTCGCCCCGCACGGCGTGTTCGAGGAGCAGCGGGACAAGCCCACGTTCTGGCTTCCGTGGATCGTGTTGAGCGCCCTGTTTGCGCTTGTCATGGTCTTCATGCTGCCGATCTCGATCCAGGTCGCCCGGGCCGCGGCTGCGGCGAAAGGCAGCCCGCTGCCCGATGCGGCGCTCGGCATCATCAAGATCTCGACGCTGGTGGGCCCGGCGATCGGGCTGCTGATCGGCGTGCTGATCAGCGCCGTCGTGCTCTATTTCGCCCTGATGATCACGGGCGCGGAGGCTCGGTTCAAGGGACTGATGACGGTGTCGATCTTCGTGGCGCCGATCACGGTCCTGCAGACCGCCATCACGACGCTCATGCTCCGGATGAGGGGCGTGGAATCCATCCAGAGCCCGGCTGATGCGCAGCAGTCGCTCGGCCTGGACCTGCTGTTCCCGGTGGACTTCACCCAGGCGCACCGCGCCCTGGCGGCACTCCTCAAGGGGATCGGCCCGTTCGAGATCTGGGCCCTCGTCATCACCGCCCTGGGGCTGATGGCGCTCGAGAAGGTGCCGAAGAACAAGGCTTGGACGGCCGCCGTCGTGTCCTTCGTGATAGGGCTGTTGATCCGGGCGGGCAGCACTCTGATCTTCAAGGCAGGCTGACAAAGCAACGGGCCGGGCCTCGCATGGAGGCCCGGCCCGGACTGGTTACGCCGTCGGCGCGTGGCGGTCAGCCGCGGCGGTAACGCCAACCCGCCCAGGCGCGCCGCCACGGGCGACGATGCCCGGCATAGCGCGGCCCGGCGTACCGGGCTACTACCACACGCCGCACCAACGGACGCCGAAGCGCACCGGCACGCCATCCGTAGCCCACCGCATAGCCGCGTTGCCATCCCATGCCGGCCATCCGCCACTGTGCAGCTTGCCGCCAGCGCATCTGCCGCTGCAGCGCGCCTCTCCGCTCGACCCACTGGGCGGCGAACCGCATCTCGCCCCGGCGATGCGGGGTCTGCGCCGCCAACGGGGAGGCGAACGCCAGGATACCCAGCACGCCGATTGCCGCGCGAATTCTCGATGTGACGTTCCTCACGCCTCCCTCCTCCCGTCTGGAGCTTCCCGCCTCACGCCCTATCTGACGGCGCCGGCCGGGCGCCGTTAAGCGCAGCCGATCGGCGGGGAGGCGGGAAAGACAAAGGGCCGCGCCCCAGAAACGGGGGCCCGGCCCTTCGTCACTCCACCCGCAGGCTACTTCTGGTGCTGGCGTGCTGGTTGCGCCTGCGTCCGCCGGTGATACTCCCGTAGCACCGAGTGGAGCTGCTCCTGCTGCCGCGGCGTCAGGATCGCGTCCACCGAGTCGAGCGCAGTCTCGTTGTTCGCCTTGAGCTGCTGCACGATGGGCTGGAGCTGCGGCGCGAGACTCCGGCGCTGCGCCGGCTCCATGGCGCGCAACGGCCGCCCGCCCGTGACCTGCTGCCACTGGGCGCGGAGTGGCGCATTCGCGGTATCGAGCCGGTCCGCCACCTCACGGACGCGGTCGACCTGCTTGGGGGTCAGGTGCAGGGCGCGGGCGTGGTTGGCGATGTAGCGGGGCACGCTGGTGGACTTGGTCACCTCCGCCGCCGCATAGGCGGAGTCCTTCACCTGGGCCGCGTTCTTCGCCTTGCCGGAGTCCTGGGCCTGAGCCGACAGGCTCCGGGGTGCGGCCATAACAAGGGCTGCCAGCGCCACGCCGGCGGTTGCCAGGAAACGCTGGGTAGTGCGTCGCATCATGGGTTGGTCCCCTTCCAAGAGCGTTGCCCGCCGCGCGCGGCTGCGGGTGCGGTTCCGAAGCTCACACCGTGGAGCCGGTCCGGTCCTCGCCACCCTTTTCCTTGAGCGCGGCCTGGGCAGCCGCCAGCCGGGCGATCGGCACCCGGAAGGGCGAGCATGACACGTAGTTCATCCCGATGTCGTGGCAGAACATCACGCTCGACGGCTCTCCGCCGTGCTCGCCGCAGATCCCGACCTTGAGGTCCTTTCGCTTGCCCCGCCCCAGCTCGATGCCGAGCTTGACCAGCTTGCCGACACCCTGTTGGTCGAGCACCTGGAAGGGGTCGTTGGCGAGAATGCCGGCCTCGACGTAGGCGGGCAGGAACCGACCCGCGTCGTCGCGCGAGAGGCCGAACGTGGTCTGGGTGAGGTCATTCGTGCCGTAGGAGAAGAACTCCGCCACGCCCGCGATCTCGTCGGCGGTGAGCGCGGCCCGCGGCAGCTCGATCATCGTGCCGGCCAGGTAGGCCACTTCGCGCTTGGCCTTGGCAAAGACCTCGGCGGCGACGCGCCGCACGATGTCCACCTGGTTCTGCAGCTCCGCGACGGTGGCCACGAGCGGCACCATCACCTCCGGAATCACCTTGACGCCCTTCGCGGCCACATTCACGGCGGCCTCGAAGATGGCCTGCGCCTGCATCTCCGTGATCTCGGGGTAGGTGATGCCGAGACGGCACCCCCGGTGACCGAGCATCGGGTTGGCCTCGCGCAGCGACTCCACGATAGCGGTGAGCTGCGCCGCGCTGATCCCCATCTGCTTGGCCAGCGCCGCGACCGCTTCCGGCTCGTGGGGCAGGAACTCGTGCAGCGGGGGATCGAGGAGCCGGATGGTGACGGGGTAGCTGTCCATCGCGGTGAAGATCCCTTCGAAGTCGCCGCGCTGCATCGGCAGGAGCTTGGCCAGCGCGCGCCGCCGGCCCGCGACGTCCTGCGCCACGATCATCTCGCGCATCGCCGCGATCCGGTCTCCCTCGAAGAACATGTGCTCGGTACGGCAGAGACCGATGCCTTCGGCCCCGAACTCCCTCGCCCGCCGCGCATCGAGCGGCGTGTCGGCGTTGGCCCGCACCTTGAGCCGCCGCGCCCGGTCGGCCCACTTCATGAAGCGGGCGAACTGGCCGGACATCGTGGGCTCGACCAGGGGCACCTGGCCTTCGATGACGCGCCCGGTGGAGCCGTCGAGCGTGACCCAGTCGCCCCGCTTGATCTGGCGCCCACCGGCGCGGAACAGGCCGGCGGCCTCGTCCACCTCCACGGCCTTGGCGCCCACCACGCAGCACTTGCCCATCCCGCGCGCCACCACCGCCGCGTGCGACGTCATCCCGCCCCGGGCGGTGAGAATGCCCTTGGCCGCGTTCATTCCCTTGATGTCCTCCGGCGACGTCTCCGCGCGCACCAGGATGACCGCCTTGCCCTGTTTCGCCCAGTCAAAGGCCTCGTGGGCGTCGAAGACGACCTGGCCCGCCGCGGCCCCCGGCGAGGCTGGAAGCCCGGTCGCGAGGACCGTGCACTTGGCTGCGGGATCCACCATCGGATGCAGCAGCTGGTCGAGCGCCTCCGGAGAGACGCGCAGCAGCGCCTCGTCCTCGGTCAGCATCTTCTCGTCCACCATGTCCACCGCGACGCGCACGGCCGCCGACCCGGTCCGCTTGCCGTTCCGGGTCTGGAGCAGGAAGAGCTTGCCGCGCTCCACGGTGAACTCGAGGTCCTGCATGTCGCGGTAGTGCTTCTCCAGGCGCTGGTACGTCTCGACCAGCTGCTGGTAGGCGGGGGGGAACTTCTTGGCCATCAGCTCCACGGGCTCGGGAGTCCGGATGCCCGCGACGACGTCCTCGCCCTGCGCGTTCACCAGGAACTCGCCGAAGAACCGCTTCTCACCCGTAGACGGATCGCGAGTAAAGGCGACGCCGGTCCCGGAGTCCTCGCCGAAGTTGCCGAACACCATCGCCATCACGGAGACCGCGGTGCCGAGGGTCTCGGGGACGTGATGAATGCGCCGGTAGGCCACCGCGCGGTCGCCCATCCAGGAGCGCCACACCGCCTCGATGGCGCCCCACAGCTGCGCTTGGGGCTCCTCGGGGAAGCCGCCGGGGAGCAGCGCTTTGAGCGCGGCCTTGTACTCGCCGACCAGCACCTTGAGGTCCTCGGCCGGCAGGTCGATATCCCGCTCGACCTTGCGGAGCTTCTTCTTGGCGGTGAGGAGCGGCTCGAAGGGGCTGCGGCTGCCCTTCAGCCCCAGCACGACGTCGCCGTACATCTGGACGAAGCGCCGATAGGCGTCGTAGGCGAACTGCGGGTTGCCCGTCTCCTTCGCGAGGGCCGCGGCCACCGCGTCGTTCATCCCCAGGTTGAGGATCGTGTCCATCATCCCGGGCATCGACACCGCAGCGCCGGAGCGCACGGACACCAGGAGCGGCTTCGTCGCCGCCCCGAACTTGCGCTCCATCACTTCTTCGACGCGCTTGAGGCTCGCCTCCACCTCGGCCTTCAGCTCCGGGGGGTAGGTCTTGTTGGCGATGTACTCGTTGCACAGCTCGGCGCTGATCGTGAAACCGGGGGGCACCGGAATGCCGAGGTTGGTCATCTCGGCGAGGTTCGCGCCCTTGCCGCCCAGGACGGTCTTCATCTGGGCCGTGCCGTCGGCGTGACCGGCACCGAAGAAATAGACGTAGCGACTCATACCAGACCTTTGTGAGTGCGTTCACGCCCGGCCTCGAGGCGCAGCTTGGCTGCGTCCGCAGGCACGGACGTGGGATAATGCGTGGAGAAACAGGCGTGGCAGAAACGGCCGGGCTCGCGGGCGCTGGCACCCACCATTCCCTCGAGCGAGAGGTAGCCGAGGGAGTCGACGCCGAGGAAGGTACGGATCTCCTCGACCGAGTGCGTCGCGGCGATCAACTCGTCGCGATTGGGCGTGTCGATGCCGTAGTAGCACGGCCCGATGATCGGGGCGGAAGCGACGCGGAAATGCACCTCCCGCGCCCCGGCGCGGCGGACCATCTCCACCAGGCCACGACTGGTGGTGCCGCGTACGATGGAGTCGTCCACGATGACGACGCGCCGGCCGGCCAGCACTTCGCGCACCGTGTTGTACTTGATCTTCACCTTGGCGTCGCGTCCCGCCTGGACCGGGTGGATGAACGTCCGGCCGACATAGTGATTGCGGATGAGCGCGTGCTCCAGCGGGATCCCCGATTCGTCCGAGAACCCCAGCGCCGCCGCGTTCGACGAATCGGGCACGGAGAAGACGCAATCGCAGCCGTCCGCCGGGTGCTCGCGGGCCAGCTGGCGGCCGAGGTTGCGCCGGAACTGGTCCACGCTCTCACCGAAGATGAGGCTGTCGGGGCGGGAGAAGTACACGAGCTCGAAGACGCAGTGGGCCGGCGGCGCGGGCGGCAGGGGCTCGAGGTACTCGATCCGGTTGCCGTCGATGCGGACGAAGGAGCCTGGCTCGAGCTCGCACACGGCACGGGCGCCGACGATGTCCAGCGCGCAGCTCTCGGAGGCCACGACGGGGGCGTCGCCGACCTTGCCCAGCAGCAGCGGCCGGAACCCCCGCGGATCGACGATGGCGTACAGCTGCGCGTTCACCGTGATCACCAGGGAGTAGGCCCCCTCCACGCGGGACAGGGCCTCTCGTATCTGCTCCGCCGGATCGGTCTGCCGCGAGCGGGCGATCAAGTGGACCAGGATCTCCGAGTCCATCGTGGAGGCGAAAATGGCGCCGGCGTCCACCAGCTCGCGCCGCAGCTCCACCGCGTTGGTCAGGTTCCCGTTGTGCGCCAGCCCGAGCGTGCCGCCGCGGAATCGCACGAGCACGGGCTGGGAGTTCGCCAGGACGCTCGAGCCCGCCGTGCTGTAACGGGTGTGACCGATGGCGGTCGTCCCCTCGAAGCTGTCGAGCACGCCCTCGGCGAAGACGTCGGCCACCAGGCCCATCCCACGATGGGTGCGCGCCACCCCGGCCTCGTCCACCGAGACGATGCCCGCCGACTCCTGTCCGCGGTGCTGGAGCGCGTACAGCCCCAGATAGGCCAGCCGCGCCGCCTCAGGATGGTTCGAAACGCCGATGATCCCGCACATCGCGTCTATTCGCTCCGCGCAAGCAGTGTGCCGCCGACGCCGTCGAGTCGCCGCGGCAGCGCATCCTCGTAGATCCGAAGCAGCCGCGCCACCGGGCGTGCGAGCTGCTCGTCCCCGGCGCGGATTCGCACGTCGCCATTTGGCTCGCCGACCGCTCCGATGACTCGGCAGGCCACACCGTAGCCGTGCGCGACCTCCTGGACCGCGGTCGCTCGATCCGGTCGGGCGCTCACGAGGACGACACCCTGGTCCTCGCCAAACAGCGCGGCGGCGGCCGGGAGGGCGCCGCACAGTGCCGTCACGTCGACGTCGGCCCCCAGCAGCTCTGGCGCGAGCGCGGAGCACTCGACCAAAGCCACGGCCAGTCCTCCTTCCGACACGTCGTGGGCCGAGAGCAGCAGCCCGCGTGCGGCGCACGCTACCAGGCAGTCCACCAGGGCCCGGGCGGCCGCGAGGTCGACGCGCGGCGGCGCGCCGAAGACGTCGCCGGTGAGGAGCGAAAGATACTGCGACGCGCCCAGCTCGCCCTTGGGCTGCCCCAGGCAGAGGATGGCGTCGCCGCGCGAGCGGAACTGCGCCGGCACCCGCAACGCCACGTCCTCGAGCACGCCCACCATCCCGATCACGGGCGTAGGGAGCACCGCGCCGGTCGGGCTTTCATTATAGAAAGAGACGTTCCCGCCGGTCACGGGCGTGTCCAGCGCGCGGCAGGCGTCGGCGATCCCGCGACAGGCTTCGCGGAACTGGTAGAACACCTCCGGCTTCTCCGGATTGCCGAAATTCAGGCAGTCGGTGATGCCGAGCGGCCGGGCGCCGGTCGCGGCGATGTTGCGCGCGGCCTCGGCGACGGCCGCCTTGCCGCCCTCGTAGGGATCCAGCCACACGTACCGGCCGCTGGCGCCGCAGGTCACCGCGATTCCGAGCTGGGTACCGCGCACTCGCAGCACCGCGGCGTCGCCGCCGGGCCCCAGGACGGTGTTGGTCTGGACCGACGTGTCGTACTGCTCGTACACCCAGCGCTTCGAGGCGATCGTAGGCAGGTCGAGCAGCCGCTCCAGGACGTCGCCGAGATCCTGGCCGACCGGTGGAGGAGGTACCGGGCGCGCGCGCCGCTCCGCGGCATCGCTGCTTTCTCGCGCCGCGGGACGATAGACGGGGGCGCGGTCCACCAGGTCCCGGCCGGGTATCTCGGCCACGACTTCGTCGCCCCAGCGCACCCGGTACATCCCGTCATCGGTCACGTGTCCAATGACCGCGCTCTGCAGCTCCCAGGTGCGGCAGATCGCCTCGACCTCGCGTTCCCGTCCGCGGCTCGCCACCACCAGCATGCGCTCCTGCGATTCGGAGAGCAGGATCTCGTACGGCGTCATGCCGGTCTCGCGCGTCGGCACCAGCCGCGCATCGATCTCGACGCCGACGCCGCCGCGGGCCGCCATCTCGGCCGAGCTGGACGTGAGTCCCGCGGCGCCCATGTCCTGGATCGCCACGATGTGCCCGGAGCGAATCAGCTCGAGCGACGCCTCGACCAGCAGCTTCTCCGTGAACGGATCGCCCACCTGGACCTGCGGTCGGCGGGCCTCGCTCTTCGCCGACAGCTCCTCGGACGCGAACGACGCGCCGTGGATCCCGTCGCGGCCGGTGCGGGCGCCGACCGCGATGATCGGGTTGCCGGGGCCGGCGGCGCGGGCCCGGATCAGTTCGTCCTCTCGCAGCAGCCCCACGCACATGGCGTTGACCAGCGGATTGCCCTCGTAGGCCGTCTCGAAGGCGACTTCGCCGGCCACGGTCGGGACGCCGACGCAATTGCCGTAGTCGCCAATGCCGCGGACCACACCCTTCATCAGGTAGCGCTGCCGGTCGCGCTCCAGGGGGCCGAAACGGAGCGAGTCGAGCAGCGCGATGGGGCGGGCGCCCATCGTGAAGATGTCGCGCAGAATGCCGCCGACGCCGGTGGCGGCGCCCTGGTAGGGCTCGACGGCCGACGGGTGATTGTGTGATTCCATCTTGAAGGCGACGGCCCAGCCCGCGCCGATCCGCACTACGCCGGCGTTCTCGCCGGGTCCCTGGAGCACCTGGGGGCCCCCGGTAGGGAAGGTCCCGAGCACGGGACGCGAATGCTTGTACGCGCAGTGCTCGCTCCACAGCGCGGAGAAGATGCCCAGTTCGACGTACGTCGGCTCCCGGCCCAGGATGGACCGGATGCGGTCGAACTCGTCGGAGGTGAGACCGTGCTGGCGGACCAGCTCCGGGGTGACTGGCGGGTCCCCGGGGCGGGAGTGCGCCGTCGTCACCGGCCGGGCTTGATCCGCACGCCAGTCACGGCCCCGGACGCGCTGTCCGCCGGCCCCGCTTGCGGGGGCGTGAACTCGGGCGTGCGCCCTTCCGGCGAGCTGCTCTGGCCGGCGTAAGAGTGGGTGGCGCCGCGGACGATGGCGTCCACCACCTGCCCGCCCTGGAGAAACACGACGTCGTAGTAGCCGACGTGCCGCTCGCGCCCGTTGCGGAAGAAGAGGTAGGTCCAGTCGTTCATCCGCCGCACGGCGACCGGGTCACCCCACAGGGCGCGCACGTCCGCCTCCGTCATGCCCGGCTTGACGGCGCCGGCCGTATCCTGGGCCGGCGCGGCCACCGCGGCGGCACCGCTGTCGTGCGGGACCGGAGCGATGGAGTCCTGGGCCCGGAGCGGCGCGGCGCACAGCGCCGCGGCCACGAGAGCCGTCCACATCGTGCCCTGTGTCATGGTTTCCTCCCTCACACACCCGCGGCGACCGCCGCGAGCGCGAACATGGCCGCACCATCATTGGAGCCGAGGAGAGTTTCCGCGGCGCGCTCGGGATGCGGCATGAGTCCGACGACATTGCGTGCTTCGTTGGTGATACCCGCGATGTCGCGCATCGCGCCGTTGGGGTTGCCGCCCACGTAGCGGAACACGACACGTTCCTCGCGTTCCAGGCGGTCCAGCGTCGCCTCGTCCGCCACGTAGCGGCCGTCGCCGTGCGCCACCGGCATCCGCAGCAACTGGCCGGGGTGGTAGCGCGCGGTGAACGGTGTGGCGTCGGACTCGACGCGCACCGTGACCATCCGGCAGACGAACGACAGGCCGTCGTTCCGGACCAGCGCGCCGGGAAGCAACTGGGCCTCGCACAGCACCTGGAAGCCGTTGCAGATGCCGAGCACCGGCCGCCCGGCGGCCGCGTGCGCTGCGACGGCCCGCATCACGGGCGAGAACCGGGCGATCGCCCCGGGGCGCAAGTAATCGCCGTAGCAGAAGCCGCCGGGCAGCACGACCACGTCGGCGCCGCCGAGGTCGGTGGAGCGATGCCACACGAAGGTGGCGTCGGCTCCCGCCGACTGCGCGGCCGCCAGCGCATCGGCGTCGCAGTTGGAGCCGGGGAACCGCACCACGGCGATCTTCACGCGACCGGTTCCACCGTCTCGAGCACGTAGTCTTCCGTGACCGGGTTGGCGAGGAGCCGCTCACACATCTTGAGCGCACCGTCGCGTGCCAGGTCGGCCGTGGCGGCGTCGAGCAGCAGCTCCACGGTGCGGCCGACCCGCACGTCCGCCACACCGCCGAAGCCCAGCTCGCCGAGCGCGTGGGACACGGCCTGGCCCTGCGGATCGAGGATGGAGGGACGGGGCATCACCCGCACCCGCGCGCGGAACCGGCTCACACCCCGCCCTCGCCGGTGTGCGAGCCGCCGCCGCGGTGCCGCCGCCGCCCCAGACGGAAGCGCATGCGGCCCGGCGCGAGGTCGTACTCGACCTGGCGCGGCGGCTCGTCGTCGTCGTCGCGCATCGGGTCGCGCTCCGGCAGTCGGTCCAGCAGGCCGAGGAACACCGCACGCGCCAGCCCAAACGTGATGAGCGCCAGGCCGGCCGGGAAGAAGAAATACTCCGGGAAGTACACGGCGAGCGCGACGGCGGCCACGTGCGCGGCCAGCGACAGCCGGCCCTTCCAGGTCCGGAGCCCAACCTTGGGTGCAACCGGATACGGCACCTGACTCACCATCAGGAGGGCGACCACGATGGTCAGCAGCACGATCAGCTGCGGGACCGGGACGAATCCCAGGTATTCGCGGAACAGCGGCGTCTGCGTGAAGGTGTACGCCGAGGCGAGCGTGATGCCCGCCGCCGGGGAGGAGAGGCCGATGAAGTGCGACTTGGCCTGTCCCGCCTGCAGCACGTTGAACCGCGCGAGCCGCAGTGCCGCAGCCAGGATGTAGATGAACGACAGCAGCCATCCCCACTCCCCGCCCCTGAACCGCCAGAAGTAGAGCAGCATCGCGGGCGCGACACCGAACGACACGATGTCCACCAGCGAGTCCAGCTCGGCGCCGAACGCGCTGCCGGTCCGGCTCATGCGCGCGATGCGGCCGTCGAGCAGGTCCAGCACCGCGGCCGCGATGACGAGCCACGCGGCGACGAGGTAGTTGCCGCGCGACGACTCGATGATCGACCAGACGCCGAAGAAGAGGTTCCCGGACGTGAACGCGCTCGGGAGGATGACGATGGCGCGCCGCATCCCCCGGGGTCGCGGCCGGGGGGCTGTCACGACCGGTACTCCGCGATCACCGTCTGGCCCCCGCGCACCACCTGATCCATCGCGACCGTGACCTTCACGGAGGGGTCGAGAAAGAGGTCCACGCGCGATCCAAAGCGGATCATGCCGAAGCGCTCGCCCTGCACGGCCCGGTCCCCCGGACCGACGTCGGTCACGATGCGGCGCGCGATGCTGCCGGCGATCTGGCGGACCAGCACCTGCCCGCGCGGGCTGTCGATCCCGACCGACGCCTGCTCGTTCACCAGCGAGGCCTTGTCGTGGCTGGCCACGGTGAACTCTCCGGGATTGTAATGGACCACCTCGACCTCGCCGGAGACCGGGAAGCGATTGACGTGCACGTTCAGCACGTTCATGAAGATGGAGATGCGGGTCGCTTGCCGGTGAAGATACATCGGCTCTACGACCTGGGCGATGCTGCAGACGCGGCCGTCGGCGGGCGCGAGCACGAGGCCGTCGCCCCGGGGACCCTCGCGCGCCGGATCGCGGAAGAACGCGGCCACCCACACGGTGAGGACGAGGCCGACCACGACAACCAGGGCGGTCCAGCCCGGCCACGCGTACCAGATCACGACGAGGGCCGCGTCCAGGGCCAGCGCCACCCGGATGAACGGCCACCCTTCAGGTGCGATGCGCATCACGTGCTCTCCGTTGTGGGGCCGGCGAGTCGCCGGAAGATCTCCCGGTACCGTCCGGTGGTGGCACGCACCACCTCGGCCGGGAGCGAAGGGGCCGGCGCCTCGCCGTTCCAGCTGCCCGCGCGGCGCAGGCCCTCGAGGTAGTCGCGGACCGGCTGCTTGTCGAAGCTGGGCTGCCCCTGTCCGGGGCGGTAGCCCTCGGCCGGCCAGAAGCGGGACGAGTCCGGGGTCAGCACCTCGTCGATCAGGACCAGGCGGCCGTCGGGGGCGGTGCCGAACTCGAACTTCGTGTCGGCGACGATGATCCCGCGCGAAGCCGCGAAGGCCTGGGCCTCCGCGTACAGCGCCAGCGAGCGCTGCCGCAGCTCGGTGGCACGCGGCCTCCCCAGCGCGGCGGCCACGCGACCGAACGTCACATTCTGGTCGTGGCCCACGTCGGCCTTGGTCGCCGGAGAAAAGATGGGCTCGGGCAGCGCGTCGGATTCCCGGAGGCCCGCCGGCAGCGCCTCGCCGGCGAGCGTGCCGGACTGGCGGTACTCCTTCCAGGCGGAGCCGGAGAGGTAGCCCCGCACCACGCACTCGAACGGCACGGGCTCGGCCCGGCGCACCAGCATCGCCCGGCCGGTGATGGCCGTGCGGTCGCGGGCCAGCGCGGGCACGGCGGCGACGATCTCGCCCGCGTCGGCGGTGAGGCAGTGGTGCGGGACGGCCGCGGCGAGCTTGGCGAACCAGAACGCGCTGAGCTGAGTGAGGACCTCGCCCTTGTACGGCACCGGCTCGCCCAGCACGACGTCAAAGGCGCTGATGCGGTCGCTGGCGACGATGAGCAGCCTCCGCTCGTCCACCCGGTAGACTTCGCGCACCTTGCCCCGTCGCTCCAGCGGGAGCGGGAGATCGCTTCGCACCGTCACCGTCATACGCGGACCTCCGCGGGCGGCGCCTCGGGGACGCCCGCCACCAGGGGCTCCACCACGTCGCGCAGGAACTCATCCACCTGCTCCGGAGCGCGCCCCACGAACTCAGCCGGGTTCAGCTCCCGGGCCACTTCCGCCACCGCTACCCCGTGAAACGCCGGGTCGGCCGCCAGCCGTTGCAACAGGTCGTTCGCTGCGCCCTGTTCGGCCACCGCCTTCGCGACCGCGAGGCTGTGGCGCCGCACCACCTCGTGCAGCGCCTGGCGGTCGCCGCCGGCCTTGACTCCCAGCATGAGGCAGCGCTCGGTCGCCATGAACGGCAGCTCGCGCTCCACGTGCCTGCGGATGACCGCCTCGCGCACCTCGAGGCCGCGCGCGATATCTGCCACGAGCACCAGGATCGCGTCCGCCGCCAGGAATGCCTCCGGCAGGATGAGCCGCCGGTTCGCGCTGTCGTCCAGGGTGCGCTCGAACCACTGCTGCGCAGCGGTTTCCTCTGCGTTCGGCGGCAGGTGCATCACATAGCGCGCCAGCGAGGCGACGCGCTCCGAGCGCATCGGGTTGCGCTTGTAGGCCATGGCCGACGAACCCACTTGCTCCGCCTCGAACGGCTCGAGCACCTCACCCATGTGCTGCAGCAGTCGGAGGTCGGCGGCGAACTTCGCGGCCGACTGCGCCACGCCGGCCAGCGCCCCGAGCACCTGTGCATCGACCTTGCGCGGGTAGGTCTGGCCGCTGATCGGAACGGTCCGAGGCACGCCCATCAGCTCGGCGACCCGCCGGTCGAGCTGCCGCACCTTCTCGTGGTCGCCGGCGAACAGGTCCAGGAACGAGGCCTGCGTGCCCGTCGTTCCCTTGCAGCCCAGCAGGGCGAGCCCCGCGCCGCGGTGGCGGATCTCCTCGAGGTCGGCCGCGAAGCCCTGCATCCACAGCGCGGCACGCTTGCCGACCGTGGTGAGCTGGGCGGGCTGAAGATGGGTGTAGGCGAGGGTCGGCAGCGCGCGATGCCGGGCGGCGATGTCCCGCAACGCCCGCAGCACGGCGCCGAGCCGAGCCTCGACCAGGCGGAGGGACTCGCGCATCACCAGCAGGTCGGCGTTGTCCGTCACGAAGGCCGACGTCGCGCCAAGGTGGATAAAGGGCCGCGCCGCCGGGGCCACGTCGCCAAAGGCGTGCACGTGCGCCATCACGTCGTGCCGGAACCGCGCCTCGTACTCCGCCGCCTTGGCGAAGTCCACGTCGTCGACGTGGTCCTGCATCTGCGCGATGGCCGCGGCGGGAATCGCCAGGCCCAGCTGGCGCTCGGCCTCGGCCAGGGCGACCCACAGGCGCCGCCACAGGCCGACGCGCATGGCTTCGCCCCACAGCCGCTGCATCGCCGGGGAGGCGTACCGCGTGCCCAGCGGCGAGACGTACCGATCCTGGTCGCTCACGTGGCGCTCAGAACTGCACGTAGTGGTACGTGCCCTGCCGCTCGAACCACAGCGTCACCTCGCCCCGGTTGCGGAAATACGCGATCACTTTCTTGACCTGCTCCGCGTCGGTGATGTCCTCGTTGTTGATCCGCAGCACCACGTCACCGGGCGCCAGGCCGATGTTCTGCTGGGTCTCCGGTCCCGCCGCCACCACCAGGGCTCCGCGCGTGCTCGCCAGCTGCCGCTCCGCCTGGATGGCCGGGGTCACCGTCACCAGCTCGAGGTCGCCAAGGCTCACCCGCTGGGCGCGCTCGGAGGGCAGCTCGGTGGACTGCACGGCGAGCGCGCTGATGCCGTCCGCGCGCCGCACCGCGATGTGCAGCGTGTCGCCGACGCCCAGGTCGAGCAGCGCCGCCTCCCAGTCGAGGAAGTTCCGTACCGGCCGGCTGCCGACCCGGATGATCGTATCGCCCTCGGAGATCCCGGCCCCGTCTCCGGGGCTCCCCGGCGCCACGTGCTGCACCACCACGCCGACCTGCCGACGCCACCTGTCGGAGTTGGCCCCGGGCTCGGCGATCTGCACCCCGGTCCAGCCGCGCCGCACCCGGCCGTAGGTGCGAAGGTCCCGGGCCACGCGCATCGCCCGCTCGATCGGGATCGCGAATCCGAGACCGACGTTGCCGCCGGACTCCGAGAGAATGAACGAGTTGACGCCGACGACCTCGCCCACGGCGTTGACCAGCGGCCCGCCCGAGTTGCCGGGGTTGATGGCCGCGTCGGTCTGGATCATGTCCACGTACAGGCCCGGCTGGCCCGCCGACGGCAGGACGGAGCGGCGCAGCGCGCTCACGACGCCCGCCGTCACTGAGGGCTCGCTGTTGCCCAGCAGGAAGCCGTACGGGTTCCCGATGGCCACCAACCAGTCGCCGATCGCCAGATCGCCGGTCCGGCCGATCTGTGCGACCGGGAAGCCCGTGCCCTCGATCCTGACCACCGCCACGTCGGTGCGCGCGTCCTCGCCCAGCAGCGTGGCCGGGAAGTTGCGCCCGTCTCGCAGCGTCACGACGATCGAGTCGGCGCCGGTCACCACGTGCTGATTGGTGATGATCATCCCGTCGCTCGAGACGATGAACCCCGAGCCGAGTCCCTGGACGATCCGCTCCGAGCCTGGGGGTAGAAAGAAGAGGTCGAACACCGTGCGGGGAAGGGCCCGCTCGCGCCGCACCACGTTGACGCTCACGACGGCGGGGGCCACGCGCGCCGCCGCGACGCTGATGGCCGAGTGCCGGCCGGCGGAGACGCCCGCGCGCTGCTGCGCGGTGAGGGGCGCCACCGGGCAGGCGAGGGCGACGGCCAGCATGACGGCACCGCGCGAAAGGCTCACGGCCCGGCCCCTTCGTCTGTGGCGCGCGCTGCGAGCGTGCTCCAGTTCATGGCGCCGCCGCGTAGAAGTGGGCGGGGTAGCGCACCCCGACCAGGAACAGGCCGTGCGCCGGCGCCGGGGGGGACGCCGCCCGGTTGTCCGTCGCCGCGAGCAGCGTCGGCAGATCCTCCGCGGGCCGCCGTCCGCGCGCGATGTCCGCCATCAGGCCGACCACGAAGCGAACCATATGGTGCAGGAACCGATCCGCGGTGATCCAGAACTCGAGCCCTTCGGCGTCCTCGCGCCGCAGCCACAACGCCTCGAGCACGCGGCAGCGATAGTGGTTGCGCTCGGGGCCCTTGGCGGACAGGCCGAGATAGCTGTGTTCACCCAGCAGCGCCTGCGCGGAAGCCGCGAGCAGCGCGGCGTCGAGGGGACCCGCCACCGCCCACTCGTAGCGCCGCCGAAACGGCGAGCGGCTCGCCCCGTCGGTGCCCACGCGGTAGCAGTACGTGCGTTCGCTCGCGTCGCGGCGTGGATTGAAGCCCGCGACCATGCGGCGCGCCGCAGCAACCCAGATGTCGGAGGGTAGAAGAGCATTCATCGCGCGCACCAAGTCCCGGGGCTGCCACCGTTCGGGGACCATCGCCGCCGCCGCCTGGCCCGTGGCATGGACGCCGGCGTCCGTGCGTCCCGCCCCGATCACCGGTGTCCGCCGGCCCAGGAGGCGCGCCAGAATGTCCTCGATGTCGCCCTGAACCGTGCGCGCTACAGGCTGCCGCTGCCACCCTGCAAAGGCCCCGCCGTCGTACTGCAGCAGGAAGAGGGTCGGCCGCGCCGCCATGTATGCGAAACCTAGCCGCCGAGCGGGGGGTGGTCAAGCGATGCAAGTGCTTGTTCTATTTGAAACAACGCCGCTTCGAGGCGCCGGCGGCGGTAGAGCGGATACGGCGGGAGGGGGCGGCTAGTACTTGCGGATGACCCCCACGACAACACCCTGGATCGTGATGTCGTCCTCGTGAACGAAGATCGGGTCAACCGCGGTGTTGGCAGGCTGCAGGCGGACCCACCCACTCTTCTCGCGATAGAACTTCTTGACGGTGGCGTGCGTGCCCTGAAGCAGGGCGATGATCATCTCCCCGTTGCGCGCGCTGTCGCGGCTGTGGACGATCACGTAGTCGCCGTCCCGGATCTGTTCGTCGATCATCGAGTCGCCGCGCACCCGCAGAACGTAGTTCGGGCCGGCGGCGGGGAGCATCTCCTCGGGGACGGTGATGGACTCCTGCTCCTGGACGGCCTCGATCGGCTCGCCGGCGGCGACGGTCCCCAGCAACGGCACTTCGGCGAGACCGGGGGTCTTGGCGCGGGAGAGCACCTCGATGGACCGGCTTTCGTTGTACGAGCGCCGGATCACGCCCTTCCGCTCGAGGTTGGTCAGGTGTTCGTGGACGGTCGCGAGCGACGTGTACTTCATCGTCAAGGCGATCTCCTCGAAGCTCGGCGCGAAACCGTGATCGCCGATGTAGCTCGTCAGGTAGTCCAGGATTTCCCGCTGGCGCTTGGTGAGGGGTACCATGGCTCCTTCCGGCGTGAGGCTGACATGGGCGTTGCCCGAAGATACGCCGAACCGAAGCTAACCGAATGAAAGCCGAAGCACAAGCGCGTTCCGTGGGTCGAGCTGGCGCGGCTGGCGGCGAGTCGGGGAGAGCGAGGCTGAATGCAGGCACTATATTACCGGATTCGTGGTTGGTCCCGACCCAGGATCGGTAGTGGTCGTCAACCTCAGCGGGCGCGGCGATGAGGACGTCGCCGCGGTCGCGGCGCTCGAGGGCATGGCCGAGTGACGATGGGTGCGACTCCTGAGCTGGCACTGCCGCCCGCGGCGGTCGAGGAGCTGATGCAGGCTCTGTCGAAGGGGTTGCGCGCCCACCAGCTGTACCTCCCCAACAACCCGGTGTACCAGAAGTCCATCGAGAACCTGCGCGCCGCGTTCCGCCCCGTCTGGGAAGCGCAGGACGAGCTGGTGCTGGACGTGTACGAGAGCGAGTTGCGCTGGGAAGGCAACGTCGTCTACAGCCAGTCGTCCCGGAGCGAGAGTATCGCCTGGGTGTTTTTCAAGGACGGCGTCCGGTCGCTCACGCTGCTGACGGGGGTCGAGCAGGACGAGATCGTCGGGCTGCTGGACGTCGTGCACCGGGCCCGCACGCTGCAGCCGGAAGACAACGACGACCTGCTGACGCTGCTCTGGGAGAAGGACTTCCAGCGCATCCGCTACGTGTTCCAGGAGCTGGCGAGCAGCGAGGTCGGGGGGATGCAACTCCCGTCGACCGACGAAGTCGCGACCGCGGCCAGCGCGCCGCGCTACGTCTCCAGCGTCGTGGAGGAAGAGGCGCCGCCGCGACCCGGGGTGGTGCGTGCTGAGGACTTCGACAGCACGCTCTACTTCCTGGACGAGAAGGAGATCGACCACCTTCGCCACGAAGTGAACCGCGAGTACGAGCAGGACCTGCGGCGCAACGTGCTCGCGGTGCTGTTCGACGTGCTGGAGCTGCAGCCCTATCCGACGGTCCGGTCGGAGCTCATCTCGATCCTCGAGAGCTTTCTGCCGTACCTGCTCGGGGCCGGGGACTTCCTCTCGGTGGCGTACGTGCTGCGTGAGGTCCGCGCGATCCTGGAGCGCGCGCGAGAGCTCCTGCCCGAGCAGCGCAAGACGCTGGAGGACCTGCCCGGCCGGCTGTCGCAGCCCGAGGCCCTCTCCCAGCTGCTCCAGTCGCTCGATGAGGCCGCGACTCATCCCTCGGCCGAGGAGTTGGGGGAGCTGTTCGGCGAGTTGCGGCCAGAGGCACTGCCCACGCTGCTCTCCTGGCTGCCGCGCGTCTCCAATCAGCGCGTGAAGGTGGTGCTGGAGGAGTCGCTGCAGCGCCTGGGCGCAGCGCACGTGCCTGACCTGGTGGGCTCCATCGTGGGCGCGGACGCGGTGGTGGCGCTGGAGGCGGTGAAGCTGGCCGGGAGGCTCAAGTTGCAGCAAGCCGTGCCGGCCATGGCGCAGGTGCTGGAGCACGAAGAGACCGCCATCCGCGCCGCCGCCGTGCAGGCGTTGAGCGACCTCGCGACGCCGGCCGCGCTGCAGGGACTGGAGCGTGCGCTGGACGATGCGGACCGCGACGTGCGTCTTGCCGCGGTGCGAGCGCTGATGCAGCACGGCCACCGGGGCGCGCTCGCCAAAGTGACGGCGGCCGTGCAGGGCCGGTCGGTGCGCGCAGCGGATCTCACCGAGAAGATGGCGTTCTTCGAGGCGTACGGGTCGCTGGTCGGGGAGCAGGGAGTGGCGGCACTCGATGCGCTGCTCAACAGTGGCGGCTTCCTCAAGCGCAAGGAGGAGCCGGAGACCCGGGCCTGCGCGGCGCTGGCGCTGGGGCGGATCGGGACGCCCTCCGCCCGCCAGGCCCTCGAGCACGCCTCGGGGTCCAAGGAGGCACTGGTGCGGAACGCGGTGAGCCGGGCCCTGCGCGGCTTCCCGGCGGGGAGCTGAGATGACGGAACCGGGGCGTCGGACGTCGGTCGTTGACTCGATCCAGACCACGGATGCCTTCATCCGCGGGGCCGGGCGGTCGTTCCTCGTCACGCTCTACACCGCGCTGCGCTCGCTCAAGCTCTATCCGCTCGAGAATAGCCAGGTGCAGAAGTCGCTCGACGACCTGACGGCGTCGGTGAACACGTTGCTGGACCGCGAGAAGGAAATCGAGCTCCGGGTGACCGGCGAGTTCATCTTCGTGAACGCCACCCGGCTGCGCCTCGGCCTCGACAACTACGCCTCCTTCTCCCACGTGCTCGGCATTCTCAAGGCCGTCGGGGTCGGCCTGATCCGCGCCGTGGAGGGCGCGGACCGGCGCGAGTGGACGACGCTGCTGTCGCTGCTGCTCGCGGTATCGGCGCGCGACGCCACGGTCAATCGGTTCCACGAGCTGGCCACCAAGCTGCAGGATGCCGGGGTGACCCACCTCGTCGTCGAGCAGCCCATCGAGTCGGACGCCGGCGAGGAGGAGGAGGAGCGGGCGAAGGAGCAGTCCAAGCGAACCTACCAGCGCTCGGTGGCGGTGACCAAGGAAGTCATCAACTCGGTGCGGATGGGGCGGACCGCGAGCGTCAAGAAGGTAAAGCGAGCGGTCCAGGCGATCGTTGACCAGGTACTGTCGGCCGAGTCCTCGCTGGTGGGACTCACCACGCTGCGCGACTACGACGACTACACGTTCACCCATTCCGTGAACGTGTGCATCTTCTCCGTCGCGCTGGGTCGAAAGCTCGGCCTGACCAAGCTCCAGCTCTACGACCTCGGGATGGCGGCCCTGTTCCACGACGTTGGCAAGTCGCGCGTGCCGCTCGATGTGTTGAACAAGGAGGGCAGTCTCGACGAGGAGGAGTGGCGGATCATGACCGCCCACCCGTGGCTCGGCGTGCTCACCCTGTTCGGGATGCGCGGCTATGGCGAGGTCCCGTACCGCAGCATGATTGGCGCGTACGAGCACCACATGAAGAGCGACCTGACCGGCTATCCGAAGTCCATCCGGCCCCGGGACCTCTCGATCTTCTCCAAGATCATCGCCGTCGCGGACGGCTTCGACGCCGCGACCTCGCGGCGCGCCTACCAGACAACGCCGATCGAGCCTGACTCCGTCCTCAAGGAGATGCTCGAGAACCCGAAGCGCGGCTACGATCAGGTCCTGGTCAAGGCGTTCATCAACCTGATCGGGGTGTACCCGGTCGGGACGCTGGTCATTCTCGACACCTACGAGCTGGCCATCGTGACGGCGGCCAACCCGAACACCGAATTCATCCATCGGCCGATGGCGCGCGTCGTCTCCGACCACGCGGGCGCCGTCATGTATCCGGGCTCCGTCGCCGATCTCTCGGAGCAGGACGCGAGCGGCAACTTCCTCCGGAGCATCATCAAGGTCTCCAATCCGGAAAAGTACGGCATCCGAGTCTCCGACTACTTCGTCTGACCCCGCACCAGACCGTCGCCTCGCATCCCGCTGGGCGTCGCTCCGAGCTCTTCGCCTGCCGCTGCGCTTCGTGGCCCGCCCGGGGGCAGCGCGTCGTGCCATGAGGGGCTGTGCGCTGGACGGGCGCCCTTCGGTATCGTACCGTTCCCGCACTATGGCGAACGATGCGATCACGCTCAGGGGGATGCGGTTCCACACGCTGGTTGGGCTGCTGCCGCACGAGGAGCTGATCCCGCAGCCGCTGGAGCTGGACGTCACGGTCTTCCTCTCGCTGCGGAGGGTCGGGGTCACCGACTCGCCCAAGGCGCTGCTCGACTACCGGAGCCTGTACCGGTTGGTCGCGGAATCGGTGGGCACCAGCCACCACCGGCTGCTGGAGGGGTTGTGCGAGTTGATCGCGGCGAAGGCCCTGGCACTCGACAACGTGGATCGCGTGCGCGTGGCCGCGCGAAAGCCGCACGCCCCGATCCCGGGCCCGCTCGAGTCCGTCGAGGTGGTGATCGAGCGCGCCAGGGAGGGAGCAGGACCTACCGCCTGATTCTCGGAGAGATCATGAACCATCACGTCTGGCCGGTGGTGCTGGCGGCGGCGCTCGCCGCTCCCACCGGGGCCATGTCACAGGCCCCCGTGCCGGGTCCCGCGCCGGCGCCGCCGCAGGCTCCGGCGCCACCACCGCTCGCGCCGCTCATCAAGACCCAGATTGATCTCGGCTTCGTGAGCACGTCGGGCAACTCCAGCGTCCGCACCCTGAACGTCGGTGAACAGTTGGTGGTCAAGCCGGATCCGTGGAAGTTCACCCAGACCTTCGCGATCGTAAACGGCTACACCGGCGGCGTCGAGACGGTGAATACGTTGACCGCCGGATTGCGGGCCGACTATTCCGTGGGCTCGGGGTTCCGCCTGTTCGCGCTGGGGCACTTCACGCGGAACCGCTTCGCGGGCATCGCCCGTCGTTTCGAGGAGGCGGCGGGTCTGGCTTACGGGCTGTTGGCGGGTCCTGCCAATATCCTCGACTTCGAGGCCGGTGCCGGACGCAACCAGCAGACCGGCGCCGCGGGTCCCGTGCAGGCGTACTGGGTCGGGCGGCTCGCGGCGCGCTACAAGCTGAACTTCACCAGCCGTGCGTACTTCGAGCTGAAGGTCGAGGATCTCGGCGACGTCGAGAACCCCAAGAACATGCTGATCAACAGCGAGAGTTCGCTGGTCGCGCCGATCTCCAACAACGTGGGCCTCAAGCTCGGCTACATCGTGCACGTCGCCAACCAGCCGGAGCCGGGGTTCAAGAAGGCCGACACGATCCTTTCGGCCGGCCTGCAGCTGCAGTTCTGAGCACCGTCGCCGCGGTTGCGCTCGGCTCGAACCTGGGTGATCGCGCGGCGATCCTGGCCCGGGCGCGGGACGCGATCGGGCGGCTGCCCGCGACGCGCATCGCCGCCTCCAGCGACGTCGAGGAGACCGCCCCACTCGGGCCGGTGCCGCAGGGGCCCTACCTCAACCAGATGCTGCGGGTCGAGACGGCCCTCGGGCCGCGCGCGCTGCTCGAGGCGCTGCTGGCCATCGAGCAGAGCGAAGGGCGGGAGCGCGCGGAGCGCTGGGGGCCACGCACCCTGGACTGCGATCTCGTGCTGTACGGGAACCAGGGCGTCGAGCTCCCGGGTCTCACCGTCCCGCACCCCGAACTCCCCAACCGCGACTTCTGGCAGCGGGAGCTCGCCCAGCTGGGGCTGGCACCGGAGGGTTCAGTCGGGAGCGCTCGGGCGGGAGGGTAGTTGCGAGACGCCGAGTTGCGAGTGGTTACGAGTTTGGAGTAGTCGGAGCGCAGACGAGTGGTGAGTATTGACCACCGGACTGGCCGCCTCCCATCTCGAATCTCACGACCACTCGCAACTCGGCGTCTCGCAACTGTTCTGACCTCTCCCGGCTGGGCTCTGTCTCTCTGATACGGCTCCTGTTACCCTTCCCGGCATGTCGGCCTCACCCTCAGCGAAGGACGTACCGGTCACCACGCGCGACTTCATCGCGTGGAAGGCGGCGGGCCGGAAGATCGTGGTCGTCACGGCCTACGACGCCTTGTTCGGCCGGCTGGTGGACGAGGCCGGCGTGGATTGCGTCCTGGTCGGCGACTCCGTCAACCAGGTGCTCGCCGGCGAGCCCTCGACGCTCTCTGCGACGCTGGACCAGATGATCTACCACGCGCGCGCGGTGCGGCGGGGCGTGAAGCAGGCGCTGGTGGTGGTGGATCTGCCGTTCCTCAGCTACCAGGTGAGCCGGGAGGAGGCGGTCCGCAACGCGGGCCGGGTCATGAAGGAAACCGGCGCGCAGGCGGTAAAGCTCGAGGGCGGCGCCACGATGGCGGGGACGGTCGGCGCGTTGGTGGAGATCGGCATTCCCGTCATGGGGCACATCGGCCTCACCCCGCAATCGGTCCACGCGCTCGGCGGCTACCGGGTCCAGGGGAGGGAAGAGGAGTCGGCGCGCCGCCTCGAAAGCGATGCCGCCGCCCTGGAAAGCGCGGGCGTCTTCAGCATCGTGCTGGAGCTAGTGCCGGCGGCGCTCGCCGGAAAGATCACCACCGCGCGCGGCGTGCCCACCATCGGCATCGGCGCGGGCGCCGCCTGCGACGGCCAGGTGCTGGTGCTCCACGACCTACTGGGGTTGAACGACGGCTTCGCGCCGAAGTTCCTCAAGCGCTACGCCTCCCTCGCCGGCGATGTGAGGGACGCCGTGAGCCGGTTCGGCGACGAGGTGCGCGCTGGCGTGTACCCCGACGCCGACCACTCCTTCTAGGCATCTCCGTGCTGCCCATCACCGCTCCCTCGGCGATGCGCGCGCACGCCCAGGAGGTGCGGCACGCCGGCCGCCGGATCGGTTTCGTGCCGACGATGGGGGCGCTGCACGCCGGCCACCTGTCGCTGGTGGCCGAGGCCCGCGCACGCTCGGACGTGGTGGTGCTCAGCGTGTTCGTGAATCCGCTGCAGTTCGGCCCCGGCGAGGACTTCGCGCGTTACCCCCGTGACCTGCAGCGCGACACCGAACTGGCGGCGGGGGCGGGCGTGGACGTGCTGTGGGCGCCTTCCGCCGACGCGATGTATCCGGATCCGCCACAGGTCACCGTCGCGCCGGGGCCGGCGGGTGACCGGCTGGAGGGCGCCGTCCGTCCCGGGCATTTCGGCGGCGTGCTGACCGTGGTAGTGAAACTGTTCAGCGTGGTTCAGCCCGATGTCGCGGTGTTCGGTCGCAAGGACTTCCAACAGGCTGCATTGATCCGGAGAATGGTGCGGGACCTGAGTCTCCCGGTCGACGTCGTCGTGGCGGCCACCGTCCGCGAGGCGGACGGGCTCGCGCTGTCGTCGCGGAACGCCTACCTCGATGCCGCCGGGCGCGCGGCGGCGGCGGCGCTCCCCAGGGCTCTCGCGAGCGGCGTCGGCGCGTTCCGGGCCGGCGAGCGGAGCGCGGCGGCCCTGGCGGCCTGCGCGCGGCGCATGCTCGAAGGCGAGCGCGGGCTCGCCGTGGACTACGTCGCGTGTGTCGGGCCGGATGATCTCACGCCGCTCGATGCGGTCGATGCGCGCTCGGTGCTGGCGGTGGCCGCGCGCATCGGTGGAACCAGGCTCATCGACAACGTCGTGTTGGGCGCCGGGCTCGAGGGGGACATCCGTGTCACCGGATGACGTCCGCCGGGCGCTTCCGCCCTGGGCGGTGGCAAGTGACCGGCGCATCGAGCACGTCGCCCGCGTGGCGGCGCTGCTGGGGCGCTGGGCCGGCGAGCGGGCGGTGGCGCCGGCAGAACTGGCGCGCTGGCGGCGCGCGGCCGTCCTGCACGACGCGCTCCGCGACGCCGACGAGTCGCTGTTGCGGCGCTACGGAGTGCAAGCGCCGTGGCCGGTCAAGACGTGGCATGGGCCCGCGGCCGCCGCGGCCGCCGCGGCGGACGGCGAGCGCGACCAGGGCGTGCTCGACGCCGTGCGGTACCACTCCTTCGGCTTCGCCGGCTGGGACGACGCGGGCCGCATGCTCTACCTGGCCGACTACCTGGAGCCCGGGCGCCCCTACGAGCGGCCGATGCTGGACCGGTGGATCGAGCGGACGGCCAGCGAGACTGGCAAAGTGCTGCGCGAGGTGGCGGCGTTGCGCATCGGATGGCGGCTCAAGAACGGCGGGCGGATAGCGCAGGAGACATGGGAATTCTGGAACAGCATCGTCGCGGACGCCGCGTCGTCCTCGGTCTGATCGTGCTCGGGCTCGCCGGGGCCGTCTTCACCGGGTGGTGGCGCGCGCGCGCGTCGGGGCGGTCCGCCTCGGCGAGCCGCGCGATCCCCGGCGAGCGGGGCCACGTGGTGGCCGAGGTGCTGAACACGACGCGCGCCCTCGGCCTGGCGCGCGCGGCGACGCGCGTGCTGCGCGACGCCGGCATCGACGTGGTCTACTTCGGTTCGGACACCGGGGCGGTCGCCGACTCCACGCTGGTCCTGGTGCGCCGGGGCAGCGCCGGCGCCGCGTCGCGGGTGGCCCGGGCGCTAGGTGTCGGGACGGTGCGGCAGCTCCCTGACCCGGGCCGGCTGGTGGACGTCACCGTGCTGCTCGGGACCGACTTCGCGTCCCACGTCGCCGCGCATGGCCCGTAGCTGGCCGCAGGCCGCCGCGATGTCGAGGCCCCGGCTGCGGCGCGCCACGGCCTCGACGCCGCGACGCCGCAGCCCCGCCGCGAAGCTGGCGAGCCGGCGCGGCGGGGCGGGAACAAGGCCCGGCGCCCCGCCGGGGTGCAACGGCAGGAGGTTGACCATCGCCCCGGCCGCCTTGGCGATCTTCGCCAGCTCGACCACGTCCTCCTCCCGGTCGTTCACCCCGGAGATGAGCACGTACTCGAAGGTCACCCGCCGCCGGAACGCGCCGATGGCCTCCAGCACGGCGGGCAGCCGATAGCGCTTCTCGATCGGCATCAGCGAGAGCCGCAGCGCGCTGGTGGGGGCGTGCAGCGAGACCGCGAGCCGGAACTGCTCGGGACGCTTGGCCAGCTCCGCGAGCGACGGGAGGATCCCGACCGTCGAGACCGTGATGTGGCGCGCGCCGATCCCGAGCGCCTCGGGATGGTTCAACAGCGTCAGGGCGGCCGATACGGCAGGCCAGTTGAGGAGCGGCTCGCCCATCCCCATGAACACAACGTTCGTCGGCTTGATGGCCTCGGGGGCCAGCAGCAGCTCGCGCACCTGCGCCGCAATCTCCCACGCGGCGAGATTACGCTTCAGCCCCATCGTCCCGGTCGCACAGAACGCGCATCGTAGCGGGCAGCCCGCTTGGGAAGAGATGCACAGGGTCCGGCGCGATCCCTCGGGGATGAGCACCGACTCGATGGCCTCTCCGTCCGGCAACCGCCACAGCATCTTCTCGGTCCCGTCGCGCGCGACCTGGCGCGTCTCGAGGGACAGCGCTGGCAGCGGCCACTCGGCGTCCAGCGCCTCGCGCAACGCCAGCGGCAGGTCGCTGGCGTCCAGCCAGCGGCGCACGGGACGCTGCCACAGTCGCGGCATGATCTGCGAGAGGCGGTACGGCGGGTCGCCCCGGCGAGAGAGCCACGCCTCGAGCGCCACACTCGCATCGGCCGGCGGAAGGTCGAGCAGGTTGCTCATCGCATCATAGCCGTGAGGCCGAACCGGTAGGTGGCGCCGAAATCGTTGATGCCGCCGTCGCGCCCCAGATAGATACGGTAGCGCCCGACGGCGACCGAGAGGCCGAGGCGGCTTCGCCAGACGGCCGTGCCCGCAAAGGTTTCGCGCGCCGCGCCGACGTCCACCTCGGTGACCTCTCCCAGGCCCACGCCCGCGGACAGCAAGTGCTGCACCCCCTCGCCGTGCGCCAAGGTCGCTCCGTAGCGGAGCATCACGACGGCGGAGGTGCCCCACACCGGGCTCGGAGACGTCTGATACGAGGCGGCGAGATTGTAGCTCGCCGCCTGCGCGGCCTGCCGGAACGTCGGGTCGAAGAACCTGGTCGCGAAGCCGATGGTCAGATGGTTCAGGTCGGCGTAGCGCACACCGACGTCCACCCCCAGCTGGCTTCGCGAGCTCACGTCGAGCTGACCCGCAACGCTCCTCAAGGCTGCGCCGGCCACCAGATTCGGTGTGATGGCGCGAGCCAGGCCGACGGAGACAACCTCCGCGTACACCGGGATGTCGCCGATGCCCTCGGGACTGGTCTCGGTGCGAACCAGACCGTCGATTCCGAGCCGCCCGTAGACCAGGTTGAGCGTGCCGAGCCGGCCGAGCCGGATCCCCAAGGTGACGATACCGCCGCTGGCCCCGACCTCGGATGGGGCGTGGACGGCCTCGATCCCGAAGCGCATCGACGGGCCGGGGCGGGGCAAGGCGTTAGCCGGAGTCCACAGTGCCGCCGAACCGTCGTCTGCCAAGGCGGGAGGCACGACGAGGGTTCCGGCGGCAACCTGCCACAGGTCGGACGCAACGGCCGCCTGGCCAGCGGCGTCCCGGGCGGTGCCGAAAAGGCCGGCGACCGTCAGGACGAGGACCGACCATCGGGCGGGCATGGGCGAAGGTTCGCCCGCGGTGCGGTTGATGTCAAGCGACCCTTAAGCTTGCTCAAGTTGTGGAGGGCCATTAACTTCCGCGCGTCATGAGGCACCTCCCGCCGTCGTGTTTCTGAGCCAACTGCTGGTCCCGGATCGCGTCCGAGTCCCCCTCATATCCCGGGACAAGTCGACCGTCCTGCGTGAGCTCGTGGAGTTGCTGGTCCGCTCCTCCGGCGGCTCGGCGGACGACATCCTGCATGCGGTCCGGGAAAGGGAAGCGTGTCAGTCCACCGGGTTCGGTCACGGGGTCGCCATCCCGCACGCGCGGACTCCGTCGCTGCCGGCGCTGACGCTGGTGGCCGGCCAGGCGGCGCAGCCCATCGACTACGGGGCGCTGGATGGCAAGCCGGTGCGGCTGTTCTTCCTGCTGGCCGGCCCGGAAGCGATGGCCGCGTCCCAGGTTCGCGCCCTGGCGCGGATCGCGAGGTTGATGCGGCGGGAGTTCGTCCGGGACCGGCTGCTGGGAGCGGGCACATCGGAGGCGTTCTGTCAGGTCGTGCGGGACGCGGAGGGGCAATAGCGTGACGGACGCGCAGGCATCCAGCCGCGGCTGGGTCGCGGTGGCACTGTGGCTTGCCCTGCAGGTGACGCTGACGTCGTTGCCGGGGAAGGCGATCCCGGTCGCACTTCCGCATCCGCTGGACTGGGCCGGCCATTGCGGCCTGTATGGAGGTCTGGGTGCCCTCATCGCGCGGGCCGCTGCGCTCCGCCGCTGGCCGTTGCACCGCCTCGTATGGACCGGCGTACTGCTTTCGGCCTGGGGCGCGCTGGACGAGCTGCACCAACTCTTCATCCCCGGCCGGGCCGCCGAGGTGAGCGACTGGATGAGCGACACGCTCGGCGCTTCGCTGGGGCTTCTTGTGGGGACACGCGTGATGGCCTCGAGGCTGGCGCGATGGCTTCGCTAGCCGCGACATCGATGCGTACCCACTGGTGCGGAGAGCTCCGCGGCTCGCACGCCGGGGCAGCGGTGCGCCTAGGCGGATGGGTACACCGGCGGCGCGACCTCGGCGGCATCGTCTTCGTAGACCTGCGCGACCGGGAGGGCCTGGTACAGGTGGCCTTCGGCCCGGGGTGGTCTCCTCCTGAGACCCTGGAGCACGCGGGCGGTCTCGTGGCGGAGACGGCGATCCTGGTGCACGGCGTAGTCGAGCGACGCCCTGCGGGCCAGGCGAACAGCGAGATGCCGACGGGCGAAGTCGAAGTGCACGCGACGGCGGTCACGATCGTCGGCCCGACCGTGACCCCGGCGATTCCGGTTGGGCGGGTGCGTGGGGAAGCGGTCGCGGCGGAGGAGCTGCGGCTCCGGTACCGCTACCTGGATCTGCGGCGGCCGGAGCTGTACGCGAACTTCGAGCTGAGGCACCGCCTGCTGCAGCGCGCCCGCCTGGAGCTGTCGATGCGGGGCTTCCTCGAGGTGGAGACGCCGATCCTCACCAAGCCGACTCCGGAGGGGGCCCGCGACTTCATCGTGCCCTCGCGCGTCTACCCCGGGCAGTTCTATGCGCTGCCGCAGTCGCCGCAGCTCTACAAGCAGCTGCTGATGGTCTCCGGCTTCGACCGGTATTTCCAGTTGGCGCGATGCTTCCGCGATGAGGACCAGCGCGCGGACCGGCAGCTGGAGTTCACCCAGATCGACATCGAGTGCTCGTTCGTCGGCCCCGAGGACATCTACGCGGTGACCGAGGCGGTGCTGGTGGCGTTGTGGGCCGAGGCGGGCGCCACGGTCGAGGCGCCCTTCCCGCGGATGACGTACCGCGACGCGATGGCCCGCTACGGGACCGACAAGCCCGACCTCCGCTTCGGCCTGGAGATTCGCGACGTCACGGCACGGATCGGCGAGGGGAGCGGCGAGTTCCTGCGCGCGGCCGTCGCGCGCGGCGATCGAGTGCGAGCGCTGGTGGTGCCGGGCGGCGCGGCGCTGTCGCGCAAGGATCTGGATGCGCTGGGCGAGGACGCGAAGACGATGCGCGCCTCCGGCCTGGTGTGGGCGAAGCGCGCGGCCGATGGTCTGACCGGACCGGGGGCGAAGGCGCTCGGTCCTGCCGCGCTCGATGCGCTCGGCTTGGCCGAGGGCGATCTGGTGCTCGCCTGTGCCGGCCCCGACGGCATAGCGCTGCGCGCCCTGGGCCGCGTCCGCCTCGAGGTCATTCGCCGGCTGCAGCTGGCCCCGCAGCGGGAGCACGCCTTTCTCTGGATCGAGCAGTTCCCGCTGTTCGAGCGCGACCTGGAGACGGGGGCGCTCACCTTTATGCACCACCCGTTCACGGCGCCGCACCCGGACGACGTGGCGCTCCTCGCCTCGGATCCCGAGGCGGCGCGCTCGCTCCACTACGATCCCGTCTACAACGGCGTCGAGCTCGGGAGCGGCTCGATCCGGATCACCGATCCTGCGCTCCAGTCGCAGGTGTTCGAGCGCCTCGGCCTCAGCGCGACGGAAGCGGAGCACCGGTTCGGCTTCCTGCTCGAGGCGCTGCGGACCGGCGCTCCGCCGCACGGCGGCATCGCGCTCGGCTTCGACCGGATCGCGATGCTGCTGGCCGGCGGCGAGTCGCTGCGCGACGTGATCGCCTTCCCGAAGACCGCCCAGGCGCGCGCGCTGTTCGAGGGGGCGCCGACCGGCGTCCGGCAGGAGGATCTCGACCTGCTGCGCCTCAAGATCACGGTATGACCGGCTCCGGCGACGTCATCCACCGCCTCAACGTCGAGGGGGCGGATCTGCTCGCCCTCTCGGGCGTCAACGACGCGAACCTGCACGAGCTGGCGCGCCTGGCGGGCGTGCGGGTCTCGTTGCGAGGCGACCAGCTGGCGCTCTCCGGGGCGATGGAGGCCGTGGAGCGGGCGGTGGCGCTGGCGCAGACGCTGGTGGACCTGGCGCGGATGGGCGAGGCGTTCGGGCCCGAGGACGTCCGGAGGATCGTCACGGAGGGCGGGGGACAGGGCGAGGCCGCCCGCAACGGGGATCTCAAGATCGTGCTCCCGGGGCTGCGGCGGATCGTGACGCCGAAGACCGCCGGGCAGCGCGCGTACGTGCAGGCCATGCTGGACACCGACATCGTCGTCTCGATCGGCCCCGCCGGCACCGGCAAGACCTACCTGGCGGTCGCGGTCGCCGTGGACATGCTCCACAAGAAGCGGGTCAAGCGGATCATCCTGGCCCGGCCCGCGGTCGAGGCGGGCGAGCGGCTCGGGTTCCTGCCGGGCGACATGCAGGCGAAGGTCGACCCGTACCTGCGCCCGCTGTACGACGCGCTCGAAGACATGATGCCGCACGACAAGGTGCAGCACGCCCTGGAGTCGCGGGTGATCGAGATCGCGCCGCTCGCCTACATGCGCGGCCGCACCCTTGCGGACGCCTTCGTCATCCTCGACGAGGCGCAGAACACCACCGGGATGCAGATGAAGATGCTGCTGACCCGGTTGGGGGTGAACTCGCGGGCGGTCGTCACCGCGGACAAGACGCAGATCGACCTGGCGCAGCACGAGGAGTCCGGCATCGTACAGGTCGAGCGCATCCTGCCGGGGATCGACGGGATCGCGTTCTGCTACCTGGATGAGGGCGACGTCGTCCGCCACCGGCTGGTGCGCGAGATCATCCGCGCCTACCGGGAGGACCAGCGGGGCTGATGGGCGCCTCGGCCGCTGTCCGGCGCCACGGGGCGCGGCTGCTGCTCGCGCTCCTGGTCGCGGTTGCGGCGTACGCGGCCTTTCCGCGCGCTGCCTCCGTCCTGCCGGAGCCGCTGGCCGTGGGCAGCGTGTCGAGCGTCGACGTAATCGCGCCGATCGGCTTCCTCGTGCCGAAGTCAGGCGCGCATCGCGCGCGCGAGGCCGAAGCGCTGGCCACCACGGTGAAGCCGCTGATCACCGCCCATCCCGAAACCGCGGATTCCGCTGAGGCTGAGGCCGGCCAGTTCTTCGCCGCGCTCGACTCGGGCGTAGCGGCCGGCGGCGCGTTGGCGGACGCCGCGCGGGCCGCTGGGGTTGCCGTGCAGGGCGGTGAGCTCGCGGTGCTGGCGAGCGCGGGCCAGCGGGCGGCGCTCCGGCGCGAGGTGCTGGCGGCGCTGCGGCAGTCGGCGAGCGGGTATCTGGCTCCCGGGCTCTCCACCGCGGAGCTGGGCCGCGAGGTCGTGCTGCGGCGGGGGACCGGCGAGCGGATCATCCTCAGCGACAGTTTGCACCCGTTCGGCGAGTTCCTCGAGGCGGCCGTGCAGCAGCGCCCGGGGCGCCGCAGCGCGGTCGCCGAGCAACTGTACGAGCGGCTGGTCGGGACCTTCTTTCACCCGACCCTCGTCTACGAGCGGGCGGAGACCGAGCGCCGCCGCGACGTGCTCCGCCGCACCGTGGATTCCGTGGAGGCGGTGGTCCAGCCGGGAGAGAAGATCATCGGCGCGCACGAGGTCGTGGACCAGGCTGCCGCGGCCAAGCTGGCGGCCTACCGGACGGCCATGGAGCGGGGCGGGGCGGGCCGGGTGCGCGGCGCGCTGGCCAGCCTCGGCGTCATCGGGCTCGAAGCGCTGCTGTGCATCCTGTTCGGCGTGATCTGCTACTTCTTCCGGCCACAGCTGTACGAGTCGGCACGCGCGCTGAGCTTCTTCGCCATCGGCTTCGCCGTCGTGGTGATTGCGGCGGGGCTGGTGGCGCGCTGGACGCCGACCCGACCGGAGCTCATTCCCGTGGCGCTCGCGGCCATCCTCTTCTCGGTGCTGTTCGACGGCCGCATCGCCGCCGTGGCGGCGATGGTGATCGCGGCGCTCGTAGGCGTACAGCCGGCGTTCGCGGGGACCGAAGCCCTGTTTCTGACCTTCGTTGGTGGCGCGGCCGCGGCTCTCTCGGTGCAACGCATCCGCCGCCGCACCCAAACCTACTACTCCATCGCGATCGTCACCGCCGTGTACGCCGTCGCTTCGGTCGTCTCGGGGGCCGCCGCCGCGGAGCCCGCGGTCGACATCGGGCGTTCGGCAGTACTCGGCGGCATCAACGCGCTGGTTTCGGCGGCGCTGGCGATGCTGGTCCTGCCGCTGGCGGAACGATTCACGCGCAGCACCACGGATCTCACGCTGCTCGAACTCTCCGACCCCGCCCGCCCGCTCCTCCGGCGGCTCGCCACGGAGGCGCCGGGCACCTACGCGCATGCGGTCGCGATGGCCAACCTGTGCGAAGCGGCTTGCAATGCCATCGGCGCCAACGGCCTGCTGGCGCGCGTGGGGAGCTACTACCACGACGTCGGCAAGCTCAAGCATCCGCACTACTTCGCCGAGAACCAGCTGCACGGGAAGAACCCGCACGACCAGCTCAGGCCCAGCGCATCGGCGGCCGTCATCCGCCGGCACGTGGAGGACGGGCTGCAGCTCGCCTCCGAGCACCGGCTGCCGGAAGTGGTGAAGGCCTTCATCCCCGAACATCACGGCACCTCGCCGATTGCCTTCTTCCTCGAGCAGGCGCGGGAGACGGAGCCGGCGGCCCTCGCCCGCGAGGAGCTGTTTCACTATCCGGGACCGCTGCCGCGCTCGGCCGAGACGGCCGTGGCGCTCCTCGGGGACTCGGTGGAGGCGGCGCTCCGCGTGCTCGACGACCCCACCCCCGAGACCATCGCCGACGCCATCGACCACCTGATTGAAGGGCGCGTGGAGAGCGGGCAGCTGCGCGAGGCGCCTCTCACGCTGGCGCAGATCGAGGTGGTGAAACGCGAGTTTGTGCGCGCCTACGAGGCGATGTACCACAACCGCGTGGAATATCCGGAAGATGCGGGCGGCATCACGGCGGACTGGGAAAGCGCCCACCACGGTTGAAGTACGGGTGTCGGCGCGGGCGCGCTCGCCGCTACCCCGCGCGGCGGCCGAGCGCCTGGCGCGCGCCGTGCTTCGCGTCGAGGGCGTGCGCCACGCAATCCTCTCGATCACCTTCGTGGGCGGAGATCGCATCCGCAGCCTGAACCGCCGGCATCGCGGGCGGGACCGTGAGACCGATGTGCTCTCGTTCGCCCTGCAGGCGGGCACGGGGGCACGGGGGCACAGGGGCACGGTGGTCGGCGACGTGTACGTGTGCGTGCCGGTCGGGGTGCGGCAGGCCACGCGGTTCGGCGCGAGCCCCGTGGAAGAGCTGCGCCGCCTCCTGGTGCACGGCGTGCTGCACGTGCTTGGGTACGATCACCCCGAGGGGCCCGGTCGCACGGCCAGTGCGATGTGGCGCCGCCAGGAGCGGCTCTTGGCGCTGCTCGGCCGGCGGCAACGATGAGCGGCGGCTTCGTCATCGCGCTCGTGGGCGCTGCGCTCGCCACCGCCTGGGCGGCGCTCCTCTCTCTGGCTGACGGGGCGCTCGCGGCGGATCCGACCCTCGCCGAGACCACACTGACCGGCGCCTACGGCGAGAAGCCGGAACGGTTCCGCCGTGCCCTCGCGCTGGGCCGGATCGTCTTCCTGGCCCTCGCGGCCGTCGGCGCATCGGGGGCCCTCGCCTGGTGGCACGCCGATTTCGCCCGGGCCGCCCTGGTCCTCGGGTGCGTCGTCGTTCTCATCGCGGCGCTCGGCGACCTGGGTCCCCGGACCCTCGGCCTGTGGCGCGGCGCGCGGCTCGGGCCGGCGGCGATCGCGACCGCCGCCAAGTCTCTCGGCATTCTGGTGCCGCTCATCGTCGCGGCCGGCATCCTCGATCGTGCCCTGGCGCGCCTGTTCGGCGTGACGGCCCGCGGCGGCCCGGCGGCCCCCGATCCCGCGCAACGCGACATGCTGCTGGGCGTGTTCGCGCTGGCCGACACGATGGTGAGTGAGGTGATGACCCCCCGAGTGGACCTCGTCGGCGTGGATTGCGCGCGCTCGTTCGACGAGACGGTGACCGTGGTGGCGAGCGCCGAGCACGCGCGGCTCCCCGCCTTCGACCGCGACCTCGATCACATCGTCGGCGTGCTGTACGCCAAGGACCTGCTCCCGGCCCTGTTCAGCGGTGATGCGGACGCCCAGCGCTCGTGGCGCTCGCTGGTGCGCCCGGTGGACATCGTGCCGGAGACCAAGACCCTCGACGGCCAGCTGCGCGATTTCCAGCGGGGACCCGGCCACCTCGCCGTCGTCGTAGACGAGTATGGCGGGACCGCCGGCATCGTCACCCTGGAGGACGTGCTCGAAGAGATTGTCGGCGAGATCCGCGACGAATACGACGCGACGGAGCAGCCCGAGATCGTCGTTCTGGGACCCGGCAGCTACCTGGTGGACGGCCGCACCGCGCTGGACGCGCTGTCGGAGGCGCTGGGAACCCGGTTCGCCCACGAGGAGGTCACCACCGTCGGAGGCCTCGTGTACTCGGCCCTGGGGCGCGTCCCGGTCGCCGGCGAGCGGCTGAAGCTGAACGGCTGGCGCGTTACCGTGGACCAGGTGGTGCGCCGCAGCATCCGCCGGCTCCGCTTCGAGCGGATCGCGCCGTGAGCAGCCTGTTCGTCGCCCTGGGGCTCGCGCTCGCAGCGCTCGGCGCCACCGCTTCCGTCGCCGTGCTCGCTGTCAGCCGCCTGGAGCTCACGCGCTGGGTGGCGCGCAAGCTGGAGGGCGCCGGCGCCGCTGTCACGCTTCTCTCTCGCCCGGGCGACGTGGTCGCCGCCGCTGACGCGCTGGTGGCCGTCGGCGTCGCCGTGGCCGGCGTCTCCACGCCCTGGGCGCTGCGTACGGCCGGCCTGGCCACGACTCTCGCGTTCGAGCTGCTGCTCGGCGTCCCGGTCCTCTGTCTTGTCGCCTACTTCCTCCCCCGCGCGGTGGGGCAGCGGTGGCCGCAGCCGCTGGTCCGGGCCATCGTGCCGCGGCTCCGGCCGGCTGGAGCGCTGGTGGGCCGCATCGTCCGCGGGCGACTCGCCACCGAGCGGGCGGAGCTGGCGGCGCTGCTGCGGGACGGCACGACCGCCGGCCTGGCCGGGGAGGACGAGCTGGAGATCGTCACGGGCGTGATGGCCTTTGCCGACCGTGTGGTGCGCGAGGTCATGACCCCCCGGACCCGGATCGTCGCGGCGCCCGAGCACGCCGATGCCGCCGCGCTCGCCGCGCTGGTCACCAGCTCGGGCTTCACGCGAATCCCCGTGTACCGCTCGTCGCCGGACGAGATCGTGGGGATGGTGCACGCCTTCGACGTGATCAAGGCCGGCCCCGGCGGGGCGGTGGGGTTGCGGCCGGTTTCCGCCGTGCCCGGGGCGCGGCGCTGCGCCGATGCGCTGCTCGACCTGCGCCGGGAACGGCGGCATATGGCCGTCGTGCTCGACGAGTTCGGCGGCACCGCGGGCCTGATCACCATGGAGGATCTCCTCGAGGAGCTGGTCGGTGAGATCTTCGACGAGCTGGACGAGCCGCGCGCCGCGCCCGTGGCGCCCGAACGCGGGGTGCTCGTCGTCGACGCCGGTTTCCCGTTGGAGCAGCTGAACGACCACTTCGCCACACGTCTCGAAGCGCCACCGCGGGTTGAGACCGCGGGCGGCTACCTGGCCTGGGCGACCGGGCGGATTCCGAGGGCGGGCGAACGGGTCGTGCTCGGCGGACTGGAGTTCGACGTCCTGGAGGCGACACCGACCAAGCTGATGCGGCTCGTCGTCCGGGCGGCGCCGCCGGTGGTCGAGTTGCCGATCGGCCGTACACGGCCGTGAGCGAGGAAAAGGCTCACGTCGCTTGACCTAGCTTCAAGTCCTGACTCAATTTAGATGGTGGTACCCGCGACCATACTGGATGACCTGAGGGCCCGGAAGCCCGCCGCCTTGGCGCGCGCCATTTCTCTGGTGGAGAACGGCTCGCCCGGGTCCGAGGCGATGCTCGCCAGCCTCCATCCGCTGGTCGGAGCAGCGCGCCGGATCGGCGTCACGGGTCCTCCCGGGGGCGGGAAGAGCACCCTCATCGAACGGCTGGCGGCCCACTACCGGGCGGCCGGCCTGACCGTGGGCGTGCTTGCCATAGACCCCTCCAGCCCTTTCACCGGCGGGGCGCTGCTCGGTGACCGCATCCGGATGGAGCGGTCGGCGATGGATCCGGGCGTGTTCATCCGGTCGATGGCGTCACGCGGTTCTCTGGGAGGCATGGCGACCACCACGGGTGAGGTGGCCGATGTCATGGATGCGTTCGGCTTCGACCGAATCCTGATCGAGACCGTGGGCGTCGGGCAGTCCGAGCTGGACGTGGCCTCGGTCGCCGACACGGTCGTGGTCGTGCTGGTGCCCGAATCCGGCGACGGCATCCAGGTGATGAAGGCGGGGCTGATGGAAATCGGCGACCTCTACGTGGTCAACAAGGCGGATCGCCCCGGCGCCGATCGGCTCCGCCAGGAGCTGGAGGTGGCGATCGGCCTCCGGGGCGGCCACACCTTCCGCCACGTGCCGGCACACCACGGCGTGGATCACGCCGCCGCCGGCAGGGCAGCGCGGGGGGAGCGCGCCCCGGCGGCCGCGGCGGCGCGAAACGGCGACGGGCCGGAAGCCTGGGAGCCGCCGGTGATCGCCACGGCCGCGGTGCGAGACGAGGGGATCGGCGAGCTGGGTGGTGTGCTCGACCGGCACTTCGCCTTCCTCGAGGCGTGCGGCGGCCTCCGCGCGCGCCGGGCGCGGCAGCTCGAGCAACGGACGCGAGATGTGTTCGAGCGGGCGCTCCGGCGCTGGGTGTGGTCGGACGCGGGCCGGCGGGCGGAGCTCGAGACGGCGCTGGCCGAGGTGGCGGCGGGGCGGCGGAGTCCTTACGATGCCGCGGCGGGCGTCGTGGAACGGATCCGCGGGAGCAACGGCGCATGAGCGCGTCCCAAGCCGATCCGGCCGTCAAGCTCCTGGCGGAGCAGCTCGAGGCAAAACAGCGGGAGCTGGAGGCGCTGCGGAGCGATCTGGCGGCCTGGCAGGCGCGCGTCGAGCAGGGAGAGTCCAGGGAGGTGGAGTTCACCGGCGTTTCGGGGCGCCCCGTGGCGCCGGTCTACACGCCGCTCGACGTGCCGGACCTCGACTACGCCTCCGAGCTGGGCCTGCCGGGGGATTATCCCTTCACTCGGGGCGTGCATGCGACCGGCTACCGCGGCCGGCTGTGGACGATGCGGCAGTTCTCCGGCTTCGGCACGGCCGTGGAGACCAACGCGCGGTACAAGTTCCTCCTGAGCCGGGGTCAGACCGGGCTGTCGGTCGCGTTCGACTTCCCGACCCTGATGGGCTACGACTCCGACCATCCGCGCTCCCTGGGTGAGGTCGGGAAGTGCGGCGTCGCGATCTCGAGCCTCGCCGACATGGAGACGCTGTTCGATGGCATCCCGCTCGACCAGGTCTCGACCTCCATGACGATCAACGGTCCGGCGGCCATGCTGTTCTGCTTCTACGTGGCGGCGGCGGAGCGCCAGGGAGTCCGGAGCGCGCAGCTCCGTGGCACCGTGCAGAACGACATCCTCAAGGAGTACATGGCGCAGCACGCCTGGATCTATGGCGTGCAGCCGGCCCTGAAGATCATCGTGGATCTGTTCGAGTGGAGCGCGCAGCACGCACCCCAGTGGAACACGATCTCCATCTCGGGCTACCACATCCGCGAGGCCGGCGCCACGGCCGCTCAGGAGCTGGCCTTCACCCTGGCGAACGGGTTCACCTACGTCGAGCGGGGCATGGCACGCGGGCTCGACGTGGACGCCTTCGCTCCCCGGCTCAGCTTCTTCTGGGATATCCACAACGACTTCTTCGAGGAAATCGCCAAGCTGCGCGCGGCCCGCCGCATCTGGGCCCGGCACCTGCGGGAGCGCTACGGCGCCAAGTCGGAGCGCTCGCTGACGATGCGGTTTCATTCCCAGACCGCGGGCGTCACGCTGACGGCGCAGCAGCCGATGAACAACGTCGTGCGCGTCGCCTACCAGGCGCTGGCCGCCGTGCTGGGCGGCACCCAGTCGCTGCACACCAACTCGATGGACGAGACCCTCGCACTGCCCACGGAGCAGTCGGTTCAGCTGGCGCTCCGGACGCAGCAGGTCCTCGCGTTCGAGACCGGCGTGGCCAACGTGAGCGACCCGCTGGGCGGCTCGTACTACGTGGAGGCGCTGACCCGCCAGCTCGAGGACGAGGCGGAGGCGACCTTCACCGAGATCGAACGGGTCGGCGGGGTGGTGCGGGGCATCGAGACGGGCTGGTTCCAGCGACAGATCGCCCAGTCGGCCACGCGCCACCAGCGCGAGCTGGAGGAGCGGCGCCGCATCGTCGTCGGCGTGAACGACTTCGTGGTGGGCGAGTCCGACGTCCCGATCCCGCTGCTCAAGATCGGCGAGGAAGCCGCCGCCACGCAGGCCGAGCGGCTCGCGCGACTGCGGCACACGCGGGACGGGGACCTGGTGCGCCGGCGGCTCGACGCGCTGGCGGAGGCCGCGCGCCGAGAGGCGAACCTCATTCCGGCCATGCTCGACGCGGCGCGAGCATACGCCACCCTGTACGAGATCCGAGAGGCACTGGAGAACATCTATGGCGCGTACCGCGAGCCCATCTTCTTCTAGACCGGCCGCAGCGCGGCGGGAGGGCGGCGTCGCCGCTGCCCTCGCTGAGCTGCTGGCGCTCGGTACCGGGCGCGGCTGGGTCGTGTCCTGCTACCAGAAGCTCGAGCCGAACGACCGCAGCGGCGAGAAGTACCGGATCAAGCTGAAGAACCGCCTGCGCCGGGCTGCGGAGCGCCTCGACATCCTCGGCTTCTCGCACGCCGACCGCGAGGCGGTGAGCCGCGAGCTGGAGCGCGTCGGGACTTTCTTCGCCCACTCGTCCAACTTGGCCGGCAGTCGCGGCGTGGCCCTGTTCGCGGCCTCCGGGTTCTTCCGGGCCGTGCGACTGCCGTACGTCCTCAAGAGCCGCGTGGTCGTGGACCGGACCCCCGTCGTAGGGGAGCTGGTGGCTTTGGTCGAGGCGGGCAGCCGCCTGCTGGCCACCGTTGCCGACCGCCGCTCGGCGCGCTTCTTCGACGTGGGGCTGGAGAGTGTCGTGGAACTCGACGGCCTGACCGCCCCGAAGCAGGCCGCCCGCTTCCATCCCGAGCGGGGAGCCGCCCCCGGGGTGGGGGAGTACCGCTTCCACAATCGCATCCGGGAGGAGCGGCACCGTCACCTGGCTCACGTGGCGGAGACCGTCGCGGAACACCTGCGGACCAGGGCGTTCGACGGCTTGGTCATCGGCGGCGTCGGCGTGGATGCCGACGCGCTGCTGCCGCACCTGGGTCCCCAACTCGGCGCCCAGGTACTGGGGGTCCTGCGCCTCGCGCCCCGGAAGGTCGGCGCCGCCGAGATCCGCGAGCGCTCCCTCGAGCTCCTGGCCGAGGCCGCGCAACGCGCCGCGGCGGCAGCGGTGGAGGAGCTTGTCTCCCTACGGGGAACGGGACTGGCGACCGAGTCGCTCGAGCCGACGCTGTACGCGCTGTCGCGCGGCCAGGTGCGCACGCTGATCGTCGACGCGGACGCCGTCGTGCCCGGCTATCGCTGGAGCGTGAGTGGCCGGCTGGCCGAGTCCGCCGCCGGCGCGCGGGGCGAGGGCGAGGCGGTCCCGATCGCCGATCTGCTGGACGATGCGATCGAGGACGCGCTCCGCCAGCGCTCGCGGGTGGCGGTGGTGCGCGGTGCCGGCGCCCGGCGGTTCGACCGGCTGGCCGCCGTCCTGCGCTTCCGTACGTCGCACTAAGTGCTCCGCGCGATCTTCTTCGATGCCGGCGGCACGCTCGTGCACGTGGACTATGCACGCGTGCGGGATGCGTTGCTGCGCTCGGTGGGCCGCGCGCCCACGGTCCAGGGGCTGGCCGACGCCGAGTACGCCGGCCGCGCCGCGGTCGAGGCGGCGATGGAGGCCGACCCGGCGTTGCGCGACGGCTCGCGCTGGCAGGTCCATTTCTTCGGTGCGCTGACCTCCCTCGGCTTCGGGCGCGACGAGATGGTGAAGGCGGGTCCGGAAATCCGCGCCGAGCACGAGCGGGCCAACCTGTGGACGGTGGTTCAGCCCGGAGTCCCGGCGGGGCTCGCCGCGCTGCGCGCCCAGGGCCTGGCCGTCGCGTGCATTTCCAATTCGGATGGGACGGTCGCCGACCTCCTGGCTGGCGTCGGGCTCGGCGGCATGCTGGACTTCGTGGTGGACAGCGGGGTCGTGGGCGTCGAGAAGCCCGACCCCGCCATCTTCGCTCTCGCGCTGGACCGCGCCGGGGTGGCCGCTGCGGAAGCGATGCACGTCGGCGACCTGTTCGCCGTGGACGTGGTGGGCGCCCGACGCGCCAGAATCGAGCCCGTGCTCCTCGACCCCCTCGGCCGTTACGCCGACCGCGGTTGCCGCACATCTCCGGACGTCCCGTCGCTCTGCCGCGAGCTTGTATCGTCGCTGGGCGGCCGCTAGGTTCCGCGCGCTATGACTGCCGCCAAGCCTTCCCCCGCCGGACCGGATGCGCACGCGCGCCCGATCCGCATCCTGGTTGCCAAGCCGGGCCTCGACGGGCACGACCGTGGCGCCAAGGTGGTCGCGGCCGCCCTGCGGGACGCCGGGATGGAGGTCATTTACACCGGCCTGCACCAGACGCCGGAGATGATCGTCGCCGCCGCGGTGCAGGAGGACGTGGACGTGGTGGGCCTGTCCGTGCTGTCGGGCGCCCACATGACGCTCTTCCCGCGTGTGATCGACCTGCTGAGGGAGGCGGGCCGCAGCGACGTGCTCGTGACCGGCGGCGGCATCATCCCGAAGGAGGACATGGCCGGACTCAGCGCCCGCGGGGCCGGCACCCTCTTCGGCCCGGGAACCCCGACCTCCGAGCTCATCGCCTACATCCGCACCTGGGCCGCCGAGCACTTGAGGCCGTAGTGGCCTCGCGCCCGCACCGTCTCCAAGTCCTGACCGACGAATACCGCGCCCTCGCCGAGCGGCTGCGGCTGGGCGGAGGACCGGAGAAGATCGAGCGGCAGCACGCCGCCGGGAAGCTGACGGCCCGCGAGCGCGTCGAGCTGCTCACCGATCAGGGGGCGCCGTGGCTCGAAATCGGGCTGCTCGTCGCCTACGACCAGTACGACGGCCAGGCGCCGGGCGCCGGCGTCGTGACGGGCGTGGGGACGGTCGTGGGGCGCGAGGTCGTGGTGGTCGCGAACGACGCCACGGTGAAGGCGGGCTCGTGGTGGCCAGAGACCATCAAGAAGATCCTGCGCGCGCAGGAGATCGCGATGCGCCAGCGGATCCCCATCGTCTACCTCGTGGACTCGGGCGGGGTGAATCTCCCCTATCAGGGCGGCGTGTTCCCCGGGCAGTACGGCGCCGGCCGCATCTTCTACTACAACTCGCTGATGCGGCGCTTCCTCAAGGTCCCGCAGCTCGCCGCGGTGATGGGACAGTGCGTCGCCGGTGGGGCGTACCTGCCGGCGCTGTCCGACGTGATCCTGATGGTGGACGGGACGAGCTTCATGGGGCTGGGCGGGCCCAACCTCGTCAAGGGCGCCACGGGGCAGGTGGTGGACGGCGAGTCCTTGGGCGGCGCGCGGATGCATACCTCCACCAGCGGCGTGGCGCACTACCTCGCGAAGGACGACACGGAATGCCTCGCGATGCTGCGCGAGCACGTCGCCCGCCTGCCGCGCCCCGAGCCCGCGCGCCTCGCGCCCCAGCGCGTCGCCCGCTCGCCGCGCCGCGCGCCCGCCGAGCTCTACGCGCTGCTGCCCGGCGATCACCGGATGTCGTACGAGATGCGCGAGATCCTGGCCTGCTTCGTGGACGACGGCGCCTTGGACGAGTTCCAGCGCGACATCGCGCAGGAGATGATCTGCGCCCACGCCGCCATCGACGGCCGGGTGGTGGCGCTGATCGCCAACGAGCGCAAGCTCATCAAGGGAAAGCCGGGCGAGGCGCCGCGCTTCGGCGGGATCGTCTACACCGAAAGCGCGAGGAAGGTGGCCTACTTCATCGAGACCGCCAACCGCGAGCGCACGCCGATCCTGTTCGTGCAGGACGTCTCCGGATTCATGGTCGGGCCCGAAGCGGAGAGCTCGGGCATCATCCGCGCGGGCGCCGAGTTCGTGGAAGCGATGGCGACCGCGACCGTGCCCAAGCTCGTTCTCACCATCAACCACGCCTCGGGCGCCGGGTACTACGCGATGGCGGGGCAGGGCTTCGATCCGGATTTCATCCTCTCGCTGCCGACGGGCCGGATGGGCGTGATGGAGGGCGAGTCCGCCGTGCAGGCGGTGCACGGGCCGGGACTCGAGGAAGCGGCGCGGACGGGGGTGACACCTCCCAAGCTGGAGAGCGCGGTGCAGTCGATGCGGGAGGACTACGAGCATCAACTCGACGCCAAGTACGCGGGAGCGCGCGGCTATGTCGACGTGATCGTGACGCCGGAGGAGCTGAGGCTACAGCTCGCCTTCGCGCTGCGCATCGTCGCCAACGACCCGGGCCCCCACCTGGGCCCGTTCGTTCTTCCTGCCTCGCTCGCGTGACGGCGGCCGTGCGTGGACTCCGGCGCGCCCTTGAGGCCGCCCTTCCGGCCGGACTGATCGCGTGCTCGGCAGCCGTGCGCGCCCCGGAGCCGACTGCGCCGGCGCCCGCGGTCGCGCCCGCGGAGCCCACTGCCGCCCCTGCGCCGGCATCCGTTCCCGACGCCCTGCCGAAGCCCAAGCCGCCGGTTGCGCCGCCCGCTACGGCCTACATTCTCGGACTGCTGCCGCTCGACGCCACCGGCGTCACTGCCTGGCGTGCCGCGCACCCGGCCTACGACGGCCGTGGCGTGCTCATCGGCATCCTCGACAGTGGCGTCGATCCGGGGGTCGCAGGGCTCCAGACCACCAGCACGGGCCAGCCGAAGTTACTCGACCTCAGGAACTTCTCGGGCGAGGGCGACATCGCCCTCGAGCGGGTGCGCCCCGACTCCCGGGATCTGATCGTGCTTCCGGGAGGGCTCACGCTCGAAGGCGCCGACGCCGTTCGCGCTGCGGCCGTGGACCCTCAGTGGTACGGCGGCGTGCTCCGGGAGCTGCCGTTCGGCGACGCGCCGGCGGCGGACTTCAACGGCAATGGCTCGAACCGCGACAGTTTCGGTATCGTGGTGGTGCGGACCGCCGCGGGATGGGTGGCGTTCATCGACACCAATGGCGACGGCTCGCTCGCCGACGAAACGCCGATCGCGGACTACCTGGTCAAGGGACAGACCTTCACCTTCTCCTCGCGGCAGGGGCTGCGCGGCCGCGGGCCCATTACCGGCGCCGTGAACCTCGGGACCGATTCCACGGGGCGGCCGCACCTGTCGCTGGTGCTCGACACGGCGGGTCACGGCACGCACGTGGCCGGGATCGCGGCGGGGCGCGACATCTACGGCGTCCGCGGCTTCGACGGGGTCGCGCCCGGAGCACAGATCGTCGCGCTCAAGATCGCCAACGACGCACGCGGCGGCCTCTCGACGACGGGCTCGATGATCCGGGCGATGGAGTACGCGGCTGACTTCGCGGCCCAGCGCGGACTGCCGCTGGTGCTCAACATGTCGTTCGGCGTCGGCAACATGGAGCCCGGTGCCGCGGTGATGGACTCCCTCGTGGACGCCTTTCTGCTGGCCCACCCCGGCGTGGTTTTCGCCATCAGCGCGGGGAACGACGGTCCCGGCACGGAGACGATGGGCCTGCCCGGCTCGGCGCGGTTTGCGCTGACCGTCGGGGCCACCTATCCCGCCGCCTTCGCCCCCGTCCAGTTCGGTGCAGCCAGCCCCGAGGTGCTGGGGTGGTGGAGCTCGCGCGGCGGCGCCCTGGACAAGCCGGACATCGTGACGCCGGGCCTCGCGTACTCCACGGTGCCGGCGTGGAACACCGGGGAAGAGGTGAAGGGCGGCACCTCGATGGCCTCGCCGCAGGCCGCCGGCCTGGTCGCGCTGCTGCTCTCGGCGATGCGTGCCGAGGGCCGCCAGGTGGCGGCGGCGCAGATCACCGCGGCGCTGCACGCCACCGCGCGCCACCTCGTGGGCGAGAGCGAGACCGACGAGGGCTACGGCCTTCCGCGGGTCGAGGCGGCCTACCAGTGGCTGCTCGCGGGGCACGCCGGGAGCCGGTTCGACGTGCGTGCACTGCCGGTCGAGCTACGCGGCGCGGGCGCGGGGACGAGACCCGGCGGGGTGCCGATGATCGCGATCGCGCGTCCGAGCGACCGGCCCAGCGCCGCCTACCGCCGCAACGGCCTCTTCGCGCCGGGAGACACGGTGCAACGCTTTGCGGTGAAGCGCATCGCGGCGGGGGGACGTGCGTCCGGCGCGACTCCGCCGACCTTCCGGCTCTTCTCCAACCGAATGTGGCTCAGGCCGGAGAGCTCCACCGTGACGCTGGGTGCCGACGGCACCGCGGTGATCGAAGTGCGCTACGACCCGTCCCGGCTCGCGCAGCCGGGCCGGTATGTGGGTGTCGTCGACGCGGTGCCGGACGCGGACACGGCAGCGGGACCGGCGTTCCGGCTGGTTAACGAGCTCATCGTGCCGGATACGGGGAGCTGGGCGACCGCGCCGACGCCGGCACGCAAGCTCGCTCCGGGCCACGCCTGGCGCTCCTACGTGAACGTGCCGGTTGGAGCCTCCGGCCTGGCGGTCAGGCTGGCGCTCCCCGACACCGGCGCGCGCGCGTCGCTGTCGCTGTACGAGCCCTCCGGCCGTCCCTCTCGTACCAAGGATCACGTCGACGTGGGCGGCGCGAGCGGCGCAAGCGGCGCCCTCTCGGTGACGGCCAACGACCTCGCGCCAGGCGTGTGGGAAGCGGTGGTGCAGGCAATGCCCGGCGACACGCTGCCGTACACCTTCACGGCCGTCGTTCCCGCGTTGGCGTTCGCGAGTATCGATTCGACCGGCGCGTCGCCCAGCTTCACCGTCGCATCGGTGGCGGGGCAGGATACCGCGCTGCTGGTGACCGCCGAGCAGCTGGGGGTTGTGACGGGCTGGCAGGCGGCGATCGACGGCGGCGGCCCCTTCACGCGGACCTTCGCGGCCCCGGAGTGGGCGACCCAGGCCGTCGTCGAAGTGCAGCTGACGCCCGAGATCTGGAACACCGTCACCGACTTCGGCATCACGCTGTTCGATCGCGATGGGGCGCAGCTGGGGCAGGGACCGATGAATTACGACTTCAATCGCGTGACCGTCGACCTGCCGGCCAAGCGTGGCCCCGACTATCCGGTCACGGTGGAGCTGTTCCCGGCATTTGCGCGTCCGGTGCCCCCCCCGAGCTTCGCGGCGACCGCGCGCCTGGCCTTCGTCGGCCCGCCGCGCACCATCACGCTCGCGGGCGCGCAGTCGCCGACGCCGGTCACGATTCCAGCGCGCGGATCGACACACGTGGCGATTCCGCCGTTCCCCTCGCTGGCCTCGTCGCCCGAGTGGTCAGACTTGGTGCGGATCAGAGTGACGGGTACAATGGACGCCTGGATTTCGATCGAGCGCACCATAGGCGTCAGGCCGTGACCGTCAGAATCGCGGCAGGCCAGGGCTTCTGGGGCGACTGGCTCGAGGCCCCCGTCCGTCAGGTCGAGGGCGGCCCGATCGACTACCTGATGATGGACTACCTGGCCGAAGTGACGATGTCCATCCTCCAGAAGCAGAAGGCGCGGAACCCGTCCATGGGCTATGCCCGCGACGTCGTGCCGCTCCTCGAGCGCATCCTCCCCGCCGTCGTCGCGCGCGGCATCGGCGTGACCACGAACGCCGGCGGCGTGAACCCCGAGGCGTGCGCCGCCGCGATCGTCGCGGCCGCACGATCGCTCAGCCTCGGCGGACGCCTCAAGGTCGGCGTGGTGACCGGCGACGACATCCTGCCGCGGCTCGACGAGCTGCTGGCGAAGGGCATCCCACTCGCTCACATGGAGACCGGCCGGCCGCTGAGTGAAATCCGGGGCGGCGTGCTGTCGGCCAACGCCTACCTCGGCGCCCGGCCGGTCGTACAGGCCTTGGCCGAAGGCTCGAACGTCGTCGTCACCGGCCGGGTGACCGACACGGGGCTCACCCTCGCGCCGCTGATTCACCACTTCGGCTGGGGGGCCGCCGCGTGGGACCTGCTGGCCGCCGGCACGATCGCGGGGCACATCATCGAGTGCGGCGCCCAGTGCTCGGGAGGCAATTACCTCGCGGGATGGCCGGGGACCCCGGCGCTCGAGGACGTAGGCTATCCGATCGTCGATGCCGAGCCCGACGGGTCGTTCACGGTCACCAAGCACCCGGGGACCGGCGGGGCGGTGACCGTGGCGAGCGTCACCGAGCAGCTGGTCTACGAGATGGGCGACCCGCGCGAATACATCACGCCGGACTGCGTCGCCGATTTCACGAGCATACGGCTGGAGCAGGCCGGGCCCGACCGGGTGCGGGTGAGCGGCATCCGCGGCCGTCAGGCGACCGAGATGCTGAAGGTCTCCATCGCCTACGCGGCCGGCTTCAAGGCGGTCGGGACGCTGGTCTATGCCTGGCCGGACGCGCTGGCCAAGGCGAAGGAAGCGGACCGCGTCCTGCGCGCCAGGCTGGACAGGCTCGGCCTGCGTTTCGACGAGGTGCTGACCGAGTTCGTCGGGTTCAACGCGACCCACGGTCCGCTGGCGGGTGCGCCGTCGCCCGATCTGCCCGAGGTGCAGCTGCGCGTCGGCGTCCGCTCCCTCCAGCGCGAGCGGGTGGAGCGCTTCACGCGCGAGCTGGCGCCGCTGATCCTCAATGGCCCGCCCAGCGTCACGGGCTTTGCCGGCGGGCGTCCGAAGGTCGAGGAGATCGTCGCGTACTGGCCTGCGCTCGTGCCCAAGCGTGAGATCCGGCCCGCGGTGACGGTCCTGTCCGCATGAGACTGTTCGGCATGCGTCCGCTGCCCGTCGTGCCCGTCCTGCCTGTCGTGCCGCACCTGCCGGACCTGGACGACCAGCGCCGGCTCATCGCGCGAGCCCGCCGCGACTCGAGGCGCTGGCTGCTGCGGTGCGTGCTCCTCGTGGTGATCGGCGCCCTTTCGTTCCGGAGGGGCTGGATCATCTTCGGCGCGGTGTTCTTTGCGCTGGCGTTGCTCGTCCTGCAGCTCTCACGGTCGAACCTGAAGCAGGCCGCGGAGCTGGAGAAGAAGCTGTCACTGCTGGAGGGCAAGTGAGGGTTCGCCTGCTGGAGCTGGCGCACGCGCGGAGCGGCGACAAGGGCGACACGGCCAATGTCGGCGTCATCGCGCGCCGGCCGTCGCACTATCCCTTGCTGGTGCGTGAACTCACGGCCGAGCGGGTCGCCGCGCATTTCGCCGGCATGATCACCGGCCCGGTCGAGCGCTTCGAGCTTCCCAACCTCCTCGCGCTGAACTTCCTGCTGCACGGTGCGCTGGGCGGCGGTGGAACGGTGTCTCTCAAGACCGACGCACAGGGCAAGACGCTGAGCACGGCGCTGCTGCGCCTCGAGCTCGAGGTGCCCGATGGCAGCGTCTGAAGCAGCGGGCACGGGGGCACGGGGGCACGGGGGCACTGAGGCACGGGGGCACGGGGGCACTGAGGCACGGGGGCACGGGGGCACGGGGGCACGGGTGTTGGTCGAGGTGAGCGGGGGCGTCGCGACGCTCACCCTCAACCGCCCCGACAAGCGCAACGCGCTCGACCGGCGGATGATCGCCGAGCTCACGGCGGCGCTCACCCGATGCGACCTCGCGGCCGACGTCCGTGTCATCGCCCTGCGCGCGGCGGGCCAGGACTTCTGCGCCGGACTCGACCTCGAGGAGCTTCTCGCCTCTGCCGACCTGACGCCCGAGGACAATGAGCGGCGTGCGATGGAGCTGGGCGCGCTCTTTCTGACCCTGCGCGAACTCCCCAAGGTTTCCGTGGCGGTGGTCGCCGGGCGCGCGCTGGCCGGGGGTTGCGGCCTCGCCACCGCGTGCGACCTGGTGGTTGCAAAGGCCGGTACCCAATTCGGCTACCCGGAGATCCAACGCGGCTTCGTGCCGGCCATGGTGATGACGATGCTGCGGCGCTCGGTGGGGGAGAAGGTCGCCTTCGACCTCGCTGCGACGGGGCGGCTCGTGACCGGGGAGGAGGCGGAGCAGCTCGGGTTGATCTCGCGCCTCATGCCGGCCGAGGACTTCGAGGGAGACGTGACAACACTGCTGGCGCAGCTCGCGGCGTCCTCTCCGTCGGCGCTCGCCCTGATCAAACGGCAGCTCCACCAGGTCGAGGAGCTGGGCTTCGAGGCGGGCGTCACGCTCGGCGCCCGCGTCAACGCCCTCGCCCGAACGACGCCCGAGTTCCGCAAGTCGCTCGAGGCGTTCCTCCAGAAGTGACGACACCCGAGTCTTTCTCACCTCATCACCTCATCACCTCCATCACGCCATCACCTCCCCGATGAACGCCTGGACCCTCGCCAAGTACCTCCTCGCCGTCGGTGGGGTGCTGATCGTCATTCTCGCGGATCGTCTCGGCGTCCCGTTCCTCAGCTGGCTCGGGCTCGGGCTCGTGCTGGCCGCGTTCTTCCTCCGCTTCTGGCAGCGCGCAAAGGCTCAGCCGCGCAACGGATCGAGCCCGCCGCCCTGATCGAGCCCTTAGCCCTGGCGCCGAAGCCTGGCCTCACCGCGCTGTCACCGAAGGCGACTCAAAGATCAGGCTGCAGCAGGTGACCCCACCCTCGGCCTTCTGCAGCTCCGAAACGTCGACCGGCCGGACAATGATACCTCGTTCCTCCAGTCGTGCCCGCGAACGCCCGTATGAGGCGGGATAGATGACCGTGTCACCGATGAGGAGAGCATTGGCTGCGAGGGGCTCGTCGGGACTCACATCGATGCACTGCAGGCCCTCGAAGGCGCCCGCGTCTACCCACTGACGATTCATGAGCAGTGTCTGTTGCCCTACCTGGCTCACCGCCGATTTGAGGTGGAGACATCCGTGCACGGCCACGGGTACCACCTGATACCCGAACGGCCCCACGGCAGCCGCCGTTTGGGCGATGCCCACCGGGTTGGTGCGGCGCGAGCTCCCGACGTAGATCGTCCGGCCGATGCGCAGGAGGTCGCCGCCGTCAACCGTCCCTGGCGCTCCGATGACCACCAGCTCCCGATGTTCCGCCAGCGCCTTGGCGACGGACGGAGTCTCCGGCTGCCGTGCCTCGGCGCCGGGTCGCAGGATGAGGGCGATCTCATCCAGAACCAGCGCTGCGTCTTCCACGAACACCGAGTCGGGCAGCTCCGGCTCGGCCGGGAGCGAGACGACGTCGCAGCCAACCTCCGCCAACGCCCGCTCGTATGCGAGGTGCTGTGCCCGCGCGACCTCCGGGCTGATCTCGGTCCTGGGCAGGTAGCTGAGCTCGCACCGCCCGATGCTGGGACTGACCTGTCGTGTCAGGGCAAGCAGCATGGTGCACCTCCCTCGCTTCCTAATTGCGGCTTCGATTCTCCGAGCGCAAGCGCGGATGATGCGCGGCCAGTCGAATCAACCTCGCCGAATCGCTTCTCACAGCTCAGGATCGGCCGGGCCAGCTCAGGCATCGGGTTGGACGCGTTCCGCCTCCGCTTCTGGCAGCGCGCAAAGGCCCAGCCGCGCAACGGATCGAGCCCGCCGCCCTGATCGAGCGGCCTAGCTTGGCGCGGCGTGACGCCGCTCGCGACGCGCATCGAGCGGGCCCGAGACCTCCTCCGGGCCCGCTTCGGCTTCCCCGACTTCCGGCCGGGGCAGCTCCGTGCCGTCCGGGCTGCGCTGGCGGGCCGCAGCGCGCTGGTCGTGCTGCCCACGGGCGGGGGGAAATCCCTGTGCTACCAGATCCCGGCGCTGGTGCTTGACGGGCTCACGGTCGTCGTCTCGCCGCTGATTTCGTTGATGCAGGACCAGGTGGACGCCGCCCGCGCGCGGGGGATCTGGGCCGCCGCCCTGACGAGCGCTTCCGGGCCCGCGGCGCGCCGGGAAGCGCTGGCCGACGCCGAGCGCGGCGGCCTGAAGCTGCTCTACCTCGCCCCGGAGCGCTTGCTGACCGGCGAGATCATCGGAGCCCTGCGGCGCATCCGGCCGAGCCTGCTCGCCGTGGACGAGGCGCATTGCGTCTCGGAGTGGGGGCAGGACTTCCGTCCGGCCTACCGGCGGATCGGGCTCGCGCGTCTCGCGCTCGGCAAGCCCCCGACGCTGGCGCTGACCGCCACTGCGACGCGCGCGGTGCGCGACGACGTAGTCGCCTCCCTCCGGCTCGGGTTCATCGAGCGGATCGTCGGCAGCTTTGACCGGCCCAACCTGTTTTTCGCGGTCCGACAGGTCAGGGACGAGGAGGAACGTCGGCGCGCCTTGCTCGCGCTCCTGCGGCCCTATCGCGGGCCGTCCATCGTGTACGTGCCGACGCGCCGGCTCGCCGAGCGCTGGGCGCGAAGCCTGCTCAATGCCGGCGTGGTCGCGGCGCCGTACCACGCCGGCCTCGAGCACATGGTGCGGCGCGGCCTGCAGGACCAGTTCGCCGCCGACCACATCGAGTGCGTCGTCGCGACGACCGCCTTCGGCTTAGGCATCGACAAGGCCAACGTGCGCCGGGTCGTGCACCTCGGCCTGGCCACGAGCCTCGAGGCGTACTACCAGGAGGCGGGTCGCGCCGGCCGCGACGGGAAGCGCGCGCGCTGCGAGGTGCTGTGGACCAAGGGCGACCTCAAGCTGCAGCGGATAATCCTGCAGGACGACCGGAAGCTCGATCCGTTGCTGCGCTACCTCACCGCCTTCGGTTGCCGCCGGGCGGAGCTGCTGAGGCATTTCGACGAGCGGGTGACGCGATGCGGCGGGTGCGATCGGTGCGAGAAGTGGCGCAAGTGGTTTGGAAGGTCGTCTGAGAGGAGAGTGGGTGTAGGGGGTAGGGTGTAGGGCGTGGGAGGTCTGTACACCCTACACCCTCACACCCTTACACCCCTTTCTCACCCCCGCACCGCCATCGCCAAGACCCCCAGCGCCTTCAGCGCCGACGGCCTCGCCTCGAAGCGCGCCAGCTTGGGCAATACCCGGTGCGCCACCCGGTTCGTGACGAACCACGGCGGCAGCGGCCAGACGCGGAACGGCGCGCGCACCACCGACTTCTCCGGACGCGAGAACATCAGGGTGTTGTGCACGACGCCGGTACCCGACTGGATATCGTCGGGAGTGTGGCCGGGGAAGGCGCCCCAGGTCGTGACGCCGAGCGCGTAGCTGAGCGCGGCCCAGTGGTTGACGCTGACCGAGCCGTATCGCAGGTCGCCGATGGCCCGCTCGACCGCATCCCGCACGGCAGGATCCGCCAGCGACCGCGGGTGCACGAGGATGGTCGCGTTGAGTGTCCCCCACAGCGTCTCGTTACAGAAGCTGACCGCCCGCGCCACGTACTCGGCCACGCTGGCGGCCTCGAGCGCTGTCTCTGCGAACAGGCCGCAGAAGCCCTCGGTGTGATAGCACAGGTCGTCGGCGCGATCCGGGTCGAGACCGGCGATCAGCGTCCAGGGAAGGGCACCGGATCCCGAGGCCTCTCCAAAGCGCTCGGCCTGAGGGTGCGCCTCGCGAAAGGCGGCGTCCCGCCCGGCGGCGCCCGGGTAGTAGGCGCGCCGCGCCGGCACCCGCGACAGGAGGCCGCGGATCGCATCGAGGAGGGGCGTGCGCTGAGGCCAGCCGACGTGCTGGACGATCACGCGGGCGGCGTTGCAGTTGAAGCCGGCGTTGTTGGTGAGCATCGACACCAGGTTCGCCGCGTGGTAGCGGATGTCGCCGGCGCTCCACGGTCCCGGCACCACGATGACCGGGCTGACATTGCCAAGTTCGGCGGTGATCCGCTTCGCGAGGACGGGCCGCTGCTCCGCCTTGCGTCGCTCGCCTTCGGCGTCGCTGCCGAACACGATCCCGTCGTACGTCTTGTCAGACCCGGTGATATGGATTTCTTCCACGCCCGAGTGCTGGCAGAGATACGCACCCTCCGCCGCACCACCGTACACGACGCGCAGCACGTCCCGGTCCACGAGGCGACGGAACGCCCGCTCCATCAGCGGACCCAGATAGTCGTTGACCGGATGCGCCTTGTAGAGCACCACGTTGTTCTCGACGAACAGCTTGTACAGCGCGTCCAGCGGCCCGATCGACGACACGTTACCGGCGCCGAGGACCAGCGTGACCTTGCTCTCGGAATCGCCCCGATACACCAGCGCCTGCGTATCGCGAAGCCCTGCCGCGGTCACCCCCGGCTGCATCCAGACCTCGGCGGACACGCCCGCGTAGAACAGCCGGTCCCAGACGCTCGCGGGGAACACGCCGGCGGCGACGCTCCCGTCGCTCCGGGTCCACACCGGTCCAGGAATCCGCGGCGCCCCACGCGCGGCAATGTCCGCCAGCGCGTCCCTCAGCAGACGGATGTTGCGCAGCACGATAAAGGGGCCGGCCACCCACTCTTCGCCGCTCGCCGGCATCTCGGGTTCCAGCCCCTTGTGCAGCAGGGAAGCGGCAACCCAGTCTTCGCTCACGGCGGCGAAGTCCGCGAGCAACCCGTCGAGGATCGCGACGCGCTCCGCGGGGCCGATGCCGGACCACGCCCTACGCCGGGCGGCGAGGATGCCGATGGCCGCGTCCATCCGCGCGCGGGACGTCGCCGGAATGGCACTGCGGGCTTCCGAGTGCCGCGGAATGCCGTGGGCAACACTGGTCGTCACTGGTCGCTCGCCAGGCTAAGGACTCACTACAACCTACCACCCACCACCCACCACCTCCTAGATTGCGGCATGGACGACTCCCTGTTCTTTAGCGCCACCAACCTCGAAGTCCGGGAGACGGTCCGCGCCTTCGCGCGGGCCGAGATCGCCCCCATCGCCCGCCAGTACGACGCCGAGTCCCGCTTCCCCTGGCCGACCGTCAAGCGAATGGCCGACCTCGGGATGCTGGGCGTGCCGTGGCCCGAGGAGCTGGGCGGCGCAGGGATGGATTACCTGTCCTACATCATCACCGTCCACGAGCTGGCCAAGGTGGATGCGTCACACGCCATCACGGTCTCAGCGCACACGACGCTCGGAACGTCGCCGATCATGGATTTCGGCACGGACGCCCAGAAGCGGCAGTTCGTGCCGTACCTGGCCGCCGGCAGGGTGCTGGGGGGCTTCGGCCTCACCGAACCGGGCGCCGGGTCCGATGCGGGCGGCACGGCGACGACCGCCGTAGACGAGGGTGATCACTACGTACTCAACGGATCGAAGATCTTCATCACCCACGCCGGGGTGGGCGAGATCTTCGTCTGCACGGCGCGCACGTCGCCGGGCACCACCAACAAGGGCATCACCGCGTTCATCGTGACCAAGGAGACAACCGACAAGGCGCAGGCGCAGGCGGCCGGCATCGGACACGAGCCGAGCCTCCCGTGGACCAAGGGGGTCAGCGCCGGGAAGAAGGAGGACAAGATGGGCTGGCGCGCCTCCGACACCCGCGAGCTGCACTTCGCCGATGCCGTGGTCCCCAAGGAGAACGTGCTTGGCCAGGCAGGGCAGGGCTTCGTTCAGTTCCTGAAGACCCTGGATTCGGGCCGGATCGGCGTGGCCGCCCTGTCGCTGGGCCTCGCCGAGGGCGCGTACGAGGAGGCGCTGAAGTTCACCAGCCAGCGGAAACAGTTCGGACGGTACGTGGCCGGATTCCAGGGGGTTCACTTCGCCCTGGCAGACATGGCCGCGGAGATCGAGGCTGGAAAGCTGCTCACCTACCACGCCGCCTGGCTGAAGCAGAACGGCAAGCGCCACAAGTTCGAGGCGGCCACGGCCAAGCTGTTCTGCTCGGAGCTGGCCATGCGGACCACCATCAAGGCCGTCCAGTTGCACGGGGGATACGGGTACACGACCGAGTACCCGGTCGAGCGCATGATGCGGGATGCCAAGGTGGGCGAAATCGGCGAGGGCACGAGCGAGATCCAGCGGCTGGTTATTGCGAGAGAGATTCTAGGGGATCTCCTTGCCGGTTGACTAAGTTTAAGAGCAGCACTACCTTACAAGCGATGGTTTCAGAAGCCGCCTCAACCTTGGGCTCCCTGCTGGAGCGCGAGGTCCTACCGTTGGTCGCCAAGCCGCACCGCTACGTCGGCCACGAACTGGGTGTCGCCCGGAAGGATTGGGACACCACCAGAGTGCGTTTCCTGTTCTGCTATCCCGACGCCTACGAGGTCGGGATGAGCCACACCGGGACGCAGATCCTCTACCACGTCGTGAACCGGCGGGCCGAGTGGTTGATGGAGCGCGCCTACGCCCCGTGGCCGGACATGGAGCGCGAGATGCGTGAGCGGGGCATCCCGCTCTTTTCGCTCGAGAGCAAGCGGCCGGCCCGGGATTTCGACGTCATCGGCTTCACCCTGCAGTCCGAGCTGACGTACACCAACCTCCTGACGATGCTGGACCTGGCCGGACTCCCGCTGCGCGGGGTCGACCGTGGCCCGGGCGATCCGCTGGTCCTGGCCGGTGGCCCGTGCGCCTCGAATCCCGAGCCGCTCGCCGCCTTCGTGGATGCCTTCCTCATTGGCGACGCGGAGGATGCGATTCACGAGATCCTGGGGATCGTCGCCGAGGAGAAGGGCGCAACACCCTACCCCCTGCACCCTGCACCCAGCCGCCAGCATCTCCTCTGGCGCCTTGCCACGGAAGTGCGCGGCGTCTACGTCCCGAGCCTTTACCAGGTGCCCCCTGGCGGCGGGACCGCGCGGCCCGTGGATTCCAGGCTGCCCTGGCCGGTTGTGGCTCGCACGGTGCCGGTCCTCAGGCCCGAAGATCACCCGCGGCGGATGCTCGTCCCGATGACCGAGGTCACGCACGAGCGGCTGCCGATCGAAGTGCAGCGTGGTTGTGTTCGGGGGTGCCGCTTCTGTCAGGCGGGATACTTGTATCGCCCGGTGCGGGAACGGGACGTCGACGAGTGCCTGGCCATCGCCGCTGAAGGGCTGCGGCACGGCGGGAACGAGGAGATCTCGCTCCTGTCGCTCTCTACGGCCGATCACTCCGAGGTCGAGAGTCTCGTGGACCGGGTGAGCCGGCTGGCGGCCGAATACGGGGTTGCGGTCGCGCTGCCGAGCCTCAGAGCGGATGCGTTCTCGGTCGGCCTCGCGGCGGCGGCATCCCGGGTCCGGCGCACCGGCTTCACCTTCGCGCTCGAGGCCGGCTCCGAGCGGCTCCGCACCGTCGTCAACAAGGGCCTCTCAGAGCGCGAGATCCTGCTCGCCGTCGAGCGTGCGCTGGCGGCCGGGTGGCAGAGCGTCAAGCTCTACTTGATGGTCGGGCATCCCACCGAGGGCGACGCGGATTTCGAGGAGTTGGCCGAGCTGGTCGGGAAGATCCGGCAGATCCTGCGCCGGCACGTGGGATGCGGGGTGGCGCTGAGCGTTTCTCCCTTCGTCCCCCGGCCCCATACGCCGTTCCAGTTCGAGCGGCAGGACAGCCTGGACGAGACGCAGGCCAAGCTGCGCTGGATGCGCAAACGCGTGTCGGGTGCCGGCGTCGCGGTGAAATACCACGATCTCGGTGCGACGGCGATCGAGGGGATGGTTTCGCGCGGCGGCCGCGAGACGGCGGACCTGATCGAAGGGGCCTGGCGGCGCGGGGCCCGATTCGACGGGTGGACCGAGCAGCTCCAGATGGGAACCTGGACTCAGGTCCTCGCCGACCTGGGGCTGAGCCTGGGCGATCGGTTCCGCGAGTTGCGCGAGGACGAAGCGCTGCCCTGGGAGGTCGTGTCGTACGGCATTGGCCGCGACTACTTCGTGCGCGAGCGTCGCAAGGCGTACGCGGGAGTGGCCACCGGGGAGTGCAAGCTCCACCGGTGCTCGGCGTGCGGCGTATGTGATTTCGAAGTACTGCAGAATCGGTTGGCGGAGCAGACGGTTGTAGGTGGTGGGTTACAGGTTGTGGAAGAGGAACGTCTTCCCCACAACCTACCACCTACAACCCACCACCAGTCCGTCAGGCTGCAGTACGCCAAGGATTCGCACCTCCGATTTCTTTCGCACCTCGACGTGCTGCGCGAGCTCACCCGCACCTGCCGCCGGGCGGGTGTGCCGGTGGCGTACTCGGAGGGGCTCGCCCCGCGACCTCGGATCAGCGCGGGGCCCTCGCTCGCCACGGGATGGACTTCGGTGAGCGAATGGATGGATCTCGAGCTTCGGGGGATCGACTGGGATGCTCCTCGGCTCGCGGAATTGCTCGAGAAGTTGAACCGGCGCGTAGCGCCCGGCCTGCGGTTCCTCGCGGCGGGCGTGCTGCCGGAGCAGTGTCTTTCCCTCAGCGCTTCGGTCGAGCGCAGCGTGTACCGCGCGACGCTCCCGGAACCGCCGTTCGAGCCCGCCTTTGCGGAGCGCGACGCCGGCTGCCGGGCGTTCCTGGCGCGGGAGACGGTGCGCTTCGAGCGCGAGCGTGGGGGCAAGAGCAGACATGTGGATCTCCGTCCGTTCGTGTACGATCTCGCGGCGCTGGACGGCCGCTCGGTCATGCTCGAGCTCAGGACGGCCAGCGATGGGTCGGCGAAGCCGACCGAAATACTCGAGGTGGCGTGCGGGGTGCCAAGGCGCCTCCTGCCTCTCATCCTCATTCACAGGACGGAAACCCGGCTCGCCGGCGGCGGTTCGCCGCTGGAGGCGTGCACGGTGACCGTCGGAGAGCACACAGTTGAAACGGGAAATTCTGATCAATGGGAGCCCGCGGGAAACCCGCGTGGCGATTCTGGAGGACGACACCCTTGTTGAGCTGCTGGTGGATCGTCCGGATACCCGCCGCTCGGTCGGCGACATCTACCTCGGCAAGGTCGAAGCCGTCCTGCCGGGGATCCAGGCGGCGTTCGTCGACATAGGGACCGAGAAGAGCGCCTTCCTCCATGCCTCCGACCTCGTCGAGCCGGAGGAAGATGAGCTGGACGACGAGGACGGCGACGACGAGGCACGGGGCGACGACGCGGTGCCGGACGCCGAGGCCGGGGGCGACGCGCCGGCGGCGCGCGAGACCGGCGCGCGCGGCGAGAACGGTGAGCGCGGGGGGAAGGGCAGCGGAGAGGGGCGCCGCGGCAAGTTTCCGCCCATCCAGGACGTGGTGAAGCGCGGCCAGACGCTGCTGGTGCAGGTCAGCAAGGAGCCGATCGGCACCAAGGGCCCGCGGGTCACCGCGCAGATCTCGATCCCCGGACGGTTCCTCGTCTACATGCCCTCGGCGAGCCGGGTCGGCGTGAGTCGCAAGATCGAGGCGAGGGAAGAGCGGGCGCGGCTCCGCCAGATGGTGTCGAACATCCTCCCCAAGGATTCCGGCGGCGTGATTGTGCGCACGGTCGGCGAGGAGCTGACCGAGGACCACTTCAAGCGCGAGCTGGACTCCCTGCTCAAGCTGTGGAAGAAGATCAAGAAGAAGGCCACGTTCGTGCGCGCGCCGGCGGTGGTGCAGCGCGAAACCAGCCTGACCCGCGGTATCATCCGCGACCTGTTCAGCGCGAAGGTCGACCACCTCGCGGTGGACTCGAAGGAGCTGCACCACGAGATCCTCGCCTACCTGGACCAGGTGGGCCCCGACCTCAAGGAGCGCGTGGAGCTGCACGCCGGCGACCCGCCGCTGTTCGACAAGTACGAGATCGAAGCCGAGATCCGGAACCTGTTCAACCGGCGCGTGGACCTGCCGACCGGCGGCTACGTCGTCATCGAGCAGACCGAGGCCCTGGTGTCGATCGACGTCAACACCGGGCGTTACACGGGCAAGAAGGATCCCGAGAAGACGATCCTCCGCACCAACGTCGAGGCGGCGCGAGAGATCGCGCGGCAGCTGCGGCTGCGCGACATCGGCGGGATCATCGTGTGCGATTTCATCGACATGGAGACCCGCGCGAACCGGGACAAGGTGCTCCAGGAGCTGCGGCAGCACCTGGCCCGGGACCGGGCGCGCACTCGGGCGTTCGCCGTGAGCGACCTCGGGTTGATCGAGATGACCCGGCAGCGCGTGCGCCCGTCGCTCATGCAATCCATGACCGAGCCCTGTCCGACCTGCAGCGGCACGGGCCGCGTCTTCCTGCCGGAGACGGTGGTGGGGCGGCTCGAGCGCTCGCTGAAGCGGGCGGCCGTGGAGAACAAGGACCCGCGGATGACCGTGCGCCTGCACCCCGAGGTGGCGCTCTACCTGATGGAAGAGGAGCCCAACTTCCTCAAGAACCTCGAGAAGCAGACCGGGATCGACCTCGAGGTACGCGACGACCCGATGATGAAGCTGGACGAGTTCAAGCTCATGAGCCAGCCGGCGGGCCGGGACGTGACGGGGCACTACCTGGTGGCCTGAGAAGAGAGAAGAGGGTGTAAGGGTGTAGGGGGTAGGGTGTGCGTTACACCCTACCCCCTCACACCCTACACCCTGTCTGAGCCTGTCCTGATTTCTGTGTGCGAGCCATTCTATTGCCATGGGCAGAAAGGGCAAGCAGATGGCCTTCGCACCGGAGCTGTTGGATCAGCTGCTGGAGGGGTACCAGCGGCCTGAGGATATGCTCGGGCCGGGGGGGATCTTTGATCAGCTGAAGAAAGCGCTGGCCGAGCGGGCCCTGGGGGCTGAGCTCG
>Ga0209777_10000035_pt1 | contig 223723 bp, 246 predicted proteins | sample FrelakmetHBP12HB_FD_187147 | JGI IMG/M metagenome (GOLD analysis project Ga0209777, IMG submission 187147) | Freshwater lake sediment microbial communities from the University of Notre Dame, USA, for methane emissions studies -HBP12 HB (SPAdes)... | ecosystem: Environmental > Aquatic >...
AGCAATATAAACAGTCCAGCTTTACGCTGGACAACCTTGATCATGTCAGAAACTGAACAGTTTCTGAGCACGCTCAAGAATCTTTGATTCTTGACGAACTCGGTCGAGTTTGGCCACTTACTAAATTTACACAAAGATACTGACTCTATTCAAAAAATAATTTTCCTTTTTCCCACATATCTTTAAATACTCAATTACATTATCTTCTCTAAAATGGTGCTTCACCATATATTCAACGAGTCAGATTTGACTAATTTCTGTCCTTATTGTAAGAAAGATCTCTCAAATGCCCAGTGGAAGTCATCTTTCCATTCATCTGCCCATTATAAGGAAACGACCTGTGGATGCGGTAAATGCTTGAGCGTTAGGACAGAATTCCATGGTTCAGGCCATGATTCTTGGGATTCAAATACCAACTGGAGAGACACAGTCGAAAACCTTGGAAAAGATGTTCAGATAAAGACATTGGAAAGTGAATTGAAAATAGTTGAAGAAAAGAAAAAATAATTATCTTCTGGTTTTTTTCTTCTTTTTGGCCTTCTTTTTGCTGAGCGCTTTTTTGGCAGCCTTCTTTGCCTTGTTGATAGCCTTGCTTATCCTCGCCTTCACTGCTTTCTTGAGCTTTTTCTTGTCGATCTTCTTGGCCTCTTCTGCAGCGATCTTCCTCATCCTTCCGGCAACCAGCAATGCCTCTTTCTTAAGGGCAGGGCCTTTCTTCTTTATTATCTTTATCTCCCTGTTGAGCTCTTCGCTTAGGAATTTCTCTACTCTTTCTTTCTCGTCAATAAGCTCAGGTCCGAGAAGTTTCTTCAGTTTATTCTTCTCTTTCTTCATCTCTTTTGAAAATTTTCTTAGAAGTACGTTATATTGTACATTATTTAGTTTTCCTGTCTTTCTCAGGCCCTTTATCTTGCGTTTTAATCGGTCGAACATATGTACCACCTATACTCATTCCAGATAAACTGGTATATATACCTTTCTATATTATTAATATCTTCCTTCTCTGCTTATCGAACTGATTAGCACAAGTCCTAAAAGCCCTGCCACAACAAAGCCTATTATTGCAAGTATTGGTACGTCGAGGTATTTAGGGCCTTTGTCGACAAATGCGATTAATGCAGATGCCACTACAAGGGCAGCGATTATCAGCCCATAAGTTATCCTGTTGCTTGACCTGTCCATCTCAATAGTAAGCTTATGGATATCTGTATCCTGTATGTCTATCTTAAGGTTGCCCTCAGAAACCCTGTCAAGGACTCTTGTTATATTTTTCGGAAGATTCTTCATAAGCTTAGCATAATCATTTCCTACTACCAAAGCATCATTGTACATTGATTTTGTGCTTAGCCTGTTGAGCATCATCTTCTTTATCTTTGGCTTCATCTCTTCAACTATCTTGTACTTTGGGTCAAGGTCATAAGCTACTCCTTCGAGTGTCACCAAGGATTTGATGAGCAAGGCGAAATCAGAAGGGAGCTTTACATCATTCCTTCTTGAGACATCTAATATTTTATTTAATACTTCAGAAAACTTTAACTGTTTTAATGAGGTATAATAATATGGTCCTAATGTCTCTTGGATATCTCTTTCAAGTAAAGGGAGCTTTGACTCATCCTTCATGAATCCGGTCTCATAAAGCCCTTTTGATATCCCTTTAAGGTCTTTATTGACGATAGCAAAGCATAGTCCTATTATGCTGTTTCTCAGGTTGTAGTCTATCTCCCCTACAATTCCAAAGTCGATGAAAGCTATCTTGTTGTTTGGAAGGACTATTATGTTTCCCTGGTGGGGGTCAGCATGAAAATACCCTTTTTCAAATATCTGGTCAAACATGGAATTTACAATGTTTCGGGCAACTCTGCTTCTGTTAATCTTTGCATGATGGTCTGCTTCGCTAAGTTTTGTTCCCTTGATGAAATCCATCACAAGGACTTTTGAAGTGGTCAGCTCCCAATATACCTTAGGTATGACCATATTTTTTGATTTCTTGAACTCCTGATAGAATTTCTCTATGTTCCTTGCCTCATGTATGAAATCAAGCTCATGCCGAGTATATCTCTCAAATTCCTTTACGATCATTACAGGATCGACAATATCAGAGGATAGTTTTTTCTTGGAAAGATAAGCAAGATGGTATAGTATGTCAATGTCAGTCTCAAATATCTTTTTTATTCCAGGCCTCTGCACTTTTACAGCGACTTTCTTTCCGTTTTGGAGCTGTGCAATATACACTTGGGATACAGAAGCAGAAGCGATAGGGGTCATCTCAATGTTCTTGAACAGCTTATCGATAGGTTTCCCAAGTTCCTGCTCAATTATCTTCTTTGCCTCGGAAGATGGAAATGGAGGCACAGAATCCTGAAGCTTCCTGAATTCATCACAGTACTCTTTAGGGATCAGGTCCGGTCTTAAGCTGAGCAGTTGTCCCAATTTGACAAATGTTGCTCCTAATTCTTCTAATACAAGCCTCATCCTTTCAGGATTGGTGTTTTTTTGTTCAAACTTCCCAAAAACCCTCTTCCTGAAAGAAAGCCTTCTTTTTAGGTTGAGTTTCTCGATGAAGTAGCCCATCTCATGCTTTAGCAGTGTGTCTAGTATCTCCTTGAATCTAGTGGCATCCCTCATCTCTTGTGCAATTGACATATATAGATCAGTGCAATCTATAGTTCAGAGGTATATAAATGTTATTATATGTCGACTAAGAAAAAGAGTAAGCAGTTAGCATGTCCCTGCCTTTGCAGCATTCTCGCTTGTGCAATTATCCCAGAAAAGCAGTTTTCCGTTGCAGTCATACCATCCTTCATTTCTTGTTCCGATGAAGTCGCATTTCCTTGCGCACTCTCCTTTTTTGCATTCTCCTCGCATATATGCCCATTCTTCACATACACTGCCGTCTGGAAATAAGCAAAGTCCATACTCACCATTTGCCCCCATCACTATCTTGTCAGATCCTCCATCCTGCACGCATTTTACAGAAGCAGGATTTGCTATTGCGACAGGATTTGAGGCAGCTGTTGTAGTAGTTGTCTGAGTGTTTGAACACCCAATTATAACTAGGCAAAAGATGCAGAATGTAAATATTGCAAGTTTGGTTTTGGTCATATTTATATCTGTTACTCTTACCTTTATTTATATCTTTCTAAGTCGCATCGTCTCAATCTATCTAAACGCTTAAATATTATCCTGTATCTTCATGTCTTATGGAAAAAGTAATCACAAAAGACGGCTCAGTCACATTCTTCAATAAGGAAGTTGGAGACTTCTATCACGCTCTCTCAGGCGCAGCAGAAGAGTCATTTGAGAAATATGCAAAACCATTGGGAGTAGACCAAGTGAAGGATCCAGTCATATTTGACATCTGTTCAGGCATGGGTTATAATGCAGCAGCTGCCTTAGACACAATCACATCTAATCCCACAATCTACTTATTCGAAAATGACCTAGAAATAATGAAGATGGCGCTAGAAGTCAATCCAAAATTCAAGAGCTATCATCACACCCAATCCTTGATAAGGCAATTCCTGGAAAAGAAAGAAACTACCTACAACAAAGATAACATCTCCTTAATTTTGATGTTTGGAGATGCAAGAAAAACAATAAATCAAGTGAAAGAAAAAGCAGACTTCATCTTCTTCGATCCTTTTTCCCCTTCAAAAGTCCCTGATATGTGGCAAGAGCAGTTCTTCAAAGACATAAAATCAAAGTCAAAGCCAGGCGCAAGGCTTGCGACATACAGCTGCGCAAGATTCGTAAGAAACAACATGATTGCAGCAGGCTTTAAAGTGGAAGACGGCCCGAAGTGGGGAAGGAATAGTCCGACGACGATTGCTACTCTTATTTAGTATTACTATATAGTGGTAAAAATAGAAAGATTTATAAACCCTTAATTATTACCTATCCTAGAATCATCTATGGACAATCAACAGCTTAAGGCGGAAGTTCAGGCACTACTTGATGACTGGGGAGCTAATCCTGATAAATATGAATTTAAAAAGCATGTAGTAAAGAAGGAGCTCGAAGAGGTTGCAAATAAAAGATATTTCTTGAGTCGTTATGTTTCTGAGATTTTGACAAGAGTAAATAGGATAAACGATTTATTCAGGGAAACAACTTACTCTAGGCACTGTGAGTGCTCAGAAGATGTTTATTTTGAATTTGGAGTAAGTTCTATTCCAGAATTATGGGAAGATACTCCTGAAGGAATAGAAAACAGCAAAAGGTTATTGGCTGGATTGCTTGAAAGGATAAGGCCTAGCTTAGAATCTACGTTAAGTTCAAATACTGTTGACGAAGCAGACGAAGGTGCAGTTAACGAAATATATGATATTTTGACAAAAGACCCAGGCCAGCCAAGGTTAGTATTTGCAGGTGGCGTGACTTTTGGGCGTGGCTTGCCGAAAGATTATAGAGTATACTCAATAAAGGAAGTTGAGCAGATGTTTAATGAGCGTGGAAAAAGAAATCCTGCAGATTACAGGCCAGAGCATATAAGGATGAGTGAAGAATTTGAAAGTCTTTCTTACACGATGAATGATAATATTCTCCTCGCATTTAATGAAAACCTAAGGTCTATTAGGTCTAATCTTGAGATATATGTTGAGAAAGGTCAATTTATCAAAGAGGAACAGGATTTTGCTGCAGCAGACAGATTCCTGCAGAAATTGAAAGGATATCTCAACTTTTCAGGAATAAATGACTGCTTAAAAAAGAGAATACAAGTTGCAGAGACAGTTGTTTTACTTAGGGAATATGTCGATACTTCAAGGCAAATGATTAATGATAATTAATCTTTGTCTTAACCAATCACAGTTCCCTTAAACTTCTTCCCATCAAGACAATTCTTCAGATTATCAAGATCAGTTCCTTTCAATATAATTACCTTAAGCCCGACCTCTTCAGCCTTTTTGGAAGCGATCGGATCAAAAGGAAAATTCCCTCCAGCAAGCCACTTGTCTCCTACAATCTTCCGAAACTCTTTCCAGGAGACATTCTCAAGCTTTTTTGCATCAGGAAACTTCTTAGGGTCTTTATCATAAGCATACTCGATATTGGACATATTGATCACAGTCTTAGCAGAATAGTTCTTGGCATACATGACTGCGTCAAAATCAGTTGAAGTCCCTGGGATGAACCCGCAGCCAAGAAGTACCTTCTTGAACTCAACTTTTTTGTTGTAATCAGGCTGTATTGTGTCAGTAGTAAGTTCTCCAAACATAGACCTTACAAGCTCAGCATTCAGTTCAGTCGATCTTATTCCTATCCAGTCAAGATCCCTTTGTTTGACAGGAGAGAGCTTCTTTGCAGCTTCCATATACTTTCTGCATATGACTCCCCCCCCTGTGATTATGATGAACTTCTTCTTCTGTGCAAGTATCAGCTCTTTGAATCTTGACAAGAAATCAACATCAATCTCTCCTGGATATATTATAGATCCCCCTAATGAAAGGACGACAGTTTCCATTTTAACCTCCAAAAGTTCCTAATCCAATAAGTGCAGTTCCAATTATGATCAAAGCAATCCCAGCCCACTTCCATTTGTTCATGTTCTCTTTAAGCAGATAGATAGACCAAAGGCTGACCCATATATAGCTTGTGGCTACAAGCGGATAAAGCACAGAAAGATCCCCCCCTTTAAGTGCAGGGATGAACAGCACAGTTCCAATTCCATAAAAACATAATCCTAATATTATCTTCCAGTTGAATATCCATGATTTCAAGTTATTCTCGACATGAGCAGATCCTTTTTTCAGGAATACAGGGCCTAAGCTTCCTAATAATGCAGCAGAAAGTACAAGTAATATAGACCATAATGCAGTTGCCATCAGATTACACCTTCTACAGGATCACTATGTCTTGATCCAAATCCGACAAGAGCTATCCCAGCTATGATTACAAATACTCCCAGCCATTTGAATAGGTTCATCTCTTCACCAAAGAAATACATAGAGTACAGTGCAACCCATACATATCCAGTTGCGATTATAGGATAAAGCACAGAAAGATCCCCTCCTTTCAATCCGACAATGAGAAGTACAGCCCCAATGCCATATAGCGCCAATCCCCCTATTATCCAATAATTATGCATAAGTGCAAATAAGTCAAAACTAAGGTCCTTTACGCCAATCTTGTACAATACTTGAGCAGAAGACGTAAATAGAGTGCAAACAAGTACTAGCACAATCGCCCACCATTTGGTTTTCATAGCAGGAAATAAAATCAGATTATATATAAATTTATGCTCATCAGATAAGACAATCGAAAAGGGGTTGGTAAGGGGAGATATATCAATAAGCAATATAAACAGTCCAGCTTTACGCTGGACAACCTTGATCATGTCAGAAACTGAACAGTTTCTGAGCACGCTCAAGAATCTTTGATTCTTGACGAACTCGGTCGAGTTTGGCCACTTACTAAATTAACACAAAGATACTTAAGCAATATTTTCCAAAGAAATCAAAACAACCAATCTAACCATTCTTATTCATTATCTCTACAATAGCTGCATAAGCCGGTCTCGATATAAGCACTCCTACAGTGACTCCAACAATCGTAGTAAACGCAAATCCTTTCAGAAGTCCTGCTCCTGCAAATATCAATGGGAACATGGCAGCGCATACTGCAAAGTAGCTTCCGAAGATTATGAAGAATGCGTTCTTCATCCTTCTCTTCCAGTCATAGGCTTCAGTCCTGAGACTTCCTGATATAGTCTCATCTGCAATGATTATCTGGTCATCTACTCCAGTTCCTACTGCGACAAGGATACCTGCAATTGCTGCAAGATCAAGGTTCCATCTTACAAGCGCAGCAAACCCAAGCAATATGATTATCTCAATAAGCATGGTTATCATTATCGGTATTGAAACTGAAAACAGCCTATATCTTATGAATATGATTATGGCTACTGATATTATGGTTAAGATTCCGATTATTATCGAATTGTTCAGGAAATCCTTTCCAAGCTGAGGGCTTATCTGGTCTGTCTTGACTATGCTCAATTTGACAGGAAGGCTTCCTGTTATTAGGACTGTCTGGAGCTTCTTCATGCTTTCAAGCGCATTTGATGCCGCCTCTTGCTGAGTTACGCCGCTTCCTGAACCAGATATCTGTATATTTGTTGTGGTGCTTCCCTTAAGCTCAGACCCTATCTTTAGCTTGTCGACTTGCTTGTCATCAAGGAATAATGTTAGGTCTTGGCTTAGATATTCATTTCCGTTTTCAGTCACTACAGAAAGCTCTTTTGTTAGCTGGGCCTGCCTACTGGCAGCTTCAGGGCTCAATGTGATTGTGAAATAGAAGCTGCACACATATCCGTTTGCAGTTGATGAGCATCCTCTCCTTGGGTCGATTCCAGAGCAGTCAGCGCTTCTGCAGACATATGTTATGTCCCTGTTTCCACCTCTGAATGTTACATCTTCCCCTATCTTTGCCTCAAACTTACCCTGTTTGGACAATAGGTCTTTGACTTCCCTTTCATTTGCTCCTGCAATCTCGACGACGATGAACTGGCTTCCTGTAAGGTCAGATGCTTGTGTTACGACGATGTCGCTTAATCCGAAGACATTTAGCCTTTCTTTCATGTTGTCGAGCAGGGTCTTCATGTCATCGCTTGACAGCTTTGTTTCAGGCTGAAGTATGACTCTGGTTCCTCCTTCGAGGTCAAGCCCTTTTACCAGGTTAGTTCTTGGCGCTTCATAGACATTTACTCCTATGTCCTGTAATCCAAGGAGCTTTTGGTAAGTCTTGTTGACAGTGATGTTAGAGTAGACAAATTCAGTTACATTGGTTCCGTTCTCAAGCGTCTTCTGGACCAGTTCTCTGATTGTCTTTATTTCAGTCTCATTTAGCTGGATAGTCTCATAATCAGCTTTTGTCAATAATATGTATCCTTCCTTGTTCTTTGAAGTCCTTATGGTTACAGTCTCATTGTATGTTATGTCAGAGGTTGCCTTATAATAATCATCGACGCTGTTTACTGGCTTATTGTTGACAGAGATGATCTTCTCCCTGGCAGTTGGTGCAGTATTTGGCGTAGGATTCGTTATTCCTGCGATATTGGCAGATGAATTGGAGACCACATTTCTTATTGCGACTCCTTTAGGGTCCAATACTGGATTGATGGCGACGATTGCTAATATTACAAAAGCTATTGCAACCAATACTCTCCAGTTTGTGAATATCTTCTTGATCTTATGGTCCATCTTATTCACTGCCTTTTTTTGATTTTGAGCCTCTCCATTCAAGCCACAGCATCAACAATCCTGCGTTGAATATCCACGTGGCGATGATATCTACGAATAATCCTATTATGATAATAAGCATGATCTGGTGCAGCACTTCTGAATTTGTGAAGAAATATGCTATCGATACAGAGACTAAGGTTGTTATAGTCATTAGCATGCCTGTCTTCATCGCTCCAAATACCCTGCTGACGACTGTCCCTTCTGTCCTCTTCAATACCCTTGTGGACAATAAGATGTCTGTGTCTACAGAGTATCCTATGAGCATGAGGAATCCGGCGATACCTGCTGTGCTTACCTTGACTCCAAGCAAGTTGACGACAGCGACTGAGACGATGATGTCAGAGAAGGCTGAGGCGATGACTGCTGCGCTTGGCGCTGGTGATCGGAAAAATGCAAGTACTACGATGGCCATCAATGCAAAAGCGATGACCATTATCATCAGGATCTCCTTGAAGAAACTTGCTCCTAAAGAGCTGCCGAAGAACTCAACAGTGTAGTCATTGTTGCCTAGCTTTTTCCCAAGTGAATCCCCGATTGCAGTTAGGAATTGGTCATATTTGGCATGGTCATTTTCATCGATATTGGCTTCGATCACAACAGCAGTCTTCTTTCCAAGGCTCTCAAGCGTCCTGATATTGATATCGTTTTTAGGCAATTCAGAAGCTATCTTCTGCTGCATTGCGACAGTATCCATGCCATCCTGATAAGGTATTGTGACGGATAATCCGCCTTTAAGGCTTATTCCCTTGTCGATGAAGTCCCCTGTCTTGTATGTCTGGTATCCTATTTGGGCGCAAGCCAGAAATACCATTAATATGGGTATGATTAGGAGCTTCTTGTAATTCTTTTGATAGAATTCTTCAGCATCAAATTTCTTTTTCTCTTTCTTCTCTTCAACGGTCTTTTCTTTAGGCTCGTCCATTCATATCCCCAATATATAATTGCGGTCATTAGTTCCCAACTATAAATCTTCCGCTATTGTATTCAGAAGACGTAATTTGTCTTCTGTTATATAACTCAAAGAAAACAATTGTTTATTTAAATATGTTATGTTTTTAAACCCTGAAAAGCCTACTTCTTATTCAAACAAGCCTTTACAAACCCATTATATAATGGATTTGGTGCAAGCGGTCTTGAAGTGAACTCAGGATGCGCCTGTGTCCCGACAAAGAAAGGATGATCCTTTAGTTCAAAGAACTGCATGATAGGGTGTTCAGGTGCTTTTCCTGAAAATATGATGCCCTTGTTCTCAAACTGCTCTTTGTATTGGGGATTGAACTCGTACCTGTGCCTGAACCTTTCCCTAACCTTTAATTTCTGTCCATATAGGTTATAGACAAGAGAATCCTTCTTGACCTCAATATCCCTTCCGCCAAGCCTCATGTTTCCGCCTAATCCTTCAATCTGCTTCTGCTCAGGCAGTATGTCTATTACAGGGTGCTTGCAGTTCATGTCAAGCTCAGTTGAATCAGCCCCTTTTAGTTTAAGGACATTTCTTGCAAACTCAATAAGTGCCATCTGGAATCCGAAGCATAGTCCTAGATAAGGAAGGTTGTGTGTCCTTGCATATTTGATGCATATCACTTTACCTTCTGTCCCCCTTTTGCCGAATCCGCCGGGGACAACGATTCCATCAACATCTTTGAGTACTTCTTCAGCATCTTTGTCATTATTTATCTTCGTAGTCTCTATCCATTTGATGTTCATCTTGACATTGTTTGTAGTGCATGCATGTTCAAGCGCATTGAGTATCGAAGCATAAGAATCACGAAGTCCTGTGTATTTTCCTGTTATTGCGATATTGACGCTTCCTTTAGGCTCTTTGAACTTGCGGACATAATTTGTCCATTGGTTGACCATCTTCCTCTCTTCAAGGAATCCGCTCTTTTTCTTTAGCCCAAGGATCTTCATGACATCATTGTCAAGTCCAGCGCTCCTTAACAGCAAAGGTATCTGGTATACGCTGTCAACATTATGCACGCTGACAACCCTGTTGATAGGGACGTTTGAATATATGCTTATCTTCTCCCTTACTTTCTCATTTACAGGATTAGTAGCTCTGCATGCTATTATATGCGGCTGTATCCCTTTTCCCATGAGTTCGCTTATTCCAAGCTGTGCAGCCTTGCTCTTCTGTTCGCCAAGGAAATCAGGCTCTAATATGTAAGTGAGGCTGACATAACACACATTCCCTTTCCCTTCCTCATATCCAAGCTCTCTCATCGCTTCGATGAAGTAGCTGCTCTCTATGTCTCCTACAGTTCCGCCTACTTCACAGCATACGACATCAGCCTTTGACTCCATTGCAAGGTTTCTTAAGAAATATTTTATGTATCCGGTGACGTGAGGTATCATCTGGACATCTCTTCCTAGATAGTCTCCTCTTCTTTCCATTTTGAGGACGTTTGAGAATATCTTTCCGCCGGTAAGATAGTTGTTCTGGCTTAGGTTCAATCCAAGATATCTCTCATAATTCCCAAGGTCCATATCACATTCAGTTCCATCATCAAGTACAAACACTTCTCCGTGCCTGTAAGGATTGAGTGTTCCTGCATCGACATTAAGATATCCGTCAAACTTTATAGGTGCAACTTTAAGCCCTTTCATCTGTAGTAATTTTCCTAATGAAGCAGAGAATATACCTTTTCCGAGCCCGCTCATGACAGTTCCGAACACTATGATGAATTTTGTCTTTCCAGGCTTGTATCCCTTAGGTATCGGTGAGTAGAATTCATGCTCTTCCGTCTTAGATGCTATGTTCTTGAAGATCGCTGCGTTTTTGTGCATAAGAAAATCTGATGATTCTGGTTTATATATATTTCTAATTTGTAGAATATATTATTAAAAATCTCGATTCTCAAGAAAATTCTTTGATGGAGTATGATATTCTTACTTTCAAGTCGAGATTTTTAATTCCAAAAACTCACCTATCAATGTGAGGGCTATACTAAGATAACCCCGAGCGGTGAGTTTTTGTTATCTAAAATCAGAAGCTGCCGAATATGCCTCTGAATACAGTGGCTCCGTCAAATGGCCCTATTGGTATCATGTTGAAGAAGAACAGGAACATGTTTATCTGTTTTGTAAGTTGAAGTATTGGCAGATATTTCCTATTGACTTTTCCTGATTTGAGTGCAATCCAGGATCCTAAGAATAGCAGCAGATTGACTCCAGGGCCGGCAAATGCAATAATTGCGCTTTGCATAGGCGTAAGTGGACATGAAGCAGCGCCCTCGCATATAGAAACAAATCCAGGCACTACAAATAAGAATCCGAAGTTGATAAGCCTCATTATTATTGCGATTATTCCGAGTGCAAGCGTAAATCCGCTGTAATAGAAAGCATGGAATACTGCTGGCACTCCATAAGCCATCGCTACAAACTTATGTCCCATCTCATGAAGCACTATTGCAGGAGCAGTCACTATTATTGCAAGCTTCATCTCATCTGTGAAGAACTTTGTCTTCTGCTTCTTCTTGAAATGTTCTAATGGGTCATACCCTTCTTCCTCGGGCTTTGCGAACGGCCTGAACATCCCGGAGAATATGAATCCAAGGAAGAGTGTCATGACTATCAGGTCAAATACTTCCCATAATGTTATGATGGCCATATCAAAAAAGAACTAATCTTTGTTTATATTTTTAACTGTTTTGGTCAGAAGCTTCCTCTCAAATGCATATCTTAATATATGGTATGCATTTATCATAATATATGAAAGAGATTAGCGCAGGGGGAATAATAATCAACGATGGAAAAGTTGTGATCGTCTCTCAAAGAGAGATTTCTTTCTCATTCCCGAAAGGCCACATTAGAAAATCAGAGATCCCTAAAGAAGCAGCATATAGGGAGATTTTGGAAGAGACCGGACTGAAAAAAGCAGACCTGAAATACATAAAAGAGCTAGGCATAATCAAAAGACCCACATCAAGGTCAGGAAACCAGAAAGACATTCATATCTTTCTTTTTAAGACAGAAAAGAAAGAATTGAAGTCAAAAGACAAGAATAATCCGGCAGCATTTTGGGTCAGGATCCAGGATGTCACAAAGATGATCTCGAATAAGCATGACAAGGACTTCTTCCTAGATCACAAAGAGGAAATAGTCTCTTACAACGAGTAAGGAAATCGATTTGGGGTTGATAAGGGGATAAATAGGCTATATTGATCGAGTCGTGGGACTTTAGTCCCACAAAGTCACCTTGATTGAACTTAGAAAGTTCAGGGTGGAGCCACTTATTTTATTATTATTAATATTCTTAACAAAATAATCAATTCAACTAATTACTTTTCACAATCCTTAAATAACCCCTCAATTTACTTTTCCCTATGACAGAACTAATCGCTTTATTATCAACCGGAAAAGGGACCTGGTCCAATGTAAGCAGGATAATCCAGGATGGCGGATTCTCAAAAGTTTTCATAATAACAAATGACTTCGGATCCCAAAATTTCACAAAAAGGGATAACATGGAAATAATTGTAGTTAACTTTGATAAGCCCTTAAAAGAATTATCAAATGATATGGTATCAGCCCTGAAAGGCAAAGTCTCAGGCATTGAAACTGGAATAAATTTCATCTCAGGAGCAGGAAAAGAGCACATGGCCCTATTAGCAGCTGTCATGAAGCTAGGATTAAATTTCAGATTGATCATCCTTACAGAACAAGGAAAGATTGACGAAGTCAATCCTTACTGCTGACATAGACTCGAAATCCTGATCTTTTCGCAGTCTCTTTCACGTTCCCGAATGTTTCTTCCATCTTTTCTTTCAGCATCTTCCCGCCTTTGTTGTGCCTTGCGACTATCTGCAGCAATCCTCCTTTCTTCAGATGTTCTTTGCTCTCAGAGATCATCTTGAAGCACACATCCCTTCCGGCAACCATTGGCGGATTCACAATTATAGTATCGAATTCCCCAGAGATATTGGCAAAAACATCAGACTCAACTACAGACACATTCTTTAGGTTAAGGTCATCAGCATTCTTCTTTGCGATCTTCAAAGCCCTTTTATTGACGTCGCTCATCACTATCTCGCATGTGGGGCATACAGAGGCAGCTACAATTCCAACAATTCCGCATCCGCATCCAAGGTCAAGTATTCTCCATCCATCCTCTATTATTGCGCTGTTCACAAGAAGGTTTGTCGCATGGTCGATCTGTTTCGCAGAAAATATCCCAGAAGCAGACTTTATCTCAAAGACCCTTCCCCTTAGGTGTGCCCTTATATTATAGATGACAAGTTTGCTTGACTGTTCTGGAGAATAATAGTGCTCCATTTTAGTACTTAGGCTTTATTATGCCATACCATTCATATAATACTCTATCGACTGCTTTTAGCAGCTCTATCTTCTGCCCCTGCACGATAAGGCAGTTTCCGTCAATAGTTACTAATGTCTCAGGAGCCTCCTTGAACATCACTACAGACTGGTTTGTGTTCTCGCAAGTGATTATCTCCCTGTCAGCGCAGGCAGAAGTCACGTTTCTCATGCAGCTCCCTATAGGGTCCTTTCCAAACACCTTCTTCAATGATAATGATAGTTCTGTGACTCCTAAAGTTGTGTATTGGGTAAGGTTTCCTTCAGGGTCGAATGTTATATAGACTTTGTCTGTCGTGAAATTGTTGAATGGCCTTATCTGCCTGACTTCAACATTCTCGACTTCTGTTGGATTATATCTTAGGTGCACATTGAACACATCATTTCCCCTTTGCCATTGGAAATGCCAGAGGTCTTCGTAATATACAAAGTCAAATTGGTTGTATGTTACCTTTTTTAGTCCGGCATCAGGATTATAGAAATATTTGGTGTATATGTATCCGCTGGCAAACAATATGATCAATACAGCAATGACAATGCCGATGATAAGCATGACATTCTTTGGATTGTCCTCCTTCTCTTCTGCCTTCTTCTTTGTTTCATCGTTTTCGTCTTCATTCTCAGAAGGGTTGGTTTCTTCCTCGTAATCATCTTCCTCATCATGCTTGATGTCATTATTGTCTTCGTCCATTCTATTCTTTCATGATCCCCATCATATAATATAACAGTCTCTCTCCCATGGCGACCATCTCATAATCAGAGTCTGCGGTTACGATTACGCAGGATCCTTCTGTCCTTATGGATGATTCACGGGCTTTCTTGAAATAGATTACAGGAGTGTTTTCATTTGAAGCATTGCATCCGAACACCGGTTTCCCATAAGTGTTGTTTGCTGTGAATCCTGTTGTGGTATAGGTATTTGTTGTTGAAGGCAATGTCTGGGCATAATCAAACTGCTCCAGGGCGATTGAGCTTGAAAGCGGATCATTTACATCAGACGTCAATCCGATATGGGTCTTTCCGTTTAGGACGTCTCTGACTGTCTGGCTTAGGTTTATTCCTTCAAGATCAGACGGAGAATGTGAAAAAGTCATTTCATTGCCCTTGATCTTGGTCAGCCATCCGCCGTTGTCTGTCTTTACAAATGAATATCCATTATAATTCTTCTTCGAGCTGGTGTCTGCCTGCTCCAGTATTATCCCGAAGGATGAAAGGACCATAACTCCGACTATAATGAATGCTATAATATAGACCATACGCCTTTTCTTCTTGTCATAATCTTTCCTCATATAATCACCCGGCATATGAAAAAACAGGCTTATTTAAAATCCTTTCGAATCTTCCTATTGGTAAAACACTATATTCTGAAAATTCTGATACTTCAGAAACTACAGAAACTTCAGAAACCTTTATAAACAAAGCCTGTTTTACTGATTTCATGTCAGACCAGGAGATAGTAATCAGCATAATTGAAGATATGGGCGAAGCTTTGGAAGCGTTCGGCCAGCCCAAGATGACAGGAAAGGTCTGGGGCACACTATATCTTAAGGGAGATATGACTCAGGAGCAGCTTGCAAAAGAGCTGAGTTCAGGAGCAAGTTCAATAAGCCAGTCCCTTGCAGTTCTTGAGATCCTTGGCATGATAAGGAAGGTTAGCAAAGATGGCAGGAAGAACATATATTCTGCTGTTTCCTGTAATGAAGACATGCTTAAGAAAAAGCTGGAGAATGCTCTAAATGTTTATATACATCCTATGAGGGAATCGCTGTCAGAGAAATCCTCGAAGATTAAGGATAAGGAGCTGAAGAAGAGAGTCGAGCTTCTTAAGTCAAGATATTCGAAATCAGCTCAATTCTTTGAGCTTTTGGTGAAGATGATAAGATGAAAGACAAAGATGCTATAATACACCTGGAAGATGTATGGAAGATATATAAGATGGGAGATGTAGAGGTTGCTGCATTGCAGGGATTGAACCTCACGATAAAGAGGGGAGAGTTTGTCAGCATCATGGGCCCTTCAGGTTCAGGAAAATCCACAGCAGTCAATATGGTGGGCTGTCTTGATGTTCCTACAAAAGGAAGGATACTTTTGAATGGCAAGGATATCTCCAATATGTCTGAATCAAGCCTTGCGCAGGTTAGGGGAAAGCTTATAGGATTCATATTCCAGCAGTTCAATCTTATTCCGACATTGACTGCAAAAGAGAACGTCATGCTTCCTATGATGTTTCAGGACATACCAAGGGATCAGAGGATAAAGAAGGCTGAAGCCTTGTTGCAGAAAGTTGAGCTAGGAGATAGGATGGACCATAAGCCGGCAGAGCTTTCAGGAGGGCAGCAGCAGCGTGTTGCAATCGCAAGATCGCTTGCAAACAATCCGGAAGTCATACTTGCAGATGAGCCGACAGGAAACCTCGACTCAAAGACAGGAACGATTGTAATGGAGTTCCTGAGGAAGATGCATATCGAGGAAGGAAAGACGATAATCATGGTCACTCATGACGAAAGGGTTGCGAAAGCAGCCGACAGGATAGAATATTTGAGGGATGGAGTGATAATCAAGAGCCAGAACTCAAAGATAAAGCATGATCATGTCAAACGAGGAGGTCCGTAAAATGAAGAGAGAAATTATAGCAATAATGGCGCTATTTGTGCTGTTGTTTGGAATACCGATGGCAAGCGCAAGCTTCCCAAATAATTTTGCATTGAAGGTTACGATGGTGAATCAGGAGCCTGATCCGGTCAATCCTGACAGCTATGTGGATGTGAGGTTCAAGATAGAAAACCTTGGGACTTCAGAGGCGCAGGATGTAAAATTTGAGATAGAGCCCGAATTCCCTTTCTCGCTCGAGCCAGGCGATTCTGCAGTGAAAGATTTAGGCACTTTGCAGTCAAGGCAGATGGATGACAAGGCTGTGATTGTCAAGTATAGGCTTCTCGTCGACAAGAATGCAATCGAAGGCGATAACCAGATAAAAGTTAGGTATCAGGTTAAGGACTTTGGCTATGCTGAACTGGAGCCTTTCCTGATAAGCGTAAGGACCCCTGAGACAATAGTATCTGTAGATTCAATCTCTTCTGAACCTCAGATGATAAAGCCAGGCTCTGACGCAAAGCTTTCCATAAAGCTGACAAATATAGCTGATTCGCAAGTGAAGGATGTAAAGGTGAATCTGGACCTCACAAGCGTGCCTTTAGCGCCTTCAGGATCGACTAATGAGATCACAATCAAGAATATGGATGCAGGAGAGACAAAGGATTTTGTATTCACTCTTGCTGCAAAGCCAAATGCTGACTCGGCAGTCTATACAATACCTATGAAAATAACCTATAAGGATAATCTTGGGAATCCATACACGATAAACAACATAATAAGCGCAAAAGTAGGAGACACTCCTGACCTTATTATAGACCTTGAGAATACAGACATCTTCAAGTCAGACATGAAAGGCACAGTCTCTGTCCAGTTCGTCAATAAGGGAGTGACAGGGGTTAAGTTTGTCTTTGTCAAGCTGAACCCTTCTGACCAATATGAGATAATCGGGCTTGATGAGGCTTATGTAGGAAACATAAACTCAGATGACTACCAGACGACTGATTTCAAGATATATGTAAAGCCAAGCAATGCTAGGCAGGACGTAGTTCTTCCTATATCGATTGAATACAGGGACGCAAACAACAACATCTATAAGGTTGAGAAAGAGCTTACCATAAGGGTATTCAGCGACGATGAAGCGAAGAAGATGGGCCTTATCACTAAAGATGGTACATTAGGGATAATCATAACTTTGGTGATAATTGCTGTTGGAGTGATTGTCTACTTAAGATGGAGAAAGGGCAGCAAGAAGAAAAAGGAATGATTCCTTTTTATTTATCTCTCTTATGATAAAAGATTATATTGAGTATTCTTTCAGGAACCTGACAAGGCGTAAGGTCAGGTCTTGGTTGACTATGATAGGCATATTCATAGGCATAGCAGCAGTGATAGCACTTATCGGGTTGGGAGAAGGGCTAAGGATTGCGATAGTATCCCAATTCGGATTTGTCGGATCAGACATGCTGAGTGTGCAGGCTGCAGGCGCAAGCATGGGAGCTCCTGGTGCAGGCGCTGCTATACCATTGTCAAATAAATTGGCGGATAAGATTGACAAGATAAAAGGCGTAGAGCTGGCATATAACAGGTACATAAAATCAGGAAGCCTCGAGTTCAACAACAAGCAGGATATGATATTCATCGAATCAATGCCTGAAGGCGAGGGCAGAAAGTCTCTGGAGAAAACGCTTAATGTCCAAACTTCAGAGGGAAGGCTGCTTAAGGATGGTGATGTGAACAAAGTCATGCTCGGCCATGATTTTGCAGACAACAAAGACACTTATGGAAGAGTAATAAAAGCAGGAGACAAGATAAAGATAAATGGCAAGGACTATCAGGTGGTCGGAATACTTGCAAAGAAAGGCAGCTTCATTATAGATCAGGTTGTCTTCATAAATGAAAAGTCCCTTCTTGACCAATTTGGAGATGATGGCACTGTAAGCATGATATCAGTCAAGGTCAAGAATGAGCAGGAGATCAATATAGTCAAGGATGATATAGAGAGGCTTCTGAGAAAAGAGAGGAATGTGAAGAAAGGAGAGGAAGATTTCACTGTGCAAAGCCCGGAGAGCATTCTAAACACATTGAATTCCACTCTGTTTGCCGTACAATTATTTGTATACATCATCGCAAGCATCTCCCTCCTTGTCGGAGGTATCGGTATAACAAATACGATGTTCACATCAGTTCTTGAGAGGACCAAAGAGATAGGGGTTATGAAATCTATTGGCGCCAAGAACTCAAGCATATTTATCATGTTCTCGATAGAATCAGGGCTTCTTGGGTTGGTCGGAGGCATAATAGGAATAACCATTGGCCTGATATTGGCTTATGGGCTTGCTTTCCTTGGAAGGCTGGCATTGGGGTCTGAGCTCATACAGGCAAATGTCAGCATCTGGCTTATTGTCGGAGCTTTATTCTTCTCTTTCATCATCGGGACGATAGCAGGAGTCCTTCCGGCATATCGCGCATCAAAACTTCATCCAGTGGATGCTTTGAGGCATGCAAAATGAATCTTGACAATATCATATATGCATTAGGCAACCTTTGGCATAGGAAGACAAGAAGCTTTCTTACGATCCTCTCGATCCTTATAGGGATAATGGCAGTATTTGGGATAATCAGCTTTGGGATAGGCATAAGGGCATATATGGATAAGGTTGCAGAGCAGGCTGGCACAGACAAGCTTTTTCTGGAGGCAAAAGGGATGTCAGGGCCTGGATCAGATTCGACATTTGAGCTCAGTAAAGATGACATAGATTTTGTAAGCAGGATAAAAGACGTAAATGATATAACGGGCTTTTACATGAAAGTCGTGGAAATAAAGTACAGGAAAGAGATAAAATATGAATACCTTCTCGGGCTTGACATGAAGAAGATATCTATTTTCAAAGAGACAGGCGACATAAAAGTAGTAAAAGGAAGGGAGCTTAAGGAAGGTGAGCTGGGATCGATAATTGTCGGATATAACTACCAGCTTGAAAACAAGAACTTCAAGAAAGCGGTGAAGCTTGGAGACAGGATTGAGATCAATGGAGTTCCATTTGAGGTTGTCGGATTCTTCAGCGAGGTCGGAAGCCCCCAAGATGATGCGCAGATATACGTGACAAGAGAGCAGTATGAGCTTATGTACCCAGAGAAGAAAGATAAGTATACTTATGCAATAATCAAGGCAGATAAAGGTGTTGATCCTCAGAATCTTGCAGATAGGATAACTGAAAAATTGAGGAAGCATAAGGGCCAGGACAAGGGAAAAGAGACTTTCTTTGTTCAGTCTTTCACAGATCTTCTCCAGACTTTTGGAAATATAATAAACATACTTAACGGCATACTTATCCTAATAGCCTTAGTCTCGCTGATAGTTGCATTTGTAAATATCATGAATACTATGTATACTGCAGTTTTAGAGAGGACTCAGGAGATTGGAATAATGAAAGCTATCGGTGCAAGCAACGAGGAGATATTGAAAGTGTTTGTCCTTGAGTCAGGCCTTCTCGGGTTTATTGGAGGGGCTTTAGGTGTCATTGCAGGTTATTTTGTGGCATCGGCTGGCGGTGCTATTGCAGCTGCAAGTGGATATTCCCTTCTGAAGCCGATCTTCCCATGGTATCTGATATTAGGATGCATATTCTTTGCAACGCTTGTAGGTGTGTTGGCAGGATTGTTGCCAGCGTATCAGGCTTCTAAGCTGAAGCCGGTGGATGCTCTTAGGTACGAATGAAATGAGTGCCTAATAGTTAGGAACGAAGTGACGCAGCTCTAAGGCATGAATCAATAATGAAGAAATAAAAGCCTCCAGTGTTATTTATACCTCAAGGTAACCTAGTAATTATTTTTATTTTTATATAATATCGTTTATAAATAAGTTCTTTGTTTACATATTCTTAGCTATATTTATAAACATAAATGCAATTGCAAAAATATGTATCATTTAAACTCCAACTTACAACATTATGTAGACAGATGGTACGGAGTCATCGGACCATTGAACCATGATCCTGTCAGATTCAATCTCTCAGTCCAATTAGAATCCAGAAGGAAAGTCAGTATCTCTCCTGAAGAGTTTCATGAAGCGTTAGATCATCTGGTAATCAATGCAATGGCTGCAATGAGCGGCCTTGGAAATATGTGTGGAGTAGATATCATAGAAAGATGGCAGCCTGAAGTTCCAGGAGAGCTTATCTTAAGGACAAAAGATTACGAAAGATCGACCATTGTCGAAGTAGAAGACAATGGATGCGGCATCAATCCCAAAAATATTGTTGCAACAGATGACTTAAGGAAATTCTTTGGAATAAAGACAGACTATGATGCAGTAAATCATGTATTTAAAATGGGAGTCTCGACCAAGGGAAGCAATGGAGCTGGCTTGTATTTTGCTCAGTGGACTATAGAAGATGAAGGTAAAGGAAGGATCTATGTTGTAGGAACAACATATTCAGTGAATGGGAAATCAGGAAAGCCAAAAAAGCTTGTTACCATAGGAGAACATCATAGCAGATCAACTGGAACTGTGTTTAGAATCGAATTCCCGTACAAATGTAAAAAATAATCCTGGGATATTTACTAGCAATATAACATTATAATAATTATAGCCTTACCTTAAGATAAAAAGCCTCCGGTGGGACCTGCAAGGCAAAACATCAGGTTCTGCTTTTTTGCACCCACGATCTCAGGTTTACGAAACCTGCGCTTTAACTGGCTGAGCTACGGAGGCGTATGACAATGATAGAACGATCACGTGATCTTATTTAAGATTTCTTCTTTTGATGCGAACTTTGACTGGCAGTGCTGGCATAGGTAATGCTTCTTGCCTTTCTTGTCTTTTATCACAGTTCCAAGGATCTTCTTTAGGAAAGTCTCTTCTATCTTCTCTTTGCATATCTCGCATTTGTTCATAACACATATAAAATAAATTGTCCTTTATAAAACTTATCTCAGGTATAGTAAATGACACCTATTCTATGGGCTTTTTGTGTCGTTTACTATATAGGACGCGACACAATTAAGATTTATTAATGTCGCGTTCTCGATAGCCTGCAAGTTCAAGTATATATCTCTCGTTCTCAAATACCCTTGGCTCGATCATGTCAAGGATTTTCATCACAATCTTATCATCTTTTCTCCTGGCTCTCAGTTCATCAAGCCTCTCTCTTACAGTCACTGGATTTTGGTTGAACCTGTTGTCAGCATAGTCTATTATCTTGTTCTCTATTGTCTTTGGAAGCAGGCTCTTGTCCTCCTTGCCTTCGATTATCGAATGTTCGTATAATCCTCCATGTATTACAAGATGTGCAATCTCTTCCAGCCCCTCTTTCCTTAATATCTCTGCAGAATTGAGCTCGTGCTTTCCAGGCATGCATTTTCCTATGTCATGCAGAAGTGCAGCTCTCTTAACTTTTTCGGGATCAATATCAAATTGAGGATTCCTTTCTTTTATCCTCACGGCAAGCCTGAAAGCGATGTCAGACACTCCTTTCCCATGCTGGATTGTGCCTGCCTTGGCATTATATTTCCTCATTATCTTGATTGCTTCTTGTTCTGAGATCATGGGAAAAGAGAATAAAAAATAGTTTATAAATGTATAGGCATGGACATTAATAATTGGAATGAACAACCGTGCTTATATGAGGCGGACTTTACAAATTGATATGGATATTAAAGTCCGCCGCTATAATGATAAGAAAGTTTAAAAAAGAGATATGTTTCGTAGTATTTATGGTTCGGATAGCAGTCGTGGAAAAGCAGAAATGCAACTCGCTTGAGTGCGGAAACTACCTTTGCATTAGGTTGTGCCCTGTTAACAGGACAGGAAAAGAGTGCATTGTCGAAGGAGAGGACAAGAAGGCAGTCATAAATGAAGAGATGTGCACAGGCTGCGGCATATGTCCAAAGAGATGCCCCTTCGAAGCTATCCACATAATCAATCTCCCAGAAGAGATGAAATCTGATCCTATCCATCGGTTTGGAAAGAACGGATTTGCATTATATTCCCTCCCAACCCCAATCTTCGGAAAAGTAGTCGGAATTATAGGAGTCAACGGAATCGGAAAATCAACTGCTATAAAGATACTGGCAGGAGTCCTAAAACCAAATCTAGGAAAAGAGAAAGAGGCTGATTTTGCAGAACTTGTAAATTTCTTTAAGGGAACAGAAGCCCAGAAATTCTTTGAATACTTGAGGGACAACAAGATAAAAGTCTCCTATAAGCCTCAGCAGGTCGAGATCATCCCAAAGACTGCAAAAGGCACTGTCAGGGATCTGTTGAAAAGAATAGATGAAGATAACAGATTGAAAGAGATTGCAGACAAACTAGAACTGAATAACATTCTTGATAACGACATCACAGAGATATCAGGGGGAGAGCTTCAGAGGGTTGCGATTGCAGCCACTGTATTGAAGAAAGCCCAATTATATATCTTTGACGAGCCTACATCATATCTTGACATCAAGCAGAGGCTTGCAGTTTCAAAATTCATAAAATCTCTGGTGAATGATAAGACAGCAGTATTGGTCATAGAGCACGACCTGATAGCGTTTGATTATATGACTGATCTTGTCCATATTATGTATGGTAAGCAGGCAGCTTATGGTGTTGTAAGTAATCCAAAAGAGAGCAAAGTGGGGATTAATGCATACTTAGACGGCTACCTAAAAGATGACAACGTAAGATTTAGGGATCATAAGATCCATTTTGATGTCTATGAAAAGCATAAGGCAAAGGACGAGCCAGAGCTTATTATATGGGAAAACATAAGTAAGAAACTAGGCAATTTCAAGCTCTCAACAGAAAAAGGAAGCATCAAGCGCCATGAAGTTGTTGGTGTTGTTGGAGAGAACGGTATTGGAAAGACGACTTTTGTGAAGATTTTGGCAGGAGTTATAGATAAAGACTCAGGAGAAGTTGACAAAAGGGTAAAAGTCTCATACAAGCCGCAATACATCGACTCAAGTTCAGAAGACCTTGTTCTTGACTTTCTCAAGGAAGTTATCCAGAAATATTCAAACGACGTGATCAATCCTCTTAATATCAAGCAATTGTTCATGAGAAGATTGAAGGACTTGAGCGGAGGAGAGCTGCAGAAAGTTGCAATAGCAAAAGCTCTTGGCCAGGATGTGGATCTTATTTTGTTAGATGAACCCTCAGCATATCTCGATATAGAGCAGAGGATATTCACAAGCAAAGTGATTAAGAACTTCATGGAGATAAGGGGAAAATCATCCTTGGTAGTAGACCACGACCTATTGTTCATAGACAACCTTTCAGACAGGATCCTTTTCTTTGATGGAATTCCGGCAAAAGAAGGCACTGCAAAAGGCCCATTCCTTATGGAAGATGGCATGAACAGGCTCCTGAAAGAGGTTGACATCACATTGAGGCGTGAAGAGGAATCAGGAAGGCCAAGGATAAACAAGCCTGCTTCAGTAAAAGACAGGGAGCAGAAATCCAAGAACAAATATTATTATTCTTGATAGTATAGGTCAGATTTCAATGTTATTTTAAGCTTACCTAAGCATCAGATAGATGAATATGGCTATCACAATGATGATTGCAATTATTGTGCTTATGTTCTTGATGTTATCTTTTGAAGCGCTCACAGATGGCTTCTCCTGTGTTTTATCTTTCATCGTCAGGACGCCTTCTTCACCATAGACGATGATATTGACAGAAGCAGCAGGCATGATCCCTATTGCAGAAGAATCATTTACAGAATATTTGATATCCATCTTTGTTTCAAGATCATTAAAATAAGTTGAATTATACCTGATCCTCAATTTCAAGAGATCATTTGCATTGATTTCTCCTTTTCTTTGGATGATAAACTTATCATCTTGGTATTCAATGCTGATATTGAACGAAACATTCACTTCATTTGGATTGAATAGTATCACCTGCCTTTCAACATTTGACTTGTCAAATGTTATCTCTTCTGGAGACACGCCTATGGAAAGCCCATAAGCGCTCCCAAGAAAGAGAACGAATAAAAAAAGAAATATCAAGGCAGTTTTCTTCATCCTGTCACAGCCCCATTAAGGTATATCTCTGAGACATACTCTCCTGACTTTGATCCTTTAGGGATTTCAAGCTCAAAATTCAGTCCGACCAAAGACAGTTGATCATTTCGAAGGCTTACCTGGTTCTTTGCAGGAGTCTTTGATAATGATTTCAAGGCAGAGTTCCCGAATGAATACTTTATGTTTGACACATCTATCTTTTCAGCGCCGTTCTCAAGGTTTTTTCCAAATATCTCAAAGTCAAGCTTAATGTTTCCTATGTTCCTGATTGTAGTCTTCCCATCAGAGCTCATATTCATGTCTCCAAGGACAGAGCATTTCTGCCCGACTTTTGCATTGCACTTAAGAGAGCTGGCATCTACTTCATATGCGATGAGCTTTGCATACTCAAATTGCTTATTCTCATATTTGTTCTCAGTATTATTGACGAAGAATATGCTGATATTATAATTGCCGGGATCCTTGAAGAAATCAAGCGGAATTGCTGCGCCATAAGCAGCATCTGTTGCATTTATATCTCTTGATTTCACAAAAGTATAGTTGGTTCCATTGAAACCAATGACAATATTCCCAATATACCCTACTCCATTATCATTATTTGCAGTGATGTTGACAAAGACATTTCTTCTTATCTTAGGATAAGGTACTATCTGTGTCCCATTCTTTGTCATGTCATCATCCTCAAGATGAAATGAAGTCATCCTTGATAAGGGATTGGTAACAGTAACAGTGAAAGCTATCTTTGCAGAGAAATTAGCTGATCCACCCAGTCCACCACTTTCACTGTTACTGTTTTTGAATTGAGGGGTTACCTCGATGAAATCCCTATGATTGTCATTTGTCTGATTTATCCTGAGAAGCCCTTTGCCTTTTGCAACATGATTTGAAGGAGTCCCTTCAAAGAGTCCTGCATTGATATTTGCAGGGTTTCCCCATCCGACAGCGTCGATTATATCTCCGGAAGGATCGATCAGCGCAACGCCCGCATCAGTATTTGCAAGGGTTATCGCCTCTTCATAGTCTGCATTAGGCCAAGTAGGATTGTCTTTGTTAGTTGAAAACCCGGCATCTGCAATCAGGTAATATGAATTTGCTTTGATGATTGTATTTTGAGGGATGGTTGCATCTTTTGTGCTGGCCTCAGTCTTTAAGTAATATCCAGATATGTTCACATTAAAATTATCTGGATTGTACAACTCAACAGCTTCTCCTCCAGATTGTGTGATGTTTGGATCATACAACACTTGAGATATCTGCACATTTGCAGACACCACTGTGCTTAACATCAACAATATTCCTAAAGCTATCAATATTTTCATGCTCATTGTATCACACCCCGATTTTTTCTGAAAATATTATCTGAGCAAGCTTCTTAAAAACACTTTCTGAGAATTTTTTGGAAGATTTTCATGAAATCCGCACCATTTCCGTATTCTTTGTGATATTTCCAGCTTTTCTTTATTTTTGCATCAATCTTTCCGAGTCCGGCCAGAAGTCTTTCGAATATAGCTATTGTTTTTAACCCTTATATCCTCATTTTAATGAATTTTATGCCCAATGATGATCTGAATAAATCCCATTCATGAACAAGATTTATAAACTTAAATCGTAATTATATGCGTTTGATGGTAAATCCTGACTTAGTAAATTGGATAAAAAGCGAAGAGGCGCAGGGATTCTCGTCTGAACAGATATATAATTATCTTATCCAGCAGGGTTACAATCCTAATGATATTAATGAGGCATTGAGATCTGTTGGACAGCAATATGGGCAGGTTAATCAGCCAGCCCAAAGTGGGCCAAGCCAACAAAGTGCTCAAAACCAGCCAAGTGCCGCAAATCAGCCAAATCCCGCACTTCAGGCAAATGAGGTTGCTAAGCCTCCAATGAATCTGCTGCCTTTTTTCATTATTGGTTTAGTGGTTGTTATTATCATTGTAACAGGCATATTTCTGTTTGTGATTAAGGGTATTAGTTCTGATTCAAATGTTGTATTGGAATCTTCTTCAACTACAACTTTGATATCTACAACAACTCTAACCTCAACAACTACTACGACAACAACAACCCTGAATAATGCTCAGGATAAAGGTTTGAACTTAAACTGCAGCATCTTTCCAGATAAATTAGAGGCATGCGAAGAGTATACTTGTTATTATAAGCATCCTTTTACAGGCGATATTATGGAAAGGCACATAATTGGATTCAAGGCAGACAAATGCGATTACACTGAAGAGATGCCGAATAATGGATCTATGGAATGTAACATTCCTAAGGATTCTTTGAAAAGATTTGCCGATTTTTATAACTTGACTCTTTCAGCAGAGGATCAGGAATTTAAGTTGTCTACTAATCTTGCTACTGGTGAGACAGAGTCCAACTACACAGTAGGTGGAAAAGAAGTTGTTGATAACCCTCTGCAAGATGCTCTGAATGACGGCACCTGTATTATTTCAGGTTATGATGATTTGACCTCATGAGTTATTCTATTATTTCAAGCCCTTCCCCTGCTCTCTCCTTCCTTGATTCCAGAAGCTATTATATGTGCAATTCGTACAGCCTCAGGGATATGTGAATGGGTGCAGCATATGTCAATGATCTCTTTTGCATCTTTTGTGTTTATTCCAGCAGTCTGGATATAGATATTGTTGACATGAGTTATCTTTCCAGCCTTCCTCATGAGTTTTATCTTCTCAGGTTTCCCAGCTTTTGCAAGAGCATTCTTTATCTTTTCCATATTTGGGATGTTCCTCATTATCACAATGACTGGGATCCTTGTCTTTTTATTCAGTTTCTTAATGTCAATCACATTGAATCCGGCAACGCCTATCCCATCAAGAAATATACATCTTAAATGCCCCTTGAACTTGCAGGAAGAGAACATCTCGATCAATTTGTCAGTTGAATCATCACCATCCACTTCAACTTTTGTTGAAAGAAGCCCATCCATGAAGCTGCTGCCTCGAAATATCGTTGCGACAACTAAGTTCTCTTTCTCCTTGAACTTGTCAAATGGAGAATCATCAACGCCTGCGACTCTTATTTCCTTTTTCAACCTTGTTCATCCTCGGTAATATCCAGAATGCATAAGCAGCAGCAAGTATAATTGTTAGCCAGAAGAACCATCCATTTGTCTTTTTCAACGCGAACAGTATCATGTTTATTATAAGCAGGACAACCAGCACAGCAGACAGTATCTTTACTAAATCCCATTTCATTTTATCACCTTATCTTCCTGAAAAAGCTTAGGAACCCGGTATGGTTCAATTCCTTGTATTTTGGATGGCATACCCTTTCCCTTATGTCCCATGCTCTTTCAATCAGTTCGATAGTCTTGATATGCAGAAGCCCAAACTCTTCACATTTGAGCACAGCATTCATTGATTGTGTTACAGATGGAGAATAAGACACTAAAAATCCGCCAGGCTTGAGGGATTTTGTCGCATTCTCAAGCACTTTCCATGGTTCAGGGACATCTACAGTGATAAGATCGACATCTTTCTCATCAATTTTCTCATAAACATCAGCATTCTTCAGCTCATAATTATCTAATCCAAGAAATTTCATGTTCTTTTCAACAGTCTCAAGATGATCCTTTCGAAGATCATAACTGACAACTTTTTTGGCAGCATAAGCAAGCGAGCAAGCCATCCCACCAGAACCTGCTCCGCAGTCAACAACAATCCACTCTTTATTTAATCCAGTCTCGGCAATAATAGCTCCGACATCCTTTCTTGTTATTATCTGTGCGCCTCTTGATATCTTTGCAAAGCTGTCAACAAACTGAGGACTAAGAAGAGTCATCTCAACTCCTGTGTTTGTAAGGACTCGGCTTCCATCAGTCTTTTCAAGCTCTTTTGCAGCTATCATCCCGTATTGGGTATGGAACTCTTTGGAAGTGTCTTTGACATAGAACACTTGTCCGTCTTTGTAGATCAGAATCTTCTTTATCTGTTGCATTTAGGCAATTAAGAGACATCCATTAATAAATTTTTAGTAAAACACAAGCCTTCAATCAGTAATATTTAAATAACTCCCCCTTCTATATCTCTTTTATGTACCAAACATTGAACGAACAGAAGAAAGAGCTGAGAAGAAGGGTTTTCATACTTTTCTCAGGCATATCTATTCTGCTAGCGATTGGTACAGTAGTATATCACTTTTCAGAAGGCTGGACTTGGCTCGACTCAATTTATTTTGCAACAATATCCCTTACTTCAAGAGGATTTAGCCAAATGCATCCCACACATTGGTTCTCTGTATTGTTCAGCGTATTCTATTTGTTGATAGGCGTTGGTGTGATTGTATATTCGATAGCTTCTTTGGTGGCTTTCTACACAGCTTTCTATGAGAGAAAAGTTGAGAAGAAAGTCCAGACAATAGTAGAAAACATAAAGACAAAAGCTACGACTAAGAAGCCTGATAAATGGCTCGTCTTCCAGAAGAAGAGCTAAAGGCTATTCATTATAGGATTAAATCTCCTCAGGTTGTTTTTGCAATTCATCTTATTTCTTAGCTGCACTGAGTTGGTCTTCTGCAGTGTCTCGGGTTTCCATCAGCATTATATATGAATTTAGCGTCTCTTTCCTTGCCAACCTGTCAAGTTCTGGAGGCTGCATTGCATCAAGCCGTTCGCTCTTTCTTCCGATAGCGCCTCCTAATCCATAGTGTACGCACTCGACAGTTGTCGGGACTGTTAATCCATTTTTATATAATGCCTTGTAGACGTCTAAAAGCTGTACGCCTACATCATCACCTTTTGTCAGCTCTGCCCTGTTGTTTTCAGTGTTCCATTCCTCAAATCTGCTTACATGCAGGTATCCAAGAACACTGCTCACACAATCTATATATGCGTCAAGGTTACCATATCCCTCTGCAGTCGCATGGCAAAGGTCACCATGCAGTCTTATATTCTTCCTGCCAACTTTATGGATAAGATCCATCACCTTTTCAGCTTCGCTTAACACTGATTCTTCACTCCTTAATGCTTCAATAGAGATAGTAAGTTTGTCTCCGGCTCGTGCTTCAGCATAGTCAGACGCATCCTTTAAATGCCTGACAGCGTTTTCAATTGTAAATGGTTTGAACTGCATATGCTCGACAGCGCAAGGCCCTATAATGTTGGCTGCTCCGATTTCCTTGGCGATATTGATGCCTGCGCAAAGGTATGTAAATGCAAGATTTCGGTCTTCTACATCATCTGATACCATATGCGCTCCAGAGCCGTTCGGAAAGAACATCAGCACAACAGGCTCAATGCCATATTCCTCAAAAAGCTGGCCAAGCCCGTCAAAATTTCTTAAGTATGATTTTTCAGAATAATCTCTCAAATCCATATTTTCCCCAGGAGCGACAAGGATCTCAAGGATAGGCTTTTCCCTGCCTTCCTCTATCAGTCCATTTTCTCCAAAGAATCCAAGGTATCTTTCTGCAGTCTCTACGCTAAAATCCAGGCCTAATCCTATTGTTGGAGTGCCTAATTGGTTTTTCAATATGATTGGTTCAGCCATGATCTCCCCCCGAAATTTGAAAATATATTTTACTCTTAGAATATATCCAGAATATATAAGCTTGTCTGTGTAATAAATCAACTAAAACACCCGAAACCTATTAATATGTATCAATAATAATGGCTAGTATGAAGCCAATCTACGTAAAGATCTGCCCTGTCTGCGGAAGCACTGACACAAGGAACGAATCGACTGACATGTATATTGTAGATGTCTGCAAGAACTGTGGAATCAGGCTCCCATCATTCTTCGAGGTCGAAGAGTCAGAGATAGAGCATTTCAGGGAGCAGATCAAGAAAAACAATAGCAAGAGCTTCTCTAGCGATAAAAAGAAATAAGCGGAGGATGGGATTCGAACCCATGAATAAACGCTCTGCAGGCGCTCCCCTTAGGCCGCTTGGGTCTGGAGTCTTCTTTTCGAAGAAACCTCCGCACAACGGCGTTGTGCCTCCGCAATTACTCCCAACAACTTTTTTGTCTTATCTTTATCGTCAAATCCAATGCCTTTATAAAATTTACTAAACTGTTTAGATTCTATATCTAGTTTAAGGGCAATTGAGTAAGTATTATCTTTTCTTTTGTTTTTCCTTCCAAATCTTGCTGGTGAAGTATAGACTCCCAGTTTATTGATCATATATTTTATTTGATTGAAATATTCAAGTCCTTCTTTCTCATATTCAATATATTTATACATTTCAATGCTTATCCTCCACCTCTGTGATCCATCTTTGTTCTTTGTAGGATAAATTGAACCTTCTCCTGAGAATAAACCTTGCAAATAAGATCTTATAACCTTATCATCGCCTTTTATTATCCAATCAGGAACATAGAATGGTTTATTCACTTTATTTCCATCAGGTGTGCCAATATCTCTGAGGAATAATGCCAATGGTTTAGATATAAAGAATATTCTATACTGGAGATTCTTGCCTAGTTTCGTATATATCCTTCCTTTAACTCCAAACATACGAAAAATTTTATTATTAATTTTGTTTATCTTTGATTTATCATTTGAGTAGAAAGAAACTAAGCCTCTCCAATCTTTTAATTGTAGATGTCCGTCACTAGAAATATCTGCTACGATTCTAGCAAGATCAGGGCTTCCTAGATTTTTACTCCAATCATTATTCATTCAATGTTGCTATATCACCGCATTTATATTTGTTTCGATTTATTCATCTCCTATAATGTCTCGCCCTGAATTCAGCACCGATATCTATCTGGCCCACATAAGTCTTCCAATTCATAGGAGTATGCCTGATTGTAACAAAATTCTCCCATAAAGTGAGTGTCGGATCAAACACAACAATATCAGTTATCTCCTTCACTCCGATCTTCCTTCCATTACCTTTCAGCCATTCTGCCATATCTCTCTTCCTTTCCTCTGGCCTTAGGACATCTGGGATATTCCCCCAATAGTTTAATCCTCCAGGGGATTCTGAGCAATATATCGCATGCGCTCTTCCATTATTGCCTACAAGTTCTTTATGATAATCGCTTAGGTTCAATCCTCCCCAGACAGGCAGCGAGACAACAGCTTGATACAATCCTTTGTCGGAATCGACCACTTTTGATGCCACATGATATCCATTGATAATAAGCTCTGGTACTATTCTTCCATACTTCTTTCTAGCTTCTGCTGATTTGATTTCTGCTTCGTCCCATACAGTCTTCTCCTGTAATGTATTTGCCATTTTTTCCTCCTTCTTGGCCCAGACATAAGATATGATTAAGAACTTCCCATGCTCCGAGCCAAGTTTCTTGTTTGACTCTAAAGCACGACAACTACCACGATCACGACTGCTAGCAGTGATATGATAGTTTGCTTCATAGGAATGAAGAATTTGTCTGAGTTTTTAAATCTTACTTCCTGATCTAGTAAACGACACAAATGAGATATATAATTCTCTGTCGTTTATTATTTAGAACGTGACAGAATTATTATCTTATTGATGTTGCGTTCTAATTCTTCCCTTCTGCCAATCTTCAAGTATCATCTTAGCAACCCTCTTTGTATCAGCCTTTCTCCCAGCAAGTATCACATTCTTCTTGAAAGCGATCTGTTCAAGTGTGGCATCATAATCTTTCTCTTCAGAGACTTCAACATCAAAAATTTTCTCGATAAGTCCAGGATATTTATCCATTATTTCAAACACGACTTTCTCAGGATCTTTGACTTGATTTGGAGATAATGATGCCATGAAAGCATGCTTTGACTCATCCTTTTCCTGATATGGTATGACTCCTGGAGTGTCCAATAATACAATATCTCTGCTTACCCTTATTTTTTGTATACCTTTGGTATAGCCAGCTTGTGGAGAAGTAGGAGCGCTCTTTTTTCCTCTTATGGCATTGATGAGAGAACTCTTTCCAGTGTTAGGATATCCAAGGACACCAACAATAGCTTCTTTGCCTTTAGACAATTCCCTGATTTTCTTATATAGCTTAAGCGTGCTGAGATGCTCTTGTGCAGAAACAAATAAGTAAGGCACTTCAATAGGGACTTTCCGGTCTTTTGTTAGGTCGCACTTGTTCAATACAAAAAGAAACTTTTTCTCGCTTCTTTTGACTTTATCATAGACTTCCTGATTGAAGCTCTCCCTAGGAAACCTCGCATCTCCGACTAGCACTATCACATTAGACTCCTTGATCACATCGTTTGCTATTTTCCAATAGTTGTTCATAAAACATCTTATCCTTCTCTGATTTATATACTTTAGCCTCAGTTCAGTAAAAAATATAAATAAGGTATCTTTAGGCATTGTAATGGAAGAGAACAAGCCTATAGAAGAAGTCCCTGAATGCTGCAGAGGCTGTGTCAAATGGCAGGCTTTCCAGAAGAGCTGTTATGTATATTGGGACAACAAGAAGAATTGCACAATGTATGTGGGCGAAGGGGAGGAACCTCCTGTCAGATAAAAGACTAAATTCTTATATTAGAAACGTTTTTAAATCAGTTAGTAGCTATATGACTTAGTCACGGGCCCGTAGCCTAGCCTGGATAGGGCGACAGCCTTCTAAGCTGTAGGTCGTGGGTTCAAAAACCATAGACATCGTCTTTGGATGAAAGTCCCATCGGGCCCGCCATTTTTCTTATCAGAATTCAAAGACTATATTAGCAGTGCGGCTTTAGGCCGCACAGAATTTTAGTCAAGGTTCAACCGAGTGAAACGAGCGTTGTGCCAAAAACGAAGTTTTTGAGCATGTGCCGAAGGCGTAAAAGTGGAGGACCATCGGGCCCGCCATTTTCTATTTGATTTAGATAAGAACAAGATAATAAAAAAGATAAAATATTATAAATTTTAAACTGGTCCTGCTCCGCCGCCGATAGGTGGTACAGGTGGCCTAGCTGGTGCTGGCTTGAATGCAAGATAGTGTCCTTCTTTTATCTGTTCATATCTTACAGTCCATCCTGCAGCTTGATATCTTCCAGTGATGTCAGCTAACAGCACATTGTCGACTTGCACGCTTCTGTCGACCATGACTCTTGCGCCTGCTCCGTTGCTCTCCGGTACCTGCACCTTGTCAGGCAGCTTGTACATGATGTCTGAGCATACAGCTCTTCCATGGTATGTTCCAAGGTATGCATCTATCTGCTTTTCAAGACTGTCGACAACTGCTGTCTCAGAAGGTCTCACTGCAGCTGCTGCTGTTGGTGTTATGGCCATATTCATCCCCCTCAAATATGTTTATTCTCTATAGGAATGATTTTCTATTTAAAAGCTTTTATCTACTTCATTACCATATGGTAGAAATCAAGGCAGCCAAGTGTTCTTATTCTTCAGCTTGTCAGGCAGGTACTTCTCGATGACATAGTTCAGTCCCCATTTGGCAAGCGCCTGCTGCTCTGCCCTTACCTTCATGTCAGTCATCTGCTTCATGGCTTTCTGCCATTCTTTATGGTGCTGTATGAATGGATCGTTCTTGATCGCGTCCTTAATCCTTTTGACGTCAACTTCCTTCAAAGGATGTGTAGGCAATTTATAGTCAATGATATCCTGTGGTGTAACCCCGATGAACTTTGCATTTGGTACGCAAAAGAACTCATTGATGTGAGCAGCATTTCCAGATCCAACCTTAAGTGTCCTATAGATATTTGCATATCCATAAGGATCGCCGTCAGTGAATACGTAGACAGGAAGTTTCTTTGCATCAGAAAGTCTTCTGATGAATCTTCTGCATGCCCTTGTAGGTACTCCTCCAAGAGAGATCAATATGCAATTTGCCTTCTTCCAATAGCTGTGTTTTACAAGCCTTTGAAACATACCTGCTGTCTCTATCGCAAGTATGAACTCTGCATCTGTCTCAAACTTTAGGTCTTCGACAGAAGACGGAATAGAATATGCTCCGCTTCCAAATTTAGTGCAGTCTATTCTAAGCTCTTTTCCAGTTTCAGTATCCTTATCAATTACAACGAGTCTTCCGGCAATCTCTCCGCCTTTCTCTTCAGGGATGAATCCTATCTGCTCCCTGTTGACCATGATCATGGCTTCAATATCATCCATTACAGCGTCAGAATCAGGCTGCTGCAGAAATCGTGCCTCTCCCCAATTTTTAGACACATAATAAGCTTCCCTCTTTGTTGCGATATCCTTGCTTTCAACCAATTCCTTGGACAAAGCCATCATCCTAAGGGTCTGTGCAAATGTCTTGACAGTTCCAACTGTAAGTGTCCTTTCTTTTTTCTTCCCAAGCAATTCAAAATACCCTGCCTTTGGGTCATACTTGACATTGTTCAAACTCCTTAATGGCATGTCCAGATTAGGATGTTTCTTCTGAAGTATCTTATGGTACACATCATTCGCGATGTCCTTTATCTTTTTTGCAACATTTTCTCCCATGATAATCACACTAAAAAACCATTATTTTCTGGTTTTTGGTGCACTAAGAATTTGCATTGCAAATTCTGGTGCACAAAAAGCTACGCTTTTTAGTGTCCTAAAAATCGCCCATATATAATTTTGGCGATTTTTATGACATCTCATCCAGTTTCTTCTGGACTTCTCCATCATCGTCCTCTTCATCTCCACCTTTTCCTTTTTTGGCGAGATTTTCATCATAATCTTTATTGGCATCTTCATCAAACTCAAGATCATCAAGCTGCCCTCTTTTATGTTCAAGGTATTCATTCAGGCTGTCTTCTATCTTCTTGACATCAACTTCCTTCAGTCCAAGAAGCTCCTTTAATCCAATTGCAATATGAGGGATGTATTTCTCAAGATAGCCCCTCTTTTGTAGTTCAATCCCGACTCTCTTCTTCTTGTGGATATAGCTTCCAAGCTTTCTTCCAAGCTCCTGAAGCGCAAGTTTCATCTCTTTTGTGATCTCTGGATAATGGGCGATAGCCTCTTTGCTTTCAGAAGTGAATGGTACCCAGACAGATGCTATATGCACAACAATTGTGCATGGTCCCACAGGTAATGCTCCTCTGCTTTGGTTCATCCCATAGTTTCTCCATGCAGTCTGCATGACTGATTTTGTTACAGCGCATCCTCCCTGCTGGTACTGCAAAGGGACACGGTTTGCAAATCTCATTAGTCTTATAGCATCATCAGCGCTCTGGTTTCCCCCATAGGCAAGTCCTGCCTCAATGACAAATGGATTTCCCCTGTATACTGCAGCAGGTCTCGATACAGCGACATAGAACTCTGCATTTATCTCTTTCCTGAGTCCTTTCTCCAGTGCTTCTTCTCCCATAGGTGATATGCAGTCAGTAGGTGGAGCGATCAGTTTAGTGTTCTGTATCCCTTTCATCAGCTGATCACACATATCTCTGTTCATGTCAGCAGGCTTTGTGTTTGGAAGCAATGATGCATTTTCACATATTGTCTTCGCAGTTCCTCCCCCTACTCTTGAGAATTCATTTGTCAAAAACTGCTGCAACGTCTTTGCATCAGTCATCTTGAGCATATTCATGAGTATTCCAAGCTCAACCCCATAAGGATGTGGTTTTATTGATATTGGCTTCTTTGGCATTTGATCGCTTGCCCTTGGAAATATTATCTGCTCTGCTTTTGGATTTGTATAGATGAGTGTGACATGAGGGTTTATTATTGCAGTTTCCTTTAGGTATTCATCGACACTTTGTGATCCGCCGATATAGCTCCCTTCAAGATCAAGTTCAATCCTTGTCCCATGGTCTTTCTGCCATTCAACAATATCTTCTTTTACGATCTCTGGCTTGTTGCTCCTTGTATCGATGTGAAGTTCATAATAATGTGCAGGTGATTTAGGAGATATCTTTGATGTTATCTTTGCAGGCTTTCCAGTGGTAAGCTGCGCATAAAGTACAGATGCAGAGATTCCAATTCCTTGCTGTCCTCTGCTCTGCTTCATTGAATTGAATTTGCTTCCATAAAGAAGTTTGGCAAATATCTTTGGTATCTGCGCTTTGACGATTCCAGGTCCGTTGTCTTCAACAATGACCTTATATCTTTCATTTCCCATGTCAATGATCTCAACAGCGATCTCAGGAAGTATGTCTGCCTCTTCGCATGCGTCTAAGCTGTTGTCCACAGCCTCTTTTATGGTCGTAAGGAGTGATTTCCTTTTGTTGTCGAATCCGAGAAGATGCCTGTTCTTTTCAAAGAATTGGCTGATAGAAATCTCTCTTTGGTTCTTTGCCAGTTCTAATGCTATTGGCTCTTTTTCTTTCTTTTCCGAGTCTACCATTGTTTCTGGTTTGAAATAAGTTATTTAAATATGTTTGGGTTTTATAGAAGCGGATATTAATAATCGTCAATAAGTTACCGCTTCTATAATGAAAAACGCTAAAAAATGCTTCGCATTTTTGGCGTGCCAAGAATCCTTCGGATTCTTGAGCAGACATACAATAAATCTTAAAACTTATGTCTTTTTCTAATGCAATATCTCGATTATCTTCTGACCTGTAAATAGCTTCCGCAGTTGCTGCAGAAATTATCATTCCCTTGGGCATATTTTCCGCATTTTGAGCATTGCCTGTATCCATAGTTTACTGATCCTTGTTGGCCAGAAGGAGCTTGTTGCATATGTGCAGGTCTGTTCATTCCTGGATGTACTTTATGCTGTGGATGATGCATATGTGATTGCTGTCTGTGCATCGGATGTTGCATATTAGGATGATTCCCTTGATGATGTGTTTGAGTATGATGCATCTGCGAAGCAGGGTGCTGAGACTGTTTTTCCCGTCTTTCTTTCTTTTTCTTCCTTGATTGGGCAAATATCTTGACGACGCCTATCATCACCATTATTGCTCCTATGATTATGAAAAGAAGGAATTTCTCCTTGTCTATGAGGTATGATGCTATCATCACGACAAGCCCGATTGCAAGATATACAAGTCCATTTATCTTTGCCATAATCTGCATATCAATATTCCTTCCTTATAAATATTTGCATGGGCTATGAAAACATTTTTATAACTCTGCTGTTTTTATCATGTTATGACAGAAAAAAAGAAGCTGAGGATTCTTGCGTCAGGGGACATCCATGGAGATACAAACCTAGTCAAGAAATTGGCAGAAAAGGCCAAGAGGGAAGATGTCGATCTGGTAATTTTGTGCGGCGACATAACAAATGCAGATCAGTCAGCATCAAATCTTATAGGCCCGTTTGTGAAGAACCACCAAAAAGTTCTTTTGATTCCCGGAAATCATGACAGCTTTGCGACAGCTGACTTCCTGGCAGAGCTTTATGGCGTTAAGAATATCCATGGATACTCAGTAGTCTATTCAGATGTAGGCATTTTTGGATGTGGCGGAGCAAATATCGGTCTCAACCAATTGGATGAGAAGGAGATATATGATACGTTAAAGAAAGGTTTTGACAAGATCAGGGAGTTGAAGAAGAAGATAATGGTCACGCATGTCCATCCGTCAGAATCAAAGATGGAGAAATTCACCCAATTGTTCCCAGGTTCAGATGGAGTGAAGAAAGCGATTGACAAGTTCAAGCCCGACCTGCTCTTATGCAGCCATGTCCATGAGGCAGAAGGCATAGAAGAGATGATCGGCAAGACTAAGGTTATAAATGTCGGAAAGCTAGGGAAGATAATCGAATTATAAGTCCAACAACAGATATTCTTTTAAATTCATTCCCAAATCTTATTTCTATGGCGTTGGAAAACCTGTTGCGCAAAGAAGGCAGCACATTTGTCTTGAGGGATAATTCTAATACGAATCAGGCTATCGTACACATCATTGGATCCCTTGTGCAGGACAGTTCATATTCAGTGGATGCTCATGCATCAGCATTCTTAGGCATGACAAGCGCATATTTAGGCACATTAGGCCGTGTTGATGGAGCACTATGCCTTTATGACAGGAATGATGGTTCTGTAATCAGTCCAGAAGTGGACAAAAAATTGATTGCAGGTCTGTGGAGAAGATCCTCTTATATGTCTATTGATAGGCCTAATCAATACAGGAACATTAAGACTGTCGCAGAGATATCAAGAGAAGGTAAGCCAGTCTTCTGGACCAATGATGAAGTTATAGATGATTTTGCTCATGAGACTTTTGCCTCTATGCCAGAATGTCCTATCCTTCTGAAAAGAGAAGTCAAGGAAGGAAACCTCTCAGTCACGATGGACACAAGGGAGTTCTTATATCCTCTGGAGCCGATAAGGAATGGAAAGATGATATTCAGGGCCTGCTATGGATTGGCCAAGGATTTTGCTTATGTATCCTCAAGGATGTGGATTTAGTCCATTCTCCACCTAAATATTTTTAAATTGCAGATTAATCATCTATATCATGGAAAACACTACTCTACCTAAGAGTAAGCTCGATATCATTCTGTGCGGAACCAGGTTTGAGCAGAGAGACTCTTTGTTCTATTTCGTTCAGGAGATGGTGCAGGATCCTTTAGTTAGGGTTGATTTCCTGAATTATTATATGGGATTTACCTATCCTGCGGAATTGGCAAGCTTTGTCTATAATGATGACGCTAACCCTCTCAATAGGATGAAGCTTCTGCAGGCAGATGATAAACCTGTTTTGCCGCATCCGGAAAGATGTAATCTGTTTGAGCAGTTCATCCGTGTATATAATCTATCAACAAGCTTGATGATTGTTAAGAGAGACACACCTCTTCCTGAAGGCGAAGAAGTGAAACTTGAAGACGAATATTATGAATACTCCACTCTCGCAGAAGTCTTTAACAGGAGAAAGATAGTCATTTCAGCCTATTGCAATGATACTGCCATTAAGGCGCACAAGCACTTCAGCGATAAAGGCAGGATATGGACATCAAGATGCCTTGATTCATCCCTCCAGCAAGAGCCAGAAGTTAATCTAAATGTCGACAACCGCCCGTTGCTATATAGGGCAGTTCCAGCAGTCGTGAAATTTCCTTTTGAGATCGCAGCAGTAGTCTGGGATGTATTCTGCGAATCTTCTCCAAAGATGTATAGAAAATAAATCGCCTACCCTTTCACGACAGCCAAGGGTATCATCTTAGCTACTTTCTTCGATATCCCAGGTCCATCGACAGACTCAACAACTATGTCAACATCCTTGTAAGCCTTAGGCGCTTCTTCAGCCAAGACCTCCCATGAAGTTGCCTTTGTCATTATCCCTTTTTCAAAAAGCTCTTTAGAGATCTCCTGTCCTCTGAATCTGCTTATCGCTTCATTTCTGGACATAGCTCTTCCAGCTCCATGAGCAGAGCTTCCAAAAGTCTTTTCCATAGCGATTTGAGTCCCTTTCAGTATATAGCTTGCAGTTCCCATAGATCCAGGCAACAGTACAGGAATATCAGGAAATGCTCTTGTAGCGCCTTTCCTATGGACAAGTATTTTCTTCTTTTGACCTTCAACTAGATGTTCTTCAATCTTGACAACATTATGGCATAGCCCATACAAAGTATACATATCCATATCCTGCCATTTTCTTCCGAATACTTCTTCAAAGCTTTCCCTTATCCAATGGGTCATTACCCATCTGTTGACAAATGAATAGTTGACAGCGCCTATCATTGCAGCGTAATAGTCTTTTCCTTCAGGAGAATTGAAAGGTGCGCATGCAAGCTGCCTGTCAGGAAGCTCTATCTTGTATTTATGGACAGCCTCTTCCTGTAATTTGAGATAATCAGTTGCAACCTGATGCCCTAATCCTCTTGATCCGCAATGTATCATCAAAAAAACCTGATTTTTGTCTTTTATGCCCCATTTGGTGGCAGTCTCTTTATCATATATCTCGCCGACAGCCTGTATCTCAAGGAAATGGTTTCCTGCTCCTAATGTTCCTAACTGCGCTTTTCCTCTGTCTTTTGCGAGTTTGGATATCTTTGATGGATCAGCCCCAGGCATGCATCCGTGTTCTTCAATCCTTTCAATGTCTTCTTTGCATCCATATCCTTTCTCGATTGCCCAGTTGACCCCTCTTACAAAGACTTCGTCAAGCTCATCTTCTTTAAGCCTTAATCTTCCTTTTGACCCTACACCACATGGGATATTTTTGAAAAGCGTCTTGACAAGCTGCTCTTTTTTGGCATCTATGTCTTTGACAGTCAAGTTTGTCCTGATTAAATTTATTCCGCAGTTGATGTCAAATCCACAGAGTCCTGCAGATATCACTCCAGTATCAAGATCAAACGCTGCCACAGAACCCATAGGAAGTCCGTATCCGAAATGAGCATCAGGCATCGCAAGAACAGGATTTATTACGCCAGGCATCATTGCAACATTAGTCAGCTGCATTATGCAGTCTTCCTCAATCCCGTCAAGAACTTCCTTGTTTGCGATTATGACTCCGTCTACATTCATCCCCTTTCTTGCGCTCTTTGGGATCTTCCATTCATAGTCGTTTATTTTCTCGATCTGTTCTTTGTATGTCATAGTAAGAGAAAGTTAAAATCACTTTATATATCTTTGGTAGCGATCAGTCAAAATGAAATCGCTTATTTCTTGTTAAGCATTTCTTTAAGGTCATACCTATCGCCAAAGGCAGGCCCATGACTAGACTTGTGATATGTTCTCCGACTCCTTGCTGCTTCCGCAGATACTCTATGATTCTGGTTGCTCTGACAAATCTGTCTGGATAAAAAGATATTATCTTGTAATCTGGATAGCCTTCATAGCTTCTTGCATCGAGGTATTCTGGAAGTGTTATTCCTTGAGGCGCATAGACTGGCATTTCGCCTTCTGCCGAAATTGGCGATTCTCCTAATACCCCTATATGTTCAATTCCATGTCTGATCATCCCTTCTGATAGGTGCATCTGCAGTTCTTCTTTGTCCATCTCTCTGGGAGCATCCTTCACTCTCTCTTCAAGAAGGCAGGTGAACTTATCTCCAGACATTCTTTTCTTTGAAGAGAATCCCATCATGAATGTAAAATATTCTTCAATGCCATGATAGCTGCGAAGGCTGACATACTTCACTTCTGCTTCATAGATTGTAAAGTCCATGACTTCAAAATCTTGGGCCATTTATTTAAACTTAGCTGTTTTGCAAATGGATATGGGATATATGCTATTTTGCATCTTAACAAGGCAACATTTTTATACTAAAATGATTATTGGTTATATATTTCACAAAGGAGGTGTTATTTATGTGTGAACATACAGCAAAATGCTGGGGAATGAAGATGCTTTTAGTTGGTATCATCATTATCTTGGTTCGGGTTTATACAGCATGGGATATCTGGATTGTGCTTGCAGTGCTAGCAATAATCAAGGGCTTGATAATGCTTATAATGCCATGCTGCCCTTGCATGAAGAATGCAGAGAAGCCAGCAGCAAAGAAAAAGAAATAAGTCTTTTTCTCTTTTTTATTTTTATTAACTTCCCTTTTCTTTCGTTTCTGCTTCTGATACTGTCAAAAACCAAACAATTAAATATTTGCAGCGTCATGATCTGGTCATGGCAAAGCAAATCCAGTACTCTCCAGAGCTTCTGAAGGATTTTGATAAGCTGATAAATGATTTTGTAATGTTCATGACGATGAACCTGATCCATGCAGATAAAGGCCTTGATCCGGAGTGCCAGAAGCATGTCAGCCAGCTTATCTCTTATTCGGTTGATAGCTCAAGGCATATTGTCGGATTTTTTGAGCAGCCATTGCATGCGCACGAGGCAAAGAACAGGGAAAAGTTTGAGAAGAACTTTCAGAATATACTCAAATTTATGTATGAATACTTAATATATGCAGAACCTATTCTCAAGAAGTGCAAGCCAGACCTCTATAAGGGAAGGTTTGGTCAGGTCAATAAGCATTATCTTAATTTCTATGCAAAGTATTTTGGATAATATTATTTATCTTTTTCTGACCCAAATCTTTATTAACTCTCAATCTTATATTTTGATTATGGCCTTCCTGAACAACCTTCTATACTCAGACGAATCGCTTGCATTAAGGCTGGAGTCAGATGAGAGATCATTTGAGAAGTCATGGCAGGCATACATCGGCACAGTTGATGAGAAAAATAAGCTTGCAGATCAGCTCCCTTATTCTTTCGGGCAGAGAAAAGTTCCATTATTGAGACTTAAGCAGCTTTTGGATTTGGAGCTGGCAGACACAAATATAGAAGAGCAAGAAGAGAAAGACATGATAAAGAAGCTCGAGTCTTTAGAGCATTCTAAGAAGATTAAGCGTGTCCATAGGCTGGAAGACTGCTTGAAATACATGGAGACAAGGCATGAGTATGTCCATGCCCTTTTGCGCCGTATTTACTTGGCTCTAAGATTAGAGGCAAACGTGATAGGAAAGTTGTTGAAATGCTCGGACTTAAGGAAATATCGCAGTTTGGTTAAAAGCCTCAGATCAGAATTGGAGATCGAAAAAGAGCTATTGAAGAAGATTAGCGCAATTGAAACATTTCGTGATATTTTAGCTGCTTTGGTCAAGGGGGAGCATAAGATCCAGAAGCTTGATGCTGATGAGAAGATTCTTCTTAAGCAGATGGAAAAGACAATGGCAAAGATATTCTCAAAAAAGATCAGGGAAGGGATAATTTATACATGGGCAAGGACGATGCTTGAAGCGATCGATGAAAAGATAGAAGAAGGGATTGCATATGGTTCTCTTGATGACCATCATGATGTTGACTTGGAGTTTGTCAATAGCCCAAGTTTCGTTCTGCTCGCAAAAGAAGTGATAGATTATTATGATAAGAGTGTCGGAACCGACCAGTTAGTGAACGTCTTCGTCCACTTATTCCGGGAATGGTTCAACCATGAGAGGGATTAGGCAAGAATAAATGTCAAATTAGCATTTTCTGAATACTACAAATCTATTTAAACAGATGCGATTCCCTTTTGATAATGTTCAGGAACAGGGAGCTTGCATCAGTCGGTATAGAGACACTCGCTTTGGTCTTTGATGTAGATATTAGGGAATTGGAAAGGGAAGTTTCTTTGCCGAAAGACGAGAGCCAGGCTATAGTGATGTGTTGGGGTAAATATATTTGGTATGGTTTTGATTTCAGGCAGAATCCTTCCCAAAGGGACCCAGTGATAGGAGTCATCGCAGACCCACCCTCCTATAATGAATTGCATAAAGAAAGCCCTATACTCAAAAGAGGCATATATTTCGCAAAAGATTCAACAAAGATAGATATAGGTTGGTATATCACTTCAAGGTCAGATTAGATTTAGATATCCAGGCTGAACCTAGCCACATAACCTTCTTCTTTCTTCTCAAGCTTGAATTTATACAAAGTCACAGATTTGACGACAACATTCCCTTTCTCAGGGCTTATGCTTTCTCCATATATTCTTGCCTTCATCTTCTTGCCATCAATAGACTCAATGACAAACTTAGAATAGAATCTTTCATCGACATCAACTTGTCCAATAAGCGATTCCAGCCAATTGAAAAGCAGGTCTTCTTCATCCTTTCCTTCGACCCATACTTCTGTCTCATCAGTAGGCTTAACAAGTTCCATCTTGCACATGAGCGAAAAGACAGCCTCTGCAGAGTTCTCAAATAGCTCTTTCAGGTCTTTTCCGTATACTTCAAACAATACGTCTGAAGTGAGATCCTTTAGTTGTTTATACTTCATGATATATATAATCATTTTCAAGTATAAATAGTTTACCTAACGATATGCTTTTAAAACGAAAAGAATTCTCAGGGATCATGGCGCATCAAGATGGTCATTATCAGGGAAAAGTATCTTGTTCCTCAAGGGAATACGTAACTATAAGTTATGATGGCCGGCAAATTATTGCGGGTAATGGGCAATTGGATGGATTGAGGCTTCAGAAAGGCCAGCCAGTGATCTTTGCAATAAAAGATGGCCAGCTGATAAATCTTGATATAGATGGTTCAAGTCTTCCCCGTGACAGGCAGACAGGAAGGATTGTAAGATTCAACCCGCATAAAGACATAGGCACATTAGTCGGAGATGATGGGATGGAAGCGTTCTTTAGCGCACTGGACACAAGGCCTCTGCCTCATTTTGAAGAAGGATCTGCTGTTTCTTACATATTGCGCCGTGGAAGGTATAGTGTTAAGGCATATTGTATTAGAAGAGCTTAATACTGCCTTAGCAGGCTAGGCACAGCTGCTCCGATTGCGCAGGGCATAGAAAGCAATACTACCATCTTGAACATCCCATACATGCCTGTAGTTATATGGTAATTTGCACCAAACAGATAAAGCAGGTACAGCGAAGTCAAGCATGCTATGAGATATAATGTGAATATTCTTTTTGAGAGAAATTCATAAAATGGTCTTTTTTCCTTGTCTTTGACTCTTGTATATCCTATGAAATATATCTCAATCGTAAGTATCAACAGTGTTGATAGTATTATTGCAATTACATGATATATGCTAAGTGCTTCAGCAGTTGTTATAAACAATCCCTTGAGTATGAAAGTGATTCCTATGATAAGCGATCCAAAGAACGCATTTACAATGTCCCTGTTTGAGAAATGGCTTGGTCTCTTTTCTATGACCTTATCCTTGATGTATTCTACATCATCAAGTATCTCGTCTATCTCTTCGTGAGTGAGATTTCTCCCTTTTTTGCTTCTTTTGGCAGCCATATTAGTATTCAACGATCTTTAACGAACTTAAGTCTTCTATATCTTCATCATCCTTGTTAGGGGGATCATTCTTTTTGATCTCATCTAGCATCTTGCTTACATCTGCCTCATTTGGCACATTTGTAATTGGCGCTGCCTCAGGCTTGGAATCAGTCATTGCGCCTTTCTCAGCCAAGAAAGTATTTAGCAGATTTATCGCTTTCTTTATCTCTTCTTGTGAATCTTTGTTTGTGTCAACAGTGATCTTCATGGATATCACCTCTTTCAGAAATAATAAGACTTTTTATTTATTAATCTATCGTTAAGATTAAGATTTACAAGAACAGATTCTGATAATTCAGGAATATGTTGTTCGCCACTTCCTCTTTATCCATCCCCTTTATCTCAGCTATTTTTTCAATAGTGCCTATTACTTTGGAAGGCTCATTCCTTTCTCCAGGCACAGCAGATAAGAGGGGGCAGTCTGTCTCTGTAAGCAGTTTATTGATGTTGACCTCTTTGACGATCTTTTGTAGGCTGCTGCTCCTTACGACATTGCATGGGATCGAGATATACCATCCGTTCTTCTCGCATCTTTTCGCTAATTCCAATCCTCCATTGAAGCAGTGCATCATCACTTTCTTGCATTTGTGCTTCTCAAGGATCTCAACAGCATCCTTTTCAGCTTCGCGCGAATGCACAATTAGGGGTTTATCCAATTTCTTTGCAAGTCCAATGAATTTCTCGAATATCTCCTTCTGCAGTTCATCCTTCCCTTTCAGCCAATGATAATCTAAGCCAACCTCTCCGATAGCGATTATCTTGTCTTTGTTCTTTTCAATGAACTTTATCTCTTCTTCAACAGCATCTATGCCGGATTTCACAGCATCAGTCGGATAGAATCCAAGGGCTGCTTTGACCATCTTATGTTCTGAAGCTATTTCAAGAGTCTTCCTATTCGTCTCTGGGTTGAGACCATTATTGATTATTGCCTTGATGTTTGCAGCCTTTGCCCTTTCGATTACTTTCTCAAGATCCCTTTCAAACTGCTTATGGTCAAGATGAGCATGTGCGTCGACAAGTATCATAAGAAATACAATTTTCTTGGGCTTATTTAAATCTTCTGGCTCCCTTATATCTGGTTTAACATATGAAATGCACAATAGAAAACTTTAAATTAGGATATGAATCTCTTTTATCTAGAAAAAAGGTGATTTTATGAGGAAGATCTGCGTTATTAATCAAAAAGGTGGAGTTGGAAAGACAACTACTACTGTAAATCTTGCTGTTGGTCTTGCAAGAAAAGGAAGAAAAGTCCTGATCCTTGATCTTGATCCGCAGGGTAATGTAAGCACATATCTTTGTGCGAATTCTGAAAAGAATATGTACCATCTTCTTGTTGACAAGGAAGATCCGGACAACTGCATTGTGAATGTGCAGGAAAATCTCGATATCATCCCAAGCAATAAGGACTTGGTTAAGGCAGAATTGAGCTTGGCAGGCACATCTTCAAGAGAGACAGTCTTGAAAAGGGCCTTGGGTGGAGTCAAAAGCTACCAGTATATCTTGATTGACTGCCCTCCATCACTAAGTCTTCTGAGCCAGAATGCACTGATGTTCTCGACTGAGGCGTTCATCCCAGTTGCGACAGAGTATCTGGCGTTGGACGGACTTAAGAAAATATATGCAGATATCCAAGAGTTGAATGAGCTTTTTGGGCATAAGTTGAAGATTACGTCTATCGTTCCGACAATGTACGATAAGAGGATAAAAAGCTGCATCGAGACTTTAGGGGAGATAAAGAGGGGCTATGGCAGCATCGTCACAAACCCTATCGGAGTGAACAGCAAGCTCAAAGAAGCGCCTGGAAAAGGCATGACTGTATTTGACTATGCAAAATACTCGAAAGGCGCAAAAGACTATCAGAAGTTAGTGGATATTGTGATAGATCAGGAGTTCGAGTACAACTGATGATAAGTGATTAAGAAAGTTTTTATACTTTCATTTTTTCTATGTTAATATGAAGACACAGGAGCTCGAATTGACATATCTTGCGAAGAGCCTTCCAAAAGGCCTGACTTCTTCAAGATCAAAAGAGATTATTGATATCTATGTCCCATTCTCTGCAGTCCATCCTTCTCTTAGGATAAGGAAGAATGGTGACATTTATGAGATCACAAAGAAGCAGCCTATATTAATGTCAGACTCATCAAAGCAGATGGAAAATACGATTCCCTTGACAAAAGAAGAGTTCCAGTCATTGTCAAAAGTCATGGGAAAGGTCGTGAGAAAGATAAGGTACTTGTACAATTATGAGGGAAGAACAGCAGAGGTAGACGTCTTCCAGGACAATCTCAAAGGCCTAGTTTTGATAGACTTTGAGTTTCAAACAGAGAAAGATAAGGCAAACTTCAAGATGCCTGATTTCTGCCTTGCAGAAGTGACCCAAGAGACTGCGATTGCAGGGGGAATGCTCTGTGGCAAATTGTATAAGGACATCGATCCAGTCCTGAAGAAGTATAATTATCATCCATTGTTCTGAGAGAAATGCTATCGATTGGGGTTGGTAAGGGGTCGGAGACCACTTACTGAATCACCAAAAAGATACTGACTATATTTAATTCTTTAATAATCACCAAAATACTGACATTATTATCCAGCAAATCTTATACTCCTAAAATCAAAACCTTTATAACTTAATTATTCTATTTTACATTATATCCAATAAAAAAGTGGTAATATGTTTGAGCAGATATACAAAACAACATTCCTCAAGTCCAATCCTAGGTTTGCATTTCTTATGGGATTTGCATTTGCGATAATCGGCATATTCTCAGCAAGGATAATATTCGGCTCAAATCCAGGTCTCATGAGTGTTGCATTCACAGCTATCCTTCTCATACCTTCTCTAAATAATTTATTGAGCATAAACGAGCAGAGCGAGACAAGGGAGAAGCAGTTCAGCCTGAGGGTCTTGTTTAATGACCATAAAGATGTCTTTAAGATATACACTCTTGCTTTCTTCGGCATATTCTTGGCATATCTTCTGTTCTCGATAGTCTGGGCTCAGAGCTTTTCATTGTTCTACTTAGGGCCTCAGCTTGAAGTCGCAGGCATTACTGCGCCTGCAGCACAGAATGGGTTGATCGGAAATGCATTCAACAGTTACTCATTTTCGACATTTTTAGGCATATTGGCAAACAACTTCATAGTCTTGATCGCTTGCTTGTTCCTTTCGTTCTTCTATGGGGCAGGAAGCATACTTTTCATAACATGGAATGCATCAGTCTGGGGAAGTGTCTTTGGCTACAGGATCAGGGATTCAGTCGCTCATTCAAGCACAACTTGGTTCCCTGCATTATACACAACAATACTTCCAGTGCTTCCTCATATGTTGACAGAGGCCGTTTCTTATTTCTCTGCCGCAATTGTAGGCGGAGTTGTCTCAAAAGCCTTCCTCTCAGAAAAATTTGGTAGCAAAAGGTTCAAGAGAGTGATGGATGACGCATTCATCTTCTTCATATTGGCAGTTATTCTTGTCATAATTGCAGCATTCTTGGAGGTTTTTGTCTTCCCTTACCTTTACACAATGTTGCTTTAATTTTCTATTTCAAAAATAACAAACTTTATATATTGCGAAAAATTGCTGGATTCTGGTGATAATATGGGAATGATTAGCTTTAATTTTACAAAGATGGATATTGAAAAGAAGAAGGCTGTTACAGGCAAAGTCAACATAGGCAACAATGTAGTCATAAAGGAAGTCTCTGAAAAGGATATCAGCTTCGCAAAGGATCAGAAAGGCATCCAGTTCAATTTTGAGTTCACTTCAAAGTACGAGCCGGATTACGGATACATAAATCTGAATGGGGAAGTCCTTTATCTTGAAGAGAAGGCAAGGGCAAAAGAGATCATAGATGACTGGAAAAAGAATAAGAGAGTTGAGAAAGAGCTTATGGCAAATGTGCTGAATAATGTATTGATGAAATGCAACATCCAGGCGCTTATCCTGAGCCAGTCGATAAATATGCCTCCGCCGATACCTCTTCCAAAGGTGAATGTGGATATGGAGAATCCTGAGCCTGTCCAGAAGAAAAAGTAAGATTTATATATTTCATTTGATTTCCTTTAATTTAGGTGTTTGGTTTAAGTTTGACGTTCATTCTTTTGGTTTTTAACTATTGTGTAAATGATATTGCAAAATATAATGGCAGTTTGCTATTATATTCAGAAGACATAACTATTATATTACTAAATTATGTCTTCTGTTATGTGGCTTTTGCAAATAGCATAACTATTTAAATATCGTTTGAAACAAAAATGGTCAAAGGGAATGATAATATGGAAGATGAAAAACCTCAGAAGCAGAAGGAATTAGTTCTAAAAGTTGCTGAAGCTATCCAGGATGATGTTGGAAAAGGGATTGTCAGGATTGATAGTACTTTAATGCGCGATATTGATGTTAACGCAGGAGATATCGTGGAGATAGAGTCAGGAAGATTGAGTGTTGCGATTGTAGACAGGGCTTATCCAGGAGATATTGGCCTGAATATCATAAGGATGGATGGTATCCTTAGGAAAAATACAAAAAGCAGTATCGGCGAGATGATAAAAGTAAGGAAAGCCTTAGTTAAAGAGGCAAAGAAAGTCACGATCGCTCCGGCAAGGAAAGGGATAATGATAAGGGCTTCTCCGCAGATATTCAAGCATGGCCTTTTGGGAAGGGCAGCAGTAAAAGGAGACATTGTATCTTTAGGCGGAACAAGCAGAAGGAAGACAACAATGTCGCATTCGCCGTTCTTTGACGATATATTCAATATTTTTGACGAGAACATGGCAGGCTTCGGCTTTGCAGACCTGAAGTTTATAGTTGTAGATACAGCTCCAAAAGGTCCGATAATAATTTCAGACTCGACAGAAGTTGAGTTCAAGCCAGAGGCAGTCGAAGTTGAGGAAGAGAAGACTTTCGAAGTCACTTATGAGGATATTGGCGGACTTGGCGAAGAGATAAGTAAGATAAGAGAGATGGTCGAGCTTCCATTGAAGCATCCCGAGATCTTCGAAAGGTTGGGGATAGACGCTCCAAAAGGGATTTTGCTCCATGGCCCTCCAGGGACAGGCAAGACCCTTTTGGCAAAAGCAGTCGCAAATGAGACAAACTCAAACTTCAGTTTAATAAATGGTCCAGAGATAATGAGCAAGTTCTATGGCCAGTCAGAAGCAAACTTAAGAAAGAAATTTGAAGATGCAGAAAAGAGTGCTCCTTCAATTATTTTTATTGATGAGATAGATGCAATCGCAACAAAAAGGGAAGAGACTCATGGTGAAGTCGAAAGAAGAGTCGTAGCTCAGCTGCTTGCCTTGATGGATGGCCTTAAGAGCAGAGGAAGAGTCGTTGTCATTGCCGCGTCCAATATTCCAAATTCACTGGATCCGGCATTGAGAAGACCAGGAAGATTTGACAGGGAGATAGAGATTGGTGTTCCAGGAAAAGAAGGAAGATTGAACATTCTAAAGATTCACACAAGAAACATGCCCCTCATCAGGCCTCCGAAAGATGATGAGGATGCAAAGAAGATAGAGAAAGAAAGGCTTGTGATGCTAAGGGACATTACAGAGATCACAAATGGTTTTGTCGGAGCAGACTTGTCAGCATTGTCAAAAGAAGCCGCAATGGTAGTATTGAGAAGAGTTCTTCCAGACTTGAAGTTAAATGAAGAAGAGCCTATCCCAAAGGCTGTTTTAGACAAATTATGGATAGCAAAAGATGATTTCAAGGAAGCTCTAAAAACAGTTCGACCATCTGCCTTGAGGGAAGTCATGGTTGAGATTCCAAACATCAGATGGGAAGATATAGGGGGAATGGAAAACGTTAAGCAGGAGATAAAAGAAGCAGTTGAATGGCCTCTAAAGTATCCAGAAAGTTTCAAGAGGCTCGGTGTAAAGCCTCCGAAAGGGATATTGATATATGGAGCGCCAGGGACAGGTAAAACATTGCTTGCAAAAGCAGTTGCAAAAGAGAGTAATTCAAATTTCATCTCAGTCAAAGGCCCAGAGCTGTTGTCAAAATGGGTTGGAGAATCAGAGAAGGCAGTGAGAGAAGTCTTCAAGAAAGCAAGGCAGACTGCTCCTACAATTATATTTTTCGATGAGATTGATTCATTGGCTCCAAGAAGAGGAGTCTCTTCAGATTCTCATGTCACAGACCGTGTCATAAACCAGCTCCTGACAGAGATTGATGGATTGGAAGACTTGCATGACGTTGTTGTCATTGCAGCGACAAACAGGCCTGATATTGTTGATACAGCCCTTCTAAGGCCAGGAAGGTTTGATAGGATAATCTTGACACCTGCTCCTGATATGGATACAAGAAGACAGATCTTTGAAGTTCATACTAAGAAGATACCAATCTCAGTTTCTGATGAAGAGATTAAAGAGTTAGAGAATCACTTCAAGGATGAGAAAATAAATGTGATTTCAAAGATGGCTAGTGACGAGGCAGTTACTAAGGCTAATTTGGACAAGTTAAAAGAAAAGAGAATTAATTTCAAGGATTTACCTGAAAAAAATAAGATGCTTTATTATTTGGCTGAAAAGACAGAAGGTTATGTCGGAGCAGACATAGAATCAATCTGCAGGGAAGCTGCAATTCTCGCTTTAAGGAAAGATATGAAGGCGAAAGAAGTCAAGATGGAGAACTTCGAAGAGGCCCTGAAGAAAGTAACTCCTTCGGTAACAAAAGAGATCGAGAAGAGCTATGAAGAGTTGAAGGACCAGTTTACTAGAGCCAGAGCGAAGGCAATGGAAGATGAAAAACCAGCATACATGGGTTAATTTATTTTTGATTATTCTATCGATGAGGGGTTGGTAAGGGGATGTGCCCCTTACTGAATTATTAATAAAATAATAAAAATTACTTACACCTAATAATTATCCTCTCAACGCTCTTGTCAGGTCAACATTAGGATCCCACTCTGTCTTGATGTTCTTGTAGAATGCTTTAACCCTTTCGTGCTCTACATCTTCAGTGTAGTTTTTTACATCTCCTAGTATCAGGAAGTTGTCCAGGAACCACTGCCAGTCATCTAGTTCATATCCTACTCTTATCGGCATGAACCCAACTCTCACTCCCAGTGCATCCGATGCCTTCTTCCTCTCTTTGTCATCTCCAGGCGCATCGCCGAACATTATCGCTATGTCATACATCCTTCCCAGATTTTCATTTGCTGCGCTCATTGCAGCCAAGATATGCTGCTCCTTCTTCCCAGATTCTCTTCCGAATACTCCAGTGATGCAGTCGATAAGTCCATGTTGTTTCCATGTTTCTCTAAGATGGGTTTCAGGAGTGCCAGATACGATCATAGCATCTATACCAAGATCATTTGCTCTTCTTATTGCGCTTATCGCAGGCGCAAATGGAGGTATATAGGGGCAGTCTGTCTCGACATAATGATTGACTTTCTTGCTCCAATCAGAAACCCTGCAAAGCTCCATATATTCTGGACTATCTGAAAGAGTCTCTATATAATCATTCAAGACATTGTCCCCATACCCTTTTTCTCTTGCAACATTCTCCAAGTATGCCTTAAGATGAGTCATCCTCGGAACATTTACTACTCCCCTCTCTTCTTTCTCTTTCACGATAGGCATCTCCAATACTTTATCAACGACCTGCGCAAGAGCAGAGAATCTCGGACATCCTCTATCTTGGAATTCATTGACATAAGACCATGCCAGTCTCCATGCTTCTGCGATAGGTTCAAGATGGAACTGCTCTATCCCAGCTCTTGGAAAAGGACCTCCATGCTTGTATCTCATGCCCAGATCGACGCATCCGTCTGAATCAAGCGCCATCAGTACATATTTTCCTTCAGAACTCAACCTTCCAGTAGGTCTGTAATCTGCTAGTGTAGCAGGCATTACTCTTTCTGTCATTTTGATCCCCCCTACTTCTTCCTGACTTCTACTCTTTTGTCTCCTTTCTCAGGCCACAAGGTATGATAGCTGCCGTCCTCACCTTCTCTTTCATACGTATGCGCTCCAAAATAATCTCTTTGCCCTTGGGTAAGGTTTGCAGGCAGACGTCCGCTGGCTAATTGCAGTATAAAGTTTTTAGATGCATCAAAAGCCATGATAGGGACTCTCGCTTCAGTAGCTCTACTGCATATTATTTCTAATCCACACATGTCCTCAAACATTGTTTTTCTGAATTGTTTAGCAGCCATAAGGTTTGGAAGATCTGGATCATTTCTATATGCCCCTGTTATGTCGCCTAAAAACTCTGCCCTGATGATGCAGCCATTCCTCCATACTCGCGCTATTTCTGCTATGTCCAATCCGCCAAAATCATATTTCTTTGCAGCAGCCTGCATAAGTCCAATCCCCTGGGTGTAAGAAGAGACTTTTGCAAGGAACAAGGCTTGCTCAATGTATTTGATGAACTCATACTTAATTACATTTCCTTCAATATCATTATTTGATTTTACCTGATCTAATTTATGTGATGCCAAAAAATGCAAGGTTCTTGCCATTTCAACCCTTTCATCTTTCATTGCAGATATAGCCCTCGATTCAACTGCAGCATATATTGTTGGGATTGGAAATACTCCTCCTTCCAGCCTTAATGCATCTAGATTCATCCATGTTCCTGTTCCTTTCATCATAGCCCTATCTAATATATGATCAACAAGGTATCCGTCTCCAGAGGAATCCTTTTCATGAAGGATTTCTGCAGTTATCTCAATAAGATAAGATTTTAACCTTCCTTCATTCCATTTGGCAAACACATCTCCTATCTCTTCAGCTTCCATCAATAATCCTTTTCTCATGAAATCATAGGCTTCTGCAATAAGTTCCATGTCGCCATATTCAATGCCATTATGCACCATCTTAACGAAATGGCCTGCTCCTCCTTTTCCTATATAAGTGACGCATGGCGCTCCATCCTGGCTTGCCTTAGCTGAAACAGCCTCTAATGCCTCTTTTATCCTTGAGTCATATACTTCCCTAGAAGCTCCGCCGGGCATTATCGCAGGGCCATATCGTGCTCCTTCCTCTCCTCCTGAGACTCCTGTCCCGAAGAAATGTATTCTAGTCCCCTCAAACTGTATATTCCTTCTGGCTGTATCTCTCCAGTATGAGTTTGCACAATCTACAATTACTGCTCCTGGTTCAAGATTCTGCTGCAATACATCGATGATCGCCTGAGTTGGCCTTCCATTCACATCTCCTAATGCTGCTTCAGGATCATCTGCCTTGACCATGACAAAGTAGACTCCATCCTTTCCGACTACATCCACAAGTTTCCTAATCTCACTGATATCATCCCTGTCTCCGATTACAGGATGCATTCTTGATCCATAAGGTGTATTCCTGTGCGTTTCATAAGCAGCAGTTGTCTTAGCTTGAGTCCTGTTGAATAAAGCTATGTCAAATCCTTTTTCTGCGAAGTTAGCAGCAAAGTTGCTGCCCATAACGTCCATCCCTATCATTGCCATGTATGGTTTTCCCATTTGAATCCCTCCGTTTAATTGTCTTGTCTTACAAATTCAATCTTAATAAACTTTTTCATTTTATCGTCGATAAATATGTCCCAGACTGGTGACAAATATGGCGTCAAGGAGAAGATTTTATGATTCTTGGGGTCAGTTATTACGTAATCAATAATTTATTAGCGAATATAATGCGAATGGGGTTGGTAAGGGGCGGAGCCACTTACTAAATTATTCTTTTTATTCTTAACATTATTAGCCTACTAGGCATTATCTAATTTTTATCATATCTATCACAACGTCTATTTCAAAACCTTTAAATATAACCTTCCCTAAAATAGTCCGTATAATAGTACTATCCAGGAAAAAGAGGTAAACAAATGGCATCAAAAAAGAAGAGCGGAAAGAAGGCATGGATCGGAGCAGGCATCGCTGCAGCAGTAGGAGCAGCAGCCCTGGCAGTAGTAGCATTCATCACTTTGAAGAAGCTCAGGCAAAAAAGGAAGGCTAAGCTTGCAGCCCAGGAGAAGCTCAAGACTCCAAAAAGGCATACAAAGAAAGCCAAGAAAGCAAAGAAGAAGAAATAATTCTTCTTTATTTTATTTTTCTATCCCAATTCTGTAAGAAATGAATTCGAAAGGGGTTGGTAAGGGGCGGAGCCACTTACTAAATTATTACAAAAATACTTAACTATATTCTAAATTTATCATCTTCTCATCCAAAAACATTTAAATACACCTTCTCTTTTCTATACACCATGGCAGATTACAAGACAGGAGACATCGTAAAAGTAACGACAGACGATAGTGTCTTTGAAGGGATTCTGATGCCAGGAGACTACACAACTACTGTAGTCATTAAGCTCGACAACGGCTACAACCTCGGAATTGACAAGAAAAGGATAGTTAAGACAGAACTACTAAAACAGTTTGAGGAAAAGCAGCATAAACCTATAAAAATAACACAAAAGAAAGGCCTGCCTAGAATATCAATCCTCCACACAGGAGGCACAATCGCGTCAAAAGTGGATTACAGGACAGGAGGAGTTGTTGCAGCCTTTACTCCAGAAGACCTGATAAGCATGTTTCCAGAGATATCAAATTTGGCAAATATTGATTCTGAGCTTGTTGCGAAGATGTGGTCAGATGATCTGAGGTTCGCGCATTTTGAATTATTGGCAAAATCTATTGAGAAGAAAGTCAAAGATGGATCAGATGGTATCATAATTGGGATGGGAACTGATAACTTGGCTGTTGCTTCTGCTGCAATGTCTTTCATTATAGAATCAACACCGATTCCGATCATATTTGTCGGAGCCCAAAGGAGTTCTGATAGGGGAAGTTCAGATGCTGAAATGAACCTGATTTGCGCAGTTGAATTCATGGCAAAGACTAACTTTGTCGGAGTTGCAATCTGCATGCATGAGCATACTGATGACGATTCTTGCGTGATCCTTCCACCAAATAAGACCAAGAAGATGCATTCATCAAGAAGGGATGCATTCAAGGCGATAAATGACACTCCAATTGCAAGAGTCGAATTCAAGTCAAGAAAGATAGAATTCTTGAAATCATTTTACCACAAGAGAGAGGAAAAACATCCTCTTATTATCAAGCCAAAGATGGAAGAGAAAGTAGGCATCTTGAAGATCCATATCAACATGTTCCCAGAAGAGTTTGAGTTCTATAAAGGATATAAAGGTTTAGTTATAGAGGGCACAGGCCTTGGCCATACTCCTGGACATGTCCCGAATGAATTGGCAGCGATACATAAAGAGATATTTCCTGCAATTAAGCGGGTTGTCGACTCTGGTTGTGTTATAGTGATGACCACGCAGACAATATCTGGAAGGGTCAATATGAACATCTACGATAAAGGAAGAGACTTACAGAGTTTAGGCGTCATTCCAGGAGAAGACATGCTTGCAGAGACTGCTTTTGTAAAGCTTGCTTGGTTATTGGCAAACTATAAAAAAGAAGAAGTCAAGAGATTGATTGCAACTAATATTAAGGGTGAGATTAATCCTCGGCTTTTGCCAAACTGAATAACTCTCATCACATCCTTTTTTCTGTCACACTAATATCTTTTCCATAATCATGATGTATCAGGTTTCTTATATAATCAATTCTCTCTCTGCCTTGGTGAGCTTGTCTGTTTGCCCTCCCCAATACATACATAAGTTTCTGTGAAGCACATTCAAGTGTCATATCTCCTGCAGAAATAGCTCCTGCTGCTAGGGGTTTTGACCCTACTTCATAAATGCCCATATCAGCAGCGCCTAAGAGACAATTCGTGACGACAACAACGGGCTTCCCTTTTTCAGTTGCACTAGCTATTGCTGGAATAAGCCTGTCTTGGATGTTTCCTGCGCCAAATCCTTCAATAATCACGCCGTGAATGTCATCATCTGCGATATACTTCTCAAATATTCCAGTGTTTGTTCCAGATGCTTGCCTGTAACTTTCAATTTGACAATCAAACTCCCTGAAAAGATGAGGATCCCCATGATGTCTTTTTATCCTGTGGCTTGCAAGAAATATATCAATGCCGAGTTCTGCGATAGGTTGGACTCTTGGAGAATCAAAAGCATTCATGCCTTGCTCATTCATCTTGATTGCCTTGACTCCTCTTAAGATATAGTCGCCAAAAGCAACGCAGACTTCGCCAATATCCATAGTTGCAGCCTTGATTGCATTGTATAGGTTTCTAGGACCATCACTTCCAGGTTCAAAACAGCTTATCTGTGAGCCTGTAAGGATAATTGGTTTTCCGAGGTTTTGCACCATATAATTCAGTGCGCAAGCAGTGTCAGCCATTGTGTCTGTGCCGTGCACAACAACAAATCCATCATATTTCATATGGTTTTCATATATCATCTTGGCCAGGTCTGCCCTATGATCAGTTGTCATATTCGTAGAATCTATATTTGCAGGCCTTTCGATGCTCAAATCTGCAAGTTTGTCCAGGCCAGAAACTACGTTGATATACTGTTTTGAAGATGGCCTAAATACACCATCCTTTCCTCTTTCCTGGCCTATTGTGCCTCCTGTCTGGATGACTAAGACTTTTGGTTTGCCCATTGGATCCAGTAATATTCTACCATTTAAAAAGCTTTCGAAATTGATTACTATATAGTAGTATATATATGTTTCAGAAACCTTTATATTATATATTTAATAATATGGGAATATAAGACTTATCTGATATTTAACGTTAATATAATAGGAATGACGAGGCCAAAAAGAAATAAATATATAAAATCCAGATAAACCCATAAGATATAATCAAAACAAATTAATAACTTCATAAAAATGGAAATCGACTACAAAAAACTAGGATTCAAATGCGGAATAGAGATCCACCAGCAGTTAGAAACCCATAAATTGTTCTGCGAATGCCCTTCAGTAGTCAGAGACGAGAATCCAGACATATTCTTCTCAAGAAAGTTAAGGGCAGTAGTTGGAGAGACTGGAGAAATAGATGCAGCTGCATTACATGAACAAAAAAAATCAAAGACAATGAACTACGAAGCCTGTTCTACGAGCTGTTGCCTAGTAGAGATGGATGAAGAGCCGCCTCATCATGTTAATGAACACGCTCTCCATACAGTTTTGATGGTAGCTAAGCTTCTCAATGCAAAGATTGCAGACGAAGTCCACTTCATGAGAAAGACTGTAATAGACGGCTCAAACGTAGGAGGCTTCCAAAGGACAGGATTGATAGCGACTGACGGTTATATTGAAACTTCAAAAGGAAGAGTTGGCATCCCAGCAATTTGCTTGGAAGAGGAAGCTGCAAAGAAGATCAAAGATGCAGAAGAATCAACTACTTATAGGTTAGACAGATTAGGCATCGCATTAATAGAGATAGGAACAGATGCCTCTATCCAGGACGCAGAGCACGCAAAAGAAGTTGCATCTCAGCTAGGAATGATTTTAAGGAGCACAGAAAGGGTAAAGAGAGGATTAGGCACAATAAGGCAGGACGTAAATGTCAGCATAAAAGGCGGGCAGAGAGTTGAGATAAAAGGCTTCCAAGACCTAAGGTCTATCCCAAAAGTCATCGAACACGAAGTCAACCGTCATATCAAACTTCTAAAAGATGGAAAAGACGTAGCAAAAGAAGTAAGAAAAGCTGAAGCAGACTTAACAACATCTTTCATGAGACCGATGCCAGGAGCAGCAAGGATGTATCCAGAGACAGATGTGCTTCCTATAAGGATAACTCCGCAGATGTTGAATCAGATTGTTCTTCCAGAATTGATAACAGATAAGGCAATCTCACTAGAGAAGAAATTCAAGATAAACGCAGACATGGCATCAGAGATAGTTAAGGCTTCAATAGACTTAGAGTCATACGCAGCAAAATTCAAGAATGTTGAGCCGATGACAATAGCCAGAATCCTCGTCGAACTACCAAAAGAATTAAAGTCACGTCTTCAGTTGGATCCATCAAAATTAAAAGACAAAGACTATGAAGAAGTCCTAGGATACCTAAATGATAACAAAATCTCAAAAGAGGCAGCAATCGAAGTATTGGCAAAGAAAGTCAAAGGAGAAAAGATTGATTTGAGCCAATTCAAGCAGGCAGACTTAAGCGAAGTTGAAAAAGACATAAAAGACATGATAAAAGACAAGCCTGGCCTCACCCCTGGCGCATACATGGGCATGGCAATGGCAAAATACAGGGGAAAAGTAGACGGAAAAGTCTTGAGTTCTTTGATAGCTAAATGTCTGAAATAATTTTATTCTTCTAATTTATTCATAAGAAAAACTATATCCCATCGATTTGAATTCTGCAATATAAGGATATAATAGATTGTCTCTGACAGCAGGGCATCTTTGCGACATTCTTATTACTTTATTGTCCCAGATGAACAAAGGAAACTCTTTGCAAGCCTTTGGCCTATTCAACTCCTTATGTATTTTGCATTTATACCTCTCTAAACTTGGACATCCCTCATGTTTTGAATCAAGATCAAGAGAGTACTCTCCTTTTTCTGTCTTGATCAAACACCCATTCTTACTCAATTCCTTATTATGAGAGTTCACTACAAGATCTTTCTCTTTAGGATTCATCAAAAGATACCCTTTTCTGCAGCAATAAGCTTTGCATTCAGAAAAACAATAGCTGCTTATAGAATTCCTTGCCGCCTTGGCAACTATTTCAGCTTTTTCATCAGTATTTATCAATAGATCAGATCCAATCGATAAGAACCAACTATTGTTTATAATAATGTGTTTTTTATTATAGTCCTATATTGTACTTACATCGTACCAGTTTCAACATACTTCTTCATGATCTTTTCAATCACTATCTGCGGAGCATATCCTTTTGCAGAGCATGCCCTTACAAAGTTATCGTATGTTTCCCTGTCTACATTATAATCCAGTCTCATCTTTTGAGGATTCTTTAGACTTGCTGCCATATTTATCACCCATATCAAAAAGAAATCATTTACTTTATAAATTATATCATTTCTTTCTCTTCGTGTCATACCTGAACTTCATGAACTTCTTGCACTCTAAACAATAATAGACAACATACCCTTCTCTTGTCCTTACGCGAAGGTTCTTTCCAGGCACAAGAAGGGAATAACAATGCTTGCAGAAGCTCCTCTTCACCTCGCGGGGCAGCTTCATCTTATACTTCATCCCTACTCGTCTTGCCTTCTGCACATATTTGTTGGCAAGGGCCTTATCTTGAGGAAAAACCTCTTTGGCCTTGCCCATATAAGAGTGTATCCTTTCCTTCACTTCCTTCTTGCTGAGAAGCTCTTTCTTTGCCATGATGTGATAAAATATCTAAAACTATTTAAAAACTGCTGTTTTCTCTGTGTTTATGTTTGATTTCATAAAGAAACTCTTTGAAAAAGAAGAGGAGAAGATAGAGATAAGGGAGAATGACCTTGAAGAATGGATAGATGCAAGGATAAGTGATGTCAGGAAAGAGACAGACCAGAAGATCAAAGAAATCAAGCATGATATGGAAGAGCAGAGGGGAAAAGCAAAGGAAAACATAAAAAAGCTGAAAGAAGCAGCTCTCCATAACCCAGACATCCCTATAAGGGAGCAGCATTTCATGCAAGGCAACAGGGAAGCCTATGTCAAGAGGATGAAATTCTTTATAGAAAACATCAAGGTAGATTCTCAGGACTATAATATTCTCTTGCAGACATGCAACGATTTCAATAATGATATAAACCTTCTTGGAAGAAGCACGCTTAAGGAATATGCAGTACTTCAGCATTTCTTTGCAAATGAGTCAAGGGATATAGCATTGAACCTGAAAGAGTTTGAAAAGCTGATGAACAGCATAAGGACTGTTATCCTGAATTCAGGATATTTTGATTTGATAAAAGAAAAAGAAGAGATCGACAGGTACTACAAGATAAAATCGCAAAAATCAGCTTTGTCATCAAACCTGAACAAGCTTAAGGATAATCTGAAAGAGAAGGAAAATGAGAAATCATTCGTCTCTTCAGACATAGAATCTTTGGAGAAATCTTCAGATTTCAAGAGATTAGGCTCTTTGGAAGAAAGGTATGAATCATTGAACAAGAAGATAAGGTCAGAAGAATCCGACATAATCAATGCATTCTCGCCGATAAGTTCAGCACTGAAGAAATACGCTAGAGTCTCAGATAAGGAAGAGATCATAGATATGTATGTGGATAATGCTGCAAAAGCAGTAAAAGAAGACAAGGACCTGATGATCCTTTCAGTTCTGGACTCATTAGGAAGATCGATGATGTCAATCTCATTGAAAGACAAGAAAAGGGACAAGACAATCTCGTCGATAAGCAAGATAGATGAAATATATTTGAGGACATGGCTTAGGAATATGGACACTCTTCTTGAAGAGAAGGACAGCCTCGGAAAAGAGATCCATTCTAGCGAGATAGGAAGAAAGATAGATGCCTTGAGAAAAAGGCAGATAGAGCTGGATTCGCAGATATCCTCTGTAGAAAGGGACATCCACTCATGCAAGAAAGACTTAGGCAAGATTGACGAAAAGAAATATCTGGACAATATCCAAAAAAGCCTTGGTAATTGCCTGAAGAAGAATATTGTAATAATAGGTTAAAGAATTAATTCTTTGGTACGCTCAATATCATTATGCTGTTCAGCTTGCCATCAGTCTCAACATACTTGAGCATTGCTCCTCCGCCTGTTGAAAGCTGTATCTTGTCAGAATATCCGCTTGCATGGACTGCATCGATGCTCTCTCCTCCACCTGCGACCTTGATGGCTGCAGGGGACTCAGCTATCTTTCGTGCGATTCCATTTGTCCCTGCAGAGAATTCCTTTGCCTCAAAGTATCCCATAGGCCCGTTCCATATTATAGTGCCTGCGCGCCCTAGTTCAGTTCCATAAAGTTCGACAGTGGCAGCACCGATATCAAGGATAGTCTCTTCAGGAGCGACCTTTTCTCCATTTCCAAAATTGACAGTCCTTACAGAATTATAGTCAGCAGGCGTAAGCTTTCCCCCAGGGATATTGTCTTTATTGGTTATCTTTGCAACAACTACATCTGCAGGTATCAATATGTTATAATTATCCATCAATTCTTTGGCTTTGTCTACAAAATCAGCCTCTACAAGGGACATTCCCACATCATATCCATGCGCTTTGAGGAATGTGTTTGCCATCGCTCCGCCAATGCATAAGTCATATTTCTTTGCAAGCTGCTGCAAGACTTTCAGTTTGTCAGACACCTTTGCTCCCCCCATGACTGCAACAGGATCTCCAATAGGTGCAAGCAGGCTCGAAAGCATCTCGACTTCCCTCTGCATAAGTCTTCCTGCTGCTACACCTTTTCCCTGTGATTTCATATATTCAGGCAATGCGATTGTAGAAGTGTCCTTGTCATTATGTGCAGTCCCAAAAGAGTCATTCACATAAAGATCTCCCATCATTACGAGCTCTTGGGCAAAAGAAGCATCATTTTTCTGTTCGCGAGGATCAAACCTTAGGTTTTGTAATAATAACACATCTCCATTATTCATATTAGACACAATTCCCTGAGGTATTGCTCCGACACATTCAGAAGAGAAAAGGACTTTTCTTCCAAGCTTCTCGGATAGATATGCAACAACAGGCTCGATTGAATATTTTGGATCAGGCTTTCCTTCAGGCCTTCCATTATGGGTCATTAGGATTAATTTTGCCCCTCTGTCAACAAAATATTTTATCGTATCAAGAGAATCATCAATCCTTTTTGTCTCCTTTATGCCTCCATCGCTTTTGAATTTGACATTATAATCTACTCTGTCAAGAACCCTTCTCCCAGAAACATCTCCTAGATCTTCAAGTTTCCTTAATTCATCAGCCATGTGAGATCCTTGTAATCTGTCTTCAAGCATAAATCCCAAAGACAGTTCCTTGTTTATATTATTTTATGTTTTTTAATATCCAAAATATGAAAATCTAAAAAATATCGTAAAAATTACTTTACTTGCTCATCAGTTTTGCAAGGTCAATCATCCTGTTGGAGTATCCCCACTCATTGTCATACCATCCAAGGATTTTGACAAAATTCCCATCAAGGACCATTGTGGATGATGCGTCAAATATGCACGAATGCGGGTTAGTCACAATATCAGAGCTGACGATAGGGTCTTCAGTGTATTCAAGCACGTCTTTCATATATGCTTCAGAAACTTTCTTGAATTCAGCATTTATCTCCTCTTTTGTCACTTTGACATTAAGCTCAACAGCGACATCAGTCAGGCTTCCGTCTATTGTTGGCACTCTTACAGAAATCCCATCCACCTTTCCCTTAAGGTCAGGGATTACAAGTCCGATAGCTTTTGCAGCGCCAGTTGTTGTAGGAACAATATTGACTGCAGCAGCTCTTGCTCTCCTTAAGTCCTCATGAGGAGCATCATGCAGCCTTTGGTCAGTCGTATAGCTGTGGATAGTTGTCATGTATCCTCTCTTGATTCCAAACTTGTCATTGAGGATTTTAAGCATTGGTGCAAGGCAGTTTGTTGTGCATGAAGCATTGCTTACTATCAAGTCATCTGGATGTATGTCAAGCTCATTTACTTTCATGACAATCGTCTTGATCGGATTCTCCTTGTCTTTTCCAGGAGCAGAAAGAAGCACTTTCTTGGCGCCGGCTGCAATATGTTTCATGCAGTCTGCCCTATTCGTAAAAAACCCGGTTGACTCAACAACAACATCGATTTTCATATCTTTCCAGGGAAGTTTTGCAGGGTCTCTCTCAGCAATTACAGTTAGCTGTTTGCCATTTACAATGATATGCCCATCCTTTTCTTTTACATCTCCAGGGAATCTTCCATGTACAGAATCATATTTCAGGAGCATCGCAAGTGTCTTAGGGTTAGTGATGTCGTTGACAGCAACAAACTCGATTTCAGGATCATTAAGCCCTGCCCTGAATACCATTCTCCCTATCCTTCCAAATCCGTTGATCGCGACTCTTATCATTGACTTCACCTCATTTTGAATATGATACATATAAAATAACTAAACCCATATATAAATCTTATAGTCTTCAATTATTCCAAATCAAAATCTTTATAAACCAGCCTTGTTTCTTGAAATAAAGCATAAATAAACCTTAATTCGGAAAAAAACTATTCAAGGGGTGCTATTATGGCATTATCAAACAAATTATTGCCTTTGGCAGCAATGGAGAAGATTCTCAAGAAGAGCGGAGCTGAACGGGTTTCAGACAAGGCCAAGACAGCATTGAAGGAAGTTATAGAGGAAGTAGCTGAAGAGATTGCAGAGAATGCAGTAAGATATGCTCATCATGCAGGAAGAAAGACAGTCAAGGCAGGAGACGTAAAGCTTGCAGCAAAGCATTGACCTAAACAAAAAGGTTTTTAAATAAGTCTCTTTTTTCAACTCTGTATATTATAATAAAAAGAACATTTAGCGTGATATTTTATGGGAGAAGTAAAACAAGCACCAGTAGGAACATTGCAGAAGGGAAGTTACATCGTTATGGACGGAGTCGCATGCAAGGTTGTTGATACGCAGACATCAAGGCCGGGAAAGCATGGGCACGCAAAAGTCAGGCTCACAGCAGTCGGGATAATTGACGGCAAGAAGAGGGAAGAGGTCATGCCAGGGCATGATAATGTCGATGTCCCTATCATTGAGAAGAAGAACGCTCAGGTATTGTCGATAACAGGCGACAAGGCAAACGTCATGAACCTTGAGACATATGAGACTTTCGATCTTGAGATTCCAGAAGAGATGAAGGCAGAGGTCACAGAAGGATGCACGATCCTTTACTGGGAGATCTTGGATAACAGGGTAATGAAGCAGCTCGTCAATAAGAATTGATCTGCTCATTGCATTATAAAAAACATGATTATGGAGTGTATGTAAAATGTCAAAATTCATAGAAGCAGAGAATAGGTTGTTCAAGAGCAAGTTTGTCTGCAAGAACTGCAAGACGACTTTGAAGTCTACAATGATGAAGGTGCTTTCAGGCAAAGTCAAGTGCAGCAGGTGCAAGTCGACTGCGTTAAGGCCTTGCAGGAAGAAGTAATCTTATTATTTTTTATAATTTGTTCATTCTATCTTTTATTGTTGATTTTATCAAGAAAGGAAATCGAGTGGGGATCATAAGGGGTGGAACCCCTTATTAAATAATTATTAAAATACTGACAAAATTTCGTTTTGACAAAATATCAATAAATTCATACAATCTTCATCAACAGCAACATATTTAAACCCTTAATCGATATTATTCTCTATGGTTACATTCGCAGCTCCGTTCATGAAGGTCTTTGACTTCATGAATGAATACAAGTATGTGTTATTGTTTTATGTAGCGATAATCCTAATAATATATTTACTTAGGAAAAAATTCGAAAGGCAAGGTATAGCTTTTCTCTACAGGACAAAGTTTGGCCTTAAGCTGATGGACAAGATTGCAAAGAAGTTCAGATGGTTCATCAAGAACCTCGGATTTCTTGGGATTCCTATAGGTTATCTTGGTATGGTCATTATTTTAGGGTCGATCGTATATGGCCTTTATGCATTGATGTTCATTCCAAACGCACCTCCGACAGTTGCAGCAGCGCTTCCTGGCCTTCCTTTGGCAGGCACTGGGTATAAGCTTCCTTTCTTTGAAGGAATAATTGCTTTCTTTGTGATCATAGTTATCCATGAGTTCTGTCATGGTGTCATGTCAAGAGTAAACAACATAAAAGTGAAAAGCTCAGGCTTTGTCATGTTTGGCCCGATTCCAGGTGCATTTGTCGAGCCAGACGAGAAAGAGATGGAGAAGAGGATTAAGAAGATAGATAAGAAGACAAAAAAGAGTGATATAGGGCCTTTCCCATGGCTTTTCTTTGGAATACTTGACTTGCTCTTCTTGATGTTCATATATTTCTTCTGTTACAAGTCTTTCGATTTAGTCAAGGCATATCCTTTCCATTTTGCATTGCTGTTCATAGCAGTGTTCTTGTTCATACTGTACACTGCAAGGTATTTCCATCAGAAGGACTATTTTCATCTCTCTATATTTGCAGCAGGCCCTTTCGCAAACATCCTGACTGCAATAATTGTCTTCCTGATAATATTCCTGATATTCATTCCGCTGATACCTTTCTTTTCAGTGCATTCAGGATTCACTTTCGTAAAAGTTGAGAACAACACTCCTGCATCTGAAGCAGGGCTTAAGGAATTTACAATATACAACAAGATCAACAATGTTAATATATTCACTTTGGATGAATTCAAGAGTGAGCTGAGAAAATATCATCCAGGGCAGAATATAACAATTGGAAATACGACAAATACCATCTACGTTGTTCTTGGCAATGATCCTGCTAACTATTCAAGGCCATATCTTGGCGTCCAAGTCACAGATATGACTTCATTGAAAGAAGGCATCGCTCCCAAAGTGTTCTTCTGGATCCTTGGCGTGCTTAACTGGATCTTTGTATTGAGCATCGGTTTAGGGCTTGCAAACCTCCTTCCATTGGGTCCAGTCGACGGCGGAAGGATGTTTCAGGTTATAATGCATATGTTTGTTGGAGAGCAGAAAGGTAATAAGATCTGGATAAGGGTAGCGATAATCTTGTTGTTCATAATCTTGTTGCTGTTCCTTGTGCCAATCATAAAATACCTCTTGATCTAAAATGATATCTTTAGTATTGATCGGAATCGAGAATCCTGGAAATCTTGGGGCAATTGCAAGAGTCATGAAGAATTTTGACCAGAAGAATCTTGTCCTTATAGATCCTAAATGCTCTCCAGATGACCAGGATGCTAGAAATCGCGCAAAGCATGCTCAAGACATACTTAAGTCAGCGAAGATAGAGAAGTCATCATGCCTGAAACAATTTGATTATCTTATTGCAACAACTGCCTCTTTGGGAACAGACTATAACGTTCCAAGATCGCCTATTTCTCCAGAAGAGATGGCAGGAAAGATTGCAGGATTCAATAAAAAAGGAAAATCAACCCCAAACATCGCTATCTTGATCGGAAGGGAAAGCACTGGTTTGACAAATGAGGAGATAAGGATGGCGGATTTCATAGTGACCATCCCGACATCAAAGAAGTATCCTACGATGAATATCTCTCATTCAGTTGCTATCCTTCTATATGAACTATCAAAAGCCTCTGAAGAGAAAAATGTTTCTTCCCATATCCAGTTCGCAAAGAAGAATGAGAAAGATGTCATCGAAAAGAACATGGACGAGATCCTCGCAAGCATCGAATTCGCGACAGAAGAGAAAAGGAAGACCCAGAGGATAATCTGGAAAAAGGTGATTGCAAAATCATTCCTTACAAGGCGGGAAGCATTCGCAATAATAGGATTTCTGAAGAAGATTAGGGATAAAGTAAAGAAGTAACAATCAATTCTCGAAAGAGGCAATCGCTAGGGGGTTGATAAGGGGCGGAGCCACTTATTATATTTACACCAAAATACCGGCATTATTCTAAATCACAAAAAGATACTGACTATATTTCTTTATTCTTTTTGCTTATTTTACTTTTCTTATACTCTTTATACTTCTTAACAAAAATAAACAAACATAAGCTAAAAACTACAAAACTCACCACATGGCTGGGAGTTATCCACCCAAACAGTTTCACAGGGTAATACCTGACAAACTCAATTAAGAACCTTGTCACAGAATCAAACATAAGCGCAGTCAGTGCAAGCCATCCGTCAAACAATTCTTTCTTCCTAAGGCGCCATAAGATCACAAACAATATCAGCATGCTAAGGGAGATATACAATGGCGCAGGGTGTATCGGCCCTGAATGAAGGATCTCTCCATTATCATTTATTCGAAGGACAGCCCAAGGGAGATTGCTCCTTATCCCCCTGCACGTATCGTCGACGACAAAGCAGCCTATCCTTGCTATCGCAAATCCGATCGCAAAAGCAGGCGCAATCGCATCCATATATTTCCAGAAATTAATTTTCCTTATCTTGAAATATATCCATATTGCAATAAGGGCTCCGATGACTCCTCCATAAAATACCATTCCAGAATCAAAGAAACTTAAGAATTTGATTATCCTCTCCCCAATGCTCCAATTTTCACTGTATGTCCACCAAGGCATGAAATAGAAGAAAAATCTTGCACCTATCATTGCCCCTATATATCCTATGACAAATGCAATGATGGTCTCTTTTCTGTCAAGCTTCTTCCTCTTGGATTCGAAGAGGAATAATGCAAGGAAAGCAAGGAATGCAGCAAGTCCGATAAGAAAAAAGATTGCAAACTTGAGGTTTAATCCAAATATGTTCAGATATGCGGCCCTATAGACAGGTACAATTATCATAATAAAAGCTTAGATCTAATAAATATATAAATTATCCCAAAACATAGAAGCGGGCATTAATAATAGGCAATAAATTACCGCTTATATGTTGAAAAACGCTAAAAAATGCTTCGCATTTTTAGCGTGCCAAGAATCCTTCGGATTCTTGAGCAGACAATACTATTTGTATCAAAACTTATGTCTTTTTCTAAAGAAGTCTTAAGGCTTATTGCAGACTTTTCCGTCTTTGCTGTCGCTTGAGCTGCAGCTGCTGCATCCGCTTCCGCACCCGCTGTCGCTCTTGCTGCACTCATAATGGTATGTAGCCTTCTGGCCAGCAACAGTGGTCCCAGTTGAACTGTCGGCGACGCAGTTGCAGTTTTCATTTCCGCTGCATCCTCCGCTGCACCCGCTCTCAGAGCATCCTGCAATGAATATAATTAGGATTAGCGCAGAAATTATCAATAATGCCATGTATTTTCTCTTCATAAGGCTATTTTACTTATTTTATTATTTAAACCTTTTCTTTTTTGATGTTCATCAATCATATCATCAAACCTATATTTTCAATCAAAATGTTTATAAATATAAAGGACAGGAATTAAGTCTAAGGTAGGTATAGCTGTCAAGAACCACAATTAATGCATTTGTGGCATGATTTTCATAGAATATGTTGGCTTTGGGTGGTTCTTGATCATGCTCAGGAATACCTCGAATATTGATGATTATTGTCTGTATGCAGACTCTCTTAAGATAGAGAAGAGGTATTCCAGACATATAAAAAAGAGGTTTTGAACGTGTTTTTTAGAAAATCACAGATAACTGCATTCATAATAATAGGGATTATCTTGATAATTTCCGCATTCGCTCTGATCTACATAAAATCATTGAGGTCTCCTTCAGGCAACACTCTCGACCTTTTGTCGATACCGAATGACGATACATCCATGAAGCAGTATGTTGAAGGATGCATCAAGAAAGTGACGCCTGGATTATTGCCAGAGATCGCAAGGAACGGAGGCCTCTCTTCAATAAAAGATGATCAGGAAGGTATCTTCATCTGGTACAATAATGATAAGTTCAGGATCTACTGCAATCATGTTGAAGGCCTGAAATCATGCCAGAATGCTTTTGTCACAAGGCAGGAGATAGAGGCAGAGATAGAGAATTCCCTTCCTCCTTTGATGGAATCATGCCTTAATTTTGAGGGGTTCAGGCAGAAAGGCGTGAAAGTCGAGACAGGCCCTATGAATTTTGATGTCAAGCTGGGCACAGATGATCTGACAGTCACTTTGGATTATCCGATAACTATGACGATAAAGGATAATGTCTTGAAGGTGAACAATTATTATGCAAGGGTAGAATCACATCTTGGCTTTTTGTATGATCTTGCAGTCTCGATAACAAATGAAGAGATTGAGAAAGGGCTGTTTGACAAGGAATCATGGATGGTTGATAATAATGTTTTTGTAAATATAGAGAAGCACAGGCCTTATCCTAATATAGTCTACTCACTCAAGAAAGCCGATTCATTTTTGAACGAGAGCCTTGATTTCAGGTTCTCTATCCAAGGCCAGGACACTTCTCTGTCAGTAGGCTCATCTCCCGGATACCTCTCATCTGGAAAAGATTGCGTAAACAACTATGACGGGATTTGCTTCAATAATGTTGCAAAAGAGTCATGTCTAGAAAAGAAAGGCCAGGTCACAAGATGCAATAATGAATTTATTGTCCCTAAAAAGCAGCAGGATTGCAATGGTCATCCCTGCAAGCCATGCATAGTGAACGGCAACGAGACTTCTCACGGATCATCATGGTGCTTGTATGACTCAGTACAGAAGATAAACTCTTATGGGCTTTCTTATGTTGGGTCAAGAGACTTCCTGCAGTCATGCATAGATGGAGAAGTGGTCACAGAAGACTGCCGTGATTTTAGGGAGGAATTATGCACCCAAAATGTAGTTAACCAGAAATCAAAAGGCATGTGCAGGGTTAACCGTTGGCAGGACTGTCCTTTCTGCACTACAGAATCCTGTTGCATGGACGAGTCAAGGCGTGATTGCCAATGGGATGACAGGATGTACAAGTATCTTGACAATTCAAGGGTAGACATACAGTTTCCTGACAGGAAATGCTTTCCGAAAGTTCCTCCAGGATTCAGGTTCTGGGATGGTTATGGCATGGATGTCTGCAGCATGGGGACGCAATACGCTTACTGTAAAGGATGGGGTGCCTGCCCAGGCTCGTATGTAGATGATTCAGCATTGTATTGTTTAAGGTTGGGTGACTGCGGAAACTCAAGAAACATAGCAGATAAGCTTACGAAGACAGGCTTCTTTAATTCAGATCCTAATGACAGGGTCTCAAATTTCATATATTTGGGCCCTGGTCTTAATAAAGATCCTGTCTCTCAATTAGGGCTTGAGCCGATAACCTCAAACATCTATGCTACAAATCAGCAGCTTCTTGTGCATGAGTATCCTGAATCAATAGAAGTCCTCCCTGCATTGATGCAGCAGGCTGTCCTTTATCTAAAGTATGTCAAGAAGATATCTCCTGATCCGTTCACTCTAGCAAGTTTGGATCCAAAAGTCCTCGAATATTCATTCTGCACAGTATGGTCTCCTCCTGAGGGAAGTGAGGATTGCAGTCTTTGTTCGGCAGACCCAATTAAGCCATGTTCAGAATATCGTTGCAAAAGCCTTGGCAAATATTGCAAGTTTGAGTCAGAAAAAGGAGTAGGTTCATGCGTTCCTGTGACGTCAGAGCATAAGGATCCGCCTAAGATCACTTTTGATGAGTCTTCTCTTCAGCAGGGTTTCAGGGCAGAAGCTGCATCAATAAATCCTGCAGGCCATGTGATAAATGGATTTAAGATAACTCCTGGGGTAAAGCCTTATCTTCCTTTCTCTTTTGGTGTCAATACTGACGAGCCTGCAAGATGCAAGCTGACATTCATTCCAGTTATCGATTATGCGCATCTCCCTGCGATATGGATCGGCGGTCCTAAATACACTACATCTCACAAAATATTCTTAAGGCTTCCAAGGGAGATTACAGTCCCTCCAAAAGTCTACAAGTATCTTGATATCAGTTCATTGTCAGAGATTGCTGACAAGGTCACGAATCTGGAGAATACTTATGAGGAATATAAGCAGAAGTACAAGACAGAGATTTCATTGTTTGAGAGCCTTAAGGGGATAGATGTAATAGCTATTGCTGATAAGGCAGTGAAGCTGGTCTTGGATACGATCAATCCTTTCCTCAATCAGTTCCCTTTCATAAAAGAGCTGTCAAAGATCATGTTGTCAAACTTCGAGAACAGCAACTACATGCTCTTCGTCAAGTGCATTGATGAGGCAGGAAATGAGAATACCCAGGAATTCTTTGTCCAGTTTGCGATAGATGTCAATTCAGTAGACGATGCTCCTCCTCAGTTCATAGCTTCAATACCAAAGAATGAATCTGAAATAGCTTCAAACTCCTCTTCATTTGGCCTTAAGTATTTCATAAATGAGCCTGCCGAATGCCGTTTCAGCCTTGAGGACAGGCAGTATGAGCTTATGAATTACACGCTCTCATGCCCTTCAGATCCTTATAATGTGTCTTTCATGTATAGCGGATCTTATGAATGCAGTTCAGCTGTTCCTTTCGCTAAGATCAAGAATTCCACAAAAGTCTTTGTAAGGTGCCTTGACAATCCTGTTGAGGTAGATAAGTATTCAATTAATTTTATTAAGTCAAAGAACTTCTCAAATGATCTTTATTCTCCTCCTTATCTCGAGACAGTTGCTCCAAATGTGGTTAATGTGGATGCAAACCTGCTTAATGGAATTTCAGTCAATGTCAATGTAGACACAGTTGATCTTAATATTTATGTTGATGATGACATGAACTGCCAGTATGCAAGCAATTATTCGCCTGACTTGTATGCACCTTTCAGTGCTTGCGTACAGTCAAATAAGACTAATGTGGGGCTTTTCAAATGCTCTGCTCTCGTCCCTTCAATGCATAATGCATCCGGTATTAATATAGAATGTTCAAAGAAAGCCCTTCCTGGCAGGAATGTAAATCAAAAGAGCACAGTGCTTTATTTCACAAGGTCAAAAGAGTTTTTAGACCTTCTTGCAGAAGGGTCGAATATAAATGACAATGGAAACTTCCGTTCAAACGGTGAGACCATAACGACAAACAGCATAAAGATAGGTATTGTCCTTAAAGGAAGCATCTCAGAAAGAAATATCCTGTGCGGTTATTTCAATGGGACGCAGGAGATGCCTTCAACGCAGATAATCGCTATGACAAAGTATAATGATTTCTCGTATGAGGCAGATCTCTCAACCTTAAGCGAAGGTCCTCATCAGTATACGATAAAATGCTGGGATGAGTTCGGAAACGAAATAAAGAAGGATGTTAATTTTATAGTAAAAACAGCCTAACAGTTTATCTTTTTCTAGAAAAAAATTCCTTTGCTTCCTTACTACCTCTTATCTCAGCCCTAGGCCCTAAGCAATAATAGATCTTCTCGACCTCTCCTCCCCAACTGTAGTTGCCTTTCTCCTTTTTGACTTCTTTTATCTCTATCTCTCCAGTATCAACTCCCTTTCGGAGATTGTAATATATAGACCTCATAGTCACTTTAGGGAATATCTGCACATAAGTTTTGTAGATATCATACCCATATCCTTTCTTAATATAATAAAGAATCTCAACAATGTTCTGCCTTATCAAACTTTTCTTAGGTCTTCCTCTTTCCTTTTTCTTTTCAGCCATATTTCAGCAATAACAATATTTTTATTTAAACCTTTCTATATTGAAAATAAATAACTCAAAAGAGTTAATTATATATACTCTAATATCCAATAACTCTAAATGGTCGACGTAAGGCGTATCTTAATTATCTTTGTGATCGGCGTCCTATTTGCAATCCTATCGCAGGCAGTCATAGATGCAGTCTATCCAGCTCCAAAATACGAAGATTACTGCAACTATAATATGGGGCCTGAGGCTATGTTTAAGGTTCAGCCTGCCAATTGCACCAGTCTGGATTTCTCGACCTGTTATAATATAAGAGGGACTCCAGTCAATTACACTTATGACTCAAAAGGATGTCCTGTTTCATATAAATGCAGCATGTGCCAGCAGGATTTTGACAAGCATCAGCAGAAGTACAATTTTATCGTCTTCATAATTTCATCAATCCTAGGATTGATTGGAATAGCGATTGGATTATACCTTCCATCCCAATCAAACAATCTGAATGAATGGGTAGCAACAGGATTCATGCTAGGAGGTCTTCTAGCATTGTTCATCGGCACAGCAAGGTATTATGCAGATATGGGCCGTTTCATAAGGCCAGCGATCATCTTCGTAGAATTGGTAATTGTTCTTTATCTGGCATACAAGAAGCTCTCTCATAAGGAAGAGCCTGTTAAGCCAGTTGCTAAAAAATCAAAGAAATAAATTTATTCTTTCCTCTCCGCATTCTTCCACATGAAGTCAAAATAGCTCTTATAGGCTTTGGCTGCAGCCGCATTCTCTATTATTATCCCTTCAGGCTCATCAGTCCATATTACGATGGCAATCCTGTCGCCATATATGTTTGTGACAGCAGGGCTCTCAGCGATCTTTGAGATATACCTATACTCAGTCGTCTTGGTGTCCTTCTCCTTCCTCCCTTTGCGTAATATCAGCTTCGTGCGTATATTTGCTTCCATCTTGAGCCTGTCGAACTGCAGTGCAAACTCAGGCATCCTTTCTGAGAACTGCCCTTCAGAGCCAAAGACGAAATTGTCCTCTCCCTTTCTCGCAATGTCTAGGAATATGGACTTCACCCCTTTTATCCCCTTGAACATCCTTACTTGTCCTTCAACCTTTGCAGCCTTATGCCTTTTATGTAATTCAGGTACTATCTCCTCGACATCCCTCTCCTGCTCTTTTACGTATTCAAGGAGTCTGCGGGGCCCAGTGGCATTGAACATCTTCACGTTTCCTGTGATAACATAGCTGACAAGCCCTTTCTCGATCAGGATTTTGAGTGAATTGTAGCAGCTGCTTCGATCTATCTTGGCAATCTTCGCAACTTTGCCTGCTTTCATTAAGCCTTGGTCGTTCAGTGTCAGGTATACTTTTATCTCGTTGGGAGAGAATCCCAGTCTTTCCAAAACCTTCTCTGCTTCCATGAGGATAAAGAATATTCTTTTGTTTATAAAACTTTCTAGTGTTGTAGATAATTCTACAACAGAGATTGATATATTGCACTTTATTCACTATATAATAATAAACATAAACCGAAAGGGGGTAAACAAAATGGAACAAGTAGCAGAAAAGGAGCTTGAACAGCTCTTGGGAAGAGTGCAAGGGAATGAAAATCAGGCACACATTGTAAGTGGTATGCTAAGGGATGGGATAAATGTGCCAAAACCATGGGTGACATTTGCGGCAGAGTACTTCTTAGGCACCCATAGATACGAGAAAGCGATGGACATAGCAGTATACATAAGGGATCAGGAGCTTGCAGCAAAAGCTGTAGAAGAAGGGATAGCATATAATTCAAAAATAAGCAGATATGAGATAGCAGCACAGTACTCAAGGGAGTCAGGGCAGGAAGCAAGGGCAAAATCCTTGGAATCCTTTGCAAGGAATGTGAAGGCTATGAACATAAGATGTGCATAAGGGGGTGAACAAGATGGCAACAGAACAGATGACATTGGAGCAGCTCACCAAAAACATAGAAAGGCTGAGCGCGCTGCAAGGAAAAAGGAAGTACATATCCTCTGTATTTGAACAGCATCCGAAGATTACTCGGGAAGTTATGGAAGGATGCCTTGCTAAATACTTGGAAGAAATGAGGGACCGGACAAGCTTTATCTACGAGACAGACATTAGCTCAAGTGACGGGACCTGGCCTCCTGAGGAATGTGCCAATGAGGCAAGAAGGAGGATAGAGAAGATAGGAGTTGAAGCAGGAAGATTTCTAGAGAAGATCGGGATGAAATACGACAGTGAATACGCTTTGAGGATGGCTTTCAATTGTCTTAGGGATACAGGAAACACAACAACCATGAGGAATATTGCAGAGAGGCTTGGAGATAAGGAACTCTTGGAAGAATTGGGCAGTCAGCCGAAGACGGGCTTGGTAGATAGGTACTATCAGCAAGAGGCTGACAGGGAATCGGACAGAATGAACTTAGGAGCTAATCTTGCAGCATTTATGCAAAGAGAAGCTGAAGAAAAAAGAAACTACCCAGCATTGATAAAAGAAGCAGCAAGGCTGGAAGAGCAAGGAAACTACTTAGAAGCTGCAAAGGCATACGAAAGAGCATCATCCACAGATGACCGGACAGAAAACCATCTGAAAGCAGGGATGAATTATCATAAGGCAGGAGACACGGAGAAAGCGCAAGAGAATCTCTGCTCTGCAAGAAACAAAAAAGCCCTAGAATTCTGCTTAGAGCAAGGGCTTGAAGAGACTGCGCTTAAGATGGCAGAAAGAGACTATGGCCTGCTAAAGAATATTGCAGCACACTATGAATCAGCAGGAAGGACAGCAGATGCAAAGAGATGCACAAAAAGCTACCTTAAGCAAGCAATTGAAGCAGAAAGATGCTCTCAATTTAGGAATAAAGAGCAACTGGCAAAACTCTATGAACAGGCAGGGGATCTAAGAAATGCAGCAGAATGGTACCAGAGTGAAGCTGGAGAAAGAGTCTACTCTGGAGAATTAAACGAAAAAGGAAGACAGCTTGCAGAAAAGGCACTCAATCTCTACAAGAGAGTAAGTGACTACAAAGGTGCAGCAGAATGCTATGAGCTCATAGGCAACTTCGAAATGTCCTTGAAGATGCTGGACAGGGCAGAGCACCAGAGGAAATAAGCGAGGGGTGAAGAAGATGGGAAAAAGCAGACAAGAAGAGCTGGAATCTTGCTTAGAGCAAGGGCTTGAAGAAGATGCATTGAAGATTGCAAGACGTGACTCGATTCTCCTTGAGAGGTTGGCAGATTATCATGAATCTAAGGGAAATGCAGAGATTGCAAAAACAATTTACAGGGAAGCAGCTGAGTGGGGAAGATATTGTCAGGATCGGGATGCAGTGGATCTTGCAAGGTGCTATGACAAAGCTGGTGAATTTAGAGAGGCTGCAGCATGGTACTTGATGGCTGTAGAAGATTCGAGAGGCACATTGAAGTTGCAAGATCAGGATAGGGATATTGTAAGGAAGTCCGCAGAGTTGTGTCATCAGGCAACCGATTATTGGAGGGCAGAAGAGTGCTACAATCTGTTAGGTGACTTCAGCAAAGCATTGGAGATGCACAGCCTGGGTGAGCAGGAGATAAATAAGATTTAGGATGAATAATATGGAATATACAATCGATGATAAGGTAAGGAATTGCAAGGCAGATGTAATGGGCAGGATAGCAGCAGATCTAGGTTTCACTTCAGACAGATACTATTCAGCTAAGGACAAGATGAGCATGGGCACAAGGTCAATTGGAGCGGTTGATGGGAGCTTCATGATTAACTCAAAGAACTTATCAAAATAAACAAGGGGGTGAGTAAGATGGGATTCGAAACACCAGAAGGAAAAAGGATAGTTGAGTTCGGACAGGACTTCAGAAGGATTTGGAGTCGGGGAAGAGGCGGAGCAGAACAGGCTTTCAGCAATCATGTTGGAAGTGTAGCCTTGCAATGGTTTTTCCCGCAGGATCTTTACGTAAGGCTTGAAAGATGGGAGTCTTATTGCAGCTGCGGAAACAACTGTGGAGGAGAAGTAGGTTGGGAGAGTAACGAAGTTGTGCGATATGGATATGCAAGGACTCCAGGTGTCTGGAGCGAAGAATATGGGTACTCAGAAGGGTCTGAAGAAGATGCGGTTTTGATGAGGCAAAGAGGGCTGAGGGCAGGATTGCGTTTGGAAGAATTCTCTAGGTCTGATCTTGAAGCAAGGAAACAGGATCTGGAAAGGCTATATGGAAAAGAGTTTGCTTATGACATACTGAACAGGCCGCCTAATGAGATGGAAAGCTTCTACTACTCACCGACATGGCACCTCACCAATCTTGGAAGGATAAGGAGATAATGCCTGAAAAGAAGATATTTTAAGTCTTTCTCATTCAAGTCCATCTTCACTTTCACGAACTACAATATTCCTTAAGTTGTAGACTTTTCTTTCATAACATCTTCCAATATCTTTGGTTTTTCTTTCTACTTCACTTAAAATGCCCCAAGTAATAGATAGCAAAGCTTTTGCATGATCTGGATTGTTCATATTCAAATGTCCAGTCATTTCTTTAAGCTGGGCTTCTAGACTATTTACATATTCATTCATTTTTGTGCAATACTCAATAGATGCACACCTATATTTTTCTTCACAATCAATTTGTTTTTCTTGTTCCATTTTATTTACCCCCATTTTTGTCTTATTTATTATAATATGGTAGTGACTAGTTAATATATAAATAATAACTCTCCATATTTGGAGAGTTTAATAAAAAGATTTAAATATTGGCGGAGATATTAGATTTATATGGAACAAGATATTCTTCAAAATCTAGGATTTACCCAGGCAGAAGCAAAGGTATACTTGACATTGCTTAAATTAGGTCCTGTCAAGGTAGGCCAGATCATAGAGAAGTCAGGATTGCAGAGCTCGACGATACATAACACGTTGCACTCCTTGATCGACAAAGGTGTCGTCAGGTATGTTCTAATTGGAAAGATCAAGATCTATCAAAGTGTAGAGCCTAGTCTGATTCTGCAGGAATTCAAGGAAAAAGAGCAGAAGTTCGCTGAAATTGTCCCAAAGCTTGCCTTGATGCAAGACCTTGCTAAAGAAAAATCGCAGGCAGAGATATATGAGGGGACTAAAGGCATAATCACTATGCTAAACGAACTTATTCAAGATGCAAGACCAAATGATAGTTATAGTTTTTTTGCTGCAGATGTCTCAGGATTGAATAAGGAGATTCAGGAATTCTTTGAAAGATATGACAAGAAAAGGGAAGATAAGAGATTGAATGTAAGAGGACTTGCAAGAAAAGAGCTTAAACCCTTGTTTACGAAAAGAAGATATCTGAAGACAAGATATGTTGATTTCCCGATCCCTTCTAACATTAGCATATGCAATGATAAGATGGCCATGATAACTTGGGGAGAGAAACCTGTAGGCATTCTAGTCAAATCCAAGCAGTTGGTGCAAAGCCAGACAAATTTCTTTGATGAGTTATGGAAAAAAGCAGCTTAACACTATATTTCCCCAACCTTTATTAACCTCCAACTAATTCAATATTATATGAAACTATTTTTAATCCTCAGCAAGACAAACCTTGACCTTTCATTAAACGAAGCCCTCTTCCTATTAGGTCTAAAAAAGTCCCAATACAAGCATTACGACAATCTTCTGATCATTGACATAAAACCATCTCAACTCCATTTGGTCAAACGCTTGGCAAACACCTTGAGAGTCTATCAATTCCTATTCAAGACAAAAGACAATTCAAAAGAATCCTTAAAGAAAGAAATCCAGAAATTCAACTGGAATAAGGTATACAAGACAGACTTCTGTTTAAGGATTCATTCAATGAGCAAGCTAGAGCCAGAATACGGGGCTATCATATTTGACATGCTAAAGAATCCAAGAACTAGACTAAGACATTCCTCATCCCAATTCGAAGTATACCCATTCGAAAAACATCTGATCTGCGGAAAACTCATCCACGAAAACAAGGATCAGTTTGACTTCAGGACTCCGGACAGGCATCCAGGATTCTCTCCGATCTCTTTGCACCCAAGGCTGGCAAAGACTCTAGTCAATATGACGGGTGTAAAGAAAGGAGAAACTTTCTATGATCCATTATGCGGAATTGGAGGCATATTGATGGAAGCATCCCTGATGGGAATAAAGTCAGTAGGGACAGACATCTCTTGGTATATGATAGACAAGTCAAAGAAGAACATCAAGCACTACAATCTTTCAAACATAACTCTTAAGATGGAAGACGCCCTAAAACAAAAGACTAAGATGAAATATGTAGCATCTGACCTCCCTTACGGAAAGAACACAAAAAACCTAGACACAAAAGCGTTCTACACAAGTTTCCTTAAGCACTTAGACAAATACCTGACAAAGAGAGCAGTTTTAATATTCCCTCATTTTGCAGACTATAAATCCATAATAAAACAAACCAAGCTAAATGTAGTGGGAGAATATTCAATATATGTTCATGCAAGCCTCACAAGAAAGGTAGTTGTATTAGAAAAATGAGAATAGTCACATTCGAAGGCGGATATGACAGCAACTTTGCATATCTAGTATACGACGAGATCTCAAAGAAAGCAGTAACTATCGACCCCATCCTACCAGATGAAATCCTTAAATTCATCAAAGACAACAATCTAGACCTGATCTACATCATAAACACCCATTCTCATTTCGACCATGTAGAAGGGAATGATAAGATCTTAAAAAACACAAAAGCAACTCTCCTTAAACTAAAAGACAACGAAGAAATAACCTTAGCCAGCTTGAAAATCAAGCCAATCCACACCCCTGGCCACACAGAAGACAGTTACTGTATCTTAATCAACAAAAAAGCCTTATTCACAGGAGACACATTGTTCGTTAATGGCATCGGAATAACTCATTCAGTGAAAGAAGAAAAGCAGGAATTAGACTCAATTAAGAAAATATTACTATTGGACGAGTCAATCACGATCTATCCAGGCCACAATTACGGAGAAAAGAAGACATCAACAATAAAAGAAGAAAAAATATCCAATCCCTTCCTAGACTAACACTCTATCCCAGAAAGGTTCTATCACGTTTCCATTCTTGCAGAGAAGTGGCCTGTGAGGGAAGACCATTCCATGGTAGTCTGATCCGTAAGTGATCAAAAGTCCATGCTCCTTTGCATACCCTATGAATGGTTCGTTCCTCCCATTATAGTTTGGCTGCACTTCAAGGCCGTCTATCCCGTTCTTGACAAGCCTATCGAGATCCTCAGGAGAGTTTGCCTGCTTGAAAGGATGCGCAACAACAGCTATTCCTCCTGCTGCATGTATTGCATCTATCGCTTCTTTTGATTTTACAGACTTCTGGTCATCGATATTGAATCCTATAGTCCCCTTATCCATATATCTTACAAAGATTTCATCACAGCTCAATCTGCCGTGATAAGCGAGGCATTCAGGATCTTTGAGCATTGTATATGCTATATTGAACTTTCCGATTCTTGATTGATGATGGGCTTTGACTACTTTTTCTATTGTTATAGGCACGCCTGCCCCGGCGATCAATGCGACTCTTTTCTTCGTGGTGTCCAATTGGCATTCCCTCGAGTATCTGAGCAGTTCCTTAAGTTCTCTGTTCTCTACATCAAACGCATACCCTAATATATGGTATTTTGTCGTTGACACCTCTACTCCTGGAATTGCAGTTATGCCCCAATCATGTGCCTCATTCTTGGCTTCATAGAATCCTGTTGTTATGTCATGGTCAGTTATTGCGATCACATCAAGACCGTTTGCAGCGGAATCTACTACGATCTGTTCTGGCCTGTTTGTTCCGTCTGAATACCTTGTATGTGTGTGCAAGTCTACGTGTGGCATTTTATCCTCCTAATATCTGTTGCAATTTCAGTCTTGATTGCAGTATCTCCCTCTCTTTCCTGTGTTCATCTTGCGCTTTTACGCTTTCTTTTGCCCTGCGGTACACTCCCAAAATGCCGCTATTAGGGGTCTGAAAATCATAGCTCGTCATTCGATAGCTCTCTATTGTTGCATTCCTTTCAGTATCGATTATCTCTAGGTGCACTTCTTCGCCATGCATCATATAAGAAGGCCCCTCGCAATCGCCGGCTGCGTGCCATTTGCTGGCAGGCTTTGACGAGACAATGAATCTGATCGAACCGCTTTCAGTGTATAACTGCCCATTCTCCTGTCTCCAATTTCCTGCTCCTATTTTCTCAAGCCAGGCACAGACGTTTTCCAGCCTTATAGCTTCAATGCTGTATCCATCCATATCGCTCTCATATGATGCCATACAAAACAATAAACAAAGCAAAACATTTATATATTTCCTATATCATTTATATAAATGATATAAAAATGAAAGAAATGTATAAATATGGAATAGGTTTTTGGATAGGAGGAGGCATTTATAGCTTGATAAATCTCATTCTCAATCTCAAAAACGCACCTCAAAATAATATCTTATTTTATAATTATTTGATAACAGGAGTCGCTGTTTTTGGCTTGATTTTGAATATAATCTTATTGAAAATAACTAGACAAAAGAAGAAATAGAAGATAACAAATTGTTGCGTATTTTTGCACGAATCTTATGAAAAGAAAACTGGTTAAGCAGGCAGGGCAGGCAGTCACGATAACTCTTCCCATAGATTGGATTAGAAAACATAACTTAAAGCCAGGAGACGAAATAGACCTTTTAGAGAACGACAATAATATTATTCTGACTTCAGAAAAGAAATCAAAAGGAGGATCTATAGATCTTGATCTCAAGGGATATTCATGGAGGATGAAGAACCTTTTCATGAATGCAGCCTATGCAAAAGGTTACGATGAGGTTAAGATGGAGTCATCAAAAAATGACTACCCTTATCTCAACCAATATATGGGATACGCAGTAGTTTCGCAAAAACAGGACTTATTTACAGTGCGTGATATAAGCGGAGTCTCAGGTGAAAATCTGGACGAGATATTCAAGAGAATTTTCCAAAGGCTGATAGGCATCTATGATTCGGCAATCGAGGATATATTTGGAAAAGAGCAGGCCACAGAAGATACATTGAGGAGATTGGACGAAGAGATTAACAAGCTGGCCCTATTTCTTGAGCGATCGATAATGAAATCATCATATCCAGACTCGAGCATAGGGAGGATAATCTTTGCATACGCATTTGAGCTAGAGCGCCTTGGAGACAACATCGTAAGGCTCTGGAGGACAAATATCAATGAGAAGGTCTTGAAGACCAGCCAATTGAAAGAGATAGTCAATATCTCAAGGCAGTCATTGCAGAAGGCTTTCGAGATATATTACCAATACTCTCCAGATAGGGTTGCAGAGATAGTCAAGCTGAAGCAATTAGTAAGGGAAAAGTGCAAGAAAATAACAAAATTGAATCCAGCGACCTCTTTCTTCATCAAGTATTCAACAAATATAGTGGAAGACTGCGCTGATCTCACGCAATTGTCATTGATGAGGAGGATGAAATAATCGTAAATGTCTTCTTGATCCATGGTGCATATGGAAATCCTGATGAAAACTGGTTTCCATGGCTGAAGAAAGAGCTTGAATCAAGGGGACATAAATTGTTCATCCCAAGATTTCCTACTCCTGAAGGCCAAGACCTAAAGAACTGGCTAAAAACGTTCAAAGAATACGAGAAATATATAAAAAAAGACACTATCATGATAGGCCACAGCGTAGGAGCTGCCTTTATTCTGGATTACTTGGAGATTTCAAATAAGAGTATTCGTTCAGCATTTCTTGTTTCAGGCTTCACCTCTCTTCTAGGAAATCCTAAATTTGACAATATCAATAAGACTTTTGTAGACAAAGGATTCGACTGGAAAAAGATAAAGGGAAATTGTGTATCTTTCCATCTGTTCCATTCAGACAATGACCCTTACGTGCCGCTAGGATTAGCAGAAGATTTGGCAAGAAATCTAAGGGTGCCTCTGATGACAGTGAAAGGCGCAGGCCACTTCAACGCCAAATCAGGCTACATCAAGTTTGATCAATTATTAAAGAAAATAATAATAGAAATATCAAAATAAAATAAGAAGAATCTATTTCTTCCTTCTCATCTTCTTCTCTTGTTCAGCTACTGCAAGAGTTCCTTTGATAAGAGCATCAGGCGAGAGCGATATAGAATCAATCCCATGCTCGACCAAGAACTGCGCAAACTCAGGATAAGTGCTTGGAGCGTCTCCACATATTCCGATCTTCTTTCCTTTAGCTTTAGCGACTTTGATGACTTGCGCAATGAGTATCTTGACAGCAAGGTTCCTCTCGTCATAAATGTCTGAAACGATCTCAGAATCCCTATCCAACCCTAATGTCAGCTGTGTCAAGTCATTTGATCCAATTGAAAATCCATCAAACAGCCTGCAGAACTCTTCAGCAAGTATTACATTGGATGGGATCTCGCACATGACATAGACCTGTAATCCGTTCTTGCCTCTTTCAAGTCCGTTCTTCTTCATCTCAGCAAGAACTTTCTCCCCTTCAGAGATTGTCCTGCAGAAAGGTACCATTACTTTCAGATTAGTAAGTCCCATCTCATCCCTGACCTTCTTGATAGCCTTGCACTCAAGCTCAAATCCATGTCTATATCCTTCTCTATAATATCTTGAAGCCCCTCTCCATCCTATCATTGGATTGTCTTCTTTTGGTTCAAAATACTTTCCGCCAACTAAGTTAGCGTATTCATTTGTCTTGAAATCTGAAAACCTCAAGATTACATCATTCGGATAGAATGCTGCAGCAAGTGTTGCAACTCCAAAAGCCAGCTTGTCGATGAAGAACTCCTGCTTGTTATGGTATCCTACAGTTATCTTCTCTATCTGCTCCCTTACATCAGCATCAGTCACTTTATCAAAGAATATCAATGCATTTGGATGTACTTTGACATACTCATTGATGATGAACTCCTCTCGAGCAAGCCCTACTCCTTTATTTGGTAAAAAGCTGCATTCATAGGCCTGATCCGGATTTCCTATATTCATCATTATCTTAGTCCTTGTCTCTGGCATCTTCTTTAAGTCAGTCTCATCAATCTTGAATTTTAATATTCCTTCATATACAATCCCTTCATCTCCCCCTGAACAGTCTACTGTGACATTCTTTCCGTCTTTTACTTTCTGCGTTCCATCATTTGTTCCTACTACACACGGTATTCCCATCTCTCTTGAGATGATTGCTGCATGGCATGTCCTTCCCCCTCTATTGGTCACAATCGCAGAAGCGATCTTCATTATAGGCTCCCAGTCAGGATCAGTCATCTCCGTTATCAATACTTCTCCTTTCTTGAACTTGGAGATATCTTTGACATCCCTTATGACATGTGCTTTTCCAGCGCCGATCTTAGATCCTACACTTCTTCCGATGACAAGGACTTTTCCTTTTTGGATCAATTTGTACTCTAGCATCTTTGTATAATCTTTTCTTGATGCGACAGTCTCAGGCCTTGCCTGGACGATAAATAGTTCTCCAGACCTCCCATCTTTTGCCCATTCCATATCCATAGGCTTGTAGTGCTTTGCCTTCTTGCTGTAATGGTCTTCAATTATGCACGCCCAGCGCGCCAATGTCAATATCTCATGATCAGCGAGAGAATATTTTATCCTGTCATTGATTGCAACCTCAACATTCTTTGTCTTGAGATTGCCTTCATGTGAGTATACCATCTTCAATCTCTTCTCGCCGACCTTCTTGGATATTATCGATCTGAATCCCTGTTTCAATGTAGGCTTATGGACATAGAATTCATCAGGATTTACAGCTCCCTGGACTATGTTCTCTCCTAATCCATATATGCTTGTTATGAAGACAACATCCTTGAATCCAGACTCTGTATCTAAGGAAAACATTACTCCAGATGTGGCCATATCGCTTCTGACCATCTTCTGTACTCCGATTGAGAGTGCGATATTGAAATGGTCGAACTTCTTATCTTCTCTATAGCTGATAGCCCTGTTTGTAAAGAGTGAAGCAAAGCATTTCCTGCATGCATCAATCAAATCATGCTCAGAAGTTATATTAAGATAAGTCTCCTGCTGTCCTGCAAAGCTTGCGTCAGGAAGATCTTCTGCAGTAGCTGAGCTTCTTACAGCAACATCAACATTTGAAGTCTTGTACTGTTTTGAAAGCTTTCTATAAGCGATCTTTATCTCTTCAGCAAGTTCGTCTGGGAAATCAGCAGTCCTGATGATATTCCTTATCTTCTCCCCATGTGCAGCCAAATTATTTACATCGCTTGTCTTCAATGTCTTGAGTACATTCTTTATCTCCTGTTTTACACCTGCTTTCTCAAGAAGATACCTGTAAGCATACGCAGTGATAGCAAATCCGTTTGGGACATTTACTTTTTTAGCAGTAAGATTCCTGTACATCTCCCCTAAGCTTGCGTTCTTCCCGCCGACCAGAGGAACATCTTCGATGCCAAGCTCGTTAAACCATAGAATGAATGCTTTTTTCTTGTCCAATATACCACCCTCTTTTTGAATAGTCCTATAATTATGAATAATGGCGATAAAACAGTATTATTCCTATATAAACATTTTGGTTTATATATTAAGAAATATAATCAAAAGGAGTTGGTAGGGAGAAAAGAATTAGAAAGGGGTTGGTAAGGGGTGCCCCCTTACTAAAAATGCAAAAAGATACTGGCTATATTCAAATATTAATTACTATACTTCTTTTCATCATCAAAAGTAAAACATAAAGCAGGATTATCCAATTTCAACCTCTTTTCCTTGCAATACTCCAAGAAACTCTCAGTACAATTCTTTTTTATCGAATCTTTCAAATCAAACCCAAGCATCTTAGAGACAGAAATGACCTTGTCATACTCCCCTTCAATCTCAACAAAATATCCGATGAACGGATACTTATCAAGCGTAATCTTAACATCATCATAAGAAATAGTCGTCCTCCCCTTCTCAGCCTTTGCGATAGGAATAAACCCAAGCGAAGTTATTATCTTGTAAGTCTGCTCAAAGTCAGATACCTCTTCTTCAATCTCTTCTCTTTCAATTATCTTTGATTTCTTATCTCTGGGCCCTTTATATGCAATAAGACATTTATCATTTTCCTTCCTGAGCCTAAGCACCCTATCATCTTTCTTAAGATTCACAGACGGATTATCAAAATAAATATCAATAACATGGTTCTTAGAAACAACAGAGAGTCCTTTCTGTTTTAGTACTTTATTTGGATCATTTAACTTGAATTTGGCTTCTATCTCCTTCATCAGCTGATCCTGCCTGAGCTTCCAAGCACCCTCATCCTCTTCCTGACAAGATCAGTTATCATGTCTCTTGCAGGAGCAAGTATCTTCCTTGGATCAAACACTTCAGGATGCTCTTTGAGCATTATCCGAATACCTACATCAAACGCAATCCTCAAGTCAGAATCGATATTGACTTTATTTATTCCAAGCCTTACAGCTTTCCTTATATCCTGTTCACTTACTCCATGAGCATTTCCAAGCTTTGCCCCATACTTATTTGCCTTCAATACAAGGTCTTTTGGAATGCAGCTTGCTCCATGAAGCACAAGCGGTTTATTCACGCAGGATTTGATGTCTTTTAGTATCTTGAAATTAAGCTTGCTCTCCCCCTTGAACTTATAGGCTCCATGCGATGTTCCTATCGCAATAGCGAGCGCGTCAACCTTTGTTCTTTTGACAAATTCAAGTGCAGAATCAGGATCAGAATAGATTATGTGCCTGCAGGATACTTTATCCTCAACTCCCCCTATCGTTCCAATCTCTCCTTCGACACTTATCCCTCTAAGATGAGCCATCCTTACTACTTTCCGTGTGTTCTTGATATTCAAGTCAAAGTCAAGGCTGCTTCCGTCATACATTATGCTTGTCCATCCGTTCTTTATGCAGCGTTTGATGACATCCATATCCTTTCCATGGTCAAGATGAAGAGATAGTGGAACATCAGCATGCCTCGCAACTCCCCTTATCAAACAGCTTAAATTCTCAAGTCCTGCATATTCAATAGCCCCTTCAGAAGTCTGTATTATTGCAGGGCTTCTCTCAGCCACAGCTGCATTCACAACACCCTGCACAATCTCAAGGTTATTGACATTGAAAGCGCCTACAGCATAGCCATACCTATTGGCTTTATCCAATAATTTTTTGTTTGTTGTTAACATTTTATCCCATTACAGTTTTCACAATCACAACCACCAATACGAATCCAAGGATGATCAATACCCTTCTCATGGTTATGACTGGCTTTGAACTGGTACTATCGCTTCTGCTTATTGCTCCTCTATTGTACCCTCTCACACTCTCACCTCTTTATAATCTTCTTTTAACTACCTTTCTTCCTTTTATCTTTTCAGCTTGTTTCCATGTGAGTAGGATGTTTTTTGCTCCAGGATGTGATATCACAGATTCAGCCTCTTTCTGCCCCAACTGGAGTGCAAATTCGATATCTCCTTTCTTGAGGAGTCCTGCCAGCACTCCTGATGCAAATGAGTCTCCAGCGCCTGTTGTCTCGATAACCTTTACTTTTGGAGGGATTATTGAATATTCAAACCTACCATCATAAGCATGGCTCCCTTTCTTTCCGTCAGTTATGATTGAAATAGAAGGTCCCAGCTTATTCAATGATTTTAGCATCTCATCCATGCTCTTCTTTCCGACCAAGTATTGCGCCTCTTCCTTGTTCAGCACAAGAAGATCGACATTCTTTAGTATGTTTCCCAAAAACCTTATCCCTTTCTTTGCAAGATAGGCGCTTGGATTGAATGCAACTTTAATTCCTTTCTTGTGCGCATAAGCAGCAACTTTCTCAATGGTCCCAAATGCTTTTCCCATCATTGATCCAAGATATATCCATCTTGTATTCAGTTTCCTAAGGTCAATATCATTTATGGAAAGGTCATCATTGCTTCCTTTGTAGGCAAGGATTGTCCTGTCATGGCCTGATGCATCAAGTATTACAGAAAATCCAGTCCTGTCATTTTTTTCCCTTTTGACAAGGCTTGTATCAACCTTCTCTCTTTTCATCGCATCGATTATCCTCTGCGAATTTGTCCCTGATCCTATCTTTCCGATCCATGCTGTTTTTAGTCCAAGTCGTGCAAAAGCAACTCCAGTGTTTGTCCCTGATCCGCCTGTGTCAAATCTTACCTCTTCTATCAGTATCTTGTATCCGAATGGTATCTTGATGTGCCCGTTCTTTCCAAGAAAAAGCCTGTTCTCAGTCTCAACAAAAGCATCGACTGTGCCGCTCCCGATAGTGATTACATCATACATATTGGCTTGTTAAGTATTTTTGTATAAAAATGTTTCTAATATCCAAGATTTCATATCTTCTCCGGCCAGATAAGTTCTCCTGTATTATACCAATAAACTGGAAATGTAAGCTCAGGATGTTTCTGAGCAAGTTTCAGCATGAAAAACTTCAATCTCTTCCTAATCATAGGATCTTTTATTACAAGGCCCTTGATTGCAGATATTGGGACAGGTATATCACATTGCACTTCATTTTCCCAAGGGACATTTCCTCCTTCTATTCTTTTTAGAGTGAGACCATATGATCTGCATAGGTTCATGAATTCATCGCTGTTGAATGCATTTTGGTAGTAGAAGAAATGTCTGCGATTCTTCATGGCATAATCAGAATCTATGATAAAAGCTGCTTCTCCCTCATAAAATTCCTTATTTTTTGTAGAGTCAAGCATATACATGGAGAAGTATCCGTGAAAAAGTGTGAATCCTTCTTTTGCAATATCTTTTCCCGAAGGAAGAAGCCCTTTCTTGATTAGTTTGTATAAAGTCTCTGGATGCCACATGCTGCTTTTGGTATTATGGATTAAGAGTCCAGGAGCATAAATGTTCCTTACAAGTTTGTGTTTGCATACATTTACTGCTTTATTAATATTTCTGGTATCAAGAAGCTTAGTATTCTCTAATGCTTCAATTTCCAGTATGAATTTCCTTATCTGACTAAATGATTTATCATTATATCCGTCAAGTTCAGGTATAATTGTTCTGCTGCTTCCACCGCCATAATAAGTCCTAATCGGTTCAAAAATATTGCCATATTCATCCATTGTCCTTAATATCTTTTTGGCAGGATTGCTATAAAAATAATCCACAAGCTTGGTTAATCTGACATAATGCATTTTATACCATAACGCCGTCTCCAAAAGCGATTTTAAATCATAACTGAAGAATGTTTTCTGAAATTCTTGATATTCTGGATCTTTTAGTAGAACTTCAAAATTAAGGATGCTTTTATATGCACGGTCAGGATCAAATTTTCTCATTACTATCCTATATGATTTTAGTGATGCTTGTATCCTCTCGATTCTTTCTAGGTCAGAATGATCATATGTGCGTCTATGCATCTTGGATCCTGATGAATCGATTATTATGAAGTCATCTCTGTTTTTTATGGTGCCGAATGGTTCGACTAATTTTGACATGAGCATGTCAACGCAGGCGACAAAATTTGCAAATTCGCCCCATATCTCCCTCACTTCTTTGATTCTATTGTCTCCAGCCATTATCTCATCTCATATTATTTTGTTTATAATTCTTTCTCTTTACATTACAATTATTAGAGAAGACTACCCCTTTGCAATGCTCTTTATCTCATGCAAAGCGACAACAATGGTTGCAGGTATTAGGAACGCAAGCAGCTGGTCAAATATACCCGTCATATAATCTCCGATGAACATTATGTTAGAGAGGCTCTGTGTTGCTCCTCCTACTCCAGCAACTAGTACCAATACTGCAGCGATTAGGAGAAATTGCCTCGACTCTTTTCCAGAAACGTTCAGGAATCCTACGATTACCCCAAGGATCACGAGAAAACAGGCAAGTACTCCTTTGTAGTTTGAAGCTGCAATGAAGATACCTGCCGATCGTCTTCTCCTACAGAAAACCTCTTTTCCTGGAATAAGCTTCGATAACCTTAATCCATTCTTTTTCTATTTAAACATTTCTATACGCTGTTATAACTAAGAAAAGAAGGACTATGAAAAATATTCATTTCTTCATGGGTTCAATACCCAGATGCTCTGCATCAATATAATTTGAACCATGAAGATTAAAAACGCTCAAAAATGCGATGCATTTTTGGCGCGCCAAAAATCTATGATTTTTGAGCGTACCTCGGAGCTATGCTCCGATTGGTATTTTTATTTAATATTCTCTAAGAAAGCATCCAGCTCTTCTCTTATCAGTTTTGTATTGTTGCTTCCGCAGTAATGGCACTGTGCATTCTTCTTGTAAGAAAATCTCTTGAATTCCGTGTTGCAGCTGTTGCATTTATACACATACTCTCTCTTCAGTTTTTTCTTCCTCTTCCTTCCTTCCTCTTTCCTCTCCTTTCTCTTTATTGTGTTCTCATTCCTGATTGCATTGAACTCGCTCTCTTTTATGTACTCATAAGGCCCTGTCTTCGCTATTATCACGTTATTGTCCATAAGTTTGATCGAGACTTGCTCATAAGCTTTTGAGTGCGGCCTTTCAAATAATTTTTTAGGGGATAATGTTCCGATTATCTTCCCCATCAGCTTGCTGTACTTTATCTTTTCATATGCATCGCTTTCCTTGACTTTCGGGAAAGGTATGAACAATATTGCTAGCCGTAATATTGTTGATATCAGGAATGTATTCAGATAAAGGTCTTTGTATGGTCCGATAAAAAGCGCAAAATTGCTGCATAATGCTCCAAGCACAATCATCAGCCCGTTGAAGAAATTATAATAAGTAAGGATTGTGACTCTGCTCTCAGGCGTTGTTGAGTTTAGCAGGTATGCAGCGACACACATCTCATATAATCCGAATACAAATCCGCCATAGACCTGTATCGCAATAAGATACCAGAAATTGCCGGAAAATACCCACATCACAGGTATGAATGCGATAAGGAGGTTTGATATCTTGAGCAGTTTCCTTGGTCCATAACGGTCTATCAATGCCCCAAGCTTTTTTATGAAGAGGAGCCGCACGATTATAGGAGTTACAATTATTATTGCGAATTGCACATAGTTGAAGCCTAAGCTTTTCAGGAGATAAGGTGTATAGAAAGGAGATGCTATATATATGGCAAAGCTCATCAGTGAAAGGTAGATTATCACCCATCCCTGTGAATCAAGCCTTAAGTCCTTGAATACGCTGGTAAAATTTGTCTTGGGCTTTGTCAGCTCAAATTTAGGCTCATATATGCGAAGCAGGAATATGATCCCGAGCACATTGAATATGAAAGCCATGAAGAACAGTATCGCAAAGCCAAGCACTTGACTGTGATAGATGCTATCTACACCATATATGAGTATGCCGCCGATGACAAAGGATATGAGTCCTGTGACATCTGTGATAAATTTCTTTTTTGAAAGGTATTCCCCTCTTTCTTCGTTTGCTATGATGTCCATTATCCAGCTGTTCCATACAGGGCTTATCATCAGGGATATTGCAAAATACATCACGATAAGCAATAGGAAATACCAGACGACGTTTGAAGAGTGTATGAATCCAAGATACAGTATTGGTATCCATATCAGTCCCTGCAGCAAAGTAAGCAAGATCGCAAGGAACTTCCTGCTCTTGAACAGCTTGAGCACATTGAAAGTAAATAGCTGTATAATGCCTCCTATGAATTGAGGCAGTGAAGAAAGCAGGGTGAATTGGAAGTTAGAAGCCTTCAGGAAAGTGGCGAATGCAGATATGAAGCTTTCGCCGAATCCGCCCATGAGCGCATTGAATCCAGTGTATTTGTAAGCGGATTTCACAGACTTCCTGCTCATCTGGTCAAAATCAACTTCCTTCTCAGGATTCTTCTCAGATGCAGCCTCTTTTTCCATTCAGTTAATATAAGTCCAGAGGTTTATATACTTTTGTCTAGGGGAGTTTGTTAAATCGGATTCTGCCAAAATACAACCTTCTTCTCAATCTTCTCAAGCGTGTAAAAAAACAACACTCCAAATAAGGATATCATTATTATGCTGGCAAACATCAGGCTTGTATCCATATAATATGAAGATATGACAATAAGATGGCCGATACCATAAGTGGCTCCTGTAAACTCTGCGATTGTAGCTCCGACAACTGCAAGGGTGCTAGCAACTTTCAAAGCAGGAAAGATGTAAGGGAGTGAATTAGGCAGTCTTAGCTTAAAAAAGATTTTGGTCCTGGAAGCGTTCATGGAATGAAAAAGGTCTAGTTTCTCCTGTTCAATTGTGCTAAATCCTTTCACAGCGCTGACAAGTACAGGAAAGAATGCAACCATCGAAGACATTACAATCTTTGCGATTATCCCATTTCCAAACCATATTATCAGGATAGGGGCTAAAGCATAAAGCGGAGCAGCTTTCAGGGCGATTGCATAAGGATACAATGCCTTTTTTGATTTTATTGAATAGACAAATAGGGTTGCAGCACAGACACCAGCAATGCATCCTATTGTAAATCCAAATAACGATTCAAATGCTGTGATTCCAGTGTGATAAATTAAGCTTTGCCAATTATTGATCATCGCAGATAAAATCTCATGAGGGTTTGGCAGGATAATCTCCCTTATAGCAAATATGTAGTCAGCTAGTTCCCAGCCAAGTATCACGATTGCAAGCGTACCAAGTGGAAAAATCATTTCCTTAAGCTTCGTCTTAAGCAATTTACAACCTCTACAAATTCAGTTTTATTTCTGATAGGATCCTTTCGTGGCTTCGAAAAGGGAATTATTACGATATCTTTGACTTTTGATGGTTTGTCAGAGAGAACAACAACTCTGTCAGACAGGAATGCAGCCTCTTCAACAGAATGCGTGACGAATATTGCTGTGCATCTTAATTCATCACATATTCTAAGCAATTCAGCGTTCAGTTTATTTCTATTGATCTCATCAAGGGATCCAAAAGGTTCATCCATGATCAATAATGATGGGTTGGAGACAAGCGCTCTGGCGATGGCAGCCCTTTGCTGCATCCCTCCAGACAGCTCATGAGGATAATGTTTTTCAAAGCCATTTAGTCCGACCAAACTAATCTTTTCCTGGACATTTCTCTCATTTCTGGTTCCCTTTATCTCATTTGATATCCTGACATTCTGGCTGACATCTCTCCAGGCAAGCAAGTTGGCATTCTGGAAAACAATAGAAGTATTGTGTGCATCCATATCATCATTTGAATAGATGACTTCGCCCTTAGTTGGTTTTAGGAGCCCTGCGATGATGCGAAGCAATGTTGTCTTGCCGCATCCGCTAGGCCCGATTATCGAGATAAATTCGCCCCTCTCAATAGTAAGATCAATATCATCAATAGCAGCAGATCTGCTGCCTTCTTTCACCCATTCCATTCCAATATTCTTTAATTTTATCATGTTCCATATATTTCATCCAAGAATTGTTTAGTATAGGATTTGTTGAGGTCAAATGGTTTGATGATGCCAAGCTTCCCAAGTCTTTGATATGTTTCATTGAACATCTGTTCATCCATATATCCTATAGGATACTCTTCTGAGTTGCTGATGGGTGCGCTGAATTCTTTCCATCTCTTCAGTTCAAGTTCATATTTTAAGTTTGGATCCTGTTTTACAAGCATCTTTACAGCTTCTTCAGGATTATTCAATGAAAATGATACTCCTTTAAAAGTTGCTCTCAAGAATTTTTCAACAATCTCAGGATGCTCTTTGATCATGTCTTCAGTCGTAAATATCGTATATCCCTGTGTATCAATCCCATAATCTCTTGGAGAGATGAAATTGATATCATATCCTTTGTCTTCTAAATTCAGGATTCCAGTCGTCCTAAAGACCCATTGTGCATCGATCTTTCCAGCTATTAGTTGGCTATATTCAGTCCCAACATCGACTTCAGTATAATTTATATTATATTTTCTCAGTAAGCTATGTATCACATCAGTTGAGATATGCCCATAATAGAATCCGATCTTCTTGCCTTCCAGCTGAGAGACGTTTGTTATTCCAGAACTCTTCAATGTGACAATCCCTGGAAAATCAGAATTTCGGTGCAAGACAGCTACAGCAACTAAAGGCAAACCTTTTGATCTTGCCACAAGCAGTGTATCTGGCCCTCCTAAGACGCCAAAGTCATCTGCTCCCGTTGAAACCATCTTTGAAGGGTTTGTCTCAGAATTCCCAAGGTTGAATGTGACATCTAATCCTTCGTCAGAATAATATCCCATGTCCTGGGCAACAACAAAAGGCGTGAATGAAGCATCATAAGCAGGAATTGGAAGTCGTACAGACATCTTTGTCTTTTCCTCAGCAACCGCTTTTCCAGTTATTTTGTCAGAGCTGCATCCTGCAATCAATAGCATGACGGCAATTATTGCTAATGCATTGATAATATGGTTTCGCATCTTCATCGCCTCAATTCATGTATTCTTAGCATTCCTTGTTGGATTCCGTTGTCAGAATTCATGATCCAAGTCGTTTCAACCTCATACCCATATTTTGGCCCTTGTACTCTTGGATCATTTGTGTCGCCAGCTAGGTCATAGCTAGGCATGACTATTACTCCATTCTTATTTAGGTATTTTGGAGCATCTTCTAAGAACCTATGGATCAATTCTCCATTATTCAGCATGCTGGCCGAGATAGTGTCGCCTGATGGAGGCTGAGCAGGAAAAAAAGGCAGGTTGAACACTATGCAATCAGCTGCTTCATCAATATTTTCAAATAAGTCGCCTTGGGCAGTCTTGATTTTATCGCAAAGCTCGAATATCCTTGCATTTTCTTTAGTGTTTTCTACAGCATAAGGAGATATGTCACTTGCAGTCACATTTGTTGCACCATATCTTGCAATTACTACTGCCATAAGCCCTGATCCAGTTCCCATATCTATCGCTTTCTTTCCAAAGAACAGTCTTCCATTATTGTGGAATAGGTATGAGGCATGGTATCTCGCAGAAGTTATAGCTGGATTCCAGACTCCTTTATGCACGGCAAATCCTTCGAGCGTATCTCCATAAGATGATAAATGCAGGTCTAAGTAAAAATTTTCATGCTGTTGTCTCTGCCATTGCATCTCTACCTGTCTTCTTTGGTCTTCATTTAAGTCTGATAATTCATTAACCCCCATATGGTAAGTAATCTAGATGATACTTTTTAATATTGTGTTCCCCTTAGTGGGACACAAAAGCAAAGTTTTTAAATTCAAAGATAATCTTCAGTATCATGGACATAAAATCGCTTGAAGATATCGGTTTGACAAGAGGAGAGATTAAGGTATATCTGGCCCTATTGAAGATAGGCCAGAGTTCAACTGGCGCAATCGCCCAAGAATCACAGGTTTCAAGGTCTAAGCTATATAGCATTCTCGACAAATTGGCCAAAAAAGGCCTGGTCGGCCATTTGATTAAAGGAGGAGTGACTTATTTCAAGGCTATGGAGCCAAAGAGGATACTTGATTATGTTGAAGAAAGGAATAGGCAGTTCAGTCTGCAGAAAGAGATTGTCCAAAAGATGATCCCAGAGCTTGAGTTTAGGCAGAAGCTGGGTAAGCCAGGGACAGAAGCTACGCTTTACCAGGGATTTAAGGCAATCAAGAACTTCTACCTTAATGTCCTAGACGAATTGCCGCCAAAAGGTGAATATTATGTCATCGGTGCGACTTACGGCGAGAATAGGCCAGGTGTAAAATCATTTTTTGAAAATTATCATAGGCAGAGGGCAAAGAAGAAGATAAAAGTCAAGATGCTGGCAAACTATGATGTCAAGGACAAGCTGGTAAGCTCTGTCTTTCTCAATTCCGAGGTAAGGTTTTTGCCTGAATATCTGATATCTAACATGATAGTTGTCTTTTACAGGACAAAATCTTTTATCTTTTTCCTGTCAGAAGAGCCGATTGGCTTTTTGGTGGATAATGTTGAGGTGACAAAAGGCTTCAAGTCCTATTTCGACACTTTCTGGAAGATAGCGAAGAAATAATTAAATCATCTTATATTATCCAATATCTCATGGCTATTCAAAGCATTCAGATAAGGCACAAGTTCCTTATACCACTTCCCAGCCTTGCTCATGAACCTTGTCTTCAGGTAATCAAGCTCTTCATTTGTCACCCTTGCAAACCTGTCTGCTTCAACCAATCCATAAGGATATCCTAAGAACACAGGATCAATAGAATTCTTCTTCAAAAGCCAAAGTATCTCATTGACCTTATCAGAACTTTCTTTCCTTATCTCAAACTTGAACACATAATGGGACTTTGCATGCAATTTGGTGAATATAGTCTCTTTCTCAAGCGCTCTTTGTGTCACAATAGGAAAATAGAACCATTCCCCCAAAGGCGCTTCTTTGGATATTACAGAAACAAAAGAGTTTCCAGTGTCACTAAGTAAATTACTGGTCTTTGCAAGTCCGCAGACAGTTATCCCCCGATCATTGCATATATACTTGATCTTATTGAAAAAGTCATGCTCCATCCTTGTCTTCTCTTGTAAGTCTCCATCAAGAACTATAAAATCTCCAGAAGAAAGTTCATCAAGGCATTCTTCAATTACCCTTATCTCGCAAAGCCGCCTTACCAATCCTCCAAACTGTGATATCTCGGCTCTAGACATCCCATTCCTAAGCTCTGAAGAATAAGCAAAGAACGAAAGCTTTCCTATCACGCTGTCTCCAAAAGACTCAACCTCGTAATGCAGCCTCTCTTCTTCGATCTTGCACTTAAGCAGGACAAAGAACTCCCTCCTTTTGGCTTTCACCCTTTTATTGTCTTTATAGATTGTATAGTACAGCCTTATCATCTGTATAGAAAAGTTAGGAGCCCTTAATATCTCAAGATTCCCCCCATCAATAAAACATACTTTATGTTCAGTGATCTTTTCTTCAATAGGATAAAAAAACTCTTTGTTGATAGGCACCTTCAGGTTCTCTCCTTCAAGGTCCATAGAGCTCCCATCATCTTCTATGGTCTCTTTCAAAGAAAGAAGCATCTGTTCTATAAGTTCTGAATCCATCAGTCAATCCAAAACCCTTTTGTTTTTAAGCTTTTATGGTCTTAAGAATAAACCTTAATCCTTAAACGCCTTCTTCCTAAATTCATAAGCTATGATGACAGGGATAAAGAATGTCACCTCACCTGCCAGCATTCCTAAGAATATCGCCAGAAGATAATTTGAGATGAAAAGAGGAAATGTCGCCAAGAATAATGGCCTTATTACAAGGCTGTCGACATACTCTGCAGGCCCAAATTCAACTATCATATTCCTTACTACTTTAAAGAAATTTGAAAAGCTTAATTTTCCTCGTGCTTTGAGGTCCCTGTATGCGATTGTCCCATAGAATCCGCAGTTGTCTGCCCATGTCGCAAGGTAAGCAGATAAGACCAGGCTTCCAAAAAGCAGTTTAGTCCCAAAAGCTACAGAAAGGGTAAGTATGTATCCAATTATCAAAGGCAGCCCATACCTTCTGGCCCATTCAATAACTTTCTTCTTCATCACACAAAAATAGTTTCTCAATATTAAAAATATTACCATTACAATGAATCCTTGCCAAAGAAAGATATTTAAACTAATATAGATAATAAATCATATACATATGAAAAAGAAACAAAAAAAGAGGATTGAAAGGAGGAATACCGGCTATGGGGAAGGAGAGATATCTATAAAGAAATTTATCTTCTATAATCTCCTTTTCATAATCCCGATAATCATCTTCCTGAAGATATCCGACTGGATTGCAGTCTACCTGATGAAAAGCCTGAACACTACTCATATTGTGGCTATGCAGATACTTATGATGGGTTTCACTTTTGTCTTGTTTGCAGTAATAATCGCAATTATCAGAAGAAGAGAGAACATAAGGGGTGTTAGGTTCTCTTTGTTCGGCTTCCTTATATTTGGAGTCGCTCTGACTCTTCCATCTCTTATCATAAAAAAAGATCCTTCATTATTGTTTATGGAGTTCATCCACATAGCTCATTATATATTGCTGACATTCATCTTTTGCCCAGAAGTATTGGGGATGGACGTTGACATCAGCAAATGGTTCAGGAACTACAGGCAGTGGACAGTCATCTTAGTATATACGGCGATAATCGTCTTTTACATGTTAGGGTTTGCATACACTTTCTACACGATTGCAAAAACAGATCCATCTGCATTCAACTACAGCGCGCCTAAAGAGATTACCTACTCGCAGTTCATCTATTTCAGCATTGTATCATTTGCAACGATTGGTTACGGCGATATCACTCCAGTGAATGAAGCGGCGAGATTCCTTGTAGGCATAGAAGCGATATTAGGCTCGATAATCAACGTTATCTTCGTAGCTATCCTGTTCGTATATATCTCTAACTTCCAGATATTCTCCAAGAGCATACAAAAAGAGGAGAAAGACATAAAGAAAGAGGAGAAGATGATCAAGGAAGAAGAGAAGATATTGAAGAAAGAGGAGCAATACATAAAGAAGGTTGTTAAAAAGAAGCCTAAAAAGAATGCAAGGAAAAGATGATCACTTTCTGGACTTTTTCTTTTTCAAATTTCTCTTGTGATAGTTCTTATCATACTCTTTATCATGGGGATGATGGTATCCGGTAGGTTTCTCGTGAAAAGTGAATGCTTTCAGGAATCTTGGAGCCTTGGTTATAGGTTTTACCAGCCTTGCAAATACAGAAGTCCTTGACACTTTCCCTGTTTTCTCAACCTCATTGACTATTGTGCTTGCTTCTCTCTCAAGCAGGACCGCTTCATGAACTATCTGCTGCCCTCCAGATACCACTTCGGTTGCCGCAATTATATTGAACAGACCTTCAAAAGCCCGAAATAGCAGTCCGAAAGGGAATATTGCTAGGATGTCGATCCACGACTCCTTCAAGAACCTCTTGAAAGGCCTTATCCTTATGTATTTGAATATGACATCAGCTACAAATATACCAAAGATGGTATAATCGATGGAGTCAAGCCATATCATGTATTGGTTTGCAAAATCAACGAAGAAAAACTCTATTATTATCACTGCAAACAGGACTAAAATGCATGGGCCAATGAGGAAATCAACAGCCTTCTCGACTTTATGCAGCCAAAGCTTCATATCAGCTCTATCTCCTTTACCTTCTCTTTCACATATTTGTGTTTTATCAATGATTTGGCATGCTCCTTTGCAGAGCAGAACTCACGCAAGGCATAAGCGCATATCTTTCCATCCTCGACAAAAGTATCCTTATATTTCTTCTTGAAGTTGTCGACATGCCATTTCTCCTTTGCAGGAGGCCCTGTCCTCTTCTCTTTAGGATTTATCTCCATGTTTTTGAGCACAAACCAGAAGAATCCGTCTTTCTCATCCCAATACCAGCCGTTTTCAATGATTCCATAATCTTTTAGTTCTCCATGGATGAAGTCAAATGCCTTTTTGATCTTGCCCCCTATGACATCCCTTTTCCCCTTGCCACCAATCACCTTGATAAGGATAAGGTTTTTTCCCTTGAACTTGCTCTTTAGGTATTTTGCATCAATCTCTTTCTTGACAAAATAATCAATGCCTGGCTTCTTCAGGAATTCCTTTGCTTTGGATATCATCAGCTCATATTTCTCGCGGCTGAGCGCAGCTGCTGCATTCCTTGAAGGATCTACAGGATCGACAACAATTAAAGGGCTCAAGAGCTTTGATTTGTTCATGTCCATGAAGACATTCTTGTGGTATTTCTTGAAATCAACAATCTCGCTCTTCTTCCATTTGGCTGCGTTTTTTAGAAGGTTCTCAAACCCTCCATAATTGATCACAAGTATCTCAAGCACATACCCTGAAAATCCTCCTATATGGCTTTCAGCTCCGTATATCATTGCAGACTTGCAGAATTGCTTTGCAAGCCTTATGTCATCAGCATATTTCTTATGTTTCCCGACAAACTCAGAATGCAGCGGGCTTATGTCGGTTATGTTCACAGCCATCGAAGCCTTGCTTATCTTGAGTATAGGGACGATCTCAAAAGTGAATCCCTTCTCTTTGACCTGGAAATAATCTCTGCTTCCATGTAACCTGTTAAACTCAAATCCTGCTTTTATCAGCGAATCCTGCAATATGTCAGATATCTCTTGGCTCCTGTTCTTATATTTCAGATAGTCAAATCTGGCGAATATATCTGCTTCAGATGTCCCTTTGATCCATGTGTCTTTTGCGCGGCTTCCCCCAAGTATAGCCTCAGCGTCCTTCAGGTTCTTGTTTAATTTAGAGACGAATCTATTGATCTCTCCCATTATTTTCTTCTTCTCCTCTTTGCTTGGCTTTAGCTCTTTCAATGCTTTCTTGAGGACATCTTTCATAATCAGAGGATTTAGAAAGATTAGTATATAAAATCTTTGCCTGGTTTAACTTTTACAAAGCCATATATAGATAAGTTTATATCCAAAATATTGAGAACACCTATCTATGATTGCAGTGATAATCCTTGCAATAGTTTTCATCCTTATAGCAGTCCGTCAGATAGGCCGCTTTAAGCTTAAGATCTGGCAGATAATGCTATTTGGGGCAGTTGCAGTATTGGTTACAGGAAGCATCTCTTTTATTGATGCTGTCAAATCGATAAATCTGGACGTCATGTTCTTCTTGTTTGGCATGTTTGTTGTAGGCCAGGCATTGGAAGAGTCAGGTTATTTGGCGCATATCTCTTACAAGATATTCAAGAAAGCAAAGACTGCAGACCATCTTATCCTGCTGATACTGTTTGTCATGGGATTTGCAGCAGCCTTCCTGATGAATGACACCATTGCGATCATAGGCACGCCGATAGTTCTTCTGTTGTCAAGAAAGCACAGCATAAGCCCAAAGCTTCTGCTGCTTGCATTGGCTTTTGCAGTGACGATAGGGACAGTTATGAGCCCGATAGGTAATCCCCAAAATCTTTTGATAGCGATCAACGGCAACATCCAGAATCCATTCATCACATTCTTCAAATACTTGCTCATACCTACAATAATCAATCTTATAGTCTGCTATTTTATCCTTAAGTTCTTCTACAAGGACAGCTTCAACAACGGAAAGCTGAACCATTCTCAGGAGCCGATAAAGGACCAGAAGATGGCATTGCTCTCAAAGATCTCAGTCATCCTTATCTTTTCGCTCATTCTGCTGAAGATATTGTTCATTTTCTTAAAGGTTGACTTTGATTTCAGGCTGACTTATATTGCGTTGATAGCTGCCCTCCCTATATTGTTGTTCAGCAGCGAAAGAGTGGGCATATTGAAGAGGGTCGATTGGCATACTCTTATCTTCTTCGCAGCGATGTTCATTTTGATGGAAGCTGTCTGGCAGTCTGGATTCTTCCAGTCTATTATTGATGGATTAGGATTTAATATCACTTCAATAGTTATGATCTTGCTGATAAGCATATTGCTGAGCCAGCTTATATCTAATGTTCCTTTGGTTGCCCTCTATCTGCCTATGCTGATTGCAGCAGGAGCAGGAGCAAAAGAGATGGTTGCGCTGGCAGCAGGAAGCACGATTGCAGGAAACCTCCTTATTTTAGGCGCAGCAAGCAACGTGATAATAATCCAGAATGCAGAAAAGAAGACAGGAGACACTTTATCTTTCATGGACTTTGCAAAAGTCGGGATCCCATTGACGATAGTGAACGTTCTTATCTATTGGTTGTTCTTAGTGTTATAAAAAGAAAAAATTAATAACCTCCTTTGCCAAATATCTTTAATAATGAAAAAAAAGACAAAGATAGCCATCATAATTGGCGTAATTGCTCTTGTCGTGATAATTGCCTTAGCCGCATACCTGATAATTCTTAGTCAGCCGAAGAAAGACCTTACGGACGTCTGTTTCGACAAAAAATGCTTCAGGTCAGAGATTGCAGACACGTTGCAGGAAAGGACCATTGGCCTAATGTTCAGGAAGCAGTTGGAAGAAGATAAGGGCATGTTATTTGTCTTTGATGATTCAAGGATATGGGGATTCTGGATGAAGAACACTTACATCCCTTTGGATATGATATGGATAAGCGAAGATTTCAAAGTAGTCTATATCGCTCACGCAATACCCTGCCTTAATGAAACATGCATCTCATATAATCCAGGTAAAGAAGCAAAGTACGTATTGGAAGTCAACTCAGGCATGACAGACAAATATAACATCACTCTGGGAGAAAACGTAGTTCTCCAAAGGCCCTATATTAAATGACACAATTAGGTTATATAATTCTCTGTCGTTTAATATTTAGAACGCGACACAAATTTCAATTAATCAATGTCGCGTTCTATAAAACCAAAATTTTATAAACCATTAATCCTGATATGATGGAAAAGAGGTAAATTATGGATCCAGCACCGTTAATATTCCTTGTATTCATCGCACTTATCTTTCTACTTGGCATATTATCGATTTTCTTGGCTAATTTTGTCAAGATTTCAAGGATATTATTCTTTCTTGCGATAGGCATAATCCTTAGCTTGATGGGATTATTTGATCTCTCCCCTATTTTCATAGCTGCAATATCTATTCTGGCTTTGGCCATGATAGTATTTGACACTTCATCAAGATTCAAGCATAGGATCAAAGACAATCTTTCGTTTGAAGCCTTCAAATTGACGATTATTATCCTTGTCCTGAATATCATCTTCCTCTCGATTGCATTGTTCTTCTTGTATTCTTCATCGATGAACCTCTGGTTTGTTGTCATACTGTCTTTCTTGATGCTCGGGACAGATATAACATCATTGACCATTGCGATGAAAAAGCTCGACACAAGGCTTATAGATTTTCTTGATATTGAATCAGCGATAAACACATTCTTCGTCATACTTACGCCATTCATTGCATTGTCTTTGACAGCTGATTATTCGCATGGATTACTCTCTTCAGTATATCCTATGCTTCTTAATATTATATTGAGCATAGGTGTTGGCGTTGTGCTAGGATTGATCTTCTTCAGGTTCCTTTACACTAAATATAGCGAGACATTGAGTCCGATCATAATCTTGTCTTCAATTCTGCTTGCATATATCATAGCAGAGAACATTGGAGGGAATGGAGTGCTTGCGATTGTTGTGATTGGCCTTTTCTTCGGAGCATTCTACCTGAAAGAGAAGGAGAAGCTCATAGAATTCTCGACTTTGTTCACAGGATCCTTGGAGATCCTTGTCTTCATCCTTGCAGGGATCATAGTCAAAGTCCCGTTGACGCTGGACTTCATATTGATCTCAATCGTGCTCTTCATGATATTGGTGATGTTGAGGGTCGTTGCAGTATTCACAAGCCTTGGAGGCATATTTGATGCAAAAGAAAAGATATTCCTGGCATTGAATGCAGAGAAAGGCCTTGAAGTTGGAGTGATAATACTTGCATTGTCAGCTATGAAGATATCTTATTTTGAGCCGATCCTTCAGCTCTCTGTCGCATTCATGATATATTCAATAATTCTTTCATTCTTTGTCGCAAGGATATTTGGTTCTCTCCCAACAAAAAAGCCAAAACCTTCAAAAAAGAGAAAAGTTAAGAAGAAATAATTATTTTTTTATTCAAAATTCTCATACTGCCCGCTTCTGTACTTTTGCCCGTCATCCTTTGTGCCAAGGAAATGTCCGCATTTCCTGCAGAAATCTCCTGATTTGGAGTTTATTGTCTCCTGCAATATTGGCGCTCCGCATTTAGGGCATTTCTTCACTTTGTAATGTTTTGCGCCTGTCTTTCTTATCCTTGGTATTAACATAACATAACATAAATGCAATTGCTATATAAATTTTATCAAACTGCCATTCAAATACAGTTCAGACCATCAATTTTTTATACTATCTGTCCTTTTGGCAATGGATGGAACAGAAAATACTGTTGGACACAAACTTTCTGCTTATACCTTTCCAGCATAAGGTAGATATATTTGCAGAGCTTGATAGGATCCTGAATCATGGATATTCATTGTTTATTTTAGACAGGTGCGTAGATGAGCTCGAAAAGCTTAAGGCAGGCAAAGGCAAGGAAGCCCAATATGCAAAGATGGCCTTAAGCCTGATGGAAAAAAAGGATATAAAGATAATAAAGACACAAGAGAAGAAGCATACAGACAGGTTGATAGAGGATCAGGAAGGCTATATTATAGCTACAAGAGACATGGACCTCATCAGGAGCCTGAGAAAAAAGCCGTTTAAGGTCATCACTTTGAGACAAAAAAGCCACCTAGTCCTAATAGAACCATAAACCTTCTATCGGGGTTGGTAAGGGGTGGTAACCCCTTACTGAATTATAGTTATAATCCTCAAAAAATGAAAATACCCCATATTAATCATTCCAAATCAAAACCTTTAAAAACCCCCATTAACTTCCAATACCTAAAATGTTCTACAAAGTAAAGATACAGGACCATATCAGGATACCTCCAAATATGTTTGACCTGAAGCTGGAGGATGCAATTACAAAGAGGATAAGGAAGAAATACGAGGGTTATATCTCAGAAGAGCTTGGTATTTCTGTTGATGTATCAAACGTGCAGACCATTGGAGAGGGTGTTTTGATCCCAGGAGACGGAGCCCCTTACTATGACACTTCATTCGAGCTTTTGACATTCAAGCCAGAGATGCACGAGATAGTGCCTGGAAAAGTGAAAGACATCGCTGATTTCGGAGTTTTCCTGAACATCGGCCCAATAGAAGGGATGATTCACATCTCACAGACAATGGACGACTTTGTCTCATTTTCAAAAGACAAGACCTTGGCTGGAAAAGAGTCGAAGAAAGTGCTGAAAGTAGATGATCTTTGCAAGGCAAGGATAATAGCAATCTCATTCAAGGATGTTTCAAATCCGAAGATTGGTTTGACCATGAGGCAGCCTGCATTAGGCCGCCTTGATTGGATAGACGAACCGAAAGTTGAAGCTCCGGAAAAGGCTGAAACTGCTGAAAAAGCAGGAAAAGCTGGAAAAGCAGGAAAATCAAAAGGTAAGAAATAAGATGAAAAAGAAAGTTTGCAGGACATGCCAGATTTTTGTTGACGGAGCAGTTTGCCCAGTCTGCAAAAGGTCCCAGTTTTCAAATAATTGGCAGGGAAGGGTCTTTGTTATAGACGCACAGAAGTCAGAGATAGCAAACAAGATAGGGATTAAAGTCAAAGGAGAATACACATTAAAGGTAAAATAAGGTGTTTCTATGAGTTCAAAAATTGTTAAGGAAGAGAGTTCAAAATTATTGCATAGGATAGATGTTTCTTTGCAGGTTGAGTATGACAATAATGTTCTTTCAAAGGCTGATGCACAGAAGATCGTGGCCAAGGAAAAGAAGGCTGACGAATCTCTTGTAGTGATCAAGAAGATAAGTCCAGTATATGGCCATAAGAAGGCTGTCATTGTCGCCTCGATTTATGATTCAGCAGATGCTTTGAAGAAAGTCGAGCCCCCTAAGAAGGAGAAGAAGGCGGTAGGAGAAGCGGCTCCAGCAGCTCCGGCAAAGAAGAAATAAATCATGTTTAAGAGTTGATATTTATGGCAGAAAAGAAAGATGCAAAAAAGGACGCAGGAAAAGGCGCAGCTAAAGGTGGAAAGAAAGGCGCAACAAGGCTTTATAAGAATTATGAAGTCTCAGGCGGAGTCGCCAAATTGAAGAACAAGACCTGCCCGAAATGCGGACCTTCATATTTGATGGCAAACCACAAGAACCGGATTACATGTGGAAAGTGCCATTATACAGAGTTCAGTTCTAAGTGATTTTTCTTCATAATTTTTTTTCTGATAATGTCCAAAGCAGTTCAAACGTGTTCATGAAGGAGTCAGCGACCTCTTTGCTGGTGATATGGAATGCGATAGGTTTCTTGAGCCACAATGCAATGATAGTTATGTCTCCATAGACGTTTACAACAGCAGGATTTGTATAATGCTTTGCTATGAACTTGACTTGGGTATATCTCGTCTTGGATTGGTCTATTCCGATCTCAGAGCCTTTTTCAGCTATTATCTTCATGACTATCTTTTTGTCAGATTTCTTGTTCAGGTCATCCCTCATCTTCCTTACTTTATTTATCAGCCATCGGACTTGGTCAGGGTCAGCGCCGCCGAACTCCTTCGTGATTACATAGGAATATAATGTTGTTCCAGGTTTGATCTGTTTGTATGCCTCTTGAAAAGCTGAAAGCACACCATTCCACCCCTCAAAGATCAATGTTTCCTGGTCAGAAGGCTTTGATAATTGCTCCATTCCGTGAAGCATGGGAAGCATCTTTTCAATCTGGGTCTTTTCGTCATCCAGCTTTTTCTTCTTTTCATCCAATATGGTAAGTAGCTTTTCAGGCGAGACTGCATGGAAATGTTTCCTTTGGTTTTTTGTTACAGATGAAACAATTCCTCGTTCAGATAGTGCATCCAGTATGTGGTACACGCTGGAGCTCTGTAGCCCAGTCTCTTTGATTATAGGTCCTGCAGTAGAAAGACCAATCTTCAGCATCGCCAGGTAAACCTTAATCTCTCCGTCGCTAAATCCCATGTTCTTTAAAGGCCCTATATCCATTCGGATCAATATCTCCGCATACTATTTAAATATTTCTAATATTCTCCAGTAACTGGAGAGGATTAATATTTATTTTCAGATGAATTTCCTTAGTCTATGGCAAATGAATTGATTTTGGAATGGTTGGGGACAGGTTCAGCGATGAATTATGAATTAGGGAATTCAAATTTTGTTTTGAAGCGCGGCGATACAAAGGTTGTCGTCGATCTGTCAGCGAATAATGCAAATATGTTGGTATCAAGGAATTTTGAGATTGCATCATTGGAGCATTTTATTATCACTCATGACCATGGCGATCACGCTGATGGACTGGAAGGTGTCGGTTTCCTTGGATGGAATCTGCTTGGAAGGCGGGATGAAAAGCGGCCAAATCTATACGTCGGGTCGCAGGTAGTCTTAGGTCAGATAAGGTCGACCTTCTTAGAAAAGATGAAGTACCAGCAGTGGCCTGATAATCAGCCATTTGAAGCAGACCTTGACTTTTATTTCAACCCAATCGTAGGAGAGGTAATAGATATTCCCGGGTTGCCAAAGATAAATTTGTTTCAGACCTTGCATGTCCAGAATATGGTCTGCTACGGTGCTCATGTCCCTGAATATGGTTTATGGATTTCAGGAGACTCAAGGGAAGTAAAAGACCTGCCAAAAGGTATAGTATTGGCATTTAGGGATGCCGGTGGACCTAATAATGAAACGAGGGTTCATGCAGATTTGGGAATGGATTTATCAGGAAGGTCGGATGAAGAAAAGGAGATTACATTTTTGTATCATATGGGCGGCAAATGGCGAGACGCAAAGCCAAGAGATCATGGCTTCAAAGGTATGTGCATGCCAGGTGACGGGTTTATCCTCGATGGTGATGGTTACTTTCTTTATACAGGTAATACCTTCACTAATCAAAGAGTCCCTTACAAAGAGACAAGATTCCATTGATTAGGTGGCTTTTTATCTTTTTTATATTTTGAATTAAGAACTCTCTACTCTTCGCTCTGCTTGCTCTGGAAAACAAGTAAATCTTCAGTCGTAAGCTTCATCCTCTTCTTTATCTTCTCTTCGACCTTCTGCCCCATGGCTTTTAGGTCTTTGTCTTTACGTTCCTTCCTTTCCTCATGGGCTTCTGCCCTATGCTCCTTCACAGTCTGGTCTGCTGCATTCAATTCATTGAGCTTGACCTTAAGCTTCTCATTTACATCATTGAACTTCTGCTTCTGCTCGACAAACTTCTTGAAAGTCTCCTCTTCAGAAACCTTCAGTTCATCTATCTTCTTTGATTTTTCAAGGATCTGTTCATGATATTCCTGGCTTTTCTTTGCAAACTCCTGTATCTCGCTGTGCTTTCTGTTTGCATCATCTTTTAGCCTATTGATCCCTTTCTGGGCCTCATGCCTTACCCCGAATGATGCATTTGTTTGCTTGGCTTCGTCATATTTCTTCTTGAGCTCTTTTATCTTCTTCATCAGCTGTTTCTCTTTCTCAAAACTCATTACCTCTGTCTCAATCTTCTGCTCAAGCTTGTCGATCTCGTATTTTATCTTTGAAGGGTCTCTGAAGTCGATCTTGCTCTTAGGATCCACTTTTACTTCTTTCCTGGTCTTGTCGATCTCTTTTATCTGTCCTATCTCGCTTGATATCTTGACCTGGAGCGAATCCCTCTCTTTCTTGCCTTCCTTGACCTTCTCAGTGAACTCATTCCTCTTGTTTTTGAGCTCTTTTATCTCAAAGATCAGGCTTCTGATCTGTTTGGAAGCTTCCTCTTTCTCATGGAAAAACTTCTCCTTCTCAGTATCTATAGAATTAAGCTCATTTCTAAGTTGAGTTATGTCCTTTCTCAATTCAGAAATCTTCCTAAACGCTTCTTTGTCTTCTTCACCCATTGGTATTCCGCTCACGTTCACTTATAGTAGTCTTGATAAAAAAATGTTAAAAAAGCAAAAATTGCTCTCTGTTTCTAGCCGAACAATGCGCCTAGACCGGCAGCTGCCTGCTCTTCGCTTTTCTTATCATCGACTTTCTTTTCTTCTTTCTTTTCAGCTTTTGCTTCTGCTGCGGCAGGTGCTGCTGCTACTTGTGCTACAGCTGCTTTTTCGATAGCTTCGTCGATATTTACTCCCTCTAGTGCTGCTACAAGTGCCTTGACTCTTGCGTCATCGACCTTTGCTCCAGCTGCTTCTAGAACTTTCTTTACCTTTGCTTCCTCAACCTTTCCGCCTGCTTTGTGGATAAGCATTGCTGCGTATACATATTCCATTTTCTTTACCTCCGTTAAATATAACAATCTATGAACTTGATTCTCATTCGATATTTGCTGCAGACTTGACGCTGTTTGCCTGCGCGACTGCTTTTGCAAGTATGTCTCCTGCTGTCCTGTCTGTCATGAATCCGGACTCGATCGAGACTGCCTTGCTCTCTTTGAATGCTTTCTGCACCATGAACTCGGTTGTCTTCTTGTTGAGTATCCCTGCTTCAACTGCTAAGTTGAAAGCCCATCTCTCAGCCTGTGCAAGGTTGTCAAGATACTGTTTCTCATCGATATCAAGCACTTTGCCTTCAAATATCAGGCCACCTTCATATACCGCCACTACATTGAGGCCGATCTCCATAGGCTCGATCCCAAGCCTTAGCATCATGCTTGCTGCCTTGTCTTTTATGACCTCTCCTTCTTTGACTATGATGCAGTCCTTCTTGATGACTATCTTTCCTTCCTCGACTCCTGATTTTATTCCAAGTCCAGCCAATTCGCTGATGATTGGTCCAGGTGTGAATTGTGTTGGTCCTGCTTTTACTTCGATGTCGTGAGGAGCTATCTGTCCTGGCTTTGCAGGCGCTTTTGATTTGCTCTTCTTGATCACATTATAGACTGTGAATGGATTTTCAGTTGTGAACATTATCGCTGGCATGCCGCCAAGGTATTTTTCTATCTGCTCGATTCCTGGCTTGTCTTTCTTTACAGCGTCGATTGCAAGCTTCAGCAGCCTTCTTTTTGTCATCCTTATGATTACTTTTCCTCTCAGCTGTTTTCTCATCTTCTGCAGCTGGGATCCAGGCATGCTTTCCATGTTGACTGCCCCTATGATGGGATATTTCTTGAATAGCTCAATGAATTCCCTTACAGTCTTTTTCTTGTAATCTGCTACATGGGCCATTTTATTCTTTCTCCTTCTTTGCGCCGACAATGACAGGTTTCCCCATAGTTGTCTTTAGTATTACTCTTCTTACGTTGCTCTCTTCTTTTGGAAGCGCATGGGTAAGGTGATTATAGATTGTCATTATGTTGTCGACTACTTCATCTTCATTTGAGTCCTCTTTTCCTACCATGATTTGTACCATAGGTACTGTCTTTACAGTCAATCTTACTAAATGACGCAATCTTGATGCAAGCTGTTGTAAGTTTGCGTTTGGTGGGACAACGCATCCTGCCTGAGGGCTTGGCATCTTCCCTCTTGGTCCGAATACTCTTCCAAAAGCTTGTGCGATCTTTGGCATGATTGTTGCTTGAGCGACAAAGTACTCATATTCGCTTGCTAGCTTCTTGCAGCTCTTCTTGTCTTTCTGGTATTTTTCAAATTCTTCAACAGATATGGTCATATCAAGGAATTTCCTTGACTGCTCAAGAAGTTCTCCTCCCACAATGCCGCAAACTTTTATAGTTTTTCCTTTAGGATAGTGCAGCTGCACATAAGTGTCTACATGATTGTCAGTCTTTTTGAGGTCAAGATCTCTTAGAACTATGATAAGGTCAATGCTCTGATTAAATTTTTTCTTCCCAGAAGTCTCCTTGACTTGCTTTAATGCTTCTTGAATTTGTTTCTTGTCCATTATTCCCTCCTATCATATAGATAGTGTATACGGGTTTGAATATGATATGGTAATTGTCAGGTATTTAAAAAACTTACTTTTTGGCAGGCGCTGCAGGTTTTGCTTCTTTCTTCTCTGCACCGGCAGCTGCTGCTCCTGCTGCAGCTTCAGTAGGCAATTGTTCTTTGATGATCTCGTCAGGGATTCCCGCCTGTACCATCTTTGCCTTGAGGAAGTTCTTCTCTTTGCCCTGGAACTCATTCAGTATCTTCTTTGCCATGGCTTCGAACTCAGCTCTTCTCTTCTCGATCTCTTCCTTGAGCTTCTTCCTTTCTTCTTCCATGGCTTTCTGCTCTTCAGCTGAAAGCTCTGTCTTTCCTGCGGCGATCTCTTTGTCGAATTTGCCTTCATTTACAAGCTTGATGGCATCCTTTGCAGGTACGCCTTCGACCATTACTCCCATTGAATTGCATGTTCCGATTACTTCTTTGACTCTGTCCTTCACAGTCTTTCCCATGAGGTTGTCTTCCTTCATCTTTGCGATCTTTATTATGTTCTCAATCCTTAAGTCAGCAATCCTTTCGCTGAGTGGGTTTCCGCTTCCTTTCTCGATTCCTGCCTCTTTCTTGATTAGGGCAGAAGCTGGCGGTGTTCCGACTTCGATTGTGAATGTCTTTGTGTCTTTGTCGACAATTACTTTGATAGGCACTTGCATTCCCTTGAAGCTTGCAGTCTTCTCATTGATGGCTGAGATTACCTGTCCAATATTGACTCCTAATGGGCCTAATGCTGGACCTAGTGGAGGTGCTGCTGATGCCTTGCCCCCTTCGATTAATGCTTCAATAGTTTGTGTTGCCATTTTGTATTAGCTCCAGAAGTCGAAGACCATTTATAAAACTTACTCTTTGGACATGAACTCTGATATTGCGTCATCTTCGTCTTGGGTCTTCTTAGTTACTTCCTCTTCTGATTCCTGGGTGTCTCTTCTTATTACCTTTACTGCGTCTATCTTGACAGTGATTGGGATTGGTACTGCTGCCTCAAGCAGCTCAACAACTACATCTTCTTTTGTCTTGTCGATCCTTGTGACCTTTGCTTTTTCTCTCTTGAAAGGCCCTGATATGATCTCAACGATGTCATTCTTCTGTATGTTGACATCTTTCTTGACTTGTTCAAGAAGATGCTCTATCTCATTGTATCCTATCTCATTTGGGAGGATTCCTCTTGCATAAGGCACGTTGAACGCAGCCTGTTCTGCATCAGTCCTTGTCATTGCCTCGACAAAGATGTATCCCCTCATTCCATGAGCCCTTACTACAGATAGTACACTGAGATTTTTCTTGATAGCATTGCTTGTTAGGAAATCCATTACTTGGTCTTCCCTGTTTGCAGTCGTCCTTAATGCAAATAGGTGAGGCAAGTCTTTCTTCTCTGCTTTAGGCGCCTCAGGAGTTTCTTCTGCCATTTTACTTGAAGCCTCCTGCTATTATCGTGCTGAACATCTGTATTATGAATCCTATCAGCCCTATTGCTAGGACGCCTATTCCAGTTACTTTCACGATGGTCTTGTACTCCTCTTTTGTTGGTTTCTTAGTTACCTTTATGACTCTGATGCACTCTATTATGAATCGTTTTAACTTGAACCATAAAGAAGGTTTGACCTCTTGTTGCGGTTGTTGATCCATTTTTACCCTTAAAATATTGTATAATATTGCTAAACCTACATCTATACAGCTCTTTGTAAATTATAGGTGATTTATAAAGCTTTTGTTTGAGCGAAGCGAAAAACAAAAGTCCGGAACGAAGTGACAGGAGTTTTGTTTTTCTTTATGAAATGTATAGTAAAATAAAAATCGATGGGGGTTGATAAGGGGTTGGAAACCCCTTATATAATTATTATTAAATACTTCACAATATTAAGAATCTCAAATAATTCTAATCAATAAAATCTATCCCTAGCTCGCTTCCCATAGCCTCTTTCCTTGCGTTAGAAAATGTCTTCATCTTTCCGAATATCTGTGAGCTCTTCACTCCAGTGATTATCATCATGACTCTTATGGTGTTCTGGAGGTCTTCATAGATCTGCGCTCCCCATATGATTGTTGCATCAGGGCTTAGCTTTTCAGACACAGCTTCGACTACTTTCCTCGCTTCGTCAAGGGTCATGTCTGTTCCTCCTGCAACATTGATAAGAGCTCCATTAGCGCCAGTGATATCGACATCAAGCAGAGGATTGTTTATTGCCTTTTGTACAGAATCAGTTGCCCTATTCTCGCTGTCGCTCTCTCCTACTCCAATTACAGCGACTCCTCCGTTGCCCATTACAGCCCTTACATCTGCAAAATCAAGATTGACAAGTCCTGCTCTTGTGACCATGTCTGCTATGCCTTTTACTGCATTTGTAAGTATCTCGTCAGAGACCTTGAAAGCAGTGTTCAAAGGAAGATCAGGTGCAATTTCAAGAAGCTTGTCATTTGGGATTATTATCATGGTATCGACTACACTCTCCAGTTTCTCGAGTCCATTTATTGCATTCTGGAATCTTTTGTTTCCTTCCATGGAAAATGGCAGTGTGACTACAGCTACAGTAAGGCATCCTACTTTCTTTGCGACTTCAGCGATGACTGGAGCAGCTCCTGTTCCTGTTCCTCCACCAAGTCCGCATGTGATGAAGACCAAGTCTGCGCCTTGAAGAGCCTCTTTTATCTCCTGTTCGCTCTCGCGCGCAGCCTGTTCCCCTACTTTAGGGTTTGCTCCAGCTCCTAATCCTTTTGTCGACTGCTTTCCAAGCAGTATCTTTTTGTCTGCATTTGTGAAAAGAAGGTCTTGGGCGTCAGTATTTGCAGCTATTATCTCAACATTGTCTATGCCTACCATCTTTATCCTGTCTATGGTGTTGTTGCCTCCTCCTCCGCATCCTATTACTTTTATCGATGCCTGCTGCCTTGCAAGGAATTCCTCAATCTCATCATCAGTTGTTGTCCTCTCAATTCTTTGCTCGACAAAAGTCTCTTTTCTCCTTTTGTTTATCTTGCTCATCTCCCTTCTTATCGGCATCTCTTGAGTGAATGTCCTTCTTGGGATTTCTTCGGTTCTCTTTGGTATGTTCAGGGGGATATCATCATATCTTCTTTGAGTTTCTTCAGCTCTTTTTGGAATGTTTAAAGGAATGTCATCGTATCTTCTTGGGATTTCTTCGGTTCTCTTTGGGATGTTTATGGGGATGTCATCATATTCTCTTTGTGTTTCTTCAGTTCTTTTTGGGATATTTAGAGGGATATCATCATATCTTCTAGGTATCCTCTCCTCTTCATAGGTTTCAGGTTCCTCTTCAGCCTGAGGCTCTTCATCTGTCTGTTTGCTCATTATCTCAAAAGAGTCATAGTCTTTTTTCTTCTCTTCTTCATAGTCTTCCTCATAATCATGGGGTCCCACTGAGAATCTTTTTTTTTCAAGCTGCTCTTGCTTCTCTTCTTTCTCTTCCTTCTTTTCCCTTAGATTAGAACTATAGTCTGGATCATCAATAATGAATTCGTCCATGGATTCACCTTTTTTTGCCTATTGTATATAAGCGGCTGTTATAAAAATAACATCATCTCTTTATAAAAATTCTCGCTCTCAAACAAACACTTTAGAAACATTATATTAAGAAATAATAATTAGGCTTATTCAGCCTTGTTCTCAGGTTCAGCCTTTGTCTCTTCTTTCTCTTCCTTCTTCTCTTTCTTTTTCTCAGCTTCTTTCTTCTCAAAGGATATCTCTGTGATTGTAGGTATCAATTCCCTTACCTTCTCGCTGAGCGCTTCTTTCATCTTCTTTGGCACTTCAATCCTGACCTTGACAGTCGCCTTTCCTTCATTTAGGTCTACCTCAAGATGTTTCTTTCCGAATTGAAGGCTCATGAAAGAATAAAGTTTCTCTTTGTCATCTTCTACATTCCTTAGTACCTTTACATCATAGACAAGCATCCTTCCTGATAATGGATGGTTGAAATCGACAAGCGTCCTTCCTCCTGTTACGCTTCTTATTGTTCCCATTATCCCGTCAAGTGTTACCTGAAGTCCAGGCATTGGCTGTATCTGTTGTTTTAGGAATATGTTTGTTGGCATTAATTTTAGTAGTTTTGGATTCTTCTTTCCGAAACCTTCTTCTGGCTTTATCTCGACTTTGTATTCTCCTGTGTCTTTGCCGACTAGGAAGTTATCAAGCCCCTTTATCACATGCCCTTCTCCTACGCATATGACTACAGGTCCGTAATTCATGTCAGGGTTGTATATCTCATTGTCCTTTGCGACTTTCTCGTCTGTAGCGTCAAATATTGATCCGTCTTCCTTCAGTTTCCCGACATATTCGATTTCGATGAAATCCTTTTCCTTTATTGTTGCCATAGTGCTGTGTATTTCCATTTATTATTTAAATATTTGGGTTTGAAAAAGGAAAGAAGAAAAGCAAGAAGTTCTTTACTTTGATCTCAGAGCAGCAAAATGGGCTATGTCTTCTGGTGTTTTATATCCGAATGTGAAACCTATTGAAAAATATGGTTCTGTTTCACGCATACCCATCATAAATCCTGGTACCTCTTTATAATCCTGGCCGAATCCAATACTAACTATTTTGTATCTCTCTCTTTCGAATTCAAAAATAAGCTTTTGAGCCTGATAGCCTTCATAATCCTCACTACTAGTCCATCGTACGAATGCTCCAGGGCTTAAGTCATTAAGAGTGATAGATAGGTGTCTTGGGTGAAACTTATCAAATGCTGCGATTACTTCTTTCAGCATGGGATTTAGGGCCTCATCGATATATCTAAGCGAAGCATCATGTGTGAATGCCGCACCCTCATGATTAGCCCTATAAAATCCCCCTCTGCTTTCTTTCAATTCCAATTTGAGAAAAGGGCTCGCTAATACCTCACCTTCTTGTGCAAGCTGTCTTTCTGCAGCATCATAAAGAAGGCCTTTGCTTTTTGCATAAGTCTGCACAATACCCCTTTCTAGGTCCATCTGCATTTGGATTCTCTCTTTTTCCTCTGGCAAGCCTGAATTTTGCAATACTTTATCCCAATCTGTTTGTTTCATTTTGCATTCCTCCTACCTAAACCTTACCTATTATGCCTGATTATATTTTCTATGACTTTTGCAATATCTTCATCATCTTGATATTTTGATATAACGACGATATTCTCACCAGTCCTAAACTCGCCTGATTCCATTCTTTCTCTTGTTGTCTCTTCAGCTTCAAAATGATAGAATGCTGCTTGGCTTGCATATCTTCTTCCGAGATATTTCTTAACCAAACCTGGCGAATATTTTGTCCAAATAGCCATCCTTTGCTGTCTGTTTATTCTTTCTGAATAGTCATTTATCACACGAGGAATCCAATCATATGCAGCCCTTGGTGTTTCAGTCCAGCAAGATAGAAACCCCGATAATACTAAGATAGGGATCGATGTTGCTGGAAGTTCAGTAAGGCTTAGATTCTTTGCTATTGGCCAAAATGTATTATAGGCGAAGAAAGGATATTTCTCATCTTTGCATTTATTCTCTCCATTATCATATGGGTGTGCATCAACAATTTCCCTTAAGCGTTCCAACTGTATAATGTCTTGAATGCGTTTATTTGAGGAATTATGATCATCCTGGAATATGAAAGGCCTCTGGCTTGGAGTATAAACTGGATTCCATATTACTGGTGTCTTCGCAGCATCTTCCCTTGACTTTCTGATATATTCAAAAAAATTGACCCTCATCTTAACCCCCTCACTAAATTTATTATCAATGAGTAATGAACAAAGACTATTAGAAATATCGCTATCCCTTAAAGGGGGAAAGATTTATATAAACAAATATGTTCAAGTCAAATATGGACACACATCTCCTGGAAAAAGCCGGCCTATCAAAGAATGAAGTAAAAGTATATCTCGCTTTATTGGAAGACGGAGAAGAGACATCAGGCCCATTGATAAAAAAAGCAGGCATAAACAGCTCAAAAGTCTATGAAAGCCTTGAAAGGCTTCAGAGAAAAGGGCTTGTCAGCCACGTGAGGAAGACAAACAAGAGATATTTCAGGGCAGCAGATCCAAAAAGGCTTCTGGATTATATTGAAGAGAAGAAAAGGAAGTTAGAAGAAGAAAAGCACTCGATTCAGGGCATAGTCCCACAGCTGGAGCTTATCCAGAAAAAAACAGACGAAGAAGAGCAGGAAGCGACAATCTACAAAGGCCTCAAGGGATACAGGACAATTTTAGAAAACATGCTTAATGAATTAAAATCTGACGGAGAATACTACGCATTTGCCTCAGGAAAGCTAAAAGATGTATTAGGTCCATATTGGTATATCTTTCAGAAAAAGAAGCAAAAATATAAGATAAAGGCAAAGTGCCTCTGGGATCCAAAAGTCAGGAACCAATCGACTTATCTCAAAGAATATGTAGGAACAGGAAGATTCATCGCCTCCGGCTCCTACAAAAGTCCAGTCGACTTATGGATATACAACGACAAGATAATCCAAGTGTCTTACACGACAAAGCCCATTTTCGCAGTTCTCATAAAAAGCAAAGGCCTTTCAAGAAGTTATAAGGATCTCTTCGAATCAATGTGGAAGGTAGCAAACAAGTAATTATTTCTTCCTGACAAAATTCACAATCTCCTCAATAACCTCAGAAGGCGTCTTCTTCGTAGTATCGACAACCAAGTCATAGTTCTTCATGTCTTTATAGTCTATATTGTAATATTTTAGGTATCTTTTCCGGTCGCTCTCTTCCCTCTCAAGAATCAGCTTCTTCACTTCCTTTATTGTGTCAGCTTTTGCCTCATTCCTCTGTTTCCTTAGGTTTTCATCCTTTATGTCCTTTATCCTTCGTCTTGCAGCCTCGTCGATGTCGACATTCAGGAAGACTTTTACAGAATTAGGTATGAAATGATACGCAGTCCTGCTCTGGATGAGGAAATTGTCCTCTTCACGTCCAAGCCTCTTGACAAAATCATCTGCGATATAGTCTGTCGTAGGGTCTTTCTCCCCAAGTTTGTTGTATTCCTCGAGGGTCATCCCCCTTTCTTTTGCAAGGTCCCTCCTTATCTGCCCTATGTTGTATTCCTTGAGATTGAGCTTCTTGCAGACCATCTCAGCGACAGTGCTCTTACCGGATCCAGCGACTCCTGATAGCGATATTATCATACATTTACTCGATCTTATCAACTATAAAAATATTCCTCTTAACTATACAGAGAATATTGATACTTCCATGAAGTGATGAATAATTTTATATAGAGATGATTCTTTCCAGAATATATGTCAGATATAATACTTAAAGAGAGAGAAGAAACCATTCACCGTTTCATCGATCTAAAAGAGGCAGGTATACTGCTCACGATGGAAGGGATGTGCATGACCAACCCTTGGCCAGATCCTAAAGAAGTTAAGAGAAGAAAAGTTCCGCGAAATAAGGAAGAAATTCCTAGTCCATTTCTATCTGAATTTCCTGCTCCACATGAAGATATGCCTGAAATAGTGTTAGATTACCCGTTTTTTAATCTGCCTGGGCTGAACTTAGAGGGCAGGTTGGATGAGTTTATTTTAGATACAGAATTCTATGAGATGGAATTTGCACGAAGAGATGGCGGATTGTATCTCCCCCTTGTATCTGAATCTTCTGTTCCTGATAATCATCTTAAACGTCATGGCAAAATCGTCCCATATCATATAGAAAACCAAAGACGTTATTTGTTAAGTAATGCTATCAAATCAGCTGAAACACACAGAAAACCATTTGCAAAAGTAATAAAAGATGTTAAAGAGCTTGAAAAAGACGTTCTTTTAGCCTATCAAGTGTCCTATGCGCATTATGTTATTGCAAAACATTATGATTTTCGAAATGAAAAGAGTGGAATTAGTTTTCCTAACTACTGTTGTGGTATTGCAACAGAAGGAGTCCTGCACTCCCTATGGATACATGGTCTGCTTAATGCAACAAGGGCAGTTTATAATTATGATTTTGAAATCAACCACGTTTATGTCATATTGCCTTTTGTTATGCTAGATCCTCATTTTGAAGGTGTAATATTGTTGGATCCTACTTCGTGTCAATTAGGCCATTATGAAGGGAAAATTCACAGGAATTTAGTTGCAGTAAAACAAGGGCAAGATTGGACATATCAAACACATTTTAGTGCAGGAGACAACCTATTTCCCAAATGGGTCACATTCTTAAGAGATCATCTGATAAATGACCCTGATGAAAGAGATTACTCTGGAAAAGAGTTCCTAAAGGCAGCCTATTCAAATCCTGTTGTGCTGGAAGTTCCTTTGAGGGGAATGAATAACTAAATAAGATATATTAAACAAATAATATCTAATTCACTATCATAACCTTTATAAACATCCCTCCATTCATTTATAGCAAATCACTTTAATAATCGGAACTTTGTTCCATACAAAAAGTGATTTGCTTATTAGGAAATAACATTACACTAATTTGGTACTATACAAAAATTAATGTTATTTCCTATAAATCATAATTATCAACGGGGGTATTAATATGACAAACCAGCAATTCCAGCCTATCTTCATCTTGCCAGAAGGCTCACAAAGGACCACTGGAAAGAACGCTCAGAAAGCGAACATAATGGCTGCAAAGCTTATTGCAGAGACAGTCAGGACAACTCTAGGCCCAAAAGGCATGGACAAGATGCTGGTAGACTCATTAGGCGATGTGATCATCACAAATGATGGTGTCACAATCCTGAAAGAGATGGCGATAGAGCATCCTTCAGCAAAGATGATCGTTGAAGTCGCGAAAACCCAGGAAGACGAAGTTGGAGACGGAACAACAACAGCAGTTGTTCTTGCAGGAGAGCTTCTAAAACAGGCAGAAGATTTGTTAGACCAAAACATTCATCCTACAGTTCTAGCTAAAGGATACAGGCTTGCAGCAGAAAAATCACAGGAAATTCTTAATGATATTGCAGAGGATGTTTCAGAGAAAGACACAGACATCCTGAAGAAGATTGCAACAACAGCAATGACTGGAAAAGGTGCAGAGGTTGCAAAAGATATCCTGGCAGAAATAACAGTCAGGGCAGTAAGGGACGTGATGGAAAAGACTCCTGAGGGAAAGATAATAGTAGATAGGGATAATATCAAGATAGAAAGAAAGACAGGCGGGTCAATAGAAGAAACTGAATTGATCAAAGGGATTGTCATAGACAAGGAAAAAGTCCACCCTTCAATGCCTTCGTCAGTTGCAAACGCAAAGATACTTCTTATCGACTCAGCTTTGGAGATAAAATCAACAGAGACTGATGCAAAGATACAGATAAATGATCCGAATCAGCTTCAGGCATTCCTTGACCAGGAAGAGCGGATGATAAAAGATATGGCAAATAAGATCATTAAGTCAGGGGCAAATGTAGTCTTCTGCCAGAAAGGAATTGATGACTTGGCTCAGCACTTCCTTGCAAAATCAGGCATATACGCAGCAAGGCGTGTAAAGAAGTCAGACATGGAATCATTGTCAAAAGCTACAGGCGCTAGGATAATCACAAATCTCTCAGACATATCTCAGAATGATTTGGGAAAGTCAGGGATAGTTGAGCTGAAAAAGATGGGCACTGATGAGATGACTTTTATCAGGGACTGCAAGAATCCAAAATCAGTCACAATTCTTGTAAGAGGTTCGACAGAGCATGTTGCTGATGAAGTCAAGAGGGCGATAACAGACGCTATTGGTGATGTTGCAGTTGCTCTTCAGTCAGGAAAAGTCGTAGGAGGAGCAGGTTCAGTAGAGATTGAGCTTGCAAATTCTCTCAGGATCTATGCAAATAAGCTGAGCGGAAGGGAGCAGTTGGCAGTCAACGCATTCGCAAATGCAGTCGAAGTCATACCAAAGACATTGGCAGAGAATGCAGGATTGGATCCTATCGATATCATGACAGAGCTTAAGGCATCCCACGGAAAGAATCAGAAATGGTTTGGAATAAATGTATTCACAGGAAAAGTCATGGATGCATGGAAGGCAGGAGTCATCGAGCCTCTAAAAATCAAGACTCAGGCAGTCAGTTCAGCGGCAGAGGTTGCGATAATGATATTGAGGATAGATGATGTCATTGCAGCGAGCAGGGGTTCTGACAGGAGTCCGAATATGCCTCCGCCAGGGATGATGCCTGAATATTAATATTTCTTTTTTCCTTTTCGTAATTTTCACTCGTCTTATGGCTATCTTCTGATTTTTTCTACAAATATAACATTGTATTTTTTTGTTAATCACAAACATAGTTGATATGATTTCTTTTATATCTACAAATATCAGTTAGCAATGCTTAATAAGCATATTCTAACCCAAAAGATCATGATAGAACCGAATACAAATCTGGAAGATGTGACGAATTGGCAGTATTTCAATCTCATATTGGATGCAGAGAAGCAGGGAAAGATATTCTGGCAGAGCTCTGACACAAAGCTTAATGATCTTCTCCAGATGACTCAAACAGGTATTGATAATCTAGGAGGATATGTCCATCAGTTCCAGAAATATGATTCTTTAGTGCCTCATCTGTTGATGGAGAAGTATTCTCAAGTATGTGATACTGGTCAAAGGGTTGAATGCGACATGGACTTAGTCCTCGATCCTAATAATCCTCAATTTAATGTGAAAGACCCAAACAAGAGTCCTGTTAGGCACATTCATTTCATTTTCGAGCCAGGCGTAGCTTATACTGGAAAAAATACTGTCATGTTCACTGTCAGCGACCACACAGACCTGATGGCAAAGTACAGGCAGGCAAAATATCTCACAGGATATACGAGAGGTCTTATTGACATTCTTACTCATCAGTTCAAGAACAGCCTCACTACAATATCAGGCTCTGCGGAATTGATGGCAGATAATCCTGAGATAGCAGGCAATCCTGATATGATGAGGCATATAGAGATGATAAGGAGGGGTGCAGACAATCTTGCCTCATTGAGCAAGACATATCTCCAATATTCGAAGATGGAAGAAGGCAAGCTCCCTTTCAATCCTTCACATGTCAAGTTCAGGCATAGGGTCGTTGCAGAGGCTTACTCTAATTTTGAGCATTCTATCCGTTCAAGGGGAAAAGTCTTCATGCTGGACGAAGTTTCTGATGAAATGGGGAATGACATCGACGTGTTCTGTGATGCAAGCAACATGGTCATCGTATATGAGAATCTCATACAGAATACGTTGAAATACTCTGCTAGCGGCACAATCATGGCATGTACGCATAATATATCCGGAAACGATCATTTGTTCAGCTTTTATAATGACGGAAGCAGGATCCCTGAATCGGCATATGAATCCATATTTGAAAGGCATTACAGGGTAAAGTCAGATGATCCAAACCATCATGAGAAAGGCCATGGCATAGGATTATGGTTCTGCAGGAAGATTGTAGAGCTCCACGGCGGAAAGATATGGGTGGAATCAGGAAAGACAGAAGGAGAACTGGATTACACAATGTTCAGTTTCACTATCCCAAGAAAGCCTTTGCCTCAGTATGAGATGATAGTAAAATAAGCCTTTACTTTAATTTATTCCTTATCTCTTCAGAGAATTTCTCCATCTCTCCAGGCTCATAAGTCTTATGAGGCCATTGCTTCAGTCCATCAGAAGCAAATCGAGGCATTATATGCACATGCGCATGGAACACTTCCTGCCCTGCAGCTTTCTCATTGCTCATATTAAGTGATATTCCGTCGCAGCCTGTGCCTTCCTTGACGGCGATGGCAACCTTCTTTGCAGCTATCATCAGTTCTCCCAGGTCATCGTCAGGGATGTCCATCAGGTTTATGCAGTGTTTCTTCGGTATCACAAGGACATGCCCTTTGTTGACAGGCCATATGTCAAGGAATGCAAAAGAGAAATCATCTTCATATATTTTGGAGCTGGGTATCTCTCCAGCTATTATCTTGCAGAATATGCAGCCTTTATCTTCACCCAAGATATCACCCCTTATAATTTGCTCCTTAATTCTTTTAAGGTTATGACTTTGTCAGGATAATCTCTCCTGTCTTTCCTGTCGACAAGTATAGCCCTTATCCCGAAAGCCTCTGCTCCTTTGATGTCAGATTCGATGGAATCTCCTACCATGACAACATCCTCTTTCTCTAATCCTAATTCCTTCACTATCTTCTCAAATGATTTTGGGTCGCTCTTCAAAAAACCCTCTCTTGATGAAAGATAGATATAATCAAAATATTGCTCCATTTCATATTTGGACAGTATCTGGGGGACTGAGAAATTGTCAGTGTTTGACATGAGGACTACCTTGTAGTCTTTCTTTAAGTCGACTAATATTTCCATCGTCTCCCTATATGGCCTTGCAAGAAGTGTATTCTTGTTCCACATGCCTATCAGTTCATCGATATCTTTCTGGGCAACCTTTAGATTGAATGCCTTTATCGCGCTCTTGAATGCATCATTTAAGTTCTCATGTTCCTTTGTCATGAATGCTTCTTCAAACTTCTTTACATATTCAGAGAAATCCTCTTTTATGTCAAGCATGAATTTAACTTGCTTCACTGGACTGTATATGCCGTTTCCGACAAGTGTCCCCCAAAAATCAAATATTATTGCTTTTGTCATTATGCCACCTCTATAGATTCTACATGATCATTGTCGATATCAAGTATTGCGATTGTGTTTTCTCCCCCATAATAATGTGAGCCAGGATTTATCACTCTTGTCTTTCCGATCTTCTCATCCCTTTTGGCATGTGTATGCCCGTAGAGGACATAATCATACTGCCCTGAATCGATCACATCCTGCATTGGCCTGTGGCTGCAGAATATGCTCTTTCCATTAAGTTCAAGCGATAGTGTGTTGGGATAAAACTCCCCCTTTATTTCTTCAATCTTCTCCTTGAAGCGATCTAATTCTGCACCATCACAGTTCCCTCTTATGAACTTCATCTTAAGGGGCTTGAAAAACTTCACTGTTGCAGGAGTGATGACATCTCCCAGATGTATCACAAAATCAAGGTCTTTCTTCTCAAATATCTCGACAGCTTTCTTTATGTTGATTACATTGTCATGCGTGTCTGATATGATTCCTATTTTCATAACCCCCTCGACTGATGGTTCCATAAGTAATTGCCATTTATATAAGTTTCTAAATTGCAGTATCTTCGGTCCTAATTCCTTCTCTTCAGATGCCCGCCCCAATAGAGGAGATGCTTATTGACACGTTTCATCCTTCTCCTGAATCTTTTCAATGTCCTGTTCATGCCGACAACAGAATCAAACATCAATCCTTCAACAGGCATTACAGTCACAAAATGGAAGAAATGCGGTCTTTTCTTTACATTCCTGATCTCTCGCACTTTATTCAGAAGGAATATTGTTATCAGGAGCCTTACAGAAAAAGATATTATCATCACTAGGAATAATCCGGAAGGGATGATCCATATCATGTCTGGATTCTTGAATATCATTCCTCCAAGCAATCCCCCTAATAGTCCTCCAAGGAGTATTGCGATGCCTTTTAGCGCATTATTGTATCCGATGAATCTTATCCTGTTTTCAGGCTCTACTGAATCATAGACAAAATTGGACGATGCAAGGTTGAATCCAGCCCAGACGAATCCGCTTAGCGCCTGTATCACTATAGAAGCGATGAATGCCTGCTCCTTGGAAAGCAGCCTTATGAAATACCAGAGCAAAGGCAGGATTACGATCATGCAGCTCGAGACCCATAATATTGTCTTGCTTCCATATTTGTCAGCATATCTCCCCCAATATGTCATCGTGATGAAAGTGGTGATTGAAGCAGCAGATATTATAACCATATATTGCAGGTATGAGAACTTGAAGAATTCTAGCCAATAGATGACAAAAAGAGGGTCAAGTATATAGACTGAAAACATCATCAATGACGAGAACAGGGAAAACATCCCAAAATTATTCCTCCTTAAATCTTTTACAAAAGTCAGGAAACTCATCTTCTTAGGCTCTCTTATCTCGACTTCAGGTTCGTATTGTCTCCATAGATAATACCATGACAAAAGCCTTGCGAAGCATGCGACGCTGAAAAGCAGGGCAAATGCAGTGAAAGGATCGATCTCAGAAAACTTTTCAAGGAGTATTCCTGCAGCTATCATCGATACGAACAGCGCAAATCCAGTTATCCTGTTTCTTCTCCCAAAATATTTCCCCCTCTTGTCCTCCCTGACAAGATCTCCCATCCATGAGGTCCATGCAGGCTCTGTCAATGATCCGAATATGAAGTAAAATGCAGCAAGTATTATCAGGAGCCACACGCTTTTGAAAAGCCAGCTCACTAATATTATCAATGGCCACATCAATGCCTGCAATAACACAAAGAAAAGTATTATCTTCTTTCTTGATTTGAATATGTTGGTAAGTTTTACAGCAAGCAGCTGCATAAAATAGGATAGCACCCTTGGCAGAGACCCAAGTATCCCTATCTGGAATGCAGTTGCATTGAGCAGTAATGCGAATGGCCCTAAGAAAGACTCTCCGAAACCAGCCATGACAGACCACCATGATCCGTCCTTTATTGAGCACTCGAGAGCTTTGTCTATCTTGGCTGCTTCTTGTTTCTCATTTTCCCTTAGATTTTCATCTTTCTTCGTCTTTTTCTTGGCCATATTCAGGTTCTTCTTATGACGGTGTTTATATAAGTTTTCCTTAAGGATCCATAATAATTACCGATAATGTTTTTAAACAAAGAAGCAATCTCGATATGTATGGATTTATCAGGGATTGTTTGGGATCAGGACAGGCAGATAGATTTTGACAAGGCTAGGCATCTCCCTGACATGCATATACATACTCTTTATTGCAATCATGCATCAAACACACTTCTTGAGGTTGTTAGGCATTTGAGGGATAATGCTTTGTTTGGGGCAATAAATGAGCACGCGACTCCTCCAGAGGAATTTGTCAGGAAAAGAGGGATTTATTTGTCCAAAGATCATCTTACTGGTCCTAGTAATGAAGACAGGTTAAAATTCTTTAGGCACTGTTCAATGTCTCCAACCGATATATTTGGCCTTCTCACAGATCTCCATAACATTAATTTTGAGTCAGGCCCTAATTACACTATTCCTATAGGTCTTGAAGTGGACATAATACCAGGCATGGAGGATCAGACAGGCGCAATCATAGGGGATTATAAGGATATCTTCGATAGGCTGCATGTGCCTCTTAACCATATAAGCGGCTCATATCATTACATTAATGATTATTCATCATTTCAGGATGGTTTTGCAGAGCTTTTGATGCACAATAATAACGAGAAAATCGTCAGGGATTATTTTGAGACGCTATGCAATGCAGTTGAATCAAAAAGATACGATTTCATCTGTCATCCAGGTCTTATTCATTTTGCATTTAACAGATTAGGGATATTGATGATGGAGGATGCGAAATTAAGAGGAGCGTTCCAGAAAGGTTATTCAGAGCTTTTGGATGTTGCGGCAAGATCAAAGACAGCGCTTGAGATAAACACATCAGGGATAATGAGGGATAATTATCTGAGGGATATTCCAAGAGAAGAATGGAAAGACCATCCTCTTGACTGCCCAAATCCCCACATGCCGATATCAATCATTCAGGAAGGATTGGATAGGGGAGTCAAGTTTGTTGTAGGTTCAGATTGGCATAAAGACAAGAATCAGCTTGGTATGCCTGAATATCAGCAGTACTTCGACCAGGTCTATGATGTTCTCAAGACTCTCGGAGCTAATGAAGTATGTATGGTGCTGAATAGGAATCTTGTATCAGTGCCTTTGGAATAATATTATTATACGACATAAAACGTTAATAAAACAGTTATTTCAATCCGTTCTATGGCCAAAAACCCGATGGAATTTCTCGATCTTGATGATAGGGTGTTTTGTTCTGTGACACCTTTCAATGAGTTTGGTCATTTTGCTGCAAAGGCTGCAGGATGTAAGATAGATCCAGACCATCTGATGGAGCCTAAGATATTCACAGGAAGCGAATTCTGTCCTGAGTTCACTGTCATCAAGGATGGCAGGATGGTGGACAGGAAGAATCTGGACGAGATGACGCAGGGAAGCGTGGTTGTAGAGGGAAAGACAGTTTATATCATCGCGAATCCTAATCATCATCTCTCTGCGCAGGAGACTCTTGGAAGGATTTTGTTCACAGCAGATGCAGCAAAACAGAACGGTGCAGATAAGGTTGTTCTTATCCAGTCTGATCTTGGCTACGGAAGGCAGGACCGCTCTCCGAGAGAAGATGTTAAGCTGAAAGGCCAGTCATATGCAGCGCTTCTCCAGGCAAAAGTGTTTAATGCAGCAGGTATAGATAATGTTCTTACTATGCATCTCCATTCAAATAAGATCTACCATGCATTTGGTCAGGCATATATGGCAGGTGGCGGAGACACTATTGCAGACGAAAGATTGCTTTTGCTGAAGAGATTGCAGAGAGGAGATTATTCTTCAGATGATCAGAGATCACAATATGAGGGAAGGGTAAGTCTGATTGAATCGCAATTGGAAAGAGAAGGCAGGAAAATTGTCTATAATCTTGACCCTAACTGGGTTCTTGCCCATTATTTGCTGAACAGGTCATCTCTCGATACCTCGGATCTCGGTAGCAAGATAGTTTTCATTGCTCCTGACAAAGGAGCAAAAGTCAATATCGACAGGCTTAAGGCCTTGATGTTCCTGCCGAACTCAAGCGTAGCTTATTGCAAGAAGGTGAGGGCATCTCCTAATGATCCTAACGATGTCACAGTTGATTTGGACGGGTTCAGTGATAACTTCACAGGCATAGAAGGCAAGTACATAATAATCGCAGACGATATTGTCGATACAGGAGGCACATTGACACAATGCATGAAAGGCTTGCTGAGGGGATATGAAGGCCAGGTTCCTGCAGGCATCTATCTCTGTTTCACTCATGCTGTCCTTGCATCTTTTGAGTCAGAGAACAATTTCCAGAAGGTGCAGAGGAGGCTTGGCAGTGTCGATCCTACCGAGATAGTGATGTTTAACACCCATCCTTATATCGAGGACCATAGGATCCCTAAGTGGAAGGAGAGGGGCACAGTCTTGAGGATAGCTAATCTTATGGCAGATTCGGTACATTGCGTTGAGAATGGCATATTTCCTCAAGATTATTACAAGGTCGAGTCAAGGGAGCAGCTTGACGCAAGGTTTGGGAAGCTTTATGATGTAAAGAGGAGTTCTATGCACTTCCTTAGGAATGCCGCATGAAGTGTTGAGATAGATTTAAATATCTTCTAGGAATCATTTCTATCAATGGGCTGGTAGTTTAGCCTGGAAAGCTTTGCATCAATTGTAAAGTTTGGGCCTCTAGAATGCTCGGTTGGCAATCGGGAGATCCCGGGTTCAAATATCTCAACTTCTGGTTGAGAAGGGAAGTCCCGGCCAGTCCACCATTTTTCCTTTTTGTCTCATGCTTTTTTATGGGCTGGTGGCGCAACGGTAGCGCGTCCCCTTCGCAGGGGGAAGGTTCCGGGTTCAAATTCCGAAAGGATGAAAGTCCCGGCCAGTCCATTCTTATCTTAATTCACAATAGATTTTTAAACCAAAAATCATTCTCAATGGTATCAAACTTAGGGGTTGATATTATGAAGAATGGTTTAGTCGTACTAGATTTTGAGACATTGAACAATCATGCAAGACGACATGATTTCTTATTGCAAGGAGACACTCCAATAGTAAGGATTGATCCAAAAGGCATGGATCGATATTCAAGGCTTCTAAAGCCTCAGGACAGGAGGCCATTGCAGGAAGTTGTTAGTTATTTGACTAAATATTATGATAAAGATTGTGTTCCTGCTTTATTTTTAGGGGGCAGTGCAGTCTCCTCACAGTTGGATATGCCGCTAGGAAATCCAGGAAATCCAAATTATAGTGACTTAGACCTTTTGATAGTCGGAAGCCAGGTCGATTCATCTGGACTAGATATGCATGGCCTTGTAAAGAAGCTTCACAAGGCAGGAACAGAAGGAGAGCCTCTGTTTTCCTATGGGAGAGGAAATGGGAAAGTCGATATAAATGTCAGCATTGAGAAGGCAAAGAGATACATGGGCCTTAATCTATGGGAGAGGTATGATCTTAATCCTTCAAAGCAGGATGCTGCAACAATCGATCTTTGCGTTGCTACCTATCAATCCTTCTTAGATCATCTCAAGAAGTTTTAGTTGGACTTCTTATTTTATTTTTTATTTTTCTTCCAAAACAATTTTAAACTCATATCTTATCTTATATCTCCAATGCAGAAGAAAGCGATATTCATAATACCTCAGATAGGCTGGAATGACATAGAGCTAACAACAATAAAGAAGACTCTAGAGAAAAACCATATCAAATGCGAGACAGCCTCTTATTCCACAGGAAAGTCCATAAGCAAGACAGGAAAGACGATAAATATAAATCACATAGTCTGCAACTTAAAGACATCTGATTTTGACTGCTTGATATTCGTCGGAGGCCAGAACGTGGCAAGCCTGGCAGAATACGATTGCATCATTGATCTGATAAAGAAATCAAACAAAGAAAACAAGATCCTTGCTTTGTTATGCATCAACCCAGCACTTCTCCTTCCAAAAGCAAACCTCATGAAAGGAAAAAAAGTGACTTCATTCAAGATGAAGAACAACTGGAGCCATGACGAGATAATGAAGCAAGGCGGAATCATAGTTGACTCTCCTGTTGTCATCGATGGAAACATAATTACATGCAGAGACGAACATGATGCTGCAATGCTGGCAAAATCATTGGTCCATCTTATTAAAGAATAAATTTTTCTTACTTGGCAGCGAGCTTTACATCGCCTTCCTGCACAGTCTTTCTTCCAGAATGCTTTGCGATCTCAACAGACTTCTTCCCGACTTCCATTGCTAAGTCTGTTATTATGTCTGCAAACTCATCAGCAGCATCCTTGCTTACCCTTTTTGCCCCTGCCTTGAACAGTATCCTTGCGACAGTGGCTTTCGGTATGACTTGTGTTTTTCTCTGCATATCTATATTTTAGGATTCAATGTTTATAAAGTTTTCTAATCGCTCCCATATAATTAAATTTATAAACCTCCTCACTTTCATTCTGGTTATGGACAAGATATTAATCAGAAAATATGCTCTCCAGAACGCAATTAAGTTCAATGGAAAGGCGAATCCAGGCGCTGTAATTGGGAAGATAATCTCAGAAAAGCCTGAGCTAAAGTCACAATTGAAGGAGCTTGCGCCAGAGATAAATAAGGTAATTGCAGATATCAGCAAACTCTCAGTAGAACAACAGACAAAGGAACTGGAAACATTGGCGCCAGAGCTTCTGATAGAAAAGAAAGTCGACCACAAGAAGCAGGTTCCAGAGATGAAGAATGCTGAGATTGGAAAAGTTATTATGAGGTTTGAGCCTTCTCCTTCAGGTCCATTGCATATAGGGCACGCATACGTTCTTGGATTGAACTCAGAGATTTGCAAGAAATACGAAGGAAAGCTGATCTTAAGGATAAGCGACACTAATGCTGAAAACATTTATGTCCCATCTTACGATTTGATTCCGATAGACGCTAATTGGCTGACAAACAATGGGATAGATGAAGTTGCAGTCCAGTCTGACAGGATGGATTTGTACTATAAATACATGGACAAACTCCTCGACTTAGATAAGGTCTACGTCTGCACCTGCGATCAGGAATTATTTAAGGATCTTATCAAGAAATGCGAGCCATGCCCGTGCAGGAATCTTCCGAAGGAAGAGCAGATTCTTAGATGGAAAAAGATGTTCAAAGGATATGAGAAAGGAGGCGCAGTAGCAAGGTTAAAGACAGATATCACTCATAAGAATCCTGCAATGCGAGATTTTCCGATATTTAGGATAAATGATACTCCACATCCAAGGCAGAAGAAGAAATACAAGGTTTGGCCATTGATGAACATGGCAGTCACAGTCGACGATATAGAGATGGGGATAACCCATGTCATTAGGGGAAAAGACCATTACGACAATGCTGAAAGGCAGAAGATTATGTATGGATATCTTGATATCAAATTCCCAGAGACAATTTTCTTAGGAAGGATAAATTTTGAAGGAATGCCAGTCTCATGCTCAAAGACAAGAGCAGGGATTGAAGCTGGAGAGTATGAAGACTGGGAAGATATCAGGCTTCCTTTCCTTGTTGCATTGAGAAAAAGAGGATATCAGCCACAAGCTTTCCTTGAATATGCAATTGATGTAGGCGTATCCCTTGCAGATAAGTCAGTCACAAAAGAAGACTTCTTCAAGACTGTAAATGCTCATAACAAGAACATAATCGAGAAATCATCATTCAGGTATTTCTTTGTCTGGAATCCGGTGAAGATAGAAATTAAGGACTCGCCAGATATGGAAGTAAAACTGGATCTTCATCCTGACACTCATAAAGGAGGAAGGCATCTGAAAGCAGAAGGCAAGTTCTACATAACAGAACAGGATGAGAAAGAATTCAATGACAACGTTTTGTACAGGCTTATGGACTGCTTCAACTTCAGGAAAAAAGGAAAATCATATCATTTTGACAGCTTGGAATATGAGAAATACAAGTCAGAAGGCAAGAAGATAATGCATTGGCTTCCTGTATCTAAGGACCTCATCAAGGTAGAAGTCAAGTTAGACGATAATTCTATAGCTAAAGGATTGGGCGAGCACACCCTGTCAAAGCTCAAGGAAGGTGACATAATCCAATTCGAGCGCTTCGGCTTTGTAAGGCTGATCAAGAAAGGCAAGACAAAGTACCAGTTCTATTTCCTGCATAAATGAAACGTAGATATTTCGGATAACCCCGAATATAGTTTTATATATTCTTGGAAACCTTGGCATCTTTATGCAACAAACAAAGACATCCAAAGACTTCTTGTCAGACCTTCTTGACACTGCTCCGGTCTTGATGGGGAATTTGGTTAAGAAAGGCGGCCACGTCATGATGCAAGATTCTTCCGTCAGTGAGCTTTCAGAAATTCTCGACAGGGATTTCTCAGAAATTCTGGTTCTTAGCATGCCATTGCAGATATGTAAGCATAAGACTGAAGAGAAGATAAAGATGTTTGATGAAGACGTTCAGAGAAGTATAGCTTTATACTCTTCAAAGAAACTTGGTCTTAACAATGGCTTGCCTTTGCCGGTTGCAGTGATAGGATCAGCTATTATGGATGGTAAAGAGAGGTCTTATGGCATATTTCTTCCTGAAGAGTTGACTCCTTCATCCCATAATTGGCCTTACCTATATGCTTTCACTAATATGTCATATTTCTTTTCTTCAACCCCTAATATTGCTCCGATATTTGGTAAGAATTATATGATGCCTATTTTCTCAAAGAAAGTAAGTTCATGCGCACTTTATGCAGGCGTTACAGATAAGATATTTAGGAATGCTGAAATGGCTGGAGATTGTGAGATGGCCATCAATCTGAATTTTCCTCTTCCTTTCTACTTCAGGTATGAAAGGGCATTATGTTATGCTTATTGTTCCATGGTCAATGGTCAGGAAAAGGCATGCTCGGACAATGATGGGGATAAAGCTGGTTTTCCAGGTGACTATCCTGTTCTTCTCAAGCTCATTGACCCTGTTGCTGGAATTCTTGCAAGAAGTAATGTAGGCATAAGAAGATTCATGGTTCCTGCATATACAAGGATGCATGTGAAATATTCAGTATTGGACAAGTCTAGGCAGGCAATCTATCCTGTAATCTCTGGTTTTTAGTTCATTTTTTTCAAAATCTTTATATAACCATTAATTTATTGTCCTCTAAGGTGGTACAATGTCAGACAGCATCGTAATAAAATCAAAGATCAAGGATTTTGCAAAATTGGATGATAAGCCATTGAACGTGTCTATGGACTTCTCAGATGCATTGAACGAGCAGATCATCTCAATGATAAAGAAGGCATGCGTAAGGGCAAGGGAAAACGGCAGAAATACAGTTATGGTCAAAGACCTTTAATATCCTTTTAGTTTTACTATCTTTGCCCTATAGGCTTTTATCTTGTTTCTTAGTTCGAGAGCCTTCTTCTTGCCGACCTTTCCGTCGATCTTCATCTTGATCAGCTTGTCTTCTATCTCGCTCACTCTCTTCTCGACATTTGCTATGAATTCTCTCTTCGCTTTCTGCTCTTTTGTAAGCCCTAATCTCTTCTGTATCTTCTTCTCTATCTGCTCAATCCTCTGCGCCCTGTTCTCCCTGTGCCTTAGGTAATCATCAAGCTTCTCTTCAAGTCTTGTTATGCTCTGTTCCATGCTGCTGCTCTTCTGCTCTCTCTCAACATCTTTGCTCAGCAGCTTGGCATCTATCTCCATTACATTCTGTATCTTCTGCTTGAGGTCGTTCATCTCAGCTTCGATGTCGTATTTCTTTCCAGAATCCTTCTCAGCAAGCATCATCTTTAGCCTTTCTATCTGGTCTTCAAGGTCTTCCTTGGCCCTCTCTTTAGCTCGGTGCTTCTTGTCTGCGATAAGAAGATGTCTCATGAATTTCCTGACTCGGAAAGCCTGGGGGTCATTCATTTTGATTTACCTTAATGGCGGCAATGGCGGTAATCCTGGTCCTGGCCTTCTTCCCATAGGCGCTTCCTGGAACCCTCCTAATGGGGGCATAGGGGGCTCTTCGTTCATCTCTCCGAATCCAGGTCCGAATGGTGATTGCATCGGCTGTTGCATAGGTTGCATCATCTGGTTATCGAATCCCTGCTGCTGCATAGGCCTTAAGCTAGGCATTTGCTTGTTCTCTTTTGACATTGCCTCGACTTTGTCATTTAGGGTCTCCATAGCATCCTTGACTTCATTTATCATGTCAGCCAGTGCTACGATTCCTTCAGCGATCTTCCTGTTCTGGTCAAGCAGCTTATCGACTTTGTCGCCCATAGGAGCTATCTCTTTCTCTAGAAGGTCCTGTTCGTCTTCCTGAATCTTCAGTGATTCAGATGCTTCTTTGAATAGGTTCAGTAGTCTGTTTATAGAATCGTTGAGGTTGTCCATAGAAGATCTTGCAGCGCCTGTAGGTCCGCTTCTGAAAGCTTCGAGCTGATTCTTTAGGTTTTCGATATCCCTGCTTGGAAGGATCTCATAATCATCATCGCCCATTTTATCTACCTCTTTTCCTTTTATGCCTGATAGTATAGTGAATAATATCTAATTTTGAATATATAGAATTCATTGTTTATAAAGATTGTGTTTTTATTCTCCATAAAATAATATATCATAGGGATATTACTTGGCAATAATCCTCTAATTCCTTCCCTTATAAAATAGTTAGATTTAAATAAGCCCAATGACCTTCTTTTGCACCAGATGCCGCAGTGGCTAAGCCTGGTTTAAAGCGCCACGCTCATAAGCATATCGCAAGATGAGCATTGAGGGCCCTGCCCGATGACAGAACTGAGTGACGTGGAGATCGTGAGTTCAAAAGGATTTTTCCTGAAAGTCTCGCCTGCGGCATACCTTTTACTTTTTTATGATGAGGCCCCTGTAGTGTAGTCCGGCCAATCATACAGCATTCTCACTGCTGTGACTCGGGTTCAAATCCCGACGGGGGCGCTTTTTATTTTAGAATTCTTATTATTTTGCGACTCTTTCTTTAGGTATTGGTACTGTCCATAAACCATCATTATACCTCCATTGCCTACCATTTCCTGGGAGATATATTCCACTCCCATACTCATTATAACCAATAACCTTAAGCTTTTCAGTTGTTACACTATTATCACGCGGTCCAACATACTCTGATCTTGAATCAACAAGTAATTGGGGCGGATTGCGTACAACATTATCGATGAATGGTTGGGAGATTGATTGAGATACTGTTTGAGGCACAGTTACAGTGGCTGCCTGAGGTGAAAGGGATACTCCTGATTGCGATGGTAATTTTTTCAAATCTCCTACATTTATTATTGGTGTCAACCCAGCATTATAGCCAAGACTCGTATCAGTGGTGTATAAAGGCACAATTTTCCCTTCTTTATTATATGCAGTGATAGTTCCATCTTTATTTGTAGTCAATCCACCTACGGCTTGGCCACTATCATCTGTAACGATTGTAAATGGTTGATCTTGCCCAGGAATATTTACTTGATTGTAATTATACTTTTTAGATAAATCAATTTCTACATCAGGAAACTCAGGATTATTTTGGCCGGTATTAGGGATGAATATAGAATCTTCTGCTGGAGGTTTAGGCCTACTCACTACAGGAATCACTGGCGTGTCTGTCGATGCTGTTTTCTCCCCTGTTGTTGGTGGAATAGGTCCTGTTGCAGGGAGCGTACCTACATCACTCGGTGTTTTAGTCTCGCCTTCCATTTTAGCTGCAGTACCAACTTGTTCCAAAGATCCAGCAACTGCAGGCGGAATAGGCGAAGGAGTTGGAGGTGCATTAATAGGGGCAGCAGGTGGTTGTGAGGTTTTTGTTGAAGCAGGCGCAGTTGAAGGTAGACTATAATAGTGATAACTATCACTGCCCATTATAGTATCTCTTGAAATATCAGATTTCTGCCAAGTATCACCTACTTTCTTCTCAACTTTGCCATCTTGACTTGTCCTGTAAACATTATTATTAGTATCTACACGATAATCATAACTAGTCGCTGCAGGCGCTCCCCCAGTCCCAGCCAATGATCCACTCGCCCCAGTATAATATCCCCATCCATTAGAATCAGTTATCGATTGAAGATATTCTTTCTCACTCATTTCCTCATCAAGACCACTTTGATAATAATAATCAAGCGCCTTCTTCACAGCCTGCGTAGCCCTTCCAAGTATTCCGTCTGTGACTTGCTCATCTGTAGGTTGATTCTTATAAGTCGCTTGCCATGCAGCTTTAACAGCATCAAAATTATCTTCCTGGAATTTCCTTGTCGCTGGATCAGATTTAGGATTTGTCTTAGCCGCTTGCGTTGCAGCCGCCTTCTGCTCCTCTGTCTGCCCTATTTCCCAAGTCTTGCCTTCCTTTCCATCACTCCCTACATAAGTCAGCGTAGATTTAGGGAAATTGGTAGATACTTTATCCAAATTTGTAGTTCCATCTGCATTTATAGTAGTAAGGCGACTGATAGCTGAACCGTCACTGGTGATGCTTAATCTTCTTTCCTTCCCGCTTGGATCTGTCTGCACTACTTCAAAATTTCTTCCTTTGTTATTATATGTGTCTAGATTGGTTGATGAATCTCCTCCTTTAAGGATGTTTACTTGTTCAGTGTATGCTGCTGGAGGTTCTCCATAATCTCGCTCTGTCTTATACGACATAGCTCCTCCTTCCGGATTCCTTGCATCTATCTCGTTTGCGCCAAGTAAGAATGCATTCTTTGATTGTATATCACTGCCCCCATACATTTCTTTATCAAAAGTTAAATAGGAAGAAGAGCCTCCGTCTATGCTAACTGTTCTTGCTTGTGTCTCTTTTCCATCATTATAATTGTATACCACATCACTCTTTCCGGCTGTCCTCAACTCCCAGTTTGATAGACCCTCAACATTAGTTACATCAATCTTCTTAGCCTCAACAATTGTATTGCCAAAATCTGCATTAGCGGTATCTCCAGCTAAATTAAGATCGCCTGCAAATTTGACGTTTAAGCTATCCCCTTTCATGCTCACAGTTGCAGGATTATTGTCTTTATGCACAACATCAAGCCCGCCTAGCTTATCCACGCTCTGAAACATCAGGTTTCCTTTATTGTCCATTCCATTGATTACTCCATCCATCCCTATGCTTGAGCCTTCTTTCCCAATTGTGCCATCCTTGATCTGAAGCACCCCTGCACCATTTCCATTGTCAACCATCGTTATGTCACCGTCAATAGGAAGCGCATGGCTTTTGTCTGCCTTTCCATTCACTGTACGCACAACATAGACATCATCTCCATTTTCCACATAATATCCAGCCCCTCCTTCCAATTTTGTCGTTGACCTGTAGACAGGAACTGGTTGTCCATTTTCCCTTATTAGAATTCCATTCTCATCAGTTTTATACAAATATTTGGGGGTGTTTAAGTTGACAGTATTACCTACAGTCTGGGCTTTCATGTTTGCTGTTCCAGGATCCACTGTAACTGACTGGCCTTTGAGCTCAAAATACTTATTGATTATCTTCGTGTCATCAGCAAGGACTGCTTTCTCTTTTGTCACATCTCCTCCATAAAATTGCTGGACAGCCCCGAGATAGCTTTGCTTCGATTTATCGTCACTAAGCCTTCCATCTCCTGTCGCAGTAGTGGTCATTATGCCCTTTATCGGACCTTCAAGATTTTCTCGATTATCTTTGTATCCGCTTTTTGCAAATTCCCCAAGCACAGCATCTTGTTGTCCTGGTTCAAGTTTTCCAAGCTGTCCAGGAGTCTTTATCTGGTCCAAAGCCCCTGCATCCAATGCTTTGTTGAAAGAGTCTCCTTGCAATTGACCCAAATTATTTCCTGCTGAAAGATATTTTCCTACATTATCTGCAGTAGGTTCTTTTAATTTGGCAAAATCATCTGGAGTAGGATTTCCTAGCTTGTTAAAATTATCAGGTGTAGCTCCTCCATCTTTATTGAATGCAGCTTCAGGACTTAATTGAGGTTCTGTAGGAGCCTCGCTAGCAGGACCTCCAGCAACATCACTAACTGAACCTGTGTCAGGCGCTTCTGCTTCCGGCTGCCCCACAGCCAATATACTTCCAACTATCAAAAACACAGCAACAAAAACAATAATCCACTTAGCTGATGATAATAGTGATCTTCCCGCCATTGCTCCTCCCATTTATCTTGTCTATTACATAATAATCATAGCTTTTGACTCCTTTTGCAGTAGGGGTAAAAGAGAACTTTCCAGTATTCTGGTCAATAGTGAACAAGTCAAATACTCCCACATACTTTGCATGCGCCTCTTCAGTCGAATTGATGTCATAATCATATTTTTGTCCAACAGTAGCATACAAAGGCCCTACATTAGGCGCATAAGGTGCTGATCCTCTAGGATCAACGACGTCAAGCTGGAACATCATGGTTGCGTTCTCGCCATCCTTGCTTACAGCATCAATGATCACAGGATAACTCCCTACATAAGCATCATTTGGATTGAATAATATCTTTCCATCTTTATCAATATCAAAGAACCTGGAATTTGTGCTCCATTTAATTACTTCCTTGTTTGCTGTAAAATTTAGTGTGAAAGGATAATCTATCTCTGCAACCTGGTCTCCTACAGGATCTATAGCAAACTCAGGCTCACTATACCCAAAATCAATCCTATTCGCAAACACAAACTTATTATCTAAAACATAAAAGACAGCCATCGCATCTCCAACATTTATCTCTTCTGTCTGGAGCTCTATGCCTTGAGAAGATGCAGCGTCATATATGCATGAATAGCAGATTGAACTGGAAAGTTTCATCTGGTCTCTTGTCAGTTCGCGGGCGAAAGACACATGCTTGAAAAAGTCATTATACTGTGTAGCCGAAAACTTCTCAAGATGGGTTGTCGTATTCTTGTATTTCCCCTTTAGCATAATGTCATAAGTCACAGTCACATCAACGCTGTTGTCCTTAAAGACAAATTGGTATGAAGGAGCCTTTTGTCCAAGGATTAGATCATAATTAGGGTCAGTATAATTATAGCATGTTGAAGCATAATAGTTATAGCCTATCTGAAGCTGTCTCATTAGTGCCTCATCGCTAGGCGCATAATAAGTTGAATTGTAAAGATAATAAGGTATGTAAGCGCTTTGAAAGCCATAGTCATATTGTACCATTGGATTCTCTGGTATGAAGTATCCTCCCTGGGAAGACATCTGGTCTAAAAGATTGCCTAGCTGCAAAGCCAGGCAGTTCTCTAATCCAGTCTTTACAGCCTGCACATCAAACGGAAGAGCAGCCTCTCTGTTGCCACCAATAGATATGATATTGTTTGTAAGTGCGAAATATGCGCCTACTATGATAAGCAGGATTATTCCTATGGCTATAAATATAGTGATTTGGCCTCTTTTATTTAGCATTTATCCCATTTTCAGATATTTCTATATATAAATATTGCTATCCACCCTGTATAAGCCTAATAACATCACATTTTTATAATCCAAAATATTCCTTTGGATAATGCCGCGGTGGCACAACCCGGTACTGCGGCGGTCTCGAAACCTATTTGGTCAAGATAACCGCTTTCCGCAAGGATGTCCCGGTTCAAATCTCATTAGGAGTGGAAGTCCGGGCCGCGGCGTCTTATATTCTTGCTATATATTTAAAAACCTAAAATCATTCTCGTCTATTATGGGGGAAGAACAATTGGACCTTAGCTCTCTTGAGATAAAGCTAATCCAAGATGCTGAGATAAGGCCAAGAAGCATGCAGCACAAGGTAGTCACAAAAGTTTTTGCCTTTGCAGGATTATTTAGGCCGTTGTTCACAGACCAGGTCTATGTCCATGGCATAGAGGAAAATCTACTAAGCCAAGGCGAACCAGTTCCAGGACCTTTTCTCTGGCTGATGAAGCATGAATCTTGGTATGATATACTTAATCTGCCTCCCGAATTCGAAAAGCTTCCAGGGACTCCAGAATATACAGTGATGGGAAGGGAACATTACACATACATACCTCCTTTGGATCTATTCCTTAATAAACTATTTAATCTTAAATACATAAAAAGAGGCTGGCTCGAGAAAAGGATGGATAAAAAGAAAAGAGAAGCTATTGAAGAGTTTAACAGGAAGACCATTAAGGAAATCCAGGACGGATTCCCTCAAGGGATACACGCGTACATCCTTCCTGAAGGGACTACAAGGAACAATGGTGCTATCGCGAAAATAAGGAGCGGAGCATATAATGTATCTCATTTAGTTCAAGATGGCAAGATATACGTCGTAAATTGCGTCCCTGTCGGAAACACCTATGACTTGATGTCAGGAAGAAAAGGCAGACCCCTTGTATTTCTTCGGCCAGGAAAGCCATTTCACTATAAGCCTTTGGAATCTGGAGGTGATTCCGGTCCAGATTATCTTAAGGCAGACATTGCAAATTTCTCAGGAGAAATAAGGAGGAATCTTGCAGAATTGAATACAGTCACATTGTCGCAGATTCTTGGATTAAGATTGAGGGTTGCTGCAGAGAGGGAAGAACCTGCTGTCCGCACTTCAGATATTTTTGACCTTGCATCCTTGGTTTATGATAAGATAGAAAGGATTGATCATGGAAGTCCGGTCTTTGTAGACCCTGAGCTTAAGACTGCTTCAGGCAGGAATGAAAGGTTCCTCAACTTTTATTCAAGCTTGATTAATCTAGGATATGTAATCCCATTGGGCAATATAGCTGTCCTGAGGAAAGAAAGGATCCTGAACATACCAAAAGATGACTATTACAAGAGAGATAATCCTCTTGGGTATATGACAAACAGAATACTAAGCGTCTTCGAAGAGATGCCAAATTTAAGGGCAGCGTTTGAGCAAGGTTTTAGGATAAGCAATCTTGCGGATTACAGACCTAGATAACAATCAAACCTATAATTCTTCTCTGATAATCGTCTTGTCTTTGTCAAAATCTTTATCGTAAGATATCATGTTTATTATCCCGTTCCTTTTCATGACTTCAATATTTATCCTGTCATTTATGTCGATATCAATTGGATTCTTTATTGCATTGAACAGGTCGCTTTGGTTTATTTCATAGACTTTCAATGACCCCATGATTGTCTTAACATAATCATAATTGTTCTTTACTCCCTTCTTCTTTAATTTATGAAATAGCTCTGCAAGGACTAGGACGGAAGTGCAATGTTCATCAGGATTAAGATTATTGATAAGCTCTTCAGCTTTCTTGTTGGTCCATCTTTCGATGAACACATTCGTGTCGATGAATTTAATCATAGAGATCATTCCTTATTGATTCCTCTCTCGTAAACTTGATTCTCTTTCTCTTTATCTCTTCATCAACAGAAGCAAATGCGTTCTTTAAGCTCTTCGTCTTTAACGGTTCTATCACTATCTTATTGTTGATCCTCTCTATTATCACACCCGTATTTGGTTCTATTCCTAATTCATCTCTCCATTCTTTTGGAATCGATATGTTTCCTGTTTGAGTTATGTGTCCTATTGGCATGTTACATCTGATATCTAAGATATCATATCTAATATATAAATCTTTCTTATTCATCTCAGAACTCCATCAGACTCATCTGCCTTCTCCCATCTACAGAAACAAACGGCTTTGCTCTTTCCAATGTTGCTCCAAGATTGTCAAGGTCAGCAAAGCTCCTTATCTTTCCTTTCCTCTCAAATATCCTTGAAGCAGTCACAGGCCCTATACCAGGAACTCTCACAAGCTCTTCATAGCTTGCTTTATTTATATCGACTGGCTTCTCAAACATGCTTCGTGCAATTGCAACCTTAGGATCCTCATTCGGAAGCATACCATCATCCATAACCTCAATAAACTCTTTATATTCATATCCATAGCATCTCACTAAAAAATCAACATTGTATAGATGGTTCTGCCTAGAAATAGGCTCAGCCTTTTCATTCTGCATTTTCGTCCCAGAGACAGGCCTGAAAGCAGAGAAATACATCCTTTTCAGTTTAATGTTCTTGTACTCCCATTCCATCATCCTCAGGACATCTTTGTCTTTTGAATATTTGTTGACAATCATCTGCGTAGTCTGCCCTGATCTTAAGTTCATCCGTGAGACCCATGCCTGTCTTCTAAGTATATCTGTCTTGTAATCCTTGCAGGAAGAAAGCTCCGACATTACAGAACTATTAGGAGCCTCGATATTGATGCTCATCCTATTGGACAATTCAGAAGCCTGTTTGATCAGGTCATAAGATGTCCCAGGCAGCACTTTGAAATGTACATATCCTGTATAATGGAACTCATTCCTTAGTATCTTGACAGATTCTATCATCTTTTCAGTCATGAAGTCAGCATCCTTATGCACTCCAGAAGTCAAAAACAACCCGTCAACTTTCATCTCCTTGTGTATATGGTTGAACAATGTAGCCAATTCACGAGGCTCATACATCGCTTTCTTCTTGCTGCATGTATTTCCACAATACTTGCAGTCATAAGCGCATGTATTGCTCATCAGGGTCTTGAATATCTTGCAGTTCTTGTTCTCAGCTTTGGCATAATATATGCCTCCAAGTCCTGATTTGACGTTCACTTCACACTGTTTCGGTCCACATGAATCATAACTCCCTGCTTCTGTCAGCACCTTTGCCTTCTCTAATATATTCATTTTACCAATAATTCAGAAAAAACCTATTTAAATACCTCACGCGCATATGTCCAGTGTCCAGTGCTAGGTCAATAGATGCTTTCTACTTAACATGACTATGTACCTACTTTAAAGTAACTAAAAAGAAAAAATTTAAATACTCTCCTTGACCTCAAAACATTATGGATAGGCAAAGATTCATGAATTATTTGAAGGCATTGAAGCAGAAAGTGGCAGAAAACCAAGAAGCTTCACTCGAAAGGTATAAGGTAATTAGGGAAAGCGCAGAAAAGCTGGATAAGATGATGAATTACGATGCTATCTCTCATGATCCTGAGCTTTCAACCCAGTCAAAAGAGACCATGTCTACTTTGAGATCTTTCCTTGAAAAAGAGCATTACAGGCTTCTTGCAGAGAAAAGAGAAAAAGACTTGGAAAGAATAGTCAAAGAATGCGAAAGAAGGACTAGCATTTCACCTGATCTGGACGAAGCAGCACAAGGTTACAAGGGAACATCATTACCATCTAGATCAACAAAGCTGGAGTCTATCCTTTGCTCATTGCAGAACAACTATTCTGATTTCAACACTCTTAGGAATTACCTCATAAGCAGTCCAGAAAATATTGATTATGCCCAGTACAGGAAAATCAGGGCATTGGCAGAGATAATTTTTAAGAGAGGATATGCTGCAGAAGCAGTTGACTCAGGTGTTATCTCTTTAGATAACATGAAAGACCTTAAGCACAGGCTTTCAGAATACCTTTCAACGACTCATTTTAGGCATCTGGCAGAAAAGAGAAAAGAAGAGATAGATTATGTTACAAGATTCTATTCAGTGATGGAAAGGACTGTTCCGGATAGGGCTGCAGTTCAGGCTGAGATTGCAAGGGCTAGATCATATCAGCCTACTAGATTTGTAGAACCTCAAGTTCAAGAGGAAGTACCTGTTCAAGAGAGAGTTGAAGAGCCGGTGAAGCAGGGATTCTTCAGGAAATTATATTCAAATGTTTCTGGTGCAGTCTCAGAATTTCTCAGATCAAAAGGTGAATATAGGCCAGCGACATCAGATATCGTTGATTCATTGTACAAGACAGCCAAAGGCATGGATCCTGCATCAGTGGACCCAGTTAATCGTGCGTATCTTATGATGGCAAACATAAATGCCCTTCCAGACACAGGTTATTCACCTGAAGACACGAAGAAGATGGTTATTGCGCTTAACAACATGAACAGGATGAAGCAGGATATTAAGAGGGATGTGCCTAACTACTCGTATCAGATAAAGATGAGAAGGTTATATGAGATAATTAAGAACCATGCTCATCATCTCCATCAGACGCCTGCATATGCAACTTAACTTAGGAAAGTAATTTAAACCCTTAAAGCATTCTCTATGATATGTTTTTATCAGATATACTTGCATATATCGGGCAGATAGCAGTTGCAGTCATCTCAGGAATGGGATACATAGGAATCTTTATCCTGATGGTCTTGGAAAGCATGGTATTTCCGGTACCTTCAGAATTAGTCATGCCTTTTGCAGGCTACTTGATAGCTCAAGGCACTTTCACTTGGGCAGGAGTTCTTATAACATGCTCATTAGGGAGCTTAGTTGGCTCAGTGATAAGTTATTACATCGGATTTTATGCAGGTGATAAGGTAGTCAGGAGATACGGAAAATATGCCCTGATAGAGGAGGAAGACCTGGAGAAGACAGAGAAGTGGTTCAAGAAAAGAGGAGAACTAACAATATTCATCGCAAGATTCATCCCAGTAGTGAGGCATATCATCTCAATCCCGGCAGGTATGGCAAAGATGGACAAGAAGAAGTTCATCATCTACACCTTGCTTGGAGCGATGATCTGGAACATGTTCTTAGCATACCTAGGGTATCAATTAGGCAAGAACTGGAACCTTATCAGACATTATTCAGAGCCTATCTCGATCGTAGTCGTTGTTTTACTGGTAGCAGGGTTTGTCTACTTTGTCTATAAGCATATTCTTAGAAAAAGAAGTCTTAAGAGATGATTTTATGGAGCCTTTTCTAATGTCTTGGGCCTGTTTCTCTCAATACTGATAACATTGCCTTCATAGCTGAAATAAGGTCGCCCGAACTCAAGATTTAGGCAGAATAGATGGTCTCCTCTTTCAAGGTAAGGGGTCACTAGATGGGCTAACAAATAGAATTGGCCGAAAGATAATGGATAAATATTCTGAGTGATGACTGCTGCCCTCTCTCCTTGGTTCTCATCAGGCAATAATGCTGCAATATCGTCTGAATGCATCGTCCCTGCTTGAGATAAAAGGAGCCCTATGCTTTTGTGGCTGTGGGCTATATGCTCAGGTATTGAACCTATTAGGACTTTATGGGGATATTTCACCTCTTTGTTGTCTTGCCTTTTTGATATTGATCCATTTTCATCAAATATCATCTCATAGAACATTTTAGACTTGGCTTTGCTGATAGGGCTGAGGTCGCCGCGTAGCTGTGTTGCCCTGTACCAGTCATACACTCTAATGATTCCAGGCGCTATGTTTCCGACATTTGCTTTTGAATCATCGAGATTCCTTATGCAGTGCATATATTCAGTAAGCCTGTGATACATCCATTCTAATCTTCTCCCCTCTTCTTTCATCTCGTCTTCAAGCCTGTCGACAACAGTCCTTCTTAGTGCAATGTACCTCTCCCTGTGCATCCTGAACCCTTCAGGATTCTTCCTTCCGATCTGGGAATAGGCTGCATTGATGTTTCTTGACATCACGTTGTCTTTTCCTTTGACATCAGGATGGAATATCTTTTGGAGTGCATGGTATTGAGAATCCACAATATCTGCCAGTTCTTGCGGCTTAAGTTGCTTTGCAAGATTTGGGTGGATTCCAAGCACTTCAAAAGGATTCTTGTCGCTCATATTCAATTAATCCTCTTTCACAGTTCCATTTCTTTGATTAGTTATTGCATCTTTTACTGCATCTATATGGTCATATAATGTGTCCATATATATTACATTGATTCTTGATGACAGCTCTATTGCAGTCTGAAGGCTTGAATCAGGGAACTTTCTTGGGAAATAATCCATTGCCTGCCTTACTCTGTGTTCAACAGCATCAGCATCAGCATCCTGTAGCTCTGGAAATGTCCTCATGAATCTCCCGATCACTGTCAATGTTAGGGACTTTCCTTTTTGTGATAGGTCCAAAGAAGGGCTTGTCATCTCCCTTACTTGTAGCATTATTTCTATCTCAGGAAGGGAGTATCCTCTTTCTAGCAGATTTGCTACAGTCGCGACATTTGTATGATATTGCTGCCTTAATGTCACTATCCCCTTCATCTCTTCATTACCAAAACTATATCTCTCTGCAAGGTTTTGCAGGTATGCTGGAGTGACGCCTGCCGGAGCACTTAACTCTTCTGCGATTGGCAGAGGCAGCTTCTGTTCAGGTATCACCAATGCACGTTGTTCTAGATCATCGTCTGTCATTTTTTCATCCCCCTATTGATTTTGATAGATGATGGAATGTTTTGTTATTTAAAAACTTTTACTTTTTTCATTACTTTAGGATGATAAAATAACTGCTATCGAGAAATAAAACGCCGCCGCCCGGACTTTCAACCATTTCTGATATTTGAACCGGGATATCCTTGCGGAAACAAGCTCTTTGTTTGAAGATACTGCAAAGATGAGGAAATCTCGCAGAGAGTTCCAAGCTTGCGCAGTACCGGATTGTGCCACGGCGGCAATTAAGAATTAGATATTCTAAGAAATTTATAAAGGTTGTTATTATGGGCGTTTGTGAGGATCTCCATTATAGTATGTTATCCAGTTGCCGCCTGCATATCTTTGTTTGTTATGTACTTGGTGTGCTAATCTCATTACGCCAATCTCAGCTATCATGTTCTGGACATGATATTCGACAATCTTTCTATGGACATAATCTGCATAGCTGTCTGGCCCATATCTTCTTGCCATATCATATCCTGGCACCTCTGGCGCGAAACACTCTATCGCAGCTTCTGTGACTTGAGTTATAAGCTTTGGAGGAGCATGATTCTTGCATCTATTATCGATAGTCGATCCTCTAATCACAAATCCTCTGCTTCTATTCTCTTCAGCTACTGCCATCTTCATTTTCTCCTTGCTCGCTTGTTTATAAATATGTAGATAAAAATTTCTTGTAATTCAGACAAAATCCTCTTATCTCTTCACTCTTTTTCTCTAAAACCAAACTTTAGAAGTTAGTTCTCGATCATCTCGATCTCAATGTTGAGATCTTCAGGGATAGGAACTCTCATTACAAGCCTTAAAGCCCTCTCATCGATCCCAAGGTCAATAAGCCTTTTATGTATTCTCATCTCAAACCTTTCCCATGAAGCCTTTCCTTCTCCTGAAGGAGACCTTCTTGTAGTGACCTTCAGCTTTTTGGTAGGCAAAGGGATTGGTCCTTTCATTTCTACTCCAGTCTTGTCAGCAATATCCTTTATGTAATTGCATACTTCATTGACCTTGTTTATGTCAATGCTTGCGATCTTTATTCTTGCTTTTGGCATTTTTGTTGTCCTCTGGAGTATAAGTTTGCTTCATGATAAAGCATCTTCACCATGCTTCAATCAAAATAAAATTGAAATGAAAAATGAATCAGATGATTTACATCTGTTTCTTTACCAAGTCGATGCACATTCCTGCTGCGACAGTTGCTCCGGAATCCCTGATGGCAAACCTTGCAAGCTGTGGGATGTCTTTCTGCCTCTCAATTACGAGTGGCTGTATTGGCTTGAACTTCACGATTGCAGCATCTCCATTCTTGATGAAGTCAGGATGCTCTTTGATTACTTCTCCTGTTGCTGGATTGATCTGCTTTACAATCTCAGTTATCTGGCAGGCTACCTGTGCTGTATGGATATGGAATACTGGTGTGTATCCTACTGTTACGACAGTTGGATGGTTCAAGACAACAATCTGCGCAGTGAACTCAGTTGCTACTGTAGGTGGATTGTCAGAAGGTCCAAGTACATCGCCTCTTGCGATATCCTTCTTTCCGATTCCTCTTACGTTGAATCCGACGTTGTCTCCAGGCACTGCTTCCTGCAGTTGTTCATGGTGCATCTCTATGCTCTTGACCTCTCCTGAAACTCCTTTTCCTTCTCTTCCTGGGACGACAATTACCTTGTCTCCTACCTTCATGATTCCAGTCTCGACTCTTCCTACTGGAACGACTCCTATTCCTGTGATGTTATATACATCCTGGATAGGCAATCTCAATGGTAAGTTTGTTGGCTTCTCAGGCTCTTTTAATGTGTCAAGTGTTTCCAATAATGATGGTCCTTTGTACCACGGCATCTTATCTGTCTTTTTGACTACATTGTCTCCTGGCAATGAAGCGATTGGTACGAATGGTATCTGGTCTGGTTTATATCCTACAGTCTTCAGGAGTGCAGTTACATCAGCCTTTATCTTGTTGAATACGTCCTCTTTGTAATCCTTCATATCCATCTTGTTGACAGCTACTATCATCTGCCCTACTCCTAATGTTCTTGCTAGGAATACGTGCTCCTTTGTCTGTGCCATGACTCCGTCGTTTGCAGCAACAACAAGGACACCAGCGTCTGCCTGTGCAGCTCCAGTGATCATGTTCTTGATGAAATCCCTGTGTCCAGGCGCATCAATAAGTGTAAAGTCAAACTTTGGAGTCTCAAACTTCTTATGTGCAAGGTCGATTGTTACTCCCCTTTCCCTCTCTTCTTTGAGGTTGTCCATTACAAAAGCATATTCAAATCCTTTCTTTCCAAGCTCTTCAGCTTTTTCCCTGAGCTTTCTCATGGTCTGCTCATCGATATTTCCTGAGTCGAATAGCAGTCTTCCTACTGTGGTAGATTTGCCATGGTCTACGTGACCGATGACAACAAGATTCATGTGTGGTTTGCCTTTAGCCATTTTTATTCCTCCCTTATATTTATTTAAATATGATACTTAAAAGGAATCCTAGGGTGTTTATAAAACTTTTGTTTGCATTTCGTACAAACAAAAGATCGGAACGCAGTGACTGAAGTTTTGGTTTCTAGAGGAGCTAGAAAACAAAACTCCCAAACGAAGTGACAGGACTTTGTTTGAGCGAAGCCAAAACAAAAGGTCGGAACGTAGTGGCTGAAGTTTTGGTCAGACTCCCCCTCTAAACCTTAAACTCCTAACATAGCATCCGTCAGTCCTTTTCTGTCCTTTATCTGTGTGATTATCTTCTGTTGAAGCTCACTTGGCAGCTTTTCAAAGGTTTGGTCCATTAAGCTGGAAACCCCCCTTCCGCCTGTTGCGCTTCTTAAGTCTGAGCTCCATCCTATCATTTCGCCTACAGGAAGCTTTGCTTTTACGTTTGTCTGCATGCTTTCCTGGTTCATCTCAAGGATTTGCCCTCTCTTGCTTGTTACAAGCTTTGTGATCTCTCCCATATATTCTACAGGAGCTTCAATAAGATGCACTTGTAAAGGCTCAAGCATGAATGGCCCTGCAGTCATCATGCTCCCTCTTATTCCTTCCCTGATCGCAGGGTACATCTGTGCAGGTCCCCTGTGGATTGCGTCCTCGTGCAACTTGCAGTCCGTCAATATTACCTGAACTTTCTGGCAAGGCTCTTTTGCAAGAGGTCCTGCTTTCATGACATCCTCAAACATGTCAAGAAGCATCTCCATGATCTCTCCGATATGTACTATTCCCCTTGTCTGGTCAAGGAACATGTTGCCGTTGAATATGTCTTTTATTCCATCAGCGATCTTTGTCTCATATCCATGTTCAACAAACTTCTGCCTGATCTTGATATCCATCTTGTTCTTGATCCTTCCCTCAGGGATGTCTCCTTTCTTGATGAGGTCAAGTATTTCCTCCTTCATAGGCTCGACAATAAAATAAAGCTTGTTGTGCTTGTTAGGTGATTTTCCCTCGACTTCAGCTCCCCTCTTTCCTATGGATTCTCTATAGACAACGATAGGATTTGATGACTTTATGCCGACTCCTTTCTCGCTCTTTATCCTGTTCTCTACAATCTCAAGGTGCAGTTCTCCCATTCCGCTCATCAGGTTCTCTCCTGTTTCCTCATTGATCTCAATCTTGATGCTAGGGTCCTCTCTTCCTACTTTCCTTAATACTTCAAGTAGTTTAGGAAGATCCACCTGTTTTTCAGGCTCGATTGCTTTTGTTATGACTGGTTCAAATATATGCTTAAGCTCTGAGAACGGTGTCTCAGGTTCAGTTGTTACAGTCTCTCCTGCCTCTCCTGTTATGCCTGCGATTGCAAGTACGTTTCCCGCACTTATCTCACTCATCTGCTCTGGCTTTATTCCGTTATAGATAAGGACTTGCTGTACTCTTTGCCTCTTCTTTGCAAGATTCATATAGATTTCCATTCCCTCTTTCATTGTTCCGGAGAATAGCCTTCCTGCAGAGACCTCTTTTCCAAATCTTGGATCTATGACTACTCTTGTTATGACAAATGCAAGCTTTCCCTTTGGATTACAGGTCATAAGGTCCTGTCCCATCTCTGAATCCAGGTCTCCTTTCCATATCTTTGGGATCCTGTATATCTGTGCTTCAGCAGGATTTGGCATATGCTTTACTACCATGTCAAGGATGACTTCAAAAAGAGGGGCATTCTTCCAGCACCACTCTTTCCTCTGCTCCTCAGGCATATCATAGATTCCTAGGATGTCTTTGAAAGATACTCCTTTCTTCTTCATGTAAGGTAATGATAATGCCCAGTTGTCTCTTGCGCTTCCGAAAGCTACGCTTCCATCATTGATGTCTACTCTCCATTTGTCGCCGAACTCTTCCTCAGCGATCCTGACAATCAACTCATTGAATTCAAGATAGATCTTCATGAATCTCTGCTGCATTGCCTCTGGCGTTAACTTCAATTCTTTGATCAGCCTGTCAACTTTATTGATGAAAAGGACTGGCTTTACTCTCTCTCTTAATGCCTGCTTAAGGACAGTCTCAGTCTGCGGCATGATTCCTTCAACAGCGCATACCATGACTATAGTTCCGTCGATAGCCCTCATCGCCCTTGTTACGTTTCCTGAGAAATCTACGTGTCCAGGTGTGTCGATAAGATTGATAAGATATTCTGTCCCTTGGAAATCGTGTACCATGCTTACATTTGCTGCGTCTACAGTCATGAGCCTTTCCTGCTCATCCGAATGCTGCCATGTTGTCATTCCTTTATCTAGGTCTCCTGCGTATTTTGCAGCCATCATTCCGCTTGCAGCAAGCAGATTATCAGTGAAAGCAGTCTTTCCGTGGTGGATATGTGCAGATGTGCAAATATTTCTTATCTGCTTGGGATTTTTGATGATTCTGGTGACCTTGTCGACCATCTTTTCTTGAACAGCCATTTTATTGTTCCTCCTTCATGCTTATTTAAGTTTGTTTAGTATCTCTTGTGTGTCCTCGACCATATGGGCCTTTGGATCTGAAATGTCTAAGTTAGCGTCAACATCAAATAATATCTTCCTCTTTTTGTAATAGTCAAGTACTGGTTTTGTCTGGCTATGATATACTACAAGCCTCTTCTTGACAGATTCTGGCAGGTCATCGTCTCTCTGGTATACCTCTCCGCCGCATTTGTCGCATATCCCTGGCTTTTTTGTAGGGACATTCTTTATATGGTATATTGTGGCACACTTCCTGCATATCCTTCTTCCGGATAATCTCTGTATGATTGTCTCATCTTTTGCTATATAATTGATTACAGCGTCAAGCTTTGTTATCTTGTCAAGGGCTTGTGCCTGTTCCACAGTCCTGGGAAACCCGTCAAGCATAAATCCGTTCTTTGCATCTTTTTGGGCAATCCTCTTCTTGAGCATGCCTATTGTTATTTCATCAGGGACTAGCTTTCCTGCATCCATGTACTTCTTTGCCTCTTTTCCAAGCACCGTCCCTTCCTTGACTTCTGCTCTGAATAAGTCTCCTGTCGAAATGTGGAGTATCTTGTTTTGTTCCCTAAGTATTTGTGCATAAGTTCCTTTTCCGACTCCAGGGCTTCCGAATAGTGCTACTTTCATGTTATCATCTCTTTTTTATTAATGCAATACCTGCCAGTCTTTTCTTTCATAATCATATATCTCATCGTTCTTGAACCATATCTTGATCTCGTTATCAGCTTCCTCTTTGTTGCCTGAGGCATGGACAAGGTTCCTTAATGGCCTTCCCAGCTTGTCAGCCATCTCATAGGAGTCGACTGAATAATCTCCTCTGATTGTCCCGATAGGTGCTCCTCTCGGTTCAGCAGGCCCGACAATCTTCCTGCCTATCTCGATGGCATGGTGGCCTTCAAGCACGATGGCGACGACAGGGCCTTCCATCAGGTATTTCATGCTCCAGCCTTTCACCCTTCTTGCAATCTCTTCATCAGATTCTTTGATTGTGATCCCTTTCTCGGCAGCAGCCTTTCTGGTGTTGGCTGCAAGCTTCTTTATCCATGCTTCTGTCATTACGTAATGCTTATCAGCCAGCTTCTTGTCTGGATGGATCAGCTTCATTGCTGCTATCTTCAGCCCTCTTTGCTCAAATCTCTTTATCAGTTCTCCGACTAGTCCTCTTTGCACTCCATCGTGCTTGATTAGGATAACTGTCTTCTCGAGCATTTTTATTCTCCCCCTTTATGGAATTCCTTTGTCCATTTGAGGTTTCTTGCTTTCCTCTTTAGCTTGAGCATATTCTTCTCGCATTTCATTGAGCAGAAATACAGGATCTTTCCTTCTTTCAGGACATACATCTTTCCTGTGCCTTGCTCTAATGTTTCTCCACAAAAACTGCATTTGACCATTTTTAGCACCTTATGTTTTGTTTACATATCGTGATATATAATCAATATCAAAAATAAAATTGTTTACTTCCTTGACTGGTTGAGCTTCTGGGCCTCGATTTCAGTCTCTCTGAGCATCAATATGTCTCCTGCCTTGATAGGGCCTTTAACGTTCCTTCTGAGGATCTTGTTTGCGTCTCTTCCGTCAAGCACTTTGCATCTTACTTGTGTCGCTTCTCCTCTAGTCCCTGTCCTTCCGACAACTTCCTCTACTCTTGCAGGCCATGCCCTTGTGAACTCTACTTTCTTGCCCACTGCCTCTTGCACGACAGTTTCCTTCTCATCCTTTCTTAATTTTTTTATTGCAGGCATTTTTGATCACTTATTCTGATTTTAGCTTTGTTGAGAGCTCTTTTACAAGGTTCTTTGCTTCTCCTTCTTCTGTTATTGCTACTGCTGCTGTCCCTACATCTATTCCTGCTGCAGCTCCAAGCTCTTCTTTGCTTGCTACTTGCGCGCAAGGTATTCCTTTCTCCTTGCATAGCAATGGAATGTGCATTATGATTTCAGGAGGGCTTATGTCTTTTGCCACAGCTACTAGCTTTGCTGTTCCCCTTTCGATCGCCTTTGTTGCTTCGTTTGATCCTTTCTTCAGTTTTCCTGTTGCTTTTGCTATCTCAATAGCTTCGAATACTTTGTCGCTTAGCTCTTTTGATAATTCTGCCATCTTGAAAACCTCCAGTTTCCACTTATGTTCTATTTATATATTCGATTGTGAGAAGAATGGTTCCTCTCTCCCCCTTTCGGGTTCATCAATCATAGGTATCGATAAGAGATAGGGCGACATTTATAAAGGTTATCATTTTTCTTTCTGTATAAAATGAAAAAATCCGTAATAGTCTCAAAGAAAGACCAGGCAGGCATAAACATACTGGAAAACCTTGAGCTCTTGGGCTATAAAGATACAGTTGTAGTGGAGAAAGACTCGATCAGCTGCGAAAACATAGATGAAGAGCTTGGTTCAGATCTTATAATATTCGCAACAAAGCACAGGTCAAAATCAGGAATACCCTCTTTATCCATTCATGTCCCTGGAAACTGGTCATCTCATGTGGAAGAGGATTTTGGGGGAAGCCCAAGACAGCTCTGCACATGCCCTGCAGCATACATTCGTGAAGGATTTCTCAAGCTTAAGGAGCTTAACACTATAGGATATGAGGTAGTCATCGAATGCACCCATCATGGTCCCTATGTCAAAAAGCCATGTTTATTCATCGAGATAGGGAGCACAGAGAAAGAATGGCCTAACAAGGAAGCAGGAAAGATAATTGCGCAAGTCATACTCCATCTTCTCAAGACAGAATCAGAACAAAGAGAGACTCTGTTTGGTATCGGCGGACTTCACACAACCCCTATTCTTTCAAAATGCATAGAAAAAGGCTATGATCTTGGCCATGTCTGTCCTAAATACATGCTTGAATCTCTGGACAAAGAGATGATCCACCAGGGATTGGACAGATGCGTTCCAGGATCAAAGAAAGTATTGTTGGATTGGAAAGGGATGGGCGCGGAAAAACAGAGGATAATTGATATTCTTAAAGAATTGAACATAGAAACATTAAGGACAGACCAGATATAATGTGTCAATAAACATCTACATATTCCATTTGTTTCTGCAGATTCTCATTCGGGACCTGCCCAAACTCACAATCCTTGCAAGTCCAATCTAAATATATCCACCCGTCTTTCTGCTTATACTTGTTCTTTGCATCAGGAAGATATATCCTCAGGAAAGCATGCTCTGGTATTATCACAATTTCAGCATTTACTCCTATTGATTCCATCATTGATGCCATTAGCAGTGTTCCGCTTTCGCAGTCTCCTCCATGAGTGGCAAGGACCTCTCTTGCAGGTTCTACATAATCAAAATCAATCGGATCAGCTACATATTCTATATTGTCTCTTGTAAAATAATATATTGCCTTTGCCTGGCATACTTGATTTCCTGTGCAGCTTTGGGCAGCAATCTTGGTTGATGCTTGTTTTATTACAGGATCTTCCGGATCAACCGCCTTTCTCAATGCAGCTATTGTGCTCAGGTTTATTCTTTGTTTGCTTAAGTTTAAGTCTTGAGGTACCACATCTTTTATTTTTGGTATGTTTGTAGGATTAGGATCCATCTTGATCGTGAAGCTTGGCACAATCCATATGACCATCAAGAATATTAGGAATATTGCAACTATATATTTTATCGGCCCTTTCCAGACTGGCTCCTCATCTGGTTCAGGGACGTCTTCTTCATCTTTTTTATTATCCAACTCATCCATACTGCATCCAAAAGAACAAAACAATATAAATTTTCCTCAAAAAGCAGAAAAGAAGGATATCGATTGGGGATCATAAGGGGCTGGCCCCTTATTTAATTATTTTTAATATACTCGGCAATATATACTCAATTTTACCAAAATACTGACATTATAATTATGCTAGAATTCAAAACTTACTCTTCTTCAGATCCTGCATCATCTTCAAAGTCGTCTTCATCATCAAATTCGTCATCGTCATCCATTTTGGCCTTCTCTTTCTTCTCCTGCTCATCAAGCTTTACAAGGCTTGTGACATCATCAAAATTCTCTTCTGCGCAATGCTCGCAATAGAAGTCACTAGTGCCTTTTATGGCATACTTGGCCTCTTCATTGCATATCATGCATTTTTTCCCCATTTATACCTCTAAAGCATCTTTTCTTTAAATATTTTATCATGAATATAGGAGATTATTACGTAATACTCGATTATTTTCCGAATCTTCTTTCTCTTGAATGATACTCCTCAATCGCTTCCAAAAGGTCCTCTTTCTCAAACTCAGGCCACATCTTGTCTAGAAATATCCATTCAGAATAGCTTCCCTGCCATATCAGGAAGTTGCTTGTCCTTTTCTCTCCGCCTGTCCTGATTATCATTTCAGGCTCATCCTTGAAATAAAGGTTCTTTGAGAAAGTCTCTTCATTGATAGAATCGATGTCCAGTTCTCCTTTCTTGACCTGTTCAGCTATTTTTTTTGTGGCATCGATGACTTCAGTCCTTCCGCCGTAAGCCATCGCAAAGTTGACGATATAATTATTATTGTTCTTTGTCTTTTCCATTACAGCCTTGATCTTTTCCTGGATATCCTTTGGAAACATCCAGAGTCTTCCGATGACATTGACCCTTATCTTGTTTGCATCAAGCCTTGGATCATCCTTCAGCTTTTCAAACTCTTTTCTGAATATGTCCATCAGGTAATCAAATTCTTCCTTCGGCCTGTTGAAATTCTCTACAGAAAAAGTATATAATGTGACTTCTTTTATTCCTATCTCTTTGCACCAGTCAAATAGTTTTTCGACTTTCTGGGCGCCCCACTCATGCCCTTTCCAGGGTTTCATCATCAGCCTTTTAGAGAATCTTCTATTTCCATCAAGTATAATCCCTATATGCTTTGGAACCTGGCTTGTAGTATTCATTGTCAAAGATTCACCCCGATTCAAAATTATATTTAAGTCTTGATTTATAAAGGTTTCTCTAGGCAAATGTAATATTTATATAACTTCAATTATTATGGATGAAAATGCTCAGGAAAATGCTTATTGCAAGTCCAAGAGGGTATTGCGCAGGAGTTAATAGGGCAATAAAGATAGTTGAGAAGGCGTTGGAGAAATATGGAAAGCCTGTTTATGTCAGGCATGAGATAGTTCATAATGAGCATGTCATTTCTTATCTGAAGAAAAAAGGAGCAGTCTTTGTTGATGAATTGAAAGATGTTCCAAAAGGTTCAGTTGTTATTTTTAGTGCTCATGGAGTCCCTCCGGAAGTGAGGGAAGAGGCAGACAAGTTGGGATTGAGGTCAATAGATGCGACCTGCCCTCTTGTGAATAAGGTCCATGAGGAGGCGAAGAGATTTCATAAGGAAGGCTATGAGATCATCCTTATCGGGAAGAAAGGCCATCAGGAAGTTATTGGGACGATGGCAGAAGCCCCTATGCATCTGGTTGAAGATGAATCAGATGTTTCAAGTCTGAATATAAAGAATGATAAGATGGTCTACCTTATGCAGACTACCCTTTCTTTGGATGAGACGAGGCATATTGTTGATGCTCTTAAGAAGAAGTTCCCAAATATATTGTCTCCCCCAAAGGATGATATCTGCTATGCCACTCAAAACAGGCAGAATGCTGTGAAAGAGCTGGCAAAGCATTCAGACCTTATATTAGTTGTAGGATCAACAACAAGTTCAAACTCAAAAAGGCTTGTGGAAACGGCAAAGCGTTTGGGAAAGCAATCTTATCTTATCCTTGATAAGTCAGGATTGAAAGAGGAATGGCTTAAAGACGTAAAAGTCTTAGGTATAACTTCAGGCGCATCTGTCCCAGAGTTCCTTGTGGAAGAACTTATTGAATCGATAAGGAAGAATCATCCTTCAGTCAAGGTAGATTCTCTTGAGTGCAAGAGAGAGAGAATGGTATTCTCGCTCCCTAGTCTTTTATTGCAATGATCATCTGATTACTTTCTTATAATATTCAACAAAAATATCTTGAGGCACTTTTATCCCTGAATCGACAAACATCTTTGCCATGGTATATCCAACGAGATTTTCATCTCCGCCTATATCAAATCGTAACAATTTCCGGACATTATAGTTGCAAAGGTAACCTTCATTTATCTTAAGGACAACATTGTCAGGAAGCTCTCCTTCAAATGCATGCTTGTGAAGTTCCCATCTGACAAGGTCTTTCATTATCTTTCTGTGATTGTTCTCTTTGGCATACTCATCAATATCCTTGACGTTGCAGAATTCATTAAAACTGATATCATTTATACAATCAACTTTGACAACTTTTCCAAGATAGGCCTTTACTTTTTGTTTAGGCCCTTTCTTGAAGTATTTGCATTCAACTAAGTATGCATAATCTTTTCCCTTGACTTTCTTGATTCTTACAAATGCCATTTTCCTTAGAAAAAAGAAGCAGTTAGGCACTATAAATATCTTTCTATAATAACAGGATATAAGCCCTATAAACACCAAATATGACTATTACAGAATCTATAAATCAGATCTTCTTTTGCATTACTTTCCCATCTTCCTCAGAAAATATCAGCGCGCTGAACTTATACACTTTGTTCTTCTTGTCTTTCCATGCATCGCGATCAAGCATTGCCTTTTGGCATGTCATCTCAAGAGCTTTCTCAGAATTACAATTGTATTCAGTGAATACCTGAGGCAGCAATAATCCAGAGCCATAAGGCCCTCTTATTATCAAGCCGTCTCTTCCGATCTTTATCTGGGGAGGATAGCTGGAAGGCTCTCCTTTGATTTGTTCAGGAACTGTCAACACACTGATTTCAATCTCAATCTTATCAAATTCTTTCTTTGACAGCGCAGGAAACCTTGGATCTGAGAAAGCAGCATTATTGGCACTATCTATAATTGCATCATAAAGCGGAAGGATAGGCTCAGGATATCCTATGCATCCCCTCAACCTTCCCCCAATAGTAAGGGTCACAAAGCACCCCATCTTTTCATGAAACTTCTTCTTGATGGCTTCGTCTTCCTTAACTTTCTTATCTTCTAAAAAATTCTTGATAGTGTCTCTTGCAAGGGTTATCAGCTCCTTGCCCTCTTTTAAGCTGATCTTCATGAATAGAATTTATTTTATCTTCTTGATGGATTCAAGGATTTTCTCATTCTTTTTCTTTATCCTTTTGATGGCTTCCTTGATTGCCTTGTTTGGAGTTGTGCTTGAATCAGTCTCGATTATGAAATGTGGCTTTCCGATTATCGGATGGTCGACAAAATAAGTGGCTATCTTCACATGATCATCGCTCTTCAGTTCGTCTTTGATCAGCGTGCATATGGTATGGCTCTCTCCAATGACTTCAAATTCCATTTTGTTCTTTGATTCTTCCAAGACTTTGATTTCCATTTTGCCCCCTATTTAAGGTTGTTGTGAATATGATTATAAGGTGATTTATATATCTTTTGTTATTCCATTAAACTAGCTCTTGCTCTCACTTTCCAGTCATCTTAAGGTTCCAGCAGCTCACATCGATGTATTTTATCCTCTTTGAATGGAACTTCATCGTCTGCTTGAGAGGAAACTTGAAGTCAAACCTTTGTTCTATCCTGAATCCCTTGTCCCGTGATAATGATATGATGAACTTGCCAGACTCGCTCTTATGGAAAGTGTATATAGTATAGGCCAACGAAAAAGCTTTTTGTAAAAATAGCCTATCTGCATGCTTGTTCTTGACGCCGAAAGGAGGATTCTCTATCAGTAGGTCTGCCCTCTTATCAAGTTTCATATCCTCGAGATTTAGGTCTTTGATATCCTTCTCGATGAAGACAGCCTTGTTTACCTTGAATCCCTCACTTTCTAAATACTCTATGTTGGATTTGGCAATTTTCAAGGCATTCTTATCGACGTCTATCAGAAAAACCTTCTTAGCCCCAAGTAGCAATGCCCCTAATCCAAGGATCCCAGTTCCACATCCAAGATCTACAATTACCTTATCTTTTACATATCCCTTATAGTATGCATCCCAAAGCACTTCTGCAGCAATCGCAGGCTCTGTTGGATATTGCTCCTTTTTGACCTGAGCATCTGAAAATACCTTAAGCTTGCTCAACCTAACTTCCAAATCCTTCTTTGATCTTATCTGTATATCCATTCATGCTCACTTTTCTTGTTAGAGCTTTCAATTATCCCGCATATTATGGATCTTGGCCTTTATTCTTTTAGTCTCAACAATAAGATGTATATTCATTATTACCTATCCTTGCTACATATAGCCATTAGTAAAATAGGGCATATACCTTGAATAAGCCCCTTAAACCTTATATTCAATATCTTGAACTTGAATATATATCTTCCGTTTAAATGGCTAAAAAGCCTATTTGAATAGCTAAAATAGGCCTCTATACCATAAACGAACTCTCACTTTTTCTATTAGAGGTTCTAATTTCCTTTATTGGAACCTTATAGGGATCCTAATTATAGGGATCCTAATAAGAATCTATGCCTGCTTACTAATAGCCAATAGTTGGCCCACTATCCTTAAGTTGCCTATTATTTAATTGGCTTAACAATATCCATTTTGATCCCAAAACATGCCAATAGCCTATTAAAAATCTGGCTCACTTTAAAGGCACTTTTTCCCAAAAATATTGATCTAAACCCTCCCTATTTCAAAGCCAAAATTGCTCGCTTTCTCAAAATTTTTCATTCATTCATCTTCCCTCATTTATTGGCTCAAAAAACACATTCCCGCTCGCATTCCCAGCCATTTTCCCATCACTTTTCTCGTCGATAAAATCATTCCCACCATATTCCCACTCATTCCCGCTGGGAATGTCAATAAAATGTGGGAATAAGCCCATTTTCCCACTCATTTTCTCTCATTTTCTCGTCGATAAGCCCTATTTTCTCCTCTAAATAGGATTAGTATAGGCTGTTGGGCGCGTCATTCCCAAATTCCCACTACATTCCCAGTACCATCCCACTATATTCCCACTTTCAACATACAAAAAACACGCTTTATAGACCAAGAAAAAGACCGCTGATATTCCCACTTTGTTCCCACTACATTCCCATTTTCTTCCCAAAAATGGCCTTGGGAAGGAAAGGTTTAAATAATTGTAGGCTTTGGATTTTGGATAAGTATGTTTTTTGCAAAAAAAGGGGACATCCAAAGGCTTGATAATGCCTTGAACGAGTCATTCGGAAATGTCAGGCAGGATGTGGAAAAGCTGGATCAGAGCATCATTTTGACCAATCAGAATCTGAATAATTTCTATTCTTGGGTCTACTACATGAATAATCAGAATAAGGCATTAAGAAGCCAGAATATTGCTTTGATGATGAAGATAGAAAGGATTAACACCCAGATTAGTGATTTAAAGAACAATATCTCCAATTTTAATGACCAGATAGGGCAGGTTTCCTATCAGACGAGCAGGAATTCCAATCAGATGGCCCATATGAACTTAAAGTTGAGCCATATGGACGACCGCCTTAACGAGGTGAACAAGGCCCTCTCAAACGTCAATATGTCTAGGGAGCAGATAAAGGGCATAATCGACTACTATTACTCGTTTGAGGACATCATAAAACAGGTGCGTTCAATGGATGCCCTGATGGACTCCTTCAAGGAAAGGCTCGACAAGGCCTCGAATATCAAGGACTTCGACGTGGCTTCCCAGCTCCAATATCTAGCAGAGATCAAGGAGTTGAAAGCAAGGCTTGATTCTATTGAAAAGCGTGAGCCGGCTCCTCTTCAAAAACCAGGGAATCTAAGGGAGAAATTGATACAGAAGATAACCAAGAAATCAAGGGATTATGTGAGGAATTTGATACTCTCATACATCAAGAAATATGAGCGTATTTCCGCCCTAAAATTGAGGGAGATGATAGTTGAAGAACAGGGTCTTGCATCAAAGTCCGCCTTCTACAGGATGCTCGACGAAATAGATGAATTTGAAGAGATAGAATCCATAAAGGAAGGCAAGGAGAGATACTTCTTCTACAGGATGGTAAAACACACTTAACCATTACGTTGTAACACCAAAAATTATTTAAAGTTCCTAGCCTCAGAATGAGTAGTTGAGGGGTGATTTGAGTGAACATCGATTTGGCTAGAAAAAAGAGTGATAATTTTTCTGGCAAGAGTAAAATCAGCGACTTAAACGAGACTTTTGAGAGCATAAGGGAAGAGCTTGATGAGCATCGTGAGTCGATTAACGATACTACTAACGAGATTCAAGCAAACTATGAGTACAGCTGCCGAATTGAGGCAAGGCTGGACAAGTTGACAGAACGCCTGGATCAGCTTCAGATGTTCATGCAGAAATATGGCTTTAAGGTCGTCCAAGAGGCCAAATTTGACTGCAAGCCTTTGACAAACAAGGAGCAGGAAGTGTTCCTTTTGCTGTATACGCTTGAGGAAAAAGGGCCTGTCACATACGACGATATTTCAAGAAGGTCAGGCTTGACGACTGAACTCGTCAGCGAGTATGTCACGAACATGATTGAGAAGGGGGTTCCGGTGCTGAAAAGGTACATCCACAATAAGGTTTACCTGAAGCTTGACCCTGATTTCAAGAAGGTTCAGGCAAAGGAAAACATCCTCAAGATTTCACAGACAATCATACCAAATTTATTTAAAACGTCTTAGATTTGATTAAAAGATTTAAGACACTTCATGATACCTAAATTCGTATATCGCCTCTATTGTTTTGGCTTTTTTGCCTCGCCCCCTTTTTAGGGGGTTATTTTTTCTTTTCAAGAATTCAGATTTTAGACGCTGTCAAAAGGGCTTTTTACCTTCCTTATCTGCTCTTTTGAGATCTTTGTATACCTTTCAGTCGTTGAAAGATTTGAGTGCCCTAAAAGCTCTTGGATTACCCTTATGTCTGTACCTGATTCAAGCAGATGTGTTGCGAAACTGCTTCGCAAGGCATGGCAAAACACCCTTTTTTTTATTCCTGCTTTCTTCGCATAATGCGCTAGCATCCTCTGCGCTTGTCTCGTCGTTATATGGCTCTCTCCTTTGTTGAATATGAATGGGCTTGGATCATCCCGCCTTTCAGAGTAATACTTCTTGAGTTCAGCAACAAGGGCTTCTGAAAGGATTATGTTCCTATCTTTCTTGCCCTTTCCGCTCCTTATCGTGCCTGTTTTGTCCTGGAAATCAAGGTCATTGAAAGTAAGGCTGACAGCCTCGCTTACCCTTAATCCTGATCCATACATGACCATGATGAGCAGCTTATGTCGAGGGTTCTTTACAGCCTCCATTATCCTCCTGATTTCATCCTTTGTAAGCACTGTAGGTATCTTTTTTGGGATTTTTGGGCTCTTTATCCCTTCAAACACATTCTGTTTCAAGACCTCAATAAAAAGGAATCTGAGGCTCGATAAAGCCAAATTTACGCTTGAAGCCGTCTTTCTCTCTTTGCTGATCAGATGGCTTAAATAGGCCTTTATTTCCTTATTAGTGATTTTTGAAAAATTAAAATCCCCTTTTTCCCCTGAGACAAGAGACTTCTGGACACTTAGGCCTCCTTTCTGGATCTTCATGAATTCAACAAACTTCTCTATCTGGAAAAGGTAGGTCTTGACAGTGGCTTCGCTGAATCCCCTCAATCTTAATTCTGTCTCAACTTTCTCGAGAATATCCATCGCCTCTTTCCATTTTTAGGTTTTAAGTGTTTTTCTATATAAACCTTTCTAAAAAGGTCGTATAATATACATTATACGAACACATTTTTGATGTTTTCTCAAGCATTTTTAACCCTTTATTTCTGCAGATTTGACATTTTTTTATCATTTTTAGAATTTCGAGCTTTATTCTACCTTATTTTCAAAAAGTAAAAACTAAAAAACCTAAACGCATATATCGCGATTAGTTCAAAAAATCACGACTTTTTTGCTATGTCTAAAACAACCTCTTGGTTGCTGAAGACCTCTAACTGTGAATCTGCAACGTTTTGAGGTTTTAGATCTACATTCTGCCCTAGGCTGGAAGATACTACCTCTTTGCTGTTGCTTCTTACATCTGCAATGTCGTGTTTTATCATCCTGAGATGAAGATCCACTTCCTTGAGATTGCTGTCATTCTGTTGAGCATATTTGTTGACGAATTCTATTATGAACTCAAGCTTCTCCTCAAGTTTGTCTAGCCTTCTGGAGTTGCCTTCTGTATTCTCGACAGGCTTCCATTTCTGCTTAGCTTTCACTTGGGCAACTTGATCATTATTTGCGACAGTAAAACCATCATTCGTGCATATAAGGTTGCAGCTCTCTATCTGTGTCAGAGCTTCTTCTATATTGCTGGAGACGCCCAACTTTATCATCTCCTTGGCCATATAGCCTTTCCGTTGAATCTTGTTTATATCGAGCATTATTAATCACCTAATGTTCATGTTGTTTCTGCGTGTGTGATACACAAACTACTGTATATCAGTATACATTTTTGTATACACATCTACTATTTAAATCTTTCCATCATCATTTTTTCAGATCCTTTATTTTTTCATAATTTTCCACAAAAAACATATAACTAATAATTAAACCAAATAGTTTAAAATGAAATATTTTTTCTTGCCAGATCCACTTCAGAATTTTAAAGCCAGTAGATCAAATTTCTATCAAATTTTCTATTCTTAAAAATAGTTTAGTCGTCTTAAAATTATAATATCCTAATATATGAATTATATATCATATGTTATTTATCTGACAAATAAATCAGCAATTTTCAGATTATTTCTTTTTTTAATTTTCTAAATTAAATAACTATTATCAAGAGAATACATTTATAAATTTTATTCATGATTTTAAGCATCTAAAACTTTTAATAATATATTATAACTATTAATAATATGTTCCAGAAATTTTTTGGTCATTTATATGTTTACTATATTGAAAATAAATATACCAAAAACCTTTGATCAAATCTTCTACAAGAAAAGTGAGAGTTCAAAGATATATTTTGTAGTATCTATACGGTTTGATTTCTCCCATTTTTAGGTCTGGAACTCACTTTTTCCATTCAGGGCAAGGGTTTACGCATGAGTTCTAAGAGGAATTTATAGATGGCTATTAGTAGACCCAATAGGGAGTTTTCTATTGGATCCCTACATAAATTCAGCTTTCTCAATATCAGCTTCCATCGGACATTTACTCCCAGTTCTCACTTCTCGCATTAGTAAGAGTCAAAACCAAGATCAAAGACTTTCCAAAAAATTACAAATAAAAAATCACTACAAGAAAAGTGAGGATTGAACTATATTATATAGTATATTAAAATATCTTTATTATCTATATTTTAGAAACTATATACTAAATAAGTGATGTTAGGCACTAGAAAAATACATTTAAATCTGCGTTTATAAGGCCTATAAACAAGAAATATGGCTATTTTAGCCAACATAACTTAATTGTTTCTTCTTGTCAGTCATTTCTTCCACTTGCTGCTTCTGACTCATTATGCTCTTTAGTTTGTCTTCAAACTTCTCAGCCTGCTTAAGCAGCGGCTTTGTCTCAACATCCAATCCAAGATACTTATCAAGAACTTCAATTATGTTTGCTGCTGCCTTGCTGTCTGGCAAGTTTGTCGCAGCCTCTGCGAATATGCAAGTGAGAGGTATCTTTTCGACCCTTAACAATAATGCTCCTGTGACTCCAATGATGATCCCTTCTTTCAAAGGATCAGCTATTTTTGAAAGAGCTTTGGTCTTTTTCTCATTATTTGTATAGAAGAATGTCCTTCCGCTGTTTGAGCCCGATGTGCTTCCGACCCCTTCTAATCCAATTATCTCTTTTGCCTTAAGTTCATTTGCAAGCTGATTCACTATATCAGCCATCTTCCACTCAACTCCCTGAGTCGAGCTTATTGCATGGAGTATGACTATATTGTATTTTTTGTTGTAGAAAACACCCAGCGGCTGAACGACTTTCTGGTCATGTATCGCGACCATCGCAGGTATCTCATCAATCATTATCCTTCCAATCATCTCTGTCTTTAGATGATCAATAAGAAATTCAGTCGAGATCGTTCCAACAAGCCCAAATCCCGGGAACCCCTCAATTATTATCGGATTTTTAGGTTTTTTAGTAAGCTTTATTTTCAAGTTATCACCTTCTACAGAACCACCTTTCAAAGATCCATGATTCTAAAATCAGGGCACACTACTCGGTGGTTCTTAGTGTTCAGAAATTTTCTTGTGTTTGAGAGCACATTTTTTCACGCCATCAATCCTAGATTGATGGAAAATTTCTGACATTTCAAATATTCAGGTCTGATTGTTTAATAAACTTTTCTTTTTCAATTATCCCAATGTTCCAAAACATTTTTAAACTTTAACTGTCTTAAAATCAATCATGGCAGGATCATCCAGAAAAACGAAGAAAAAAGATAAAGCACCTGTAAAAAAGAAGTTCCAGATAAACAGGTCTTATGTGATCACTTCAGTATTCATCTCATTGTTTCTTATGCTGGTCTTCTTCATAATTAACAAGAATATCGTCGGACAGGCAATACTTGAGCCTACAGACAGTGTGGTGACAAACGTGACTTTTTCAGTTGTAGTGCCTTTCCTTTTCTTCATGATATTCTTTTCGATACTTTTGCATAGATTCAACATGAAGAAATAGATGTCTTGATTTTCTCATATGAAATATTTGCTATTTGCTTCAAGTTGATGCAGTCCTCTTCATTGTATTCCACTAATAATCTAAGGTAATAATCATCTCCACTGCCTAAAAACATCCTCCATAGGAGGAATGGATCTCCGCCATACATCCTTTCTACAATCTTATTCTGTCTTTTGACTCCTAATTCCTTTTCAATATCCTTAAGTCCTCCTTTCAATCCAGCCTTCGAGCACATCGTCCTTAAATCTATCTGTGGTACATCTGGAAAAAGATCAAAACATTTCTTTGAAAGGAATGGTATATCAAATCTTGACCCGTTGAAAGTCACAATGATCTTATATTTCTTAAGCTCCTTCCTAAGATTGTCAAAATCAAGGTTCATGTTCCTGACCATCACCTTGGTATTGATTCCGTCGAACAATCCTATTATAGTTATGTACGCTCCATTTTCAACTCCAGAAGTCTCTATATCTAGAAACACCGCATCCTCTTTGAAGAAATCATATAATCTCCACATCTCCTTGCTGTCAATCTTTTCGCAGAAATAAGATGAATCATCTTCATTCAGTTTTCTTCTGGCCTCTTTTATCATATAGTCATACTTGATTTTCCTTGCTTTTGATATCCCTTTTATTTCTTTTTTTGAAAGGAAATCATCCCAACTTCTGATTCCTTGCTGCCATATGTTCTGTTCGCCCTTTTCGCTTATGCCTGGAAGAAAGATATAGCTGTTTCTTATCATGATAATCTCAAGAGGACAGTCATTAAAATACCTTATGTGCACATGTCCAGTGTCCACTGCTGCTGCAGCATGATAAATCATATATATCAGTATTATATGGTTATTTGCCATGGGAGCATTTTCAAGCGCATACGAATGGTATCAAGACCACAAATATGATATGAGGAATTCGTGGGAGTTGAACAAGAATGGGCTCATCTGCGGAGCAGTCCTTGTCTTCTCAGTCGCAGCAGCCCTATATTACACAGGCGACAAGCTTAATCTGGGAAAAAGGCAGCATCACAATAATATAGTCAATATACAAGAGATAGAAGGCGATATAAGGCAGGGGAATTATGACAATGCAAAATGGTTGATAAAAATTGTCAGGTCATCAACAACAGGCAAAGACGACCCCACAAACAGGGTCACTAATTCTTGGGCAAACGAGCTCAGCGATATAGTTGATAAGCATTAGTATTTGACTACTTTAGGATAGTAATCAGAGAAAAGTTTATAATAAGATATACATTTTCATGCATATAGGTGTTTATGATGGGTTTAAGGAATTTATTGCACAATGTTTCTGGATGGTATCATACGAGAGCCAACAATGTTTCTGGATGGTATCATACGAGAGCCAACAATGTTTCAACATGGTATCAAACGAGAAGGAATAATGCTTCCGCTCGAAATCCTAATCAAAATACTGGTACAGGATCCTCTAATCTTTCTGAATGGTGCACTCTTAATCTAAATGCAAGCATGAGGGAGCATTATTTTAGGAAATCCTGGAAGCCAGTTGCAACAGTAGTTGTAGGCACAAGCCTTGTTTACCTATTATCAGGCGGATGTCATAGAGACAGGCCTTATGATAAAGCAGTATTGACTGACACAGAGCTTTCAGATGTTGTCGGACAGCATTTTGATTTATATGATGCAGGCTACGACATTAATGGTGACGGAAAGGTTGATAAGATAGTCAAGGCAAGGCCAGGAGACAAGAAAGCATATGAGCTGAGACAAGTCAAAGGTCACCCAGGACAATACACTCTTGTTGAAGTTGCAGGTGTACTTCGCAAGCCAGACGATTCAAAAAGCACAGTCATAGGAAAAAATCCAGACCCTAGACATCTAGGCCCTTATTCAGTAAGAAGAGAATCAAACAGCAATCCTGATAATTCTGAACTGGTTTACAGGACAATACCTAAACCTAAATAAGAATAAGTCTACTTCATATTTCTTATTACTTTCTCAATATCAGAGAACACAACTTTTGCATCTTTCTCCCATGCATTTATCAGCTGCCTGTTCCTGTCGACCAATGCATCCATCTTTGACACTATCTGTATTGCAAGGCTAATCTCTGTCTCAAGTTTAGTGCTTGAAAGGTCGCCTCCAGTCATCATGGCTTTGATATCATTCATGCGGCTGGTCAGTTCTCCATTCAGGGCAGTAAATGCATTGCTATCATCGGCTAATGCTTCCAATATCTTGACTCTTCTCAGATGCATATTTACCAGATGAGTCAATACATCAGTCTTGACTACTTTTCCAGTTGAAGAGTCAACAAATTTTGCAATCTTTCCGCTAAGATCAGCCCTAACATTTCCCGGTGCTGTTCCTGCAGGCCATTTCTTGTTCAAGGCCTGCGCTTTTGTAATCATCTCACCTTCTATAGCAGACCTATTTTTAGTATTTATTGAGCTAGCTAAACTTCCTTTATTGGCATCTTTTATCTTCTTGGCGATCTCATCCTGCAGAGGCTTAAGCTTTGTCTGAACCAGTCTCATCTCAGGGACCAATTTGGCAAAATTATTGATTATCTCCTGCTTAATTTCCCTTGTCCTGTCTGTCTCAGGCCCTCTGTTAAGGACAGCTCTTGCCGCAATAACTCTGTTCCTTAGCTCTTCAAGATATTTCTTTTCATTATTAAGGTGAGATCCCATATCGCTCTGGATCCCTTTAAGCCTATTTACCAGGCCTTCTTCTTCCCTTTCACTCTGCTGCTGCTTCCTAAGCTCTCTGTCTTCTTTTTCAGCCTCTCTCTGGGCAATCTTCAGGTCTCTTTCAGCCTGTCTCCTCTCACTCAATGCATTCTGATAATCAGCGCCAGCCCTTTGTCCTCTCACTCCAGATTCTGTAAATCCTGTCATGAAATCTCTTCCTGCTGTCAGGAAGACCATTGCTATTCCAAATATCAAGTATACTATCAAGCCTACAAAACCTAATCCTGACATCAGGCCTATTATTCCTGGAACAATCAATCCAATGATGCCAAAAGCTACTCCGAAGGCAACTCTTGCTCCGTGCTGCTCTTTGAACACAGGGACAAGGCCGGTTCCGGCATAAATCACTGAGAATACGACTGTAAATACAGCAATGACCCATAATGCAGGATTATCCCTTACATTCTCACTAGAAAGGTCCTCATTTGGAAGTATTCCCAATACAAGATTGTTCAAAGGATCAAGAAGCCTGCTTCGTGCAGCAAATACAGCAGGAGCTATCAGTAATACCATTAGAACTCCGATTAGCAAGTAAGTCACTGCTCTTTTTTTCATTAACGCACCTTATTGTCTAACTTCATGAATACTGTTATTTAAAGTTTTCTATGGCTTGATGATTTTCATGGCTTTAATGGATTGACCATAGACTTTAAGTCATTGATCAGTTTCTTCAGTGAAGTGTTGATATAATATCCTCTTTGTTGGTTAAGCGTTGAGAACGCATCTACCTCTTTAGTGAAAAATTCAAATTCTTTTCTGATCTTGTCCTTATTTGCAGCATCATTCTTCATTAGGCGCATAAGTTTTATTATCCTTCTTCTCATATCCCTATAATATACCAAATCATACTTTTCTATCTGGGTCAAAATTCTTTGCAGTCCATTGCTTATCCTGTCAAACTCCCATTTGAATTTGCTCGGCAGGTCTTTCTCGATCATCTTTAGCTCCTTGACCAGCTCTTTGTCCCTTCTTCTGGTCTTGATAAATATTTTTGCCAATACTCTTAAGTTTGCCCTGACTTCATCTAGTTTATTTTCCTTTAAAGAATCATATATGCTTGCAATAAGTTTTTTCTGTTCTTCGATAAGCACAGTCTCTTCGTTGTAAGTGTTTTCAGCAGCAGCAAGGGCTTTTCTGGCTTTTTGTGTAAGATTATCCTGGTCTCCTTTTACTCCGCCTGCCCAATAAACAGGGACAATCACATTCTCCTCAATCCTATGGTTTTTTGTGAAGGCTATAGGTATTCCAGAGAAGCTTAGGCTGCTGGTTACGACATGTGAGCAAGGGTTATCCTTGTATCTCATGCCCTCTCCTCCTCTTCCTGCGCATGAACTGATCAGCTTTACAATATGGAAATAGAACTCTTTTTCATCCGCATCAGTCTTGCAGACAATAACTCCAGCTGGCATCTTGGTGAAATCAATCCCAGAGAACTCTTTATAATTGTGCAGTGCAGTAAGCCTCTCAAGCCTTGTTGGATCAACATCAAATTTTATCTCAAATCTTCCTTTGTTTCCTTTGACAGGCATCTCATTCAATATGATCAGTTTATTGTTGACCTGAGCCCAGACTCCAACTTTCACAGCATGATCATCACATGGAGACTCGATCTTATTATCACTAAAAAGCTGTTTTCCTGTCTTATTGATATCAATTTTTGCGCTTTTGTCATTAGGCGGATCAAAAATGACTCTTCCTTTTATCTTACACTCTTCTTTCTGCTGCTCAGGCATCCATCCTTCGATGATATAAGGAGAATTTGCTCCTCCCCACATAATGAATTTCAAAGTCTCAGCAGGAATCCATGTATATCCATCCTCTCCCCAGTCAGCTCCATGGCTGTTCCTTATCTTGAAAGCCTTGACTCCTGCTCCATTGTGAGGATAGTGCGAGTGATATCCGACAATCACCATCGCATGGCCTCCATGTGCACTTACTTTCCCGAATTCAGGATAAAATTTCTGATTGTATGGCTTATGCCATTCATTTGGGAAATCGACTGCAATATATATCGGATTCTTGTTATGTACTATCTCATAAGCCCAGTCATCAGCATTTCCAGCATCTAACGTCCTATAAGTTGTGATCTTCTTGAGCCTTGCATCATTCTCTGCATCAGGACTAGGCTGTTGACTGTATGCAGGAGGGATGAATGGCCATTTCTCTTCAAGTGATACTCCCTCAGTTGTCATCGATTTCATTACATTTTCTGCATTATGGATGCCTCTATCTGATGCAGGACTCGTTCCATCTTTCAATCTTGAGTAGTAATAAAGGAATAATGGAGAAAGGTGCTTTCCTTTTGTCTTATGGTTCAGAGCATTCAGTATATACTCAAATACAGAAGCTGCTGCAAAAGCTGTGCATGCTCCAACCCCATTTTGGCTTCGTATGCCGTTGAACATTGGAGATAAGTCTTCAAATACCTCTTGCTCATCAGGAATCTTTGGATTATGAGGCTTTGGTTTTGGCCCGTGCCCTTTAGTCTTGCTTCCAGGGATTCCTGGCTTGAATACCGTTGTCGGAGGATCATCTCTTTTAGGAGGTGCTAGTCCTCCCCTTGGCGGAACTCTTCCTGGAGGTCTTCCTCTTCCTCCTGAACCTCCACCACCACCAGTGCCGCCCCCACCGGAGCCTCCGCCACTGCCTCCTCCTGTCCCTCCTCCAGTTCCACCGCTGCCTGAACCTCCACCGCCTCCACCTGAGGCGCCTCCTCCAGTTCCAGGTGTTCTCGGAGTTCCTCTTCCTCTTCTTGCTGCCCTTTCCCTTGCTTCTTCCTCAGCCCTGTCTCTTCTTAGCTGTCTTTCAGCCTCTTCTCTTTCTCTTCTGGCAGAAGCACTGTCTGTAGCAGCCCTGTGGCCTCTTGTCCCTGCTTCAGTGTATCCAGTCATAAAATCTCTTCCTATTGTGAAAAATATGAAGAATAATGCCAATATGAGAAAAACAATCAGTACAATCACTCCAAGACCAGCCATTACTGCTATAGGTCCTGGCACAAATACAGTCAATATAGCAATTGCGATAGAGAACGCAATCCTAGGCCCTCTCTGCTCATTGAACATAGGGACAAAAGAGCTTCCTGCATAAAGGACTGCAAATATTATAGTGAAGACAGAAATTATCCATATCGTAGGGGCATTTCGCACATTATCAAGCCCTAAGTCTGAATTAGGATTTATCTGGAGCATTACATTGTCAACAGGAGTAAGTATTGCCGCAAAAGCAAATGAAGACATAGACAATAATAGGAATACACTTATGAATAATAGTCTCGCTGCTCTTTTTTCCATGAATCCACCTATAAAACATTATTTTGAAGGATGAGGATATATAAATTTTCCTATAGAGAACTTTGAATGACACTATTTAAACATTTTTCATTCAAATTTCTCTCTGAGAACCTAAGAACCACATAGTGGTTCTGGGGTGTTCAGAAATTCCCTGAATTTCTGACATTTTGACAAATATATGACTAATCAAAATTCTCTAGATGGCCCTATAAGAATTCAACTTCCACTTCAAATCCGTCATAAGTGGGATATTCTTCGACAATCGCAAGGAAAATATCTTTTCTTCCGAACATTTTCTTGTCTTTGCAATTCTTGAGCAAGCACTCGTTTATCTCATCTCTTATCATCTCAACAGTTTCTGTAGAAGTAAGTATCCTGAATTTGTTTTCATCAACTTTCATTTTATCTTTTAGTATCTTGAAATCCTTCTTCAAGTCTTTCATTATTCTGTTCAATCTCTTGATGTATCCTGATCTCTTTGCAGCTGAAATGCTTTTCAGCTTCTTTCTGTATCCATAGTCAGGCTTCATCTCAGAAAGATAGACAACTCCTCTTACCAAGGTTCCTTGAGGTGTTATGATATCAGTTGGCAGCGCAACATTTTTTGCCCTTCTTCCTATCCTTTTTGCCATCTGCACCTTATCCTTCAAAGTTGCTGTGCAATAATGTACATTCAGCTTATACTTTTTCTTAGAAATATATTTCATGAGGTCAAGAGCCATCTTCTCACTCCCAAATATAGCATAGCTAAGATCATTCTTTGTCTTGTATCCTTTCTCGATAAGCTTGTTGAACCTGTTATCAGCGACTTCCAGCTCATTGATGTTCAGGAATTTTATCTTATTTTTCGCATCTCTATTAATCTGATCAGTTAAGTCAATGAGCTCTCTTGTGATCTTTTCATTTTTTGGGATAGCAGGTATCTCAACGCCGATGTCCCACTTGAAATTTGTGGCAATCCTCAATCTTTCCCAATATTTCTTGCTCTCAAGGCTTGGATGAAACCTTATCTCATCAAGGCCTGCCTTGTTCAATCTTTCCAATACTTTGTCATTTACCCTGTCAAGGGCAGTGTAAAGATGTATATGGAAACTCTTGCCAAACTTCTTTTTCAATATCTTGATCCATTCTATTGTCCTATCAATCCTGCACAATGGATCCCCTCCTGTTATTCCGACTCCTTTAGAGCTGCATGCAGAAATCTCAGATAATATCTCCTCTTTCTTTGCTGTAGGCATCTCATTTATGAAGATGACATCCTTGTTCTTTTTTGCATCAGATATAGGGCAGTAGAAGCAGTTGCATCCGCATACGCCTGTAATGAAGAATACGCTTTTCTCCCCTTTTACGCAGTATTTGCATCCTTTTGCAAGTTCTCCGATCTTGTAAGAGTAATATTTGGTCTTGGTTATCTTGGCCATATCTTGTTTTGTTCATATTTTATTATTAAACCTGTCGAAAAAACAGTCTTTTGGGGTTGATAAGGGGTGGAACCCCTTATTTAATAATAAACAAAATACTGGCATTATTATTCAAATTATAGCACTATTATTAATCATCAAATCGTCTCTAATCAAAAACTTTATATAGATTATCCCCTAAAATCCCAATATGGCAACAGCAGAAATCAACAAACTGTACAATCAGATTGAAACATCATTGCAGAAGCTTTACAAGCTTGACACAGATCTTATTAAGGCAAAATCAAGCTCAGAAAGGATAGCAATCCTTGAAGCCCAGCTGAGATGCATCGAAGCGATAGAGCTTAATGCTGCAGTAAGGGCAAGGGTTGTGACCGCTTATGTCAGGTCTGTGCATGGAAATATGCTCAATGAGTCAAAGACTTTCAGGCAGCAGATTGAGGATTATGAAAAGAAGATCAGATCGATTCCAAGAGGCCATCCTCAGGCAGAGAGCGCAAAGGATAAAGTCAAGGAAGCAAGAGAACATCTCAATAAAATGAAGAGGTCTGAAGCAGAGGCAACCAGGCTGATGAGGTCAGCAAGGAAGACTGCTTCAGGAAGAGGCCTCATCGGAAGAGGGTTCCTAAGATAGATAAGAGAAGAGGTAAAAATGAAAAAACAAAAATCTATTCCTAAACTGAACAAGAAAGGCTTTGTCGATTTTACGCCAAGAAAGATTGCATCTTATGTGCTGGGACTGATACTTCTTGTATTGGGTATAATCCCTTTGCTTAACACTTTTGGTGTAATAAGCTTCACTCTTCCAAAGATTCCAGAGTTCATATTATGGACAATTGCAATGGTAGGGTCAATAGTCCTTTTGATCGATGCTTATCATGAGATCCATGAGTTTGGCACATTCCATAAAGTAGTGATGGTTGCAACTTTTGTTGTAGCGATAGTGACTTTCCTTTATGGTATAGACTCTTTTGGGATACTTCCATTTACCCTTCCTTTGATTCCTATGCTTATGGACATATTAATGGTATTAGGAGGAATCCTCCTGATAATCGGCGGATTCATGGGGATCTGATCCCTTGATTTTTTATCTTTTCTAATCTTTTTATTCCAGCATCACATCAAGTATCTTTTTCTCAGCTTTCCTGAGATGCGCTTGATAAGTTGTCCTTGGCACTTTCTTCCTTGATGCAAGTTCTTCTACAGAAATCTTTCTTGGGAACTCATAATATCCCATTGATTTGGCAAATTCAAAAGCATCCCTCTGCTTGTCAGTCATGTTCTGCATTGTCTGCTGGATAAAGACTTGAGGAAATCCCTGCTTTAGCTTCAATATCTTCACATAAGAGAATTTCTTGATCTGGTCGCAGAAGGTGATCAGCTTTTTCCTGCTCCAGCTTCCCAATTCCCAATATTCATACCCTTCTTTCATGACAACTGGTTTCAGATAAAAGAAAGAAGGATCAAAATAATTTGCAATGTGGTCCTTTCCTTCAACTAAAGAGATAAGCTGGTTTCCATTCCGGATTATCTTCTTTACCCTTTTGTCCTTCTTAAGCTCGCGATATATCTTCTCCTGGTCTGATTTCTTCCCAGACAGGTAGCTGACATTGCTGTGATAATATCTTCCTCTCTCTTCGTAAGAATTGAGCGGAACTCCTTTAACTACAATCTCGTATTTCTTAGCCTTTGGAGTTATCCAGCAGTCATCATGCTGTATCTTCAGTTTGGCATACCACATAATTTCAGTATAATCATCATAAATATATAAAATTAACGGTCATATGCCTTCTAAAATCATATATTATGGACCAAGTTAATTACCTCTATGTCATACATCGAAAGCATAATGTTGGGGATATCGCTTGCAGCGATACCTGGTCCCATCTTCTTTGAAGTGGTCAGGAGGACGCTGACAAGAGGTTTCTGGCCAGGTGCTTTGCTGTCAGTAGGTGAATTCATGGCAAATTTTACAATATTGATGCTGACATTCTTTGGAATCTATAATTTCCTTCTTATCAAGTCTGTCAAGTTAGGCCTTTTCATAGCAGGAGGGATGATATTGATATGGCTTGGCTACAACTCTTTTAGGCTTAGCCAAGAAAAGATAGAAAAATCATCAAAGAAAGAAGCCTCAGCCAGAAATTCCGTAGTTGTTGGATTCAGTCTTGCGATGGCAAGCCCTCTTGCGATAGCAGTCTGGATCTCAATAGGCGGAGCCTATCTTGCGCAATACTCTTTAAGATTAGATTCTTTCATAAATATAATATTGCTGGCTTTTGGAGTCATGCTCTTTTTCTTTGCATTGGCAGGGCTTATACATTTCACAAGAAAAAAGATCAGCACAAGGCATATCTTGTTGTTTTCAAGGTTATTCGGGATAGTCTTGATATGTTACGGACTGTATTTTATCTATCAGTCAATAATTTTGATAGTAGGTTAGAATAATTGCTTACTTGACTTTAATGGGAGTTCCTAGGCTCTGTCCAGGCATTCCTATCTCCATTATCGCCCTTACAGCTCCCTTGTTGCCATGTGAAGCTACAATCTTTCCCTTTATCTCTTTCTTGTTCTTTCCAGGGCATGTCCAGACAACCTCTTTTCCTATCAAGGATGCAGCTTTGTCTTTCTTGTCAACGCCTGAAACCACTATTATCATATGTGTGGGCTTCTGAGTGCTCCTGTTCTTCCTGTAGCTTGATATTTTAGCTTCCATGCGTATTAAGGATTGAGGGGATGTTTAAAAAGGTTGCGATTTTATATTTATATTGATCAAGGCGGTTTATAAAATGAAGTATATGATCACAGGAACCAACAGACATCCCATGGCAAGGCTCCTTTTCACGCAGAAGAATGCAGGAAGCATCCCTACCATTGTTGAAGTGAACAATATCAATAATCCTAATAATCCGTTGAATATCAATGTAAGGAATATCAGCAGGAATATTATGCAATAGCAGAGCTTCTGATAATTGACCTTGCTCACCATCTTTGCAAACAATTTTGTGAGCTTAAGGGCGAGCAAAGTTGCAACCCCTCCTGAAATGAGCACAATCGCCATCAATATGACAAACTCATTGAATCCTATCTTCCCTATTATCTGCTGCATTGCGACTATGCCGCCATTCCTTGCTTTGTCTATCGTATAGAATGTGACCAAAGAAAAGATGCAGTTTACCATGCTTATCCCTCCGGTAAGTATCATGAAACCATAGACTTTCATTTTTCCTGTCAGTTGCATCGCGATGATTGCAGCCTGGGCAGAGCTTAATGCAGGAAATATCCCAGTGAGGCTTCCGGAAAAGACAGATGCGCCGACTGCTTTTGCTGTTTCCTTTTTGTCAAGCTCCATCTTCTCATCAAACTTTTGTTCTGGAATCTTGTTGTTGTCTTTGAGGGAAATGAGAAGCGTGCTTACTCCAAATAATCCGCTGAGCATGGCAAACAAAGGTTGGTCAAGATTAGGGATGCTGAATATAACCACTCCAAGAAATCCAGATACTATCATTACAAATAATCCAAGCAATTTCTTTTCAATACTTTCTTCAATCCATATTATATAGAAAACAACCAAAAGCAATATCCATCCGATATAAGGCTGTACTATATTATAGACATAAGGAGAGACTAATACCATCAATGGCATCAGGATAGCAAGTGCAATTAAGCAGAGTAAGCCTCCAATGACAGTCAGTTTTACTGCATCATATCCTTTTCCATTAATGAGCATACGATGTCCAGGCAATACATTCAATATAGTATCAGAATCAGGAGCTCCTAAGAATATCGAAGGGATTGCATCAAGGAAAGTATGGGTTATGGACATCGCCATTATGAATGCGCCAAAAGATATCGGGCTGAATATCCCTAAAAGATATCCGCTTGCGCTTACAAGGAGGACGCTGACTAGGTTGATGTGGACTCCTGGAACTAGGCCTGTCACGATTCCTGAGCATATCCCGATCATTGTTGCTATCAGTATTTCAGCTATCATTTGTTTATGATACTCCGTAGTTTGCGACGATTAGGTAATGCCTCTCAGTTATGTTGTGGTGGGGTATCATAAACATTAAAAATCCCCCGCCCCTTGGGGCGACTGGGGTTTTTATTTTGTGCAGTATGGGACACCCCTTTACTTTTACACAAGATAATATCCTTCAAATTATTTCATAAGCTGCTTATTAACACTATCGTCGATAAATCCGCAAGAATTTCACAGAATCCGCATCACATCCGGAATCTCCGAAATCCATCCAAGAAATCAATCTTAAAATCCATTTTTTCCGTAACTTTTGGAAATCTTTCGTGTTCAGAAAATATAAACAAGGTTTATAGAGATTATAATCCAACTTTAGAAACAATTAAATATCCCTATTTCTCAGTATTCATAAAATGGGTGTTTTTATCATATTGGTAATGGTAGTAGGGATACTGTTATTGCTTCTAGCTCTATTTTTCATAATTGTATTCAACTACTTATTGATTTTAAATCTAAGGGTAGACAACCAATGGTCTCAGATAGACATCCTTCTCAAAAGAAGGCACGACTTGATTCCTCAATTGGTGAGCATGATCAAGTCTTACAAAAAATATGAAAAGTCATTGTTTGAAGATATCGCAAAACAGAGATCAATAATCATGACTGGAAGCATTTCAGAGAAAGCAAAAGCTTCACAAAAGATATCAGATTCTATCAAGACAATCTTTGCAGTCGCAGAATCCTATCCAAAGCTTCAGGCAAGCAAGAACTATCTTTCACTTCAGAAAGAGCTTTCAGAAACAGAGACAAATCTCGCAAATGCAAGGATGTTTTACAATGACACTGCAACAAGGATGAACATGGCAGTGCAGGCATTTCCTACAAATATTATTGCTAAGCTTTTCGGTTTCAAGGAAAGGGTCTTATTCAAGGTAGAAGAGTCAGAGAAAGCATCATCAAAGGTGAGAGTCTAGATGAAAAAGCTGGGCTTGATACTATTTCTCGCATTATTCATAGCAGCTATCCCATTCGTATCTGCTAAATCCTACATATTGGACCAGGCAAAGGTTGACATCAAAGTGAATGACGATGCAAGCCTTTCAGTTTCTGAGATAATCACATTCAATTTCAACGGGCCTTTCACTTTTGCTTATAGGGACATCCAGTTCCAGGACCAGACTATTGAAGACATAAAGGTCTATGATATAAGCAGCGGAAATCCGATCGAGCTGAAATATGAAGAGTCGATGTTAAGCTCCAATGAAAAGAGGATAAAATGGTATTACTCAGCAAATAATGAAGTCAAGCAGTTCCAGATAACTTATACACTTAAGAACGCCTTGAAAGTCTATGATGATGTCGCAGAATTCAACTGGAAGATCTGGGGGGCAGGATGGGACCACAGCTTAAGTGAGATAACAGGAACTTTTGAGCTTCCTAAGAAGGCAGCAAACAATATGGATGTTTATACATGGGGCCACCCAAACCTTAACGGAAAGATAGCTATACAGAACAATCAGACAGTCATATTCCAGGCATTTGGAGTCCCTTCATATCAATGGGTTGAGCTTAGGGTAGTCTTTCCCTCATCCCTTTTGAAAGACAAGACATTCGGAAAGGCTATTCCTGGACAAGGCCTGCAATCAATAATTGATGAGGAGAATAATTTTAAGGAACAGTCATCCAAAGGATTCTCAGGAAGCATGATACCTTTATTCTTTCTGCCTTGGATATTCTTCTTTATAATGTTCCCTCTAATCTTCATCGGAAAAATATTTCCTAGAGTCGGAAAATATATTTCAATGGTAGTATCTATCGTCACTGCTATAATTGTATTCTCTGTTGCAGCGTTTATGATATTTATATTATTCCCTAACAGCTTTTTCATCTATTCTCTTTTATTCTTCCTTCCAGTTGTCATCATCTGCCTGATATTCCTGGTGACTTACCTTCTTGTCGGAAGGGAGCCGAAAGTCGACTATGAAGGAGTCTATGAGAGGGAGATGCCTTATGACTATTCTCCTGCATTGGTCAGCGCATTGATAAACCAGCATGACAAGAAGCCGGAAGCAAAGGACCTTGTCGCAGTCATCCTTAATCTCTGCACCAAAGGTTATCTTAAGTTGAAGGTGATAGAGAAAAAGAAGTTCCTAGGCATATTTGGGCCAAGCGTAGATTACGAGTTCATCTTCAAGGGCAAGGATGAGTCAGCTCTTGCAGAGCATGAAAAGATGGTCTTGAAGATGATCAAGGACTACACTGAAGAGGAAGAAAGGACATTCCAGGGGCTGGTGTCTAAGATAGGATCATCATCCATAGACTTCAGGTCTGACTTCAAGGAATGGCAGGACCAGGTGAAGAAAGAGGCGATAGAGAAGGAATTCTTTTCCAAGAACAATGCTTATACTTATTTTAACGTATTGAGCATAATATTTCTTATCATAGGATTCGTAGCCATTTTTATTTCTCATGAGATATTGATGATAGGGATGATATTTGCTGGATTCGCTGGCCTGATGATGAACAATATCTTCAAGCAGGCCCTTCCAAGAAGGACTCCAGAAGGTGCTCTTCATTACAAGAAATGGAAGGCCTTGAAGCATTTCCTCAATGACTTCAGCATGATGAGGAAAAATCCTCCAGAGTCAGTAGAATTATGGGAGAAATATCTAGTGTATGCAGTGACTCTTGACTGCGCTGATAGGGTGGAAAAAGCAATGAAGATCACTATACCTAATTCAGCAGTCAGGTCCTCTATCTTTACAGGCGTGGTCAACTATAGGTCATTCAATACATCTGATTTCATGAGCTCTGTAAACGGATTCAGCGCAGCCTTTGGCTCAGCCTCAGGCACTTCCGGATCAGGCGGATTCGGTGGCGGCGGAGGAGGCGGTGGCGGTGGAGGCGGTGGTGGAGCAGGTTAAATAGTTAAACATTTCTTTTTAATCACCACAATATTAATAAATGATATTTTCTGATTTGGTCTTATGGGAATCTCAATAGTAATTCCAGCCTATAATGAAGAAAAGAGGATCGGTTCTGCTTTATCTAAGATCTCAGAATACATGAGATTAAGGAAAGATGATTACGAGATCTTGGTTGTAGATGACGGAAGCAAAGACAACACCAAATCAGTTGTTTTTGACCATATAAAGAAAGACAAGAACATCAAGTATATTGCAAATCCAGGAAACAAGGGAAAAGGGTACGCAGTTAGGAATGGGATGCTTAATTCTTCAATGGATTTTGTCCTTTTTTCAGATGCAGACCTTAGCACTCCTATTGAGGAGCTTGGCAGCTTTCTTCAGTATACAGATGATTTTGACGTGATAATTGCATCAAGAAATATGAAGGAATCAAATGTGGTTAAGCAACCTATCTATAGGAGATTGCCTGGAAAAATATTTCCTCTTTTTGTCAATCTCCTCGCAGTCCGAGGGATAAAAGATACCCAATGCGGATTCAAGCTCTTTTCAAGAGATGCTGCGCATAAGATCTTTCATCTTCAGCATCTGCATGGGTTTGCTTTTGATGTGGAAGTCCTTTTCATCGCAAGAAAGCTCGGCTTAAAGATAAAAGAGGTCCCTGTCACTTGGAGAAATGATGCAGACAGCAAGGTCCATGTTGTGAGGGACTCTGGCAGGATGCTTGCAGAATTGGTCAAGATAAGGATGAATCAGGTGAAAGGGAAGTATAAAACTCATTGAATTCTAAAGCAGTGATCCACTTATGTATACATTTGCATAATAGATGACTCCAAGAAGGAAAATAAATATACAGAATAACACCTTAAAGATCCAATGCCTTTTGGATGTTGCAACTAAAAGAAATAATGGAAATGCGACCAGGTACTGTCGGAAGACTGCAGCGGTTGTTCCAAAAGTTGGAGTGAAAAGGATAAATGCACCCAAATAAGTCCAATATAATGCTCCTAATCTTTTTGAACCAAAGATTATGAAAGTAGCTATTATCAAAATGAACATTATTCCTTCAGGAGAGAAAGCTATCCGCGATAACTCATAATACAGGCTGGAAAATATTGGTATTAACGGAAACGTGATATGATGCCTGAAAAATGGGGCTTGGGATTGGAAATGCGAATAGAGGAAAAAATCATTGAACTTGAAGTAATAATATGAGAAATATGCAAAAAGAAATCCGATAGGGATTATGAATATGGCAAGATTTTTGAGACTTAATATATTCTTAAAGAAAAGTTTGAGTGAGCTTATATTATTGTTCTTGATAAAATAGTAGACTTTTGGGATGTAGATCAATATTCCCGAAGGATAAGTTATGATGAGCATCCCTTCCAACAGCGAAGACAAGAACATCTTGTTCTTCTTCAGCAAAAGAAATATCATGAGTGATATCATAAGGAAAAGGGAATATGGAAATCCTAGGAGAAAATAGAAGCTTGTTGGAAATGTGCATAAGACAATTATTGTTATATAAGCTACTAGCTCAGAATACTCATCAGAGACCAAGCGAAACAAAAGGAACAATGATATCAAAAAACAGGTCCAAGAGACAAATATCATTGCGATTGCCGTTCCAAATAACAGCGAGAAAAATGACGACACTAATGGATAGAAAGGGAACCATCCTACATTTCCGCACAATTTGATGTCATAGGCGCATTTCTCATCTAATTGATATCCTGATTCTGCAATAGAATAATATTGGTCGCCATCCCAGTTGATGTACATCTTCTTTAAGCTTACTTTATCATTACTATAATAACAGAATACCAAGTTCCAGAATATTACGAATGAGATGAATATGGAGATTATTATGATTTGATGTTTCTTAAATCTCATCATGAAAAACCATTGCTTTTACTTTTTAAATTTATATCTTTTTGATAGTCTTCGTCAAAAAATGATTGTTGTCATCTTATATATTCAAACATAATCATCATTTTAAACCTGCATGTTAAATCATCTTTGATGAAAAGATTTAGTCCGGAAAAGAAATTTATGATATTATTTGCTATAATAGTATTGACAGGCTTCTTCCTGCGTTTCTATGCTTTGGACATGAAGATTATGCATCATGACGAATCAGTATTAAACACCGTTTATATTCAGCCTATTCTGGAAGGAAAGCAGCTTTACTGGAATCCTGAGCAGCATGGATTACTGATGCATTACTTTACTGCTCCTTTCGTAAAACTTTTTGGTATGTCTGTTTTCTCATTAAGGTTTGCATCAGCGTTATTTGGAAGCCTGACAATATTGCTATTATATTTCCTTAGAAAAGAGATAGGCGACATCGGTGTTTTAGTCAGCGCAGCTTTTCTTGCGATTTCACCTACATTTGTGTTCTACTCAAGGCAATACACAGGATATCCTTTCTATATTTTTTTTCTGTTACTGTTTATCATAGTCGGAATAAAAATAATAAACAATTATGATCATATAAAGCTTTATGGATTAGCGATATTGGCAGCAATCATCCTGAATATCAACGAAGCTTTCTTTATTTTCCTGTTTATCCTATCTGCTTTCATCTTCTTATGCTGCGTGTTTGAGCCAGACAGGACAAGAAACATTAAGCTATATTTCGAACGTATAAAAGATTCCCACTTCATTTATGCAGTCGTTCTGTTCATATTTGTTTTCATCCTGTTTCATACCTATTTCTTCACAAATTTCTTCAATCTCACAAATCTTGGATCATCTCTCTCAAACTTTGCTGCGAAATCTGTCAATACAAGGCATTATCATTCTTTCTCATATTATCTGACTATTCTTTTCCCAGTAGAGGTAGGATTATTGATTATGTTTATCATCGGATTATTCACTTTCAAAAACAGCATCTTCTCAAAATTCCTAATCTTCTGGTCAGCTTCATCAATCGTCATATTCAGCCTGATTGGGTACAAGACCAATTGGATGCTTCCAGTGATAATATTCCCATGGATACTTCTTGCAGGAGTCTCTGCTGATTATTTATTTAAGATATTTCATCCATCAAGGAAGATACTCACAATCACATTGCTGTTATTGCTTTCAATAACACTCTTTTATTGCATAACTGAGAATTACTTTATCTATAACAGCGCTTTCAAGAATAGGCTTGGCTATCTTGAGACTTCGACAGATGTGCTTGAGATGAAGAAAGACATCGATGCATATGCAGGCGGGAGAAATATCTCAATATTGATAATGGTTGATAGGCCTCATCCTTTGCCTTATTACTTGGATGGATACAATATTACAATCATAAGACTTTTGACAAGCATGCCTGATGTTGATATCGGCAGGATAAGTTCTTATGATGTAATAATAATACATAAAGGGCAGTTCTTTAATCTATCTGACAGATATGCTGTCAAGGAGTATTACTTCAAGGAAAAAGACCCTGATAACAGTAAAGTAAACATTATGTATAAGTTAGAGTGAATCGCTTAACTCTTCCATGCACAGTTCTTTACCTCACAATTTACATGTAAATTAAGATCACAAGGTAGCCCATTACTTCTTACTATATTTGTACAACCAGCTATAGGTTTACCTGCGCAGTCTGAATCAGTTGATGGTCCGCAAATTTTCTCACAATTCTCAACACTCCATTGGGTGCATCCTTGTCCGCTGCCTCCACAATATTGTGTATCTGTGCATTCATTATTATTGTTTGTCGTAATAGATGTGCAAACTTTATTTCCAGAACAAGGTGGTGTACTACATCCAATTAATATCATCAGTAAAATGCTCAAGATCGCTCCTGCCAATAAAAGAAAAGTTATTTTTTTATTCATTTTATCACCTTTTTATTTATAACTTATATTTATTGAGATTGTTTATTAACTTTTCCCTCTTCTGCTTTCAATCCTCTCCCCACTCCCCAATCCTAACACATCTTTATAAACCATTACATCACAAAATATAGTTTATGGTAGTCCCACTTATATCATTTAAAGGAGTCTCCAAGGTCTTCAGGAAAAACAAGGTATTGCAGAACATAAACCTTTCAATAAGCAAAGGAGACCTGTTCGGAATAATAGGGATAAGCGGATCTGGAAAGACAACTCTGTTAAGGACCTTGATTGGCTACTATCGCATAAATGAAGGCGAAATCCTCTTCAACAACGAAAACATTGCAAAAAAGACAGACCTGATAAAGCAGATATTTGGATTCACAAGCCAGGATTATTCATTCTATGAAAAACTTACGCTAAAAGAGAATCTCATCTACTTCGGAAACCTTTACAACATACCAAGAAAGGACATCAAGAAGAGGGCAGATGATCTTCTGAAGATGGTTGAACTGTACGAAGAAAAGGACAAGCTGGCAAAAGAGCTTTCAGGAGGCATGCAGAGAAGACTGGATATAGCCTGCTCATTGATGCATTCCCCCCAGATACTTATCTTGGACGAGCCGACAACAGGGCTCGATCCTATGTTAAGGAAGCACATGTTAAGGTTGATAAAAAAGATCAATGATTCAGGCACTACTGTAATAATCACAAGCCATCTTTTAGGGGAGATAGAGCATGTCTGCAACAGGGTAGCAATCCTGCACAACGGCCAGATATTGGTCGAGAACTCTCCTGAAAAGCTCAAGGACATGTACTCAAGAAATGAGGAGATCCATCTGGAGACTTTCCCTGCAGAATATGAAAAGATAGTCATGATGCTGCAGAGGAACAGGATCCCGATTGCTTATGCGACAATAAGGGCACACAAGCTGATAGTCTATACTCCAAATGCAGAATCAACTCTCCATGCCATTATCCATATCTTGGAAAACATGAAAGAGACACTATTAGATGTAGATGTCAACAAGCCTTCATTGTCAGAAGTGTTTGAAGCGCTTACGCAAAAGAGGATAAACATGCCGAAACTGAATCCTTATGAAGAGCTGAAAGCAAACGTAAAGAGTGCAATGGCTCATGGCTATAGCCCTCAGCAGATAGAATCTCAGTTGCTTAGGGAAGGCTACAGTGACAGGGCGATAAAGAAGATATTAGGAGACATAAGATGAATCCATTTAAGGTATTGCTGGCAATAATCTGGAAAAATATGAGGCTTATCTTTAGGTCAAAGACCTCTGCATTGATCATACTTATTGGGCCTATCCTTATCATCGCAATTGTCGGAGCAGCTTTCAATTCAAGCGGATTGAACAACATAAAGATAGGGACTTATGTCCCAAATCCAAATGCACAGACAGATGCGATGATGAGCTTGATATCTTCAAATGACTTTAGTGTCATAAAATATACAGATAAAGAGAAATGCATCGATGATGTCAGGCAGTCAAATCTTCATCTTTGCATGGCTCTGCCTGAAGACTTCAACCCAGAGCAGCTTCTTCAGCAGAACAAGATAGAGTTCTATGTCGACTACTCAAAGATAAATCTTGTATGGATGATGTGGGACATTATCCAGTCAAAGATAAGGACCAAATCTGCTGATATAAGCAAGGCATTCACAAAGACCATGCTAGAGAAGGTAGACGAGACTGCAAAAGAGATCCAGGATAACAGGCAGATGATTGTCCAGATATCCTCAGACGGAAAAGCGATGTCTGTAAAGCTTGAGAACATTAAGAACCAATTTGTATCATTGGATGTGAGCATCCCTATCAGTGATCTGAACATAACCAACTTAGATCAGAAAAGCGCAGATGGAAAAGCGCAGATAGAGGCGTTCAAGAAAAAGATTGACGATATAAATAATCAGATCAAGTCAGCAAGGGACAATGTTGAAGCCCAGCAGAAAAAGAGTAAGGACACATTGGATAACTTTGAGGTAAACCTTCTTGAGCAGAAGAACATAACAGACAACCAATTGAACAGCAGCATGGAGAAATATAACAGTGTTTGCACAAGTCCTGAAGATAATGAGCTCTGCAAATTATTCAATCAGCAGATAGATTATATCAAAGGAGAGCAAGACTATGTAAATAAATATCTTGATGGAGTGAGAAAAAGCAAAGCAGACTTGCAAGGCCAGACTCTTCCTTCAACAGATACTATCGACCTTGCTTCGATGAAAGACAGCCTTGATGCATATTCAAAACAGCTTGATGAGATGCAGGGAAATATCCAAAAAGTCTCAGAAGGGATAGATAAAGCAAAGCAGAAATCAGCAGAAGTGTCTCAGATGAAAGACAGCACTGCAAAAGATATAGACCAGATAGCAGGCGTGCTTAATTCAAACCTCCAGAACATGGACCAGCTTATCCAGTTGATGGATACTATAACTCAAAATCTCAATCAGACCTCAAATATCAGCCCTGAAACTATAATAAAGCCGATAACGACAGGGATGCGTTCAGTCACATCACAGCAGAAGTTCATAAACTATTTCCTGCCATCTCTCCTAATATTAGTCGTCATGTTTATCGGAATACTTCTTTCCTCAACAGCCATAATGGCTGAAAAGGAATCAAAGGCATTCTTCAGGAATTTCCTTGCGCCTGTCAATGACATGATATTTGTTTTAGGTCATTTCATATCAATGCTGATAATAATCATGCTTCAATCAGTAGTCTTATTGTTTATAGCCCATTATGCATTTAGCCTCTCGATAAACAATTTCGGATCATTGCTCCTGACTTTCCTGATAATCGACTCTTTATTCATCTTGTTTGGAATGTTCATAGGATATTTCTTCAGGTCAGAGGAAGGGTCAACAATAGCAAGTATATCATCATCATGCCTTTTCTTGTTGTTCTCATCCATTGCAGTTCCGATAGAGACGATGTCAGAAGGCATAGGAAAGATTGCGCAGCTGAATCCGTTTGTCCTTTCAGAGACAGTATTGAAGAAAATATTATTGTTTGACAAGACTATCGGAGACTCGATGTCTCAAGTCCTGATACTGCTGGCATACATACTTGTCCTATTCATATTGGTTGTCCTTCTGCATCATTGGAGCAAGAATAAGCAGTAGATCATATGAAAATTTATAAGCGCATCAAGCTTCCTCTCTGTTATGGCAGGCAGCATCTTTGAAGAGATGTACTCTTCGTCAAACAATTCTGCAGATTACGCTTCTTTCTATTTTGAGCACCTGATACAGATAATGAACAAGATAGACCCTAAATCAATCTTTGCAGTTGAAGAGGCAATGTTTCAGGCTTATCTTGAGGGCAAGCAGTTCTTCTTCCTTGGAAACGGAGGAAGCTTTGCCACAGCATCACACTGCAACAACGATTTCTCAAAAGGCACAAGGGTTGAAGGCAAGAGGATGATGAAAGTCATCCCATTGACAGATCCTTCATCGCTTACAGCATACTCAAATGATGACGGCTATGAATACAGTTTTGTGAATCAGCTCAAAGCATTGCTCAATGAAGGTGATATTGTAGTAGGCATAACTGCAAGCGGAAATTCTCCGAACATTCTCGAAGCCATTGAATACGCAAACAGGAAAGGCGCAAGGACAATAGCATGGACAGGCTTTGATGGGGGAAAGTTGGCAAAGATCGCAAAGCATGCAATCATAGTCAAAACAAGCAAAGGCGAATACGGCCCTGTCGAAGACGCGCATATGATATTGGACCATCTTCTTGTATCATATCTGAGAGAGAAGATAGCTGACAAAGGTCCTTCTTTCTAGGATTCATTTCTTTAGATTATATTCTCCAAAATATATTTCGCATTTTCATTAAATATTTAAATAACTGAACGTGAAAAATGGATGTTTTTGTTTCCAATAATTTGGCCAAAAAGAGGGGTAATGCACAGCAATCATCCAAAGATTATTGTGCTTTATTTTGCTCTCAGATTTATTAATCATGATAAAAAAGAGTTAGGCATTACAGTCTAAAAAAGGAGAGGTGTTTTGATGTCAGAAGAGGGTCTTGATTCATTCGAAGAGCAGGAAGACGAGCTTGTGCAAGACTTTGACAACCTTCCTCCAAATCTTTCTCCTGAGATCGAAGCTATGTTCTCACATAAGACAAAATTATCTTCTCCAACACATCAGAAACGCATAAATGATTACAAGGAGACCTATATCTACCTTAAGCACTTGCAGCACAAAGGAGAGCTACCAGTCCATCAGAACTATCTTTGCGATTCAGAGCTTGCGACTGATATATACAAGCAGAAATACTACCTGAAGGACCTCAATGGAAATTCTATAGAGAAAACACCCGAAGATGTTTTTGTAAGGCTTGCATCATACATTGCAGCATTGGAACCAGACACAGAATCCCAGAAGAAATATGCAAAAAGGTTCTATAATATACTTTACAATGGCCTGTTCATGCCAGGAGGAAGGGTCATTGCAGGCGCAGGCGATCTTTACAGGATAAAGACCCTTGCAAACTGCTTTGTCACAAAGATAGAGAAAGACAATATCGAATCAATCTACAAGGCAGCTTACGAATGCGCAAGGACCTATTCTTATGGCGGAGGGATTGGAGTCGACTTATCATGCTTAAGGCCAAGGGAAGCAGTTGTCCATAACGCTGCAAACAAATCGACAGGCGCAGTCTCTTTTGCAGAAGTCTATTCGATGACAACAGGACTGATCGGACAGGCCGGAAGAAGAGGAGCGTTGATGCTTACTTTGGACATAAAACATCCAGACATATTCCATTTCATAGACATGAAGCATCGTCCTAATTGGGTCACAAATCAGGTTGTCCAGCAATGCAGGTTCTCAGGGAAATTCAGCGAAGACCAGATAAAAGAAGTTGAAAAGCAAGTGATGGAAAACACCCAGGTAAGGTTTGCTAACATCAGCATAAAAGTCACTGATGAGTTCATGCAGGCAGTAAGTGAGCAGAAATCATACAATAATAGATTATTAGTATACAAAAAGTTCAACAAAGGGCATGTTGAAGAGTCAAGGCAAGGAGGAGATATACATTATTCTTATTCAATACCTTCAAAAGACATAAGCAATTATTCCTTATACCATGATTTTGACAGCATTGAGAAATTAAACGAATTCCTTTCAGACAACCACGAGACGATCGTTGCAAAAGAAGAGCTCTTGAACCCTGAAAACAGGGATGTATTTGGAGACTACGTAATACCTTTGTCAGGAGAGAAATTCGACCTTGCGATAAAATTCGCAGGAGATTTTATGCTTTTCTTCGGCTCAGAAGCTTCAGGCGATGTAAGAAGGCTTGTCAAGGCATCAGACATATGGAGCAAGTTTGTGGCAAGCAACTATAAGACTGCCGAGCCAGGACTGATATTCTGGAGCAACATGTCAAAATATTCTCCTTCAAATTATGTCGGAAGGCCTATCACATGCACAAATCCTTGTGGAGAAGTCCCATTAGAAGATGGAGGCGCATGCAATCTTGCTTCAATCAATCTGTCAAGATGTGTGATTGATGGTTTTACATCTGATGCAAGGATCGACTGGAAACTCATAAAGAATGCAGCCACAGATCTAGTAAGGTTCCTTGATAATGTCATCACATGGAATGAAGAGCTGAATCCTTTGGACAAGCAGAGAAAGGCTGCATCAGAGACAAGAAGGATAGGCATTGGATATATGGGGATTGCTGACCTGTTTGACCAGCTTGGGATATCTTATGACAGCAAGGAAGGCATGGTCTTGATCGGAAAAGTTGCCAAGTTCATCGCAAATACTTCATATCAGGCATCAGCCATGCTTGCAGCAGAGAAAGGCCAGTCGCCTGTGTTCAATTATGAAGATTATTGCCAGAATCCTTTCTTTATTGAAAGCCTTGATGATGAGACAAAAGAGATGATCAAGGCAAATGGGCTAAGAAATGTCGCCTTATTGTCGATAGCTCCTACTGGAACAATCTCAAATGTAGTGTTGAGCTTTAAGATTGAGGACAAGAATTATATTGGAGTCTCGGGGGGCATAGAGCCTATTTTCTCATTGTTCTATAAGAGAAGATCTGAATCCTTTGGAAATAAGGTCTTCAAGATATTCCATTCAACAATCCAGGCTTATATTGACAAGTATAATCTTCAGGATAAGGTTGATGCTGCAAATTCACTGGAAGAATTGGAGAATGTCCTTCCTTTATATTTCTTCAGCACAGCCCATACAATAGAGCCTGACCAGAGGATCGAGATCCAGAGCATCTGCCAGAAGTATATTGATCATAGCATTTCATCTACTGTAAACCTTCCAGAAAGTGTTGATCCGGAAACAATCTCAGACATCTATCTGCAGGCATGGAGAAAAGGCCTGAAAGGAGTCACAATTTATAGGGATGGAAGCAGGTTTGCGATATTAAGCATTGACCAAAAGCAGAATGAGTTCAGCACAGCAAAAGACAAGATCTACAAGGTTGTTGAAGTCCTGAAAGAAAAGATAGTGAGGGGCGATGATGTCATAATCGCTCCAGATGGAAAGCTAACCACACCATTCCACGCTCTTCAGAATCCACATAAGAATCTGATGATCCAGGAAGTGAAGATAGAAGAGCCGCATAAGCATGATCCATCTCAGGCAGGCGCCGGAGCTTGTAAGATTGAGATAATTGATGGCAAGTTGATCAAGAGCTGCGGGGATTAGGGAGTTCTAACTTCTAATAAAGGAAGCGATTGGGGTTGATAAGGGGCGGAGCCACTTATTTTATTACTAAAAAGATACTGACTAGATAATCTACTTAAAATTCTATCTATCCACCCCATCCTAATAATCTATTTATACACCCTTTTATTAGTGTCTTATAGGGAAATGGAAGAAAACCACATAACTAAGATCAAAAAGAGAGATGGTTCTATAGTTTTATTTAATCAGAACAGGATTTTCAATGCAATCTTCAATGCAGCAAGGGCTGTTGGCGGAACAGACAAGAGGATTGCAGAAGAGCTTGCTGAAAAGACCGCATCTATCCTGAATGAAAGGTTCACATCAAGCCAGATTCCTAATGTTGAAGAGATACAGGACCTTTTGGAAAAGATACTCATAGAAGAAGGCCATGCAGCGACTGCAAAAGCATTCATCCTATACAGGCAGGAGCGCGCAAAGATCAGGGAAGCAAAGAAAGACGTTCTAAACGGCTTGATAGATGATTCAAAACTAGACTTGAACCAGGTAAGGATTGTCGCAGCAAAATACCTTGCAAGGGACAAGGATGGCCTTGTCAAAGAGACTCCTTCAGATATGTTCAGGAGGGTTGCAAAAGCCCTGGCAAAGAATGAGCCTGAGTCTCATAAGCAGGAAAAAGAGCAGGCATATTATACTGTATTAAGAAGCCTTGATTTTCTTCCATCAGGAAGGATACTTGCAAATGCAGACCTAAGGTCAAAACAGTTGGCTTCATGCTACGTCCTCCCAATACCAGACAGCATTCCTGGGATATTTGACACACTGAAAGTCGCAGCAATGATCCAGAAGGCAGGCGCAGGGACAGGATTTGATTTTTCTTCAGTAAGGCCTAAAGGAGCAAGAGTCGGCGCCTCAAGGACAATTGCATCAGGCCCAGTCTCTTTCATGAAACTGTTTGATTCGATGACTGATTGCATAAAGAAAGGCAACAACAGAGGTGCAAATATGGCTGTTCTTAGGGTTGACCATCCAGACATTGTCGCTTTTGTCACATCAAAGAAAGACTTGGCTGAACTGACAAACTTCAATATTTCAGTTGGGATGACAGACGATTTCATGAATGCCTTGGCTGAAAAGGATTCTTATGATATAATAGACCCTGCAACAAAGAAGCATATGGCAAAGGCAAGCGCTGCAAAAGTCTTTGACTTGATTGTCAGGCAGGCCTGGGAATCAGGAGAGCCAGGATTGCTTTTCTTAGATACAATCAACAAGAAAAACGTCCTTCCAGGCTTTGGGGATGTATGCGCAACAGATCCTTGTGGAGAGTTCCCGATGCATCCTTATGAATCAAGCGTGCTTGGAAGCATAAACCTTGCAAATATGGTGAACAATCATAAGATGGACTGGCAGAAGCTGAAGCATACGATTGCAATAGGCGTTGAGATGCTTGACAATGCAACTGATATCTCTGAATACCCTGATGATAAATGCGAAAAGATGATCAAGAGGACAAGAAGGATTGGATTAGGTCTTATGGGATACGCAGATATGCTCTATCAATTAAGGATCCCTTATAATTCTGAAGAAGGGATAGATCTAGCAAAGAAAGTCATGTCTTTCATAAAGAAAGAAGCCCATAAGAGATCGATGGAGCTTGCAAAGGCAAAAAAGCCATTTGGCGCTTTCTCAAGAAGCATATATCTGAACAAGAACACTCCTATGAGAAATTGCACTGTAACTTCTATTGGTCCGACAGGAACAGTCAGCATGGTTGCAGGAACTTCTCCTGGTTGTGAACCTAACTTCGGCCTTGGATATATCAAGAATGTACTTGGCAACGAGAAGTTCTTCTATATAAATAGGTATTTTGAAGAGACTGCAAGGGAAGAGGGCTTCTATTCAGAAGAGCTGATGAGAAAGGTTGCAGAGCTTGGGACAGTAGGCAATCTTGAAGAAGTCCCAAAGAAATACCAGAAAATCTTTGTTGTAGCGCATGAGATCCAGCCGGAATTCCATATAAGGACACAGGCAGCTCTGCAGGAGAATGTTGACAGTGCAATATCAAAGACAATCAATTTCACCCATCTTGCAACGCTTGATGATGTGAAGAAAGGATTCATCCTTGCATGGAAGCTCGGATGCAAAGGGATAACTATATATAGGGACGGTTCAAGGCAGAATCAGGTATTCAATATAAAAGAAGTGAATAAAGACATAAAGAATCTTGAGTCATCAGAGTTCATAACAGTACAATAATAATCAATAATCTAAAGAGGTCAGGTAGATGCCAAAGAAGAAACCATCAATAGCAACAAGGCAGGGAGACAAAGGAAACACCTCTCTTATGTATGGAAGACGCGTTCCAAAAGACAATCTTAGGGTTGAAGCCTATGGCGCAGTTGATGAATTGAATGCTTCATTGGGTTTAGTGAGAGCCTCTATCAAGGATAAGGCGTTCAAAGAGACGCTTCTTAAGCTCCAGAAAGACATGTTTGCCATAAGCCTTGAGCTTGCAACAACGCTGTATGATGAAGTGAACCTTCCAAAAGAGAGGATATCTGAAGCGCATATAGCTTTCCTTGATAAGGTCCTTAATGATCTTGAGCACAATTATGATTTTACAAGGGAATGGGCAATACCTGGAGACAACTTCAATTCAGCCTTGCTTGATCTGAGCAGGACCATATGCAGAAGGGCTGAACGGAACGTTGTGACATTAGAATACAATGAGCTTCTTACAAACAAGACGATCATAATTTACCTGAACAGGCTTTCTGACATCCTTTGGCTTTGGGCAAGAAAGGAAGCTTTAAGTAGTAAAGGATTTAGTATTCTATAACAAGGGATTTAGCATATTGTAGCTCATATAAATCTCATATAATATATGATGTATTTAGTGTATATTTTACAAAATATATGCTAGAGTATATAAACAAAAAGGAAAAAAATTCCAGTTATTTATAAGCAGAAAAAATATACTATTGCAAAGTGAAGAACACCTTATTTATCCATATTTGGCGTTTATAGGCCTTGTAAACAATAAAAACCCCAATCTCTTCCACGAGCTTTGCGAAATCTTTATAAATCACTTATATCCAATCTACCTCTGAGTCCAGAGTAGAATATCTGGATGAGTAGGCATTTAAGTAAAACGTAGGGATGAAGAAATTCATACGAAACCAATGCCTGCAGAACACTGAGACCCTAAAGGGTCAAGAAAAGTGAGAAATCGAAAAGAAATGATACTAAACATTAAGGAGGTGTTTAGATGAAAATTGGAAAAACCATTAAGAAAGTGGCTGCTTTGGGCATAGGATTGTCCTTTGTTGGCGCTACAATGTTCGGCGCTATGGCAGCAGATCTTAGCAGCTATCCGTCACCATTCATAAAGAATGGAGTATTTGATGGAGTTCTGGTTGTTGGAACTGGAGGGAGTGATCCAGCAGGTCTTGCTTCAGATATTATCGGTGTAACAGACATCGTTGCAAGCTTGCAGTATTCGTCCACTACATCATCAGGTACATCTGCTAACAAAGTAGTAGTTACAGGAAAAGACTGGAAAGTAGGGACTGCATCAAAGGTTCTTGAATTGACAGAGAAGACAGTATCAACTGCACCAGCCGCATCTGAGACAATATATAACATAACAACAAACATCGGATCAGATGCGTTGGACATATTGGGAGACGGCTCGATCTCAAACAACAAGGGAACATTTGACTACAAGCAGTATTTGTACTTTACATACAGCAGCTCAAAGATGGCAGAGTATGTGAAGCTGATGAAGAATGATAACGATGTATTGGCAGACACATTCTACATACCTTCAGGCGGAAACATCGCAAGGTACGAGCTTGAGTTCACAACTGACTTTGAGTCTGATATCGAAGATTCAAATGGCGGAACATTGAATTCAGGAACATATCTGGGAGACTATGAGAACAGAGTGATCTCAATTGCCGGAAAAGACTTTACAATTGTAAAGGCAAGAAGGACATCGTCAACAAGCAACGGCGTTGAGCTGGACTTATTCGGTGGATCCCACAAGGACACATTGGATGAGGGAGCAACAAAGACAATAACAGTCAATGGAAAAGACTATGAAGTCACAGCATTGGCAATAACAGACGTTGCACCAATAATTGTAAAGTTCCAGGTCAATGGAGAGACGACTTCATCGCTTGGAAAAGGAAGCAGCGACAAATTGAAAGACGGGACAGAGATCGGAGTTACAGACTTGATTCCAAACGAGGCAGGAGATCCGACACTTGATATGGTTGAGTTCTATCTAGGATCAAGCAAGATGATCTTAAAGGACGACGATATCACAGACACAGCATCTTCAAATCAGCTGAAGGTCAACGACAAGACAATGACAGACGTCAACGTTAAGATAGCAGGAACAATGGACTCTGCAAACAGCGCAGTAAGTATCTCAAAGATCGTTGTTGACATGAATGCAGATGACAACTACTATGTGCAGCCTGGCGAGCTATTGAGCTCCATGATGTCAAGCAGCTCAACTCTATTCCCTGGAAGCTGGGACATAAAGTACGCTGGATTGTCAGACGCAGCAACTGAGAAGATTGAATTGACTCCATCAGGCGACAACAAGTACAACCTGAAGTTTGCAGATGCAAATGGGAACCAAGTAGAAGTTCCATTGGCCTGGATTAGCTCAGGAAGCACTATGAAGCTTGGAGACGACTCAGACGACTTGATCTTAAACGAGTCAAAAGTCATAAACAAGAATGACTATGTGATTCTGACAGACTCAAGCCAGAAAGATGGAAACAAGAACACTTATGCATTGAGGTATATTGGAGCGACAAAGAACAACTCTGACTCAAAGGTTGTCAAGTTCAAGAACCTTGGAACTGGAGACATAATAGAGAAGACATATGACTCAACCGTAGCGATAAATGGAAACATCGCATCATTGACGCTAGGCGGACAGACATATAAGATCTTTTCGACAAGTGCAGGAACACTTAAACCAGACAGCACCAACTTTGACATAAAGATGGACTTGGACGGAAGCGGCGGATTAGGAAGCAATCTAGTAAAAGCAACAACTGATGCAGGAGCTGAGTTGACTATTGCACCTATTCCAGAGTCAGCACCTACAAAGATTGTCTTTACAGCAGCTACAGTTGATCAAGACCAATGGGACAACATTGTGCCTACACCAGTTTCCTTCAACATTAGTGTAATAAGCAGCAAAATTGACTTGACAAAGAATGGAAATCTGGACTACATAAGCCCAGAAGACAACAGCGACCTAAACATTGCTTATACCTCATTGGGAGCATATGTAGAATGGAACAAGGCATCAAGCGACCCTGACTCATTGAAGATAACTTATCCAAAGAGCCAGAAAGCGCCAGTTGTATTGTTGACCAGCGAAGGATCGACAGGAGTAACCTCAACAGCAGGTTCAGAGAATGTCAACATCAACAGGATCGAAGTCGGGTCTGCAAAGCTTGACTCAGAGCTAAGTGATGTGACTGCTCAGAACGTTATCGCCATAGGCGGATCCTGCGTCAACTCAGCAACAGCTAAGTTGGTAGGAGTAGCACCAGGAACTTGCGGACAGGCAGGCGCTGATGCACTAGGCCTAAGGGAGAACAAGGCTATCCTGAAAGTTATGGATCAGTCAAGCGGAAAAGTCGCTTTGATTGTAGCAGGATGGAGAGCAGAGGACACAAGGAGAGCTTGCAAAGTTCTAGCAAACTACCAGGACTACACCTTGAGCGGATCAGTCATGGAAGTCAGCGGAACAACCTTGAGCGACATCAAGGTAGGCGCTCCAGTTGCTGTGACAACCACAACAACAGCTGCTCCAGCAGTTACAACAACAACTGTTGCAACACCATAAGAAGGTTTTTACCTTTTTATTTTTTTAATTTTTTATTTTAACTTTTTTCTTCGGTGGTTTTTGATGGATTCTGTTCTTGTATGAGGGCTCTTGTCGAGGGGAAATTTATGTTATGGATCGTAAAGTCCAAACAAATCAGTTGTGAGGGGACGTATATCGAGTGAGCGCCGCATCCAATGGATTTAGTTGTGCAGGGGCTGAAAATACAAAAAGATACTAACTATATTCTTATTTTAGTAACATTTATATAATAAAACATATAGGATTTCCTTGGTGATAGGCCTATGAAAAAGATTATGATATCTGTTCTGATGATTGCAATATTATCTTTGTTTATAGTTGGATGCAGCAGCAATAATGCTACGACAACAACCACACAGCCAAGCTCTATAGTTACTAGGACTACTATAACAGTTACACCAGTTCAGCCTACTTCAACCACTCTTCCTCCAAAACCATTGCCGGATGACGTGAAATCTTTGGTTGCTAAGGCAAATGCTGCAACTTCTATCAGCTATAAGGAAGTCGACACTAAAGATTTCATTTACATCAAAGGAGACAATGCAAAAAGGGCATTGTTTGCATACAGGGGAGTAAAAGACAATGAAAGGTATGACACAGTTTTCCTTGATCTTAAGAACAAGAAAGCCTATGCAGCATGCACTGCAAATGATGTAAGGTGCAATGCCCAGATAAGGAAAAAATACTGGGAAGTCAGTTATGACGAGTTCAAGCCAGGAAAGACTCCTTTAGACTTCATGAAATTGATATACGAGGCAAGCCTGAATAGTAAGATGACAAAGACTATCCAAGGCACAGTGACAATCAATATGCAGTTCAAGGACCTGGAAGGCAACACAGGAGAGATGTGGGTAGACACATTCTATGGAGTCCCTTATGAAGCCACAATCAACGGCGCAACGGCATATTATGATATGGTGGTCGTGAACAGGGTTGCAGATTCAGATGTAATGATACCAAAAGACTATTTGCAGATATAAAATGGAAAACAAACCTAATATTTCAATGATTTTAGTCATCGTAGGAGTTATGATAATAGCTGCAGCAGGAATCGGGCTTATGATGCATAACAATGCTCCAGCCCCGACAACTACAACAATTGCACAGACCACAACCTCGCAGGTTACAACAACTATAGCTGCTCCAACAACAATCCCATCGACAACAAGGCCTGCACAGACAACAACAACTGCTCCTTTATTGGGAAATCTGCCTACAACTACAACCTATAATATTCCTGCAGGATCTAACGTGCACACTGTCGAGATAATCAATTTCCAGTTTGTTCCAAAAGAGCTGACGATAAAGAAAGGTGACACAGTGACTTGGATCAATAATGATATCATAGGAAATAATCCAAGGATTCATTTGCTGAATCAGTATAATGGTGAATTCAGGAGCGGAAGGCTGGGCTATAAAGATACCTTTTCCCATACATTTAACAAACCAGGGAAATATGTCTATATGGATTCAATATTCATAAGTGAGATAAAAGGTACAGTCAATGTCCTTGACGATAATGGGAACATGCCTACAGGAAGCTTCATCGCTCAGTTAAATCCCATGTCAGGAAATCCCATATTTTTCCTTCTTTTGTCAGTGATCGTAGCCGGGATGGTCACAGGCTATATTCTAGGCTTTAGGAAGCAGTCCTATTAGTCTTACTCCATTAGAAAAAGACATAAGTTTTAGTACAAATAGTATGTCTGCTCAAGAATCCGAAGGATTCTTGGCACGCCAAAAATGCAAAGCATTTTTTAGCGTTTTTCAATATAGAATCGGATATTCATTGTCTCGTAACTAATGTCCGCTTCTCCACAACAATAAAAGATTTAAAGTGGATGTTTCTTATTTTTATCCATGGAAGAATCAGGCTCAGCAAGCTCAGAGATAAGGATCACTTATGAGACTCTTTACGAGCTTTTGAGAAGGGAAAAAGGGAGAGAGACTCTTCAGGAGCTCAGCAAGACCTTCTTTGCAGATGTCGCAGAATACATAAGGGACAAGAATAAGATGCTGCTCGAGCATCATCATAAGCAGGACTTGTTCTCGATAAGCGAGAGGGACAAGGTCCAGCAGCAGCTGAACAACATAAGGAAGATACTTACAGAGCTTTATGACAGGCGTCAGAAGAAGATAATCAGCATGGCATCAAACAAGGCCATAGTCAATTCTGCATCCATTGACACATCAGCACTCCTTGAGACAGAAAAGCGCTTCTATACAGAGCTATTGGGCTTATTCGTGAAGTACAGGGAAGGTGTTCTCTACAGCCTTCTTCAGGCAAATGCAGACTTCAATATCCCAGAAGCGCATATCGAGCAGAAGCCTGCCGAGCAGAATCCATCGGAGGAGACTCCTAAAACTGAATCAACTGCGTCAGAATCGCAGAAAGAGACGATGATGCTCCGCTTTGTAAAGCCTGTCCCTAGATTTCTTGGCATGAACAGTGAATCCTACGGCCCTTTTGAGGAAGAGGACATGGCGACAATGCCTTCAAATCTGGCATCGCTCCTTATCGCCAAAGGAAAAGCTGAGGAGATAGTCCAGAAAGAGCAATAATAACGGATAAAATAGTTAAATTTAAAAACCACCTCTCAATTCTTACTCTTATGAAAGTCCCAAAAATAGTAATGAGATTGTGCCCTTACTGCAAGAAGCACACAGAGCATAAAGTTTCAGCTTCAAAGAAGAGAGCAGCTTCAAGCCTTACCCATGGCTCAAAATATAGGGCAAGAAGAAGAGGAAGGGCTAGAGGAATTGGAAACTTGGGAAGGTACTCAAAGCCGGCGATCACAAAGTTCAAGAGAGCTGGAAAGAAGACCTCCAAGAAGACAGACTTTAGGTATGAGTGCAAGGAATGCAAGAAGTCGCATGCCCAGAGGAAAGGAATCAGGGCAAAGAAAGTGGAGTTCAAGTAAATCTGCTATTCTTATATGTTTTATTTGCATTTTAACACGCCTATTTTCCACTGCAATCGAGACCAAAGATTTATAAATCAGCTGAGACAACCATTATCCATTATTATTATCGTGGAGGTTTTTAATATGGTAGGAAAAGATCCGACAAGCAAATTCATAAAACTGAGATGCCCAAAATGCAAGAATGAGCAGATAACATTCGGAAAAGCAAGTTCTGAAGTGAAATGCTTAGTCTGCGGAAAAGTGCTTTCAGAGCCGACAGGCGGAAAAGCAAAGGTCAAGGCAAGGATACTGGAGGTCTTGGAATAGATGCTGCTTCTTAAGACAGGTTTTCCTGAAGAAGGCGAACTTGTGATCTGTACAGTCACCAAGATATTTCATCATTCTATATTTGTAGAGCTCGATGAGTTCAAGAAGCCGGGCCTTATCCATATTTCTGAAGTAAGCCCCGGAAGGATCAGGAACATCAGGGATTTTGTAAGGGAAGGGAAGAAAGTAATCTGTGTCGTCCTGAAAGTAAATGAGGAAAAAGGCCATATCGACTTGAGCTTAAGAAGGGTCAATGAGAGCCAGAAGAGAAAGAAGAATGACCAGATAAAGCAGGAGCAGAAATCAGAGAAGATCGTCGAGTTTGTCGCAAAGAACCAGCACAAGGATTTTAATGACCTATACAAGAAGATATTCGAGAAGATCTCTAAGAATTATGGCACATTATATGAGTGCTTCCACGATGTTTCATCAGGAAATGCAGACCTTGAGCAGTTAGGGCTTGACAAGCCTATTGCAAAAGAGCTTTCAGAGCTGATTAAGGTGAGGATGAAGCCTCCAGAGATATTTTTGAAAGGAAAGTTCTCGATAAAGATATACATCCCAAATGGGGTTGATGTGATAAAGAAGGCCTTATTGAAAGGAGAGTCATTATACGAAAAGTCCAGTATAAAATATGAAGGCGCAGGAAAATACGCGCTGGTAATCCAAGATACCGACTATAAGGATGCAGAAAAGAAGCTCGAAAAGGTTGTTACAACAGTGACTTCAGAGATCGAGAAGAAAGGCGGACACGTCGAGTTCAACAGGGAAGAGACAAAATAATCATATTTCATAAAACCATTGGGATATCAAAATGAGACACATTCTAAAATGCACAAAGTGCAGTAAATACACAATGGAAGGGGACTGTTCCTGCGGCGGAAAGGCAGCGATAGCTGTCCCTCCAAAATATTCTCCTGAAGACAAATATGCAGAATACAGGAGAAAGTTCAAGAGAGAATCGCTTGAAGGGAGAGGAGTTATTTAAAATCATGCCCTTAAAAGAAACCACAATCTTTATAAACCAAACTAAACTCTTCAGTCTTATGTCAGATCAAATGTACATGGAAGGCGAAGCTACAGAGCTTACCAAATACGAAAAAGCAAGGATTCTAGGGAACAGGGCATTGCAGATAAGCTGCGGAGCTCCATTCTTGATAAAATTGACTGATGAAGATCTTCAGAAGATCAATTATAATCCTATAGAGATAGCAAAGCTTGAGCTTGAGAAGGGAGTCATCCCAATCACAGTGAAAAGGCCTCTTCCTATAGCGAAGAAGAGAAAGAAGATCTCTGCAGGAATGGATCAGCTTACCCTTTAATTAAGCGATAAGATTCATTATTTCTTCAAAATTCTTTTTGTTCATGTCTGACTTATATTTCTGTGCCGCTTTTATCATCTTTTCCTTATCAATGATTATCCCTTTCCCAGTAAGCAGCCTTACAAATACCCCTGATATCATGTACTGGCAGAATTGTGTTGTATTTTGAGGCCTTTCTATGTTATGGCATCTTTCAAAATCAATCATGACTGGCTTTCCTTTATGCCCGACAATTATATGCTTGAATGGCCTCATCATCTCTTCTTTGTTTATCCTGAGCTTATCCATCTCATAGCACTGCAAAAAAGAAGCCTTCAATACTTTTATCACTTTTTTCCTGTCATTTTTTTCAGAAGCCACATAATCGTCAATGAACGTTCCTTCAACAAATTCATATACTAATTTATTGTCTTTGAACATTATGAACTTTGGTCCTATCTTGTGCTTGTTTAGTATTTTCAGGAATCTTGTCTCATTCTCAATCCTGTTTTCTGCAGTGCTCTCTGGCCTTTTGACTTTAATCGCAACCTTTTTTCCTTTATAGCTGCCTGTATAGATGACACCTCTCTTTCCTTTAGAGAAATATTCGATATCCTTGATTTCTTTTAGAACTATCTCCATCTTTAGCTCTTCTTCTTGCTTACTGCTCTTGCAAGACCTGGATTTGAAGCCTGTTTAAGTTTTATCTTCCTAAGAGTTCCCTCTCTCACTTCCCTTCTCTTGACAACATCAACAACTTTATGCTTGATCTCATGTCTTATCAGGAGTTCTGCGATAAGATACGCAAGGAATATGAAGCTTGTTATAGGCCAGAACGGCAGTTTCACAAATAATCCGTAAGTCATTACAAATATAAGTCCAGATATTAGCAGACCGATTGCATATTCCATCGCTTTATTCTGTTTAAAGACATGTAACTGGACTCTAAGATATACTATGTAAAGCAGAGGGACATTTAGGATAAGCTCTATCGCAGTCTGGAAATAGACCCATCCTATATAATACAATCCAATCAGCACGACAATGGCTATTGCAATAAACCAATACATATGAGCAATCATATCATTCTGTATTTATTAATCTTTTCTTATGATATAGACATAAAGCTCTTCAAAGAACATCTTCTCAGAATCTATCAGCTGGGATTTCATCCCTATCTCATTTATTCTCTTGTCAATATCTTTCTTTTTTGAAAGGGAGGAGAACAGAAGAAGCATCTTTCCATCTTTGTTCAGGAATCCTTTGGATTCTTTCAGGAATTTAAGTATCACTTCATTTCCCTTTTTGCCGCCATCAAGCGCAATATCCTTAAGCCTAAAGTCATTCGGAAGGTATGGTGGATTAAATATTATCAGGTCAAACTTGATCTTGGTCTTTCTCTTCCTGAACGCAGAAAACAGGTTGCTTTCAATAAACACAATCTTCTTTGACTTGACTCTTTTCTTGCAGTATCTGATTGCTTCAGGATTTATGTCAGCTGCATACACTTTCTTCACTTTTTCAGATTTAGCAGCTTCTGTCGCAAGATATCCTGATCCTGTTCCCATATCAAGAACAGTTCCAGAAGCAAGATATTTTACATGTTTTGCAATAAGATAAGAATCCTCGCGAGGCTCGTATATCATATTAGTCTCCTTATTCTCTTTATTTCTTCCTTTGTTCAATCGCATTAAGATATTCCTTGACTCTGGATGTTATGCTGTCGACATAGAACTTCTGTATCTTGTCTTCATATATCTCAACCAAAGACATGTTTTCAGTTATCCTGTAATTCTTGCCTTTCTTTTCGATCAAGAACATGTTCCTGAGCCTTTTCAGCTGTCTTCTTACGTTTGATCCTGCAATACCTACCATCGGAAGGTTCTGCTCCTTTCGGATCTCAACAACTTTCTTCTCAATCTCAGCAGCAGACATCTCTTTCTTCTCCTTGAATATGATATAGAATATGTCTACTATTATATCCCTTGAATCGCCTGGCTGAAGAAGCCCAAGTGACAGGCAAAGTTTCCTTATCAGCTCCCTATCATTAAGGTTTGCAGGCTTCTCATATCTCCTTAGGGTTATCTCAGAGAATGGAGTGTCTCTTGCGATTGTCTTGGCCATAAAACCATTTAAGAAATGCTCCTATATAAGTCTTTTTACTTAGCCTACTTGACTTTATTGAAAAATAGTGTAAACTTGTAATCTCTTACCTTCTCTTCAGACTTGAACTCATACTTCTTCTCAGGATCTTCAGAGCAGACCATAATGAAATCAGCTCCAACCTTTTCCTTGATCTGGTCATTGAAGTCTTCAATCATCTCTCCCAGATTATCATCGCATTTCAGGTAGAAATCGATCCTGTCTTTCTTCTCCAGTCCAGCTTTCTTCCTCAATGCCTGTGTCCTTCTCATCATCTCTCTTGCAACGCCTTCTGCTTCAAGTTCAGGAGTCATTGTCCTGTCAAGGTATACTATCCCTTGGGAGAATTCAGATTCCTGAAGATGGGTTGGGACAACCCTTTCAACTATCACATGCTCTTTTACAATAGCAATCTTATTGCCATCTATCTCCATCTCATACTTTCCAAACTTCTTGAAATGATCAATCACGTCATCTGCGCTTATCTCATTCAATCTTGCAATTATCTTAGGGGACTTTTCTCCAAAGTCAGGCCCTAGTTTCTTGAAGTCTGCCCTTAATATAGTCTTTAATCCTTTGATCTTTGGCAATATCTCAATCTCTTTCACATTTGTTGTCTTCTTGATGAGTGCATCCAGATCTTTGACTGCTTTCTTCACTTCATCCTTATCAGTCACTATGATAGCTTTTGACAAAGGCCATCTTACGCCCATGTTCATCTTTTCTCTTGCAAATAAGATTGATTGTGATATGACATTGGCAGTTCCGATCTGTGACTCAAGTTTTACATCTATCTTTTGTTCCTCATAAGAAGGCCAGTCGAATAAAGATACACTCTCTTCTGCTAGCTTGAATTCTTCCTTGAAGTTCAGGTACATTTTCTCTGTCACAAAAGGCACTGTAGGATTCAGCATCTTCAACGTCTCCATCATGACTTTGTATATGACATATATCACTGTTATCTTTTCAGTATCGCTTCCAGATGTAGACTTATCCCTTACCAATTGTATGTATGTCCTGCTAAGCTCAAGGAATAACTCCTCAACAATGTTTGGAGGATCATTCAATAGGAAATTATCATATGCTTCAGTTGACTTCTTTATTGCTGAATTGAGCTTTGACAGTATATATCTCTCTTCTATTCCAAGATCAAGGTCATCTTCCCTTATGTCTTTTGGGTTTATTCCTGTGTTCTTTGCAAGATCGATAAGGAACTTATGAAGATTCCATAATATCACAAGATATTTTGACTTGAGTTTTACATCCTCAAAATTATAGTTCAGGTCCATTGCAGGAAGCGAGTTTGCCAAGGCAAAGTATCTGAATGAGTCAGCTCCATACTCAGCTATGACTTCTTCAGGAAGTATGTAATTTCCAAGGCTCTTTGACATCTTCCTTCCTTGCGCATCCTGCACAAATCCGTGCATATAGCATGCATTGAAGCTAGGCTTGTTCATCCCTATCATCGATGCGACCATAAGCAGGTTGAACCATCCTCTGATCTGGTCTTTTCCTTCTAATATGAAATCAGCAGGGAATAATTTCTCATAAAGGTCTTTTCTTGATGGATAATAGATATCATTCCATGATGCAGTCCCTGCATCAACCCATACATCAAGGATGTCAGGGATCCTTTTCATTTGTTCCCCACATGAGCAAGGTATTGTTATCTTGTCAATCCATGGCTTATGCAGGTCTTCTGGTTTCTTTCCAGCAAGCTGTTCAAGCTCTTTTATGCTTCCGATGACTGTATAATTCTCGCATTTTGTGCATTTCCATATCGGGACAGGACATCCCCAGAACCTTTGCTTTGTTATTGAATTATCCCTAAGGTTCTGAAGCCACGACTTAAATGCATTGTACGCAGCTTTTGGCACCCATTGGATATTTTCATTTGCTGCAACCATATCATCTTTTAAGTCTTCAACCTTGAAGAACCACTGCCTTGTGGCCCTGAATATGACAGGATTGTGGCATCTCCAGCAGTGTGCATAATCATGATCTACAGGGACAGTGTCGATCAATGCTCCGCTTTTCTTCAAAGTCTCAATGAAGAAAGCATCATCTTTCTTTGCAATAAGGCCTGCAAACATTCCCATTGATTCTGGAAATTCTCCTTTTTCATCAAGGTTGTTGAATGGAGGCAGTCCTTCCCTATGCCCTACTTCATAATCCTCTGGTCCGCATCCAGGCGCGCAATGTACTAAACCAGAGCCTGCAGACGTATCAACATATTCTTCTGATAATATCACAGTATGCAATTTGGGATTATCAGCTATCTCTTTGAAGTATTCAACATCATCATGCAAAGGATGGATATATTTTGTTCCTGCAAGCCTGTCTCCTTTGAACTCTTCAATTATCTCAAAGTCTTTGTTTGCTACAGACCTTACCAGTGGCCCGACAAGTGCAAGTGCAATGATCCATACTTCATCCTCTACTTTTGCCCTTACATACTCTAGCTCAGGATTGACCATCACTGCAAGATTGTAAGGTATCGTCCATGGTGTTGTTGTCCATATGATTAGATATTCATTCTTCTTTCCTTCGACTTTGAATTTAAGGAATATTGAAGGCTCTGTCACAGTCTTGTACTCAAGCTCATGCTTTGCTAAAGCTGTCTCGCATGATGCGCACCATGTCATTGTCCTGAATCCTTCATATAATCTTTTGTTCTCATGCGCTCTCTTGATCAGCCACCATTCTCCATCAATATAATCATCAGTTATTGTCTGGTAAGCATGGTCAAAGTCCATCCAAACGCCTAATCTTTTGAACTCTTTGTTCATCTGCTTGAGGTTATCAGTGGAAAGCTTCCTGCACTCAGTCACATATTTGTCAACTCCATATTTGACAATCTCTTCCTTGAACTTCAATCCCAACTTTTTGTCTACTGCATGCTCTGTAGGAAGCCCATGCATATCATATCCTGCCCTGTCATAAGTGTTGAACCCTCTCATCCTCTTGAATCTTAAGAACGAGTCTTTCAATGATTTGTTCCATGCAGTCCCGATATGTATCTTTCCAGAAGTGTATGGGGGTCCATCTAGAAAATAGAAGTCCTTGCCTCTGGCTGCCTTTGCCTTGGCTTTCTCATATATCCTGTTATTATCCCAGAAGTCAAGCATTTCCGGCTCGATCTCCTTGAACTTATAGTTGCCTATCATATATACTGACTATTTTTTGTTTGATTTAAATAGGTTTCTATAGAACAAACATCTTTCACAAGGCTTTTAAATAAGTTCATTATCCATTGATTTATTCACGAGGTGGAACAAATGGGATTCGGAGACATGTTAGGAAAACTCGGCGGAGCCGGTTCATTGGCAGGGCTGGGAAATATAGATATCAACGGCTTGAAGAACTCTCTTGGCTCAGTTGACGGCGGCTTTAAGAACATCTTGAACGTAGCAAACGACAACAAAGCTGCTTTTGGAGCAGATGGTCCTCCAAAGACAAGATTTGCAAAGATACTGGATGCAATCGACAAAGTGATGACTGCATTGAAATTCTTGGAAAGCCTGAAAGGAGTGAAATCAGCTCCGATACAGAGCGCAGTTGCATCAGGGACAAGCGCGACTGGAGACTTGAGCAGCTTAAAGACAGATCTTCTTGCTGACAAGTTCGCAAGCGCATCTGACTTCAACGGTGAAGTTAAGGATATTATGTCAAAATATAAGGATAAGATGCCGGACCTTTCATCTTTCGGTATTTAATTCTTTATTTTAATTTATTTTCTTATTTCAATAGAAATCCGCAATTGTTGCACTTATGCGCCTTCTTTTTCTCATCCCACTTTGTTGTTACTCCATACTCTATCTTGTTCTCGCATCTTGGGCATTTCGGCTCAAGATACTCTACACTACCGAAGAAATTAATAGCACCCTCCATAAACTAGGTCACTTTAAGGCTTATGGGCTTTAAACCTTATAAATCTTTATTTATAAAGAAATATAAACTATATAAATTATATAAAAAAATTTATAGCCCTTACTTAGTAGGGCATAAGAATGCTAGCTTGAATGGCAGGATTCCGCTGTTTGCCAGATAGATCAATACTACTGCCAGCAATATTCCAACAACAAATCCTATCAGCATAAATTTAAATTCAATCCATCCCAATTGTCCTTTTTTGTCCATTTTTTTCACCTCTTGTTTGATTGTTGATTGGTATGCCCTACAGCTTGCTATAGGGATACAAGCAACACCAAAAACTCCGCTGAGTTTTTGATTATGCTACTCTCTCTAATTCTTGAAGATCAGCAACTTCTGCGCTCAGCCATTTCTGGATGCTGAGTATCAGTCCTTCCATATGTATTAGAAGGGCTTTTACTTGCCCTCCATTATGGTTATTAATGGCTTTTCTTAAATTATCAATATCCCCTTTCAGCTTCCCAAGAAACATTGAAGCTATCTCAATAAGATGGCCGTTCTCGACCTTAAGGTCGGACTCGAACCTGCCTATCTTGCTTAGTACTCCTTGGTCTCTTACTGACCTTTTGAGCTTATCGAGAAGTTGTGTGACCTTATTGTCGAATCTTGTGACTCTCCTTTGACATCTTCCAAGGTACCTTGAATCTCTTCTCTCCTGATTAAGGGCCCCTAATGCCCTTTTTTCATCTCCATGGCTTAGTGCTGCTTTCAGGTCATTGAAATCCTTGAATATCCTTTTCTCATACTCAAACTCAGCAGCAAGCCACTTGATTGAATTATTAATAGCAGAATCAATATCTTTCCTTCTTGGCACATTGTCTCTGATCTTTATTGTATTAGCCATTATTTCACCTTTTATATATAGATAATCCATTTTTAATCCTTATAATATTAAAATCTTTCTAAATTTTAGGCATATTCTTACAGAAACTATTATATATGAAGACTAATGAATATATTGGATTATATAATCAAAGAGGTGTTTTAGTGGATCCATTAGTGCTGATATTTGTCTGTATTGCAGCGTCCTTCGTATTGTCAAAGATCTTTGACCGCTTGAAAATTCCTTCTGTGATAGGGCCTATACTTGTCGGAATATTTTTAGGACTCCCATTCATCAAGATCTATTTGGTGGACTCTGACCTGACATTATTGGGTTGGCTGTCTGAAGTGGGCATAATGTTCCTGATGTTCTATCTTGGGCTCGAGTTTGATATGTTGAGCCTCGAGAAACACTCGAAAAGGCCAATCCTTATTGCGACTCTTGCTTTCCTTTTTCCATTCATCTTCGGCTTCATCGGATGTTTCTTCCTGTTCAAGGTAGGACTTTTCGCGTCCATCGTCATAGGCTTTGCGATAGGCCTGACAAGCTCTGCAGTCGCAATAGTCATACTTAAGGATAATAATCTCCTTAGCTCAAAGATAGGGCAGGCGATTGTAGGAGCATCGCTTCTTGACGATCTTTTTGGATTTGTCATATTGCTTGGATTAATAACTGTGATCAGGACGACGAAAGACCCTAACCTGGGATTCATGTTCATAATCTTTGATTTCCTGATATTCTTTGCCTTGATCTATATCGTAAGGTTCCTTGTAGTCCCTCTAGTCCTTAAGCTGATCGAGAAAAGGGATGAAAAGACTGACTTGTTTGTCGTATCCTTGATAATGGTGCTTCTTATGGCAATTGCATCTACTTATCTGGGAGTTGACTCATTGATAGGATGTTTCATTGCAGGAGTTGTCGTCAGGTATACTCTTCTTTCAGGTGGAAAGATGGAATATAGGGAAGAGAAGGAAGTGACTGAGCTGGTGGAGGTTGCTACTTTTGGATTCCTCGCCCCTTTCTTCTTCATATGGCTGGGCTTTCATTTTGATTTCATATCGATAATCAAGGCCAACTATCTCTTTGCTATCTTCATCATTGTTGCAGCCCTGCTTGGAAAGTATATCGGATCATACCTTGGAAATATCTTTGGTGGAGGGGAAGCAAAAGATTCTATAGTGATAGGGAATGGGATGAATATAAGAGGAGAAGTGGAGCTTGTCATAGCAGACCTTGCAAGAGAGGGCTCGGTAATATCAGTGCCTATATTTTCAGCAATCGTCTTGATGTCGCTTGTCACTACATTGCTGTCAGCAGTGCTGTTCAGGAACAGCATCGATAATTATGTCAAGATGAACGGCAGGAAAAAGAAAGAGGCAGCCAAATCGTCATAGAAAACGTAAAGCTTAAATAGATGTTTTTCTGGAATAGGTATTTATGGTAAAAAAAGAAGGCAAAGGAAAGGCTCCTACAGAGCAGGGAAGAGTTAAGTCAGGGATACCTGGATTTGATGAATTGTGCCAGGGAGGCTTTGCAAAGAATTCTGTCAACTTGGTATCAGGGGGCCCTGGATGCGGCAAGTCGATATTCTGCATGCAGTATCTTTGGAATGGCGTGACTGATTATGATGAGCCTGGAATTTTTGTCTCAACAGAAGAGACCCTTAATGATTTGAAGGAAGACGCAAAGAAGTTTGGCTGGGACTTTGAGCAGCTTGAGAAAGACAAGAAATTTACATTCCTATATTTCAATCCTTATGACATGTCAGGCCTGAAAGAAGGCCTGGAGCAGATGATAAAGAAGATAAAGGCAAAAAGGATAGTAGTTGACAGCATCTCTGTATATGGGATGGGGCTTGAGAATGATTTTGAAGTCAGGAAAGCATTGTATGATCTTGCAGGATTCTTGAAATCGACTGAATGCACATCATTGCTCACAAGCGAAGTTGTCGAGGAAGAGGGAGCTTTGAGGCTTTCAAGGTTTGGAGTTGAGGAGTTCCTTGCAGACAGCATAATATTGATAAGATTTGAGAGCATGGGCGGAGAGTATTCAAGGTCGCTTCTTCTCAGGAAGATGAGAAGGACCAAGAACGATGAGGACATCCATCCGCTTGAGATTTCTCCTAAGGGTTTGGTGTTGCATAATATCGAGTGAATTCTAAGAAGCCAGCTCAGGTATTGTTATAGGTTCATCAATCCTGTGAATTACTCCTCTTTTTGTTGTCTTTGTCTTTATGAATCCTATATCTTTTAGAAAATAAGATCATGATTTCTTGGAACTAATTGCAAGTATTTCTTCATCTTTCTTGACTTTCCTTTCTAACAGCTTTATATCTTCTTCAGCAGGCAGATTCTCAGGGAAGATATTGTTTTTTGTCATTACACCGCGAATCTCTTTATTGTTCTTTATATGTTCATCAGTTATTCTTCCTTCACCTTGCAAGCTATTTTGTTTCACATTGAAATTTGTTATCTCTGTAGCAAAGTTCTTGGCAGATATAGTGACTGTTGGAATAAAATCCGCTAAAGGTCGTCTTTGCGGTATTTTTAGCCTGTTTTTCATCTGTTTTGTATTATATCCTCCAAACAGGGCTTCATCACCTTTGCTCCTAATTCTCGCAAATCCTTCATCATCTACTCCTCTTTCATAGATAAGTTTTGATAGCTCTGTTTCAGCATTTATTAGCTTGTTCCTTGCATTCATTCTCTCCTGGAGGGCGATTCTCTGTTCAATCAGTTCCTGTTTCCTTGTCTGTATTGCGAAATAGCTCTGGGCAAAAGCGATCTGCTCCTTTCTTGAATCACCATTTTGTGCTATTAGATAACAACCATATCTGGTCAACATGATATCAGGAACATCTTTACTTGCCCCTTTTGGCATCTGAATCGTTTTGTTGACATCAACAAAATGATCCTTAATTTCATGTCCCGAATTCCTGCACGCAGTTTTTGCTTTCTCTACAACATTTACAAAATTCCTCCATTCATCATAATCAAGAAGATTTTGGAGATCTCTTGCAAACCAGAATTCAATCCCTCCAGTTGAGTAGGATCTTTCTTCAAACAGATTCTTTAATTTTTTCATGACTTCAATGTTCATAATACTAGTAAAACACTTCTCCTTTATATACCTCACGTGTATATGTCCAGTGTCCAGTGCTCGTCGTTAAAGTGGAGCCTTGTGCTCCATAAGGTTTTGATCAAACTTTTCTCAAAAGTTTGGTCCATTACACAGTGGTCTATCGTCGGAAGATCTACAAGAAAGTCGGAAATCTTTTATTGGTTCCAGAGAGGTTTCGGAGAATTGTAATAGAAATACATTAGGTCCGAACTATCCTAATAGTTTCTCTCTGTACCATTAATATCATATCTTTTATTCTCTTAAGCTGTTCCTGATCGATGCTCGTCTCTACACCATATGTTGACGTCTCTCTGCTGTCCCTTATTGTCGGACTCAGGAGATTCTTCTCAGAATCTAAGGTGTCGAACTGCATTACAATATCTTTATCGAGATCCAGTCTTCCTTCATCAATCAGTGTCAGCAGCACTGTGATTGTGCATGACTGGTTTCTTGATTCATATCCATATTTGGCAAGTATAGCAAGAAAACAATGATAGATTGCATAGAATCCTGCATTCAGTGCCCAGTCATCGTACTTGAGCCCTTCCATGTCCTGTAATACTTTGTAATTATACTCAGACTTGCTTATGTGTTTCATTGCCAGGTCTATATCTGGCTTTGCCTTCGTAAGCCTCCTTGAGTCTTTTAGGCACCACTTGAGATGCTCTTCTACTTGAGACATTTCTTTATTACCTCTACATATTTTTCTGCGTTGTGGAACACCATACTCTCCGAGAGAATGCTATAAAAGATATTGTCATCTTTGTTCTTCACGATATCCTCTTTACTGATTTCAACATACTTTATCGGTTTCTCCACTAGCCCGCTTTTCCTTATCTCATCCTTCATCCGAGCAACATTATTCTTCTCTTCTTTTTTGTAGATTAGGATGACATCTATGTCATTGAAGCTCTTCATCTTGACTGAAGATCCAAAGATTAACCCTGCTTGCAGATAAGGCTTAAGCTTTTTCAGGCTGTATAAAGGAACTTCCAGCCATTGCGGCGCTTCCTTCTCTTCAATGCTGAGCAGGTATTCCATGAACTTCATGGCAGATTTGTTGTTGTAGTTGTATCTGAAATAGGCGGCATTCCCTATTCTCTCTTTTGTCAATATATCCTTGTCTGCCAATGAGTTGCATAGCTTGTTTGCGTGTGCATGGTTTATGTCCATTAATTTGGCCAGTTGTCTAGGGTTATACCTATCTCTGTAATGTCTGAAGATGTACTTAGCTATCTTGAGTTCAATTTCCGTAAATTGTATGTTTTTAGCATCCATATGTATGTTATTAACATACATTATATATTTAAGCTTTTTGGTTTTCATCTGCATCTTTGGCAGAAATTCCTTGTTTATATACCTCACGTGTATATGTCCAGTGTCCAGTGCATTCTCGTCGGAAAATCCACAATAAAGTCGGAAATATTTTAAGTTCTCGGAAATATTTCGGAGACGGAGAATTTCTCAAAACATTTATAAATAAAAGTGCTTAATTCTAGAGAATAATATAAAAAAGAGAGGGTATCTTGAAAAAACAATACATATTGGCATTGCTATTGATAGTATCATTGTCAATCTCTGTATCAGCATCTTCTTTTCCAGACGACTACAAAGGAGCTTCTGTCATAACTGGAAAAGTTGCTTCATCTACTGACATCGTGACAGGAAGCCGTCTTGCGACTGCTGTAAGGGGCATCTCAAATGAGTTCGGGAATCCTTCTTACATCAACGGCAACCTTACAGGATATGGCACGATATTCCAGATAAAGAATAAGGGAGACACTCTTGAAGGGGCTGAATCTGTCAAAGATGTGATCCCAAGCATAGACAAGCGGAATATAGATCTTCTTAAGGATGAAGTGTTCTCGACAAAACAAGGGGATTATGCAATAGAGCAGACTCTGAAGACGCCAGGTGACGCATCATCAACTTATGAGTATGCCCGTGGCGTACCATATGATGATACTAATACCCCTGCATCTTACATGCTGTTTCCAAAGGCAAGTCCAGTCTATCAGTATACTGCCTCTTTCGTTACAGATGCAGTCTCCAAAATTGATTCAAGCAGCAACAGTTACAGGCTTATGGATTTTGAGGATGGAAAGATGACTTTATTGGGAAAGCAGTTCACAGTGCTTAAGGCAGAGCATCCTGCAAAGGATTCTGTCAAGCTGACATTGTTGTCAGGACAGGTTAAAGATACTCTTAAGGAAGGAGAGAAGAAAGATTATGTCATAAATGGGACAATCTATACTGTTGAAGTCCTGGCTATATCTGATGTGGCGCCTTTCAAGGTCAAGTTTAAGGTAAATGATCAAGTGATGGAAAGCATCGGAGTGCATGGAAGCGATAAGGTCGGGAATTTGTATATCTCTGTCTCAGAGATAATCCCTAATGAAGCCGGCGATGTAAGCCTTGATTTTGTTGAATTCTATCTTGATTCTTATCAGGTTGAGCTCTCAGACGAAGACATAACTTCATCTTCAGGAGGCAAGGAGTACAAAGTGAATGGAAAGTCTGTAGCAGATACAGATGTTGAGATTTATGGTGCAGATGGAGGCCTTACAGAAGGGAAAGAATTCAAGATATCTGATATCATTATATCATGGACTCCTAGCGATAAGCATTATCTGGGAGCAGAGAAGTACATGTCAGAGATAGTTGAAGACAAGAATGTGTTGTTTGGCGATCTTGATTATTATTTCTATGGTTCTAATCCAAATAATGATGCAGAGACGATTGAGCTTGTGAATAACGGAGATAACAGGTATACTCTTTCATTTGAGAATACGCAGGGAGAAAAGCTGGTTGTTCCTCTCTTTATTTTAGAATCAGGCGCGTTCACAAGATATGGCACAGAGACAGATGACCTTATTATCAATGAGACTCCTATTCGGAAGAATGATTATTTCCTTGTCACGACAGATGGATATGAGATCTCTACAAAAGCAGAAGGCTTGACTAAACTTTATAGGTATAAGAAGCAGGATGTCAAGGATGATTTGTTGACATTTTTTGATGTTGGGGCAAATGAGACGATTGAAGTGAAGTATACGAACGATACAGGCTATCTACATCTTGGAGGGAAACAGATCAAGATCAATGTGACTCAGGATGCTGTGAATGATGGAGACATATTGGTGGACCTTAATGGCAATGGAGTGATTAGTTCTTTGGATGTGCCAGTTCTTGTTACAAAATATAAGACAAAGATATGGCTTGATACTGCGACATTTGATAATTTTGAGATAGTATCACCTAAGGCAGAGGAAGGGCCTGCGTTGAGCACATGGGCTCCTTATGGTGTTACAGAAGGCCATGATTACATAAGGATTACAGTTAATGATAATAATGGAAATATAGATGTCTCAAACTCTGAAGTCTGTTTAAGCTATAATTATGATGAAGTTGCTGCTGCGATTGATCCTGGGACTTCTGAAGCTGTGCTTCAGGCATGTTATGATACTTTTACTGTCAGTCCTTATACTATGATGTTCCAAGTAGGAACTACAGACGTTTACGAAGGAAGCGATTCATGGGGTCATTTTGTAGAATGGCATAAGAATGACAACTCTCCTGATGAGGTGTATATTGCTGGAACAGCACATGAAGACGAAACAATGTTTTTTATTATTGGCAAAGGCGCATCATTCTATCTAAAAGAAGATAAAAAAGAAGAGGATGTTTATAGCAAAGACACCATCTTGATGGGAGGTCCTTGTGTCAATGAAGACACAGCAAAAGTGATGGGTTTGATGTTTCCTAGTTGTGGCAGTGAGATAATCAAGAAAGATTCTGCTTTTATCAAAGAGTATCCTTATAATGGTGGCAAGGCACTTGTTGTGTTTGGCTATGAGTCTGCTGATACTATCAACGCAGTCAATAAGCTGCTAGCTGGTCTTAATATACCTGAGAAAGGGCTTTTGATCCAAGGCGATAAGATTGAAGAGGCTCCTGATAAGATTGGGGAGGAAGAGAATGTTGTTGTTGCGACAACGACAACTACGACTACAACGACTTTGCCTGTAGTCAAGTCACCATCATGTTCTTATGGGCCTAGTGTGAGTAGTTCGTATGTGACTGAGACAAGGAAGTTTGGAATAGGTGCAAAAGTTACAACTTATGTCAAGATTGATATGAATGGACTTAATGGGAAGCTTGATGTGAGTGATGAGAAACCTTTCGAAGCTGCTTTTGGTGTTGATTGGCTTGACTTTACAGTGCATATCTTGAAAGGGAGCTGCGATGGGACAGAAGTCCAGAAGTTCACTGCGCATCAGGCCAATGGAGATCAGACTTTCGTATTTGATGTGAAGGTTGCTGAGCCAGGGTGCTATTGTGTCAAGATTGTTGACTCTGATCTGATAATAGACTCTGCAAAGATCAAGATAATCCCTGATAGTAAGTTTGAGATGATGTTTGGGGCTGAGTGATTTTCCTCCTTATAAAACAGCAATAATTAAATAGCCGAACTGTCAAATATACCTAAATAGTGTATTTTGTTAAAGAGGTTTTATGGCTGGGAAGAAGACCGTTAAAGTTGAGAAGAAAGTGATTAAGAAAGAGGCACAAGATCAGTCTGAATCAGTTAGTGAAGTTCCGAAAAGTTCCAAGATTTCTGAGTTCTTTATGCATTTGATGGCTTATGGAGGAATTAATTACCAGAATGGTATTTTGTATGTTTGGGGCGATCCAACTATATTTTTTCCCTTAAAATCATTTATATTCTTTCAACATGAGATTATTAAGGAATTAGGCAAAGAAGGAGAAGAAATGTTTTATTGGCTAGGAAAACTTAATGGAAATAATGCTACAAAAATGCTTAAAAAAAGATATGGAATTAAGATTGAAGATATAGATAAATTTATACTTGGTGCATCACAAGATGGGTTTGGATATACAACACTCACTTCTTTAAAACCCGACAAAATAAACCCAAAAGAAGCATTAATAGAAAGTACAAATTCAAGTTTAGCAATTGCATATAAGAAAATTTATGGTCAATCAAAAGGCCCTGTTGACTTTTATCTATTAGGTGTATTAGTAGGTGGATCTGAAGCATTATTTGACACATCTACAATTGGTGAAGAACAAGAATGCATGGCTCAAGGAAATACTATTTGTAAATATTATTTAAGAAGTGTTGATGAACCTGAAAAGTTTAGATTTTTTAAAGATAAGATTATTGATGAGAAAAAAATATTAAAAAGAGCTGAATTTTTATACTTAAATAGGAAGTCAAACTTTAATTTACTAACTAAAAAAAATATTAAGTTTGGTGATGGGACTTTCTTTTCTAATAATATTCAAGGTTGCATTATTGCATCTCTTGGTTGGATGGTTTTTAATTATATTCTTCTAAAGAAGATGGGAAAGAAATATTTATCTATATTAGAACAAACAGCCCAAGAGTCGATAGAAGCGCTAAGCATCAACATAAACTCTTTATCTTCAAAAAATTCAAAGATTCAACTCCTCCTTAAAGAATTAGAAATCTTTGGATTTGGAGAATCTCAAATTATTTTAGTCTCTGATAATAAATGTGTGTTTCAAAATCGTAATTCTAATTATCCTATTGATTATAAATATGTATTTGGCAAAAGTTCAGAATGCATTGATTATTATTATTCTTTCTTGCTGAAGAGTATAATTAATAAATATTTTTCAATAAATGCAGATATTGTCGAAAAGTCTTGTATCGCTCAAGGAAAAGATAGATGTATTTATGAAATTTATTTTAAAACCAAATAAAATTATAATAATTTTCTAATTGCTAATCCAGTCTGTTTCATAGGATCAACACCATTCGCTAAGAATGATGCATAAATATGTCTCACAGGTAGCATATGTTTAGTACCAAAATATACCTTCTCTAAAGTACACGAACCTTCTTCAATGTCTTTATCGGTAAAATATCTCCTTTTATGAAATGCTAGCTCTTTAAAATTATATAATAGATTACCATAATTAAAGAATCCTCTAAAAGCTAAATTAGTTGGTCTACTAAAATTAGGACCACTATCCTTAATTCCATAAAATGGCATCAATCCCAATGATAAAATCTTCTTACCTTCAGCTCGAAATTTCTCTAAAGCAGATAAGACAAGAAAATCATTAATGCCTGGCATTGAATCATTCTTCTGTCTTATTATGTTAACCAAATATCCAATAGTCTGTTCTTTGTCATATATTGGATCACAATAAATAAAAGCTTGACACTCATTACCTTTATATGCAAAAAACTTCCTTACATCTACTTCACCAGTTTCTTTCATAGGTCTTACAATTCCTCGTATTTCTCCATAATTAACAACCCTAGTCTTTATCCATTCTTCTGATATCCCCCTAACATTATGATTACTTTCCATAGAACTATCTTCAATACATGTTATACCCTCTCGTTTTGCGCGACTAAGAGCAGTTCTTAGATTTTGTTTCTTTTTTGTGAATAAACCATACCTCTGAATATTAATCAGTAAATCAAACCCAAACTGATTTACATAAAATCCAGCATCCTCTATTGCTCCTTTTGTTCTTTCGGTAAAATATTCAAAACAGGGATCCGGATATTTATTAACAAATCCGTTAACTACTGCACTTATATCTGAACTAGTACATATAGGATCTCCAATCGAGACTTGAGTACCTCCACAGTTAAAGAAAGAAAGATATCCTAAATCTTCTAAATCAAAATAAGAATATCCTTCTTGAAATGAAGAATACCCAATAGACTGAGCCCCAAACTTTCTTACTAAACTCATTCTTCTTTCCAAATCTGGATTCGCATCCAACTCTGCCTGTGTAGGTGCCATCCTAAAACCTCACTCTAAACCCACTCAAAAGCATAGGTCCGCCAAGCTCTTCTTTCTTGTCGTTAGGTATAAGCACTCCGCCGCTTAACTGATAATCTATAGATTTTGTGACAGGAATATCCACGCCAATCCTAGGTACAACATACCATACGCCAAACTTCTCATTCTGCCTTATTCCAAACAGCTTATTGTCAAAAGGCCCTTGGAATTGAGCATGAAATCCAGCTCCTTGATATGAATATCCCCCAGTAAGAGCAGCAAAAGGCTTTGCCTGATGCACGCCTTCAATAATTCTTTTGAAGACTCCAGTCTCAGTAAACGAAGCATTTGTTTTCCCAAGTGGGAAATACTCTAAGCTTAATTCAGCAAAAGCTTCAAACCTTGAAAAGTCAAAATGAGTTCCTATCAACCCATATCTATTATGATTTTTTATAGCTCCATATCCGCCGCCGACATCTAGGAATGCATCCCAGTTCTTTCCAAGATCCCTTCCGACACCGACATATAGGTCTGCAAGCATCCCGATATCTCTCATATCACTGAAAGTATGCAATTTCTTCCAGTCATGGAATACTATCTTTCCTGCATCTTCGATCATCTTTATCTCTTTTTCAGAGTCTTTTAATCCTGAGAAATATGAATCTGTCCCAAAAACCAAGAACCATCCTTTGCTCTTGTCGACTTTTCCCTCAATATTGGCCTCTTTATTAGCAGTGGTAAACTCTCCTTCATGCTCCCTCACATACTCCTCAATCCCCTTCAACTCCAATCTCTTTGGAGGATCAGTCTGAGTCACCTGAGGTTTTTCATCAGCATAAGTTACTGCAGGCATAGAAAGAGCGCTCGCAGCTATCAAAGCACTTGCAACACCTTGCCTGAACCATTTTCCTATCCTAGAAGGCTGTTTCCTATTGACAAGATAAACACCATTGTTACAAGTAATGTAAGAAGGCCCTGCTATTCCCCTGCATATCTGTAAAGTCTCTTTTTCGTCCATATCAGCTCTTTGAACAGGTAAAATACTTCCCTTTATAAACCTTTCGTCTGATTGTCACTATATAGTGGTTATGAATATCATATATTTGTGATAGTATATAAAGTATGAAATACTTTATGTACCTCAGAAATGCGAAGCATTTCTCGTGCTTGACTCAAAAATCTGATTAAACTCATCCTACTATATTTCGTTCATATCGAAATATTTACCACATTAATGTTACTCCTTAATTGTCGGATTATCTCATAATTACAATCATAATGCACAATTTTATATACTTTTGTGCTAAAAAACAGTAACTTTTATATACTTTTGTGCATTTCATATAATAAAATGCGAGTAAAAGACATAATCCTGGTCCAGAAAAGAGAGATAGAGAAGAAGCTTAAGGATCATTATATCTCTAGAGGCCTGAAGATAAGGAATATGGAAAATGATCTGATAAAGGTAGTAATAGGCCCAAGGAGGGCTGGCAAGTCTTTCTTTGCTATGCATGAATTAGGCAAGCATAATTATGGATATGTAAATCTTGATGATGAGGAGTTAGTAAAATCAAAAGATTATGATGAGATAATAACAAGCATAAATGAGGTTTATGGGGATCCTAAGATAATTTTGATGGATGAGATACAAAATCTTGATAGGTGGGAGCTCTTTGCTAACAGGCTCCAGAGGCAGGGGTATAATCTTGTTCTCACAGGAAGCAATTCAAAGCTGCTTAGCAGGGAGCTTTCTACGCATCTTACTGGGAGGCATTCATCTACAACCTTGCTTCCTTTCTCGTTTAAGGAGCTATTAGGGGAGAAAGTTAAAGGCATGACTGAAAATGAGATTAGGCTGGCTCTTGCGAAATATTCTTTGGAAGGGGGTTATCCTGAGACGATAGTCAAGAGCGTAGACCGTAAATCTTATCTCTCAGACCTATTCAATTCAACAATCTATAAGGATATAGTCAAGAGGTTTAATGTTAAGAATCCAAAGGCTATTGATGATCTGGCATTATTTCTCGTATCTAATGTGGGAAAAGAGTATACTTTCAATTCTCTTGGGAAAGTTATAAACAGCAAAAACATTCATGCTATAAAGAAATATGTTGGTTATTTGGAGGAGACATTCATTCTGTTTACAGTCACAAGATTCTCTTATAAGCTGAAAGAGCAGCTGTCCTCACCAAGAAAGGTTTATTGCATTGATAATGGGATGATTGCAGCAAAAGCATTCAAAGCCACTGAAGACAAAGGGAGGATATACGAGAATATGGCTGCTGTTGAGCTTATGAGGAGAGGGAAGGAGATATATTATTGGAAGTCTGTCCAACAGCAAGAGGAAGTTGATTTTGCAGTCAAGGAAGGATTGAATATAACCCATCTAATTCAAGTATGTTATGATCCAAGTGATGCAAAGACTCAAGAAAGGGAGATAAGGGCTTTATTGAAGGCAGGAAAAGAATTGAAGTGCAAGAACCTCATTATATTGACAGAAAATTATGAGATTGAGATGAAAGCAGAATGGTTTGGCATGAAAGGAACGATTAAGTATATTCCTCTATGGAAATGGCTTCTGAGACAATGACAATATTTCTTTCATTTTCCCTATATTTCTACTCCTCTCGATACGTTTTCTCAAAGACAATCAAGAATGAAAATCATCACTTCTGCCCCACTCCAAGCAGATCAAACCTTGCATACCCTTCCTTCTGCAGGCTCTTCTTTATCTCCATCGCCCTGCTCCTATAGGGGTCAAGGGCATTATTCATGTCAAGATGCATGGCTATGCCCACAGTATTGACAGCAGGATACACAGCAAGCCCTGTTCCTGGGATCCGAGTAAATCCCATCCCTTCATACGTCTTCCCCCTGTTCGGATGCAATACGATCACAGCATCCCTCAATTTCCCTTCATAGCATAATCCCTGATATCCTAAGGCTAAAGCAAACCGAGAAAGTTCAAGGCCCACATTATGGTCCCTGAATTCATTCGCTACGCTAAGCTTGCTTGGCTGGACGACAGGCCTCCCTTCTCCATATATTCCAGAAAGGAAACCATTAACATCAAAAGCAGCCTGTATGGGCAGATCATGTGTTCTCACAAGATCTCTTAATCTGGAATCCTTCAGCCCTCCTATTATCTCTTCGATCTCCTCGCTGCAGGATCCTTTCCTGCCCCCATGCACTATCCTCAATGTCCCTATAGGTATCTCTTGATATTCTTTGCCCACTCTTACTCTCTGGAAAGCTCCTAAGAAAGTTGAATGCATGTCCCATGGGTCTAGATCAAGCTCATCCTTGTTGCAGAATATATAATCCATGTCTTTATAGACCTTAAACCTAAGCGCAAGATGGGCCCTGATCTCATCAACTCCTTTCACTTCCCTAAGAAGATATGTCTTCCCAAGGACTGTCTGTTCAAGTGCGTCTATGATGGCACCTAGAGAATTGCTGCTGTCCTTGTCAACATAAGTATTGAGTACAGTCCTTCCATTGACCATCTCAAGTCCGGGCACAATCTCATCAAAATCCCCGATCTCTCCGCTAAGAAGTATTATCACGCAGTCAGGATATTCTTTTCTTATCTGCCTTGCAAGATCAATCCCATTCTTATATGCTGTCTTTCCTTTGACATTATCTCCGAACTTATAGTCTAATATGGCTGCGACAGGGGGAGCCTGTATTCCTCTTGCAAGCTTAAGGGCCTCTTCTCCAGTGTCCCTGTCTATGAATATGAAATTGTTCCTTATCGATGGCTCTGTCTGGGCCCGGGCCATAAGGCTCTCTCTGAACTCATGCTCGTCATCAACAAACAAGATTACCTTGGCTTCTTTCCTCTCCTCTCTGTCTTCACCCACTTTTTTCTCTATGCCGTCTTCCATATAGTCACCTCCGGTATATCTATTTAAAAATAATGTTATTCTGGAGTAAACAATAGCCTGAATTCAGTCTTTTCAGGCACTGAGTATACTTTTATGTCGCCTTTGCCCTCTCTCATATATCCCAATGATTCCTCCAATCCCCATCCCCTACCCCCTTTTGTCGAATATCCTGTAAATATCTCTCCCATCTTTTCAGGAGGTATCATAGGCCCATTGTTTGTAAAAGATATATATTTGAATCCGTCTTCGATGCCTGAGCTTATGCTAAGGCTTCCCCTCGTTTCCATCCCTTCATTTCTTCCTCTCTCTAAAGCCTCTGCTGCATTTATCATCAGATGGTTCAGCACAGTGTTCACTTTCAGCTTATATCCTGTCACCTTGAACGATTTTGGTAAATCGAGCGTTACGTCGACATGTTGGAGCAAAGTTATCTGGTAGATCATCGTAAGATCATCTATCATCTGCTTTACTTTCAAAGGTCCATACTCCAAAGGAGATATCCTTGAGACCCTCCTGAATGCCTTTGCTACCCTTTCAAGATGTTCTATAGTGGTCTTTATAGCACCTATCGAATTGTTTGATATGTTCAATCCCAGCATATGGTCCAAAACATAAGGCAGATGAAGTGGACTTTTTCCTTCTGCCCCATACCTTTGGCTTATTTGTGAAAGGTAGTTCAGGTCATCCAAAGAGATGTTCATAGTATGCACAAAAGATGCGAAATGGTCATTATCTGTAGAATTTAGGTTTCTCTCGAGGAAACTCAATATATCATGCTTCCTCTTGAAATCCTCCAAAGACTCTTCTCTATAATTCTGTTTTGATCTCTCGAATATCTCACTTAATCTTCCTCTATCATTTTCATCGACTATCCCTAATAGGAATTCATCATAAGAACATGTCTGATGTTTCATTATCTGGTCTATGCAGTAGACCCTATTCCCTGCTGCAGTCGCAAAATTCATGACTTCATGCCTTATGGATGATGCCATCGCATTTATCCTAGCATCCATCCTCTGTTCTATTATTTCAGCCTGCATTGCTTTGATCCTCTCATTTGCAGCCTCAAGATCAGCCACTGCGCTTACGAGCTCAGCTGTCTGTCTTCCGATCAGTGCATTGCTGTTTGCAAGCTCTGCCTCAATCTTCTCAAGCCTCCATGGCGCTGTCCACCATCTCCTCACCCTGTCCATCATCTTTGCTTGATAAGTCATTTCATATTCACAGCATATATGGCCATGTCCTTCACACCTGACTTCCCTTATGGCTGGCTCTCCTCTCCCATACTGCTTCGGTATCTCTCTAAACACTCCTGTCGTATTATGGCAGTCGTTCATTAGCAATTCCCTTGCCCCTTCATCTCCAAATCTTGCAACAAGCTCTTCTACATAATCCCTCTTGCTTGACTTCCTGACAACAAGGAACCCTAATCTTCCCCTATGATCATCCCTTTCCATGTCACAAAGCGTGGTATAATTGTAAATTCCTCTCTCAACATGCGCAAATACAGATTCTATAGGGGCTAGCACCCTGATTGCTGCAGTCTTTACTAGATTCTCATCCCTTATGCTTCTTGCGCCGACTTCTTCATAGAACATGTCAATATCTTGCCTTTCATCAGAATATCCTGCAGCATGTCTTGCTCTTTCAAGCAAAGAATGGTATATCAGATGATTCACCCATGAGCTGCCTTTATTTATCGCCGCCTTGAACTCTTCTAGCTTATATCCTTTTGGAAAATGATCTCTGAATACAGATTCTATGATCTCTTCAACTTTCTTGTCAGCATCATCTGAAGAACCTTGACGGACTATCGCAAGCGCATGCCTAAGATGGGCAGAAGTCACATGCCTCTTGTAAGGATGGTCAACTATGCTTATTTTACCGACAAGAAAATCTAGGTCCATAGTGTCTAAGATTAAATCCTTGTTTAAAAGGTTTTCTCAACAGCAAAAGCTACTTCATCTTCTCGACATATTTAGGCTTCACTCTTTGCTCCGATCCTTGAAACAGGCCTTTCTCAAACTCAAATAACTGTATTATGGGATTATAGGATTCAGGATAATCATGCAATGAATCTGCAAACTCCCTGCTTATCTGCGACATGCCCTTGGTTATGGCAGCATGGAACTGCTTTTTCATCCGCTCCTTCTTCTTTACGCCTTTCTTCAGCTCAATATCAACAACAAAATGTATGTTGTGCTTATGATAATAATGGTCAGATATCCTGAAAGTATTAGTGATATCAGTAAGTTTCTTAGATTTGAAGATAGCAAGCTCAACCTGCTGAGGATATATGTTTGTCCCGTTTATTGATACTACTCCCCCAGCCCTGCCGTACAATATTATGAATGGCAATTTAAGCATCAATCCTTTTTTCCTTGCCTCTCTCCTGAATTCTGGCCTTATCCTTGAGATCTCTTCCATCATCTCATAATAGCTCATTTTTCTCCCTTTGTCATGTATGTTATATTTGACTTTAGGCGCAGCTGTGTCCTTATTGAGCTGGGTCACGCAGAATTCATCTCCTATATTGTTGATATGATGCTCAAAAGGGTTGTACTGAAATATCATTGGAGCAAGTTCAGGGTCTATCCGAAGCGCCTCTGAGATCTTCTTGTCTTTGATGATAGTCTCCCTGACAAAGCTTGCTAGAGGGCTCTCAAATCCTATTGCAATGTCAATGTCTGACGCGCCATAAGAGCTGCCTATCACTGAACTTTTTCCTATTATCTTCCTTACATCCTCTTTCCATCCAGGGACATAACCATCTCCGCCTGTCAGGATATTGATCTTATACTTATTCCACTTGATCCTGTCCCGTGTCGAATGGAAAAGGTTTTTCAGGAAAGCAGGATAGCCTGCAATCAGGTAATTGTACTTTGGCCCAAACGCTTTGACGGTCTCGACAACATCATCAGTATTGGGCCCTATATTCTTTATCACGCCAAGATTCTCAAAGAATTTGCAGAATGTATAGTCAGCTGTCCATGGCCCTAAAGACCAGCAGCTTATGATTATATACTTCTTGCCTTTCATATGATAGGTGTATTCAGCCTCAAACATCGCAGCATATTGTAAAGGTCCTGCTTCTTTCTTGCTCTTAATCCAGTTCGTGGGCTTCCCTTCGCTTCCGGCGCTCTCTTCTATTATCCCTATGTCAGGGAGGTCTCCGTCCTGGCATCTCTGCTGGAAAGGATACTTCTTGACATAATTGTCTTTGTCAAGGAATGGAAGCTCTTCAATGAAATCATTGTAGCTCTTTATGTCAGAAGCATCAATCCCTTTGGACTTGAGGAACTTTGAGTATGCAGGGACCTTTTTTGCGCAGTATCTCGGCATATCCAATGCCTTCAGGTTGCTTGCATGCTCAAAATATTGCGCAGGGAATTTAGTAAGCACAAACTTCTCCAGTTTATAGTTCCTTTCTGTGATCCACTCTAGAATGTCGAAAGCCTTAAGCTGAATGCTCCTAAATGCCATCATATCCCTCTTTGGGTGGACTTATGGAAACAATGTTTTTAAATCTTGCCTTTTATCTCTTAGAAGAAAGAAGTCGAATGGGGTTGATAAGGGGTGGAACCCCTTATTTAATGCGAGCGTAGCGAGCGCTGGGGTTTAATTCCCCGACCTTTAGGTCGCGTTTTCTATAGAAAGTTTTTTGTGCGGCTTCGCCGCAGTATGCTACTGCGGACGAAGTTACGCAATAATCTA